>OGCO01000021.1_pt1 | contig 236237 bp, 194 predicted proteins | sample 1570171 | NCBI WGS metagenome assembly OGCO01 (sample SAMEA4370583, study PRJEB24528) | human gut metagenome
GATCCGTGGTGTTGTCTGCATTTTACTAAATACAAATTCAATGTATACAGAAAGATATAAGGAGTGGGAGGGATTCCGCCGTAGTTGGCATTGTAGGAAAATCCAAAAGTTTAGATTTTCCCACAATGCTTATCTTTTGGTCTTTGGTTCGGAATAGTGTAGTGCTGGCGGTCTATCTCTTGTTTTCGGTTGCTTGCTTCCTTACCGTACATGAGCATTGTCCGCCGAGATATATCCACCATTGAGGTAGCGCGAGACGGCGGCACTCGAAACGCCGGCCAGCTCGGCCACATCTTTCATCTTTACCACAAGCACCCCTGTCATTGAAATCGCTTACACAATGATACCCAACCCATACCGGCAAATTTAGCAAATGGGACGAGCCACATGGATCATTTCAACAGCCCAGGTCAAGCAAACGTCAGCGAGCGCGCAGCTGCCGTGGCGAGGTGCCGCGAAAGAGGAGCGACGCGTACTTCATGTACGCGAGCGACGGTTTGAGCGGCAGATCGCCCGGAAGATGCGTGCGCAGCGTCGAGCGGTCCGGCATTCGTCAGAACGACGGAACATAATAGCCCGGCAGATGCCCGCGCAGCGTCGAGCGTTCCGGCGTTCGTTAGAACGCCGGAACCAAGTTAGCCGTGGTACTCGCCGTTGTACTGGATAAGCGTCAGGTCTTCCACGCCGTCGAGCGCGCGAATCGCGTCGGCATAGGGCATGTCAACGCCGTCCGAGAACAGCTCGACGGCCATCTCCACCTTGTCACCGCGCATGGTCTTGGACTTCACCGTAAACTTGGTGCGCCCAAATGCACGCACGATATCATCGCCGGTGGTCTGACCCGTGTAGTGGATGACCATCATGTACACGCGCGCCTTGTCCTGGTGGCTCGCGAAGCCGGCAATCATCACCACGATGACAACCGCCGCAAGCCCCACGAGCGCGTACATGCCGGCACCCGCCGTAATGCCCGTGGTAATGGCCCAAAACAGATACAGCAAGTCGAGCGGGTCCTTGACCGCCGTACGGTAACGCACGATGGACAGAGCACCAACCATACCGAGCGAGATGACCACGTTGGTCGAGATCGCAAGCGTCACCATACACGTAAGCACGCACATGCCCACAAGTGTCACGGCAAAGCTGCGCGAGTACACCACACCGGTAAAGAAACGCTTGTATACACAGTAGATCAGGATGCCCATGGCGAGCGCCACGAGCAGCGAAAGACCGATCTTGGCAGGATCGACCTGGCCAAACGCCTCCAAGACGGAGTTCTTAAAAAAGTCCTTGGTGCTCATGGTCTAAATATCCCCTCGGTTCTCAAAGTCCGATTCCCAGTAGTTGAAGCCGCGCAGGTAGGCGGTCTTTTCGTAACACAGGCAGTACTTAGAGACTGCCGTGAGTTCGGCCGCGCCCGACGGCACCATATCGCGCACCAGCTGCGGGCAAAACTCCGTAAACTTGACCTCCATCACCAGCTTGCCGGGCTCCAGGACCGGCAGCGCGGGCAGCGTCGCGTCAAAGATATCGAAGCTTCCCACCGCGGCGCGCACGTTCATGTCAAACGTGATGCGCACGGTGCCCTCATCCATCACCCACGGCTCGCGCTCGTAGTCCACGATAGTCCTCGGGCGCATCACGTTGCAGATGCACTCGATGTAGAACTCGAGACAGAGCGGATAGGGGCTCCTCAGCAAAAAGTCGTAGTCTCCGGCCAGAATCTGCTCAAACTCGCCACGCGTAAGCGGCGCATCCTCCTTGTAGATCCAGCTGCCGTACTTCTTTTTGCGCTCGAGCTTAATCACCTTATCGCTGCCGTTATAGATGCGCACGCGATACTTTTTGCGCATGAGGATGCCGGCGTCTTTTTCCTCGTAGGCCGAGTTGCAGTAGTCGTCAAAGTACAGGCTGCGAATAGTGTAGCCGCCCGCCTGCGCATGCTTGTCCAGCTTAAACACCGGCGCCATGCGACAGGCAAGTGCGGCGTGCTCGCCCTCGTTAATAAGATATTTAAGTTCGTGGCGGTAACGCTCCTGCGTGGTACGCGCGGGAGGTGCCGCCAGGCGCTCAAGCAGCGCGCTAGCCCTCCTCATACGTGTCCTCCACGACCTTACCGCCGTCTTGCACGTAAAAACACTTCATGCCGTAGTGCTTGCCGTCGTCGGTCACATAGTAGTCAAACGCATCTTGCGTATAGCCATCTGAGTTGGTGGCGCGCACGCGCACAAAATACTGGCCGGCATCGGGCGCATCGCAGGTCACCTCGGGAAGCAGCACGTCCTCGGCCTTAAAAAGCACGTCGCTTATGGCATAGTCGCGCGCCAGCTCCACGGTATAGCGAATGTCACGTGCCTTAAAGTCGTAGGACGCATCCCAGTTCATGCGCAGCTTACCGTTATCGATCTGCGGCACGCCAATGTAGAACGGCATGGGCTTTTTATAGCTCTCGCGAAAGCTCTTGTAGTTCTCCTCAATCTCGGAGGGAATCGCCGCTGCAATCTGCTCGTATTCGTCCTTGGTGACAGGCAGATTGTCGATATCGGGCGAAGCAAACACCAGCGATTCGGTCACCTCGCGATAATGTTTAATCATCTTGGCCAGGCGTGCCTCGGTCAAATATTTGCGCAAGTCCTTTACGGCGCGGTCGAGCTCACTGCGGAACGATTTGCTGCGCAGCGCACGATTGAATAGCACGTTGCCCCAATAGTTACTTACGCCGCGCTCCCAGCTCGCGTAGTCCGAAAACCCCTTAAGAGACAGCTCCAGCTTGCGCAGCATGCCATCGTTGTCCCAATCAAGGATGTACCAGGTATTGGAGTTGAGCGGACTGTACAGATAGCAGTTGCGGTTCTGCGTATCGCAGTTGCCTGTCAGAATCTGAAACGCCAGCCAATAGACCAGATTCTCGGTATCAAAGTAGGTGTCGAGCACGTCATCGATCTTTTGCGATTCGTCGTTGAGCGCATCGAGCATCTCGATGAGCTTGGTGTGGTCCGAATCGCCCTTAATCTCGAGCATGCCCTCGAAGTTTGCCTGGTTGTAGTCGGGATCGTCGGCAAGCTTAATGGTGTCCTCGTAGCGATGGAAATCAAAGCTATTCACCTTGTACAGGTGCCCGTTCTTATCCAGGCCATGTGCCTTAAGCGCCGTCTTGTTGAGCTGCTCCACCTGCGTAAACAGGCCGTAGTCCTCAAAGGTATCGTTGGACTTTTCGGTCTGGTCACACACCCACAGATGCACGAACTGCGTGCGCAGGCCCATCATCTGGGGAATCCCACGGATAAGGTCGTAGGCCATCTTGTTGCGAAAACGCATACCCTCGCCCATGTGCTTGTTGAGCGCAATCGCGCGCTGTTGGCGCCAGGTACCCTTGCCCTTTTTGAGCTCCACCTTGTAATTCTTTTGCGTGTAGGAGCTCGATGTCTGGCCGCGCACCTGCACGGTGGCATTGGGCGCTTCCTCGCCATAGCCAACCTCGCCGGCCACCGGGCCGTCTTCGTCGCCCGCCTGCAGCAGGCCCATAACCTGATAGCGCGTCACGCCCATGTCGGCATAGTCATACACCGAGTACGTGTTGATCTCGGCCCAGCTATGGTCCGTGTTCTCGGAGCTGTTGCCGCGCGAGACCGTCAGGTACATGGTCACAATGTCCGAGTCGTCGTAGACCTCGTACAGCTCATCTTTATCGCGCAAATGCTTGGACTGGTCGGAGGCCTCGGCCTTTTTAATCTTGTCCTGCTTTTTTACCTTATTTGTCGAGGATTCGTCCTGAGATGAGCAGCCCGAAAGCAGCAGCGCGCCGGCAGCCGCCTCGATCAGACGGCGGCGAGACATCAACTTATCGATCATCAGAACCTCCCCAATGGTTGCGATACACGCGAACTACTGCGCGCTGAAACGCGCCGTGCGGCACGCCCTTGCAGCGGCACTCCTCATAGCGCTGCTCGGCACGGTCGAGCAAGCGGCCCAACTGTGTAAAACGACCCGTTTTGTCGGTCGCCACAATGGGCTGCTGACTCAGGATACGATACGGTAAGTTGGCGGTATAGGTATCGAGCCGCAGCAGCACCACGATAAAAAACACCACCGCACCCAACAAAAAGCCAAAGCCGTAAAACTGCTGCGGCAAAAGCAACGACACGGCGGTCGCCAGCCCTGCCACACCGGCAAACAGGCCCGAGGCCAGAACGGCTCCCTTGTAGTCGGTAAAGTACAGCAAGATAAGCAGGATCGTGTTGCCCACGGCATACAGGCCGTAGCCTACGCATAACGTGCGAAAATACCCGTGCATAAGATTGTTAAAGCCCAGCGGCAGGGCCGAGAGCACTGTAGTCTCGAGCGAGATGACCGCCGCGGTCACAAACAGCTGCTTGAGCGCGCAAAAGCGCAGTTCGCTGTTGAGCGTGGAGAGCATCTCCTCCTCGGCCACCACAATATCGCCCACCACGCCGCCGTCGTTGAACAGGCTGTAGTAGTCACGGTAGCGCGGATAGAAATTGACCTCGACCGACACCACAAAGTTGACGGTCGTGACGAGTGTGGTCAAAAACGCAATGAGTGCCGGAACGTCATGGTAAGGAGCCCCGTAAAACAGGCCTTTGATCTGCACGCCAATAGGGCCCGCCCAGACAATAACCAGGTGTACGAAAAGCCCCAAGTTGGTAAACAGCCCCGTAAGCGCAAGCGGCATAAATTGGTCGAGCCAGCGCAAAAAACACCAGGGACTCCGATCACTCTGTGGAAAATACCGGTACAGCAGTACCACATCCCAGGCAAGCATGACGCCGTAGCCTAGGGCGATTGACGCCAACAGGCCCTCGACCGGCGGCAGTCCCAACGTCAGCGCTGCCAGGGCGCACAGGCACGCCACGCCAATGGCGGCCGCAAAGCTGCACAGAATGCCACGATAATCTTTGATGGCCGTGAGATAGCTCATGCCGTTCCAGTTGACGATCATGATGTTGAAGAGCCACAGGCACAGCAGCCCCTGCAGCAGCGTGGCCCCCGAGAACAGCAAAAAGACGCCGTAGAGCACCGTGCCCGCAACGAGCATGATGGCATTAGACCCCCAAAACGAAGGCAGGATCTCATCCTCGCGCTCGGCAAAGAGCATGTCCGCCAAAAAGCGCGTGACCGGCATGGAGAAAAAGCTTGTGAGCGTGAGCGATGCCAGCAGCGTATAGGTCACCATGCACACCAGCAGGTCCTGGTTGGCGCGGCCCACGCCCCACAGACCGCACAGCACCAAGATACCCACCTGGAGCAGCACACCCAGCAGCATGGGGCCCGTGCATACAATGCCGGCGTAGCCGTAAGCGCGCATCGTGGCAAACAGACCCTTGCGCCTAAACAGGCGTTTGAGCTCAAAACCGATTCCGGCCACCGGCTACTCCCCCTCTCTGGGCAGGTCAAACGCACGCGCCGTCTCGTCGTACAGCGCGCGATAGTTGGCGAGCATCTGCTCGTGCAAAAAGTACGTGGCAACGCGACGCTGGCCGCGCTCCCCCATCTCAATGCGGCGGGCGCGGCTTGTGCACATGCGCTCCATGGCATCGGCCAAGCCCTTGCGATACATGGGCGGCGTCACAAAACCCGCCACGCCAAAGTCATCGCCCGGGGCACCTTCGAGCAGCTCGCGGCAGCAGCCCACCTCGGTCGTCACGCAGGGACGGCGCGCTGCAAGCGACTCCAGCACGCTGAGCGGCTGGCCCTCGGAGATGCTCGTCAAAATGGTAAAGTCGAGCTTTTCCATGTACTCAACCACGTTGACGCGGCCGGTAAAGATCAAGTCGCGCACGCCCAGGGTATCGACCAGCGCGTGACACTCGGCGCCGTACTCCTCGTCATCCACGCCACCCATGATGTGCAGGCGCACGCGGGGCAGGCGCTCGTGCAGCTCAAAGAAGGCATAGATCATGGTCTTGACGTCCTTGATGGGCGCCAGGCGCACCACCGCGCCAATGTCCACCCAGCCGTCATCGGGCTTTAAGGGAATGTCCTTAAAGCGATCGAACTGGATGCCGTTGGGGATGACCAGGCACTTGTCCGCATCGCAGCCCATGTCGATCTGCGTCTTACGGGCGTTATGGAACAAACTGGTCACGCGGAAGGCGCGACGGTAGATCTCCTCCGAAAGCAGGTAGAAAAAGCGGATCCAGCGGTCCTTAAACGACGGCACGACCCAGTCGGCACGAATGATCTCTTCCTCGCGCTCGCGGGTATAAATGCCGTGCTCGGTCAGCAGCACCGGAGCCTGGTGAACGCTTGAGCCCAGACAGGCGAGCAGGCCGCCGTAGCCGGTCGAGATGGCGTGGTACACATCGGCCACCGGCACCTCGCTGCCCAGAAGGTAGAGCACGGGCAGCAGCATGGAGCGCATGGTGTGGAATGCATCGGCAAAGGGCGTGTATGGGTACTCGGCCAGGCACACGTCGCGAAAGATATCCATAAACGTGCGGCTCTGCAAAAACGATAGCGGATGCACGCGACGGCGCTGGAAGATATCAAATAGCACGTCCCAGTCCGGATTAGAAAGCGACACCAGGCGGCGCAGCGCCTCGCGCTCGCGGTTGTTAAAGTCGGCCTCTTCTTGCTCGCCCGAAAGCCGCAGGGCGTCATCCAGAAATACCTCGTGCACCTCGACCACGTTGCCGGGCAGCTCGTAGACAAACTTGCCGCGGTCGGCAGCATGCGCGCCAATCACCCACAGCACAAACTCGTGCTCGGGCATGGCCTGTATGTAGCCATGCATCCAGGTAGATACGCCGCCGTGCACATAGGGGTAGCACCCCTCGAGTACCAAACAGATTCTCATTTGTCGCCACCCTCCTTGCGTGCAATGGTCACCGTCTTGTCCGTGGCTTTAACCAGGTACAGATCGCCCGTCAGATGCGTAATCTCGCCACCCGTGACTGCACCCGGCTCGCCGTTGTTGGCGCGGAACATGAGCCAAGCCTCGTCGTGGAAATTGCCCAGGCTGAGCGTCCAGGCATTCGCGTCTGTATCCACGCTCACCGTCACGGACGAAAAGCGCTGGATGGCGCCCGAGCATTCCGAACCGGTCTGGCGCCGCAGGTCGGGCGCAGACTTGGTAAGCCACTCCAGGTAGTTGGTCAGACCGCCCTTGTAGACCTCCCAGCCCTCCTTGGCTCCGCGACCGGGATCCAGTAGGTCGTCCGGATGCATAAAGTGCGTACTCACGTAGTGCATGTTGAGCTCGGACACGGCTGCCAGACGCATATAGGAATCGTTGACCATGCCGCCCGAGACAATACGTGGCTGCTCCACAATGCCATCGCTCGCCACGCCAAACTCCTGCACATAGGGCAAGTCGGTGCCATCCTCAAAATACGTACTGGCGATGGTCTTAATGCGCGGAACGTCAGTACCGATAAGCTTGCGCGCACGGGCCGAAAGGATATTCGACGGTGGCACATATACCGAGCCGTGCGCGTTGGGCAGTACCTCGTCCTGGAAGGCTATAAGCTCGTCGAGCGATGCGACGAGCGCCTCCTTGTTCTTCCACGTCTTGTAGTCGTACAGTGTGCGATAGTCGGTATCCCAGAGCGCCAGCGGCTGATGGTTGTAGCCGTGGAAACCCAGCTCTCCGCCCATCTGCAGCAGCATGCCGCCAAAGTAGCGGAACTGCGTGGTATCGGCCTGGCGCGCGGGCTCGGTCTGGTTGACCGCGTCCTCGTAGTTTTCGATCATCACGCCGGTAAAGCGAACGCCATATTTTTGCGCGAGCTTTTGCAGATCGGGCCACCAGACCTTGGCATAAAAGTCGGCGATAGAAAGCCCGTAGTCGCGCTTGATATAGGTGCCGTCGCCCGAGGGCACGGGGCTGGGAAAGTCGTCCAGATAGAAGACGGCGCTGTTGATGACGGGGTAGGCCGTGGCATCGCCCAGCAGGCTGATCGCCGCGGCGTAAAAACCGCGCATGACCTTGTCATAGATACCGATATTGCACACCACGGTGCGACCGCTACCGCAGTCATTCGACCAAATGAGCGGGGCGCCCGCATCGCCGGTCTTAGCCCACACACGAGACGTCTCGCGCAGCGAAACCGAAAGCGACGAATCAAAGGGGTCCGAGAGCTCGTAGCGCTCTCCCCCGCCCAGCATAAAGTCCTCGCTCGGCACAATGCTTTCGGCTTTTACATAGTCATATCCGGCAGATTCAATGCCAAGCTTGGAAGCAATCACTTGCAGATAGCCCGAGTTATCCGGCGGCATGGCGAGCATAAGCGAACCGCCGGCACTCACCCAACTTATAATGTCGCTCAGGTGCGTACCGAGCCCATCGAGCGACGGCATGAGCAAAATCACGCGATCGTAGGAGGTCAGCGAGGGAATGGCATCCGCGCCGTCCAGGGCAAGGTCCACGTCGCGGTGCGCGATCTTCATGTCGAGCAGAATCTGGTCGAACTGCTCCTTTACGTCCTCGACGCCAGCTTGATCGGAATCGGTAATGACCAGGCACGTGGGCTTCTGGCCAAATATTGCCGAGGAAGCCGGCACCGCATCGTTGGCGGCCAGCATCCCCAGCTTATGCTGGCCCGCACTGTACTGTACGCCGGCGCGCTCCACCAGCAGCACGGCCGCCATGGCAATAAAGACCGCCCACACCACAAGCAGCCCCATCCAGCGAAAATGGCCCGCACGGTCGCGGATATGCTGCACCACGCTCATCGGGCCTCCTCTCCGTTGCGCCAAAACGCCAGTTCCTCGCGGTTGGCGGCGCTCAAGTATACATGCTGTTTGTCAATCGCATCGATCACGCGGTGGACCTCGTCACCGTCGCGGCGCATCACCGCCAGGCGCAGGCAAAGCATCCAAACCTCCTGCTCCTCGGGCACGTCGAGCACCAGCTGGTCGGTCACGGCCTGCGCCTCGTCGATCTGTCCGACATCGGCCAGCGCCGTCGCGTATCGAATGCGCAGCTCAAGGGTGTCCTCGCACTCGCAGCGACGCGCAAGCAGGCGCGCGTACTGTTGGCGCTGAATCTGCGCCACGCGCCCCTCGGCCAAGCCCGAGCCCAAGTATTCGCCAAGAAAATCGCAGTATTCATTGAGGTTTTGCGCGCTCGGGTCGGTCTTAAAAGCACGTTCCAGCTGCTGCAGTTTAAGATCGGACTCCTTAGAAATCTGCGCCACCGCCGTCGCGGCATAGTGCGCCACCTCAACGTCGTCGTTAAGCTTAGCCGCCTGCAGCTGCGCCAGGTACGCGTCGGGCTCCTCGGTGAGCATGGAGAGCATTAGTCGGCGCCGGTCTGCCGGGTCGTTGACGATGAGCGCCTCCTCGAGCGGCACTACGCATGCATCGGCATCACGTTCGTGCACTAGGATGCTGCGATGCAGGTCGTCGTTGAAGCGCAGCGACTCCAGCGCAGACTCTTTCAGCCCCTCGCCAAGCAACGCACCGCGGACCGATAGCAGAACCACCAGCAACGGGCCCCATAGCGGCACCAGCACAATCACAGCCAGCATGTGACCGCGAACCGGCAGCAGGCCCAACTTCATGAGAGTCCACAGCATCAGGCAAACCAGCGCATGAATCAGCAGCAAGACGGCAGCAACGACAAGCGAGATCAAGCGGCACCCCCCTCACCGTCACCGGTGTAAGAGATGTGCTGCAGCAGCGGCACGATGTCCTCGCCGTCAACGGGCTCCACCGCAATCTGCTTTTCGCTCAGGCGCTCGCGGATAATGGGCAGATCGCACGCCTTTGCCTGGCGCATAAGCAGGTAGAGCATGTCACCATCGACCAGGCCCGCCACATCGCTCTCGCGGATTGCCGGCCCAATTGCGGCCGCCAGCTCGCCGACAGACTCCATGCCCGGTACCACGCGCAGGAGCAAAAAGCTGCCCATCTTGCCATCTGCCAGCGCCTGCTCGGCCGCGAGCTCTTGGCCAAAGGCAGCCTGCTTGAGCACGCAAGTGCCGTCAACGCAGCGTTTATCCTGTGCCACCGCCTCGTAGTCAAAGGCACGGCCCAGCGCGCTTTCGACCAGGCCGCACAAGATGCGGAACAAGTTTTGGTAATAGAGCGTCATTTGGTTTTCGACCGCACGACGCACAAAAATCAACACGGCGGGTGCCCCGTCGCGCTCGATCGTGTATCCAAACATGGGAAGCCCCGGCGTCAGCTCGCGGTTCACCCACAGATTCGAACGACCCCCGTCGCCCAAAAGAGGTGCAAGCTGCTCAAGCGTGAGCGAGCGTGCGGCGTCTTCGGCAATCGCGGGACTTGCTGCCACCAGGCGTGCAAATGCCCCGCCCGAAACATGGTAGATCGCCACCGAATCGTTCTCGAGGATCTCGACCAGAAGCTCGCAGCACTTGCGATAGATGTCGCGTGGGTTGAACACGTCGAGCTCCTGCGTCACGGCAAAGATCTTGCCAAAGCTGTCGTGGCGACCCACGATCTGGCGCCTGTACGCGCGCTTGTCCTCGATCGCGTCGTGGTAGAGCTGCGTAAGGAACGTACTGCGGTTGCGCACGAGCTCGTTTTGATCGCGCTCCGTCCTAATGGCTTCGCTGTTGCGCAGCTGCACATAGCCGCACGCGGCACCCACAACAAAGTACGCAATAAACGGCAGCCAGTTGGACGGCTCGTAGAACAGGCCCTGGAAGGTATAGCCGTACAGAGTAAAGTAACTCGCGGCCAAACCCACCGACGCCAGCAGCGCCGCAACCAGGCCAAAGTCCAAGCCATACAGCGTGCCGATGAGCACCACGTAGAGCAGGCGATAATCGAGCACGTTAAGCTGGGCCGATTGCGAGAACAGATGCTCCAGCACTTCAAAGAGCACCCAGGCGGCTGCCGTCTCCAGGCATTTGACAGGCAGCGTGCGCATTTGAATGCGGTCGATGGCCGCGCGCAAGGGGTTGACCTTCTTTGCACGGCCAGCATCCCAGCGAGCCTGAATGGTCGAGAGGTCGCGCAGCAAGTCGTAGCGCTGAAACCAGCCATAGCGCACGCGAGCGACGTCGCTGGCGGGCAGGGCGTAGCCGGCAGAATCGCCATAGGCAACTGAGAGCCCTGGGAACAGCGCCTGAAGGGCCTCGCCCACCTCACCCACCGTGTGATGGAAGGTATCGGCTACGTCGAGCGTCTCAAAGTTACCATTCCAGCTGTCGAAGATACGGCGTACCAGCACCGAAAGCTCCTCGGCACACAGCAGGGGAAACGCCGCATCCTGCGCGCCCTGCAGAGCGGCCGATCCGGTTGAGCATGCGTCGAACATCGGCACCAAAAACGGGTCCTCCAGCGCGGCAGACGCGGTATACAGGAACGGCACGCGCAGGATCTTGGTCTGAACGCCCTCGCGAGCAGCGTAGTAGCGGCACAGGTCGTTGGCTGCGTGCGCGATAATGCCCTTGCCCGTTCGCCCCGCGGCATCGGCGGCACCCTCGGCACCCGCGGGCCCCGCTACATACAGCAGTTGGACCCGGCGACCCGCGCACGTACGAAAGACCGAGCGCAGCAGCTCGATATCGCCCACGGTATCGGTATGCGGGGTTAGGTAATTAGACAGGTAGACCACGCGGTCGAACTCGTAGGCCTGCTCCAAGTGCTGAAGCAGCTCTTTCCACAAGGCATGGGGCGACGACTCGTCGCGGCGCGCTTCCGCGGCAGCGACGACCTTAACGTGGTCCCCGGGGAACGCCTTGGCGCAAAAGTCATCGTCAACATATGCGGTGTTGCCAACAACCAGCACCTCCATAGCGCACCCTTCCTCTAAAATCCACTTCTGTCATAGTCAAACATGCGTATTTTACGCTGTCAACGCGAGTTGGAACGCCTTTAAGGCTGTTTTAAGAACTTTTTTAGAGGATGAGGAGACATCGAGGGTGCTAAATGCGCGCCCAATCCGGAAGTGCGGGGAAAATCCGAGAACGGTCGACCAGACCCCGGTTTCGAGGTCCGGCGACCTGCGGTTTTGTTGGCAAAAATCGGTGTGTGCTCAACGAGTTTCGATTTTTCTCCGCACTTCTCCTACGCACCGGATTTGCAATAGCGCATCACAATCCGCCAATCGCCCTAACCGGAAAGCCAATCCACAGACTCGACTAGCCGACCAGATACGGCCCGATTACATCGAAAATTTCGCCCACCTTGGTTGCAGGGTTTTGCGCAGATGGCTTAACGTTACCCAGCCCCCTATGGTATGTGACAAGGCGCCCAACACGCTGCAATGCCTCGCCTCGTTTGCCGTCCACCACCTCGAACAGCCCGTCCAAGTTCTTGCGGTACTCGATGCCCAGGTCTCTCGACATCTCCTGTGCGAGGGCATGCTGGCAGTCGGACGCGGACATATGCGCGGTCGTGTAGCGAAAGTGCAGAAGCGGCCACAGCTCGAAGCAGGGGTTCGACCACAACGCATGGAAGGTCCTCGAACCATCGGAGAGCTCGTCGCATTTGCGCTCCATCGCGTCAAAGTCGGACGCAGGAAAGTCATCCTTGTCATACACGAGCCACACATGGTCGAATGTTTCGGGAGCATAGCGGCAGTGTTCGACGGCGAAGTCAAGTAGGTCAAGTGTGTGTTTGCCGGTCCCCTTAACGACAATGGCAATCTTACGCTCGTTCGCCGCACCCAACGCCGCGCGCACACCCTCAAAGTAGCGAGGCTCGGTCTCCTTGCCCTCGCTCACTACAAGATGACGCGTCATCTGAACCATGCGCGAGCGGCCCTCTCGTTTGCCGCTACGCCAGCCCTTCGACTTCTTCGCCACCATGCTAATCCCACTCCTCGATGCGGGTGAGATACGGATCGGCGCCGTAGCGACCGGACAGGTATTGCTTGTCGAAAGCCGCGTTCTTGCTTACCAGATTACCGTTTGCCTCGTGGATGTCGGCGAGAGACCACAGTTGGCTCGCCTCCCCCTCGCCGCGCGCAGCGAACCATATCTCGTCACGGCGGAACACATCGTTTCGCATGGTTGACACATCCTGGGACGAGAAGATAAGCTGCGCGCCACTCTTGTTGACCTCAGGATCCTTAAACAGCAGAATCACATAGCGAAGAAGCTTCGGGTGCAGTTTGGCGTCGAGCTCGTCTACCACAACGGTGCCACCACGCTCAAGCGCTGTCATCAGATACGCAGCCAACCCCAAGAGCTTCTGGGTTCCGGCAGATTCCTCGGATAAACGCAGCTCGTACGCCTTGCCGCCCACCTCGTGTCTCACGAAGACGCGCTGGCCGCGCCACTCCGGCGCCCTCTCCACTCTGAAGCCATCAATACGCACATCAACGGCGCGCAAAAAACGCGTGACGTCGGGTGAGTCATCCTCGTCGAGCAATTGTTCGAGCATCTGCTCCAGATAGGAGCTGTTATAGTTCAGGAACACCCCGTCAAGAAACCAGCTGGCAGCTTCCTTGACCACCGGCGCGTCAAAGTTGATGCAGAGAAATGACAGGTACGGCAGTCTCGGGTTGAATCTCGCAGCCGTCACGAGCTTACGCAGCGTGGGGCCGAGTTCAACCTCTGCGCCCTCACGCTCGAACAGCATCGCCGTGCGTGACGCTCCCAATTTTCGCCGCCACAGGCCTTCGGACACGATCTCGTCCGCATGCACGGACAGGGCATAGCGGTACTCGTGCTCACCCGCGCGATAGTAGAGCTCGAACTCGGTGGGCTCGGCAGCAGACACGTCATCGAACTCAAACGCCGAACAACGGGCTATCAAAGGGCGATCACCCTCTGGAGCATCAGCGCCGGCAGACAGCAATCTAATTGGTCTGGCCACCGCCGAACGAACGTAGTCAAGAGCCTCGAGCAGATTAGACTTGCCGCCGGCATTGGGCCCGTACACCGCAGCCACCGGAAGGAAACTCTGCCCGTCGGGGCACGCGATAAGGGAGCGCTCAAACTCCCTCATCGGCGTTGCTTGCATGGAAAGCTCAGCCTCGTCGCGATAGGATCTATAGTTCCTGAAGGTGAACTGGCAAAGCATCGTCCTCAACATTCCTTTCATTATTTTGAAAAGGTATTTCAGAGTTTTTCTTTGATTATAGACTTTAAGTAGTGTCAATCAAGTGTTTAGTCACCAGGAGACAAAGGGTGAACAGAACAAACTGAACCACATAACACGGTAAAACATAGAGGAAGTGCGAATAGCGTAGGACGGACTACTCGAGCCAATTTCGATTTTCGTTCGGAAGATCAGCCATGTTGATGCCGGAAAAGGCGAGAAGCATCTTCTACATTAGGTTCGAACTCATATGAATATAAGCAAGAAAGAAAAGCAGGCAATCCGGAAAGCATGTGAATGACGCCAGACGCGCGACGAAACTCAACCGCTCACCTTCCACAGCACTTTTTATATTTTTTCCCACTTCCACACGGGCAAAGTTCATTCCTGCCAATTTTTCTTCCGACCTGTTTCTTAATACAGTACTTTCGCGTTCTGTCTAAGTCCGGAATGAACCCTGCTGCATACGCCTTATCCTCCTCGGATAGATTATCGAGTCTATACTCATTGATGCATAGTGACTTAATTTTTCCGTCTGAAGCGTTGATATCGAGACGAACAATGTTCGGAGCGGCATCATGCATTAAAACCGCTAAGCATTTTCCCCTACAAATCTCATCATCATTCGGCATATTGTCACGATTGACAAAGATACACAACGGTACATCGGCAGCCTCTTGAGCCGGCAAATCAAGCCTTAAATCGGAAGGCACTCCGGGCTTGAGTCTCGTTGCAATTCCATCAGAGACCGCTTTCCTTGTATCTGATCCGCAATTTAATAATGTGCTTGCAATAGCCCTTCTCCAATAACCAAGGCTGGAGTCATCTAGCATTTCGACTATTTGATCGAACAACTTCGGCGAGGTTTGGACGGGCTTTTCAGCCACGGCTCCTATATATAAACTATTAAACCAGTCGTCAATCTTATCCCTAAATCCAAAGAAGCCTTGAATCCTAAAATTCAAGTTATTGTTAATATCGGGGCCTGAATCTCTAACCTGTCTTTCCAGCGTCTGCGTATAGCAATTGTTATCTATATACATACCAAGATGATCAAGTTCATCATTCATGTATAGCGCCGGCATTGACGCCGCTGAACGCCTCTGAGCCAAGTAATGAAGAAAAACCAAAGGGTTATTAAAATAACGGGTATAAACGAGAAGATCATCAAGAGAAAGTGCAATTGTATCTTTTGACATCTTTATAAATTCGAACTTGTCGGCTTTAGAAGCAAATTCATTTAAATCATCTACTGTCACGCAAATTTTAAAAATAGTTCGTATCGTGGCAGAAGAAAACTCCACCTTAACTTTACCGCGCGCATCGTAGAAACGACAAGGACCTCCGCTGCAACTGCGAAAATATGCGGCAGTCGATTCTGCCTGCCGCGAAGCCTTTTCCAACAACCCCTGGAATGATTTAATGTGTCCCTTTGAGTCGTCAACCGGATCCGTTGGGCAGAATGCACCCGCCTTGACTTCAACCGCAAGCAAGACATCTTCGTACAGGATTACCAAATCACTCTCTTGAACATCACGCTTGTTCCATTTGGCACCATAACGTGGATGATATCCATTTATGCAGATGGTCGAGCCTGGTAATAACTTCTTAAATAACGCGGCAACCCCATCCTCTGAAGCAGATGCCTGGCTTTCCTTCCAACGCGAGGTAAATTCATTGTTAGATCCAACTTCTGAAACTATGAATCGACTGCGAACGGCACGATAAAAAGACCTATAAAAGTGATCTAAAAAGTTTGCAACGCAGAAGCAGTAGCTAATACCGCTAATTCTGATAAATGGCTTGTCAACGATCGGCATAATCCCAAGGGGATCAATTGAGTTGACTTTTTCGAAATCAGAAACTGACGCAGCCGAAAGAGAGAGGTCCTCAATTAACGACTCAGGCCATTGCGTCACTGCGGCAACGTCATGGAGGGCAGTGCCAAATACCGAGTTGGCAATTCGAGCCGCCTCATCTTTAGAAATGCCGTCGAATGAACGTAGGGGCTCCTTTTGCCAATTATCGTATTGTTTTCCAAGCTCATTGCAAGCGGCTGACCAACCAAGAGTAAGGGACGTCATCAGTGCAACAAACCCATTAATTACATCTGTAGCTCCAATTCCGTAAACCTCTTTAATTAAATCATCTTGTTTACTAAGCAATAGGGTTAAATAGTCCTCTTCAATAGCCTGATAACGCCTACCCCGCAAGGATTGATATGTCTTGGACTCTATTTGATATCTAATTACATCATCGGACAATCCGGCATTCTTACCAGCAATATGCACATCGGAATATCGGACAAGAAATGCCTGATTTAAAACGTCGATGATAGACTCTGCGCAATCAATTGTTTCTTCTAGTCGAGATGTTGCTGAACTATCCGCATTAGAAGACTCTCCCCGCGCCGCAATGAAAAGAAGACAAGACTGTAGAAACTCTGGAACAAGGTTTGCATTATTAAAGTAAAGCTCATCAAAAACATCGCGCTCATCTTTGTCGCCCATATTAATGAATCGCATATGAGATAAAAATCGTGAGTACCAAGCGGACCTAAGCATTATCTCTAAAGGGTCGAGTGTCTCGATTAGGGATGCAAGCCGACTTCTGCGATCAGAAATATCAGTCTGCAGTTCCTCGCGCGCACTTTTTAAAGCATTTACATCGATTCCAACCTCATTCTCCATCATGGATAACCCCTCCCCCGAGCAAGCAAGCAATTGATTAAAATCATGCTAGCAAATCACTGGGACATAAAAACGTCTAGCTTGTTGCACAATTCGCCGGATACGCAAAAGCAAGCAGCAGCAACCTTCCGCAAGCAAGCTTCACTCCACTTAATATGCACCATCAAGGACAGAAGCATCGACTTCCGCTGAACGACCCTAGCCTTGACACGCCTTCTGTCCTATAAGCCTAATTGACCGCTGCAGTCTGTCGTTCACGCTCTTCCTTAAACCCGGTAATCACTTTGTCGCAGGTTTCGATGATCCCTGCCGGAACTGTATTGAACTTAACGGGATCAAACTGATATGCCATGAGGTTTTCTATGTGAAAGTATTCATTTGCAAAATTAAACACTGTCTCATCAACATGGGCGCGATTGCTGACCTGGCTCATTTCGTCAGCATTGTTGGCAGCGAGCAATCTGAATGCACAGATTTTCTCAACGGGTGAAGGCGCTTGATCATAAACGGACAACAGATCCGTGTTTCCGAGCTGTGCCAATAAGGCTTGATAGTTAAAGTCCTTAAAACCGATTTCTTCTAGCTGCTTCCAGGCTTCTTTCCACTCTTCGTCAGTAAGCTCTTGCTCATTTAGTGTGGCAATCTCTCGCTGATGCACCAAACTTGACAGTACATGCCAGGCAGGCGACTTTCCATATGCAATTTCGACCGTCCTTCTAGCAAACGCAACTCTATAAGGCAGGGACGCGTCGCTCGCAACGATTGCTTTAAAGCACTGCACCGCGCTATTAAAATCATCATCCTCAACAGGTATCAGGGATAGCTCGCCGCAATCGTTGCGCGCATAAAAGCAGGATGAATCACATAGAAGGGCCTTATGGACCTTGCCGATCATAATGAGCGTTTCAAAGTCATGGGTTAGCAGCAACGATGTAATCCCTTTGCAAACGCCCTTAGATTTCGAAAACAACCTTTGGAGAATCGCATATTTCTTGTTTTGATCAAAGGAAGAAATCGGATCATCGAGCACGACCATGTCCGGCTTCTCGCTTTTAACCTGAGCGGAAAACAAGGCAATCGCAAGCGAATTACGCTCGCCGTAGCTTAGATGCGACTTTAAATCCTCGACATTCATCTCGAGCCCGCGAGGTTTCAGTGAGACGGCGCAGCGAGAGCCATCTGGCGAGGCGATTGAGATCTCATAGGGAAATCCTGCGGACTCCAGAAAAGCATTCATTTCGGCCATCGATGCATTGATGGACTTCCCTAATGCGGAGCTTTGACGACCGATGGCTCTCTGGATTTCTCTCACCTTTGATGAAAGCTCGTCCAGCACTGCATTAATGCTATTGATACGCTCAACAGCAAATTGTGAATTCATTTTTTCGAGACGCTCGACATGGATTTTCAAGCCTTCAAAATAGTCAGCATCTTTCTCTTCATCCTTCAGGAACGAATAATTTAATTGCTGAATTTTCTCGAGCTTGGCCTTGAGTCCCTCCGCATCTGCCTTGATGCACGCAAGAAAGGCTTCATTCTCAGGATTAGGTTCTTCTTCTAGCTTCCCATGTAAAATCGCATCGGCCTGAACACGGGCGTTTTCACTAAGAAGCACATCGGCTTCTCCAAAGGTCGCAATCGTTTTTGTGCAGTTATCAATATACTTTCCGCCGTATACGGCTTGCATTTCGTTGCCTGATTCCAAATCAGACTGTTCGAGAACCTTACCGCAATACGGGCATACGCCACGTGAGTTGTATTTACCGCCCTTGTCGCGCCATTGTAGCCATTCTTTGGCATTGTCTCCTTGGATTAGTGGAGTGAACGACCCGAACTTTGGAGAAATATGCTCAACAAGGTTTCCCCTTGACACGATACCTTTCGCAATTGGGCTAGCCTTAGAATAAGTCTGTTTGGAAACCTTCCCAAAGCAGGACAGTAAGTTGTTAACCGTAGAGAGCAGCTCAGCAACCTTGCCCTCATCCCGCAATCTTTTGACGGCATCTGCTAGCAACTCGTCTGTCTCGTTTGCAGCCTTACGATACTCAGGGGTATCGACAAAGACCTTATATCCGTTTTCGATTAGCTCCATGTCGCCTTTAAACAGCGTGCTATCGACGTAGTCTTCATTAAACACAAGGATATTTGCGTTATACGGCAAGCCTTCGACAGAAGGCAGAGATTCTGAAGCATAGGGCTTCAACACTTCCAACGTCTGCCCGCCATCCCCGCTGTATAGCTGAATCGCTTTTGCAACCGAGCTTTTACCAGAGCCGTTCATTCCATGCAGAACCGTAGTCGCATTGGGTTTTAACGTAATAGTTGCGCAGTTAATGTTATTACAGCAAGCAAGCTTTACGACAATTGGCTCAGACATTTGACCTCCATGGAAGGGGCGTTTGCATCTACTTGATTATGAGACTATGGGCAAAAAAATTGTCTAACGATTCAACAAGTTGCGACGTTTGATAGATGAGCGGTATCGCACAACGCATGCTAGGACGGCATGAACGAGAGTGACATACGGCAACGCCGCAAGGCCGGCAACTAGGAAAAATGGGCACCGAAGCCAGCGTCAGCCCCTGTGTCCAAGCGCAATATCGACGCTGCTGGATCGCGGTATGCAGCAGTGCTCAAGCAAGCACTCATTGAGCAGTCGTCAAGATTTTGAAAATCATGTCCGAAAGAATCGCCAATCCGTCCTTATTCCGCTTATAGCTAAATACCCTCCTGTGACTAACATCAAAAGGCAGCTTAGGAACATCACCTTGGTGTATAAAAACGGTCTGCTTACCCATTCCAATCGCATAGCCCGCTTCGAACATAACGTTTGAATTCAGGCCAGTAATGTCTGCAATTACCGAAGAGCTAGACGCAATCAGTTTAAATATGTCTTCCGTAATATCGCTAGGCGTCAATATCTCATCTGCGCGTTTACATATCTTGCCTGCCCTCTTAGAGCCTTCGATCAACGCCGAATATACAGGATCTATTGAAGGGTCGTCGGTGAATGGCATCATGACGGCAATTAAATTTGGGTCATGAGCACTAGACCTTTCAGATCCGACCGTCAAGGGGGAGTTATCAAGAAAATTTAAAAACAGACGAAAAGGGTCTCCTTCACAAAGTCTCCAATGAGTACGTTTGTTTTGCCAGCAGTTCTCGTCAAGTAGACCAAGATTCAACAATGCCTGCGATGGAAACCGTAGAATAGGCTTGGAGATCACGGGGTTGATAGACGGGGTATCCATATATCCAAGTGTGGCCACGGCACCCATATCATCCGACTCAAATTCGCGCGTCATAACAGTAGGAAGCTGAGCGAGGGCATTAAAGTCAAAACCGGTGCCAGTCCTATAGGCGCTCGTCAACTGCTCAGGAGTTCCCTCGAACATCCTAGAAGTCAACATGGGCTGTGTCTCATTGGCACGTACAATTAAGTTGAACAGCATTTACAAAACACCTCATATACAGACAAAGCTATAACGCCTGAAAATAACAACCGTTACAATTTTAACCTGTCTGAAAGCAACGCAATTGAATCCGACAAGCAGCTAAATCTTGCCCGTAGTGGTAAGGTGCCAATACCGCTTGCCCAGAGCCGTCAGTTCACAAGACTTGGACTCCATGGCAGCATGATACATATGCTCCGACTCCACAGAACGGACAAGGCGAATACCCTCCAACTGCTGAAGGATCTTGAACGTCCCCAAATTATCCTCAGTCGTATAGGGCTCCACAATTCGATGCTCTTCCCAATCAGGAATGTTGATAGGCTCAAAAGAAGGATCCAAGGGCAGTTTAGCACCGGGCGCATCAAACAAAAATGGCAGCTGTCCCAACACGCTATCGGGAACCTGGGGAACGTCTTTCCTCAGCGAAATAAAAGAATTCACATTAGTCCTAAACACAGGCAGCTGGTCCCATGGCCCAAGAGCCTCGTCAATAAACGTGCAGACCCCACCGAGAGTAACATGCTCTATCAGGTCTGCCGCGCCGCCATTTAGCGCATCTACAAGAAGCGATGTGAATGTCCCGCGCCCGTTAAACTCCTCCGTACATTCGCTAGGACAGCATGCGCTCAAAAATTGATAAACCCTCACTGAGCTTTGAGGAAGTCCCGTCCAGTGCGCTAGGAGCCCCCAAATACCCAGAACAACAACTATCGAGAAGAAATACACGAGTCTTGGCCTTAGAGTAATTTGCTATCGTTAGGATTTCATCGAAAGAAAGCCTAACGATAGGATCGGGTAGTGTCGAGAAAGTTGGTGTAGCGCCCGATCCGAAGCGAGTCGGCCCGGCGTCCAAAAAACTGGAATACGGTTGATATCCTGTACTGCCTCGATCCTGTCCGCAAGCTCGAGGCCGGATTCGATCATCTTCCCGGCCTCGACCTCCAACCGCGCCCAGTCGACAGTCCCGTCGACCCCGCGCGTGCGGGCCTCGTCGCAGAGCTCACTCATCTTTGCCTCCGAGCAGTATCTGGACTCCTGCCATATCTCGTCCTGCTCGCACATGACCGCACCGGCCAGCCGCGCCAGCGATGCCGCCGAGGGGAAGGACTGCATCATCCTCGACCCGCACTTTATCTTGCGGTTCGCCCGCTCCTGGACGTTATTAGCGCGCAGGTGCCTCCGGGGCAACGGCGGGAAGTCGTAGTATGTCAGGGCGTCCGGCTCGCCCTCCTCAAGGATCGACGCCACCCTCGGGCAGCACCCTTCCATCACGCGCCTCCAGCGCGGCGGCACTCGACGTAGATCGCGTCCGTTTGCGCCAATCTAAAACCAACCACTTTCGCAAATGCAGCTCACCGAATGCGTCAACGCGCTTTCGCCAATCCCGTTAACGCACTTTCACCAACTTCTTAAACGGAACTATGCTCCGATCGGATATCCGACCTAAGGGGAGCAGGATATGGAGCGAAACATAATGAGAAAGTTCAACGTCTACAGCGGATCCAGCGCCGGCCGAACTTCAGTGAGATCGTGAGACGGCGCGAGATAGCAACATATCGCGCATAGCAAATAAGCACAGAACTGAACGCCTGGGCAAGCACGCCTCGCCCACCCCGCGCTCCCCTCCCCAACATCCCCCAGAAAGTTCGCTGATGTTGACTGGGGTTCCCGTAAAATAATCCCCAACAAAATATGTGCGGAGTGCTGGCCTGGAGCTGCCTTCGGACCCTATTGGCTGCTCACCGAGAGGCTCCGCTATGAAACGACCCCTTTACTACCTGATCTGCGCGATCGCGTGCGCGTCCATGGTCGGCGCGACGATGCCCATGGCGGCCATTACGGAAGCCATCCAGCCTCCGGCAACAGCCGAGCAGCAGGCGCAAGCCGACACCACGAGCAGCGACACGGGCGAGGCCAAGGACGGCACCAACACAAATGCGACAGCAGATACCGTAGAGGACAGCACCGCAACATCCACCGGCACCAGCGCAGCCAACACGGAAAGCGCCGACGGCACCCCCACCACGCCCGGCACCATCGCCGCAACCGACGCGGCCAACCCCACCCCATCCCTCCGCGCCCAAGCCGCCCCCACGCCCGCCGCAATCTCCGCCACGTCACAAACCGGCTACGCCCACTCCGCCACCGCAAGCCAAAACGGCGTCACCTTCACCGTATCGTGGAACGACGCCCCCGCGGGCACCGCGACGACCTTCCACGTAACCCAGGCCAACGGCTCGTCCCAGGCCAAGGCGCGCATGGACGTGCCCACCTATTGGGACGGCGGCAGCCAGGAAAGCGTCTGCGACCCGTCGCGCGCGGCATGGGCCAGCTACCACAGCCTGGGCACCGCGGGCCACGACTTTACCTTCAACTTCACGGCATCGGGCACGTACCGCATCTACTTCTACTTTATGGACAACGACAGAAACGACCCCCAAAACGACAAGGGGATCTACTACCTGCGCACCACGGCGGAGGTGACCGTAAACGACGCCGCCCGCCCAAGCGTCACGCAGATCGTCAACAACGCCGTGGACCTATGCAGGCAACAGACAGACGGCTCGGAATATGACATGGCGCTGTGGCTCCACGACTGGACGCTCGACCAGCTGGAGTACGACCACAGCCTTAACTGGTGCTCGGCCGAAAGCGGCCTCACACGCCACCAGGGCACCTGCGAGAGCTACCAGCGCATCTACTCCAAGCTCCTTGACGCCGCGGGCATTGCCAACGGCCGCATCACCGGCAACGGCCACACCTGGAACGCCGTAAAGATCGACGGCAAATGGTGCCAGATGGACCTTACCTGGGACGACACCAGCGACAACTGGTACGGAGACCTGGACCAGCGCCATCTTTACTTTGGCCTGACCGACGAGCTCATGGCAATCGCCCACTCCGACCACACGGCTAACTACCAGAAGGCCGACTACGCCTACCGCTCGACCGACCTATCCAACAATTACTTTGTGCGAAATGGCAAGGCCGATGAATGGGCAGAGAAGTACGCCGACCGCATTCAGCAGCACCTGGATGCCAGGGAAGAGAGCTTTTCCATCGATGCTGATAATCAGTCTTTCCCGCCGAGTATCTCGGGGATTCAGAACGAGATTGTTGCCTATGCGATGAACCAGAGGAAGTGGAAGACCGACAATGCCATAGTTGAGCTTAGCGTGACGTCAAACGTCACCAATGAATCGAGCAGCAAATGGAGTGCTAAGTACGACCTGAAAGCTCAATATAAAACAACTGTATTAAAGAGGACCATCGACGACGGCACCTACCGCTTGGCCGCTGCGCTCGACGTCCGCATGGCCGTGTCGGCCAGCGCGTCCGGCTGCTCGCTGAGCGCGTCAGGTCCGGCGCTGTCGTTCGCCTACGACGAGGCGACGGGGCTCTACCGGCTGACCCGCGGCGGGCTGGCGCTCACGGCGTCCGGCGGCTCCGCAGCCCTCGCCGAGCCCGACGGATCCGCGTCGCAGCTCTGGCGCGTCGAGGCCTGCGGCGGCGGCTGGTCGATCACGAGCGCGGCGAGCGGCATGGCGCTCGACTGCAAGTGGTGCGACACGAGCGAGGGCGCCGAGGTGTGGCTCTACCCCGCAAACGGATCGGCCGCCCAGACCTGGGCTCTGTCCGCGCCCGAGGCGCGCGCGGTGCCTGACGGCCCGTACCGCGTCATGAGCTCGCTTGACTCGACAATGGGCATCTTCGCGGGACGGGAGTCCAGCGCAATGTCCTCGGTCCCACGGGCACTCTACTTCAAGTACGACGAGGGCTCCGGGCTAAAGCTCAGGTCGCGCGTCGTGCAGGTGCTCCCCTCCACGGGCACGCTGGTGCGGCTCGCGGGCGCGGTCATGTGCGAACAGGACGAGATATGACAGGAGTCCAGGAACTTCTCGGAGGCGAGGATGGACGAGCTCTGCGACGGCGGTCGCACTCGGGGAATCGACGGTCCCGTCGAGCGGGCGCGGCTTGAGGCTGAGGCTAGAACGATGCTCGAGTCCGGCATCAAGCTTACGAACAGGATCGAGGCGGCATAGGATATGAACCGTGTTCCAGATTCCACGACGCCGGGCCGACTCGCTTCGGATCAGGCGCTACACCAACTTTCTCGACACTACCGTAGCTATCGGTTCTATGCTTTCTTAATCTTGCAAACAAAACTCGAGAAGAGGTCTTTTTCATATTTATTCATGCCAAAACGCCATAGTGCGACTAATAAAGCCACCAAGAAAAAGAATGCTGACAGGATAAGCCCGAGCCATGTCCCGCGCCCGAAGGGAAGATTCCAGTACAAAAAAGCAAATAACGCTATAACAGGTAAGGCAACAAGAACAAGTTGCCCAATTTCTACCCAAAAACGACGAATATCAAGACCGACTTTTTTTTGATAGTACCAATTCATTATGAAACCATTTCCGATGAGCATAGCGACTGCTGTAGAAAGGGCCGCACCGAAAAGTCCTACAATGTTCAACAAAATAATTGTCAGCACTACATTAGCGACCGCGATGAGAAGATACATCACACCACGGAAATAGTATTTGTTCAAAACCTGAAGAATGGTGAGCCCGAGGTTCTGCACAATGTCAATCGTGAACGGAATCATCACGACTGTAGCGATAAGGTAAGAGATGTAATAGTCTTCACCAGCCCAAAGATCCATGAAGTCTGATCCCAGGACAGCAAAACCGCCTAAAACCGCGATGCAAACCATAAAAGTGAGTCGTCCGACCTTGATGAATAGGCTAGAAATTGCTTCCATATCATGGTCGTGATGGTAGAGCTCCGACACGTGAGGAAGGAATACGGAGGATATCGCTATACCGATATACATGTATGCGGAATAGACCTGAGCCCCTACCGAATATACAGCGACCGACTCGGGTCCGAACATGAAACCAACGATAAGCTGATCGGTCTTCCAGAAAATCTGATCAGCAACAGTAACGAGAACGATGGAGACACTGAAGCTGAGAAGCCCTTTAGCCAGCGCTCTATCCCAGCCATGGTATTCCCAGCTCGCCTTCAGTACATTCTTTGAATAGATCCTCTGCGCGATCGCGCAGAGGACGTTTAGCCCCAGAACCACAACGCAGATTGCGACCGCATAAGGGCACACTCTCGTCAAGAGAACGACGATCACAGGCTGTAGTGCAAGCGAAAGAAGCTGCGTGCCCTTGAGGAAAAGAAAACGTTCGTTCGCGGTGAGAATCGAAATATAGATGCTGTTGTTCATTGTGACGATGCAGTTAACGCCCAAAATCAAAAGCATGACACAGCACTCGTTGAGTTGTGGCCTAGTGAAGGAAGCCGCGTAGACGCATCTGAACGCAAACGCCAAGACCCCCATCGCCACCATTGTCACTGCGGACATTACGAGGTACATTCGCTTCGCGATTGCGAGCGTGTTCTCCATTTTTCGGGCGTCACCTTGCGCCATGTACATGCAATAGTATCTGCCGACGCCGGCAGCAAGCACGCTGTTGATGGAGACGATATAAGCCATAACTGAACCGATAAGCTGATAAATACCGTATTCGCTTTGTCCAATGCAAGACAACAGGATGGGAACATAAATTAGTTGAACGACAATCTGAACAACCGTGTATGCATATGAGATTATTACGCCTATACGACGCCCTGAGTTACTAGACAAAATACAAATCCAATCCACGATGATTGCCGAAACGAAACACTAGCTAAAGTGCCCCCATAGACGGCAAGCAAGAATGAATAGCAAAGGTGAAACTTTGAGCAGATTATATTTAAGGCGCAACACCCTACTCAGCGACCGCACTCCATCTGGGTAGCTTAGCAGCTCAGATCGAAGCCTTTTAAAATCGCAACCCAACCCACTTTCCCTGCCGCATCTCGACAATGCCATCAAGGTGAACAACACATAGGACGAGTACGCTGGATCTGCTCTACCAAGCGCCAGTTCCGAAAGAAAGATTTCTTTGGCAACGCGTTGGGCACCAAGCAGCTTTTCGACAGTCTGATTGTTAACCGCAGAATCCATGCGGTCGACCACATAGCAATAGAGGACAGCATCGATAGAAACGACATTCTTGGCCTTAAGCCACAGCCGATAGAAAAACTGTCTATCCTCTAAAAGACTAAGTGACTCATCGAAACGCAAATCGGTACAGAGACTTTTTCGAAATATATGCGAATGGGGGTAAAGGCCGTCTCCGAGAAGCAGAGGGCCGTCCTTCGGCCCGCGTCCCAGATAGGGTGCAGGCAATAATTCGACCATATCACCGCTTACGCTAACCTTTTCCTCAGCAAAGCAGAGCAAGTCGATTTCAGAACCAGCCAAGCTGCCGAGTATGACGTCAAGAGAGCGATCAGGTACCCAGTCATCGCTATCTACGAACCATATGTACTCACCGGAGGCTTTCTCAAGCCCAAGGTTACGGGCGGCAGAGACACCTCTGTTTGCTTGGTGCAGAACTGTTACCTTCGGGTCGTCTCCATACGCATCACATAGCTCACCAGAAGTATCCGAAGACCCGTCGTCTACGAGCACGAGTTCGCAGGCATCATTCAACTGTGGAAGAAGCGAGCTGATACAACGCGGGAGTTGTTTTTCGGTGTTGTAAACGGGAACAACAACGGACAACTTCTTAACACATGATTCGGTCATATCCGCCCCACAGCCCCAAGCCCGACGTGGCAAGAAACGTCACCTGAGCAGCCGGTTTCATCCCATCGACAAACGTCATGCAAAGAGACAGAAGCCACAGCAAGTGCAAAAAAGAAGGCAATGCCAAAAGAAACCTCAACGAGAGAAGTGAGAATCATCCCGTAAAGTACGCCGATGAGGGAGAGAGCCTTTTCGTTGCGCTTTTCTTTGTTGTCAAGCACGTGATAAACCATGAGTCCGAAAGACACAAGCCCCACCAGGCCGTACATAACAACTATTTCCGCAACGCCATTTTGGGCGTTGCCCCAACCGACAACACGCTCAACAATAGTGTTGCCATAGCCATACCCGACATAAGGGCTGGCGCCAATGATGAAGCCCAAACTATCGTAAATAGGCGTTCTTCCAGTCATGGTCAAGCTCCGGCCAAGAACGTCCTGAATGAAACTCTGGACATACGGATTTTGAAGCATCATACCCGAACTAAAGAAAACGATATTTGCAATCGCGAGAACCCCAATATATGCTGCGCCCTTCGAGCAATAACTTTTTACTTTCGAAGGAATAACGACAACAACCGCAACAGCCAGAAGAAAACCAAGAAGCGCAGTCATTGCACTCGCCTTAATGAGAACAAGAACCGTTTCAACAACGAATATCCAGAAAATACCCCAGTTATAGACCACGTAGCCATGACGCTCCGCCAGCAGAGTCCCATAAACAACAATAAGCAACGAGTGAATATCACCCGTGGAGAACTTGTTTCCAATAAGGTAAGAACTCTCAGAATTATTCATGTGGGCCGCAAAAACAACGAAGTCGTTTGCAAGACAAACCAGCAAAAGCGGCCAAAATAGTGAGCTTAATGCCCCAAATAACCCGTACTTTTCTTTTAGCTGAGCAAAGCCGAGAAATAACGCTGCAACATTAAGACCTAAAATTGCCGCATACAATGCATTCTGAGGTCCACCACCAGCGAATACCGTGCAAACAGTAATTACGACGGCAAATTGAAATACCCAGCCAATACCAGGCACCCTGGAAATCGAGCGGAAGCAATTAATTATCAAGAGGGCTATCGCACCGCAACGAACGCTCTGCGCCAAAGCTGTAGGTAAAAAGGCAAACTTATACACTGTCATAATCATAAGCACAACAATGCTAAAGCGATCAAACGACTCTTTTGCGGTATATATCGGCAGTGTCCCCTGTGTTGGCTTTGAAATCAGCATCCAATCCTCATCAATCTAGCAATCCTCAAGAAATTCCTCAAAGCTTCCATAGGTCCTCGCACCCTGCATCCAGTTCAAGCTCAAACCCCGCGTCCCCATCAGCCTCGCCTGCGACTCATGCACACCGCAGAGATGTTCGGGGTCTGCGAACAGTGGGAAGTACTCGCGAATCTCCTCGGGCTTGGGATCGCGATCCAGCTTCGCCCGGAAGCGACGCACATACTCCTTGGCCTCCTCGACCTGTACGGCAGCACGCTTCTCCCGGTAGTGCTCCAGCGAGCAAATCCGCCGAGCGGGAACCCCCCCCCATACAGAATCGCCATCAACGTGCCCACTCACCACGGCATGGGCGCCGATAATCACGTTATCCTCAATAGTCGTACCGCATAGAATGGTGGCACCCCATCCGACGAAAACATTGTTGCCGATGGTAACCGGCTTCTCGTTACCCAGAATCTCCCCAGTCTTGCCCTTTACAACAGACCAACTGAAGTCATGAGTCAGGATAGTAATCGGTCCGGTGAGATTAACGTGATCTCCGATGGTCAAAAGGTGTGGATCGGTAACGTCGACATGCGTTTCTCCCGGACAATGAAACGTAACGTCCTCCCCGATAGTGACCCCGCGCGAGCGCAGGTATTTCAAGTAACCATCGTTATTCACAAGAAGTTTGTTGTAAACCTTCCTCACAACATCTTTCAAAGCCATTCTTGCAACTCCAATCTAGAAAAAACCAAGCGCCGCAGCCATGTAGAGAACGTACGCGGCTCTCCGCTTCAGCAGCTCCACAAAGGCCCTCTGCGCAAAACCAAGTCTTTTGCTCGGATATTCGTCTATCACCCTCAGCAGCCGCTGATCGCCTGCCATCTTCCGTATGGCACTGCAAGCATCGTGTCGGCTCTTGCCGCTCACGCGGGATACTTCCTGCGAGATGCACATCTTCATATAGATGAACAGCGTCTTCGTCAGTCTCAAAACGCAATCCGCCTCAGCGGGCGAGTTCGCCACGAGCCGGAGAGCGTAGTCAAAGAAGTACAGGCACGCCTCGAAACGGTCCGGCCTGTACGAGGTCGTGAGGGACGAAAGATTAGTGCGGTACGAATAGCCCACGCAGCTCGTCGTCGCCACCTTGCTGCAGGTTCGCAGAAACATGAACTTGAAAACGAAGTCCTCGCTAATCACCTCGCGCTCCGAGGGGAAGCGGAGGTCGTACTCGTCTATGTTCGTCTTTGCGAACAAGGACGAACATGCCGACATCGGAATCGAGTCAGAGGCATCGGGGGCGCTTCCACAAACGCGGGGGATGAACTTCATCGCCAGCTCATCGCCCTCCCACACGGCATCCTCGAGCTTGAATTCGAACTGCGAGTTCCCCTCGACGTCGCGCTTGGTGAACCCGCCCAGCACGCAGTCCGCCCCGGTGTCCTCTATAGCGCGGACAAACGTCGCGACCATGCCAGGTTCGAGCCAGTCGTCAGAGTCAACAAACATCACGTGCGTGGTCTCAGAGCGCAGGCTGTCGAGCCCCGTGTTGCGCGCGAAGCCCAAACCCGCGTTCTCCTTGTGCACCGTCCGAACGCAATCGTTCTCGGCGGATAGGCGCTCGCACAGCTCACCTGACCCGTCGGTCGATCCGTCGTCGACGAGCAGTATCTCGAACACCGAGTACGACTGCTCAAGAATGGAGTGAACGCACTGCTCAAGAAAATGTTCCACGTTATAAACGGGAATAATGACAGTTATCTTCAATGCAGAATTCATCAGCCAGCAAGCTCCTCGTACATATTGAGAACAGAATCAAAACAAGCCGGCTGCGAGTAACCCGCTTTTTCTACCACGTCTACATTGCGAATCGAACGCGATCGCATGCGACCCAAGAAACCATCTACAGCATTTGCCCAACAAAACTCGCTATCATCTAAGGAAAGGCGCGCGCAAAGCTCAGGGGCGATCACGACCTCATTGGTTATCGCGTTGCTCATAACAACCGCAAGCCCAGTCGTCTGAGCCTCGATAAGGTTAATCGGCAGGCCTTCGTATTTCGAAGGAGCTAAAAGCACATCCATCGCGCAATAATAACGTTCAACGTCATCCACACGACCAACGCAAATGCAACGACCATCGCTAATTAATCCTGTTGCTTGACGCTTAAAGTTATCGAACAATTCCCCGTCGCCGCAAACAAGCAGATAGGCATTAGGATTCCGCTTCGAATACTCTTCAAATACATTTAGAACGAATAAAGGGTTCTTAGCATCGACAAAGCTGGCAGCGAAACCAAGGACAGCAGCGCTTTCTGGGATTCCATACGCTAGACGCATCTCAGAGCGAGAGACCTCATTAAATTCGAAACGACTGACATCAATCCCATTGAAGGCTACGTGATATTCACCACCAGCAAATAGGAAATCACCTGCTGCATGAGAACACGCTAGCTTCCCCGAACAATCTTTTAGATACAGCTTTCGCTCAATGTAAGTGAAAAGATTCTTTGCGCCCCTCAACCTATTACCGAAAGAGCTGTTGTGCGAATGAACAATCGCCTTAGCTCCAGCTTTAACAGTTAGATGAGCAAAATGGAATACTAGGCCATTGTTGCCGTGAATATGGACGATGTCATAACCCCCGTCAGCAACAAACGCTGAGACAGCAGTGCCGCTGATAAGAGCTCCCTTAACCCCACCAGAGACTAATGGGCCAGCACCGGCGACACGAATGCTATCAACCGCCGTAGTCACTGAGACCACGCTGCAGTCAATTCCATTAGCGCTTGCTGCGGCAACCAAGTCCTCGACATACCGCTCGACACCGCCGCCGCTCCATTTGAGGACAAGCTCTAGAACCTTCACGGGCTACCTTTCGTCCAAATCGAAATCTTGTCGCTCGGAGTGCTTCTTTGCAAAGCCGTGAACATCGGATATAACCGTTGCGGGATTGCCGCTAACGATAGATCCTGCCGGGATACTACCCCGCACCACGGCCCCTGAGCCCACAATGCAGTTATCGCCCAAAACGGCCCCAGGCATGATGATTGACCGCGCACCGATAAAGCAGTTGCTGCCGATTTTGACGGGGCGTCTGATGACCCTATGGCGCTCCGCGGCATCGAAACCCACTGCCCTAAATGCAGTGTTAATGCTGTAGTCATGAACGAGCACGACCACATCGAATGAAATGGTGCAATCATCACCGATTTCAATCATGTCATAGCCCGACGAATCCAAAAAAATAGTCGGGCTGATCCAGCAGTCACCAGGATTCTCATTAATCTTTACACCCAGCTTTCGGAGAAACTTTGGGTATTGGCGAATAAAAGCCGGCTTATTAAGCTTGTCAAGCCACCAGTAGTAGCTATTGAGCGCCTTGAGCGCATATGTCTTGAGTCCCATCCGCTCTCTCCCATATATTTCCACTCACCGGAAGTACATCACTGCGCCGAGCGCTTAAAGCACATCGCAAGAAAATGCCAACTGTCAATAAAGTAGCGCCTGAACAGGCGTTTCGGCTCCTTAAGGAAGCGATACAGCCACTCAATACCTGCGCGACTCACCCATTCGGGCGCACGTTGTACATTACCGGCAAGAAAACCCACCGTAGCGCCACAAGAGATGGAAACAGGAGCCCTGTAAATATCGCGGTTGCCCTCAACGAAGATCTCCTGCTTAGGGCAAGAAAGACACGCCAGAAGGATATCCGGTTTAGCCTCGACAAGCATTTTATTGATTTTCTCGAGCTCGGCAGAGTTCTTCTCGAAGCCAAACATTGGTGAATACGCCCCCACGACCTTAAGGCCGGGATGCTCGGCGACCAGATTATCGCGCGCCACCTCAGGAACGCCATCTTTACCGCCCAAGATAAACACCGAAAACCCCTCGCGCTCGGCCATAGCACATACAGCGGGCACGAAGTCGCTGCCCGAGACCTTCTCGGGCAGCGGGATGCCACGCTTCTGTGCAACCTTAAGAGGCGGCTTGCCGTCCATAAGAGAGAGATCGCAGTGTGTGATGGCATCCTTCAGGGCGGGGTTCTTATCCGCTTTAACCATCACGTCAACGTTGAGGAAGAGCACATGCGAAGGCTCAGCATCCCGGGCTAGCTCCGTCACGAGCTCGAGGGCTTCGTCGCTCGTGAGAGCGTCCACAGGCACCCCGAGGAAGTCATATCGTTTATCATCAAATTTGCTTGTCAAACGAAAGCGCCTCCCCCGCCCACTCAAACGCAACACACGCAGCCTTGGCGGCCACTTCGTCGCTGGCCTTGTCTCCGAACATTACGCATCCAGTTGAATTTGCGTCAAAGTCACGCATAGCAGCCAGCAGCATTCCCGGGGCGGGCTTGCGGCATTCGCAGGCACCGGTGTAGTCAGGGTGATGCGGGCAGAAGTACCAAGCGTCCACATGAACGCCGAGCTTCTCCAGCTCGTCTTCCATATAGCGATGGAGACGATGCATGTCAGCCTCGGTGTAGAGGCCCTTGGCGATTCCGGCCTGGTTGGTCACGACGACGACTTTGAAGTCGGGGTCTTCGGAGTAACCGCGCATGATATCGACGGTGGAGGGGATCAGCTCCAGCTTCTCCGGCTCGTGCAAGTGCCCCGTGTCCACGTTGATCGTGCCGTCGCGGTCGAACATGGCAAGCCTCCACGGCCTGGCGAGTGGCGCGAGCATAGTCTGCGCGAACTCGTAGTCCTCCGGCACGCCGATGTCGATAAAGCCGCCCGCGCACTCCACCGCACGCAGTCCCCCGTCGCCGACGACGCGCTCGAAGTAATCGCTCTCCAGAGAGAACTTCTCTGGCATGTTATTCAGGGCGTCCCTGCGCAGCAGGTAGACGCCCGCGTTGATGAGGCCCTCCTCGCACGGGCGCTTCTCGTGGAACGCGGTCAGGGAGCCGCCGGCGTCCACGTCGACCGTGCCGTAGCGCTCGAAGTCGCGCATGCGCTTGACGGCGATGACGGACGAGACGCCCTCGGGGGCGTCGCACGCGGCCGCCTCCATGGCGGCGAAGTCAACGTCGAGCCAGGTGTCGCCGTTCAGGACGAAGACCCAGTCCGACTCGCACCTGCTCAAGGCCCTCTTGACGGCGCCGCCGGTGAGCAGCGGCGTGTCCTCGGGGCTGTATTCGATCGCCATGCCGCGGTACGCGGGACCGAAGAAGCCCTCGATCTGCTCGCGGCGGTAGCCGTCGGCCACGACCGCGCGGTCGAAGCCCGCGGCGGCGAGCTGGTCCATGATGAAGCGCAGGAACGGCCTGCCGGCGACGGGCGCCATGGGCTTGCAGACGTCGGGCACGACATGGGCGAGCCTGGTGCCGAAGCCGCCGGCGAGCACGATCGCCACGCGGTAGGGGCGCATCTACTCGGCACCCCCGAACATGTCGGCCTCCACCGCGGCGCACAGCACGTGGTAGGTGGGAAGGTGAAGCTCCTGGACGCGGAAGACCTCGTCGCGGGGCACGCGGACGCAGACGTCGGAGATGTTAGTAAGTTTCGACTCCCTCGAGCCGGTCAGCGAAACCACGCGCACGCCCTTGGCGCGGGCGACCTTGGCTGCCTCCACTACATTAGCGGAGTTGCCCGACGTCGAGATTGCGAGAAGCACGTCTCCCGGCTCGCCGTAGCCGTAGACCTGCTGGGCGAAGACGCCAACGGCCGCCTCGTCGTTGCCGAACGCGGTGGAGAGCGCCGTCTGGGAGACGAGCGAGATGGCGGGAAGCGACCCCTCGAGCCATTCGGGCGCATCGGAGCCGTTGGCCTCGCGGTACGCCTCGGAGAAGGCTCCGTCGACGGGGCGCTTGAAGCGGAAGCTCTTCATGAGCTCGCCGACCGTGTGCTCGGAGTCGGCCGCTGAGCCTCCGTTGCCGCACACGAGCAGCTTGCCGCCGGAGCGGAAGGACCCGGCAATCAGGTCGCGCGCGGCTCGGACCTCCGCCTCGCAGGCCAGCATCTCGGGGTAGTTGCCGAAGAAGGTGGACAGGCACTCGTCGCCCGTCTGGGGGCACTTGGTATCCATTAGCGCGATTCCTCCAGGTCGTAGTCCTCGGGCCCGTAGTAGGCGACGGAGGTCCCGCCGTCCTCGAACTCGAACGGTATGTAGAGCAGGTCGGACATGGCGTTTCGCACGAACTCCTGCGCGTCGGGCTCGACGTAGAAGACGAGGAACCCTCCCCCGCCGGCGCCCAGCAGCTTGCCGCCCAGCGCGCCGGCGTTCATGCCGCGCTCGTAGAGGGCGTCGATGGAGCCTGTGGATATCTGCGAGCCGGTTCCGCGCTTGAGGCGCCAGGTGGTGTCGAGCAGGCGGCCGAACTCGGAGAGGTCCGCCGACTTGTCGGTGAGGACGCCCTCGGCCACGTCGACCAGCGCCAGCATCTCCTTGAGCTGGGCGGTCTTGTCCGAGACGCGGTTGGCCTTCTGCATGTCCGAGGAGAAGCGGGTGAAGCCGGTGAAGAACATCATCAGGTTGGAGTTGAGCTCGCGCTTGCGCTCGGGAGAGATGACGACCGGGCGCACAGAGAAGTCCCCGTCGGCGAAGTCGATGCGGTTGAGGCCGCCGAACGCTGCGGCGATCTGGTCCTGCCAGCCGCCGGCCTCGGCGCACAGCTCCCGCTCCAGCTTGATGGCCTCCCTGGCCAGGCGGTCCTTGGAGGCGTAGGTGCCCTTCAAGCAGTGGAAGGCGTTGAGCATGCCCACGGCGAAGGACGAGGAGGTGCCCAGGCCCGACCGGGCGGGAAGGTCTGCCTCGTAGGTGATTCGCATCTCGCGCATGTCGAGCATCTGCATGGCGTTGCGCACAGCGGGGTGCTCGAGCTCTGAGGGGTCGGAAACCCGCTCGAGTTTGGAATAAACGAGCTCGGTGGAATAGTCGAAGAAGCGTGGCAGGTGTCGCGCCGTGACGTAGCAGTACTTGTCGAACGTGGTCGAGATGACCGAGCCGCCGTGCTCGTTGAAGAACTCGGGCATGTCGGTGCCACCGCCGAAGAACGACATACGGAAGGGTGTGCGAGTGATAATCATGTCTCAAGAACCTATCTTCAAAAACATAAGGAATTAACTAGCGCCGCCGCCGGTAATGACCTCGACTACCGTAAGCAGCACAATCTTGATGTCGGTCAACATGCCGCGCTTTGCTATGTACTCCAAATCGCGACGAACCATTCCGTCGAAGTCGGTGTCGTTGCGGTCGGTCACCTGCCACCAGCCAGTAATTCCAGGCTTCACGGCAAGGCGCTGCAGGTCGTACTCCGTGTACTCCGCTACCTCGTTCGGAAGCGGCGGTCTGGGGCCCACGACGGACATCTGCCCCAGGAACACGTTCAGAAACTGCGGGAACTCGTCGATGGAGTGCTTGCGGATGAACTTGCCGATCCTGGTGACGCGCGGGTCCTCCCTCATCTTGAACATGGCGCCGGCGATCTCGTTCTGCTCCTTGAGCTCGGCGAGGCGCTCGTCGGCGTCCTTGTACATGGAGCGGAACTTCCACATGCGGAAGGTAGTCAGGCTGCCGTCGGGGCGGGTCTGGCCAACGCGGGTCTGGCTGTAGAACGGGCTGCCGTCGCTCTCCAAGCGGATGAGCGCAGCCAGCACCAAGCTGGGAATCGCGATTACGACGAGCACGGCACCGCTGAACACGATGTCGAACGTGCGCTTGACGGCCCTATAGACAAGGCGCGAGCGGTCCCAGTCCATGATGGATTGCATAGCCTTGTACCGGCCGGCGCCCTCACGCCGGTCCATGGCCTGAGCAATCAGCGCTGCCCCCGCGGGCGCATTACTCTCTGTTACTTCTTTAGCAGCCACAATAAAACTTACGTTCCTGTCCCCAGGAACCCCCCCCCATCTATGAATCCAAAATCAAGTAATTTGCCGGCGCAACGTCTCCCTTACGTTTTGCTGGGCACGTCTAACGGAAGCAGCTCCCTAAATGTGGAGTCACCCTCGCCCACGTCTACCAGGCACCAGCGTTTATGACGGTCTATCTTCTTTACACGGGCCTCTTGCCCCACCAAGGGCCCCTGTTCTATGTGCAACACGCCGTCTTCTATGCGCGCGACGCTGTTGCGCACCACGCCGTCGTCGTCCAGAACGCTGCGGTACCAGTCCTGTGCGTCGTCCGGCATGGGCATGTACGCCCGCTCCCTACTGCCAGCGATACGGCAGCCAAAGCTCAACTGGGCCAAAGCCCTATCGAGCGAGGCGGCATCGTGCGTGGCAACGAAGAAATATTCCTTGTACATAGGTTTGGTTTGGAGCGACCAGGCGCCGCCCCGCTTAAACCAGAACTCCTTTTGCATCACAAAAGCGTCCCGCATCAACTCGTGCGGGATAATGCGGCGAACCTTTTCGCAGGTCTCGCGCTCTTTTCCATTGGGGGTGTGAACCAGATACCAGCGGACGCGGCCGTGCTGGCTGTTGGTGGTGACGCCGTTAAATGCGCCCGGCAGCTGCTCTTGGCGCCGTGCCGTCTGTTCCATGTTCTCGCCCCCTCTTTTTGCTTTGCGATGCACGCAAATGCAGGGGCGTTTAGAACAGGCTTCTCGCTCGCAGCTAGGCGCAGTCGCAAAAGTACAGGTTTTTATAGAGGGGTATGGAGATGTACCTACTAGCAGTACATTTTACGTAATCTGGGCAAACGCTGATTAATTGCTCGTATAATGTCGTCTGTCGAAAGATACAAAAATCTGTACCTTTTTGTGCAACAAAAAAAGCCGCTCAACCAGCGGCTTTTCTAATTTAGGCATAAAAAAGGCGGCCGCCTTGTGTGAACGGTCGCCTTTGTTAATTGTTGTGAAGTTTGCCTTAGACGCGAGTCTTGATCTCCTCGAGCACCTTAGCAACAAACTCGTCAACGCTCATCTGAACGGTCTCGTTGGAGCGATCGCGGACAGAAATGTTGCCGGCCTCGACCTCCTTCTCGCCCAGGATGAGCATATAGGGCACACGATCGATGCTGCGGGCCTCGCGGATCTTGTAGCCGATCTTCTCGTCGCGGTCGTCGCAGACCACGCGGATGCCGGCCTCCTCCAGCTTGGCGCACACCTCGTGGGCGTAGTCGCGGCTCTTCTCAGAGACGGGAAGCGCCTTGACCTGCACGGGAGCCAGCCAAGTGGGGAACTTGCCCGCAAAGTGCTCAATCAGAATACCGATAAAGCGCTCGATGGAGCCAAAGCATACGCGGTGCAGCATGATGGGGCGCTTCTTGGTGCCGTCGGCGTCCACATACTCCAGGTCAAAGTTGAGCGGCATCTGGAAGTCGAGCTGGACGGTACCGCACTGCCAGGTACGGCCGAGCGAGTCCTCCAGGTGGAAGTCGATCTTGGGACCGTAGAAGGCGCCGTCGCCCTCGTTGACCTCGTAGTCCATGCCCAGCTTCTCCAGAGCGGTGCGCAGGCCCTCCTCGGCGCGCGCCCAGTCCTCGTCCGAACCCATGGAGTCCTCGGGTCGGGTGGAAAGCTCAACATGGTACTTAAAGCCAAACTTCTGGTACACGGAGTCGATGAGGTTGACCACACCCACGATCTCGTCGGTCAGCTGGTCGGGACGCACAAACAGGTGTGCGTCGTCCTGGTTAAAGCAGCGCACGCGGAACAGGCCGTGCAGGGCGCCGCGCAGCTCGTGGCGGTGCACCAGGCCAATCTCGCCGGCGCGGATGGGCAGCTCGCGGTAGGAGTGCGGCTTGGAGGCGTACACCAGCACGCCGCCCGGGCAGTTCATAGGCTTAATGCAGTACTCTTCGTCGTCGATGACGGTAGAGTACATGTTGTCCTTGTAGTGGTCCCAGTGGCCCGAGGTCTTCCACAGCTGCTTGTTCATGATGAGCGGCGTGGAGATCTCCACGTAGCCGGCCTTGTGGTGGATCTCGCGCCAGTAGTCCAGCAGCGTGTTCTTAAGGATCATGCCGTTGGGCAGGAAGAACGGAAAGCCGGGGGCCTCGTCGCGCATCATAAAGAGGTCCATCTCGCGGCCGATCTTGCGGTGGTCGCGCTTCTTGGCCTCCTCCAGCATGTGCATGTGCTCGTCGAGCTCTTCCTTGGTGGCAAAGGCGACGCCGTTGATGCGGGTGAGCATCTTGTTGTCCTTGTCACCCTTCCAGTAGGCGCCCGAGACGCCGGTGAGCTTAAAGGCCTTGAGGGCCTTGGTGTAGCAGATGTGGGGGCCGACGCACATGTCGATGTAGTCGCCCTGCTGGTAGAAGGTGATACGGGCGTCGTCGTCCAGGTCGCCGATGTGCTCGACCTTGTACTTCTCGCCGCGCTCTTCCATAAGGGCGATGGCCTCGGCGCGGGGCTTCTCAAAGACGGTGAACTTGAGGTTCTCCTTGACGATCTTCTTCATTTCGGCCTCGATCGCGGGGAAGTCGTCCTCGCTGATCTTGACGCCCTCGGGCAGGTCGACGTCGTAGTAGAAGCCGTTGTCGGTCGCGGGGCCGTAGGCAAAGTCGGCCTCGGGGTACAGACGCTTGATGGCCTGCGCCATGATGTGCGCGGCAGAGTGGCGGATGACGTGCGTGACCTCGTCCTGCGGGAGCTCGGCCACCGAACCGTCATTGTAGAGTGCCTTCATGGGTATGTTTTCTCCTCTCGGATGCCTGATGCAAGTGCGTGCGATGCGCTCGGCGTTTTAACTTGCATCATTATAGGCAGGTTGCCTTGGTATACAAGCGCCCGCCGCACCTTAATGGCACGGCGGGCGATTTTCTACGCATGCTTCATCGTGTGGGGGGCGGGGTGCGTGCGGCTTGTGGCGCGTGCGGTGCCCGTGGTTTGCGGCCGGCCCGGCGATGGATGCGCTACTGGATGCGAGTTCGGCAGTAGGGGCAGACCTTCCAGTGCGCATCGAGCGGGCGATGACAGCTGGGGCAGACGTTGCGAACCTGGGTATCGCACACCGGGCAGACGACGAAGTCCTTCTCGATGGGCGCCCCGCACTGCGGGCAGGTGCCGTACTGGGCAAGCTGGCGCTCGCGCAGGGCCATGTCCAGCTCCTGCTCCTCGCGGTCGGATGCGTAGGAGTGCGGGCGCAGGACCAGGTAGGCGATGAGGCCCACAAACGGGATGAGGGCGATGATGCCCCATGCCACGTAGGCGCTGGCGCCGCGGCGGCGAGCGTCGATGAACACATAGACGACCGACAGCACATACAGGGCGATGATAAAACCAACGAAGGCATAGACGACGCCCATAAGCTGCGGCGACATGAGCTCGGAGATGTACTTGGACATTACGGGTACCTTTCGGATTATTTACAGTCCGGTCAAGTTTACCACGGGGTTTGTTTATATGGGACCACGGCTAGAGGCGGGGCTGGTGCGGACACAAACATCTCAATCTGTAACAGGTGGAGGCGAAATCCGGGTCTAGATGTTACAGATCGAGACACAGGGGTCCCTCCCCGACTTCAATCTCGATCTGTAACATCTTGGGCCCCAAAACCCCTCTTACTGTTACAGATCGAGACATTCAAAATCCGCCGGAGGGTTTGTCTCGATCTGTAACATCTAGAACCCAAATCATCAGCTAACTGTTACAGATCGAGATGTACGGACAACCGGCAGTGTCCGCCGTTGCCGCCGACAGGGTCAGGAGCCATTCCTGCAGATGCACGGGGCGCAGCTGGTCGACCGGCATCGTGCCGCATGTGGGGCCGACGTAGTTCGCCGACGACCTTGTGACGAGGTTGCAGGTGTTCGGCGCGAGCGTGCCGGCGGCCACCAGCGCCTCCATACTCGGTTCGAGCCATGTGCCGTACGCCTGCGCGATGGTAGGCACGGGATTGTCGTTGGCACGCTCGACGTGGATGCGATCGAGCTCGGTGCATGCCTCGCGGTAGGTGCCGTATACCGTCTTGGTCTTACGTTTGCGTCCGCATGGCGTGTTCTCCTGCCATCGGAGGATGCATTTCTTGCCACGCTTGGCCTCGGTGAGTGAACCCCACGCGTGGCGCCTTTGCTGCCTGTCATGATAATGTCCCCAGGTTGCCCGGAGCTATCTCCGTGTTACTCCGGCATCCTTGCTATCACCCCACCGCGCCAAGGTTCCAGCCGTGCGCGGTGGGGTTTCTTTATGTCTGGAACAGTTGTTGCGTCATCTGCAATAACTGGCCTTTTGCTGGGACCTGCCCTATTCCTTCAGAGGTCCTTTAGACTGCCATCCTGGTGTCAACAGCGTCTACGACCTCCGCTGCATATTTTGGATAGTCGATGACCTTGCCGCTCCCCGTTTCCTTCCATGCCGATAGCTCATGGGAGAACTCTGATATCTCACTTGCAGTGTCAAACGTGTCGACGAATCTGGCTACAAGATCGATGTACTCGAGTTCCTTTTCGTCAAACGTTTCCTCTGGTTCGACGAGTGGTTTTACGATTTCGCCCCAGCCGTTGGGGACAAGCTCTATCTTGCCCTGTTGCTGCAGGGCATAGAGCAAAGTGTCCTTATCGTTTATGACGGGGCCATAGTCGGCATGTGCGTATTCGATTCCCGTGAGGGAGGTGCTCGTCATGCCATAGCAGTAGTAGTCAAGAAAGAACATGGCCTTCTGCAGTTTGGTCTTATAGAGGCTCTTGCAGCGGTGGGCAAGAATGACAACGGCGCCACACACGCGCGACCAGTCGAACGGTCGGTATCCGTTCGTCCTCGACGGCGAGTATGCCTCAAGTGGCGGCCAGCTAAAATCTAAAGTGCTGAAGCGATCCGGAGCCTGGGAGTCGACAAAGTTTTCGACGGCGCTGATGATCTTCTCAGACAGTTGGTCTCTCTTTACGTTTAAAAGTGACAGGGCGCCAGCGGGGTTTGCTGCCAGCCTGATCATTCCATCGTGAGCCTCGTCCTGCAGCGCGCCAGACTCATATCGAGCCACAGTTTGCTCACCGAAGCCAAGGAAGCGACTGAAATCTCTCAACGACAAGCCGTAGCGTTCGCGGACGGCCTTGATTTCCTCGGGGGAAAGTAAGTGATTTGCGGAGCGATAGGCGGCATAGGCGGCTGCGAGGTTCTCGCTTTCCATGCGTGCGTCCGCAATAACCGCTCCACAGACGGGGCATACCGCGACCGTGGCCTGATACGTAATATCCTGTTTTCTGATGCGCATCGTCTCGGTACGACGCTCTACGCGTGCCTCGACTTCCTGGTCGCATTCAATGCAATAGGTGCTGAAAGTGCTCTTCATCTCGCTCATCTCGGGACCTCCGATCTATCCCGGTACAACTTTACAGAGAGGCATTTGCATCGCTCGGCCTCGTGTTTTATGGACATCTTTAGGTACAGCGTCTTGCCGAATGCCTTGGGTGAGAATTCGGCAACTGTCCATCCTGGGTATCGCGAGTCGCGGTCCGCCTCGGGTCCATCAAAACAATCTCCCGGCGTGAGCGATAAGATCACGCTTTTGAGCTCGTCCATGGTGATTCCCATGCCCGCCATGAACTCCAGACTTGCCTCGCGTTCCACGAGAATGAAGTTGTTCTTGTCCACGATTTCCTTCATCAAATGAAGGAAGAGCCCTATGTTGTCCATCCCTCTCCTTAGCTAGAAGTGTAATCAATTAGTTACAATGATGGTGAAGAAATCGAGGTGATTCTGTGGATTCGACCTCATGCGCCTAGTCAAATGACAGATAAAGCCTTGAGTTTGCCATCGATTTGATTCGTGGCAGCCCGCCTAGGCTCCGAACAGCTTTGCGAGCGTGCCGATGGCGCTGGCGAATGTGGGGACGAGCCCCGCGCCCTTGGATGCGAGGTCGAGCGTGTCCTTTGCCTTCTCGGCGAAGTCTCCCTCGTCTTTTCCTCGGCGGCGAACCGCAGGTCGGCAAGGGCTAGTTTCACGGCGGCGAGGTCCTCGGGCGACAGGCTCAGGCTGCTGGATATCCGCTTGATCGTCTGGTTGAAGTCGACCGCGACGGTCGCCTCGGCGGTGGCCGTCTCGGTCGACTCGATTTGGTCGGCGGTCGCCTTGGCCATCATGTACTCGTACTCCATGCGGTCCCTGTGCGCGAGCAACAGGTCGCGGATCGTCTCGATGGACGTGATGTCGATCATGCCGGGGTTGACGCCGGCCGTCACCCTCGTTCCGGTCTCACGCTCGATACTATTTCCGAATGTCGTCATGTACCTAGCCACCACCTTCTGCCTGAGACCGGGCGGGTCGCTCTCAATGACCTCGTCGCACAGGTCCACCAGGCGGTCGATTGAATCGTACATTCCCATGTTATCTGCCAATCTCGCAGGTGGTTCCTTTGAGTGCCTACGCGGACCTTACTTGATCCGCTTCCAGCCCTTCGCCTTCAGGCGCTGCAACCTGAGCTTTGGACAACTCGGCCTGGTCGCGTGCCGTCTCCAGGATCTTCGAGCGCCTCTTCTCGGTGCTCTGCCGGTAGCAAGTGATCAGCTCGCCCTCCGCGCCTGCCGGTGCCGTCGGCTTGTCCTCGGGATGCTCCTCGTACCATCCGAGCAGGTCGTTGGGGTCGGTGTTGAATACTTCGCAGAGCGCACCTAAGAGCTGTGCGTTCGGATAGCTCTCCTCGCGCTCCCAAGACTGAATAGTTCGGAATGACTTGCCGACTTTTTGTGCAAGCTCCTTTTGGTTTAGCCCCAGGGCTTCTCGGCGCTCTCTTAGACGAAAGTTCATCCTCACTCCTTTCTTTACGTAAGTGAATAGTAAACAAAATAAATGTCTTTACGCAAAAAAATGTTGCATATTTGATTGACAGGGACATATTACTTTCCGTAATAATATTCGACAGACAGAAAAACGTCTATAAGAAGGAACGAATGGATTTCAGTAAGGAGCTGGCGGGGATATCCGCGCCGCACGCGCCCGAGCTGACCTTTCTCAGGCTGAGGTCGCTTCCAAGGTCGGAGTGAACGTCAGCACTTTCGCGAAGTACGAGAGTGGCGATTACATTCCTGGAGCCGACAAGCTGATCGAGACAAAAGAATCTCTCCCCGGCTTCAATCTCAATCTGTAACATCTTGGACCTCAAAACCTTCTTACTGTTACAGATTGAGACAAACCTCCGGCACCGGGGTCAGCAGACAAAGGCGTCGACGTTGCCGAGTCTCCCCTCGTCTGCCGTTGGCGGGTGTTGCGGGGCTGTTCGCCGCATTGCCGCCGCACTAGGGGCGCGCAGACCGTAGGATAGTCTTATTGACAGCCTGTCAACTTGTCTGGGAGGCACTGTGACAGAAACGTTTGATATCGCGATTGTCGGCGCGGGCATCACCGGATGCGCCATCGCGCGGCAGCTCGCGCGCTATGACCTGTCCATTTGCGTGGTCGAGGCGGCTAACGATATTGCGCTGGGCGCGTCGAAGGCCAACGGCGGCCTGGTGCACGCTGGCTACGATCCGGCGCCGGGCACCGTAAAGGCGCAGGTCAACGCCCGTGGCTGCGAGTTGTACGGTGCGTGGGCGCAGGAACTGGGCTTTCTGTTCTGCCGCACCGGGTCGATGGTGCTGGGCTTTAACGACGAGGACCGCGCGCATCTGGAGCAGCTGCGCAGCAACGGCCTGGCCAACGGCGTGCCCGAGCTGTCGATTATCGGCCCCGAGCGCATCCACGAATTAGAGCCGCGCGCCAGTGCCGATGTAACGTGCGCGTTATGGTGCCCATCGACTGGGTTTGTCGACCCGTTTGAGGTTGCCATCGCCGCACTGGAGAACGCCGTGGCCAACGGGGTGACGTTTATGCGGTCTGCGCCGGTGGAAGCGATTGAAGTCGCGGGCTCGGGCGACGACGCGCGCTTTACGTTGGCGACGCCCGCCGGAGACGTGCGCTGCCGCTACCTGATCAACGCCGCGGGCAACGGCGCCGCCGACATCTCGCATATGGTGGGTGCCGAAGAGCTCCAGATGATCTGGCGTCAGGGCAACATCGTGGTGCTGGACAAGGAACCGCTCGCACTCATGCCGCTCTACCCCGTGCCGACGCCGATGTCGAAGGGCGTTATCGTGACGGGCACCGTGCATGGCAACACCGTGATCACCGCCACGGCTGCTGTGCGCGAGCCGGGCGACACGCAGACCTATGCGAGCGATGTGAACGCGCTGCTGACCGGCGCGCGCAAGCTGGTGCCCGACCTGGACACGCGCCGCGTGGTGCGCGCGTTTGCCGGCGGGCGTCCGGTCATTCAGGGGACGAACGACTTCTTTATTGGGCAGTCGGCCGTGGTGCCAAGGCTTTTCCAGGCGGCGGGCATTCAGTCGCCGGGCGTGGCGAGCGCGCCGGCCATTGCCGAGCGCATGGAGCTTGTGATGCGTGAGGCGGGCGTGAAACTGCACGAGCGGGCGGACTGGAACCCAATTCGCCGCGCGCCGGACGACTTTGACCGCGCACCGCTGGCTCGCAAGGAAGAACTCATTGAGTCCGATCCCGCGTGGGGGCAGATCGTCTGCCGCTGCGAGACGGTGCCCGAGGCCGAGATTGTGGCCGCGATCCGACGCCGTCCGGGCGCGATTTCGGTCGAGGGCGTCAAGCGCCGCTGCCGCGCCGGCATGGGTCGGTGCCAAAGCGGTTTTTGCCAGAGCCGCGTGGTGGCGATCCTGGCGCGCGAGCTGGGCTGCGACCCCAGCGAAGTGCTGTTGGAGGATGCCGGATCTTGGCTGGTCGAGGGACCGCTGAAGGGGGTGCGCTAGGATGGCGGAATTCAAATCGAACGCGATTGATTGCGGCGTCGTAGAAGCCGTACAAACACAAGCCTTCGACGTTGTCGTAATCGGCGGCGGCCCCGCCGGCATGGCGGCCGCGCTAGCCGCACATAAGGCAGGAGCACGCGTGGCCATCGTGGAGCGCGAGCAGCATCTGGGCGGAATACTCCGCCAGTGCATCCACCCCGGCTTTGGGCTGTCGCACTTTAAGCAGGAGCTCACCGGCCCCGAGTACGCGCAGCGCTTTATCGACCAGATGCACGCAACCGACATTGCGCTGTTCCTGAACAGCATGGTGCTTGGGGTTGATTCAGGCGAGCCTGCGGAAGACACCGCGGTCCATACCGTCACGCTCATGAGCCGCGACGGCATGCTGCAGCTCACCGGGCACGCCGTCGTTCTTGCCATGGGATGTCGCGAGCGCACGCGCAGCGAGATCAAGATCTCTGGCAGCCGTCCCGCCGGCGTGTTTACGGCCGGCCTGGCGCAGCGATACATCAATATCGAAAACCTCAAGCCCGGCTCGCGCACCGTCATTTTGGGCTCGGGAGACATCGGGCTTATCATGGCGCGCCGCTGCACGCTTGAGGGGATTTCCGTCGAGGGCGTGTACGAGCTCATGCCGTACGCCAACGGACTGCGCCGCAATGTGAAGAATTGCCTGGACGATTTTGGCATTCCGCTGCATCTGTCTACCACGGTCACGCGCGTGATCGGGCACGACCGCGTGGAGGCCGTCGAGGTAAGCCAGGTCGACGAGCGCCTGGCGCCCATTCCGGGGACCGAGCGCATCGTTCCGTGCGACACGCTGCTGCTTTCGGTGGGATTGATTCCCGAGAACGAGCTTTCGGTTGCCGCGGGCGTGGAGCTTGACCCACGCACGCGCGGCGCCGTAGTTGACCAGAGCCTCCAGACAGGCGTGCCGGGCATCTTTGCCTGTGGCAACGTGCTGCACGTGCACGACCTGGCCGACAACGTGACGACCGAGTCCGAGCGCGCCGGTGCAGCCGCGGCGACGTACGCGCTGGGTGGCGGAGCCGAAACGAACGCGGTCGCGGACACGAGCTGCGAGCTCACGGTCTCCCCTGCCGGCATTGCGGGCTACGCGCTGCCGGGACGCATTACGGCTGTGGCGCTCACCAAGCTCAACTTCCGCGTACGCCGGCCGGTCGATACCGCTCGAGTACGCATCTTGGCCAACGGCGAAGCAGTGTTTGCGGGCAAAGTCCGCGCGTTTAAACCGAGCGTCATGGAAAGCTTCCCGCTGCCGGCTAAGGTGATTCAACGCGCACTCGACCTAGGTGCCAGCGAAATCGTCCTGTCCGTCGATCCCGTTGAGGAGGCATAGCTCATGAGTACGAATGTGACCGAGACGCTGCAGTTCAACTGCACCACCTGCCCATCCGAGTGCCTCCTGACCGTAGAGGTGGAGCACGACGCCAATGGCACCGTGGTGGAAGTGCGCTCCGTAACCGGTAACAACTGCCCGCGCGGCGATACGTTCGCACATCAGGAGCTCACCTGCCCCATGCGCGTGCTCACAACGACCGTGGCCGTCTCCGGCGGCGACGAAGCCCTTCTCCCCGTGCGCACGGCCGAAGCCATCCCGCTGGAGCTTCACGCCCAAGCTATGGACCTCATCCGCGGCGTGGTCGTCGAGGCCCCCATCCGCATGGGCGACATCGTTCTGAAGAACCTCCTCAACACCAACATCGACCTCATCGCCAGCATGGACATCGAGTAGCTAATTTGGGACGGGGCTCTTTTAGCTGCTTTTGCCTGCACGCTTGCCAGGCTGGCCATGCCAAGGAGTGTCCCAAGGTGCCGGCATAAAAGGAACGTCCCTATGTGCCGGGCTTGGGATACCATGGTGGCACCATAGTGAAAGGATGTTTCATGGCACATGTCGATGACCAGCGTGTGGCACGCGTGCTCGATGCGCTCGAGGCTCAGCACCCCGGCGCACAGCTGCTCGTAAACGACCCATGGTCGATCTATTACCTGACCGGCTTTTATGCCGATATGTTCGAGCGTTTTTGCGGCGTGCTGCTCGTGCGCGATGCCGAGCCGGTGATCCTGGTCAACGCACTGCATCAACTGCCCGAGTACGACAATGCCCGCGTCGCCTATCACACCGATACCGATGTCGTGGCCGACGCCATCGCTCGCGAGGTCGATCCGACCAAACCGCTCGGCATCGACACCGTCATGCGTTCCGGCTTTTTGATGCCGCTCATGGAGCGCCACGCCGCCAGCGAGTTTTTCCTGGGCGATTTTGCCGTCACCACCGCACGCACCTACAAGGATGCCGCCGAGCAGGAGCTCATGCGCGTGTCCTCCGCCGCCAACGACGCCGTGATGGCCGATGCCATCAAGCTCGTCCACGAGGGTGTAACGGAGCGCGAGATTGCCGATCAGATGCTCGGTCTGTATCGCAAGCACGGCTGCGAGGGCTTTAGCTTTCCGCCCATCGTGAGCTTTGGCGCCAACGCCGGCGACCCGCATCACGAGCCCGACGATACCGAGCTTAAACGCGGCGACGTGGTGCTGTTCGACATTGGCGGACGCCGCTGCAACTATTGCTCGGACATGACGCGCACGTTCTTTTGGGGCGAGCCAGACGAAGAGACGGCGCGCATCTACGATATCGTGCGCCGCGCCAACGAGGCCGCCGAGGCGCTCATCGCACCGGGCGTGCGCATGTGCGACCTGGACCGTGCCGCGCGCGACGTGATTGAGGACGCTGGCTACGGAAAGTACTTTACGCATCGCCTGGGTCACTCGATCGGTCTGCAGGACCATGAACCGGGCGACGTCTCGCTCGTCAACGAGCAAGTCGTAGAGCCAGGCATGACGTTCTCCATTGAACCGGGCATCTACCTCCCCGGCAGCACCGGCGTCCGCATCGAGGACCTCGCTCTAGTCACCGAGTCCGGCGTCGAGATCCTCAACGCCTACCCCCACGATCCGGTCCGCCTAGACTAGGCAATGCGGCAAAGGGGCTGTCCCTTTGCCGCATCACATGAATGCCGCCACAAAAACGGCCTATCTACTACGTTTAGCCGGCATGGGTCGACCATACCCGTGTTTTCGCAAAACTGGTAAGCCATCTACCTGCGGTTTTCATTTCGCAATTCTCGGTGTGGTCGGGGGTACTCGGTAAAACGTAGTAGATAGGCACATTTCGTGGCAAGCGAGTCAACTCGGGGCACAGGGCAGCCAAAAAGCCCCGTCCCAAATTGACTGCTTTTGAGTTGCGGTGATATACGGACTGTTTGAGGCTTCTTGCTTGTAAAACAGTCCGTATTTCACCGCAACTGATGTGGGGATGGGTTAACGGAGCAGGCCCGCTACTTCGCCGGCCAGGGTGATGGTGCCGGCTGCTACGAAGGACTCGCCCGCGGCATCGAAGGCAGCGAGGGCCTCGGGCACGCTCGGATATACGCCCGCGAGCTTATCGGCGTCCACAAGTGCGGCAAGCTCCTCTGCTGGCAGGGCGCGATCGGAATCGGTCTGCGTCACGACCACGCGGGGGAACGCCGGAACCAGAACGTCAACGATGCCCGCCACGTCCTTATCGGCCAGCGCGGCACACAGCAGCGTGGGGCGATTCTCCACGCACGGATCGATCTCGTCCAGCGCGCTCACAAAGTTCTCGCAGCTCTGGGGGTTATGGCAGGCGTCGATCAACTTGAGTGGATCGGTTCCCAGCACATCAAAGCGACCCGGCGTGGGGCAGCCCATAAGCGACGCATCGAGCTTGTCATGATCGAGCTCGCGACCCAGATACCCCTCGCACAGCATGATCGCACACGCGGCATTCTGCGGCTGATACGCCGGCTTAACCATGCTCGACGTATAGATGGCACGCGGCGTAGTACAGCTAAACTCCACGGTATCGCCCACGTGCTTCGGCACCTTGGTCGTGGCATGGTTCACCACCAGCGGCACAATGCCGCACTCGCAACAACGCGCATCCATCACGCGCTGAACACTCGCCTCATGCGTGCCCTCGCCCAAAACAACCAGGCGCCCAGGCTTAATAACCGCAGCCTTCTCCCCCGCAATGGCCTCGAGCGTATCGCCCAAAATGCGTGTGTGATCGAGCCCAATGCCCGTAATGGCAACGGCGACGGGATCGGTCGCACTCGTGGCGTCCCAACGTCCGCCCATACCAACCTCGAGCACGGCAACGTCCACCGCGGCCTCGGCAAACACGACAAGTGCGGCAGCCGTCAGCAGGTCAAACGGCGTAATGGAATAGGCGCGCTCCCCCGCCGCCACACGACGGGCATTCACGCGATGTCCCGCCTCAACAGCAGCAGAAACACCACGGGCAAACGACTCGTCGCTCACAACGCGCCCATCAACCTCCATGCGCTCGGGATAGCGCACCAGCTGCGGCGACGTATACAGCGCGGTCTTTAACCCCTCACCACGAAGGATGGCAGCCGAAAAACGCGTGGTCGAAGTCTTGCCATTAGTACCGGCAACCTGAATGCAATCGAAATACTCGTCCGGACGTCCCAGCTCATCAAGCATATCGACAACGGTCTCAAGCAGAGGCCCAGCATCCCCAGAAATCCGCCCCGTATCAGCAGCAAGCCCCACAGCCTCATCAAACGAAAGCAAATCAAACTCAAAAGGAACGGTATACAAGCCGGAACGCTTAGGCATTTTTAGAACCGCCATTCATAGAAAAATAAAACAGTATAGGTTGAGGATAGTCAGCGAAAACGCCTCTGATGAGCCAAGGTGCCGTGAAACAAGGGCGCATAGGGCTTATGCCCATGCGCCCGAAGTTGAACGGCAGATTGGCTATCAGAGGCGTTTGCAGCGTCGAGTCAGCCGCCGTTCGTTAGAACGGCGGAATAGGTGTCCGCAGCGGAAAGCAAAGCATCGGGACGCGCCCCCAAGTTAGACCTACGAGAAGTCAGCAACCTGAGCAGTCAAAGCCGCCAGGATCTCCTTGAGCTCAGCTGCACGGTCCCTCTTCTTCTGGACCACCGCGGGCGCGGCCTTGGCCACAAAGCCCTCGTTGGCGAGCGTCTTCTCGCAGCCGGCAAGCTCCTTCTGGGCCGCGGCGATCTCCTTCTCCAGGCGTGCCTTCTCGGCCGAAAGGTCAACCTTGCCCTCGAGCACCACAAAGACCTCGACGCCGCTATCGACCACGGCAATGCTCGCGGCCGGCTTCTCGACGTCGGTACCCATGACCAGCGAGGCGGTGTTGGCCAGCGGCTCGATGGTCGAGCGCAGGCTCTCGAGCTTCTCGATGTCCTCGGCACCGGCGCGCACGACCACGTCGAGCTCAGCCTTGGGGCTCAAGCGATAACGCGAACGCGTGGCGCGGGCGGCAGACACGACGGTACGGCACAGCTCAAATGCGCGCTCGGCGTCCTCGTCAACATACTTGGCGTAGTCGGCGGGCTCGGGCCACTTGGCGATCATGAGCGCCTCGGCGCGGTTCACGTTGCCCTCGGCGTCCAGGTCGAGCACGCTCGCCGGCATGTTGTCCCAGATCTCCTCGGTGACAAACGGCATAAGCGGGTGCATCAGGCGAATGGAGGTGTCGAGCACAAAGATCAGGTTGCGCTGCGCCTGCAGACGGCCCTCGCCCTTCAGACGGGCCTTGGTGACCTCGACGTACCAGTCGCAGACCTCGTTCCAGAAGAACTGCTGCACGCCGCGGGCCATGTCGCCAAAGGTATAGTTCTCAATACCCTCGGTGACCATCTTCACGGCCTTAGCCAGGCGGCTGAACATCCAGGCGTCGGCCGGCGTCTCCACGACGGGCTCGCCGGGCGTGTAGCCCTCCATGTTCATAAGCAAAAAGCGGCTGGCGTTCCAGATCTTGGTCACAAACGACTTGGCCTGGTCGGTGCGCGGGCTGTCGATGAGCTTCTTGGTCTTCTTGTCGATGTTCGCGTCGAACTTAACATCCTGATTGTTGGTGCACAGCGTGAGCAGGTTGTAACGCATGGCATCGGCGCCGTACATGCCAATGAGGTCCATGGGGTCAACGCCGTTGCCCTTGGACTTGGACATACGGCTGCCGTCCTTGGCCAGAATCGTCGGGTAGATGACGACGTCCTTAAACGGCACCTCGTCCAGGAAGTACAGCGAGCTCATGACCATGCGGGCGACCCACAGCGCGATGATATCGCGTGCGGTGACGAGCGCCGTCGTGGGATGATGGCCCTCGAGCAGCTCGGGCTTTTGCGGCCAGCCCTGCGTGGCGAAGGTCCACAGCTGCGAGCTGAACCAGGTATCCAGCACGTTCTCGTCCTGATGCACGTGATGACCGCCGCACTTGGGGCACACGTCGGTGTCCTCGGTCAGGGCGTCCTCCCAGCCACAGTCCTCGCAGTAGAACACGGGGATGCGGTGGCCCCACCACAGCTGGCGGCTGATGCACCAGTCCTTGAGGTTCTCCATCCAGGTGGTGTAGGTCTGCGTCCAGCGCGCGGGGTGGAAGGTGACCTTGCCGGAGTTTACGGCGTCGAGCGCCGGCCCCTTGAGCTTGTCGACGGCGACGAACCACTGCTCGGACAGCCACGGCTCCAGGGCGGAGTCGCAACGGTAGCAGTGCATGACGGAGTGATCATGCTCCTCGACGTGGTCGAGCAGGTCGTGCTCCTCGAACCACTTGATGACGGCCTCGCGGCACTCGTCGCGGTTCATGCCGGTGAACTCGCCGTAGCCCTCGACGACCACCGCGTGCTCGTCGAAGATGTTGATCTGCGGCAGGTCGTGGGCCTGACCCATGGCGTAGTCGTTGGGGTCGTGGGCCGGGGTGACCTTAACGAAGCCGGAGCCAAAGTTGGCGTCGACATGCCAATCCTCAAAGATGGGAATCTCGCGGTTGACGATCGGCAGCATGACGGTCTTGCCCACAAAGGCGGCCTTCGCGGGGTCCTTCGGGGAGACGGCAACGCCCGTGTCGCCGAGCATGGTCTCGGGGCGCGTGGTGGCGACGACGATGTAGTCCTGGCCATTGACCGGCTCGGTCAGCGGGTAGCGCAGGTGCCACAGGTGGCCCTTCTCGTCCTTATACTCGGCCTCGTCGTCCGAGATGGCGGTGGTGCAGTTGGGGCACCAGTTGACGATGCGCTTGCCACGGTAGATCAGGCCGTCATGGTACCAGTCGCAGAAGACCTTACGCACAGCCTGGGCGTAATCCTCGTCCATGGTGAAGCGCTCGTTGTCGAAGTCGACGGAGCAGCCCATGCGCTTGATCTGCTCGACGATGATGCCGCCGTACTCGTGGGTCCAGTCCCAGCAGGCGTCGACAAACTTATCGCGACCGATCTCCAGGCGGCTGATGCCCTCGCTCTTGAGCTTCTTGTCGACCTTGGTCTGCGTGGCGATACCGGCGTGGTCGGTGCCCAGCACCCAGCGCGTGGACTTGCCGCGCATGCGGGCCATACGGATGATGGCGTCCTGGATGGAGTCGTCGGTGGCGTGGCCCATGTGGAGCTTGCCGGTCACGTTGGGAGGCGGAATGGTGACGGTGCAATCGCCCACGCCCTCGCGGCGCTTGTAGTAGCCGCCGTCGAGCCACTTCTGCAAGATCGCCGGCTCGTTGGTCGACGGATCGTAGTTCTTGGGCATTTCTTCCATATATCTCTCCCTTGCCCGTCGGGGAGGAATGTAGGCCCGATTTTCGCTCGGTCAGGTCCTGGGCTCGCTCGAAGACCACATTAAGTGGTCTTCGGCTCGTGCGGAATCTACGAAAATCGGGCCTACATTCCTCCCCTTAGGTATCGATTACTTCAGTCTGAATGACTTCGCTGAGGCTTAAACAAACACACAGAATAACACAGGTAGTTGGGTGTTTTGCGTATATATAAAATAGCCTCCGACCGCGGATGGTCGGAGGCTATCGACAAAGACGTTTTGACAGGTTTTAGCCGTAGATGCGCTGGGGCTGCTCTTCGCCCTTTACGGAGGCTTCGGTCACGATGACCTTGGAAACGCCCTCCTCGCTGGGCAGGTCGAACATCGTCTGCTGCAGCACGTCCTCGCAGATGGAGCGCAGGCCGCGGGCGCCGGTCTTGCGGGCGAGCGCCATGCGGGCGATCTCGTGCAGTGCGGCATCCTCAAACTCAAGCTCAACGTCCTCGAGCTGGAACATCTTGCGGTATTGACGCACCACGGCGTTCTTGGGCTCGGTCAGGATCGACACCAAGTCGTCCTCGTCGAGCGCCTGCGTCTGGGTGACGACGGGCGTACGGCCCACGAACTCGGGGATCATGCCAAAGGCGTTGAGGTCCTGCGGGAGCACCTGGCGCAGCAGGTCGTTCTCGTCGACCGAGGTGGGGCCGGCGATCTCGGAGTTAAAGCCTACGCCCTTGTTGCCAACGCGGTCGGCGATAATCTTATCCAAACCCACAAAAGCACCGCCGCAGATGAACAGGATGTTAGTCGTGTCGATCTGAAGCAGCTCCTGTTGGGGATGCTTGCGGCCGCCGGTGGGCGGAACGCTGGCCACCGTGCCCTCAAGAATCTTAAGCAGCGCCTGCTGAACGCCCTCGCCCGAGACATCACGGGTAATGGAGAGGTTCTCGGCCTTGCGGGCGATCTTGTCGATCTCGTCAACGTAGATAATGCCCACCTGAGCGCGCTCAATGTCGCCATCGGCAGCATTGATGAGCTTAAGCAGGATGTTCTCCACGTCCTCGCCCACGTAGCCAGCCTCGGTGAGCGCAGTGGCGTCGGCGATGGCAAACGGCACCTCGAGGATGCGCGCGAGCGTCTGGGCCAACAGGGTCTTGCCGGTACCGGTGGGGCCGAGCAGCAGGATGTTGGACTTGGCGAGCTCTACCTCGTCCATATCGTCGTCGAACTGCGAGCCCATGCCGTCGTCAAAGGCAGACACCGCGGCGCCGCCCTCGATCACGCGGCGATAGTGGTTGTACACGGCCACCGACATGGCGCGCTTGGCGTCCTCCTGACCCATAACATAGGCCGAAAGCTCGTCATAGATCTCGTGCGGCGTCGGCACGTGCGTGATGACCTGACGGTCGTCCTCGAGCTCAAAGCCCTCGGCCTCGGGGTCCACGGCGGGCTGGGATGCAGCCTGGCCGTGGTCGTTGAGGAAGCCCGGCAGCTTGCCGTTGCGGGCAGCGTCCATAAAGTCCGAAGCCAGCGACTCCTCAAGGATCTCGGAGCAGGCGGCAACGCACTCGTCGCAGATAAAGATGTTGGTCGGACCCTTTACAAGGCGGCGAACCTGCCCCTGCTCTTTTCCGCAGAAGGAGCAGCGGATGGGGTTGCCATTCTCGTCAAAGTTGTCCTGCATGTTTCCTGCCATCCTAGGCGTCCTTCGCGGCGAGATCGCGCGAGGTGACGATACGGTCGATCAGGCCGTAGTCGAGGGCCTCGGCAGCGGTCAGGTAGTTGTCGCGCTCGGTGTCGGCCTGGACCTTCTCGATCGGCTGGCCCGAGGCATCGGACAGGATCTGGTTGAGCTCGCGGCGGGTCTTCTTGATCTCCTCGGCCACGATCTCGATCTCGGTCTGCTGACCCTGGGCACCGCCGCTGGGCTGGTGAATCATGACCTTGGAGTGCGGCAGGCAGAAGCGCTTGCCCTTGGCGCCGGCCGAAAGCAGCACGGCAGCCATAGACGCGGCCATACCGACGCAGATGGTGGAGACCTGCGGCTTGATGAAGTTCATGGTGTCAAGAATCGCCAGGCCAGAGTAAACCTCGCCACCGGGCGAATTGATGTAGAGCGAGATATCCTTCTCGGCATCCTGGCTCTCAAGATGCAGCAGCTGGGCAACGACCAGGTTGGCGCTGACGGAGTTGATCTCCTCGCCCAAGAAGATGATGCGGTCGTTGAGCAGGCGCGAATAGATATCGTAGCTGCGCTCGCCGCGCGGCGTCTGCTCGATAACGTATGGCACGAGGGCGGAATCGAACTTAGCGATCATACGCATCTCCATTTCTCTTACGGACCAATAGTGGCTCTAGACAAACGTACGGTGCCCGCATGCTATGCATTGGCTGGCACCGTACGAAGCAACCGGATAACCGGCTTATAACTTTACCCCATCACGGGCACATACATGCGCTCGCGTGCAAGGTGGCGAGAATTACTCGGCGTCCTTGGCGGTCTCGTCGACCTCAGTCACCTTGGCGTTCTCGACCAGGTGATCGACGGCCTTGGAGCGACGGATGGACTCGCGGACGGCAGGCATGCGGCCATCGGCGATGAACTCGGCCTTGGAAGCCTCGACGTCCTTGACGCCAGCCTTCTCGAACTCGGCGTTGATGTCGTCCTCGGTGACCTCAATCTTGAGCTCACGGGCGAGAGCGTCGAGCGCCAGGGACTCACGGGCAACATCGTTGGCCTGCTTGTGCAGGTCGCCGATGAACTGCTCCATGGTCAGGCCGGAAGCGGGCAGCCAGGTGTCCAGCGTCATGCCGCGGGCAGCGAGGTTGGACAGGAAGTTCTGGCCAAGCTCCTCAAAGACGGACTGCTCGTAGTCGGCGTCCATCTCGTCGAGCTGCAGGCGCTCGGCGAGAGCGGAGACGCAACGGTTCTCCTTCTCGGCCGGGAGGCGGGAAGCCTTGTCCTGCTCGATCTCGATCTTGATGGCGTCGCGCATAGCGTCGATGCTGTCGAAGCCAAAGTCAGACTTGACGAGCTCGTCGGTGAGCTCGGGGGTGTTGCGGACCTTGATGCCCTTGACGGTGACCTCGACGGTGTGGGTCTCGGCCTCCTCGCCCTCCTCGGCCTCGTCGGTCCAGGTGACGGACTTGACGTCGTCAACGTTGGCGCCGATCAGAGCCTCGTTGAACTCGGCGGGGTTGCTGTCGCTACCGGCGATGAGCATACGGCCCTCGGCGGCAAAGTTGTCGGCGTTCTCGACGGCCTTGAGGTCGACGGTAACGTAGTCCTCGGACTCGACAGCGCGGCCCTCGACGTCCTCGAAGGTGGCACGGTAGTTGAGGAGCATCTCGACCTGGTTGTTGATCTCGGACTCGGTGACCTCCGCAGGGGGCATCTCGATCTCGACAGCGTCGAAGGAGGAGAGCTCAGCGGCGGGACGCAGGGAGAACTCGACGGTGTAGGTGTAGTCCTCGTGATCCTTGGCGAGGTCGAGCTCCTTGTAGTCACCGCTCTTGGTGGGGACGATGTCCAGCTCGTTGAGGACGGCGGGCTCGTTGGCGGCGATCAGGTCGTTGGTGGCCTGAGCGAGGGTAGCCTCGGCGCCAAGAGCGGAATCGATGACCGGACGGGGAGCCTTGCCGGCACGGAAGCCCGGGAAGCGGTACTTCTTGGCGGTGTCCTTGTAGGCCTTCTTGATCGCGGCGTCGACGTCGGCGGCCGGGATGGTGACCGTAGCGGTGAGCTTGGCGTCCTTGACGTCAGAAGCGGTGATGTTCAACACGTTCCTCCTCATACTGCCCAGCTTATCTGAGGTGCTGGTACCTTTATGCAACAAAGAGTCGCGACGGCCGAAGCCGACGCAGATGCGTTGGTGCGGGCGAAAGGACTCGAACCTTCACGGGAATCCCACCAGAACCTAAATCTGGCGCGTCTACCAATTCCGCCACGCCCGCATGAGCGCACAGACTAGGAATGATAGCAGATACGAACGACAAGCGCACGCACACGTTTTACAGGCTCACGACCTCACCACGAGTGCGAAAGGCGGGGCGAGTTGCCCCGCCCCGCCCATTACGACTTGTTCGCCGACCCGCTACTCCCCCAGCAGGGCCTTCTCGGGCGTGATCGGCAGCGAGCGCACCTGGTGGCCGGTGGCGTGTGCCACAGCCGAGGCCACGGCGGCGAGCGGCGTGTTAATGACGACCTCGCCGATCGACTTGGCGCCAAACGGGCCCGTAGGCTCGTAGCTCGGCTCAAAGGCCACGCGAATACTGCCGATGTCCAGGCGCGTGGGCAGCTTGTAGCTCATAAAGTTGCCGGTGCGCAGGCGGCCGCGGTCGTCGTGCTCGACGATCTCGTAGAGCGCGTGGCCGATGCCCTGGGCAATGCCGCCCTCGGCCTGGACGCGCGCGAGTGCCTCGTTGATCACGGTGCCGCAGTCCACAGCCGCCGCGTAGTCCACCACAGTCACCTTGCCGGTGGCCTTGTCGACCTCGACCTCGGCAATGCCGGCCATAAACGGCGGAGGCGAAACGGGCAGGCAGGCAGAAGCATGCGAGGTGAGCGCGTCGCCGCCCGCGATGTTCTTGACGCACAGGTTGGCAAAGTCGCGCAGCGTGAGGTAGCGGTTCTGCTCGCGCGCGGCGCGCTCGTCGGACAGACGCACGTACTGGCCATCGAAGACCACGTCGGCGGCGTCCACATCCCACATCTGGGCGGCCTTGGCACAAATCTTCTCACGCAGCTCGGTCGCGGCGTTCTTGGCGGCAAGGCCCGTCACGTAGGTACCGGAGCTCGCGTACGAACCGGCGTCGAACGGCGACACGTCGGTGTCCACGCCGCGCACCACGATCAGCGAGCTCTCCACGCCCAGCTCCTCGGCGGCAATCTGCGCCAGGATCGTGTCGACGCCCATGCCGTTATCGGTGGCGCCGGTGCCGATGGTAATGAAGCCGTCCTCTTCCAGGCGCATGTCGATGCCGGCGATATCAACGTTGGAAATGCCCGAGCCCTGCATGGTGAGCGCACAGCCCAGAGCACGCACGCGGTCGCCCAGGTCCACAGCCAGCGGCTTGTCGCGCCAGCCAATCATGTCCATCGCGCGCAGCAGGCAGCGGTCGAGCGCGCAGGCGTTGAGCTTCTCGTTGTAGTACTGCGGCATGATCTCGCCCTCGCGCACGATGTTCTTAAGGCGCAGGTCGGCGGGGTCCATGTGCAGCATGTCGGCAAGCTCGTTGACGGCGCTCTCCACGGCAAACTGGCCCTGGGTGGCACCGTAGCCGCGATACGCGCCGCCGCGGTTGGTATTGGTGTAGACGGCGTCCCAGCTAAAGCGGCTCGCCTTCACGTGGTTGTAGATGGGCAGGCTCTTGTGGCCCGACAGGCCGATCGTCGTGGTAGCGTGCTCGCCGTACGCACCGGCGTTGGACAGCGTATGCAGATCGATGGCCGTGATGGTGCCGTCGTTCATGGCGCCCAACTTGACGGTCATCTGCATCTGGTGGCGCGAGTTGCCCGCGGTGATGGTCTCCTCGCGGGTGTAGCAGCAGTAGCTCGGACGGCCAGTCTGCTGGGTGACGAACGCCACGAAGATCTCGCAGCAGCCCGTCTGCTTGGAGCCAAAGCCGCCGCCGATGCGCGGCTTAATGACCTGCACCTGCGACTGCGGAATGTCGAGCGACTGCGCGACCATGCGGCGCACGTGGAAGGGCACCTGCGTCGAGGTGGTCACGGAGATGCGCCCAAACGCGTCGGTCGTCGCGAAGGCGCGGAAGGTCTCCATGGGCGCGGTCTGCGTGGCCTGGCTGGTGTAGGTGCGCTCAAAGACGATGTCGCTCTGGGCGAAGGCCTCGTCCAGGTCGCCAAAATCGCTGGTACCGCTGCACACCAGGTTGCGCGGGACATCGCCGCCCTGCGGGAACATAAAGGTCACGTCGCCCTCGGGGTGGACCACGATATCGTTATCGAGTGCCTGGGTAAAGTCGAGCAGGGGCTCGAGCACCTCATAGTCGATCTTGATGAGCTTGAGCGCCTTGTCGGCAGCCTCCTCGGTCTCGGCAGCGACGATCGCCACCTCCTCGTTTTGGTAGCGCACAAGGTTCTCGAGAATCAAACGGTCGTAGGGACTCGGCTGCGGATAGCTCTGACCGGCGATAGTAAAGCGGCGCTTGGGCACGTCCTCGTAAGTGTAGACGCCCACGACGCCGGGCACCTTCAGGGCGCGCGACGTATCGATGGAGCGGATCTTGGCGCGGGCATAGGGGCTGCGCTTGAGTTTGACGATGAGCGCGCCGGCGGGCACCATATCGCCCGTGTAGACGGGACGGCCCTCGAGCAGCGCCTTCGAGTCCTTCTTGGGCTGCTTATGGGTGATCTGCTTGTACGAGACACCGTCGCAGCTGGTGTCGTTGACCGGCAGTTCGGGCATCTCAAAGCCCACCTGCACGCCGGACTCGTTGAGGAAGCGGACAATGGCGCGCAGCTGGCTCTCGTAGCCGCTGCAACGGCAGAGGTTGCCGGCGAGCTGGCGCGACAGCTCCTCGCGCGTGGCGACGAGGCTCGGGTCCTCCTTGGCGGCGCGGGCAAGCGCCAGCACGTTCATGATAAGGCCGGGGGCGCAAAAACCGCACTGCTCGGCGCCTTCGGCAGCCATCGCGCGGGCAAGCGCCTCGGACTCGGCCTTGAGACCCTCGAGCGTGGTGATGGTGTGGCCCTCAACGCGGGCGGCGGGAACCGAGCAGCTCAGCACCGGGTCGCCGTCGAGCCACACCGTGCACAGGCCGCAGTTGGTGGTCTCGCAGGCGCAGCGCACCGACGCACAGCCCTGCTCGCGCAGCAGCGCAAAGAGCATAGTGTCGGGGGCAATCTGAACCTTGACCTTACGGCCGTTGAGCGTAAAGGAAAGATCGATGAGTTTGGTAGCCATTAGCGCACCTCGCTAGAATCGACGCCGGGCACGCGGCGGCAGGAATACTCGTCCGTGGCAAACTTAGGAATCTGCACGGTCTCGAGCTCGCGGGCAAGCGCGGCAGAAAGCTCGATGCCGGCGGCACGACGCACAGCCTGGACGGCGAGCGGTGCCGAGATGCGACGGCGGTACTCGACCGAGCCCCACAGGTTGGTTCCGTAGCTCAGGGCACGCACGGATGCAGCAAGGGCGCGAAGCTCGTCCTCGGAAGGCTGCTCGCTGGAAAGGCCACATGCCTCGCCCTGCAGCAAGGTAGCGCGCAGCGGGCGGGCGCCCACGGTGACGTGCCAGCTGTTGTCCCACCAGGCGGCGGTGACGTTTAAGGAGGGGAAGTCGGTCGCGGCCTTGCGCACGGCCTCATAGCTCGCGCGGTAATCGTGCTTGACGACCACGACATGCTCGATCACGTCACGTACGTAGCCCATGTCCACGAACTCCGCGAGCGGCACGCGACCGGCGCCCGTCAGCTCAACATAGGAATCGAGCGCCAGGAAAGCCGAGAGCACGTCCGAGAAGCCAAAGCGGCCGTAGATGCTGCCGCCCACCGTAGCGGTATTGCGCAGCTGCACACCCACGATGTCGTGGACGGCGAACTCAAAGACATTGTTGACAAGCGCGTTGAGCCCGGCATGGCGCTCGAGCTGGCGCAGGGTGCACATGGCACCGATGCGAAACTCGGTCTCGGTCTCCTCGATCTGATCGAGTCCGCAGGCCGAAAGGTCAATCGCCGTCGCGACGCGACGCGAACCCAGGCGCATCCAAATGCCACCGCCCACAATCTTGTTATTGCGGTTCTTCTGTAAGAGCTCATAGGCTTCGGCCGCGTTTCCAACACGGACGTAGGTACCGAACTTGAGCACGTTCTCCCCCATCTCTTCACTTGTCCAGTACCTTTAAGTGTACCAAACGAGGGGGCACAGCTCGTGTCGGGACAAAATGAACCGTTTTCCTCCGTCGCATGCGGATCAAAAAAGGCTCCCAGCCAAGATGACTGGGAGCCTTCTGCGATGCTATGTCGAGCGACAATTTAGCAGACGCCCTGGGCGAGCATGGCGTCGGCGACCTTCAGGAAGCCGGCGATGTTGGCGCCCATGACGAAGTTGCCCTCCTCGCCGTACTCCTTGGCGGTGTCGTCCACGTTGTGGAACATGCCGCGCATGAGCTGCTCGAGCTTGCCGTCGACCTCCTCGAAGGTCCAGGACAGGTGCTCGGCGTTCTGGCTCATCTCCAGGCCGGACACGAGCACGCCACCGGCGTTGGCAGCCTTGCCGGGCATAAAGGCGACGCCGTTCTCCTGGAAGTAGGTCGTGGCCTCGATGGTCGTGGGCATGTTCGCGCCCTCGCCGACCACCTTGCAGCCGTTGGCGACGAGCGCCTGGGCGTCCTCGAGCAGCAGCGTGTTCTCGCGAGCGCAGGGCAGCGCGATGTCGCAGGGAAGCTGCCACACGCCACGGCCGTCGCCCTCGTGCCACGTGGCATTGGGCTTCTCGTCGACGTACATAGCGAGCGTGACGCCCTTGTCGTGGCCAGAGCGCTTCTTGTTATAGACATGCTCGAGCACGGTGTAGTCGATGCCGTCGGGGTCCTCGACCCAGCCGTGGGTGTCGGAGCAGGCCAGCACCTTGCCGCCGAGCTGGGCGACCTTCTGGACCGCGTAGATGGCGACGTTACCGGAGCCGTGAACGACGACGTTCTTGCCCTCGAAGGACTCGCCGCGGCTCTTGAGGTACTCGTCCACAAAGTAGACCAGACCGTAGCCGGTGGCCTCGGTACGGGCGAGCGAGCCGCCAAAGGAGAGGCCCTTGCCGGTAAGGACGCCGGTCCACTCGTTGGTCAGGCGCTTGTACTGACCGAACATGTAGGCAACCTCGCGGCCGCCAACGCCCAGGTCGCCGGCGGGAACGTCGGTATTGGGGCCAATATGGCGATAGAGCTCGGTCATGAAGGACTGGCAGAAGTGCATGATCTCGTTGTTGGACTTGCCCTTGGGGTCAAAGTCGGAGCCGCCCTTGCCGCCGCCCATGGGAAGGGTGGTCAGGCTGTTCTTGAGGATCTGCTCCAAGCCCAGGAACTTGAGCATACCCAGGGTGACCGTCGGGTTAAAGCGCAGACCGCCCTTGTAGGGTCCAATGGCAGAGTTGAACTCGACACGATAGCCGCGGTTGACCTGGACCTTGCCCTGGTCATCGACCCAGGGGACACGGAACATAACGATGCGCTCGGGCTCGACGAGGCGCTCAAGCAGGGCGGCCTCCTCGTACTCGGGATGGGCGTCGAGCGCCGGCTGGATGGTGCCGAGGATCTCGGTCGCGGCCTGGATGAACTCAGGCTGCTCGGGATAGCGGGCCTTGAGCTCGTCGAGAACTTTCTGCGTGTAGCTCATGCTTCCTCCAATGATAGGAAACGAAAAGTGTCGGTCGCGGCACCCTGTGCGCCGCGAACTTTATCGTGTATGGATAATATCGCACTGTTGCGGGAAAGTTTCGCATAAGCAGACGAGCAGATGTTTCGTTTTGATTACGATGCAGGTAGAGGCGTTTTTGAGTGCCTGACGTGCAAAACCCGTGTTTCAAACCTGTTTCGTCCACGTGTTCCAAACCACCACAAAGGGGCCTGTCCCCAATGTGGTGGTGTTGGTGGTTAAAGGACGAGCTGATGGTAGTCGGCGGGAGTTATGCGGCCTTCGGTGGCGGCACGGAATACGGCGAGCGCATCGCCCGAGAACGGCATGGCCCAGCACAGCCCGCAGCCAGCGGTAATGGAGCCTGGCAATGGCATAATGCGCCCGGGCACGCCGGCATCCAGGCACAGCTGCTCGCATTCCATCACATCGAACGTGCTGTCGAACGATACGATGATCTTGCGTTCGTGGTCGAGGGCATCACCGGACGGGCCTTCGCGGTGTGCCTCACGATACGCCGCGGCGGTCGCTTCCTCTTCCGCGGTATGCCCACAGCCTCCGCAGCCGCAGGTACAGGGTTCGGACCCGTCGCAAGTGCAAGGTTCTCCCGTGTCGGGACAAATATCGTGAGACATGGCAACTCCAATCGTCTAGGCAAGCAGCTCGGCTGCCGCAAACTCTTCGGGTGTATTGACGTTTTCGAAGCAGAGCGTGGAGCCCGCGGCCTTAACGATCTGCGACTCATCCATATAACCGGCCTGAACGCGATTGATCAGGCAGCGAATGCGCTGGCGGTCGCAGGCGAGCAGCTCTTGGGCAACCGGCGCGCACGCGTCACGGCGCCAGACGGCGCAAAGCGGCTCAATTCCCCGCTCCTCGCGCGGCACGCACACGTCAAGCGCCTCGGCCTCAACACGATCGGCAAGCGCGTCGATGAGTTCCGACGAGACAAACGGCATGTCGCAGGCGGCGATAGCCACGAGCGGCAATCGGGCCGCGGCCAACGAGCTCGCGATGCCGCGCATGGCGCCGGCGGGACCGTCGACGTCCATGACTACGCGGGGGCGCAGGCCATCAAACATAAGCTTCTCAAGGTAGGCCAGCTCGCTGGGACGCGAAGTCGTCACGACCAACTCGCCGGCAACTGGCGCCAGCCGACCCAGCACGCGCTCGATGAGCGGCTCGCCGCAAAACGCCATGCGCGCCTTATCGCAGCCCATGCGCGAGGACAGCCCGCCCGCCTGGACGACACAAGAAAGATCGGCACGTCTTACGGTAGTCATACGGCAAAACACCTCCATCGACATGCTCGAAACCCGGTGCACGAAGCTAAATACAGCCGCCAAAATAGCGGCGCTACAAAAAGCTCGTGCAAAAACAAAACAGCGCCTTTGCGGCACGCAGCAAGACCGCGAGCACAAAAGCGCTGGTAGCGTATGGCGGGAACGTATGTGAATCGAACACATCCAAGACGTTTTGCACGCCTCACAACGGTTTTGAGGACCGCGGAGCCCACCGGAGCCCATCCGTTCCCAAGTGCGCCGGTATTTTACCAAACCGAGCAGCCAACCTAGCGCAGGGAGCGCAGGCCGCCGGCTTCCTTGTCGAGCACCGTAAAGCGCACGGCATCCAGGTGCTCCAAGATGCTGATGGCACGCTTGCGCGACACACCCAGGGCTTCGCGCAACACACTCGTGGTGGCAGCGCCACCGGCTGCCTCAATGGCGGCGGCAACGAGCTCGCGCGCATGGGCCTCGGCGGCAGCGGACAGGGCAACGTCGCGCTCGACCTTCACGATGGAACGGTTGAGCGAAAGCTCGCGCAGGGCACGCGTCATGGTGTCGCGATCGAGCTGCAACTGCTCGCCCACCTCGGGCAACGTCGGCGCATCGAGGCCAGCTTCGTCCAGCAAGGAAACGATGCGCTCGCAAGCCTCTCGCACCACGCGTGCCGCCGCGGCGGCCGAATGCGGATCGAATACCTCGGCGCCCTCGGCGGCGCACACGCCGCGCGAGCAGCCCTCGTAAATCAGGGCCGCGGCAACGCCTTCATCAGCGGCAGGCCACGCAGCATGGGCAACGGCGCCGGGCGTAAAGCCTGTCTCCTTGGGAGCCGCCGCGTGCATGGCTGACAGGGTCGCCGCCAGTGCATCCATCGCGGCGTCGAGCACCACGGCGTCCGCCAAGAGGTCCGCATCACCCACGGCAAGCTTGCGAACGGAGCCCTGCGCCACCAACCCGCGCAGTGCGGCATCGACCTCGCCGACACCAAGATCCAAAGCCTCGGCAACATCAATCGCCGTAACCGGCAGCGTCTGCAGCGCCAGCCAAGCGCCCACACCGCCCGCGATATCGCCGGACTCGAGCGCCGCGTACAGCACGCGTTCCCCCTCAGTAAGTTCGCGCGAACGGCGGCATCGCGACAACAGCACGCGCCCTCCACCAATAAGCATGACCGGCGAATAGGACAGCACCACGGCATGGTCGCCGGCGCGCAGCGGAAGCGGTTCCTCCAAGCGTACCTGCACCACTCGCGTCTCTCCCACCGCCATGGGGGCCTCGCCCTCCATGAACATGATGCGACCGACAACCTCGGCCGTACCCGCCATCACGTGCACACGCGCACCCGACTCGAGCACACGCGGCTTGGCTCCCTCGCGACCCAAATACGTAAACGTCATCATAAAGCGCATCGACTGGCCAAAGCGGCCCGGCACGCCGAGCATCTCACCGCGATCGAGCGCGGCGACGGCATCGCCCACCAAGTTGAGCGCCACACGCTGGCCGGGCAACGCCCGCGGCGTATCGTCATGTACCTGAATCCCGCGCACACGACAGACCGTACGCGACGGCAAAGCCATCAGCTCGTCGCCCACCGCAACCGGCGCATCATGCAACGTTCCCGTCACCACGGTACCTGCGCCCTTGATCGTAAAGCAGCGGTCGATGGGCAGACGCGGCGCGGCATCGGTGGCCTCGGCACGGGCACGGCAAGCATCCCAGCAAGCGGCAACCTGCTCGTCGAGCGCAGCCAGCAGGTCATCGATTCCCGCGCCGGTCTTGGACGACACGGGCACGATCGGCGCGTCGGCAAACACGGTATCCGAAAGAAAATCGTCCACGTCGAGCTCGGCCAGCTCAATCATTTCGCTATCGGCCAGGTCGCACATCGTCAGCGCGACCACCATGTGTGTGATGCCCAGCAGCTCCAGCACATGCACGTGCTCGCGGGTCTGCGGCATCACGCCCTCGACGGCCGAAACCACCAGCACGGCCACGTCGATACCCGTGGCGCCCTGCACCATAGCGCGCAGGTAATGCGCGTGGCCCGGCACGTCGACCAGGCCGACGATCTTGCCACTCGGCAGCGCCAGCTCGCCAAAGCCAAGCTCCACGGTCATACCGCGACGGCGTTCAACCTCCAGACGGTCGGGATTCTTGCCGGTCAGCGCCTCGATCAGTGCCGACTTACCGTGGTCAACGTGGCCCGCCGTGCCAACGATAACGGGACACTCCACCAGCGCCTGAACCTCACTCATCGAACAATCGCCTTCTCAACGCACGCGACGAGCGTCGATGCCGCCGTCTCGATATCGCGGTCGCCCACGAGCGTGCGCACATCAAACAGAATGCGGTCGTGCGAGGTGCGCGTGACGACCGGTGTGTCGAAGTCCTGGACAAGCGAGCGCTTGAGCGCGTCGACCGTCAGGCGCTCGTCAACAAGACGCACGGCAACGCACATCGTGGGCAGCTCCACGGTAGGCAGCGAGCCGCCACCGGGGGTCGACGATTCCTCGACAATCTCCAACTCAACGGCACACGGGCAACCAGCCTTATCGAGCCCGGCGACCATACGATCACTCAGCTTACGGGCACGTCGCTCCAAATGAGCCTGCGGCAGCGTAAGCATGCTGAGCACCGGAATATCGCGATGGGCAACATCGGCGCCGTCCATGTAGATGCGCAGCGTGGCCTCGAGCGCCGTGAGCGCCAACTTGCCCGGGCGCAGGGCGCGCATAAGCGGATGCGACCCACAGGCCTGGACCAGATCGCGACGTCCCATGATAATGCCCGCCTGTGCGGCTCCGAGCAGCTTATCGCCCGAGCAAGACACCAGATCGAGCCCCACCGCGACCGAAACCGGTGTGGGCTCCTCGCCGCCGCGCACCAAGATGTCGTCGGGCAGCAGCGCGCCCGAACCCTGGTCCTCGTAGAACAGCAGGCCATGCTTGTGAGCAAGCGCCGCAAGCTCCCGAGAGCCCACCTCCTCGTGGAAACCCTCAATGCGATAGTTAGAAGGATGGACCTTGAGGATCATCGCCGTATCGGGCGTGATGGCGCGCTCGTAGTCGCCCAGATGCGTGCGGTTGGTGGCCCCGACCTCGACGAGCTTGGCACCCGAAGCCGCCATGACATCGGGGATGCGGAAGCTGCCGCCGATCTCGACAAGCTCGCCGCGGCTCACGATGACCTCTTTGCCCGCGGCATGGGTGGCAAGCACCAGCAGCACCGCGGCGGCATTGTTGTTGACGACCAGCGCGTCCTCGGCACCGGTGAGCGAGCGGATCAGTTGCGCGGCATGCTCCTTGCGCGACCCACGCGAGCAGGTGTCCACGCTGTACTCGAGCGTGCTGTAGCCGCGCGCGACCTCGGCCACGGCCTTTGCCGCCGACTCCGCAAGCGGGGCGCGGCCCAAGTTGGTATGGATAACCACACCCGTGACGTTGACGGCGGGACGCAGGCTCGGCAGCGCGGAGCGATGCGCACGCCACTCGATGGCCGAGGCCAGCTCGCGCTTGGAACGCGGGGCGGCACCGGCACGAATCGCGGCGCGCTCCTCGTCGAGCTCGGCCGTCACGGCAGCATGGACCACCGCGTCGCAGGTCTCCCCCGCCGCCTTCACTACCGGCCACTCGGCAAGCAGCTCGTTGACGGAAGGAATGGCACGCAGGCGGGCGCGCACCTCATCGGACATGTTCTGGCTATCGCTCATGTGCAGCCTTTCAAAAGAAACGTGGATCAGTCGAATACATCAGCTGAGTCAATTACTCGTCATTATCCCCGCGCGCGACAATCTTTTCCACGCGAACGGCGTTTTCCTGAGTGAGCGCGGCACCCGTCAACGGGTCCCAACGCAACGGCGTATGGTCGAGCGGGCCCACGCCCAAGGCTTGAGCGCCACCGGTATCGGCGCCAACCGAACGCCCACCGGGGGCGGCCGAAGTGAAGATGCACGCCGGATGCAGATACGGCGTCGTCTCCACGCGCACGCGATCGCGGCCCAAGTCGCTCACGAGTTCGACGACCTCGCCATTGGCGATACCCATGTGCGCAGCGGCATCGACATTCATCTGCACGGCATCCAGGTCCGATCCAGCCTCGGCGGCACCGACTGCCGCGAGCCTGCGCGAGGTATGCGACTCAAAGGGCCGGTTACCGCTAATGAGGCGAAACATCCCCGGGCCAGGCTCCACCATGGGAGCGATCCAGTTGGGTACACGACCCAAGCCGGCTCGTTCCCATACGTCGCTTGCCAGCGCAATTTTGCCGCCATCCAGGGGAATCGCCGGCTCGCCCGTACGCGACGGCAACGCAACACCCGTGTCGGCCCAGCCGCGCTCCTTGAGCTCGTCCAGATCGATCCCAAAAGGCGCCACCTGGGCAGCCGCCAGGTCGTCAGACGTAAACTGGAAGTACTCGCCAGCCCCACATGCCTGCGCCAGACCGGCAAAAATCTCCCGACCGGGACGCGTGTCGTCATGCTGCACGGGCAACACGGCATTGCGGTAGAACAGGCGCGCGTCGTTGCGGCCCACGACCGTACCCGCGCCGCGGTCGGCCTCCAGATACGTCACGTCGGGCAGCACGAAGTCAGAAGCACGCGCCGTCTCGGACCAGCGAATATCAATCGTCACGAGCAGGTCAAGTTGTTCCAGAATCGATAGCCACGCCCCGGCGTTGCCATAGCCCGCACCGGGATTACTGGCATAGACGATGAGCCCACGCAAATCGCCGGCCAGTATCGACTGACCGATGGTCGTGCACAGCCCGCGCTCGGGGTCGACCAGCGGATAGCGTTCGGACCCCAACTTGGGCTCACGCGGCATCGACGGCATCGCGAAGCGCGCAGGGTCCAAGTCGCCCAGCGCAAGCGGCGTGGGCGGATTGAGCGCGCCGCCCGCATGTCCAATACAGCCCAGCAGCACATCGACCAGACAAATCGCGCGCGCAGTCTGGGTGCTGTTGGCATACGCGATGCCAATGCCGCCATGAAAACCGGCGTCCACCACGGCAGCGGGCGCGGCGGCAGCTAGATCGCGCGCCGTGGCGGCGATCTCTGCGGCCGGCACGTCGCACATCGACTCGGCCCACTCGGGCGTCCAAGCACGGGCCGCCTGCACCAGCTCGTCAAAACCCGTGGTATAGCGGGTCACGAACTCGTGATCATACAGGTCCTCGGCAATCAACACATGTGCGATACCCAGCAGCAAGGCCAGGTCGCAGCCCGGGCGCACACGCAGCCAGCGGTCGGCAAGCGCAGCCGAGCCGCTGCGCCGGGGGTCGACCACGATAATCTTCGCCCCACGTCGACGGGCATCGTTGAGCGCATCAATGGCCCCCATCGTCGACGAATCGACAATGGAACGCCCCAAATACATGATGCAATCGGTATGCGCCAGGTCGGAGGCGGGACTGTAGCCCAGGCTGTGCTCCCAACCGGTAAGTCGGCTTACCTCGCAGGCACCGTCGGCACCGTATACGTTGGGCGAGCCCAGCGCATGCATAAAACGATGCGCCCAGTAGCGGTCGAACGAGGGTACGCCGAGCGTCATGCCCAGCGAACGAGGCCCGCGCTCGTCAACAATCTCCCCAAGGCGCGCCGCGATCTGCGCGAACGCCTCATCCCACGAAATCGCATCGAACCCCGAGCCATCAGCTCGTCGGCGCATGGGATGCAAAATCCGGTCACGCTCGTCAAACGGCATTGCCAGGCGATGCCGTCCGCGGGCGCAGAGGGCACGCGCCGCGCACGGATGCCCCGGCACCGGCAACTCGGCCACCACGCGACCGTCCTCAACGTGTGCCGCAAAGGCGCAATCGGCATAGCATCCCCCGCATGTGGTCACCACGGCGCGACCGTCACGCTTAACAGCAGATGCCATCTCGATTACCCCTTTCATCAGCCAAACACAACAGGCCAAAAGCCCGGCAACGAGCCCCAGACCCAAAAAGCCTCCCGCACGGCAATGCCCCGCGGGAGGCCCAACGTCAAACAGACGATACCTTACGCCTCGGACTTCTTGGCGTAGATAAACCAGTAGCCGAGCGCGACAAGAACCGCGCCGCCCACGATGTTGCCAAGCGTAGCGGCGGACAGGTTAAACGCAATGCCCGCGGCGTTGAGTGCATCGGCGCCGGCGACCTTGGCACCATAGCCGCACGCGTGCATCACGGCACCCATGGGCAAAAAGTACATGTTGGCAACGCAGTGCTCAAAACCGCAGGCCACAAAGGCGGCGATCGGCAGCAGAATGCCCACGACCTTATCGACCACGGTCTTGCCGGCGGTACCGATCCACACGGCAAGGCACACAAAGATGTTGCACAGGATGCCGCGGAAGAAGATCGTCACCCAGTCGATCGTCACCTTGCCGGCGGCGACGCTCACCATGGAGTTGGCGACCGCCTCGCCGTTGAGCTTATAGATGCCGGCCATGTACACCAAAAAGACGATGAACAGGGCGCCGACAAAGTTACCGACCCATACGACGACCCAAGCCTTGAGCATCTGGACCAGGGTGATCTTTTTTCTCTTGAGCGCGCAGACCATAAGCGAATTGCCGGTAAACAGCTCGGCGCCGCACACCAGCACCAGCACCAGGCCCAGACAAAAGCACAGGCCGCCCACGACGCGCTGGGCGCCCCAGCCCAGCGTGCTATCGCTCAAGAACACGGTAAAGAACAGGCCGCCGAAGGCAATGAACGCGCCGGCGAACATTGCCAACAGAAAGGCCTTTGCGACCGGCAGGTTGGCCTTGGTCACGCCGGCGGCCTCGGTCTTGGCCTCGATCGCGGCGGGCGCCAGGCAATCGGGAGCGGGGTACTCCACCTTGAAATCTGCCATGTCAATCACTTCTTTCCTAATCAGCAGGGACAAGCGCTCCTATTGCTCTTGCCCCAAGCGGACAAAGTGGGAAAAGTCGTTGGCGGCCACGGCGTCATACACGGCGTCGACGGCGTCAAAGACTTCCGGGGACATGGGGCTGTAGAACTCCGTGTCGCCCGGCTGAATCCCAACGAAGACGATATCATCACACGATTGCTCAATCTCTTCGATCAGAATCGACAAAGGAAGCGAATGCGTGGTGAACATCGACTTACGGGCCACATCGCGCTTGTCGAGCAAGCGGATGGACCCGACGGGCAGTGCCATGTCGGCGGCATCGACCAAGACCAGGCGAGGCGGACGCTCGCGCTTGACCTCGATGATGTCGTCCTCGGGCGTTTGGCCACCGTCGATGGTGTACCAACCGGCGATGGGTGCGTCCTCCATCTTTTTGGAGAGCACGGGGCCGGCGGCATCGTCGGCGCGCAGCACGCTTCCCGCCGTGAGCACGATACCCGCAAACGGGGCGCCGTTCACACGACCGTCTACAACGCGACCCATTACTGCAACCTTCCCGTCAGATACACGCCCGACACATCGCGCACGCGCTCAACCAGATCGCGAAACTTCATTAAGAACGCGACCTGCTGGGCATGCAGGCCAAAGTCGTCGTCGAACACCGAGATCCCGGCCTTGGCCGACCCGCGAAAACCGCGCTCGTCGAGCAGCGCATCGCAGGCCTCGAGCAGCGACGGCACCGCCGCCTTGTCGAGCTGGCACTCGCCAAAGGAGCGGATGGCCTCGAACTTGGTCTTGGCCTCCCCCTCCGACAGCGCGTCGACGAGCGAATAGAACACATCCACCGGCACCGACAGGCGCGGCTCAAAGCAGTCGAGTACGCCGGTGTGGTGGCCCACGGCGAGCGTGTAGTACAGCACGTCGCAGGCCTCCTGGGGAACGTCTTCCTCGGTCTCCACAAACTTACGTGTGAGCTCATAGAAGACCACCTGGTCGGGCGTATGGCCCAGGCAGGGGTCGACGACGCCCTCGGCGGCCTCGTCGCTTGCGCGCGAGGCATCGCCAAAGGAGCCGCCGAGCATGCCGGGGCCCGCAAAGTAGCCAGAGCGGTCCGTGAGCTCCATCTAGCGACCTCCGGCCAGCACCAGATCCTGCAGCGCCGAGTACACCTCAACGCGGCGTGGATCATCTTGCTTGTCGATGAGCAGCGCCATGGCACCGCGAATATCGCCCTTGGGCGCGCCCTCGAGCGTATCCATAAACTCGTTGGCCAGGTCGCGGCCGTAACGGTAGCCGCTCATGGCGCGAGCTTCGCGCTCAATAGCAACGCGCAGCTTGTACGGCACGCCGGGGTGCAGGATATCGGCCTGCTCGCCGGCGGCCTCCACCGTGGTCTCGGCATGGAGCTTTTGGTCCAGCAGGCCGAGCGCCATAGCAAAGCCGAAGATGGTCTGCGCAGGGCTGGGCGGGCAGCCGGGGATGTAGACATCGACCGGCAGAATCTTGTCCGTGCCGCCCCAGACGCAGTAGTTGTCGTAGAAGATGCCACCGGTGCAGCCGCACGCGCCATAGGACACCACGATCTTGGGATCGGGTGCGGCCTCAAAGGCGCGCAGGGCCGGCATGCGCATGGCACGCGTCACGGCGCCGGTGTACAGCAGCACATCGGCGTGACGGGGCGAGGGCACGACCTTGATGCCAAAGCGCTCGACGTCGAAGACGGGCGTGATGGAACCAAAGATCTCGATCTCGCAGCCGTTGCAGCCGCCGCAGTCAACACGGTAGACGTACACCGAGCGCTTGATCTTCTTAAGAAGGGTCGCCTTGGCCTTCTCGATGCTCTCGTCGAGCTCGATTTTGGTCGGGCGGTACTGAAGCCGCTCGGGCAAAAGCGTGGGTTCGGCCATGGTTACTCCTCCTTCGTATCAAAATCCATGATGATGCCCTCGACCGGTGCAGGACCGGCGGGAATCTCGGGCGCATCGGGGTTGAGCTCGCGGTCGATATACTCCGGGTTCACGCCGTGGCCGCCCAGATACTCCATGCCGGGGCCCTGGGGCTCACCGGACGCAAGCGTCTCGTTGGCAGCCATGCCAGCAGCGTTGCCGGTCTTTACGGCCGAGGCGGCGCGCAGGGCGTCGAGCTCGCGCTTACACTCCTGGCACATACCGACGGTACGGGCGGCCTGCTCGGCCTCCATGCCGCCGGCCTTTTGCAGCAGACGCTTGGCGTAGTCGATCTCCTTGTGCGGGGCAAACGGCTTGCCGCAACGCGAGCAGCGCTCGAGCGTATAGACGCTCTTGCTGGTGAGGTCGTCCTTGCTCATGACGGCCAGCTCAAACTCCTCGGTGAGCTTGATGGCCTCCATGGGGCAGGCCTCCTCGCAGCGGCCGCAAAAGATGCAGCGACCGTAGTCGATCGACCAGGTGATGGTATCGGCCGCAAGGTCGGTGTCCATGCGAATGGCATCGGCCGGGCACGCCACGCCGCAGGCACCGCAGGCGATGCAGAGCTCCGCGTTGTGCTCGGGCTTGCCGCGCATATCCTTGTTGGTGGGAAACGGCGCAAACGGGTACTTAACCGTCGCGTCGCCGGCCTTGGCGTTAACCTTCCAAAGCTTCAGCATATTAGAGCGCCTCCTCATCGAGCGGAGCGGCCATGGTGCCCTCGCCCGCAAGCGGCGACTTGTCGCGCCAGACGTTCTCGAACTGCTCCTTGTCGAGCACGTGGTCGCGCTTGGCGGCAACATCGGTCACCGTCACGCGGTCGGTGCAGGAGTAGCACGGGTCGAGCGAGCCGACGATCAGCGCCGCATCGCCCACGGTGTTGCCGCGGAACATGTAGCGCAGGACCGGCCAGTTGCTGTACGTGGCGGCCTTGGCGCGCCAGCGGTAGCACTTCTGGTTATTGCCGAGCATGGCCCAGTGCACGTCCTCGCCGCGCGGCGCCTCGGTGGCACCGATGGCGTACTTGTGCGGGGTGTACTCCCAATCCGTGGTGAGGATGGGGCCCGACGGGCAGTTCTCGAGCATGGTCTCGATCATGTCGATCGAATCGTAGACCTCCTGGATGCGAACGGCGGTACGGCCGAAGGCATCGCAGGTGTCGGCCGTGGCGGCATGCATCTTCTGAATATCCGGATCGGCGTAGCCGTCGAAGGGATGGTCAAAGCGCACGTCGCGGGCATAGCCCGAGCCACGCATGAGCGGGCCGACCGGCGAGAAGTCGCGTGCGATCTTGCGGTCCAAGATGCCGATGCCGCTCGTACGCTCAATAAAGTTGGGCGTGGAGAGCAGCACGTCGACGAGCTCCTGAACCTCGGAGCGCAGCTGGTGGATGGTCGTGAGCGTGGAGAGCTTCTGCTCAGCCAAAATGTCACGACGCACGCCGCCGATCACGTTGAGGCCGTAGGTCTTGCGGTGACCGGAGAGCTTCTCGGCCAAGTCCATGGACTTCTCGCGGACGCGGAAGAACTGCTGGAAGCCGGAGTCGAAGCCCGTGTAGTGCGACGCCAGGCCAATGTTGAGCAGATGCGAGTGCAGGCGCTCGACCTCGAGCATGATAGCGCGGATGTACTGGGCGCGCGGCGGGACATGGATGCCCTGGGCGCGCTCGACGGCCTCGGCATAGGCCACCGAGTGGGCGCAGCCGCAGATGCCGCAGATGCGGTCGGCGAGGAACGTCACGGCGTCATAGTTCAGGCGCGTCTCGGCAACCTTCTCCATGCCGCGGTGCACGTAGAACAGACGGTAGTCGGCGTCGACGATCGTCTCGCCCTCAACGAACAGGCGGAAGTGGCCGGGCTCGTCAGAGGTAATGTGCAACGGGCCCATGGGGACGAGTGTGGTCTCCTTGCCCTTGGTATCGGCCAAGAACTCGTAGTTTTCCATGTCGCTCGCGGGAGCGGGACGGAAGCGGTAGTCCATGGAGTCCTTGCGCAGCGGGTACAGGCCGCTGGGCCAATCATCGGGCAGCACCAGGCGACGACGATCGGGCAGACCCTCGGGGATCAGGCCGAACATGTCGCGAAGCTCGCGCTCGCCCCACACGCAGGCGGGGACGAACGGCGTCACGGACGGGAACGTCATCTTGGCGGGATCGACCTCGGTGCGCACGGTCACCCAGCCGGGGTCCTCCCCCTCCATGGAGATGACGTAGTACACGGCGTAACGGCCGCACAGACTGCGCTCGTCGTTGCCGATGATTACGGGAATCCAGCCGTAGCGCTCGTAATACAGGTAGTGGACGGCCTCGGGCAGCTTGTCCTGCTTGACGGTGATCGTCAGCTGGTCCTCGCACTGCCATTCGACCTTCTCGATAGCGCCCGGCACTGCAGCGCGCAGGGCCTCGACGTGGCTTTCGCAGCGACGAGCGTAGTCCTTCTTTTCAGGTTCTGCCATGGTGCTAATTCACCTCACTTGTCTTGGTCTGGGAACTGAACACCATGCGGTAGAGAGGGGCCTCGTGGAGCTCTTCGACGCTCTGGTTCAAAACGACGGACGTTGCATCCTCGACGCCGCTCGTGATGGCGACCGGGGTGGCGATACCGAACCACATGACCACGATCGCGAGGGCGATCTCGGGGATGATCATGAGGGCGGGCACCTCGTGGCGCTTCATGCCCTCGGGCGCCTTGCCGAAGATGGACTTGAGCGCGATGCCGGTAAGGGCGAAGTACACGCCGGTGAGGCCGATGGCCACGAGCACGACCACCCAGATGGGACCGGACTGAACGCCGGCCACGAAGGTGAGGAACTCGGAGATGAACAGGGCGAACGGCGGGAAGGCGGCGAGCGCGAGCAGGGCGATGATGGTGAGCGCTGCCGTGACGGGAGCGATCTCGACGACGCCCTTGATCTTGTTCAGGTCGCGGGTGTGGTAGATGTGCTGGATGTTACCGGCCATGCAGAAGGCGAGCGCCTTCGTGAAGCCGTGGAAGATGCAGTGCAGCAGGCAGGCGGCGATACCGAGCGGGCCACCGATACCCAGGCACAGCGCGACCACGCCGACGTTGTCGACGGAGGAGTACGCGAAGCGGCGCTTGATATCGTCCTGCTTGAAGATGCACAGGGCAGCCACCAGGATGGACAGCGTGCCCAGGATGAGCAGGAGCGTTCGCGGATAGGTGTCGCCCACCGTGATGATGGACAGGGAGTAGAAGCGGATGATCACCAGCATGGCGCACTTGAGCAGCACGCCCGAGAGCAGCGCGGAGACCGGGCTCGGAGCCTGGGAGTGCGCGTCGGGCAGCCAGGTGTGCATGGGGAACAGGCCCGCCTTGGTGCCGAAGCCGATGACGATGAACGCGAACGCGAGGCGCACGAGCATCGGGTCGAACTGGTCGGCGTAGGGCATGATGGAGGTGAGGAAGGCGGCCTCATGCGCGTTGGGCATGATATCGGCGGCGTTCGCGTAGATGAGCAGCGTGCCGAACAGGCCGAAGGCCACACCGGCGGTGCAGACCATCGCGTACTTCCAAGACGCCTCGAGCGCCTGCTTGTTCTTGTAGATGCCCACGAGGAACACGGTCGACAGCGTAGTGGCCTCGACCGCCGCCCAGGTGAGGATGATGTTGTTGGACAGGCAGGCGAGCAGCATCGTGAAGACGAACAGGCTGAACAGCGCGTAGTACTGCTTGGTGCGCTCGGCCGGCATGGTCTTCTCCTCGATATCGATCTTGATATAGGAGATGGAGTACACGCCGGTGATGAACCCGATGATGCCTACCAGAAGGACGAAGATCGACGAGAGCGAATCGAGATGGAGCCACAGGCCCAAAGCGTCGATATTCTGCCCGCTCGAGAGCATGGTTCCCGCGGTGACGACCGAAAGGACAAGGGTCGCCGCGACGGAGATGGTGTTGAGCCCCGCGAAGACGTTGTAGGACGTCGTCTTGGGGAGCGCAGCCATAATCAGGGAGAACACGAGAGGACAAGCGAGCAGGGCGACCGTCAGCATTGAAACATCCATGGCCTACCCCTTCAATTCGGTCAGGTCGTGGGAGTCGAGCGACTTGGTGTCGTTCCAAATCCTCACGACGACGGCGGACATGATGATGACGGCGAAGATGGCGTCGGTGGCGATGCCGATCTCGATGATCTCGGGGGCCGTGGGCGCGAGCAGAGCGAGCGTCACGTGGCTACCGTTCTCCATAAGGCAGTACCCGAAGATCTGCTTGAGGATGTTGCGCTGGGAGATGATGCACGTGAGGCCGACGAAGAAGTGCGCGAAGCTGATGGCGAGGGCCGGAGTGGCCACCTCGGCGGTGGGCAGGCTCAGGCGCGTGACCACCGCGAAGCAGACGGCCACCTCCAGACCGGTGAGGATGATGGTCCAGGCCGGCTTGATGGAGGAGGTCAGCGTGCTATCGGCAGGCGAACCCATCTTCTTGTAGGCACGGTTGAGAATGAACGGAACGAGGATCACCTTGGTGACGAAGGCCGACGCGGCCCACATGAGAAGCTCGGTGGCACCGGTGGTGAGGCCCAGGGTGAGCAGCACGCCCACCAGGACAACCGACTGGATCGCGTACCACTTGATGGCGGACGGGGTGGTCTTCGAGACGACCACCATGGTGGAGGTCACGATCAGAAGACCGCCCAGGATATTGACTAACGAATAACCCATGTCCTACCTCCTAACCCATCCAACTAGAGGACAGAGGACCGGCGACGACGACCATGATCATGAGGACGACGAACACGAACGCCATGGCGCGCGGAAGGGGCTGGCCGGCGGCCACGGTCTCGCTCGGCTCACCGGGCAGGACCTTACCCATCCAACGCAGGAACCATGCGAAGGTGGCGACGGTCTCGACGACCATGACGCACACGAGGACAAAGATGACCGTGTTGGTAGCACCAACCGCGAAGCCACCGGAAATGATCTGGAACTTGGAAAAGAACGTGCTCATGGGGGGCACGCCGGCGATAGCGGTCGCGGCGACCGCAAAGCCCACGCCCGTGACCGGGTACTTCTTCATGAGGCCCTGGATCTTGGGCAGCATACGGGTTCCCAGCGTGAAGCTGAGAGAGCCAGCGATGAGGAAGAACAGGGTCTTGGTGAACGCGTGGTTGAAGATGTGCTCGACGGCGCCGTTAAACGCCATCTGGCTTCCGAACACGGAGAGGCCCAGGCCAAAGAACACGTAGGCGAGCTGCGCGATCGTCGAGAAGGCGAGCAGGCGCTTCATATCCTTCTGGGGCAGGTACATGAGGAAGCCGAAGAGCATGGTCACGACGGCGTCGATGATGGCGACCCAACCGACGATCTCGGGGATATCGCCGGCGCTCGCAAGAGCGCGGGCGAACACGCACACGCCGACCTTAACCATGGACGCGCCATGAAGGTAGGCGGAAACGGGCGTGGGGGCCTCCATTGCGGAGGGCAGCCACATGTAGAGCGGGAACTGGGCGGACTTGGCCCAAGCAGCGAACAGGATGAGCAGCAGCACGACGGTCTTCATACCGGAATCGAGCTGGGAGATCGCGCTCAGCGCGAACGTGCCGGTTCCGGCGAACAGGAAGGCCGCGCCGATGTAGAGTCCCAGAGCGCCGATATGGGTGATGATGAGCGCCTTCATACCGGCCTTCTTGGCCGTGGGCGTCATGTAGTAGCTGATGAGGCCCCAGGAGCACACACCGGTGATCTCGAAGAAAACGAGCTGGCCGACGATGGTGGAGCTGTAGGCGAGACCGGCCATGGCGCCGATGAACGTGGAGAAGTACACGTAGAAGCGACGACGGGGCGCGTCGGGATGCTCCTTATTCTTATCGCTCATGTACGGGAACGAATAGATGACGACGAGCAGGCCGATAGCGACGAACGCGGGTGCGAGCAGCGTGCTCATCCGGTCGAATATGAAGCCCATGACCAAGGTCTGGCCCATACTCGCCCAGGTTACATCGACCGCGTTCATGCCGTTTCCGGCAAACGTCGCGGCCAAGCCAACGGAAGCGACCGTGGCGATGCCGCCGGCAAAGGCGCAGATCCATTTAGCATAGGGACGCGGCAGCATGACGATGAGCAGGGAGCCCAGCATGGGGACGGCGATCGCCACCATGGCAAAGAGGGACAAGCTCGATTCGATTGACATAGTTTCTCCCTTCTCCCTACACGCCTACGACGACGAAGACGAACGCGAGGACCGCGATGCCGACGACGGCCCAGGTCTGGTTACCGAGCACCTTGAAGCGCGAACGGGAAACGGAGTTCTCGAGCACGCCGCAGACGACGAAATCGACCAGGCACTTGACGAGGAAGACGACGGCGCCCACGAGAGCGGTGACGCCGATGGTCGCGGGCTCTCCCCAGGGGATGAAGATGGAGGTGAACCAGGCGACGACCACGACCTGCTTCATGCCCATGGCGAGCTTCATCATGGCCAGGGACGGGCCGGAGAGCTCGGCGAGCGGGCCCTCCTGGAGCTCCTGCTCGGCTTCGGCCTGATCGAACGGAAGCTTGCCGAGCTCCATGTAACAGGCGGCCGCGAAGGCGACGCCGGCGAGGATAACGGCGACGACGCTCGAGACGTTGCCCGTAACGATGTGCTGACCCATGGTCGCAATGTCCGTGGAGCCGCACACGATGGCGACGGTGAACAGCGCGATGAGCATGGACGGCTCGATGAGCACGCTCATGAGGAGCTCGCGGATACCGCCGAAGCCCGCGTAGGCGTTGGAGGAATCCACGCCGGACAGCGCGAAGAAGAAGCGGGACAGCGCGAGCGCGTACATGATGGTGATGGCGTCACCAAAGACGGGCATGGGGCTCTGGAGCGTGAACATGGGCAGGCCCATGGCGAGCATAAACGACACCGCGAGGAACAGCGGCGGCATGATGCGCAGCACGAAGCTCGAGTCGGAACTCACGGACTCGGGACGCGCCATGAGCTTCGCGAGGTCCCGGTAATCCTGAAGGATGGACGGACCGCGGCGATTGTGCATCTTCGCGCGAATCACACGGGCGAGGCCGGAGAAGAAGGGCGCGACCAGCATGACCACGAGGCCCTGCGCCATCGCAAGAACGATGTTCATAATATCCTCTCCCCTCTCTAGACCATGACCACGGCGAGCACGAGGAAGACCACGAGCGCCGCGACGATGTAGCAGATGTATACGGAGTAGTTGCCGCCCTCGATCTTGGAGGCGAGGCCGGCCAGCTTGTCGGCACCCTCGCTCGGTGCATCGACTAGGAAACGGTCGGGCAGGGGCTCGACGCCCTGGGCGACACCGGTGAGCTTCTGGAACACGTGCGCGATGGACCAGCAGATCTTGGTGCATACCTCGCGCAGGGTGTAGAGCGGGCCCATGAAGAGTTCGACGTCGGACGCGAAGCTCGTGGCGACGACGGGCATGTGCTCGTTGGGCTCGTAGCCGCACGCCCAAGGGTCGGTCTTCTTAGCGGGGGCCTTGGCGCCGAGGCAGGACCTCAGCGCGAACGCGAGGCCGGTGAGGACCACGAGCGCGATGGCGATCGCGGGGGTGGAGGTGGCGGCACCGGAAATCTCGTTCACGAGAGACACGCCCGAGGTGGCTGTGACGGCGGAGCCGGCAAGCACGCTCTGGGCGACGTCGCCCAGAACCGGGGCGATGACCGGGGAGCCGATTCCCAGTACCACGCAGATGGCCGCGAGGAGCATCTGCGAGAACAACATCGGAGCCGGGGACTCCTTGGCGTTCGCGGCCTCCTGGGAACGAGGGCTGCTCGCGAACGAGACGCCGTAGGCCTTCACGAAGCACGTGACGGCCAGGGCACCGGTGATGGCGAGGGCGGCCGCGGAGGCGACGGCGAACACCATGACGACCGGGTCGGAGAGCGTCGAGATGTTGAACAGGGACTGGTAGGTGAACCACTCGGAAACGAAGCCGTTGAGCGGCGGGATGGCCGAGATGGCAAGGGCACCGATGAGGAAGCAGACGGCCGTGACCGGCATGCGGCGGAACAGACCGCCCATCTTCTCCATGTTGCGCGTACCCGTGGCATAGAGCAGGGAGCCCGCGCCGAGGAACAGCTCGCCCTTGAACATGGCGTGGTTGAGCGTGTGGTAGAGGGCGGCCATGAGCGCGATCGTCGCGATGACGTCGTTGCCCAGGGCGTGCGCCGTCATGGACGCGCCGACACCGAGCAAGATGATGCCGATGTTCTCGACGGAGTGATAGGCAAGCAGGCGCTTGATGTCGTGCTCGTGGAGGGCGTAGACGACACCCAGGACCGACGAGATGGATCCGAAGACCAGGACCATGAGGCCCCACCAGAGCTGGACGCCCGAACCCGCGAGCAGGTCGAGACCGACCTTGAGGATTCCCAGGATGCCGATCTTGATCATGCCGCCGGACATGAGGGCGGACACGTTGGACGGCGCCTCGGGGTGCGCCTGGGGCAGCCAGGAGTGCAGCGGGATGATACCGGCCTTCGCGCCAAATCCGAAGAACGCGAGGACGAAGCACGCGGAGGAGACGGCGGGTCCAAAGTCATGCGTACGGAAATCACTGAAGCTGAAGGAACCGCCCACGCCGTTGGTCATGAGCAGGAAGCTCGCCATGATGAGAACGAAGCCCACGTGCGCGATGACGAAGTAGAGCCAACCGCCCCTAATGGAGTTCTTGTTCTCCTCGATAACGACAAGGAAGTAGCTCGTAAGGGACATGAGCTCAAAGGCGACCAGGAACCAGAACACGTTGTCGGCGGTGATGACGAGCATCATCGAGGCGACGAAGGTGTTCATAAAGAAGCCGGCGCGCCCGACCTTGCCCGGGTACTCGTCGAAGTAGGACAGACCGTAGATGAAGCCCGCAAAGGCGAGAATCGAGATGAGGACCACGATCAGGCCCGCAAGGCCGTTGAGCAAGAGCTCGAGACGGGCGAACGGGAAGAAGAAGACCGTGTTGAGGGACGAAACGTCGCCAAGCACGGCCTCGAGGCCCGCGATGAACGAAAGCACCGCGGCGACGGCGCCGATAAGGCAGCCGGCGGTCTTGGCGGCGTTATCGGCCTTGATCAGCAGAACCGAGGCGAGCGCACCGATGCACGAGACGGCAAGCGATGCGATAAACAGCGTCATGCTATCCATTGTTTACGCTCCCTTCTGCTTTCTCGGACAGGCCCTGGGCCACAGCGGTAACGTCGACGACCGGACCGTTTTCGATCGAGCGCAGGCGCTTGGCCTCGTCGAGCTCGCGATCGGCCGCGCCGCCCATGACGGTCAGCGCCTTGGTGGGGCACGCCGCCACACAATGCGGGCCGTCCGGATCGAAGGCGCACAGGTCGCACTTGACAGCGCAGGTGTACTGGCCGGGAGCCCACGTAAGAAGGCTGCTCAGGGACTTAGGATACGAAGGCGTCGGGTCGCACATGCCTGCGACACCGGCGATAGACGTGCCATCGGGGTGGATGGCTCCGAAGGGGCACGCGATGGCGCACAGCCTGCACCCGATGCACTCCTGCTCCTTGACGTGGATGCGATCGCCATCGTGCTCGATGGCATTCACCGGGCAGACCTCGGCGCAGGGGGCACCCTCGCAATGGTGGCAGGCAAGGGCGGCCGAAATACCGCCGGTCTTCACGAGCGCCAGGCGCGGCGTATCCTGAAGACCCTGCATCCGGTGGGCGTCGGCACAGGCGGACTGGCATGTTCCGCAGCCGATGCACCTCTCCGGGTTGATGTCGATGAAGCGGTTCATCCCCACTTCCTTTCAAAATAACGGGCCGGGCTCCCGAACGTACGGGACGCCCGGCCCAAAAAGCCAACGAGAACGGGACTACACGATTTGATTCACGTGCGTCTCGTCGTCGAACTTGGCGGCACCGGGCTCAACGTCCTGGGGAGCGGCGGCGTCGACCAGAGCCTGCTTGAGCTCGGTGTACTGACGCTCGACTTCGCCCTCGGCCCAGACCTGGTCGGCAATGGCGTCGACCTGGCAGGCGGAGAACTTGTCCTCGGGCGTATGCGAGACCGGGTCGACCTTGTGCATGGTCAGCTCGTTGCACTTACCGATCCACCACTGGTAGGTCATATAGACCGTGCCCTTGTTGATACGGTCGCTCACGTCGGCGCGGCTGTATACCTGGCCGCGGCGGCTGTGAATCGAGACGATGTCGCCGTTCTTGATACCGCGCGCCTGGGCGTCCGCGGGATTCATGCGGACAAAGCCGGGCTCGTCGGCGAGCAGCGCCAGCGTCTTGCAGTTGCCAGTCATCGAGCGGCAGCTGTAGTGGCCGACCTCACGGACGGTGCACAGGATGAGCGGGTACTCATCGTCGGGAAGCTCGGAGGGCGCCTCCCAGTCGTGCGCCATCAGGTTGGCGCGGCCGTCCTTGGTGGTGAACTTGCCACCAGCGAACATGTCGGGCGTACCGTGGTCGTTCACATCGGTGCTCTTGACGGGCCACTGGGCGTAGCCGCCCTCGGGAGCCATCTTCTCGTAGGTCGCGCCCACAAAGTTGGGGCACAGGCTAATGCACTCGTTCCAGATCTGCTCGGTGTTGTCGTAGTGCATGGGATAGCCCATACGCGTGGACAGGTCCGCGAAGATCTCCCAGTCGTGGCGGCACTCGCCCTTGGGCGGAACGGCCGCGTCAAAGTGCTGGAAGCTACGGTCGGATGCGGTAAAGACACCCTCGTGCTCGCCCCAAGAGGTAGCAGGCAGGATGACGTCGGCGAGCATGGTCGTCTGCGTCATAAAGATGTCCTGGCAGATGAACAGATCCAGCTCGGAAAGCGTCTTGCGCATGCCGGCCGAATCGGGCTCGGTCTGGACCGGGTCCTCGCCGTAGTTGTAGAAGCAGTGCACCTTGCCCTCGTCGACCAGGTGACCCAGGTCGGTGAGCTTATAGCCCTCCTCGAGCGGGAGCTTTTCCTCGGGCACGCCCCAAGCCTTGGCAAACTTGGCGCGAGCGGCGGGGTCGGTGACTTTCTGGTAGCCAGGGTACAGGTTGGGCAGCATGCCCATATCGCAGGAGCCCTGGACGTTATTCTGGCCGCGCACGGGCGCGAGGCCGGAGTTGGGTTTGCCGATCTGGCCGGCAACGCAGGCGATGGAGGCGATGGTGTGCACCGTCTTCAGGTTCTGCTTCTGCTGGCATACGCCCATGCCCCAGCCAATGATGGCAGAGGGCTTCGCCGTGGCGTACATCTCGGCAGCTTGGTGGATCAGTGCGGGCTCGACACCCGTGATGTCCTGTACGGATTCGGGAGTGTAGTTCTTGATGGTCTCCCACCACTCGTCAAAGCCGTTCGTATGCTCGGCGACGAATTCCTTGTCGTAGAGGCCATCGTTGACCAAGCAGTTGGCAAAGGCGTTGAGGAACGCGACATTGCAACCGTTCTTGATCGGAAGGTAGAGGTCGGCGATACGCGCGGTTTCGATATGGCGCGGGTCGGCGACGATGATCTTGCAACCCTTTTCTTTGGCTCGCACGATACGCCTTGCGACGATGGGGTGCGAATCGGCAGGGTTATAGCCGAAGAGGAAAATGCAGCCCGCATCCTCCATACCGGGGATGGAGCATGACATGCAACCTGAACCAACCGTGTCCATCAGACCGAGGACAGTAGGGCCGTGTCAAGTACGGGCGCAGTTGTCCACGCTGTGGGTGCCGATGCACGCACGCGTAAACTTCTGCATGACGTAGTTCGCCTCATTGCCGCCGCCTCGCGAAGAGCCGGTGGTCATGACAGCGTTAGGACCATATTCGTCAATTATGGCCTGCATCTTAGATGCGGTGAAATCCAGTGCCTCGTCCCAGCTTACGCGCTCAAGATCCGCGCCCTTGGTGCGGCGGATCATCGGGTGCAGTACGCGAGGAGTCAAGATCTTGGTGTCGTTGATGAAGTCGTAGCCGCTCATGCCCTTAAGGCACAGCTCGCCCTGATTGGTGATGCCGTTGAGCGGTTCGGTACCCACGACCTGGCCGTTTTGGACCAGGAGGTTAAACTGGCAACCGGCGCCGCAATACGGGCAGATCACTTTATGCTTCTCCATGACACCCTCCTTCCTTTCTCTGCTACCGATTACTCGGTACGTATTTGACAATCGTTGGGCCTGTATGGCCGCCCGCCTACGCCTCGTTTTCGATGGTGGCGCGGGCACGCTCGGCAGTCAGCTCCGCCAGACGCTCCTCGTCTACCAGGGTGAGGCCCTTGGTCGGGCACGCCTCGGCACACGCCGGACCGCCGGGACGGTTCACGCACAGGTCGCACTTGAGCACGAAGCTCTTAGTCTGCGAACCCACGCGCACGTCGCCCATCAAGACGGGGACCTGCGTGGTCGCCACGCTCACGGCGCCAAAGGGGCAGGCCATGACGCAGCTCTTGCAGCCGATGCAGTTGTCCTCGTTAACGCCGATGCGATGGTTCTTTGGATCAAAGAACAAGGCGCCCGTGGGACAAGCCTTGGCGCACGGGGCATCCTCGCAGTGATGGCACGCCACCGGTGCGGAAATCTCGTAGGTGCGCGTCACGCGCAGACGCGGCGCGGCGATGTCGCCGGGGATGTCGTGCGCCTCGATACACGCCGCCATGCAGGTTTGGCACCCAATGCAGCGCGAGGAATCGGCTACGACTCGTTTATTGCCCATGTTGTTCACTCCCTCCTGAATCCCTTGCCGGAGAGACCCTGTCGACGTTGTCCCAAGCCGCCCGTGGCCTGGCATCGGCGTATCGAATGCATGCGGCGAAACAGGCACTCGGTAGAATTTCTCCAACGGTATACAGGTTGAATATACGCAGTTGCAGGGGGCAAACTTGAGCGTAACCCCTGCAATACGTGTGTATTGCAGGGGTTTTGGCAGGTTGGAATTATTCTTGGGTAGCTATAAAGGTGAGTGTATTACATGCGTACGCCCAAGAAAGATTTCACGCTCGTTTATGCACGATGTAGTACGTTTGTAATGTTGATCGCACTCAATTACTCTAGTGCAATAAAGTAGTAGTTATAAAATTGGCTATTACTAGCCGAAGCTGTATTTGACTATTGCATATTGCACGCTCATTAAGGGAGGCCAGTGATGTCATCGACTCAAAAAAGAGCCATCCTGCAGGTGCGCATTCGCGAGGAAGACAAGCAGCATGCCGAACGTCTCTACGACGCCATGGGCACATCGCTCGCCGAGGCCGTTCGTCTTTTTGTCGCGCAGAGCATTTTGATGCGCAAGCTCCCCTTTCAGCCGGTCGCCGTACGCTCAAAGGACGGCACCGCCGCCTATGGATCGCTCAAAGCATATGGGGATCCCAATCGCCGCTCCGAGGAGCGCAATGCCTGGATTGAATACCTTGCTACAGAAACCGACGATTCGATTTTGGGTCCCGAGGAAGTAGATATCCATGAGTAGCACCATCATCGACGAGACCGTCATCCTACGCTATCTGCTCGACGACGACGAAGTTCTGTCACCGCGCGCCGCCAAGGTCATCGCCACCCGCACCGCTCGTGTCTACCCCGAAATCATCACGCGCGTCGTGGTCACGCTACGCGACGTCTATAAGGTTCCCCGCGTTGAGATTGCTGCGGCCATGAAAAGACTGCTCGATGACGTCATGGTCGACGAGCCCACCGTTGTCGCCCTTGCCGTCAAACTCTTTGGCAAGACTCATATGGACTTTACCGACTGCCTCCTCGCAGCCCGAACCGCCATCTACAACGATGATGTCGTGAGCTTTGGCAAGCCCATCATCCAAGGCATGATCGATTACCGCCGCAAGCGCCAAACCGCAGCCGAAGCCCGCAGCCGAAGCATCGACTCCACCATCGACAAGCTCCGCCACCAATCCCGCCACTAACCGACAGACAACGGCATCGCCCTCCCTTCAGCACCATCCCCTCCTAAGTTGCGGTGAAATAGTTCCTGGATTTAGGCTTATTCGAGCTTTTCAGGAACTATTTCACCGCAACTTTCTGTAAGGGCAGGTTTTAATACCGCCGAAAGGCCATTATCGACCGTTTGCCGATGTACCCAGCTCCGTTATAAGCCCCTGACCTGCACCGTCAAGCTTTTGGTCAGTTCATGGCAAGGTCCAACAGAATGAATATGCGATAGCTTGATGTCATTCGTTCCCTCTCAATGCCTTGGGGTCGCCAATGAGTAACGATGACCGCTGTACTAAGCCACAGGTAAAGCTATTCTTCTCCATATTCGAGGCTCATCATGACGGGCGCCTGTTTGTAGCTACGGAAAAATGGGATGAACGATGCGCCTACGCACTCATGAAAAAACAAATGATCGTTCGACTCTATAACCACGTCTATGCCGACCCTGCATATTGGAATGGACTTGGTATAGAAGGTCAAATTTTTCAGCTGGCATCCGCCATTGCGATCGTTGAACCGGATGCCGTGTTTTGCGGAGCAACAGCGGCACTGCTCTATGGCATCGGTTCTGCACACACGCTTCTCGACAAGGTGCAAGTGCTGTTGCCGCGTTCTACCAGGCGTGATACGTATGAATTCGTTGAGTATCGTCGCTGGCGGGCGGGCGAAGTGTGGCAGCTCGGTCCGTTTACGCTGACGGATCCGTATCGAACGGTTGTCGATATCGCCCGAACGACCGCGTTTCGCTATGCGCTAGGTTATGTCGATGGCTTGGCCCGTGAGTACGATGTCGAGCGCGAAGAACTGCGGGCATACGCGCAGGCCAATTGCCGAGGGCTGCACGGCATCGCGCGTGCGTTTGATGTTTTTGAGTATATGGACGGTCAATCGGACAACGGTGGCGAATCGGAGGCAAGGGCGGCGATGATTCTTGCCGGCGTCACCACGCCCGAACTACAGGTTGAGATAACGCGGCCGGGGAACGCCGGCTACTATCTGGCCGACTACGGATGGCAGATGCCGAACGGCTCTTGGATGCTTGCCGAACTTCATGGACTAGGCAAGTTTGAGGACGATGCTCAAAATGATCCGGAACATACTGCAGCAAAGACCTATCGAGCTGCCCTCATACGCGACGCAAACCTTCGCGCCATGGGTCATAACGTCATACACTTCAAGCTGTCAGACACCTACGATGTCGAAGCATTTGGCGCCATGATGCGCGACTATGGTATTCCGACAACAAAACCTTACGCCGGCTCCTGACCAACGGCACGCATCTTCTCGACAACAGAACCTAACATCGGCCCAACCAACTCGGCCTCAATAAGTTGCGGTGAAATAGTTCCTGGATAACAGCTTTTGCAGCTAATCCAGGAACTATTTCACCGCAACTTAGGAGGGGATGTGGGGTCCCCGGCATGTATATGAAAACGGCTCTGATTCCCAGAAGGAAACAAAGCCGTTAAAACAATTCTAATGGAGCGGGCGACGGGAATCGAACCCGCGTCATCAGCTTGGAAGGCTGGGGTTCTACCATTGAACTACGCCCGCAAGATATGGTCGGGACGACAGGATTTGAACCTGCGACATCCTGCTCCCAAAGCAGGCGCGCTACCAAACTGCGCCACGTCCCGAAGGTGTTGAGCAGCTAAGGTCTAAACCTTGCGTGTCCCAAAGCGAAGGAAATTATAGGGGAGACTCCCCGCCTGTGCAAGCATTGATGCCTTAGCTCCTCGAATGTGTGACAAACTGGCTATGAACCAGACCGATCACAAACGCCGCCACAGCAACCGGTGCCCACGCAGCGCCGATATCTGCCAGCGGCAACGCATCGAACGGCAGCCACGCACCCGCAAAGAACGCATCGCGGACCGAGGTGATCACACTCTGTACGGCAACCACGCCGCCGACCCAGACCCACACCTGCGGATGAGCGTCGCAAAAGCCGTGCACCAGGCCCATCAGTACCAGCACGATGGCAACGGGATATAAAGCATTGAGCATAGGCACCGAGAACATGAGGATCACATCGAGACCCACGTTGGAGAGCACGCACGAAAACGCTGCGAACACAAAGGCGAGAACCGCAAAGGGACGGCGCATGGCCTCCTCGGAGGCCTCCGCTCCCCCTTCGACCACATACGTCTCGCAGAAGTAACGCGAGCAGCAGCTAATAAGACCGATGCACACGTTCATGCAGGCGAGGAAGAAGATGGCGAAGACCACGACCGTGCCGGCAAGCCCAAAATGCATGGAGGCCGAACGGGCGAGGATGGCGGCGCCGTTGGTAGCGTCGGGCATCACGGTGCCGAGCTGCATACCGGCAAGGCCCAAGCCGCAGTAGATGATGGCCATGAGCACGCCGGCGATCACACCGGAACGCGAAATCTCGAAGGCCACGCGCTTGTCATCGGTAACACCCAACTCGTGGATGGTCTCGGCGATGATAATGCCAAAGGCGAGCGACGCGAGCAGGTCCATGGTCTGATAGCCAGTCAGAAAGCCCTGCACAGCAGCGCCTGCATCGTAGGGAGCCTGAGGCGCGGCAGCGGGACCCAGCGGCGAGATCACGGCAGCACCAACGACCAGCACGATGAGCGCAATGAGCGCGGGACCCGTAATGCGGCCGAGCACGCGTGTGATGACGCCCGGACGCAGCGTGAGCGCAAACGCGACGATAAAGAAGCCAACGGCAAACACCAGGCGAGCCGTGCCGAGCGAGACGCCCTCAGGCAGCAGCGGCACCAACATCTCGAATGCCGTCGAACTCGTGCGTGGAATGGCCAGGCACGGACCGATGGCCAGGTAGACCGCCGCAACGAAGAATTCGCCAAACTTAGGATGCACACGCCCGGCCAGCTCTCGGGCCGTGCCAGCGAGCGCGACGGCGATAAATCCCATAACGGGAAGACCGATAGCGGCAATCAAAAAGCCGATCATGGCAACCGGCGTAGCAGAACCTGCCTGCAGCGCCAGCAGCGGCGGAATAATGAGGTTACCGGCGCCAAAGAGCATCGAGAACAGGGCGATGCCGACGGTAACGACATGGTCGGAGCGCAGACCGCGCGGTGCGGATGAGGCCATAGGCACACCTTTCGGGTCGAAACAAAAAATGGGACGGGCAAAACACCCGTCCCGCAAGTATAAACCGTCCAGCAGCTTTAGCAGGCTAAATCGCGCAGAGCATCGATAGCGGTGTCGATTTCTTCGGTCGCGTTGAAATACCCAAACGAGAAGCGGACGACGCCCTGGCGCTCGGTATCTAACGCACGGTGCATGAGCGGAGCGCAATGGGCACCGGGGCGCGTCGCAATCCCCCACCCTTGCATGAGCGCGTCCGAGATCTCGGCCGAGTCGATATCACCCACGTTGAGCGAGACGATCGCCGAGCGCGTCGGCTGGTCGAAGGCACCGTAGAGCTTAATCCCCGGAATCTCGCGCACGCCGGCAAGGAAGCGATCGGCGAGCGCACGCTCGTGGGCAGCAATCGCCTCGACCCCACCCTGGGCCTCGATAAAGTCGAGGCCGGCGGAAAGGCCCGCGATGCCATGGCCGTTGAGCGTACCTGCCTCCAGGCGCGTGGGCCACTCCAGTGGCTGCAGCTCATCGAAGCTGTGTACACCAGTGCCGCCCATAGCCCAGGGCGCCACGTCGACGCCCTCCGCCACGGCCAGACCGCCGGTCCCCTGCGGGCCCATCAGTCCCTTGTGGCCGGTAAAGCACACGATGTCGAGGCCCATGGCCTGCATATCGATATGCGCCGTGCCGGCCGACTGCGAAGCATCGACAATCACGAGCGCACCGGCCGCATGGGCCACAGCCGCCACGCGTGCAACGTCAACGGCGTTGCCGGTCACGTTGGAGGCGTGCGTCACCACCACGACACGCGTGCTCGGCGTGACCAGCTGCTCGAGCTCGTCGTAGTCGAGCACGCCGCTCGCGTCGCAACCCGCATGCTCAACGGTCACGCCCCGCTCTGCCGCCAGGCGGTTAAGCGGACGCAGCACGGAATTGTGCTCGAGTACCGTCGTGACCACACGGTCGCCGCGGCGCACCACGCCATTGATGACGGTGTTGAGTGCCGCGGTTGAGTTGGGCGTAAAACAAACATGGTCAGCACGCGGGCAGCCCAGCAAGCGCGCAAGCTTGGCGCGGCAGCCGTGGATGGCACGCGCCGCATCGAGCGCACCCGACGTGGCACCGCGCCCGGCATTGCCGAGCGAGCACATCGCCTGCGTCACGGCATCGATGACCGTCTGCGGCTTGTGCATGGTCGTCGCCGCGTTATCCAGGTAGATCATCGCACGACCTTCCACATATCAATCACGGTATAGCCCTCGGTGGGAATGCCCGCCGCAGCGAGTTCGCCGCGCAGCAGGTCCTCATCGGCAGGCAACGCCTTCCACGCCAAGCCGCAGCCGGCAGCGACCTCCCCGGGCACGGGAATCGTGCGCCCGGGAAGGCCGCGCTCGATGCATAGGGTCTCGCACCCCATGGCGGCCGCCGTGGTAGGAAACGTGATGACAAGCGCAGGGCGCTTTTCTCTCATGGCAATCCCGCCCAAACGCTACGGGCGCACGACGCGCACGGCCTGCTCCATCTTCTCCACGATCACATACATGTTCGTGACCTCGCCCACGGCAAGCTGGTCCTTGATGCCATAGTGATCGAGACAGGTGCCGCAGGTAAGAATCTCGGCGCCCTGCTCGGCCAGACCCCTCAGGTCGTCGAGTACCGGTGAGCCCTCGACGGTGAGCTTAGCGCCGCCGTTGTAGAACAGCATGGTCGCGGGCAGCTCCTCCTGCTGCGTCACGGCAAAGATGAAGGCCTTCATGAGCTTGTGGCCCAGCTCGTCGTCGCCACGGCCCATGCAATCGGTGTAGACGGAAACGACGAGTTTGCCCTTGCCGGCGCTGGCGTCGCAGAAAGCCGCACCGTCCTGCTCGGGGTCCGCAACGGCCACGGCACCGGCGGTCGCGACAGTCACGTGCCACTCGGCGTCCGAGATCTTCTCGACCGAGGCCGTGCAGCCCTTCTCCTGCGCCATCTTGGAGATGTTCTTGACGGCGGTCTCGTTATCGACCGAGGTCACCACGGCACCCTCGCCATCGAGCTGCTTAAGGGCCTTGAGCGTCTTGACGACGGGCAGCGGGCAGGCATCGCCCATGGCATTGACTTCAATCTTGGTAGACATATTAAATTCCTTTCGAAAGGGGCCGTCCAGAACAACGGACGGTCGCATAAACGGTTTTCTTTAATGCACAACGCGAACGGCAGGACCGCCCGGCACCGCCTCGCACACGCGACCGATAACGGCGGCGATGCGATCCTCGGCATGCAGACGACGCGCGAGCTCATCCACATCGGCAGCAGGCGCCGCGATGAGCAAGCCACCCGAGGTCTGCGGATCGTACAGCGCATCCAGCATACCGGGCTCCAGGCCATCGTCGGCCGCCACGCGCGGGCCAAAGAAGTCCTGGTTGCGGTAGACGCCGGCAGGGATAATGCCCAGACGCGCCATGTCGAGCACCTGGTCAAAGAGCGGCACCGCCTCCGACGCAAGCTCAATCTGCACGCCCGAGCCCTCGGCCATCTCGCACGCATGCCCGATCAAGCCAAAGCCCGTGACATCGGTGCAGCCGTGAAGCTCAAGTCCCTCGGCCAGACGAATCGGGGCCTCGTTAAGGGTGCGCATCGAGTCAAACATGGCTGTGGCCTCGTCCTGCTCGATGAGTTCGCCCTTAATGGCCGTGGTGATGATGCCCGAGCCGATCGCCTTGGTCAGCAGCAGAACATCGCCCACGCGTGCGCCGCTGTTGGCGAGCATGCGGTCGAGCGCGACAAAGCCGCTCACGGACAAGCCGTACTTGGGCTCGTCGTCGTTGATGGTGTGGCCGCCCGCGATGGAGCAGCCCGCCTCGACGCACTTGTCGGCACCACCCACCAAAATCTGACCTGCGACCTCGACGCCCAGGCAACTGGGAATGCACAGCAGGTTCATGGCATGGCTCGGCCGCCCGCCCATGGCGTAGATATCCGACAGCGAGTTTGCCGCGGCAATCTGGCCAAACAGGAACGGGTCGTCGACCATCGGCGGGAAGAAGTCGATGGACTGCACGAGGCCCAGGTTATCGCCAACACGAAAGACACTCGCATCGTCGGAGGTATCGAACCCCACGAGCAGGTTGTCGTTATGCACATTGGGTAAGTCGCCCAGGACCTGAGCGAGGGCTCCAGGAGCCAACTTAGCGGCTCAACCGCTCGCGGCAGTCATAGACGTGAGCTTTATCTGATCGTCAGCCATCGATACCTCCTCTCTCATCGGTCAATCATTTTCTCCCAGTATACGCATGAATGCGAGCCTACGGTGGATGCATTAATTGAGCGCCCGGGCGCGAATCGCCGCGCCGATGGCACCGGCAAAGCGAGCCTGGGGCGAGGTGGTCACCGGCGACCCCAGTAGCTCGCCCAACCGCTCCACCACGAAGGCGTTCTCGCACAGGCCACCGGTCAGGTAGTACGGGGCGCCCGCGGCCTGCCCGGCCATGGTCGCCACGCGCGAGACCACGCTGTCGATCACGCCACGCGCAATGTTCTCGCGCGGCTCACCGCGACCGATCAGGCTGATGACCTCGCTTTCGGCAAACACCGTGCACATGCTGCTGATCTTGGTGGGCTCGCCGGAACGTGCCAGGTCGGCCATCTGCTGCTGGGAAATGCCTAGGCGGTCGGCCATGATCTCCAGAAAGCGCCCCGTGCCGGCGGCACACTTGTCGTTCATGGCGAACTTGGCCACGCGGCCGCCCTTGAGTTGGATGACCTTGGTATCCTGGCCGCCCACGTCGATCACCGTGCCCTGCTCGCCAAACAGGCGGACCGCGCCGGCACCATGGCAGGTGATCTCGGTCACTACCTTGTTGGCATAGGGCACGGCAACACGGCCGTAGCCAGTCGCGACCACGCGAACATCGTCGCCTGTCACGTCATAGCCGGCTGCGGCGAGCTCACCGCGTAGGCGCTCGGCCGCATCGACCGACGAATACCCCGTCGGCATGACGCAGGTCCACGCAATGGCGTTGTCCGTCTCCACCACCGCAGCCTTCGCGGCCGTCGAGCCTATGTCGATACCAATGCCAACCACGGCATCCTCCTTCTATGCGGCAAAGCAGCTATCCCTTTGCCGCATTTGTCCTACAGGGTCTCGATAAAGGCAGCAATGCGCGTCTCGATCTGGCCCATGTCACCGTTGCTGTAGTCGGTCTCGATCTTCATATACGGAATACCCGCGCCCTCGACAGCCTCCTGCATGCGCGCACTCTCCACGTTAAAGGTGTGGCAGGCCTGTAGCACGCTCTCCACTACGCCATCGACATGATACTTCTCGCACATGGCCAGCGTGTTTTCCATACGACCGTCGTTGGGCGTCATGACCGAGCAGTTGATGTCCAGGTAGCGGTCGGCGATGGCGCGCAGGATATCGGGAGCCTCCGGGTCGATCATCATGGCCGCCGTGCGCTCGCCCGAGCAGTCGTCCATGCACACGACCACGCCGCCGTTGGACTCGATGGTGCGACCGATCTTGTTGATCACGCCACCCACCGGGCAACCGGTGATCAGAATGCGCTTGGCATCCGCCGCAACCGGGCGCTCGCCCGCGTCGTAGGCCTCGCGCAGCTTGGCGACCTTTTGCTCCAGCTGCTGCGTATAGGCCTCGATATCAAAGCTGAACGTACCGGCAAACATGGTGCTCATCAGGTCGACGCCGCTCATGGCCGCCGGCTGGTTGGCCTGCAGTGCAAACATCTCGAGCTGGGCCGCACGCAAGCGGTTGCGACGACGGACGGCAGCGCGCAGGTCATCGTCGGTAATCGTGATGCCGTAGAAGGCCTCGAGCTCCTCCTTGAGCAGGCGGCACTCCTCGTACCAGCCTTCACGCTCGTAGGCACGATCGCGACCCTGCGGAAGATGCAGAATGTGCGTGCGCTTGAGCTCGTTGAGTAGCTCGTACATCTTCTTCTTGCCGTCGCAGGTGGTCTCGCCGATGATCATGTCGCTAAAGTACGTAAACGGGCACTTTTGCGAGTAGGCAAAGCCGTAGGTCGACTTGATGAGCGGACACAGATTTGCCGGCAGCACCTTCTCGGCCTCGGGAATCACCTCGTCGGATGTGCCGCACAAGGCCACACTTGCAGCGCCCGCGGCATCGATAATCTCGAGCGGCGTATAGCTGCACAAAAAGCCGACCAGGCGATTACCCGCCTGTTTGTAATCCTTGACGCGAATAAACGCCGCCTTGCGCTGCTCGTTGAACTCCTCAAACGTGGACGGCAACGGCTGCTCAATATTTTCCGACATATAACTCCTTAACAAACCTTTTAACCGACCAAGGAAACGGCTTTCCCAGGTGCCCGAGGTTGCCGTGAAAGAGAAGCGCCGCGTACTTTGGTACGCAAGCGACGGTTTGAACGGCAAGATCGGGTGCCTGGGGAAGCCGCCGAGACGGATAGCCCTAAATGGTTTCCAAGAAAGCCTCTATCCTGGTTTGCAGTTGGCCTGCGTCCTCGCCGGCGTAGTCGGTCGTGATGTGCATAAACGGAATGCCGGCCTCCTCGGCGGCCTTCTCCACGGCAAACGACTCCATCTCGTAGAGCGTGCAGAACTGCAGGGCCACGTCGACAATGCCGTCGGCATGCAGGTTCTTGGCCATCTGGACAATGTCTTTCATACGCTGGTCGTTGGGCGTAAAGACGGCACAGTTGATCTTAAAGTAGCGCTCGGCGATAGCATCGAGCATCTCGTCAACCGTCTCACCGGACTCATCGACCAAGTCCTTGTAATAGCGCGAACCCGTGCAGGACTCCTCGCCCACCACAACGCCACCGGCCTTCTCGATGAGGTTGAACAGCTTCCAGTTGGGCACGGCCATGGGCGTGCCGGTGTACAGGATGCGCTTGGTTCCCTTGGGTGCCACGCCCTCTCCGGCCTCGACACGCTGCTCACACTCGGCCGCCATATCGTTGATGGCTCCGGTCAGACGCGGCGTGTCGTCCATAAAGGCGGCCTGAACGGTCAGAAGGCTGTCGAGACCGCTAATGGGCGCTGGGTCGGCAGCGCGCGTGGCAGCGAGGCGCTGCAGGGCGCGACGCTTCTCATTGACGGCGCGGATGGCGGCCTTCAGACGCTCAGGCGTAATCGTGACGCCGCACTCTTCCTCAATCTTGGCGGCGAGCTTTTTAACCTCGGCCTTCCAGGTCACGAGCGTCGACTCGTCGTGTACGTTGGGAATATCCATGACGTACATGTTCTTTTGCGTGGCAAAGAACTCGTAGGCCTTCTTCTTGCCGTCGCAGGTATTCTCGCCCACCACCAAGTCACTCGACTCAATGTAGGGGCAGACCTCGCCCAGCTTAAAGCCGGCAAAGCTCTTGATAAGCGGACAGGTGTTGCGCGGCAGATGCTCCTCGACCTTATCGGTTGCCCAATCGGCACCCGAGCACAGGCCCACGGGAATACCGTCACAGGCAAGTACGATCTCCTCGGGCACGTACACGCAGAACGAACCGACGATCTTGGTTGCCTCGCCGGCCTCCTTCTTGTCGAGCATCTCCTTAATACGGCCGCTGTGGATGTTGGTGGCCACAAAGTCCAGGTAGGACGTGGACTTGGGGCGATTGTTCTGCGCCAAGAACATATCGCCGTACATCTGGCCCACGGCGCCCAGCAGCATGTCGTGGTCGGCAAGATTCATGCCGAGGCTCTCCCACATCGGGTGGAAATCAAATTCTTCAGCCATAACGGTTCCCCTCTCGAACCAAAAACGGATAACAGCGGTATCGATGCACGACGGACGGCGATTGCCCGACCGTGCTCAAACCCGGAATTTTAGGGAACCTGCTTTGCGGTCGATTATTTAGTTGTGCGTCGTCTCTCCCGGAGCCGTGAACATACCTGCTCATATGCGGCTCCGAGCCATATACAGGGCACGCGCGGCAACGCGGCGAATGTATGTCGTCTGCGGCATGTGCGCACCCTCCTTAACCAGTTGAGGTCAACTATATCAACGGTCATCGACCATGCGAACACCGTTGACATTCGTACGACAGCGTCGTGTGCCGTCGTCTAATAAATAATTATCTTGATTGATAAGAGTTTGTCATTCCTCATTCGGCGAACGGCAAAAACAAAGCCGCGGAGGCTTATATTCCCCGACGGCATTACCCGGCGCTATCGACAAACCAAATGGATCCTGCTGGCATCAAAATGCATGCGCAGCGTCTCGCCTGCTTGCGGCAGCTCGTCGACAGGCATGCCCACTTTGTTGACCTTCCACTGCAGGCGCGTCGGCGCATCGGCACGCGGCACATCCAGCAGCACCAGGCGCTCAAAACGCGAATCGCTCACGCGGGCCACGTGCAGGTCATAGCTGTTGCGACCCCGCTCGGCACGGTTGTCCACATGGAAGTAGCTCGCACGAATACCCAGGTACGCCACGTTATCGGGAACCTCACGGCCCACATTGAAGGTCATGCCCCAGTCCAGGGCTTCAACTTCCTGAAGCCCGATCTTGCGCGCGCGGCTCGTATTCTTGCAGCCCGTCAGGCGCAGCGCCGCCAGCGTCTGCGGACGGCGGACCACGTCCTCGACGGAGCCGATCTCCTCAACATGCCCGTCGTGCATCACGCAGATGCGCTGGCACAGGCGGCACGCTTCGTCGATGTCGTGGCTCACATAGAGCACGGTGCGGTTGCATACATCGAACAGGTCGAGCATGTTCTGTTCGAGGGCGCTCTTGAGATACGCGTCGAGCGCGCTCATGGGCTCATCGAACATAAAAATGCCCGGGTGTGCCGCCACCATACGAGCGAGCGCCACGCGCTGCTGCTGGCCGCCCGAGAGACGCGCGGGATAGCGGTCGGCAAAATCGGCCAGACCGAAAATGCCCAGATAGCGCTCGGCGAGCTTTTTGCTCGCGGCGGCGTCGCCCGCATCCTTTACACCGGCGCATACGTTATCGGCCACCGTCATGTTGGGAAACAACTGATAGTTTTGGAACAGTAGGGCGCATTTGCGCTCCTGAGGCGACAGGTTGATGCCCGCCGCCGAGTCAAAAAAGGTCACGCCGTTGACGACGATCTTTCCCTCGTCGGGTGTCTCCACGCCGGCAATGCAGCGCAACGTGCAGCTCTTGCCGCAACCCGAGGCACCCAGGAGCGCCACACGCTCCTCGCCGGCCTCAAGCTGCATGTCGAGCATAAACCCGGGATAGCGTTTTTTGATATCCAAAACGAGCGACATAGCTTATCGACCTCCCTGCGGTGCCGCGTCATCGCGCATAAGCTCGGCCAGCGCCTCGCGATCGATACGCAAGGCATCGCCGCCCGCCGGGTCGAGTGAATCGCCCTGTCCGGCGAGATCTTTGGCCTGCTTGCGCTCCGCACGGGAAAGGCCCCGCTCGCGGTACTTTTGCGAATGAGCGGTGTACATATTGATGAACAGGATGACCAGGAAACTGAACACGATAACGACGGCGACCCAAAAGAGGGCCACCGACGTGTTGCCGCTCATCCACTCAAAGTAGATGGCGATGGGGATGGTCTGGGTAATGCCGGCGTAGTTGCCCGCAAAGAACAGGGTGCAGCCAAACTCGCCCATGGCACGCGCGAAGGCAAGCACCGCCCCGGCGGCAATCGAGGGCCAGCCAAGCGGCATCATAAGCTTGGTAAAGATGCGACGTTCGGACCACCCCAAGGTTCGCGCGGCGTCGAGCATCTGCGTGTCAAGGCTCTCGAAGGCTCCGAGCGCCGTGCGGTAGACCAGCGGAAACGACACAACGACGGCCGAAATGACCGCCGCGGGCCAGGTAAAGACGATCGAGATGCCGTGCGCGATGAGCCACTGGCCCACCCCAGTCGAGCGGCCAAACAGCATGAGGAGCAGAAAGCCGCACACTGTGGGCGGCAGCACCATAGGAATCGTAAAGACCGAATCGAGCAGGCCCTTGATGCGACTCGAGGTACCCATAGTCTTCCACGCGGCGAACAGGCCCAGCGCAAAGGAAATCAGCAGGGCAAGGCCGCTCGTTTTAATGGACACCCAAAACGGGCGATAGTCGATGTCGCCCAAAAAGGAGGCCAGAGAGGCCAAGGGCCCCTGCTCATCCCGCAACACGACAGACGATGCCTCTATCATTTGAGCGCTATCAAGCCAACGCGCGCCGCCCTTGGCATCACCCGAGGCCGATGCAATCACCACATAGCGATCCCCATCCGCACCGCGCTCGTCAAAGCCATAGGTATACCCGCCGGCATCAAACGTTGTTTCCGCCGTAACATACCAAGGAAGATCCACGTCCCCCAGCTGCGCACCTCCCATGCAGTTTGCGCTGTCGAGCTTACAGACGAGGGCCTTGAGACCCGATACGCATTCGTTGTCCTGCGGATCCAATCCATACTTCTCGACCACCTTGGGCGATATCCACACCACAACGCGATCGGCAGCGGGCGCCACTACAAGGTCCACGTCCTCGTCAACGGGAAACCGGTAGCCCTCAGGCTGGCCCTCCATGGCACGAGCGGTCCCCTTGGCCAACCGCTCAAAACCCCCGATCCCATAGGAAAGCCCATGAGCGGTCGCAGCAACCTGGGCCCCGTCCTCAGCGTCCCCAGCAAACGCAAATCCCGGCACCCAGCAAAGCGCGAGGGTCAAAGCACAGGCGACAAGCATGCGGAATCTATTAAGCACGAAAAGCTCCAAGCGAATACAAGGACGAAGTGAAACACAAAACGATGGAATTATCGCGCCAAGCCGCACTACTCGGAAAGCTCAAAGCCGTACTTAGCCCAAATCTTCTGAGCCTTCTTGTTGGTCAGACAGAAGTCGATAAACGCCTTGGCCTCATCGGCGTGCTCGGAGCTCTCGGCAACGGCGCCCGGGTACACGATGGGCTTGTGCGAATCCTCGGGGCACACGAAGGCCTCCTCGATGCCGTCATAGCGGAAGATATCGGAGCTGTAGACAAAACCGGCCACGCAGTCGCCCGTAGAGACGTAAGACGCAGCGGTGCCGACCTTGTCGGCCAGGGCCACCTTGTCGGCAAGCTCGGGTGCATACTCGCCGTCGTCGCCCTCGGTGCCGGTGTAGAGACCCACAGAAGCTAAGGCCTGGTTGGCATACTTGCCGGCGGGGACGGTCTTGGCGTCGCCGATGGCGATCTTGCCGTCCAGATTCGCGACGTCGGCGATGGCCTCGATCTTGGTGTCGGAGCCCTCAGCACGAATGATCACAAGGTCGTTGACGAACATATCCTCACGGGTGTCGGTTTCGACGAGCTCGGCGGTCTCAGCGTCATCCATGGTGCCCTTGGAAGCGGTAATGAGCACATCGACCGTGGCGCCGGCACGCATCTGCTCGACGAGATCGCCGGAGGCCTTAAACTGCGTGTCGGCAAAGGTAGTGCCGGTCTGGTCGGTGTAGAGCTCCTGGACCTCGGGCAGGGCCTTCTCGAGAGAGTTGGCAGCGAAGACCTGAAGCTCGACAGCCTTCTTGGAAGATGCCTTAGCAGAACCGGCATCGGAGCCAGTCGGCCCAGACGTCTTGTTGCCGGAGCAGCCAGCAAGCCCAAGGCCAGCAGCGACGACAGCAGAAAGAGAGACGAATCCGCGGCGAGAAACCATATCGAACATGTTCAATCCTTTCGGACCTTGTGCCCGGGCACCCCACCGCGGGCTATAATCTGCAATCAGATTATACTTTCGCGCGAATAATGATAGTGAGAAATTATTCCCGCCAGAGCATATAGTTTCGAGTTACTGTGCACCTCGGCGTCGATTCGGCGGAAAACAAAAGCGGAGCGACCGATAAGGTCGCCCCGTCGCAGGTAAACCGCTTAGTTGGTATGTCCGCCGCCCGCTGTCATCTGAGCCGCATGCTCCAGCTGGTCTGCTATGGCCTCCCAGCTTTCGCGGGCGGCCTTCGTAGAACCGGGAAAGTTTACGACAAGTGTATGACCTCGCTGCATGCAAATAGCGCGCGAGAGCATGGCGCGGCGCGTCTTGGTCATGGAGTACGCACGGATCGCCTCGGCAATACCCGGCACATCGCGGTCGCAGACGGCACGCGTCGCCTCGGGCGTCACATCGCGCATCGAAAGCCCCGTGCCGCCGCAGGTGAGCACGACATTGGCGTGGCACTCATCGGCGGCTTCCACAATGGCATCACCAATCTCGCTGACGTCATCGCGCACGACCACATGTGAAGCGACCGTCCAGCCCTGTGCCTCGATAAGTTCCTCGAGTGCGGCTCCAGCCTCGTCCTGGGCAAGATCACGCGTATCCGAGCACGTCACAATCGATATCTTCAGCTCCATAGTGTTCCTCCTACAACACGGTGCCCTCGGGCAGGTCGACGCGAACAACGTCCACGACATCTCCCGCCTTGAGCTCACACGGTCCTTCGTCAATACGCAGCAGGCAGTTGGCCCGCTGCATCGTGCCGAGCAGCGCCGAATTCTGCGTCTTGGCCTCGGTCACCATCAGCTCACCGGTCTTGGGGTCGCGCAAAACCGTGGCGCGATCGAAGAAGCGTCGGTCCTGGCGCTTTTTCACACCGTGTGTGAGCGTCGCCTGCTGCACGGGACGCGGACCCTCGGCAAAGCCGCGCATCTTGCGAATCGCGGGGCGGGCGAGCATCTCAAAGCCCACATACGCCGCCGCGGGATTGCCCGAAAGCCCCAAATACGGCTTGCCCCCAAGCAGGCCAAACGTGATGGCTTTGCCAGGACGCATCGAGATGCGGTCGAAGAGCACCTCGCCCTCGCGCTTGACCAGCGCCGTCACGTAGTCGTAATCGCCCGCAGAGGCGCCGCCGCTCGTTATGACAAAATCGCACTCCTGCACGGCGCGATGCACCAGCTCGGCAATCGCCTGCTCATCATCAGACGCAATGCCGTAGAACACGGGCTCGGCTCCTGCATCGAGTGCTTCGGCCATCAACGCCGAGGAGTTGGAATCGCGAATCTGACCGCGCGCCGGTACTTTACTCGGTGCGACCAATTCCGTGCCCAGCGAGATGATGCCCACACGTGGGGCAGCGTGCACCTTCACGCTCGCGTAACCGGCGCTTGCCAGCAGGCCCGCGCCCGCCGGAGCCACGACCTCGCCGGCGCGCATCACAACATCGCCGGCATGGGCCTCCTCGGCGGCAGAGCGAACGTTCTCCCCCACCTTGGCCGGCGCCGAGAAGCTCACGTGTGAGCCCTCGTTGCCGTCGCCGTCAAGCACCTCGACGATCTCGTATTTCACCACGGCATCCGCACCCTCGGGCACCGGCGCGCCCGTCATGATGCGGACCGTCTCACCCGCGCCGATTGCACTCTCAAACACATGGCCCGCGGCCTCGTGTCCGATAACGTCGAGCGTCACCGGCGCCTCGCCAGATGCCTGCGCCAAGTCCGACGAGCGCACAGCATATCCGTCCATAGCGCTGTTGGCAAACGGCGAGATGTCAATATCGGCCACCGCGTCCTCTGCCAAGGGAAGACCGGCGGCCTGCCACACGGGAATCTCGACAACTTCGGTGCGATTCACGTGCGACAAGACGATCGCCTGTGCGTCCTCCAACGGAATGAGTTTCTCAGCCATATACACCTCTAGTATGCTGCGGCGCGCAACAAAAGCGCCGATTCTTTATGTTTATCTCAGTATAATCCCTCGCCGCCTGCTCAAGACCTGGCCCGCGGCCGCGAATACACCTGTCGGTAATGGACGGCGAAACAGAACCGAAACCAACCTGCCGGTTTGTCTCGTGTGGCACGTTCTATAATGCTTGCGTTGCAACCTAAAAGAGGAACGTATGGCTTTTACCGACAAACCCGAAAGCGCAAACGAGGCGCAGAATCATTCCCAGTCACTCGACGACGGCGGCTTTTTCTCCCTTAATGACGTCATCATGGCAGGCAGACAACAGCTCACCCGCTCCGAGCATCTCTTGGCTGCCGACACTCGCCGCAACGCCCGCAACCTACTCGCGAGCGCCAAGTTGCTCGCGCTCGTCGTCATCGTCTCGCTCGCCATGGGCGTTGCCGCTTGGGCGTTTTTGGCCTCGCTGAATATCGCGACCGACTATCGCGAGCACCACGCGTGGGTCTACGCATTGCTCCCCGTTGTGGGCATTGCCACCGCATGGGTGTACAAAAACCACGGCCTTGCTGCCAAACGAGGCAACAACCTGGTCATCGACTCCGCTCTGGGCACACGCCTCATCCATATGCGCATGGCCGTCCTCACCTTCGTCTGCTCTACGCTCACGCACCTAACGGGTGGATCGGCCGGTCGCGAGGGAGCCGCGGTGCAGATTGGCGGCACCATCGCCAGCAACATCTCGAACCTCGCCCACCTCAAAAAGCATGACCACCACGACCTCATGCTCGCCGGCATCTCGTCGGCCTTTGGCGCCGTATTCGGTTCGCCCCTTGCTGGAGCTTTCTTTGGCATGGAGATGTGCTTTATCGGCAAGATCGACTACACCGCGGGCATCTACTGCCTGGTCGCCTCGTTTACCGGCTACTTTACGTCGCTTGCCTTGGGAACCGAGTACGAGGCGAATGTCATCGCCAGCGTTCCCAACATGACACCACGGACGGTTGTCATCGTTGTTATCAGCGCCATTATCTTCGGCCTGACGGCACGCCTCTTTGCCTGGTCGGTTCGAACCGTCAAAAGCCTGTACAGTCGCTTTATCACCAATTACCTCGTCCGCGCACTCATAGGCGCACTCGTGGTTTTGGCCGCCTATGCCCTCCTCGACGCCTGGAACTACGCCGGCCTTTCCACGTGGCTTTCCGGCGCCGGATTTGCAGGCAACACCACCCTGGCGGACGCAGCCATCAAGTTGGTCGTCACAGCGCTTACCCTGGGCGCGGGCTTCCAAGGCGGCGAGGTCACGCCCCTGTTTGGCATCGGTGCGGCACTCGGTGGCTGGATCGGTTGCCTTACCGGGCTTGACCCCAGTTTTCTGGCGGCTCTCGGCATGCTCGGCGTGTTCTGCGCCGGCCTCAACGTGCCCATCACCACCTGCATGATGGCCATCGACCTGTTCCACGGCACGGCCGCCGGGTTCTTTGTCATCGTGGCCTTTATCAGCTACCTAACCGGCGGACACCGCGGCGTGTACCCCGCCCAGCGCATCATCTCACCCAAGCGCCGTTCGCTTATTGTGGATGAGGGCGGTACGGTAGCGGATGCTATCGAGCGCCACAACGACCTGATAGAGTAGATGTAATAATCGCCGTGCAGCCACAATCGGGGCAACGTAACCCGAGCGCGACCGCACCGTCATGTCACACGCCGGGAGTCGCCCCATGCACGCAACTGATTTTGGTCGCACGCTCATCATCGCCAACCCAGCCGCCCAGTCGGGTGCGGCACGCGAAGTTGCCGAGCGCCTACAACGCTTTTTGGACATGACTGCACGCGCATCCCAGTTTGACCTGGTGTTGACCGAGCGTATGGGACACGCCAAGGAGCTGGCCGCACAGGCTCAGGGCTATCGCACCGTTATCGCACTCGGCGGCGATGGCGTGATTCACGAGGTCGTCAACGGGCTTATGACGCAAAAGGAGGACGCCCGCCCCGCTCTTGCCGTCCTGCCCGTGGGCTCCGGCAACGATTTTGCCCAGACGCTCGGCATCGACGATTTCTCCGGCAAGGATTTTGGCGCGCTGCTCACCTGCGAGCTGCAGCGTCAGGATATCGGGCGCATTCGCTCGTGGAGCCCTTCGAGCGGCAGCGGCGAGGCTACCGTTGAGTACTACGACCAGACGCTCTCGGTCGGCATCGATGCTGCCATCGGCCTTAGCACCACCGAGCTGCGCAAAAAGACCGGCTTGACGGGCGCGCCGCTCTACACCCTCTCGGGACTTGAGCAGTTTGGCCTACGCTATCGCAACTATCCTATGACAGTCAGCTTTGACGGCGCGCCCACAGAGCGCGTGAGGGCGATCATCATGGCGATACAGCTGGGCCCCACGTATGGCTCGGGCTATCGCATCTGCCCCGATGCCGACCCCTGCGACGGCATACTCGACGTCTGCTACGCCTGCGGCCCCGTCCCCCGTGCGGTCGCCCTACCCATGTTCCTTTCGGCCAAGGACGGTCACCACACCAAGCTGCCGCCGGTACGCATGCGCCGCTGCCGCCATGCCGAGTTCACCTTTGAGGAGCCCGACTACCCCATCCAGGCCGACGGCGAGCCCGTTGTCGCCTCGCGCATCGAGGTCGACATCCTTCCCGCCGTCCTCGAGGTCTGGCACCCAACCCGCTAACCCCACCTAAGTTGCGGTGAAATAGGGACTGTTTATGCAGCTAAAGCCGCAAAACAGTCCCTATTTCACCGCAACTTATTGAGAAGGTCATTCCTCCCCGCCCGGCTTGCGGCGGTTGGCCTTTTTAATCGCGTTGAAGTGCTTGTCATTGAGCCTGCGCTGGCGAGAGCGCAGAGGCACCTTAGTCTTTACGCGTCGGCGCGGTGGACGCCCGCGACGCTCCAGCTCAGCGCGCAGCTTACGCAGGCAGCTCGCGCGATTCTGAAACTGGCTGCGGCTCTCGCGCGCCGTCACAACAATCCCCGTGGGCCCATGCTTCATACGCACCGCCGAGTCCGTCGTGTTCACGCCCTGTCCGCCCGGACCTGTCGCGCGAAACACCTGCACCTCGCAATCTCGCGCCAACTCCTCGACCGACATCTCGGCATAGCGCGCATACTCGCGCCATCCCATCTTGTTCTCATCCATATCAACACCTCCCCTCATAAAAAATGTGACAAAGGGAAAGTCCCTTTGTCACATCGCATACCAATCGCTTGTGTTGCGCGCTTAGGCGAAGGTGATCTCGCCGGTATCGCAGTCCATATCGGCGATACGGGCTAGGCTTTCAACGCGGAAGCCGCGCTCGCGGAGCTTATCGCCACCGCCCTGGAAGCCCTTCTCCACCGCAATGCCAATGCCGGATACCTCGGCACCTGCAGCCTCGCAGATCTTGATAAGACCCTCGAGCGCGCAGCCGTTGGCCAAAAAGTCGTCGATGATCAGGACCTTGTCGCCCTCGGACAGGAAGCGTTTGCCAACGATGACCGGGTACTCCTTCTGCTTGGTAAAGGAGTAGATGGTCGTGGCGTACTGCTCGCCGTCGAGGTTGATGGACTGTGCCTTCTTGGCAAAGACCACCGGCACGCCGCCAAAATGCTGAGCCGCGATGCAAGCCATACCAATGCCCGAAGCCTCAATCGTCAGGATCTTGTTGATCTCGACATCCTTGAACAGACGGGCCCACTCGGCACCCATGTGGTCGAACAGCTCAACGTCGCACTGGTGGTTGAGGAAGGCATCAACCTTAAGGACGTTACCGGCCTTTACGATGCCGTCATGGCGAATACGATCCTCAAGCTCCTGCATGGCGCAACCCCTTCTCGCGGCAAGGATACCGCGCGATTAATAAACGTTGTTCGATAGTCTACCACGGACCGACCCCCGCCCGCCCCACAAGCCGCATCGCACCACAAACCAGTCTTTTTGGGACGGCGCGGATACGTGGCAGGCAGCCTCCCAACACGCTAATGGCGGGCGCGCATCCTCATCAAGCGCACCATGGCGAGCGCAAAGCCCACAGCGGCCACAGCCATGAGCACATAGAACACCGAGCGAAAGCCGAACAGGAACACATCCGGACGGCCTGCAACAAAACTGGTCACAGCCTCGCCCATCGCCACGCTCATCTGGCCATACAGGATGTGCGACGCCGCCGTAATACCCAGCGCCATGCCCGCATAGCGCGCCAAACTGCCCAAGCTGCCCGCAAAACCGAGCGCCTCGCGCGGGGCCGACCCCATGTACAGGGAGTTGTTGGGGCTCTGGAAGATCGACGTACCGCACGACATAAATGCGACGCAGCACACGATGACAGGGATCGAAGAGTGCTCGTCGAGCGTGCTCACCGCAAAGAGGCCGCACACGTACACGCCCAGGCCCACGGCCGTGGGGCCCTCGCAGCCAACACGGTCGGAAACCGTACCCGAAAGCGGGCCGATAAAGGCATTTACCATCGGCAGTGCCAAAAAGAGCAGTCCGGAGATGTCGGAACCAAAGCCGTGGGCGTCCTGAAAATAGAACGGCAGAATAAACTCGGATGCGCCAATACCAACGAACACGATGAGCATGCAGGCAAGGTTGATGGTGAAGGCCGAATTTGCAAAGCAGCGACGAGCAGCCTCGATCAGGGACATGGGGCGCTCGCCGGCCTCAGGCTTAACATGCGGTAGCGTATAGAGCCCCACGATAAACGAGATGACGCCAATGGGCAGGTTGATGAGGAAGATGCTCTCCCAGGGAAAGTTCGCCACCAGCATGCCGCCGAGCACGGGACCACACATCATGCCGAGGGCCACGAAGGTCGCGAGAATACCCATGGCACGACCGCGCTCGCGCGCCGGAAACGACTCGGTGATGATACCCATGTTGTTAGCCATGGCCGCCGCGCAACCGACGCCCTGAACAATGCGTGCCAGGATAAGAACCTCGAGCGAGGCCGAAAGGCCGCACAGCAGCGAACCGATCGAAAAGACGATGACGCCCAGCTGGAACACATTCACCTTGCCGCGCACGTCGCCCAGACGGCCAAACGACAACATAGCCACGCATGTCGCAAGCAGATACACCGAGCTCACCAGCTGAATGCGATCGAGGCCCACGCTCAGCTCCTTTTGCATCACGGGCAGTGCCACGGTCACGACGGTCGAATCCAGACACACCATAAACGTCATGATGAGCACGGTAAACAGAATCGCCCATTTGTTCTTGCCATGGGTGTCGCCCTCAAGGGCAATGCGCTCGCGGCGCAGCTGCTCTGCAGTTTTCTCCATATCCATCCTTTCGAGTGGTGCAACGCAAAAACGGGGCCCCAATCGCCTGCGAACAGTCGCGATTGGGGTCCCGCCTACGGAATCGGAACGAAAGGCCGCCGAAGCTTTCTGTCAGCATCGGCGACTTGTGCGAAGGCTAGCCTAGCACTGCTCGAGCGCCTGCTCAAGGTCGGCAATCAGATCGGCCGTGTCCTCGAGGCCGCACGACAGGCGCACCATGTCGGCGGAGATGCCGCAGGCGATGAGCTCCTCATCGTTCATCTGGCGATGCGTGGCGTTAGCGGGATGCAGGCAGCAGGTGCGGGCGTCTGCCACATGCGTGGCGATCTGGGCGAGCTTAAGGCTCTTCATAAAGGTCTCGGCCGCCGCGCGACCACCGTTAAAGCCAAAGCTCACGACGCCGCAGGTACCGTTGGGCATGTACTTCTGAGCCAGGTCATAGTACTTATCGCCCTCCAGGCCCGGATAGCTTACAAAGCGCACCTTGGGATGGCTCTGCAGGAACTTGGCAACGGCCAGGCCGTTCTCGCAATGACGCGGCATGCGCACATGCAGGCTCTCGAGCGAGCTATTCAGGAAAAACGCCGCCTGCGGGTTCTGCATGGGGCCAAGGTCGCGCATGAGCTGCGCGGTGGCCTTGGTAATGAAGGCGCCCTCGCGACCGAACTTCTCGGCATACGTCACGCCGTGGTAGCTCTCGTCAGGCGTGGTGAGACCCGGGAACTTGTCCGCATGGGCCATCCAGTCAAACTGGCCGTGGTCGACAATCACGCCGCCCAGGTAGGCAGCATGTCCATCCATGTACTTGGTAGTGGAGTGCGTAACGATGTCGGCGCCCCACTCAAAGGGACGGCACATCACGGGCGTCGGGAAGGTGTTGTCGACCATCAGCGGCACGCCGTGGTCATGCGCGGCCTTGGCAAAGCGCTCAATATCGAGCACGGCAAGGGCAGGGTTGGCAATCGTCTCGCCAAAGACGAGCTTGGTATTGGGCTCAAAGGCTGCCTCCAGCTCCTCATCGGTGCAGTCGGGGGCTACAAACGTGCAAGTCACGCCCATGCGGCCCATGGTGTGGGCGAGCAGGTTATACGTACCGCCGTAGATAGCAGAGCTCGCGACCACGTGATCACCGGCACCGGCCACGTTAAAGATCGCGAGGAAGTTCGCGGCCATGCCCGAACTCGTGAGCATCGCAGCGGTGCCGCCCTCCATCTCGCAGATCTTGGCGGCAACCAGATCGCACGTGGGATTCTGCAGACGGCTGTAGAAGTAGCCCGACTCCTCCAGGTCAAACAGCTTGCCCATGTGCTCGGACGTGTCGTATTTCCACGTGGTGGACTGGTAGATGGGCACCTGGCGCGGCTCCGCATCGCCCGGATGATAGCCGCCCTGAACGCACGTGGTACCGATAGTCTGCTCGCTCATATCCAACTCCCTTACTTGGGTTTTGTTTTTATTCGGTTCACGATACCGCTACCCCGCACCCCTCTCAACCCATCCCGCCGATAGGTTATGGGACAAATTAATCAGGTTTATTTGTCCCAAATCTTAAGAAAGTGTTCGATGGCGAAAAACAATGAGATATGCACTGCGGTCTCGATAAGCGAATGCGCCAGCAAGGGTACCATAGGCGGGTACACCGCAATCAAGGAGACACCGATGAAGCAGATTGATACCACTCAGCTCAACACTGCCACCTGCCAGGCTCAGGCTGCCGAATACCACGCCCGCGGCTTTAACTGCGCGCAGGCCGTCGCCTGCACGCTCGCGCCCGCCGTCGGGCTCGACCCCCAGGTCGCCTTTACCCTCACCGAGGGCTTTGGCGCCGGCATGGGCGGCATGACCGAAACTTGCGGTGCCATCTCGGGCGCCGTGGCCATCATGGGCTTTGTAATGAGCGATGGCATGGAAAACCCCAAGACCAAGGGCCAGACCTACAAACTGTCGCGCGAGATTGCCAAGCGCTTTGGCGAGAAGAACACGACGACCGTCTGCGGCACGCTCAAGGGCGTCGGATCGGATAAGGGTCCGCTCCGCAGCTGCCCCGGCTGCATCGACGATGCCGTCGAGATCGCCTGTGATGTGCTAAAGCAGCTCGCCGAGTAGACGGCAGCAACATAAAAGACGGCCGGCGCGCTTGGGATCCATCCAAAAGCACGCCGGCCGTCGTCGTTAGAACTCGGCAAATTCGGGAGTGCTGACCTCAATCTCCTCGCGCCCCGCCATAAGCTCGCGCATCTTGGCACAAAATGGCTCCTGCTCCCCCGCCTTAAACACCAAATGAATCGTCACGGCATCCGCGTAATCGGTATCCGAAACCTTGGCATCCGAATCCTGGGCCAAACGAAGCACTTGCTCATACTGTGGATAGGCCACACGCACATCAACCGGCACGACGCTCGTCATCTCAACGATCTGCCCGGCTTCCTGAGCCGCGGCCACCGCCGTCTGCGTCGCCGCGGTATAGGCGCGTACCAAGCCACCAGGTCCCAACAACGTACCACCAAAATAGCGCGTCACTACGCAGCAAACATTTTTGAGCCCCGCTCCGCGCAGCACCTCGAGCGTCGGCATGCCGCTCGTACGGCTCGGCTCACCATCATCGCTCTGGCGCTCACGCCCATCGACCAAAATCCACGCGGGAACATTGTGTCGAGCGTCGTAATGACGCTTGCGAACCATCTCGATAAAGGCATTCGCCTCGTCCTCGGACTCAATATGGACCAGCTGGGCAATAAACCGACTCTTGCGATCGACGAACTCACCCGTAGCCTCAATATTCGATTGCAAAGTAAAATAGCTGTCCAACAAAGCCCCTCAACAACAAGCAAAGCAACAAACAGCCTCAATAATACGGCAAAGCCCGTACCGACAACCCCGGTAAATAGAACGGCGACGCCGATGATTCCGTAAACGAAAGCAAGAACCCGTCAGCGCGAGCAAAGTGCCTTGGAAGACGAGATCGCAACAAAAATGAGGCTGCCGATGACCAGGTAAAAGCAGCGAGAAGGCGTCAGCTGAGTCGATTTGGCCCGAAAGAGGAGGGAGCACGCCTTATGGCGGCGACCGACGAATGAGCGCCAAATCGGCCAGCTGACGTCGTCGCAGCGTCAACAAGAAAGCTGAGTGGGCCTATAAGCCGGGTTCTGTCGTGAACGGTCATTTATCTTGTCTGCACGTTACCGTGCAGCTCCACGCACGCTACCCGAACGCGGACCGGGCCGGCCCATAGCGTTCCTATTCGCGCTTGCTCCGGATGGGGCTTGCCAAGCCGCCGTGTTGCCACGACGCTGGTGGTCTCTTACACCACCGTTTCAGCTTTTCCCTTTACGCCTTGCGACGCAGGTGGGAGTCTTCTTTTCTGCGGCGCTTTCCGTCGGATCACTCCGCCCGGCCGTTAGCCGGCATCCCGCCCTCTGGAGCCCGGACTTTCCTCACGCGTACCGCAAGCAGTACATCGCGCGACCGTCTGGCCCACTCAGCAGTGCAAGAGTGTAGCACACCGCCGCCACAGGCAACGGCACAACACAAGCGCTCGACACGATAAACCAAGAAGCGCCCATGCGCTACAATAATCCCGTCGATGGGCAACGTTGTCAGTCGAGACGCGACCGCGCTCCGCACCCCTCCGTCTACTCGGTGCGTTCCCGCCTCCTCCCCGAGGCGGGATGTCGGCTTTTTTCATGCACCGACAATCCAATAGCCTGTGGACAGCCCGGCAGCATTGCGCATCTCGGTGCCAAATGCAAAAAGGGACCCGTCCATTACGGACGGATCCCTTAAAACAAGTGATCGTCAAACCGATTTACTCAGCGTCGGTCTCCTCGTCCTTCTTCTCGGAAGGCAGCGGGGTAACCTCGATCTCAACGCCCAGAGTCTCAGCAGCGGACTTCATGGACAGGGAAATACGACGACGGTCGAGGTCGATCTCCATGACCTTGACCTGAACCTTGTCGCCCACGTGGGTGACCTGAGAAGGCTGGTCGACGTGCTTGTTGGCCATCTCGGAGATGTGCACCAGGCCCTCGATGCCCTCGCCCAGGTCGACGAAAGCGCCAAACGGGACAAGCTTGGTCACAGTGCCCTCGACGATAGCGCCGACGGGGTACTTCTTGACCAGTGCGCGCCACGGATCCTCGGTGGTCTGCTTGAGACCCAGGGAGATGCGCTCGCGGTTGAGATCGACGTCGAGAACCTCGACCTCAACCTCCTGGCCGACCTTGACAACCTCGGAAGGATGGTTGACGTGGTTCCAGGAGAGCTCGGAGATGTGGATGAGGCCGTCGATACCGCCGAGGTCGACGAAGGCGCCGAAGTCGACGATGGAGGAAACGGTGCCCTGGAGACGCATGCCAGACTTGAGCTTGGACAGGATCTCGGAGCGCTCGGCCTTACGGGACTCCTCAAGCACGACGCGACGGGAGAGGACAACGTTGTTGCGGTTGCGGTCCATCTCGATGACGCGGGCCTCGATGCGGGTGCCCATGTAGGAGGTGAGGTCCTTGACGCGACGGAGGTCGACGAGGGAAGCGGGCAGGAAGCCACGCAGGCCGATGTCGAGGATCAGGCCGCCCTTGACAACCTCGATAACCTCGCCCTCGACGTTCTCGCCGGAGTTGAACTTCTCCTCGATGCGGTTCCAAGCACGCTCGTACTCGGCACGCTTCTTGGAGAGGACCAGACGACCGTCCTTGTCCTCCTTCTGGAGAACCAGGGCCTCGATGGGATCACCGAGTGCAACGATGTCTGCAGGGTTAGCGTCCTTGCGGATGGACAGCTCGCGGACCGGGATAACGCCCTCGGACTTGAATCCGATGTCAACGAGCACCTCGTCATGCTCGATCTTAACGACAGTGCCGTTAACGAGATCGCCCTCATCAAAGTCGGTAATCGTACCGTCGATGAGGTTGTTCATCTCCTCCTCGTTGACATCGTCAAGAGAGAAAATGGACGAGTTCTGAATCTCACTCAAAGGTGGACCCCTTTCGAACTACGGGGCCCCGATTGCTAGGACCTACAGAAGGGTGCGACAAGCACACAACGTTTAGGAACACTCGGGAGCCGACAGATACTAATGTGACGCTTATGCAATCACGTTCGTATAGATTACGGGGAAATTACTTCGATTTCAAGCGCGAACTGCGATTTTTTACTCGTATGGAGACTTTTTCGCAATCTTGTGGACGACCGTCTCCGTAAGTTGACGATAGGCCGTTAGGTATACGGCTTTGGGGTAAAGTATCCGGAACCAACGATTCTGGAACGATTTTTCGAGAAAGGTGCCCGCGTGCTCAAAGCAGTCGTTTTCGATATGGACGAGACGCTTCTTAGCATCAACCTCAACGCGTTCATCCTTCGCTATTTTAAGGATGTCTCGTCGATGCTCGCGGACATCGGACGTCGCAGCCGCGGTGGCACGATGGCACGCCTCGGCACCATCCTGGTCGACCTCAACGCCAACCGCCGAAGCGGCACGGACAACCGCACCAATCTTGAGTTTTACCGCACCGAGGTCGAACGCAGGTGCGGCATCTGCCTCTCCGATCCTATCATCTACGAGGCATTTACCTACTACGACCGCGAAGTTCTTCCGCATAAGAATGACGACGTCATCAACGCCCACGCCATGCCGGGCGCACACGCCGCGCTTCAGGCCGTACAGGACGCAGGGCTGCGCTGCGCGCTCTTCACCAACCCCAGCTTTCCGCAGGGGGCCATCGAGTGCCGCATGGGTTGGGGCGACCTGGCCGACGCCCCCTTTGAGCTCGTCACGCACATGGGAAACACCACCCGCTGCAAGCCCGATGCCACCTACTATCTAGAGCAGCTTCAGGTGATGGGGCTCGAGCCGCACGAGGTCCTTATGGTGGGCAACGACCCCAAGCGTGACTTCCCCAGCCCCGCCTGCGGCATTCAGACTGCCTATGTTGGTCAGGGAAAACCCGGCCGAGCCACCTGGCGAGGAACCATGGAAGACTTCGCCCGCGAATTCAACGCCGTAGTAGAAGCCTTCTACGAACACCAAGTAGCCGACGAACTGTCCTAGCACACTTGGGTTTTGCCGATCATGATGTTGAGGATCTCGACGTCGGTATCTTTCATGCCCACACGGCCTACGTAGCCCATACTGGCGATTGTCTGCTCAACGGTATCTTGGATCAGGCCCTCGCCGGCGCGGAAGCCGCGACCCTGCATGGCCATATCATGGCCCAGAATCGCTGCATCGACGGCAGCCGAGATCTTGGCGGCACAGCTCGCCTTGGCGCCATCGCACACGATGCCGCCCACATTGCCGAGCGTATTGGAGACCGTCGCACCGATTTGCTCGCGCGTGCCACCGCACAGCCAGGTAATCGCGGCACCGGCACCGCACGCAGCGCAAATAGCGCCGCAAAACGCCGAGAGCGCACCAATGTAGCTCTTGATATGCACGGCAATGAGATCGGACAGCATCACGGCACGCACCAGGCGCTCGTGGTCGCAGCGCAGGTACTCGGCATACTCCATGACGGGCAGTGCGCAGGTAATGCCCTGATTACCCGAGCCGCACACAATGGCGACCGGCAGCGCGCAACCGTTCATGCGGGCGTCGGACCCGGCGGCCGCACGGGCACGGGCACGGCAGGCGACGTCATCGGCACGAGCACCCAGCAGCGTACGACCCACCTCGGCGCCCCAAGCGTGCGCAAGGCCCTCGGCACTGATTGCGCCATTCAGCTCAATCTGACGCTCAACGGCAGCGCGGGCGCCCTCAATGTCACCGTCCTCGATAAAGTCGATGATGGAATCAATGGACATGGGCGTATCGGCGTTATCTGCCGCACGCTCGGCCACCACGCGCTCGGCGCAGGCGGCGCACTCCCCCGCCGACTTGCCGCATACCGGAATACCATCGAGCGTATGGCACGTGACATTAGTGTGGTGATCGGTAATCTCGACGACCGCGGTATGGCCCCCGGCCGTCGCAGTCACCTTGATGTAGAGGTTGGGCACACCCTCGACAAGCGACACATCGCAGTAGCCGGCGTCGGCGAGGAGCTCGGCCACGCGAGCGCGGTCTTCATCGTTAACGCTCTCGAGCACCTCGAGCGCGCTCTTAGCGTCGCCGCCCACGGCACCCAGCACGGCCGCGGCTTCAATACCGTGCATACCGCCCGAGTTGGGCACGGTCACGCTCTTAACGTTCTTGATGATGTTGCCCGAGCAGGCAACGTCCATATGATCGGGTTCGCAACCGAGCGTCTGGCTCGCCAACGCCGCTGCATAGGCAACGGCAATAGGCTCGGTGCAGCCGAGCGCACAGACAAGCTCGCGGTTCAAAACATCGCAAAACGCGGCATCACGAAGGGAATCGGTAGGCATAGGTATCTCCTGCTTGCATAACGGGCTGGTCTCTCAAAAATAATTAGCTCTTCTATTTGATAACAATGCATCAAAAACCGCAACCATGGTTCCGGCGGACGGCGCTCAAGCACAAACTGGCGGCATTCATTCATGAAAAGCGGGTCTTGTTGCCTGCTAAAGCGTTTGATCAAAAAACGCCCGAGCGTTTACACAAAAGTCGCGCTATCATGCAGTCGAACGCGGTAAACACCTTTAGCATTTGCGCCGCACAGACCAGAGAGGAACCATCTATGAAGATCGGTATCGGTAACGACCACGCCGCCGTCGAGCTCAAGAACATCATTTCCGAGCACCTGAAGGAGCGCGGCTGCGAGGTCGTGAACTTTGGCACCGACACCTCCGAGAGCTTTGACTACCCCATCGCCGGCTACAAGGTGGGTAAGGCCGTTGCCAACGGCGACGTCGACCTGGGCATCCTGATCTGCGGTACCGGCGTCGGGATCAGCCTGGCTGCCAACAAGGTCGAGGGCGTACGCGCCGTCGTGTGCTCCGAGCCCTTCAGCGCCAAGCTCTCCCGCATGCACAACAACACCAACGTGCTCGCCTTTGGCGCCCGCGTCGTTGGCTCCGAGCTCGCTAAGATGATCGTCGACGAGTGGCTCGACGCCGAGTTCGAGGGCGGCCGCCACGAGCGTCGCGTCAACCTCCTCAACGAGATCGACCAGACCCGCGGTCTCAAGGTCGTCGACGAGGCCTAAAGACTTACAACGCCATACGCTAGCGACAGCCCCCGCCTGGAATGCACGCACATTCCAGGCGGGGGCTCTTTAGTAGATTTCTAGGCATGTCCCAAAAATCTACTGGAATATAAAAGGGCGCCGCGGATGGAGTTCCGCGGCGCCCAAGCCACACGCTAACAGCTTTAAGGAGTCAAAGCTGGTTTAGCCAAAGAAGCGCTTGATCTCGATCTCGGCGTTCTCCAGGCAGTCGGAGCCGTGAATCACGTTGGCGTTGACATCGACGGCGAAGTCGCCGCGGATGGTGCCAGGAGCAGCATCAAGCGGGTTGGTAGCGCCCATAAGGGTGCGCATCTTGGAGACAGCGGAGAGACCGGAAACGACCATCTTGACGACCGGACCGCTCGTCATAAAGTCGCAGAGACCGCCAAAGAAGGGCTTGTCGGCCAGATGGGCGTAGTGCTCCTCGACGGTAGCGCGCTCGAGCGTGGTCATCTCCATGCGCTCGATGACAAGGCCGCTACGCTCAATACGAGCAACGATCTCGCCGATCTTGCGATCGCGCACGGCGTCGGGCTTAATCATGATGAAGGTCTTCTCGATAGCCATAAGGTAGCCTTTCAAGTAGGTTCGCGCGTGCCCAAGTCCCATTCCGGCACCCGCCTGGACTGCATCGTAACAGAGTTTTAGCTGCAGTTAAACAAAAAGCTGTTTATTGAAACGCTGCAATTTATTAAAGCGCTCCATATGTGTCACTTCTGTTTCGAAGCCCGATTAGAGTACCATCCGACCGCTCATCAACCACATCGAACAGAGCGGGCGGTCGGTTGCCACCCGCGAACGTACCCCCTTCACAACCTGCCCAAAGGTCCTACAGAAGTTCTCGACAAGCCCCTCCCCCATAGCAGCAAAATAGGGGCGCCCGCATCAGCAGACGCCCGTAAAGCAAAAACGATTTATCAATAAATGGACAATACGTCTTCAGCCAAACCTTTACTTTGCCCCGTGACCCATCTCGACAACCTTGGTTAGCGATCCAAACACGCCTTCGTCGGCCACGAGCTGCGCCTCGGCACGCTGCAGCTGCACGGCAACGGCGGCAGGGGCGGTACCGCCCTCGGTCGTGCGTGCGGCGACAATCGACGGGATGTCGAGCGCCTCGGTAATGTCGCGCTCAAAGAGCGGGCTTGCCTCCTGGAACACCTCAAACGGCAGGTCCTCAAGATTGCAGCCGTGCTTCTCACACATCAGGACCAGATGGCCCACCACGGCATGTGCCTCACGGAACGGCAGACCACGCTTAGCCAGGTAATCGGCAACATCGGTGGCGGCAAGATGCCCCACGCCGCACTCGCGCGCCATGGCATCCTCGTTGACGGTCCAGGTCGAAATCATTCCGGCCATAACGGACAGGCACTGCATGAGCGTGTGAGCGGTATCGAGCGCGCCCTCCTTGTCCTCCTGCAAGTCCTTGTTATAAGCGAGCGGCAGGCCCTTCATGGTTACCAGCAGCTGCACTAGGTTGCCGTACACGCGACCGCTCTTACCGCGGATAAGCTCGGCAAAGTCGGGATTCTTCTTCTGCGGCATGATAGACGAGCCGGTGGAGTAGGAGTCTGAAAGCGTGATAAAGCCAAATTCGGAGCTCGACCACAGCACGATCTCCTCGGAAAGACGCGACAGGTGCATCGCCATGACGGATCCGGCGTAATGCAGATCGAGCAGGAAATCACGGTCGGAAACCGCATCGAGCGAGTTGGGAATCACGCCCGCAAAGCCAAGTTCGGCAGCCGTCATCTGGCGATCGAGCGGATAGCTCGTACCGGCAAGCGCGGCAGCACCCAGCGGGCAGTTGTCGGCGGCATCAAAGGCGGCCTTCAGACGTGTAAAGTCGCGCGCGAACATCCAGGAATACGCCAGCAGATGATGTGACAGCAGCACGGGCTGAGCATGCTGCATGTGCGTGTAACCCGGCAGAATCACCTTGTCGTACTTCTTGGCCGCATCCACCAGCACGTGGCGCAACTGCAGGTTGGCCTCCATGAGCTCCTTGGCCAACGCCTTGACGCCCAGGCGCGTATCGGTCGCCACCTGGTCGTTGCGCGAACGTCCGGTATGCAAGCGCTTGCCGGCCTCGCCGATGCGACGCGTCAGCTCGCTCTCGATGGACATATGGATGTCCTCGTCGTTGATATCGAAGGTGAAGTTGCCGGCATCGATATCCTGTTCGATTCCGGTCAGGCCCTCGGCAATCGCCTGCTCATCCTCGGCACTGATGATGCCCTGGGCCGCCAGCATCTTGGCATGCGCCTTAGAACCGGCGATATCCTGCTTATAGAGATGTTTGTCGACCGGCAGCGACGCGCCAAACTCCTGCGTGACCTCGGCCACTCCCGCCTCAAAACGACCGCCCCAAAGAGCCATGGAACCGTCCCCTTTCTCCAAATACCAAAACAAGCGCCCAAAGCAATGCGCCATGTCGCTAAAGCGATTTTTCAACCGCTAGTTTTACACAATCCCCACCGTGCGCGGGACCATGTTGCTAATTTGCAAAGAAGTGACGCACCAGGCACTTGGCGCCCAACGTCTCCCTCCGGATGTTGCCTTGCGAACCATCGATCCAGGCCTTTAGGCTCATAGGAACGTCCTCGACCTTTGCAGCATCGAACTCGGGCGCGAGGGCAAGTAAGGCATGCGCGATAGCGTTGAACATAATGGATACTCCTCATATATATAGGCACAGAGCCGCCAAATTGATAGAAGGAGCCCCGCCGGACAACCCCGGCGGGGCTCGGACTCAGCCGCAGGCGCGGCGTCATATATGCGGGCGGAACGTAGGGGCCACCGATGTTAAGAAGTGTCAGCAAGCATAACGAAAGGTAGGGACCCCGTGCGCCCGTTTTGTATCACGCGGATGGGCCGCGCGGATACCAAGGAAAGGAGGCGTTAGGCCTGGGCGGCAGCGGAGCTGGGACCCTGGACCTTTGCCCACGTCTTGAGCGACAGCGTATCGATCTCGATAAAGCCGGCGCTGGCCTTCTCGTCAAACGTGGTGTCGCGGTCGTAGGTAGCCAGACCGTAGTCATACAGGCTAAACGGGCTCTTGCGACCGACGACATGGCAGTTGCCCTTAAAGAACTTCAGACGGACGGTACCGGTCACGAACTTCTGGGTATCGGCCATAAAGGCATCGAGCGCGTTCTTGAGCGGGCTGTACCACTGGCCGTTGTACACGGCGGTGGCCCAATCCTGCTCGAGCTTGATCTTGGTCTTGAGCAGGTCGCCCTCGACGCAAATGTCCTCAAGTGCCTTGTGGGCGGTGATGAGCGTCAGGGCGCCGGGAACCTCATAGCACTCACGGCTCTTGAGGCCCACCAGACGATCCTCGACCAGGTCGAGACGGCCAAAGCCGTTGTCACCAGAGATCTTGTTGAGGGCGATGACGATCTCGGAGAGCTTCATCTTCTTGCCGTCGACGGTGACGGGCTTGCCGGCCTCAAACTCAATCTCGGTATACGTCGGGGTGTCGGGCGCGTCCTCGGGGTTCTTGGTCATAACCCAGGCGTCATCGAGCGGCTCGTTCCAGGGATCCTCCAGGTGACCGCACTCAATGGCGCGACCCCACAGGTTGTCGTCGATGGAGTAGGGGTTGTCGTTGGCACCCTCGGGAACCGGCACGTTGTGGGCATGTGCGTAGGCGACCTCGTCGGGACGGCACTTCAGGTCCCACTCGCGAACCGGGGCGATAACCTTGAGCTCGGGGTCGAGGGCCTTGACGGCAGCCTCAAAACGAACCTGGTCGTTACCCTTGCCGGTGCAGCCGTGAGCGACGTAGGTCGCGCCAAACTCGTGAGCGACCTCGACAAGCTTCTTGGCGAGCAACGGGCGGGACAGGGCGGAGAGCAGCGGATACTTGTTCTCGTACATAGAGTTTGCGGCGATAGCCTTAGTCAGGAACTCATCGGAGAACTCGTCGCGCAGATCGAGCACCTGGCAATCCAGAACGCCCAGGTCGAGGGCCTTCTGCTTCTTGGCGTCCAGACCGGTCTCCTCCTGGCCCACGTTGCCGCAGACACAAACAACATCGAGATTCTTCTCGTCCTGGAGCCACTTGACACATACGGATGTATCAAGACCACCGGAATATGCGAGAACGACTTTTTCCTTGCTCATGGCTGTTTCCTTTCGCCCTTGGTAGCTAGTTAGAACATCGGTCAGTTGCAAGTCATTTCGAGGTCAAAAACCGTGCAATATCAGGTTAAATAGCAAAAAGCAGCACAACATGCCCTAGAAACATGCAGCAATGTCGTGCTAAAACCCAACGACCTCAAAATGACTCTGTTGAGGCAATTCGCCCCATACGGACAGAGACGATTGTTATCGTCGTCGGGAAATTGCGCGCTGGCGTCGGATGGCATTGTCTGCAGTAGTGATGATCTTTACGAACTGCATCTGCCTCTCCTTTCACCTATCGCCGGGCGCAATTCTAATATCGTAAACGGTACCTTTTCTTCGGTAAGCGGTTGTATTTCCGTCTCCGTTTTCGATGGTCGCTATATTACGCTAAAGTGCCCGCAGCACAAGCGACAAATTCAAATTTCTGAAAAGTTTTTTCATTACTTTGTGAAGCGTGGTGCAAATACGCTCCGTTCCTGCGACAATACGCTCGATTACATAGCAGAGGGTCATTACGCCCGAAACAATCTGGAAACGGAAAGGCGCATTTATGCAGACTTATGAATCAGACGCCAACATCGGCAACATTAAACTCATCGCCGTCGACATGGACAAGACGCTGCTCACCGACGAGCGCGTGTTGCCGCAGGGTCTTGATGAGCGTCTGGACAAGCTCGCCGACGCCGGCATCGTATTCTGCCCCGCCAGCGGACGTCCCGCTCCCAAGCTCGAGGAGATGTTCGAGGGCATCAAAAACCGCCTTGCTTTTTGTCCCGACAACGGAGCCTGCGTCATCTATCGCGGCAGCTATATCTATCAGAGCAACATCGATGTGGCGCTGTATCAGCAGGTGCTCGCTCGTGCCTCGGAGGACCCACGCGCCGTTCCCGTCCTGTGCTGCTACGACGAGTTCTATGTGCTCGCCCGCGACCATCAATACCACGACGAGATCAGCGTGTACTACAACACGATCAACTACGTCGACACCTTTGAGGGCATTGATATCGAGTCCAATAAGATCTCGATCTTTTTCCCTGCCTACGATGCCGAGCCCGCGTTCCGCGAGACCTATAACCCCGCGTTCTCGGATCAGCTCTATGTCACCAATGCCGGCCGCGAGTGGATCGACTTTATGAACCTGGGTGTCGACAAGGGCGCCGGTGTCGCGCATCTGTGCGAGCAGCTGGGCATTGATATCGCCGATGCCGCCGCCGTGGGCGATACGTACAACGACATCCCCATGCTTGAGCGCGTCGGTCACAGCTTTATCGTGGACAACGCCGAGGAGCATATGAACGCGCATGCTAAGTGGCGCATTCCGAGCAACAACGACGGGGGCGTACTGACGCTCATCGACGCCATCTTGGCGGCACGTTAATCTATCTCGTCGCCATGCCCGGGGCCGGCCGTTTGATTTTTGCTCGGTCAGGTCCTGGGCTCGCTCGAAGGCCACATTAAGTGGCCTTCGGCTCGTGCGGAATCTACAAAAATCAAACGGCCGGCCCCGGGCATGGCTACGTTAACTTGCTTGCCGCCTAGATAGTGTCTTGAGCATCTAGATACTTAGCTGAATAGTTATGGATGAAGGGAGTTCCTTGCTGAAAGGGACTCCCTTCTGGTCTGTTTACTTTGGAACTGTGGGCGCTTCCCTATTTCGCGTCGGCCCAGGTTATGCCGGTGCTGGCTTCGGCGATGAGGGGTACGCGTAGGTCTACGACGTGCTCCATGACGTCGCGGACCATGGTGGTTAGGCGCTCGACTTCGTTGACGGGGCACTCAAAGTCCAGTTCGTCGTGTACCTGCAAGATCATGTGGGCGGCAAAACCCTCTTCTTCCAGGCGGCGGCTTACGCGGGCCATGGCGATCTTGATGATGTCGGCCGCGGTGCCCTGCATGGGGTGGTTCATGGCCGTGCGCTCGCCAAAGCCGCGGAGTTGCGGATTTTTGGCCTTGAGCTCGGGAATATGGCGTCTGCGGCCATACATGGTCTCGGCGTAGCCCGTCTGCTTGGCACGTGCCACCACGTTGTCGAGGAACGTACGCACACCCGGGTAGGCCTCGTAGTAGCGATCGATCATGTCACGCGCCTCGGCCATCGAGATGTGCAGCGACTGCGACAGGCCATAGGCCTGCTGACCATACACGATGCCAAAGTTCACGGCCTTGGCGCGGCTACGCAGGTCGGGTGTCACCTCGGACACCGGCACGCCAAATACGCGCGCGGCCGTCTCGGCATGGAAGTCCTCGCCCTCGTTGAAGGCGCGCACCAGGTGCTCGTCACCCGAAAGATGCGCGAGCAGGCGCAGCTCGATCTGCGAGTAGTCCACCGCCAAAAAGACGCTGCCCTCGCCCGCCGAGAACGCCGTCTTGACGGTACGCCCCAGCTCAGAGCGCGTCGGGATGTTCTGCAGGTTGGGATCGCTCGAGGACAGACGCCCCGTTGCGGTGATGGTCTGGTTGTACGTGGTGTGCACGCGACCGTCACCACGGCGCAGCGGGCCCAGCGTGTCCAGATAGGTCGACTTAATCTTGGACTTCTCGCGCCAGTCCAAAATCAGGCGCACGATCTCGTGGTCGCGGGCAAGGTCGCTCAACACCTTGGCGTTGGTCGAATAGTAGCCGCGCTTGGTCTTTTTGAGGCCCTTGGTCGGAAGCCCCATAACATCAAACAGCACGTGCGAGAGCTGCATGGGGCTGCCGATGTTAAAGGTCTCGTCGCCGGCCAGGTCGCGAATGCTGCGCTCAACCTCGGAAATCTGGGTCGCCAGGCCCTCGGACAGACCGTGCAGGCAGTCGGGGTCCACGAGCATGCCCGCGCGCTCCATCTTGGCAAGCACCGGCACGAGCGGCATCTCGATGCCATCGAACACGTTGGCGGCATTCTCACGGGCCATGCACTCGCGCAACGGTGCCACGAGCGCCAGCGTCAAGGCCGCAGTACGGGCGGCAGGCGCAGGAGCGTCCTCGCCGGCACCCTCTGCGCCGCGCGCCGCAGGCAGCGCCATCTGCAGATAGGCATCGGCCAGATACGCCTCATCGAACTCGGAGCGATCGGAATCCAGCAGATAGGCAGCGACCACGGTATCGAAGATACGCGTGGAATCAGCGGACAGCGGGTCCATGAGCTCGGGCTCAGAAGAGTCGACGGGCGAAAGCTCATGCAGCAGCGCCTTCGTATCCGGGCTCGCCACACGGCCTTCCATAAACAGACGCGCGAGCACGCCGGCAATCACGCCGTGGGCGAAGTTGAAGCCCTCAACCTCAGCCGCCACACCGCTGTCGCCCTCCTCGAGCGCAAACAGGCCCTTGGACGTCGCCAACCACAGCGTGCGCGTCAGTCCAAAGAGCGCGCCCTCTTCCTTGTCATCGTCCACCACGGCGGCGACCCACTCGCCGGCATCAATCGCGCGGGAGACCTCATCTGCAACGGCACCAAGCGCGTCAGTATCGCCGGCGGCTGCGCGCAAAACGGCGGGCATCTCAAACGTGCTGACAGTGGCAGCAGCGCCACCCTCGCCGCCGATCAGCGCCAAGAAACGGTTCTGCATGGCGGTGATACCAAGCGTACCCAGCGCCGCGGAAACCTCATCGGCGGAAAACGCCGGGAAGGACGTCGCCTCAAAATCGAGCTCAACGGGTGCATCGGTGCGGATGGTTGCGACCTTGCGGCTCAGCAGCGCGTCGTCGATGTGTGCGCGCAGGTTTTCTCCCATCTTGCCCTTGACCTCGTCGGCGTGTGCGATGACCTCGTCCAGGCTACCGTACTGCGCAATGAGCGCGCTCGCCTTTTTGGGGCCGATGCCCGGCACGCCGGGGATGTTGTCGGACGTGTCGCCCTTCAGACCATAAAAATCGGGCACGAGCGCCGGCGTGATGCCGTGATACAGATCGTCCACGCTCTCGGGCGTCATGATCGCCACGTCGGACAGGCCCTTGCGGGTCGAGACCACGTTAACGTGCTCGGTCACGAGCTGATACATATCGCGATCACCGGTCACCAGCAACATGTCGCAACCGGCCTGCTCGCCCAAGCGCGCCATGGTGCCCAGGATGTCATCGCCTTCCCAGCCCTCGGACTGCAAAATCGGCACGTTGAGCGCGGCGAGCAGCTCCTTAATCATGGGAAACTGTGCGTGCAGATCGGGGTCCATGGGCGGGCGCTGAGCCTTGTACTGCGGCAGCATCTCCATGCGCACGCGCGGCTTGCCCTTGTCAAACGCCACGACAACGCCGTCGGGATTAAAGGCGTCAATCATCTTGAGGAACATATTTAAAAAGCCAAAGATTGCGTTGGTGGGACGACCGTCCGGCGCGTTCATGGTGGGCGGCACGGCGTGGAAGGCGCGGTGCATGAGCGAGTTGCCGTCGATGACGGCAAAGGTACGGCGCTTGTCAGACATATTGAATACCTCGCTTTGGGCTGGGCACGGTTTGCTCACACCAGTTTACACGCTCCCCGCCCCGCGGCCACCGCACATCAGGCTTCCCTGCCGCCGCGGGCCCGCGCGTGATACGATGGCTCACGGTACATCAACCAGCACGATCGATCCGAAAGGAGCCTGCGTCATGGAGCGTCCCTGCGCATGGAAAAAGTACACGCCACAGCAAATCGAGGAGCTCGAGGAGCTTTGCCGCGGCTATAAGCAGTTTTTGAGCGAGAACAAGACCGAGCGCTTGTGCGTCAAGACCGGCATCAAGATGGCCGAGGAGGCGGGCTACGTCGACCTGGAGACCGTGATCGCCGAGGGCCGCGAGCTCAAGGCCGGCGACAAGGTGTTCGCCGTCAACCACGGCAAGGACCTGATGCTCGTCAACCTGGGAACCGCCCCGCTCGAGCAGGGCTTTAACATCCTGGGCGCCCATGTGGACTCGCCACGCCTGGACCTCAAGCAGAATCCCGCCTTCGAGGCCGGCGACATGGCCTACCTCGACACGCACTACTACGGCGGCGTCAAGAGCTACCACTGGGTGGCCTCCCCGCTCGCACTCGTGGGCGTCATCTGCAAAAAGGACGGCACCACCGTCGACATCAACATCGGTGACAAGGCCGACGACCCGGTCTTTACCATCTCCGACCTGCTGATCCACCTCTCGAGCGAGCAGATGGCCAAGCCCGCCAAGGACGCCGTCGACGCCGAGATCCTCGACGTGATCGTGGGCGGCCGCCCCGTCAAGTTTGACGAGGACGACAAGGACGCTCCCAAGGAGCCCGTCAAGCAGATGTTCCTGGACATCCTCAAGGAGCAGTACGACGTCGAGGAGGAGGACTTCCTCTCCGCCGAGATCGAGGTCGTGCCCGCCGGCCCCGCCCGCGACATGGGCCTCGACCGCTCCATGATCTTGGGCTATGGCCACGACGACCGCGTCTGTGCCTACCCCTCCATGCTCGCCCAGATCAATGTGGCCAACGTGGAGCGCACGAGCATCACGCTCATTGTCGACAAGGAGGAGATCGGCTCCGTGGGCGCCACCGGCATGACGAGCCGCTTCTTCGAGAACACCGTCGCCGAGATCATGACGCTCGCCGGCGAGGATAGCCCGCTGGCCCTGCGCCGTGCACTCGCCCACAGCCGCATGCTCTCCTCTGACGTGTCCGCCGGCTTCGACCCGGGCTACGCCGGCAAGTTCGAGACCAAGAACGCAGCCTTTATGGGTCGTGGCCTGTGCTTTAACAAGTACACGGGCAGCCGTGGCAAGGGCGGCTCCAACGACGCCGACGCCGAGTACGTGGCCCTCGTCCGCGACATCATGGACGAGGCCGGCGTGGACTTCCAGACCTGCGAGCTCGGCCGCGTCAATGCAGGCGGCGGCGGCACCATCGCCTACATCATGGCCAAGTACGGCATGAACGTCATCGACTCCGGCGTTGCCGTCCTGTCCATGCACGCCCTGTGGGAGGTCGCCAACAAGGCCGACATCTACGAGGCCTACCGCGGCTACAAGGCCTTCCTCGAGCGCGCCTAACCAACCCTTCATCAGTTGCGGTGGAATACGGACTAAACTGGCCCATAAACGGCCAAAACAGACCGTATTCCACCGCAACTTCCTTTTTTGGCAGAGGAGAGTCCATGCTGCAGGTCATCATTTCGCCCGCCAAGCAGATGCGCGTGGCCCAAGATGCTTTTGAAGTCCTGGGCATTCCACCTTTTGTGCACGAGACGGCTCGCCTCCACCGCGCACTGCTAGATATCGAACGAAATGAAGGCAGCGGCGGCCTGCAGGCGCTATGGAACGTGAGTGACAAACTGCTGGGGCCTTGCCTCAACACCCTGCATGAGTTTGGGCCCATCCTGAAAAACGGCGATCTCGACAATCCCGCACTCGCCCGTCACCTCTCCCCTGCCGTCATGTCCTACCACGGCATTCAATACCAGAGCATGGCGCCCGAGGTGATGGATTCCGCGCAGCTCGCATGGCTGCAAGACCATCTGTGGATCCTCTCGGGCCTTTACGGATGCGTACGCCCCTTTCATGCCGTTGAACCGTATCGGCTGGAGATGGGCGCGAAGCTTGCCGTCGACGATGCCCCAGACCTCTATGCGTTTTGGGGCGACAAGCTCGCACGGGCCATCGCTCCGGCGGGCTCCAACGCTACGATCGTCAACCTCGCGAGCGCGGAATACGCCAAAGCCGTTCTGCCCCGCCTCACCACCGATGCCACGGTCGTCACATGCCTCTTTGGCGAAGGCATCCGCAACGGCAAGCCCATCCAGCGCTCGACCGCCAGCAAAAAGGCGCGCGGCTCCATGGTGCGCTGGATGGCAGAAAACAAGCTCGAGGATGTAAGCGGGCTCACCGCGTTCGACGTTGGTTATCGTCACCTTCCCGAGCTTTCAAATAAGAACACTTTGGTCTTCCTGAACGAACAGCCCTTGTAGGACCACTGCTACTTTTGAATGTGCTGCCTAGGCACGGCGCCTATTCCGCCAAGCCGTCGGCTTTGGCAACTTCGTTTGTCGAGCCGTCCTGATAGGTAATCTTGACATGCTCCACCTCGGACACCGCAACACCCGTCGGAGGCTCCAGACGCCATTCCGTCAGGGCGATATCCATGGTCGTGGGCACATCTCCTTGATCTTTGAGCTTCACCGTGAGCGTTTTGAGCGCCGCGTCAAACGTCACGCGTTCGATTTCTTCACCTGGAATGGACCCACCACTCAGCTGCAGCTGCACAAACTCATCGCGCGGGTACCAATAATCGCCCGGCGCGGCAACGGTATTGCCGCCCGCAACCTTCACCGTCATGATCGGCAGGGCGTCATCAGCCTCAAACTCCCAGGCAGCGCCGCCGCGACCGCCAAACGTCCAGGTACAAAAGGCAATCACCAGCACGGCAAGCACCGCAAAGCCAATCGCGACAAGGCCATGGTGCGCACGGCTTTCCTCGGCCGATACATCCCATTGCGTCTCTCGATATAGATGCTTGTCTTCCATGTTCGCCTCCCCACAGGCACGCTCATTGGCCCAATCGTACCCATTCAGGCTATACTTGAGCCCATGACATAACGGGGAGCTTGCAGGACAAGACGGCAGGCTGAGATTGGGCGCGCCCGCCCTGACCCGCAAACCTGATATGGGTAATGCCAACGAAGGGAGCCGTGCCAATGAGCACACAGACCGAGCCCAAGCTCGTCACGCAAATCGACTTCGCCCGCGCCGGGCAGATCACACCGCAGATGAAGGAGGTTGCCGAGCGCGAGCATCGCGACCCCGAGTACATCCGCGAGCGCGTGGCCGACGGCCGCATCGCCATTCCCGCCAACATCGTGCATATCAAAAAGGGCATGCGCGCCTTTGGTGTCGGCGAGGGCCTGTCCACCAAGGTCAACGTCAACCTGGGCATCTCGGGAGACAAGGCCGATGCCGCCGAGGAGTGGAAGAAGGTCAAGATCGCCGAGGACTTTGGCGCCGACGCCATCATGGACCTCTCCAACTCGGGCAAGACGCGCCAGTTCCGCCAGCAGCTCATCGACGAGACGCCGCTCATGGTGGGCACCGTCCCCATGTACGACGCTATCGGCTACATGGAAAAGCCACTGGTCAAGCTGACCAAGGACGACCTGTTCGAGGTCGTGCGCGCGCATGCCGAGGACGGCGTGGACTTTATGACCATCCACTGCGGCATCAACAAGTCGGTCACCAAGACCTTTAAGGAGACCGGCCGCCTGATGAACATCGTCAGTCGCGGCGGTTCGTTGCTGTTTGGCTGGATGGAGGTCACCGGCAATGAAAATCCCTTCTACGAGTACTTTGACGAGCTGCTCGAGATTTGCCACGAGTACGACGTGACGATTTCGCTCGGCGACTCCTGCCGCCCGGGCTGCCTCTACGACTCCAACGACGCCACCGAGACCGCCGAGATGATCGAGCTGGGCAAGCTGTGCAAGCGCGCCTGGGCCGCCGGCGTCCAGGTCATGGTCGAGGGTCCGGGCCACATGGCGCTCGACGAGATCGCCGCCAACATGAAACTGCAGAAGCGCCTGTGCCACAACGCCCCGTTCTATGTGCTCGGGCCGCTGGTGACCGATATCGGCGTGGGCTACGACCACATCACCGCCGCCATCGGTGGCGCCATCTCCGCCAGCTCCGGCGCCGACTTCCTGTGCTACGTGACGCCGGCCGAACACTTGTGCCTGCCCAACGCCCAGGACGTGCTCGATGGCCTCATGGCTACCAAGATCGCCGCACACGCCGCCGATATCGCCAAAAAGGTGCCGCACGCCCGCGACATGGACGACAAGATGGGCCAGGCACGCCGCAAGCTCGACTGGGACGCCATGTGGAAGTGCGCGCTCGACCCAGTTACGGGCAAGAAGCGCTACGAGGAGTCTCCCGCCGCCACCGAGGGCACTTGCACCATGTGTGGCAAGATGTGCGCCGTCCGTACCGTTAACAAGGTGTTCGAAGGCACAACGATCGACCTCGGCATGGAGGATTAACGCGTCACCGGAGCCACAATCGGTAACATGGTGTTCGTCAATTGTTGACGTGTGAACATTTGCTTACATTTGCGTAAAGATTGCATCGCCCGCCCGGGTTCGGAATACAGCCGGCCCGGGCATCTTTATAATGCAGACTTAAAGACCCATTTGAATCCGACCGGACAAGGGAGTGAGCATGGATCGCAGTAAGGTACCCGCCGTTCTGTCCATCGCGGGATCCGATTCCAGCGGCGGTGCCGGCATTCAGGCCGACATCAAGACCATCACGGCGCACCGCCTGTATGCCGAGACGGCCATAACCGCCATCACAGCGCAAAACACACTGGGCGTCACCGCCGTGCAGGATATCTCGCCAGATATCGTAGCCGCGCAAATTGACGCTGTCTTTGACGATATCCGCCCAAGCGCCGTCAAGATCGGCATGGTTTCTTCTGTCGAGATTATCGAAGTCATCGCCGACCGCCTGAGCACCTGGAACGCAACGAACGTGGTCGTCGACCCCGTCATGGTTGCCACCTCGGGCGCGCGCTTGATTGCCGAGGATGCCGCCGAGGCACTCACCCGCCGCCTGTTCCCGTTGGCAACGGTCATCACCCCCAACATTCCCGAGGCTATGGCGCTGCTCGACTACGAGGTCGATTCCGAGCGCACACAACAAAATGCCGCTATGCTCCTCACCCGCCGCTTTGGCTGCGCAGCCTTGGTTAAGGGCGGTCATTTCGTCAACGAGGCCAACGACGTACTGGCCGAGCCTGCGCCCCTCGATGACGAGGGCAACCACCTGGGCGATCCGCTCACCACGTGGTTTCGCCACAAGCGCATTGAGACCGACAACACGCACGGCACCGGCTGCACGCTCTCATCCGCCATCGCTTGCGCGCTGGCCCAGGGCATGGAACTTGCCGACGCCATCAATGCCGGCAAGGCCTACCTAACCGGCGCTCTCGCCGCCGGCCTGGACATGGGCAAAGGCTCCGGCCCCGTCAACCATATGTGGCAGTACTAAATAGCCAGCAACCTGCCAAAAAGGGACAGGCTACCTTGCACCAAAAACCGTCGCAACATTCGATGAAAATCGCGCAAACGCGAAAAATCATCGAATGTTGCGACGGTTTGATTTTAGATAGCGGTCGAGCAAAGGACCGGGGCGCCTATTCGTCGGCGAGCTGGATGCCGAGCAGGCCCGAGAGTGCCAACGCCTGCTCGGCATTAACCGTCAGGCCACGCAGCTCATGGTAGTCGCCCGAGACGACAGGAGCCGCGAACGTACAACACGATACATCCACGCCGGAAAGCGGCGTCTTGAACACATCGATTCGCGTCAGGTCGCAGCCATCCAGGCGTATCTGACCCAGCTTTGCCCCCTGGAGTGCAGCCTCGGTCAAACGCGTATCGCGCGCCGTCATGGGACCGATGCGTCCCTCCGAAAAGTTCGCATAGCTCAGATCGCACGATACAAACGAAACGCTCGACAGACGCGCCTTGAGCAAGTTGAGTCCCGGCGCCGAGCAATCGACATAGTCGCAGCGGTTGAGCCAGCAACCTTCCATATTGCAGCGGATAAAGCGGCAACCGCGAAACACGACGTCGCGAAACGTCGAACCGCTCCAGTCAACACCATCGAACTCGCAAGATCGGAACACAACGCCATCGAAGGTCGCGCCGTTCGCCACGTCATAGGCAAGATCCAAATCCTCAAAAGCGGTATTGGAGACGAGCTCATCGCCCTCGGCAAAGAGGTCGATGAGCTCGTCCATGCCCATATGGCAGCCAATCCGTTCGTTTACCCGGGCAAAACCACCGCAAAGGCGCCTGTCCCCTTTGCGGTGAATTGGGGTCGCGCTACTCACCGAGCATCTCTTGGAGCTTGGCTGCCACGGCGTGACCCAGGCTCTCATGGCTTTCGGGCATCATATGCAGATAGTCGATATCGCCCGGCTCGGCAAACTCGGCGGCATTCAAAAAGTCGCAGCCAAATTGCTCGGCCACGTGCGCATAGTACTCGCCAAAATGCTCCGAAGCTTCTGCGGAATGCTCGTCAAAGTCGGTCATATATACATCGGCGATTTGCGGCTTAATCTTGATAGGAGCCATCAACAGAATGCGCGGACAAGGCGCGGCGTCGGTCCACGGAAACGCGCGGACGGCGCGAATCAGCGCCATGGCGCCACGAGCGATATCGGAAGCTGTCACGTTAAAGACCGTCTTACAGTCGTTGGTGCCCAGCATGATCACAATGGCGTCCAGCGGCTTATGGGCCTCGAGCAACATCGGAAGCGCGCGAATGCCGTTGAGGTTGGTGTCCAGATGGCACATATCGTCGCGCACCGTCGTGCGGCCGTTGAGTCCCTCCTCAATCACATGCCAGCCCTCGCCCAGGTCACGCTGCGCCACGCCGCACCAGCGCACATCCTGCGCATAGCGCACCGCGGTGCCATCGCGCATGCCAGCCGGATCATAGCCATAGGTGTTGCTGTCACCAAAGCACAGAACGTTTTTCATCGTAAGCTCCCCACTCAATAAAAAGCCGACGGTAGCAGCCCCCGTCGGCTCGGCATGTCACATCACGCGCACCGATTACAGGTACTTGCGCCAGTCGTCGTCATCCTCGTCGTCCTCGGCAGCGGCCTGAGCCTGCTCGGCGGCACGGGCGGCCGCGGCGCGAGCGGCAACCTGAGCATAGGACTCCTCGTTACGCTCGGGGAAGCTTGCCAATACGTGCTCGAACTTGGCAAAGTCCTCATCCCAGCGCGTAGAAGGCACGGCAAAGAACACCTGCTTGACCTTAAAGTCGCCCGACGCGAGCTCCTTACGGAAGAGCTCGGCCACGGCCTCGGCATCAAAGCCGTTATTGTCGCAGCCCCAAGCACCCAGCACGAGCTTCTCGCGACCCAGCTCATCGCAGATGGCAAGGACAAAGCGGATACGGTCGCGCAGGGCATCCAACAGGGCGTCTTCGCTCACGCGGTACTCCTGACGAGCACGCTTGGCGTTGGGTGCAGCGGCGACGATTACGTCGGCATAGGCGTGCACATGGTTGCGGTCGAAGCGCACCGCGGGCACCACCAGCGCACGGTTGCGGTACAGCTCACAGTTGATGTTGCGGCGACGGTTCTCGCCGTACCATTTACGCTGCTTATCGAGGACGTTGTACAGATACGAATCAGCGCACAGCGTGGCCTCCTGGCCCAAATAGCCCTGGATGTAGCCACCGCCCGGATTGGTGAACGAGGCAAAGGCGAGCACAGCCATGTCGCAGAACTGCGCATAGCCGCGGCCGTTGTCCAGAATGGCCTGCGTGGCAGAGGCGTCGAGCACGGTGACCTCGGGCAGGACCGGAGCGGGCTCCTCGGCGGCAGGCGCGGGCTCGGTCTCCGCGGCCTCCTCTGCGGGCGCAGGCTCGGCCACGGCCTCGGTCTCGGCGGACGCAACCTCAGCGGTCTCGACCTCGGCGGCCTCAGACTCCTCGGCAACCTGCTCCTCAGCAGCCACTGCCTTCTGGACCTTGACCCTCATCGCCGCGACAAAACCGGCAGGCATACCATCGAACTCGCGCACGCCGGCAAGCGAACGCTCGATGTCCTTGGCGCAGGCCTCGGACACAGCCGTCACATGGCGCTCGGCGGCCTTCGCACGCGCCTCGCGCTTGGGATTGGGCTGACCCGCTCGGTTGGACCTGCGGTTACGGTTCCTGTTGTCGACGTCTGCCATACATGGCCACCTTTCCTGTCGCTGCCGCTATCGGCTTTTCTCATCCATGATACCCCGCCGCGCACAAAAAAGACGGCCCCGAAGGACCGCCTTTCGCATCGTTTTACCGTGTCCGGCAGGAAGCATCGCAATGCCGCGCTTTAATCGCGACGGCCGAGGATGTTCAGAATGCGCAGGAACACGTTGATGATGTCCACGAACAGGTTGGATGCCATGAGCACCGCATTGGGAAGCGTGGGCGGCACCGTCGTGGCAACATAGGTGTCGTAGCCAATAAAGCCGGCGAACACCACGATCACGATCAGGTCGGTGATGGACTGCGAAACGCCCATGAACATCAGCACGATCTCGACCAGAATCGTGGCAAGCAGGATGCCAAAACCAATGCCATACACACGCTGGAAAAACTTGGGGAAGGTCACGCCCAGCGCACCAAAGACAAAGGTGATGGCGGCCGTGGCGATAAAGGCGGTGTTAATGGTAGGCAGGTCGTAGTTGGCGAGACCAAACGACGCGGTCAGGCCAAAGGTGCTCGCAAAGATTACGTAGCCCACAAGGGACAGGCCCACGGACTGCTTGCCCGCAGCAGCCGACATCATGACCATGCCGACGATGGTCAAAATAAACGAGCCAAAGACCAGCGGTAGGGCGGCACCGCTCATCATCATGCGCGCAAACGACATGGTGCTCGTAAAGTAGGCGCCGGCGCCCATGGCGCAAAAGCCCAAGAAGATCAGGGCAGACATGGCGAGATTGTACGCGCGCGGCGACATCTCCTTGGCGCGGCTTGCGCCGGTCTCGACGGGGCCGTTCTGATAGCCCTGGATATCGTTCATATACTTCGTCCTTTCAAAAAGCGCCACAAATAACGGCGCCGTAGGCGACAATATCCCTGCCATTGTACCCGAATGCCGTGCGCTCTTACCTGCGGCGCTCGCCCTCAAGCGTACGGTCAAACGCCCATACCCACCAACGCATCACGTGCGCCTGCGAGCCATCCGCCCGCTCGCGCGTCTGGTCCTCCAGATACAACTCGGTCGCATGTCCGCCAAAACGTACCTTATAGGTTGCCGTACGAACGCCGTGAACCGTCAGGCCAAACCCGGTGGTCGAGATAATTTCGTCGATCGTAAAACAACGGCCGTCGACCCAGCAGACGGTGACCGGCACGACTTGCCCGCCCGCAAGGATGCGGGCCACGACGTCCACATACTGCTTGTGCACGCGTCGAGTTTTGCCATCTGTCTGTCGATATTCCATGCCCCCTATTATCGAACGCATGTTTGTATGTTGTAAAGCGAACAGGCTGTGGTTTTGGCGTGTCGGACCGCAGGCGCACGTCCGCACGACGCGTTAGCAAAAAGAACACCCGCGGTCAACAGGGCTAATATTCAATGTTAGTGCCAAAAAATTCACTTCTCCCATCAGAACTCGGTAAAGAAACCAGCAGGAGGTGATACGATTTATCATGTTTTTGTAACGTGCCTGCAAACTTCGAGAAAGCCCATATATGGACGTAACGTTCTCAACCTTCCTCGGCCAACTTGTGTCGAACCCAGTCCTTGCCGTCACCGTGATCCTCGCGCTCGGCGCCATCTTCGTCAATGGATGGACCGACGCACCCAACGCCATCGCGACCTGCGTCACCACACGTTGCATGCCCGCCCGCGCCGCCATTCTCATGAGTGCCGCATTCAACTTCTTGGGCGTGCTCATCATGACGCACTTTAACGCGAGCGTCGCCAACACCATCTCACATATCGTCGACTTTGGCGGAAACAGCACCATGGCGCTCGCGTGCCTCTGCGCGGCGCTGTTCTCCATCGTCGTCTACGGCGCCACAGCGTCGCGTTTTGGCATCCCCACCTCGCAAAGCCACAGCCTTATCGCCGGCCTGACCGGTGCCGCCATCGCCCTCGGCGGTGCGAGCAGCGTCAACGTCCACGAGTGGATGAAGGTCATCTACGGCCTGGCGCTCTCCATCGGTCTGGGCTTTGTCATGGGCTGGGTCCTGTGCAAGCTCGTCTCGATTCTTTTCGCCGCCGCCAACAGGCGACGTGCCAATGTCTTCTTTAAATACGCTCAGATCGCGAGCGCTGCGGCCATGAGCTTTATGCACGGCGCGCAGGATGGACAGAAGTTCATCGGCGTGCTCTTTTTAGGCGTGGCCTTTGCCAGCGGCCAGACGAGCGTCGGCGATGCCGGCATCCCCATCTGGATTATGCTGCTATGCTCGGCCACCATGGGCATCGGCACCAGCGTGGGCGGCGAGCGCATCATCAAGTCCGTTGGCCAGAGCATGGTCAAGCTCGAAAAGTACCAGGGCTTCTCCGCCGACCTGGCGGGCGCCGCGAACCTGCTGCTTGCCACCCTTACCGGCATCCCCGTGTCCTCCACGCACATCAAGACCTGCGCCATCATGGGCGTCGGTGCCGTCAAACGCCTCTCGGCCATCAACTTCGGCGTCGTCAAGGACATGATGTTCACCTGGTTCTTCACCTTCCCCGCCTGCGGACTCATCAGCTTTGTCATGGCCAAGCTGTTCATGATGTTCCTCTAGCCACACCGAGCGTCCATCCGGACCGCAAAACTTCGCCCACCCGTCTTCGCCTCGAAAGGACCCACTCATGGCAAAGAAACCCGATTCGTTCTACTTTGACAACTACGTCGCCTGCGCCGACCTCGCCGTCCAGGCCGCCGAGCTGCTTACCAAGATTTTCGAGAACTTCGATCCCGCAAAGATTCACGATATGCTCGACAAGATGCATGCGATCGAGCATGCGGCCGACAAGAAGCACCATGAGCTTGAGGACGCCCTGCTCACCGCCTTTATCACCCCGCTTGAGCGCGAGGATCTGGACCTGATGAGCTGCTCGCTCGACACCGTGCTCGACCGCATCGAGGGCGTCGTGCAGCGCGTCTACTTCACCAACATCCAGAGCATCCATCCCGATGCCATCGTGATCGCCCACAAGGTGACCGACGCCTGCCGCGCCATGAAAGACCTGATGGTCGAGCTGCCTAACTACCGCAAGTCCAAAACGCTGCGCGAGCTCGTCATCCAGATCAACACCATCGAGTCCGAGGCCGACGAGCTCTATATCAACGCCATGCGTAACCTGCACGTTAACGGCAAGGACCCGCTCGAGGTCATCGCCTGGCGTGACGTGTACGCCTTCCTGGAGTACTGCGCCGACTGCTGCGAGAATGTGGCCGATGTCGTGGATTCGATTGTCATGAAGAACAGTTAATTGGGGGTACATGTCCCACCGGTCGCGGGCCCGGCCACTAATAACCTTTTTCACTCCGGCTGCAAGCAGAGTCGTTCAAAAGGTTATTAGTGGCCGGGCCCGCTCCCTTATGCACCACCATTGGGAACTTTGGCTGATAGATTTAGCGCGACGGGGGTTTGGCTGAAGGGACCTATGGTACCCGTTCGGACACTTTGGCCCTTGATGAGCGTTTGGCTGATTGCTGCTTTGGGTACTCTTTGGGTTACTTTTGGTTTGTTTGATTTTTAATTTTAGGAGGGCTTGTATGTCTTATTTGGATCTGGCTCGTGGTCGGTATTCTTGTCGTTCTTTTGAGGACCGTTCTGTTGAGCAGGCTGTGGTGGATGCCATTGTTGAGGCTGGGCGTATTGCTCCTTCTGCTTGTAATAATCATCCAGCCCGTGTGATGGTGCTGGATACGCCTGAGCTGTTGGAGAAGGCTGCTGCTTGTCAGCCTCGGTTTGCTCGTGATGGGTCTATCTTTGGAGCTCCGCTTGTCTTCCTTATTTGCAGCGTTACCGATGATGCTTGGGTGCGCCCGTATGACCAGATGAATTCCAGTGAAATCGATACGTCCATCGTGTGCGACCAGATGATGATGGAGGCCACCGAGCAGGGCCTGGGAACGTGCTGGGTATGCCATTTTAAGCCTGAGGTGGCACAGGAGCAGTTCAATCTGCCCAAGGGCGTCTATCCCTATCACATGCTCGTCTGTGGCTATCCCGCCGACCACATCGCCGATCCCGAGCATCGCGAGGCCCGTACCATTCCCCTCTCCGACTTCCTCCTCAAGTAGATTTTTGGGACATGCCTTAAAACCTACCCTTGACCGCTCACCCGTTCGCCGAGTTCTGCGCCACTATGTGCAGGGCTCGGTTTTTTATGTTACGCACCCCGGCACAGTCATAAAAAAGGACCCGCAAGCTGCGGGTCCTTTCTAGGCACTAAATTGTAGACCGAATGTTAGTCCAGGTCGTCGGCAGCAAAGTTGTCGATCGGGGCGAAGGGATCGGCCACGGGGACAACCGGGTCAGCGACGGGCAGCGGCTCGGCGGGAACAGTCACCGCAGGAGAAGCGGCAGAACCGACCGGCGTGGAGGCCATGAGGTCGGCCGGGAAGGAGTTCTGGGCATCGTCCATGAAGTGCTGGATAAGCTTGAGATACTCGGCCTTGAACTCCTCACGGGAAGCCTTGAGACGATCGATCTCCTCGAGCTCGGCCTGCTTTTCGGTCAGAGCCTGGCGGATAACCTCGCGGGCCTTGGCGTCAGCCTCGTTGCGGATACGCTCAGCATTCTCGTTGGCATCGTTGACGATGGTCTCAGCGGTCTGCTGGGCAGCGATCAGGGCAGCGGAAATCTGGCGCTCCTGAGCGGAGAAGTCAGGGGCGGGAGCAGCCACGGGGGTGGCAGGAACGGCCTGGGCGGTGGCATCCTGAGCCTGGGCAAGCTGAGCCTGCGCATCGGCAAGCTGCTGCTCGGTAGCAGTCAGACGACCCTTAAGGTCGACGATCTTAGCGAGCATAGCGTCAACCTCGGAGGACAGCGTCTCCAAGAAGACGTCGACCTCAGCAGGATCGTAGCCACGCTTGGCCTCAGAGAAAGTCTGAGCCTGGATGTCTGCAGGGGTAATAGCCATAACAAGTCTCCTTTTTCATCGCCTCGGCGCTACACGCCCGACGTAAGTTACTAAGTCAGTTCTACACGAGTATACCTATAAGAAGCTGCAGAACCAGCCTCTGCACCAACTGCAACGCAATAATCGCAACGACCGGCGAAAAATCGATGCCGCCCATCGGCGGGATGAAACGACGGAACAGGTTGAGCCACGGACCGCACACACTATCAAGCACCGCGGCAATATCCTGAAGCAAACCACCCTGCTTCATGGGAATCCACGTCATAAAGCAGTAGACGACAATGAGCGTGGAATAGAAGTTGAACAGCGTGTTGACCAGCTGGACGATAGTGTAGATGTTGATGGGAATCTCCTCGTCTTGTCTTTACTTAAGGTAGCCGTCGGCACGAAGCTTCTTGAGATCGGAATCTTTGACCTCGCAACCGGCGGGCAGCACCATGAACACGCGGTCGCCTACCTCCTTGACCGTGGCGCCCAGACCGCAGGCAAAGCCGTAAGAGAAGTCCAAGACGCGCTTGGCAACTTCGGTGCGTACGCCCACAAAAATCAGTGCGACAGGCTGCTTGGTGCGAACGCGGCGCACCACGGTCTCCACGTCGTCATAGCTCTCGGGGCGCAGGACATAGGCCGGCAGCTGCGGCGTGGCGTTGATGATATTGCTCGCATAGGCCGAGGCATCGCTCGGTGCAGGCGCGGGTGCAGCGGCGGCACGGGCGCGGGTGTTCTCGGCGTAGCTCGACGGCGTGTCATAGGCACCAGGACGATAACCGCTCGCAACACTGTCCTGCGAGCGCGAAGGCGGGTTATACGTCGTGGCATGGCGGGAGTCATCGCCGACCAGCTGACCGGAGCGCGTATACACGGCAACCGACTCAGCTTCACCACGGCGCGTCTGACCAAGCAGGCCGTTGCTCGGCTCGTCTTGGGTGTAGAAGCCCTCGCCCGAAGCACCGCTGTAGCCGTTGCCCTGATAACCATCGTCATAGCCGTCATCGTAGCCGTAGTCGTCGTCCTGGCCATAACCCTGGTCGTAACCCTGCTGGCCGCCCAGGTGCATCTTATTTTTAATCTCGTCAAAGAAGCCCATGGTTGTGTCCTCTCGCGGTTTAGTGCAGGCGCCCCGATAATCAGTGCGCACTTCAGAGCCTTATTTTACTGCAAACTCCGGGCTAAATACTACCCTGCCCAGGCGAACGAGCGTAGAGCCCTCCTCAAGGGCAGGCTCAAAGTCCTCGCTCATGCCGCAGGAAAGCTCAGGCAGGTTCAAATCGGGATGCGCCGCCTCCAGCTCATCCCTCAGCTCACGAAGCCCCGCAAAGGTGCGGCGTGCCACATCCTTATTCCCCCGGGGCGCCATAGTCATAAGCCCCTGCACGCAAATTCCCTCGAGCTCCGCAAGCTCACCCGCGGCGGCGCGAATCTCATCGGGCGAAAAGCCTCCCTTCGACTCCTCACCACTCACATTGACCTCAATGAGCACGCGCTGGGGGCCGGCGAGCTCGCCTGCCTCAATCTTGCGGACAGCACGGCTCGAGATCGCCTGTGCCAGATGCAGCGAACCCACCGAGTGAATCAGCTCGGCTGAGCCCAGCACCGCATTGATCTTATTGGTCTGCAGGTTGCCGATCATATCGAAGCGCACCTCGGGCAGCTCCGGATGCTCCGCCAGACCCGTGAGCTTGCGAACCAGCTCCTGCGGGCGGTTCTCGGCAAAATGGCGATACCCCGCCTGGATGGCAGCAACAGTCTCATCGACACCAACGGTCTTGGACACGGCAATGAGGCGCGCGGCGTCGTGGGGGCGGCCCGCGCGATCGAGCGCCGCATAAAAACGTTCCAGAATCTGCTCGCGGCGAGCGCGCATCAAGTCCAAATAGTTATCCATTGCCAATCGCCTCCGCTGACAGCCAAACAAGTAGTCCCATGCTAACGCAAGAGCGCGGCCCCGCATGTGCAAGGCCGCGCTCACTTAGGTATTTACAATCTTTCGACGAACGGGGCTAGTTACTCCTCGTCGTCCTCGCCATCGTCCTCGTCCTCAAGATGATCGAGCAGGTAGCGAAGACCCTCGCTGAGCTCGTTGGCGGGCACCTTGGCAACGTAGCGCGCGTCGACAGCGGGCCTCATGATAACACCCTCGCCCGAAGGCACGCGCATGCTCTCGAGCTCATCCTCGTCCACACGGGCGATATCGCCGGCGTTCATACGCTGACCAGTCAACAGGAAGGTCAGACGGCAAGCGGCATCGATGGAAATGGAAGCGATACGATCGAGGTAGCGCGAAACCATGATGGCGCGGCGCAGGTCGTCATAGTTGCTGTCGTCGTCCATAAAGTCGCCCGTATCCATACGGTTAAAGGTGCGGAAGAACTTCTCGTAGGCGGCGTGCACTGGCTCGTCCTCGACGGCCAGGTTGCAGATGATGGACATATCATTGGTGACGAGCGCAGAAAGCGAAGAGCCCAGCACCCGGTAGACGGCCTCAGCCTCGGCCTTAACCGTGCCGACAAGCTCCTTGGGCAGCGAGATGTCGGCCTTGATCATATGACGCGTGGCACGGCAGATCTGACGGACCTTATCGGTCATGCGCTGCAGGTTAAAGTCGACGTAGATGATCGTCTGAAGCAGGCGGAAGTCGGAGGCGACCGGTGACTGCGTGGCGATCAGGTTGTAGCAGACGGCCTCCAGGTTGGCGCAGCGCGCGTCAATCGAAAGCGTACGTTTCTTGGTCTTGGTGGCGAGCTTGCGGTCGTCGGTCACATAGGCCTTCACGGCATCGTGGAGAGCCAGATCGACGGCCTCATAGATGCTCAGCATCTCGTGACGGGCCTCGACGAGCTGACGGGAAAACAGTTTGCGCATGGTTCACTCCAATCAGTTGGGTGCGGTCATGCCGCCCGCACAGTGAATACGCACCGGACCAGGTCCGATCGGCTTGGGACTAGTCGCACCGATCAGCCAAAGCGGCCGGTGATATAGTCTTCCGTCCGCGAGTCCACCGGGCTGGTGAAGATCGCGTCGGTTTGACCATACTCGATGAGCGTGGCGGGCTCGCCGGCAACTTCCTGCAAGAAGAATGCGGTGTAGTCGCTGATACGAGCTGCCTGCTGCATTGAATGCGTGACGATGATGATCGTCATCTCGGGCGCCAGCTCGGCCATCAGATCCTCGACCTTAGAGACGGACGTGGGGTCGATGGCGGAGCAGGGCTCGTCCATCAGGAGGACATCGGGTTGCACCGCAAGCACGCGCGCGATGCACAGACGCTGCTGCTGACCGCCCGAGAGCGCCAAACCATCCTTGTTGAGCTGATTGGATACCTCTTTCCAGAGGTTGGCGCGCTTGAGCGATTCTTCCACGATGTCATCGAGGTCGCTTTTGCTAGTCACGCCCTGCAGACGAGGGCCAAAGGCGACATTCTCGTAGATGGATTTGGGAAACGGGTTGGGCTGCTGAAAAATCATGCCCACGCGGCGACGGAGGTCGACCGGGTCGACGCCCTCGGCATAGATATCGTTGCCGTCGAGCGTCATGGTGCCCTCGACGCGCGTACCCTCGATCAGGTCATTCATGCGGTTGATGCAGCGCAAAAACGTCGACTTACCGCAGCCCGAAGGGCCAATGAAGGAGGTGATAGCGTTTTTAGCGATGTTGAGGTCGAGCCCCGTCAGCGCATGAAAGTCACCGTACCAAAAGTTGAAATCCTTGGCCGTAATGGCCGCTTGCTCCAGCGTGGGAGCGGACTGATAAACGGACATGGGACTCCTTAACTAGCGACGCTTGCGCGACAGGAAGCGCGCAAACAGGTTGAAGGCCAGAATGATCACCATCAGCAAGAGCGCGGTGCCGTAGGCTGCGTTCATGTTGATGCCGTCGTTGGCAAGCAGGTACAGGTGAACGGTCATGGGGCGGCCGGAATCGAGCGGCGAGATAGGTAGATTGATGGCCTGGCCCATGGTGTAGAGCACCACGGCGGTCTCGCCAATGGCACGGCCGATGGCAAGGACAATGCCCGTGGCAATACGGCCAAAGGCAGAAGGAAGCACAATCTTGGAGACAACCTGCCACTTGGTGGCGCCCAGGCCGTACGCGCCCCAACGGATATAGCGCGGGACGGCGCGAATGGCCTCTTCGGTGGTGCGCATGACGATGGGAAGCATCAAGAGCGCGAGCGCCAGAGCGGCCGAGACCATCGAAAGGCCCAGGCCCATGGCCTCGACAAACAAGGCGTAGCCAAACAGGCCCATAACGATGGAGGGCACCGAGGCCAAAGCGTCAGCAGCGTAGCGAATGAGCTCAACGATCTTGCCCTGCTTGGCGTACTCGGCCAGATAGACGGCTGCCAGCACAGCGATCGGCGTGCAGATAAGCATGGCGAGCGCCGTCACATAGACGGTCGAGACGATCGTGGGCCAAATTCCGCCCTCGGCGTTGACGCCCTGAGGCCAACCGAAGATAAAGTCGAGCGAGATATGCGGCAGGCCGTTAATGACCACATAGGCAATGATAGCGACAAGCACCAGCGTGGTGATGTATGCCGCGGCACGGAACACGCCAAGCATGATCTTGTTGGACAGGTCCTTGTTGATGCGGCCCTTCTTGCCATGGGAAAGGGCACGCTTGATGCGCTCGCGCGACGAGGTCGTATCGACCGTCGTGTCAACGGAATCGGACATAGCCTACCCCCTCTTCTTCTTGGAAATCAGACGGACGACGCCCACCAGCGTGGCGGAGATGATAAACAGGACCACGCCCATGCCGAACAGCGCCGAGCGGTGCAGACCCGAGGAATAGCTCATGTCGAGCGCGATCTGGCTCGTGAGCGTCGAGATGGGGCTCGCAATGCTGTCGGGAATAACCGGGGCGTTACCCACGACCATGAGCACGGCCATGGTCTCGCCGATGGCACGGCCCATACCCAGCACGATCGCATCCACGATACCCAGCTTGGCGGCAGGTAGCACGACCTTATAGATGGTCTGCCACTTAGTAGCGCCCATGGCATACGATGCCTCGCGAATACCCATGGGAATGGAATTGAGGGCATCGATGGTGAGCGTGGTGATGGTAGGGACGATCATGATGGCAAGCACGAACCACGCCGTCAGCGCACCAAAACCAAGACCACCGGTCAGTTGCGCGATAAACGGACGGATGATGATCATGCCAAAGAAGCCATAGATGATAGAAGGGATGCCGGCCAACAGGTCAACGGCAGGGCTGATGAGCTTGCGCACGCGCTTGCTGGCGATCTCGACCAGATACACGGCCGTGCCCACGCCTAGGGGCACACCCATGGCGAGCGCACCGACGGTCACCAGACCCGAGCCGGCAAGCAGCGACACGATGCCGTAGTGGCCCTCAGAGGGCGCCCACGTAAAGCTAAAGAAGTCCGCCAGACCGATGTCGGTAAAGACGGGCAGCGCCGAGTACGTGGTAAAGACAAAAATCAGGATGACGGTAACAACCGCCAAGAACGCGCAGGCAAAGAAAATCCACTGCAGCGCCTTCTCCTTGATATAGGTGCTGCGCGATACGAGCGCCAGCTCGCGCTTCTTGGGCGCCTGAGCATTCTGCTCAGTCTGGGAGTTTTCCTGTGCTTCCATGCTACTCACTCCCCTTCTCGTCGTTGGTGACGGGAATAAAGCCCGCCTCGCGAATCTGCTTGTCCATCTTTTCGGACGTCACGTAGTCGATGTAATCCTGCGCCTGCTGCGAAGGCGCACCCTTCACAAAGAAGTAAAGGTCGCGCGAGATGGGATAGCCGCCACTCGCGACCGTCTTCTCGGACGCCTCAACATGATTGACCGAGACGGCCTTGACCGAGGTCTTGGCGTTGAGGCTATCGACGAAGCCCAGCGAAATGTAGCCGATAGCCCCGCGCGAACGAGATACCACGTCGCGCACCTGGCCCGTGCCCGAAAGAACGGCCGAGCGGCGATCGAACGGGGTGCCGTCCATCACGATGGTGCGGAAGGCTTCACGCGTGCCAGACGCCTCATCTCGGTTGATAACCTGAATCCTCAGGTCCTCGCCACCGACTTCTTTCCAGTTGGTGATCTTGCCGGCATAGATATCGCGGAGCTGCTCGGTCGAGAGGTTATCGACGGGGTTGTCTTCGTTCACGATGACCGCGATACCGTCGTGGGCAATGACGATGGGAGTCAGGCCCAGATCCTGTTCGTCGGCATTGAGTCCACGGGAGGAGCTGGCGATATCGGCCGTGCCAGCGCTGACGGCTTCGATGCCAGCGGAAGAGCCCAAACCGGAAACGAGCACGTCGATGCCGGTCTCCTCCTTAAAGCCCTCTGCCGCAATTTCGGCGATAGGAAGGCAGGTCGTGGAGCCGGCCACGGTAATGGAAGAGGTAGAAGATCCCGAAGAACAGGCGCACAGCGTAAGCGTAAGCACAGCGGCGCTCAGGACCGATACGATCTTTCTCATAGCATCACGCCGATCGCGGCATGGCGCCCACAGGTGCCGTCCTCGTTACGGTAGGAATAAAAGCGGTCGTTCTGACGCACGGTCGAAAGCTGGGTATCCACGATATTATCCGCGTCGACACCGACATCTACCAGCGCCTCGCAAATGGCAGCGGAAAGATCGAGCATGCGAGAGGCACTCGCATCGATGCAAGAGAACTCGGCGGCAAAGCGATCCATGAGCTCCTGGGAAACCTCGTACTCGTCACCCAGGATATGGGGCCCGATATAGGCGGAAACGTCGCTCGCATCGCAGCCGGCAGCATCGCAAAGCGCCTGGCACGCCTTGGCAGAAATACGTGCAATCGTGCTCTTCCAACCGGAGTGCACCACGGCAAATCCGCCGGGGGCCACCAGCACCACGGGAACGCAGTCGGCAAAGCAGAGCAGCACGGGCACGTCATGGGCCGTACAGACGATGGCATCGCAGCCCTCAGCAATCTGCTCGCGAACAGCCTCAAGATCGTCGGCGCCGTTCGAAGTCACCGTAACGATATGGTCACCATGTACCTGATTGGGCACGAGCAGATTATGCTCGCACTCAGTGGCGCCCATAGCTTCGAGCGCTCGACGACGATTTTCTTGAACTGCAAAGGGGTCATCGCCTACATGCGAGCCCAGGTTGAGCGAGGAGTACGCATCTTCGGAAACACCACCGGTGCGCTCGGTAAAGGCAAAGCGGACATCGGATGTCGCGCCCTCCACCAACGTAACTCCATCATGGTCGACACGCGAAACCCTGTCCGCACGTGCTGCCATACTAAAGCCTCCTAATAACACAAGTACCGCGGCGTCGCCGCGCAGTCCGCGTTTATACGGCTGTCATACTTCCTTAAAAGGATACCCGCAGCGGTAGGGACCAAACGTAAAGGGAACGTAAGGAGATTGGAGGCTTTCGTTTACAAACGAGAAACAAAACGGGGCGCATCCAAATGAACACACCCCGTGCAGGTCGTTGAGAAAAACGAACTAGAAGCTACCGCGCTTCAGAAAGTCGGGAAGCTCGAACTGGTCGTTGCCAAAGTTGGGCAGCTCGGTACCACCGACGTTGCGGGTCGGAGCGGCCTGAGCCGGGCTGGCAGCCGGAGCGGTGCGCTGCGGCTCAGCGGAGGCAGCGGCCTTGCTCTGAGACTGCTGAGCAGCAAAGAGCTCATCCTGACGGTTGACGTTGGAGTCGGAGAAGCCCGTAGCGATGACGGTGATACGCACCTGATCGCCCAGGGACTCGTCGACAACGGTACCGAAGATGATGTTGGCCTCGGGGTCGACGGCGTTGGCGACAACGTCGGCGGCGTCGCTGATCTCCTGGATGCCCAGGTCCTTGGAACCGGCGATGGAGAGCAGCACGCGCGTGGCACCATCGATGGAGCTCTCGAGCAGCGGGCTGGAGATGGCCTGCTGGGCAGCGTCGACGGCACGAGTATCCCCAGAAGAGGTACCGATACCCATCATGGCGGTACCGGCCTGCTTCATGATGGTCTTAACATCGGCGAAGTCCAGGTTGATGATACCGGGGACGGTGATGAGGTCAGTGATACCCTGGGTGCCCTGGGAAAGGACGCCATCGGCAATCGCGAAGGCCTCGAGCATGGTGGTCTTCTTCTCGGCGATGTCGAGCAGCTTATCGTTAGGGATGACGATCATGGTGTCGACGCAATCGGAGAGGGTCTTGATGCCCTCCTCGGCGCTCTTCTTGCGCTTGCGGCCCTCGAAGGTGAAGGGCTTGGTCACGACGGCGACGGTCAGTGCGCCGACCTCGTTCATCGCGATATCGGCAACGATGGGAGCAGCGCCGGTACCGGTGCCACCGCCCTCACCGCAGGTGATAAACACCATGTCGGCGCCAGCGAGCGCCTCGGCAATGTCGTCACGGGACTCATCGGCAGCCTTGCGGCCAACCTCGGGGTTGGCGCCGGCGCCCAGGCCGCGGGTAAGGTCGGTGCCGATGTGCACCTTGATATCGGCATCAGAGATCGCGAGTGCCTGAGCATCGGTGTTGATGGCAACAAACTCGACGCCGCGGATGCCCTCTTCGATCATTCGATTGACCGCGTTGGTACCGCCGCCGCCGACGCCGACCACCTTAATGACGGCAAGGTAGTTGTTGATCTCTGTCTCGTGCATGTCGGTCCTCCGAACAAAGGTTATAGCCATAGCATGGGTCGACCCCTGCGCACATTAACCTTCAGGTTGAAAGTAAATGCAAAGGTAAACCGTATTATGTTTGCACATTATGAACGTATCAGTCAAATAATTGACCGTGAAAACCAAACAAACCAGATAAACGGCGTGGTATGGCCCCTCAACAAAGCATCAACCAGCGCTACGAGGTCGGAGCATTCCTAAATGTGTAGTTGCCCGGAGAGCGCACATTGATATACGTTACGCCCTCTACCTGCGAAAGCAACTTGGTGACTACGCGTTCCTTCTTGGCGATATCGTCCGAATCGCCCAGCGACACCTCAATGCCGTTATTGAGGTTTGCCGAGATGGCTTCGACCGAAGGCGTGGAAATATCCTTGACTTGTCCCAAGAACTCGCTCGAAAAACCACGCACATAATCCAGGCCAGCCTTAACGGCTTTGGAGTTAACCGCCTGGCCGGAAACCGGAGCGACATCCGCCGAGACATCAGTCAACAACACCGCGCCATAATGCTTGGCGAGCGCCAGCGCGGCATCGATTCCGGTCAAGGTATTTGAGCCCTGCCCTGTCGTGATGACGTTGCCCTGGTCGTCCACTTCGACCGACGTCGACAGCGGGGCGATCCAGGTGTCATCGTCTCCGATAGCCCAGGCAAGGTCGTCGGAGCTGATATACGCAATGGCGATAACTTTACGCTCCGTCGGCGTGATGATAAGCGTATGGGGAAACTGGCGCTGGACATCCACGCCCGAAACCCACGGGTTCTGCTTGAGATCCTCGGTAATCTGGTCGGGATCGACGTTGAAAAGCGACGTTCCCTCGGGCAAGTCGATCAGCTGGATAGCATCGTGCTTCGTCACATGCTCGCTGCCTTGAATCTGAATATCAGTGGCAGTAAACAGTCCAGAGTTGATCACCACGATGGCAACGACGACGAGCACGGCCAAGACGGCCAGAACGCCGCCCACGATTTTGCCTTTGCCTGTAACGACAGAAGCGGCGTCTGATGTTTTATTTGCCATCGCTCCAAGTGAAGATAACGGGTTGAAACCTTTTTTACTCGAAGGCTTCTTGGCGGTAGCCGGCACCGATGTCAGCGAGCGCGGTTTCGATGCGCCCGGCGTGCGACCTGGACGCGCCGCTTTAGTTCCCGTCGAGGGCTTGGGAGCTGCCATGGGACGGGCAGTCTTGGCGCCCATAACAGGCTTTGACGTCACCGAGGGACGCGAGGACTTTTTTGCGGCCGGACGATTACCGAGCTGCGAGCCGACGACCGGACGACTGGTCTGTCGAGCATGCCCGACAGACTTAGAGTGCGCGACGGTATTGCGTTGAGGTTTGGCAGGCGCGCCGGAACGCCCTCCGGCGCGGCGGAAGGTGGGTTTCGATGCTCTAGAAGCCGAGGAATTTAACTTCCGGTCTGAGCTCGATGCCATACGCCTCCCTCACCTTTCCGTGCACATGTCTAATAACCGCGGCAACGTCATCGGCCGAGGCAGTTCCGTTATTAACGATAAAATTAGCGTGAACGGGCGAAACTTCCGCGCCGCCAATCGAAAAACCCTTTAATCCACAATCCTCGATAAGCTTGCCCACACTCGCATCGGGCGGGTTGCGAAAGACAGACCCGCAGGATGCACGACCCATGGGCTGCGTACGCTTGCGCCTCGTCAGGTACCGCTCCATGCGCTCGCGAATGTCGGCCTTGGGCGCCGGTTTAAGCTTGAACACGCACTCGAGGATGATCTCATTGCGGGGAAGGCTACATTCGCGGTAGCCCCAAGTGATCTCGGACCCCGCATAATGCTTGATACCGGATGCCGGGTCAAACGTTACGACATCCTCAACCAGCGAGCCAATCCACTCGGTCCGTGTGCCGGCATTCATAGATATCGCACCGCCGACCGAACCAGGAATGCCAACGGCAAACTCAAGGCCCGAGAGGCTACGCGACAGGGCATCGTTGACCAGGCGCGCAAACATCACGCCCGCACCGACCGTCAGCGTACAACCGTCATCGGCAACAACCGTGCGCTGAAACTCACGTCCGAGCGAAATGACGGCACCGCGATAACCGCCATCGGCAACCAGCAGATTGGAGCCCTTGCCGATGATGACCCACGGCACCTGCTCGCGATCGAGCACCGCCACGGCGCGGCGGAGGGCATGATAGCTATGGCACGTCACAAAGAGGTCGGCCTTGCCGCCGATACGATAGCTCGTATGACGCGCAAGGCGCTCGTCCTCGATCACATCCGTGTCGATCATGCCCGAGAGCGCCATGACGGCGTTAAACAGACCCATTAGACTTAAGCGTCTTTCTTGGCAGTCAGATACTCAATGAACTCGGGACCGACGGTCGTAACGTCACCGGCACCCATGGTAAGCAGCAGGTCGCCCTCGCCCACCATCTGCTCGAGCTCCTGATTGAGCTCAAGACGGCTGGAGCAGTACACGACCTCCTTGCCAGGATGCTTGGCGCGCACGGTATCGGCGAGCATCTTAGAGGTGACACCCGGAATGGGCATCTCGCCAGCCGAGAACACATCAATCAGCAGCAGCTTATCGGCATTGGCAAATGCATCGGCAAAGTCGTCGCACAGGGCCTGCAGGCGCGAATAGCGGTGCGGCTGGAACACGACGTCGACGTGCTTGTAGCCCAGCGACGAAGCGGCAGCAAGCGTCGCCTTAATTTCGGTGGGGTGATGGCCGTAATCATCGACCACGGTGATGCCATCGATATCGCCCACGTGGGTAAAGCGACGGCGGACGCCCTCAAAGCTCGAGAGCGCCTTGGCGGCGACGTCGATGTCAAGGCCCAGGACATGGGCGACGGTGAGCACCGCCGTGGCGTTGAGCATGTTGTGGCGACCGGGGTTGCTCTTGATCTCCACAGCGTGCTCAGTGCCGTCCTCAAAGCGAACGATAAAGTCACTCTGGATGCCCTTGACATCCGGGTGCACGCAGACGATGTCGTTGCTCTCGGCAAAGCCGTAGGAAAGCACGTGACGGCCCGTCGACTTGGCGAGCTCGACCAGATGCGGGTCCTCACCACAGACGATGACGGTGCCGTCCTCGCCCACCAGGCTCATGAATTTGGCGAAAGTTGCCTCGATCTCCTCGATACCCGAGTAGTGATCGAGGTGGTCGGCCTCGACGTTGGTCACAATGACCACGTTGGGGTTCAGGAACAGGAAGGAGCTGTCGGACTCGTCGGCCTCGGCGACAAAGTAGTCTCCCGAGCCGTTCTTGCCGTTCGTGTCATAGCCCTCGACGATGCCGCCGATCAAGAAGCTCGGATCCAGACCCATGCGGTCGAGCATGGTGGCGCACATCGAAGACGTGGTGGTCTTGCCATGCGTGCCGGCAACAGCGACGGTAGTGTAGCCGTGGCCCAAAGCAGAGAGCATCTTGGCACGGGGCCACACGGGAATGCCCAGCTCGCGAGCGCGCACGAGCTCAGGGTTGGACTCCGGAATAGCGGTGGAGACAACAACCACGTCGGGCTTGACCTCGTCGATCGTGGCTGCCTCATGGCCCACATGCACCTTCACACCAGCGCGGGTAAGCTGGCGGATATAACGTGACGTCTTAAGGTCGGAGCCGGTAACGGCATAACCGCGCTCGTGCAGAACGAGGGCGATGCCGCTCATGCCGGCGCCGCCGATACCGATAAAGTGGGCGCTCTTAAACTCGGGCGCGGAGGTTGCAGTCTGGGAATCAGCCATGTGCTCGTGTACTCCTTGCGTAAACACTGCCTGTAACCCGTTAACTGTACCGCACCTACCGCATCAGCGCGAGGGCGACCGACGATATCCCGTCTAACTAACGCAAACCCTCTACCGCATCGGCCAGAAGAGCGGCGGCCCTATCCTGAGCCAGACCACGCGCCGCCTGACGCATGACGTCGCGCTCTGCCGCGTCATCGACCAGGTGCAGCAGCTCATCGGCAAAGGCAGAACCGTCGATATCGGCATCGGCGCAGAGCACGCCGGCCCCGGCGTCGACCAGATAACGGGCATTGGTGGTTTGGTGGTCAGCCGTCGCATGCGGATACGGCACGAGTATCGAGGGCACGGCGAGCGCAGCGATCTCGGCCACGCTCGATGCACCCGAACGCGAGAGCACCAAATCGGCAGCAGCCAGCATATCGCCCATGTTGTCGATGTAAGGCTGGACACGGTAACGCTTCGCCTCCTCGGGCGTCAGCGCCAAAGCGCGCTCGGTCTCCTCAAAGCCGTCGGCACCCGTCGAATGCAACACATAGAGGTTCTTGCGCGAAAGCAGCTCGTTTTTGAGCGAAACCGCGCGCTCGTTGAGGTGCTGGGCGCCAAGTGAACCACCAAAGACGAGCAGCAGCGTAGCGTCCTCGGGAACGCCAAGTGCCTTGCGGCCGCGAGCGCGATCGCCCTCGATCACCGAGCGACGTACGGGGTTGCCGGTCATGAGCACGTGGTCAGGGTCACCTTCGCGCTCAAAGACCGAGCGCGCTGCCGGCACCGAGATGCACACGCGAGCGGCGTGGGAGTTCATCATCTTGTTTGCCAGGCCCGGAACAGAGTTCTGCTCATGTAGCAGATACGGAACGCCTGCGCCCTTGCACCACCCCAGCAGCGGAACCTCGACATAGGCACCAAAACCGATGGCAGCATCGGGCTTGCCGACCTTTGAGAAATGGCTGGCGAGCGCACGCTTGGCCTTGTTGACACGCCACAGCGAGGTCAGCGCCGTCCAGGGACGGGAGCGGTCGAAGCCCGTGACCGTAATGGGCACAAAATCAAACCCAGCCTCGGGGACCAGACGACCCTCGAGCTTGCGCGACTGGCCCACGAACACAACGTGGTGGCCACGGTCATGCAGCTCCTCGGCCAAAGCGAGCGCGGGGTTAATGTGTCCTGCCGTGCCGCCGGCTGCAATAGCAACGGTCATCTTATCGGTCATGGTAGTCCCTTCGTACACGCGGTCCCTGGTCGTCGGTGCGCAAACGCGCCGACGGGTCCGAGTTCAAATCGATTCGATTATATCCGCCGCCCGCGCTGCGAGGGCTGGGGCGCTGCGGACGACCTTGCGGCGCCGTCCGCGGACGTGGACGAGCTGCCGGCTCGGATGCAGAACCATCCAGAACGGTAAAGCCGTTACGCGAAGATCGCTCGCCGCGTACGTGGGGCACGCCGGCGGTACTCTCATCCATAACGGTAAAGCTCTCGCGGCGACGGTCGTACTCATCGCGACGAGCGCTCTCGTACGAAACGCGCAGGATCAGACCGGCAAGCATAAGCGACACAATAATCGACGAACCGCCGTAGCTAATAAACGGCAACGGTTTGCCCGTCATGGGAAACACGTTGAGGATGCCCAGCGCATTGATCAAAAACTGCACCGCGAGAATGACCGCGGAGCCAGACGCCATGAGCGCGCCCCGACGATCGGTCGCCTGCTCGGCAATGCGAAACGCCGAGTAGATCAGCATCGCAAACACCAAGAAGAACAGCACGGTTCCGACAAAACCGACTTCCTCGCCAATGATGGCCAGGATGTAGTCATTGTGCGCCTCGGGCAGATACGAGTACTTCATGGTTGAGTTGCCGATGCCACGGCCGAACAGACCGCCCGAGGCAAAGGCCATGATGGCAAGCGTGGCCTGATAGCCGTCACCATACTCGTCGGCCCAAGGGTTCAAGGCAACCTGAATACGCACCATACGGTATGGCTCTGCGACAAGCGCAATCACGATCACGAGAATGCCGAAGATTAGCACGCCGATGATAAATCTGGGGTCGAGACCCGCAAACAACGCCATGCACATGAGGGTCAACAGGATGATCAGGACGGTACCGAAATCGGGCTGGATAAAGATCAGAAAGAGCGAAATGCCCAGGTAGATGCCCATCTTGCGAAGGAATTCGTTGATGTTGCCACCGGGCGAAAAGAAGCGATCGAGCATGATGGCCGAATACGCAATGGCAAATGGCTTTAAAAACTCGGAAGGCTGGAACTGAATGCCGGCGATGTTGAGCCAGCGCGTGGCGCCACGGCTGCCGCTGCCCACCAAGAACACCAGAAACAGTAGCCCTATCATGCCTATGAGGAAGATCCTGAGCACGTCTTCCCCAAACCAACTGTCCGGCAAGATGCGCACGATGGCAACCATAGCCAGCACGCCAACTCCGGCAAACGCGGCTTGCCGAAACAGAAAAAACGTCGCCGAGCCATTCTCGTGCAGCGCCTCGACCGAAGACGCCGAGTACACCATCAGCAGGCCAAAGCACACCAAGGTAAACAGGCAGGCCATGAATATCAGACGGGGGCGCATGATACGGGCGGGAACGCCGGCAATATAGCGTTCGCTAAACGTCTGCCCGCCGCGACCGGAACGCGGTGTGCTGCGCCGCGAGGAAGCACGGTCCGAGTCGGGCCTCCTCATACCTTGTCGGGGGCTCTCCTCTCTCACCGGCAACCCCTATTCCATTTGCGATTTCGCCGCAGCGGCAAGCTGCGCCACATAGTCCTTAAACACGCGGCCGCGCTCCTCATAGCCCGAGAACTCATCGAACGAAGAGCAGGCAGGAGAAAGTAAGATCACGTCGCCACGGCTCGACAGCGAACGGGCAACGTCCACGGCATCGCGTAGGTCATCCGCCTGGGCGATATCCACATCGCCATCGACATCGGCCTCGTCCATAGCGGCGGTGAAGCGCTCGCGCGCATCGCCAAAGCAGACGACCGAGCGCACGTTATCCATAACAACGCGCGCGAAGTCCGTGAGCGGCGTGCCCTTATCGTGGCCGCCGAGCAGCAAGATCACGTCGTCATCGGGAAATGCCGTCAGTGCCTTCTCGACCGCGTCGGTGTTGGTCGCCTTGGAATCGTTGACGTAGCGCACACCGTCAATCTCGCCGCACGGCTCCACGCGATGCTCGAGCGGCTGGAACGAGGCCAGACCGCGGCGGACACCATCGACATCGGCACCGACGGCCAGAGCAGCCGTGGCGGCACATAAGGCATTGATGACATTGTGGTGGCCCGAGATCTTGAGCTCGGACGTGGCGACAAGCTGAGTCTCGACGCCCTTCAGGCGCACGACCATTTTGCCGTCGCGCACAAAGGCGGCGTCTGCACCCTCGGGCTCGTCAAAAGCGACCTTGCAGATGCGGCGACCCGGCGTATAGATGTACTCATCGAACTCGTGAATGCCGGCGTCTTCGACGTCGACAACCACCAGATCGTCATCGACCATATTGTCAAACAGCTTGATCTTGGCAAGCGCATAGTTCTTATGGCTCTTATGCCAGCCCAAGTGGTCGGGAGTGATGTTGAGCAGCACTGCCACGCGAGGGTGGAGCTCGGTGGTCGTAGCAATCTGATAGCTCGAGAGCTCAGCCACAAACCACTCGTTGTGGGCTCGGCCGTCAATCTCGTTGACCGGCGGCTCGCCGATGTTGCCGACAGCTACGCTGGCCTCGCCGGCAGCCTTGAGCAGATAATCAGTCAGCGACGTGGTGGTCGTCTTACCGTTGGTGCCCGTGATGGCAATCCAGTTATCGGGCGACAGGCGATAGGCAAACTCTGGCTCACCCATAATCTGAGCGGCATGTTCGCGCCCGGCCTTAAAGAAGCCCGAGAACTCCGAGATGCCCGGGCACGTCACGCATACGTCATAGGCGCCCTCGACCTGTTCGGTCCCATAGACAAACGACGCACCAGCAGCCTCGAGCGCACGCGTGGCGTCATTGGGCTCAGAGGTGCCGCCGCCATACACGGTAACGGCGCTTACGCGCTCTGGATGTGCCAGCGCCCAGCGGGCGACATCGAGGCCGGATTTGCCCTGACCCAAAACGAGCAGGCTAAAGACATCAGCAAGAGGCATGAAAGACCACTATCCCAACTGGAAGAACAGAGCAAGGCCAACGGCACCAAATGCCGCGGCGATAATCCAAAAACGGATGACGACCTTGGTCTCGGCCCAGCCCTTCTTTTCGAAATGATGATGGATGGGCGCCATAAGGAAGACGCGCTTGTGCGTAAAGTGGAAGTAGACAACCTGAATCATGACCGACAGGGTCTCAACGATAAACAGGCCGCCGATGATGAGGGAGACGACCTCGGTGTTAGTCATGATGGACGTACAGGCAAACGCGGCGCCCAGAGCAAGCGAGCCGGTATCACCCATAAAGATGCTCGCCGGATAGCAGTTGAACCACAGAAAGCCCAAGCAGGCACCGGCACACGCGGTGCAGAAGATGGACAGGTTCACGTCTCCGTGCAAAAACGCCATGGCAGCCATGGCGAGCATGGCGATCATGGAGGTGCCGCCAGCAAGACCGTCAAGGCCATCGGTCAGGTTCACGGCATTAGAAAGACCGGCAATCATCAGCCAGCAAAAGACAATATAGAGCCACGGGAACGAATAGCCGCAGATGGTGGTCGAAAGCACGCCAAGGTCGATCGTCAACCCACCGGGAAAACGAATCTCGGGGGCGACACCGCACCAGTTGACGGCAAGTACCGTAAAGGTGACACAGATAATGGTTAGGCCGATCATCTTGGCATGGGGCGTCAGACCGAGCGAGCGCCCATGCGTAACGGAGGTCAGGTCGTCGATCAGGCCCAGCACGCCGGTCGCCAGCGTGGCGAGCAGCACGAGTACGAGCTCGGTGGTGAGCTTGCCCATCAGCAGGCAGGTCAGCGAGATCGCGACGAGGATGACAACGCCACCCATGGTGGGCGTTCCCTGCTTAACCAAATGACGCTTGGGGCCGTCGGCACGAACCTGCTGGCCGATACCCTCGACCTTGAGCAGCTTGATCCACCACGGCATGAGCAGCAGCGCAATGGCTGCGGCGATGCCAAGCCCCAAAAAAGCCTGATACGTTGGATACGAGGGATTGCCGAACATGGGCTAGCACACACCTTCCACAAAGCGGTCGAGCTCAACAAAGCGGGAACCCTTGACCAGTACAACATCATGTTTTTCAAGCGCGCCGCCCATGCGGTCGAGCACCTGCTGATAATCGGAGAACACCTGGATGCGGTCCTCATCCATGCCCATCATGCGTGCGGCATCGGCCATGAGCTGAGCCAGCTCACCACCGACGCACGCGAGCATGTCGAGCTTCTTGGCGGCGGCATAGGCGCCCACGAGCTCATGCATGCGGGGAGCCTCGTCGCCCATCTCGCCCATCTCGCCCAAGATCGCCATGCGCGAACCGTCACACGAAAGCGAGCACAGCAAATCGAGGCCGGCAGCCATAGACTCGGCACTGGCGTTATAGGAGTCGTCGATGATGCGTGCTCCGCTCTTGGCGCGCTTGATCTCCTGACGGTGGCCGGTGATCGTAAGACCCCTAAAGGCAGCATCGATCTGCTCGGGCGTCACGCCCAGACGATAGGCGACCGCGGCGGCCTTGACGGCATTGGGCACGGACTGCACGCCGGGAATGGACAGCATGGTATCGACCGTGTCGTCCTGACCAAAGTCGAGCGTAAAGACCGGATGGCCCTCGTCGTCGACGCGAATGTCGCGCGCGCGGATCTCGTCGTCGTCCGAGACGCCGGCCAGCATCACGTCAATACCCGCAGGCTGGGCGAACGTATCGCGAATGAACGGCGTAAAGTCGTCCTCGCCGCCCAAAACCAGCAACGGCGAGAAGTCGCCGGCGGCGCACATGCCCTGGACAATCTCGGACTTGGCGCGGGCGATGTTCTCGCGGCTGCCCAGAATACCGATGTGGGAGGTTCCGATCTTGCTCACGATGGCAAGATTGGGGTTGGCAGACTGGGACAGGCGCTCAATCTCATGAAAATGGTTCATGCCCATCTCGAGCACCAGAACCTCGGTATCGGCCGGAGCAGAAAGCACCGTGAGCGGCATGCCAATCAGGTTGTTGAAATTGCCTTTGGTGGCCCAGACGCGATAACGCTTGGCGAGCACGGCGGCGAGCACGTCCTTGGTCGTCGTCTTGCCAATCGAACCGGTAATGCCGACGACCAGGCAGCCAAGCTCCAAGCGATATACATGCGCCAGGCGCAGCAAGAACTCCTCGGGGTCGTCGGTCATCAAGATGGCGCATCCCTTGTCCTGCGCCAGCGAAACCAGCTCGGCATCGGGCTCACGCGTCATCACGACGGCACCGGCACCCGACTCGATGGCACGGGAGGCAAAATCATTGCCGTCGACCTTTTCGCCGGGGAAGGCGACAAAGATCGTCCCCTCCTCGACCTGACGCGAGTCGATAACGCACCCGCGGCATACCCGATCGACTTCTTCCGTCACGGTTCGGGCCCCCGTTGAGGCCGCGAGGTTGTTGACGGCGATCTCTATCATTGCAGCTCCCCTGTAAACCTAATAATGCTATCGGCGTATTGTATCCCAGTGCCATGCGCGCGTGGTGCAGGGCATGTGAACACCCTTCAGATCAAACGGCAGACCACGCTCAAGATTCTAACCCCCTACTTCGTGCGCGGGATACCCAGCACGTCGAGTGCGTTGGCCATAATGGACTGGAATGGCACCGCGGCGGCATCCGAGCCGCTCGGCGTTCCATCGAGTGTGATATAGCACAGCACCTTGGGCGATTGTGCCGGTGCAAAGCCCATAAAGGACGACATATAGTTCTCCTTGAGGTAACCGCCGTTCTCGTCAGCACGCTCAGCCGTACCGGTCTTGCCCGCCACGTCATAGCCATCGACCGCACCGCCAACGCCCGTGCCTTCGGACACGACCGTCTGCATGCACGATGTCACCTGGGCGGCAGCGTCGTCCGATATCGCACGCTCGCCTTCGCCCCAGTCCTTCTCATCGCCCTTGCTGGACTTATAGAAGTGCGGAGTCATCATCACGCCGCCGTTCGCGATGCCGCCCACGGCACGTGCGACCTCAATCGGCGAGACAGACAGCGCCTGGCCAAAGCTCATCGAGCCCAGCGTGGCGCCGTCGTACTGGTCGCGCTCCTTGACGATACCCAGACTCTCACCCGGAAAATCGACACCGGAGCTATGACCGATGCCCCACTTGTCCACATAGGTGGCAAAATCATCGGCGCCGATCTTGCGTCCCACCAGGACAAAGCCCACATTGGACGAACGGCGCATCATTTCGCGCACGTCCATGGTCATGGTGTAGTCGCGCTTATCGGCGTCGGTAACGGTGTCGTCGCCAACCTTAATGCTCGCCGGCACCTCAAACGACGTGCTCGAACGCACGGCGCCCAAGTCGAAACCGGCACCGGCCACAAGTGTCTTAAAGACCGAGCCGGGCTCGTAGGCATCGGTAACCAGGCGCAAGTTCATGTCCTCGGTCTTGGCGTTTTCCAGATCGGTCTGGTCATATGTCGGATACGAGCATGCCGCCAGAATCTCGCCCGTCGTGGGATCGGTGACCAGGGCCGAGCCATTCTTGGCCTTGGTCTTTTCGACCGCCTCGGCCAGGGCGTCCTCAGCGGCACGCTGGATATTGACATCGAGCGTCGTCACGATGTCCACGCCGTCCACCGCGGCAACCTTCTTATAGGCGCCGCCCGCGATATAGCTACCGTCCCTCGCCCGCTCGCGCACCAGCGAACCGTTGGTTCCGGTCAAAAGCTTGTTGTACTGCTTTTCGAGGCCCGTCAGACCGTCGTTGTCCACGTTTACCACGCCAAGCACCTGCGATGCCAGGTTGCCGTAGGGGTACACGCGCTTCATGGCCTGCTCAAAGAGCACGCCGGGCAGGTTCTTTTTCTCCAGCGCCGCAGCATCGTCCTCGTCCACCTGGCGTTTGATATACACCCAGGTGCCATCGGACATAACGAGATCACGACAGGTTTTCTTATCGATGCCCGTAGCTTTGACCAGTGCCGAGACCGTCTTGTCAACATCCTCGATAAGCTGAGGATTCACGGCGATGTTGCGGCATTCGACCGACGACGTCAGCACGTTGCCGTTACGGTCGTAGATGGTACCGCGCTTGGCATACAGCGTCTGCGCAAGCAAGCGACGTGCATCGGCACGGTCGCGTAACTTATCGGCTTCCACGATTTGATAGTCGGCAAGGCGAAGGACGCCCAAGCCCAAGCCAAACCCGATGAAGCCCATGACGGCTTTGCGACGGGGCAGCGGCGTGCCCGTGAGCCATTCGGTCGACGAGCTCTTGCGCGACCTGGTGTTATGCACTTGAGGGCCGCCCGAGCCGCGAAGTCGCGACGCCGGGTCGTTCCCACGGGACTGTCCGGCGTTGTAAGATTGCCGACCCGTTCCTTGATAACCAGAACGTCCCCGCGACGAGGGACGTCCAGAACCGCGGCCCCCATCGGAACCGCGGCGATAGTCATTTGTCATACTCAGCTACCGTCTTGCTACTGAGCGGTCGCGGTCGCATTGGCGCCCGCGGCTGCATCCTGCGAAAAGTCAAGTGTAACGCTCTCGCTGGGCTCCACCATGCCATAAGCGCCCGCAAGGTCGCGAATGCGCGTGTCGGCGCCATAGACCGAATGCATGACCTCCAGGTCGGAGCTCTCATCGGTCGCTTTTTCGAGCGTGTTGGTAAGCTCGGCGTTGCTGTTGAGCACCTGGGCCGTAACGCCGGCGAGCGCCACGCGGGCGACGCCGATCGTCATGAAGATAGCCGCAATGATGCAAAACGTTTTAAGAACGCTCATGAAAACCGGGCTTACCGCCTGGTTTGCCTGACGGCCCGCGCCCGTGTAGACATCAAAGCGCGGCGTGCGCTGCTCACGGGGAGCAACGGGGGCCTGCGGCGTCTCACGATAGGCGGGCATGGCGTTCATATCATAGGCGAGTGCTGCGCTTGAAGTGTTGTAGCCCATGATATGCCGCCTCCCATCCCGAGTACGTTGGTAGTGTGTTTAAGCTTCGTTTATGGTGCGAGCGGGAGGTCCAATATCGCGCGGTCGCGCCTACAGACGCTGCGCCACGCGGATTTTGGCTGATCTCGCCCGAGGGTTGCGCTCAACCTCATCAGGCTGGGCAACCAAGGGTTTGCGGGTGATGACCTTGAGTATCGGCACGTTGCCGCACACGCACACCGGAATCTCCGGCGGACACGTGCACCCCTGGCTCATCTCCTTAAAGTGATTCTTTACGATACGGTCCTCAAGCGAGTGATACGAGATGACGCAGATACGTCCGCCCGGATTGAGCCACCTGGTGGCGGCATCAAGCCCTCGTTCGAGCACATCGAGCTCGTGATTGACCTCGATGCGAATGGCCTGGAAACTTTTCTTGGCCGGGTGTCCGCCATGCCGACGAGCGGCAGCCGGGATACCCGCCTTGATGATCTCGACAAATTGGCCGGTGGTTTCGATCGGTTCTTGCTCGCGGCGGCGCACGATCTCGCGCGCGATCTGCGAGGCGAACTTCTCTTCGCCGTAGACGCGTAGAATCCGGGCGAGGTCGTGTTCGTTATAGGTGTTGATGACCTCAGCTGCGTTTAAGGTGTTATTACCCGGATCCATCCGCATGTCCAATGGGGCGTCCTCGTTATACGAAAAGCCCCTGCCAGGGATATCGAGTTGCGGTGACGAAACGCCCAAATCGAACAGGAAGCCATCGACCCCGGGCACCTCGGCCGAGCAAAGCAGCTCGTCCAAGTCGCCGAAGTTGCCCTTCAGCAGCTGGTGCGGAACGCCGGGAACCTCGCGGTCCAGACGGGCGCCAGCGGCCTCGAGGGCCATGTCGTCCTGATCGACGCCGAGCAAAAGGCCCGTCTCCCCCACCTGCGCGGCCATCTTTACCGAATGGCCGGCACCGCCAAGGGTGCAATCGCAGACAACGGAGCCGCTCTTTAGCCGCAGCGACTCAAGCACTTCGCCGAGCATGACAGGTTCATGCCGATATTCTTGTGTCAAGATCCCACGCTCCATCCGTTACCCGTGCCTTGCCCTTACGAGAAGAAGAGGTCCAGCAGGGCCTCATCGTCATCGTCCTCATCGGCCGCGGCGCGATCCCAAACCTCAAGGTGGTCGTAGTTGCCCACAACCGTGACCTCGCGGTCGAGGTTCGCCTGCTTGCGGAGAGACTCGGAAAGACCGATACGACCGGCGCTGTCCACGTCCATCGACGTGGTGCGCTTGTTGATCGCCCTCATGAGCTTCTGGTCATTAATGTCACGCGGGTTAAAACCCTCGTGGCCCTCACGACCCGCGAAGAGTCCTTCGACCCACTTATCGAAGGCCTCGGCAGAGAACACGTACAGAGCATCGACATCCAGGGCTTTGAACACGCGAACGTGCTCTCCAAGCTCCTCGCGAAGGGGTGCAGGCAGGGACAGACGACCTTTTGCATCGAGATTGCGCTCGTATGCACCAGTCATTCCCATGTGCGCCCTCCCCTCGGTTACTCAGATGGCACGTACGCGGGGAACCACCCCGCCTGTCGACGTCATTAATAATATGGGGAACCGCCCCATTTTTCAACACCTTTCCCCACCCCTTCCCCCACCCCGCCCCACCACTCCACCCACCATATATTGCAAAACACCCCCAATCATATGTTCGAAAACACAATATGTTGTGTTTACAGCAACGGCGGGATGCCACCTGTGGCACCCCGCCTTTCAACCTCAACCTTCAAGTTGACCTTGAGGCGATTTTTGCGTCCCTTTACATGCCGTTCACATCGCCCCCAAACTCCCCCACCCAAGGCACATGCGGCCCGCCACCGCGACGACAAGTGGCAAAAATGGGACGGGCCCCAGATTACCCATGCGCGCGCAAAAGCACACCGCGGCAATCTGGGGCCCGTCCCCAAATACCTATAGATATGCAGGCCAGCGATGTGTTAACGATGTGCCAGCGGGTGCGCCGCCAGATAGACCTCGGTCAGTTGCGTACGATCGACATGCGTGTAGACCTGCGTGGTCGATATATCGGCATGTCCCAAGATCTCCTGTAGCACACGGAGATCTGCACCGCCCGCAAGCATATGGGTGGCAAAGGAGTGACGCAGCGTATGGGGATGGAGTCCCACCAGCCCCACCTGGCGCCCGTAGCGCTCACAGATGGCATGGATGCCCTGGCGCGACAGACGGCGGCCGTTCTTATTTAAAAAGACCGCCGAGGTCTCGGTTCCGTGGGCATGGGCCGCCAAGCGAGAACGCCCCTTAGTTATATAGCGCGTCAGAGCTCGCGCCGCGCTTCCCACCAACGGAGACAGGCGCTCCTTTGAGCCCTTACCGCGAACGAGCACAAAGCCATCGTCGATATGGATATCGCCCACATCGAGCCCCACCAACTCGCTCACACGCAAGCCGCATCCGTAGAGCACTTCCAAGATGGCATGGTCGCGCAAGCCCATCTCGCCCTCGGGGAAGTCTTGATCGAGCAGCGCCGAGACATCCTCCACCGATAGATACTCCGGCAAACGCTCAGCCTTTTTAGACAGGCGCAACGCCGCCGTTGGATTTTGGGCCACAATCCCATCGCGCACCAAAAAGGCATGCAGGCCCTTCACGGCCGCAAGCGCACGCTCCACCGAGGCATCGGAATAGCCCCCATCCCGACGGTCGGCGACAAAGCCCTCCACGACCTGACGAGTCACCTCATCAAAAGACATGATGCCCGCCCGCTCCAGATACGCGCAGTACGTCGTCAGGTCACGACGATAGGCCGCAATCGTGTTGCGCGCCAAACCCCGCTCGACCGCGAGGTAATCGAGATACTCCCCCGCCGCCACGGCGAGCGACGAGGGAGTAGCTTCGGTATGTTCTTTGTTCGCCGGCACCCTTAGTCCGTAGCGAGGTTCATGGGCGTCACCTGCAGGCGATCGACACCCTCGTGCTGACCGATCGAGGCACGCACGAACTCTCGGAACAGCGGCTGCGGGTTGGTCGGACGGCTCTTGAACTCGGGGTGAGCCTGGGTTGCCACATACCAAGGATGCACGTCGCGCGGCAGCTCGACCATCTCGACCAGACGCTCGTCGGGCGAAAGACCCGAGATAACTAAACCGGCGTCCTCGAGCTGGTCGCGGAAAGCATTGTTGAACTCAAAGCGATGACGGTGACGCTCGTAGACGAGTTCCTCCCCATACGCCTCGCGAGCGAGGGTGTCGGCGGCGAGCTTGCACGGATAGGCGCCCAGGCGCATGGTGCCGCCCTTCTCGGTGACATCCTCCTGCGAGCTCATCAGGTCGATGACGCTATACGGACCGTCCGGATCAAACTCAGAGGAACTGGCGCCGGCAAGGCCGACGACATTGCGGGCGAACTCGCACACGGCGACCTGCATACCCAGGCAAATGCCCAGATACGGAATCTTGTGCTCGCGGGCGAACTCGGCCGCGAGGATCTTACCCTCCAGAGCGCGCTTGCCAAAGCCACCGGGGACCAAGATACCCGAGGCATCGCCCAGCACCTCGGACACGTTCTGCTCGTCGAGGCTCTCGCCATCGACCAGCTGCACGTCCACGTGACGATCGTAGAACACGCCCGCATGGTGTAGGGCCTCGATAACCGACAGGTACGCATCGGGCAGCTGCGTGTACTTGCCCACGACGGCGATCTTGACCTTGTCGGCGTGATGGTTGGCGTGGTTCTGCTTACGCAGGAACTCATTCCACTGGCTCATGTCGCGCTCACGCGGGTCCAGACCCAAACGCTCGCAAATGCGCAGGTCAAAATCTTGCTCGGCAAGCAGCTGCGGCACGTCGTAGATGCTCGCGCAGTCCTCGTTGGTAAAGACGCAGTCGGTGTCGACGTCGCAGAAGCTTGCGATCTTGCCGCGAATGGCGTCGTCAATATGGTGGTCGGAGCGCAGCACGATGATATCGGGCTGGATGCCAAAGCTGCGGAGCTCCTTGACGGAATGCTGCGTGGGCTTGGTCTTGACCTCGTGGGCGGCGGCGATATAGGGAACGAGCGACACGTGGATGTAGCAGACGTTCTCGGGGCCGGCCTCCTTGCGGTACTGACGAATGGCCTCGACAAACGGTTGGGACTCGATGTCGCCGATCGTGCCGCCCAGCTCGGTGATGACTACATCGGAGCCGGTCTGCTCCTCGATGCGGCGGAACTTATCCTTAATGGCATTGGTGACGTGAGGAATCACCTGCACGGTACCGCCCAAAAAGTCGCCGCGTCGCTCGCGGGCGATTAGGCTTTTGTAGATGGCACCGGTCGTAAAGTTGGAATCGCGGGTCAGGTTCTCATCAATAAAGCGCTCGTAATGACCCAGGTCCAGGTCGGACTCGTAACCATCCTCGGTTACAAAGACCTCACCATGCTGGAACGGGCTCATGGTACCGGGGTCGACGTTCAGATACGGGTCGGCCTTCTGCATCGTTACTTTGTAGCCACGCGACTTGAGCAGACGGCCCAGCGAGGCCGCGGTGATACCCTTGCCCAGGGACGAAACCACGCCACCGGTTACGAACACATGCTTGGTCATATTGAGTTACCTGCGCTTCCCGTAGAAGTTGTTTATCCACATCTTACGGGTCTTCATTGTAATACTCGCGCCGCGGACCGTCCGCAATTTTTCTCGCGTGCGATTGCATTTCTCAATCTTGAAACAAAACGCCGCCCGGTTTCCCAGGCGGCGTCACTATGGCAAGGGTTACATGCTGCTATCGATCAGCAACCTCGTCCTCAAGCATTTCTTGAACGAGCATGCCGGTACGGACGCCCTCAAGATACCACTCACCACGTTCGGTGAGGCAAATGCCATTTGCAAGCTGACCGCCGTCGTCGCTATAACGCGAGACGACATCAATCATGCCTTCGGAATCCAAGCGATCGATTGCGGCGCGGGCACGATACGGCGAAACCCCCACGCGCTCGGCAAGCGTTTTGCGCGAGAAACCATACGGCCCGCCATTGTCTTCGGTTTGCTGGTCGATCTCCATCAACACCAGCACCTCGACACGCTTCATATCGTTGACACTCGCACGACCCTTGCCCGCCATAGCAGCCTCCTCAAACCGAGCACGAGCATCTAACGCGCCGTGCGCGACCGACACACCTCACGATGGCAGGTAATATCCATCATGCGGCATCCCGCTAAGGATGAAACAGTTACGGTTATTGTATACCGCTCAAATTGTTTCTAGGCAGGTAAACAGCTATTTTTCGCCGAAATAGACGCTTTATTGATCAAAAAGCCGTACCGGGCGCTAACCCGATACGGCCAAAATGCAATGCAATTACCGCGGTGCTTCAAACTTAGCGATGGAAGAAACCGCGGCGCTCAAACTTGGGCTCGCAGCACACGTTGATGCCCAACTTGCGCAGTACCGTCTCGTCCGTCGGCGAGATAATCACGCTAAAGAAGGCATCGCAACCGCGCAGCTGCTCCAGGCCCGAAAGGACGCGAGCGGCCGTCTCACTCGTGGCCGAGGTGATCGACAGCGCCATAAGCGTCTCGTCGGTGTGGAGGCGCGGGTTTTTGCTGCCCAGGAAATGCGTCTTGAGCTTGCTGATGGGCTCGATCGCCTCATCGCTAATGACCTCGAGCTCAAGGTCGACGCCCGAGACATGCTTGAGGGCGTTCATAATGAGCGAACTTGCGGCACCCAGGCGCGTGGAGGTCTTACCGGTCACCACGGAGCCATCGGGCATGACCATGGCACCCACGGGACCACCCGTCAGCTGCTCCCTGGTGAGGGCCGCCGAGCGCGCCGGTGAGTAGTTCTTATCGATGCCGGCTTTCTTCATAATAATCTTGAGACGGTCGACTTGCTCATCGCCCACGCCGGTACGGCGCACATTTTCGACCGCGGTAAAGTAGCGGCGGACGATCTCCATCTTGGAAGCGTCGCGGCAGGCATCGTCATCGGTGATGGCAAAACCGACCATATTGACGCCCATGTCCGTAGGGCTCTGGTAGGGGCTCTTGCCCAGGATCTTTTCCATCAGGGCACGGACTACCGGGAAGGCCTCGACGTCGCGGTTGTAGTTGACCGTGGTCTTGTTGTAGGCCTCCAGGTGGAAGGAGTCGATGATGTTGGCGTCATCGAGGTCTGCCGTGGCGGCCTCGTAGGCAATATTGACCGGATGCGTAAGGGGCAGATTCCAAACCGGGAAGGTCTCGAATTTGGCATAGCCGGCGGCCGTGCCATGCTTGTGCTCGTGATAGAGCTGAGACAGGCAAGTGGCGAGCTTGCCCGAGCCAGGGCCGGGCGCCGTCACGACAACGAGCGGTCGGGTGGTCTCGACAAACTCGTTCTTGCCATAGCCGTCGTCGGACACAATCAGATCGACATCGTGCGGATAGCCCTCGATGGGATAGTGGAGCTTGGCGGGAATGCCGAGCGCGTTCAGGCGGTTGCGGAACACATCGGCAGCGGGCTGGCCGGCGTACTGGGTGATGACCACGGCCGCGACAGCAAAGCCGTTGCCGCGGAACAGGTCAACCAGGCGCAGCACATCCTCGTCATAGGTAATGCCAAGGTCACCACGAGCCTTGTTCTTCTCGATGTGGTTCGCGTTAATGGCGATGATGACCTCGACGTCGTCGGCTATGCTCTTGAGCATGCGAAACTTGCTGTCCGGCTCAAAACCCGGCAGCACGCGGCTCGCGTGATAGTCGTCAAACAGCTTGCCGCCAAACTCCAAATACAGCTTGCCGCCAAACTGCGAGATGCGCTCCTTAATATGAGCGGCCTGCAGCTCGATATACTTCGCGTTGTCGAAACCCTGACGCATGTATGGCTCCCGTCCCGTTTCCATTTAATGTCTTAGGCGATTATAACGGAGCCTGCCCTCCCCGATGCCCAGGCCATCAACAGGCACCAACCAAACACGCCATCGATAAGTTGCGGTGAAATAGCTCCTGTTTAACCCCTCAAGACGGCCAAACGGGAACTATTCCACCGCAACTTCCCCTTTTGGCGCAAAGTAACCTGACCCCTTTGCACCAACAGCAGAAACGTCGCGGGCAGAGAACGGACAGCGAACAGACACCAGAGCGAGCAAGCCGCCCCCTGCGCCAACAATGGCAGCGCCGCAGGTTGAGCATAAGTCAGCGAAAGCCCACCAGAGCGAGCAAGGTGACGTGAAAGAGGAGGGCATAGGCCTTTTGGCCATGCCCGACGATTGAACGTCAGATTGCCGCTCTGGCGGGCTTGCAGCGTCGAGTGGTTCCGGCGTTTGGTAAAACGCCGGAACACAAGAGCGCCCCCTCCCGCGCACGGAACGGGAGGGGGCCAAAGGTAGGAGTCTACCGGTGGGTTGACCCCACCGGACAGACGATGACCAGATGATCCTTTACAGGATCGTCAAGGTTTCCGTGGGGTACCCGTTGGGTACTTAGATCATCACGCAAGCGATGGTCAGGATGATGGCGCAGACGACGGAGAGAGCGACGATGAGCTTAAGAGCAAACTTGAGCCAGGTCGTCCACTCGATCTTGGCCAGGGCAAGACCGCCCATGATGGCGCCGGAAGTCGGGGTGAACAGGTTCACGATGCCGATGGCGGCGGAGTAGATCATGACCATGACCTCGGGCGAGAAGCCGAGCTTGACAGCCAGCGGTCCCATGATGGGCATGGACACGGTAGCCATACCAGAGGTCGAGGGGATCAGGAAGGACAGGCCGAAGTAGACCAGGAAGCTCATGGGAGCGAAGATCACGCCGGACAGGCCAGCCAGAGCATTGGCGGCAGCGTCGAGGACGTAGACGTCGAGGCCGGTGCTAGCCATGAGGACGGAGATACCACGGGCAAGAGCGATGACGAGGACAACGGACATCATGTCGGCAGCGCCGGTGATGAAGGTGTTGACGATCTGCTTCTCGGACAGGCCGCCGATAATACCGATCAGGACAGCCATGAGGAAGAACCAGGTGGAAGCCTCGTCGAAGTACCACTGGCCAATGGGCAGGCCGGTGATCAGGGCAGACCAGCCCTGAACGATGGCGTTACCGTCGGCGTCATAGACAGCGCCAGCATCGAAGAAGTTGGCGACGCCCTCGTTGAGGTCGGCTAGCGGAATGAAGCCGACGATCATGACGACGAAGGTGAAGGCAAAGGCGATCAGAACACCCTTCTGACGACCGGTGAGCTTGACCTCCTTGTTAACCTCGGAAGCAGCCTTGCCGTGAGTCTCTTCGGCGTCCTTGAGCTCCTGCATCGAAAGGATGGTGGAACCCTTGTCAGCCTTAACCTTCTTGGCATAGTTCATGACGAAGAAGATGGACATGCCGGTGGTAACAATCCACAGGACGGCACCGAGGCCGATGATGATGGACTGGTTGACCTCGATGCCAACGCCGGTCAGAGCGTCGACGGCAGCGCCGACGGCGAACGGGTTAACCGTGGAGCCGAGGCAGCCGCAGCCAGCGCCGAGCAGGACGGTAGCGGCGCCGACCATGGGGTCGAAGCCAGCAGCCATCATCGTAGCGGCGAGCAGGGCGTAGAAGGGAACAGTCTCCTCGCACATACCATAGGTGGTACCACCGAGGGAGAAGATGAGCATCAGCACGGGAACGAGCATGATCTCATTGCCCTTAAGCTTCTGCACCAGAACGGCAATGCCGTTGTCCAAGGCGCCGGTTTCGGTCATCATGCCGAGGAAGCCGCCGAGGATCATAACGAAGAGGCAAACGGGCAGAGCGTCGGCGAAGCCCTTGACAGGGGCGGTGCAGAAATCGCTCAGGCGGGCAGCGGTAACCTCGCCACCGGACGTACCGGAGACGATAACGGTAATAACCGCGACAATTGCCAGCAGAGCAAGAAGAATGGTGAACGATGAAGGCATACCGCGCTTTTTCTTAGCGGTCTCAGTCATAGTTCTCATCCCCCCTTCATAAATCATTTACTGATCTCGCCCGAAGCGGCTCTTCCGTGCCGTGCATGTCGCTCGGTGCGAGATTTTTACCAGACAAAAGCGCTCGGGGTGCGCAGCAATACACCCCGAGCGAGATGCTAGATGCTCTTACTTGAGCGTAGCGTACATGACAGCCTTGATGGTGTGCATGCGGTTCTCGGCCTCGTCGAAGACCTTGGAAGCGGGGCTCTCGAAGACCTCGTCAGTGACCTCCTGCTCGGTGATGCCGAACTGCTCGCACTTCTCGGCGCCAATCGTGGTGTTGGTGTCGTGGAAGCTGGGCAGGCAGTGCAGGAAGATGGCACCCGGGTTGGCCATAGCCATGACCTCAGAGGTAACGCGATACGGGGTGAGCTGAGCGATGCGCTCGGCCCAGACCTCGTCAGGCTCGCCCATGGAGACCCACACGTCGGTGTAGAGAACGTCGGCACCGGTGACGCCGTCCTTGACGTCGGTGGTCAGCTTGATGGTGCAGCCGTTAGCCTCAGCGATGGGCTTGCAGGCCTCGATGACGTCGTCAGCGGGCATGCACTCCTCAGGGCCGCAGGCCACGAAGTTCATGCCGAGCTTGGAGCAGACGACCATGAGGGAGCGAGCAACGTTGTTCTTGCAGTCACCCATGAAGACGAGGGTCTTGCCCTTGATGTCGTAGTTGAAGTTCTCCTGGACGGTCAGGATGTCGGCGAGCATCTGGGTGGGATGCCACTCAGTGGTCAGGCCGTTCCACACGGGCACGCCGGACTTAGCAGCGAGCTCCTCGACGTCGTCCTGGGCAAAGCCACGGAACTCGATGCCATCATACATGCGGCCGAGAACACGGGCGGTATCCTCGATGGACTCCTTCTTGCCCATCTGCGACGAACCCGGATCGAGGTAGGTGACGCCCATGCCCAGATCCATGCCGCCGACCTCGAAGGCGCAGCGGGTACGAGTGGAGGTCTTCTGGAAGAGCAGAACGATGTTCTTACCCTCGAGATAGCGGTGCGGAACGCCAGCGCGCTTCATATCCTTGAAGTTCTTGGAGAGCTTGAGGAGGTACTCGATCTCCTCGGTGGTGAGGTCGAGGAGCTTGAGGAAGCTACGGCCGGAGAGGTTAACACCCATGGTTCGTTTCCTTTCGAAGAAATGAATTACGTAAGTATTAGTGTCGCCCGTTTGACGGGCGAAACCGGTGCGGTTGTAGGGAGACCGCACCGGAAACGGAAAGACTTAGAGGTCCTCGCGCCAGAAGGGCATGCTCATGCAGCGCGGGCCGCCGCGGCCGCGGGAGAGCTCGGCGGAGGGCACGACGAGAAGGTCCAGGCCCTCCTTGTACAGCACGTCGTTGGTGACGGTGTTGCGCGCGTAGACGCAGATCTTGCCGGGCTCGACGCACAGGGTGTTGGAGCCGTCGTTCCACTGCTCGCGGGAGGCCGCGATCGGGTCGCCGCCGCCGCAGGGGATCAGCTTGACCTGGTCGACGCCGGTGGCGTCCTCCAGGACGTGCTCGAGGGTGTCCTCGATCAGGCGGATGTTCACGTCGCCCGGGTTCTTGCCGGCGGTCAGCTCGTAGACGCGCAGGGTGCCCATGATGGCGGGGTGGATCGTGAACTTATCGACGTCGATCTGGGTGAAGACCGTGTCGAGGTGCATGAAGGCGCGCGAGACCGGGATGTCGAAGGCCAGGATGCGCTCGACCTTGGAGTCGGAGTTCCAGAAGATGTTCTGGGCCATGACGTCGATAGCGGCGGCCTGGGTGCGCTGGGAGATGCCGACGGCGAGGGTCTTCTCGTTGATGTTCAGCACGTCGCCGCCCTCGGTGTGGAACTGGCAGTCGCGGCGGAAGTACAGGGAGACGTCCTTGTAGTCGGGGTGGTACTTGAAGACGTACTTGCCGTACAGGGTCTCGCGGTTGCGGGTGACCGAGTACATGCGGTTGAGGTTGACGCCCTCGCCGACGACCGCGAACGGGTCGCGGGTGAAGTAGAGGTTGGGCATCGGGTCGATGATCAGGTCGGACTCGGACTCGGAGTTGACCAGGGAGTCGAGGGTCGTGGACGCCGTGAGGGGCATGTCGATCTCGGCCTTGGTCATGCCGGCCATGGTCTTCTTGACGAACTCGAGGTTGTCCTCGATGGAGTCCAGCTTCTCGCGGACGATCTGCGGCATCTGCTGGCCGCGGATGCCTGCCTCGGCGATGTACTGGTCGGTGAACTCGGCGCGGGCGCCGGGGACCTGGTCGAACACCTCGGCGACGAGGTTCTCGAGGTAGAGGACCTCCACGCCCTGGTCCCTCAGGATCTGGGCGAAGGTGTCGTGCTCCTGCTGTGCGACCTCCAGGAACGGGACGTCGTCGAACAGGAGTCGCTCGAGCTCGTCGGGCGGCAGGTTGAGGAGCTCGTCGCCGGGACGGTGCAGGCAGACCTTCCTGAGCTTGCCGATCTCGGAAGGCACGTGCAGACCTTTCGTCATGGCCTCCTACCTTTCTTTCGGGCCCCTGTCAGGGCCGATTCGTTAGCGCCCCTCCGTGTGAGGCGTTAATGCTGACGACATATTTATATCCAAAATCAGTCCATACTTCCACCTCGCCCCCGAACGGTTTTATATGAGGGGTGAACGGCATACACATATACTTCACGCATGGCACACTTTGATATAATAAAGTGTATTTACGTGCTAAAACGCGTTTTCAGTCCAAATAGCAAATGGAACTTAACTTTATTAAACCACCCTCAAATTGCATATTTCTAATAAAGCTATGAATAGAATCAGCGATTCATGCCGCGTCTCAACCATTTTCATTTTTATTCAGAAAAAAGTTTGTCCTATTCATTTCTGGTAAACAAATTACCGTTTACCAGACGCTTGATACCGTTCACCGGAAGCTCAGTATAAGGCCCAGCGGATACCGGCTCGCTTTACGGCCCCATTTGTAACAACTTGACTTCTCGGTATAGAAAAACGAACCCGCTTCCCCTAGGGAAACGGGTCCGTTTTCGATTATCTTCGGCCAATTTGGATAAGGCCCTCGAAGATCGTCGGAATCCTAGCGATCGAACTCCGCCAGTGCCTCGCCCAAAAGCCTCAGGCCCTCGCGAAGAACGTCTTTGCTCGCGCAGTAGCCCAGGCGTGCGCCGCAGGGAAGCTCAAAGCGGCTACCGGGGACCAGCAGCACTCCCCTCTCGGCCAACAGGCGCTTACAGAATTCCTCGTCATCCTCGGGAATATCCAGCTGGATAAACGAGGTGGATATTCCCTGCGGGGCCGTCCAGGAAACGCGATGCTGCGTATCGATCCAAGCCTGCGCGATATCGCGGTTTCCAAACACGATCTTGCGATTGCGCTCGAGAATCTTGTCCTTGTGCTCGAGCACGTAGGTCGCCAGGGCATCGTTGAACACGCCGCCGCAGATCATGGTGTAGTCGCGGTAGGTGCGGATGCGGTTGGACACCTCTTCGTCGGCCACGACCCAGCCCACGCGGGCCGCAGGCGTCGAATAGGTCTTGGACACCGAGTTGGTGACAATGGCCTTCTCGTACATGTCGGCCATCGACATATAGGAGTCAGTGTTTTCGAGCGGCAGGTACACCTCGTCGCACAGCACATAGGCGCCAGCCGAACGGGCGATCTCGGCAATCTGGCCGAGCGTATCGGCATCGAGCACCGTTCCGATGGGGTTCGATGCGTTGTTGATGCAGATGAGCTTGGTATTGGGACGCGCCAAGCGCTTAAGCTCCTCGATATCGGGCTTCCAGCCAAGCTCCTCGCGAAGCTCCCAATACTCGACCTCGGCACCGAGCGTACGCGGAATCTCGTAGAGCGGCGCGTAGGTGGGCCACTCGGCGATGACATGGTCGCCGGGCTCGACCACGGCCATGATGGCGTTGAGGTTAGCGCCCGTGCAGCCATTGGTCTGCAGAATGTGATCGGGATTGACCTCGCGACGATACAGCTTGGCAACCTCGGCCTTAAACTCCGGAGAGCCCTCGATCCAGCCGTAGTTCATCTTCTCGCGGTCCAGGCGCTCGTAGAACGTGGCGCCGTCCTGCTCATCGAGTGCGCGCAGCTCGCCCATGGTGAGCGACGAGATCGTCGACTGGGCGATGTCCCACGTGGCGCTCTTCTCCCAAACGTTGAGCCATTCCTCAACGCCAATCGTCTTAATGTCCATGGCCAAGCTCCTTACAAAAGCAGTCATCCAACCGTGTTGACGTTCCTCATACAAGATTGGGGCGGCGCGAAAACCCGCACCGCCCCAATGGGAGACATCTAACGTCAGCTAGATGTATGTATTAAGACCTATACGGGTCCTAGAAGACCTTAGAGGTCCTCGCGCCAGAAGGGCATGCTCATGCAGCGCGGGCCGCCGCGGCCGCGGGAGAGCTCGGCGGAGGGCACGACGAGAAGGTCCAGGCCCTCCTTGTACAGCACGTCGTTGGTGACGGTGTTGCGCGCGTAGACGCAGATCTTGCCGGGCTCGACGCACAGGGTGTTGGAGCCGTCGTTCCACTGCTCGCGGGAGGCCGCGATCGGGTCGCCGCCGCCGCAGGGGATCAGCTTGACCTGGTCGACGCCGGTGGCGTCCTCCAGGACGTGCTCGAGGGTGTCCTCGATCAGGCGGATGTTCACGTCGCCCGGGTTCTTGCCGGCGGTCAGCTCGTAGACGCGCAGGGTGCCCATGATGGCGGGGTGGATCGTGAACTTATCGACGTCGATCTGGGTGAAGACCGTGTCGAGGTGCATGAAGGCGCGCGAGACCGGGATGTCGAAGGCCAGGATGCGCTCGACCTTGGAGTCGGAGTTCCAGAAGATGTTCTGGGCCATGACGTCGATAGCGGCGGCCTGGGTGCGCTGGGAGATGCCGACGGCGAGGGTCTTCTCGTTGATGTTCAGCACGTCGCCGCCCTCGGTGTGGAACTGGCAGTCGCGGCGGAAGTACAGGGAGACGTCCTTGTAGTCGGGGTGGTACTTGAAGACGTACTTGCCGTACAGGGTCTCGCGGTTGCGGGTGACCGAGTACATGCGGTTGAGGTTGACGCCCTCGCCGACGACCGCGAACGGGTCGCGGGTGAAGTAGAGGTTGGGCATCGGGTCGATGATCAGGTCGGACTCGGACTCGGAGTTGACCAGGGAGTCGAGGGTCGTGGACGCCGTGAGGGGCATGTCGATCTCGGCCTTGGTCATGCCGGCCATGGTCTTCTTGACGAACTCGAGGTTGTCCTCGATGGAGTCCAGCTTCTCGCGGACGATCTGCGGCATCTGCTGGCCGCGGATGCCTGCCTCGGCGATGTACTGGTCGGTGAACTCGGCGCGGGCGCCGGGGACCTGGTCGAACACCTCGGCGACGAGGTTCTCGAGGTAGAGGACCTCCACGCCCTGGTCCCTCAGGATCTGGGCGAAGGTGTCGTGCTCCTGCTGTGCGACCTCCAGGAACGGGACGTCGTCGAACAGGAGTCGCTCGAGCTCGTCGGGCGGCAGGTTGAGGAGCTCGTCGCCGGGACGGTGCAGGCAGACCTTCCTGAGCTTGCCGATCTCGGAAGGCACGTGCAGACCTTTCGTCATGGCCTCCTACCTTTCTTTCGGGCCTTACTGGCCGAATGTATCAGCGCCCCTCCATATGAGACGCTGCTTGCTGACAGCTCTAGTTATATCCAAAAATCACCCGCAATTCCACCTCGCCCCCGAACGGTCAACAAAGTGCGATGAACGGTATATCGCATGTGATTCCCCCATGATGTACTTCGGCGTTCTAAAGTAACTTTTCTAAGGTAAACGCTCTTTTTTCTCAAAAATCATTCGCAATTACAACTCCAATCTTTCGATTAGGAATTGCATATCTAAAACGGTTTTATGTATATAAATGACGCTTGTTCGTGTTTCTGTCTGTATTCGATGATATTCAGCTACCTATCATTCTTATTCACACATACTCACCAGTTGAGTGAGGATATAGACCGTTTTTTCACAACGTGACGGGCGTCAGCTCTATGGCTTGTCAGCGTAAGAAGTAGGTAAAGATACCGTTCACGCGATACGTCCGTGCCATAGGTCGACTAAATTGAGACAATAGTGAATAGTGTTAGGCAACCGTCCCCTGCGGGGACTGAACGGACAGATGCATATGCCGAGCAAAATCGAAAAAAAGCAAGCCGCCGCAAAGCTGCGCAAACCGCCGCGCGACTTCTCGTACACGCAGAACCGAGAGCTCAGCTGGCTACGCTTTGACAACCGTGTGCTTGACGAAGCCTTCGACGAGACCGTTCCGCTGTTCGAGCGTCTAAAGTTCGTGTCGATTTTCGAGTCCAACCTCGACGAGTTTCTCATGGTGCGCGTGGGCGGCCTGTCCGATCTGGCAGAGCTCAAAAAACAGCCTGTCGACAACAAGAGCAATATGACCGCCTCCGAACAGGTCGATGCCGTCATGGCCGAAATGCCCGGGCTCCTTACCCGATGGGAGTCCATCTTTAAGAGCATCGAGGGCAAGCTCGACGCCCTGGGCGTTCACCGCGCGCGTGTCGATTCGCTTACGCCCGAGGAGCGCACCTTTGTAACCCGCTACTTCCAGGCCTACGTGTCGCCGGTCATCTCACCGCTGGTGATTGACCCGCGCCATCCCTTCCCCAACCTGCGCAACGGCGCACTCTACCTGGCCTGCGGCCTGGACGGCGTCACCGACGAGGAAAGTCTGCTGGGCCTAATCGAGATTCCCGCCTCGATGAACCGCGTGGTCGAGATCCCCTCGCCCGCCGGCACCTACTCCTACATTCTGCTCGAGGACGTCATCCTCGCCTGCCTGGACAGCTGCTTTGGCTCCTATAAGCCGCTCGACCGCGCGCTCATCCGCGTCACCCGCAACGCCGACATCGATCCGGACGGCGAGGGCGTCGAGGAGGAAGAGGATTACCGTCAGCACATGAAGCGCATCCTCAAGAAACGCTTGCGCCTGCAGCCGGTGGTGCTCGCGGTCTCGGGGTCGCTCGAGAAGGCGACGCTCAAGACCATCCGCAAGGCGCTCGAGCTTTCGCGCCGCTCTGTCTTTACCTGCGATATCCCGCTCGACCTAGGCTACGTCTTTGGCATTGAGGGCAAGATTCCCGAGCACCTGCGCAACGAGCTGCTCTTTACGCCGTTTAAGCCGCAGCCCAACCCCACTATCGATATGACCCGCTCCATCCGCGAGCAGGTACTTCAGCACGACAAGCTGCTCTTTTATCCCTATGAGGCCATGAACCCCTTCCTGGATCTGGTGCACGAGGCCGCCTACGACCCCGAGTGCATCTCACTGCGCATCACGCTCTACCGCGTGGCCAAGCAGAGCCGCCTGTGCGAGTCGCTGATCGATGCCGCCGAGAACGGCAAAGAGGTCACGGTGCTCATGGAGCTCCGCGCGCGCTTTGACGAGCAGAACAACATCGAGTGGGCCGAGCGCCTGGAAGAGGCCGGCTGCACCGTCATCTACGGCTCCGAGGGCTTTAAGTGCCACTCCAAGATCTGCCAGCTCACCTATCGCGAGGGCATGGCGCTAACGCGCCTAACGCTGCTGGGCACCGGCAACTTTAACGAGAAGACGGCCAAACTCTACAGCGACTTTATGCTCATGACCGCCCACCCCGGTATCGGCGAGGACGCCAACCTGTTCTTCCGCAACCTGTCGCTGGGCAATCTGCGCGGCGATTACCGCTTCCTGGGCGTGGCGCCGGTCGGTCTCAAGCCGCTCATCATGCGCGGCCTGGACCGCGAGATCCAGCGCGCCCTCGCTGGCGAGCCCGCCCGCGTGTTCTTTAAGCTCAACTCGCTCACCGACCGCGAGGTCATCGACAAGATCGCCGAGGCATCGTGCGCAGGAGTCCGCGTGGACATGATCATCCGCGGCATCTCGTGCCTCAAGCCGGGAGTTCCTGGCAAGACCGAGAACGTGCATGTCCGTTCTATCGTCGGACGCTTTTTGGAGCATGCACGCGTTTACGCCTTTGGCGTGGACTCGGACATGATCTATCTGAGCTCGGCCGACATGATGACGCGCAACACCGAGCACCGCGTGGAGATCGCCTTCCCCGTGCTCGACCCCACCTGCCGCGCCCTGGTGCACGAGTACATGGGTATGCAGCTGCGCGACAACGTGAAAGCCCGCAGCCTGACAAGTGACGGCACCTGGGTTCCCGTGGAGCGTACAGGGGGTGAGAAACCCTTCAACTCGCAGGAAGCCCTGCTGGAGCGTGCCTACCGCAACGCCGAGGCCGCGCCCGAGCCCGTCATTGAGGCAAAGCCCGCCCCTTCTCCTGAGCCGCAGCCGGCCACGCCCAAGGTTCAGAAGGTCCAGGCGACCGTCATTGAGCCCGAGCCCGCACCTGTACCTCAGCCCGAGCCGCAGGTCACCAAGCCCGCACCCGCGACGAGCGCCCGTCGCGATAAGCCCGCCGGCAAGACCAAGGCCATCGAGCGCCATCGCCCCGGTCGTGTACGCATGGGCCTGGGCCTGATCGGCCTGGGTCTTAAGACGCTCATTACCGGCAAGACCAAATAGTCGTTTGTAGAAGCAGTTTGTAGAAGCGCCCCGCATTTGAGGAAAGCCTCGGATGCGGGGCGCTTTTCCCTGCTACCATGGTTCGAACAACAACACGAATGACAGGCAGGGATATGAAGCTCACTATAGAATCGATGACCTACGGCGCCGATGGGCTGGCGCACGCCGACAACGGCAAGGCCGTCTTTGTGCAGGGCGCCGTGGCAGGCGACACCGTCGAGGCCGAGGTCGTACAGGACGGCAAGTCGTTCATGCGCGCCCGCACGACCGAGATTCTGGAGCCGAGCCCCGATCGCATTCAGCCCCCCTGCCCCTTCGTTGGCATCTGCGGCGGTTGTTCGTGGGGCAATCTCTCACGCACGGCACAGCTTGCCGCCAAGGAGCAAAACCTGCGCTCCACGCTCGAGCGCATCGGCAAGTTCGCTCCTGAGCAGGTCGATAAGTTGGTACAGCCCATCTGCCACACCAAGGACGACTGGGGCTACCGCAATAAAATCGAGCTCGAACCGACCGTCGTCAACGGTCGCGTGCGCCTTGGCATGCACGGTGTCGACCCCAGCAAAATCGTGACCGTCGATGCGTGCCCGCTGTTCGATAAGCGCTTCCCGAAGGCGCTCAAATCGGTCGTCGGCGCACTCAACTATCTAAGCGGCAGCCATGACTTGGGGCTCGAACGCGTGGGCATTCGCGCATCGCGCCGCACCAAGGCGCTCGAGGTCGCACTCTGGACGCCTACGGGCTCTTTTCCGCGCTCGCAGGTCTCCCGCGTGCTGGCGGACGCCGCTCATCCCACGAGCATCGTGCGCGTGATGAGCAGGGGCGAAAAGAAGGCCCGCCGTGTCTCCAAGGTCGAAATGCTCGCCGGCGAGGGCTCGTGGACCGAGAACATCGCCGAGGGCCAGATGCGCTTGTCTGCCCCGTCGTTTTTCCAAGTCAACACCAAGGGGGCCGAGATTTTGATTGATCTCGTTATGGACGCCCTCGACCCGCAGGAAGACGAGCTTGCCGTGGACCTGTACTGCGGCGCCGGAACCTTTACCCTGCCGCTCGCCCGCCGCTGCGACTTCGTCGCCGCCGTCGAGGCCTACGGCCCGGCCGTGCGCGACCTGCGCCGTAACCTGGAGATCAACAAGCTTGATAACGTCGACGTCATTGGCGGAGACGCGGTGCGCGAGTTCCCCGACCAGGATGCCGACGTCTTGGTGGTCGACCCGCCGCGCGCAGGCCTCGCCCCCGAGGCGATCGACCTTATCGCCAGCACGAGTGCTCGCGATGTCGCCTACGTGAGCTGCGACCCGGCCACCCTGGCGCGCGATCTCAAACGCTTTGTCGAAAAAGGCACCTTCTCCCCCGTCAAGATCACGCCAGTCGACCTGTTCCCGCAAACCTTCCACTGCGAGACCGTCGTCCACCTTAGGCGCAACTAGTCACTCAATCATTGCTCAGATAAATCATTGAGAAATCGAGCGTGGCAAGCGGAGGTCTTCGGGGTATAAGACGGCTAATTGTATGCCGCCTATGAAAGGAACCCTCATGCCCAGCGTTGCCGTTCTCGCCGCCGATGGCTTTGAAACTATTGAATGCTTGACCATGGTCGATGTCATGCGTCGCGGCGGTGTCCGTGCCACGCTCGTCTCGATTATGCCCACACGTGAGGTCGTAAGCTCGCTGCAGATCCCCGTGACCTGCGATGCGCTCTTTGATGAGATCAACTTTGACGAGTACGACTGCGTCGTGCTGCCCGGCGGCTTGCCCGGTGCCACCAACCTGCGTGCCGATCAGCGCGTCTGCGACGTGGTCTGCGAGTTCGCCGCGACCAAGCACGTTGCCGCCATCTGCGCCGCCCCGTTTATCCTGGGCGAGCTCGACCTACTCGAGGGGCGCCAGGCCACGTGCTTCCCTGGCTTTGAGAAAAGCTTCCCCGTAGGCGCCTATACCGGCGAGAAGGTTACGCAAGACGGCAACATCATCACCGCCAGCGGCATGGCCCAGTCGCTCCCCTTTGCGCTTGAGCTGCTGCGCACACTCGCCGGCGACAAGGCCGTCGAGAAGGTCGCCGAGGGCATTCAGCTATGATTTTGGCTTCGCAATCACCGCGCCGCATCGAGTTGATGCGCGAGGCAGGCTATGACATTCGCGTGATTCCCGCAGATATCGACGAAACGCCTTTTGATGGCGAGGCCCCGCTTACGCTCGTTGAACGCTTAGCACGCGCCAAAGCCGCCTCCGTTGCCGCCGAGCATGCCGAGCCCAACGAACTGACCGTCGCGGCCGATACTATTGTCACCTTCGATGGTAAGATTCTGGGCAAGCCGGCAACCGAGGACGAAGCGCGCACCATGCTCCGCGAGCTTTCGGGCCGCACGCACCAGGTCGCAACCGGCGTCTGCATCGTTAAGGCAGGCGACACGGCCGCTCCGCATGCCGCCGAGAGCCTGTCGTTTGTCGATGTGACCGACGTGACGTTCTATGAGCTTACCAAAGAGCAGATCGAGCGCTATGTTGCCTCCGGCGAACCCATGGACAAGGCCGGGGCCTACGGCATCCAAGGCACAGGCGGCCGCATGCTTGTGCACGATATTTCGGGTGACTTCTACAACGTGGTGGGCTTGCCCATCGCTCGCGTCGCACGCGCGATTCAAAAACTCTCGTAATTGCATCTGGCGCTGGTTATCCCCCAGCGCCTACAATTTTGCCGTACCGTACGGATCCCGACCGGGCATAAGGCCCGGCGGAAAACCGATAGGAGAAAACATGGACACACTGCTCGAAGCCATCGATGTTTGCAATGTCGATGGCTTTTGCTTTGGCAACTATACGGACGAGGAGGCTGGCACCGGCTGCACCGTAATCGTGGCGCCCGAGGGTGCCACCGGCGGCGTTGACGTTCGCGGCGGTGCTCCAGCATCGCGCGAAACCGACCTGCTGCGACCCGAGAACATCGTCGACAAGGTTCACGCCGTCTGCCTTTCGGGCGGATCGGCCTTTGGCCTCGAGGCTGCAAGCGGCGTCGCTCGCGAACTCGAGAGCCGCGGCATTGGTCTGTCCGTCGGCCCCACGCAGGTGCCCATCGTGTGCTCCAGCTGTATCTTCGACCTTGCCTTTGGCGACCCCACCGTACGCCCCGACATAGAGGCCGGCATCGCCGCCGTGCGCGAGGCACTCGACAACACCCCCACCACGCTCGAGCAAGGCAATGTGGGCGCCGGCACCGGTGCCACCGTAGGTAAGCTCATGGGCCCTGCCACCTGCATGAAGGCTGGCCTTGGAGCCGCCGCCGTGGCGCTCGGTCCCGTTAAGGTAGGCGCCGTGGTTTCGGTCAACGCCTGCGGCAACGTTGTCGACCCCCTCACCGGCGAGTGGGTCGCCGGCATGCGCGCCTCAGCCGATAGCGACCAAATCGTCGATATGGAACTCGCAGCCTTTGCCGCCGCCGGATCCATGCAGATGCCGCTCGACCGCACCAACACCACCATCAGCTGCATCGTCACCAACGTGGAACTCACTAAGGCACAAGCCACCAAGGTCTCCCAGATGGCCGCAGACGCCTACGCACACGCCATCCGTCCCACGCACACCACCAACGACGGCGACACCATCTACACCCTCGCCAGCGGCAAATTGGGCGCCCAGGCAAACGCCGTTCCCCTAGACCTGCTGGGCATGCTCGCCGTAAGGGCCCTGGAAACCGCCATCGTAAACGGAGCCAAAACCGCCAAAACCTCCCACGGCATCCCCGGCGCCGCAAAGTAGTCCACTCGACCGTCGGTCGGAGGCGGGCGGGCATTACGTTTGCTGCTCTACAGTCCTATGCAAGACGAAGGCCACATTAAGTGGCCTTCTTTGCATGCGGAACTCGCGACAAACGTAATGCCCGCCCGCCTCCGACCGACTTCCAATCTAATTCTTTTCAGCCCAGGCCCCTGTGTACCGCGCGTCGAAGATCTTCAAATTCAAATAACCTGGCAATCGATTCTTATAGCAGAGGCCCCTTGGCCTTTAGTTTGATACAAGTTCCGCACAAGCCGGAAAGCACTCAATGTGCTTTCCGTACGAGCAGGACTGTTCGCAGTAGCAAACTAAAGGCCAAGGGGCCCAGTCAACCTATCAGCAGCGATTACTCAGCAGCTAGTTGAATTTGAAGATCTTTGAGGCAAGACGGTATAGGCCGAGTGTGGTTTTGTCTCCGGCGCGACCGCGGAGGTTAGTGAAGAACCCGACCACACCGTAGCGGGCACGACGATACATGCGCTCGTCATAGGCCTTCAAATCATTCCACAGCGTCTTTAGGCGCTCGTCGGCGCAATCTTCCTCGGAAAGCTTGGTCAGCACCGAGCAGATCGCCATCATCATGGTGAAGTAGCCCATCATGTACGAACGCAGGCGCGACGACCCAACATCGCTGTACAGGTGGTACGACTCCATCATGATACGCGTAACACGGAACTGCTGGTCCAGACGCTTGACCATCGTGGCCTCGTTGACACTCTGGCCCTCACGACCGATAAAGTAGCGATAGAGGTCGATGTCGGCGTAGTACATGGTCTTGCAACGCGGCAGCGGCACGTAGGCGTAGATGTTGTCCACATAGAACGTGTGCGGCGGCATGGGCAGGTTGGACTCGCGCAGCACATCCGTGCGATAGCACAGGCTGTGCATGAGCAGATTCTGGTCCAAACGGAAATGGCCGATCTGGTCCCAGGTAAAGATCTTTTTTCGAGGCAGGGCAAACTTGTAACCAATGGCCGTATGCGTACCCTCGTAAACCTTCTCGTACACGTAGTTCGAGATAAACAGGTCAACGCGCTGGTCGCGCTCTTCAAAGCCGCGCAGAATCGACAGCATGGTCGAAAGGGCAGCGCCGTCAAGCCAGTCGTCCGAGTCGACAACCTTGTAGTAGGTGCCCTGCGCCTCGCGCAGACCCGAAAGGACGGCAATACCGTGGCCGCCATTCTCCTGGTGCACCGCGCGGATGATTCCAGGATAACGGGCCTCCCACTCGTCGGCCTTGGCGGCCGTCTCATCCTTGGAGCCGTCGTCCACCACGATAATCTCGATATCGGTGGCATAATTGCTCCCCTCCAAGATGGAGGTGATGCAATGGTCCATGTCCTTAGCGGCGTTATACGAGGGAATACCGAATGTTATGACTTTATGCATGGCAGGCGATAATCTCATCCGAAAGATCGAGGGCGGAATTGGTCACGGCATCCATATCGTAGTAACGATACTCGGCCAGACGACCCACCGGGTGGAAGTTTGTCAGGTTCTGGACGCGCTCAAGATAGCGCTCATAGAGCTCACGGTTCTCGGGCTCAAGAATGGCGTAATACGGCGTCTCGCCCGAGCCGGGCGTATAGGCCTTGGAGTACTCCTTCATGATGGTGGTCTTGCCGGGCAGGACCTGACCAGTCATGTTCTTGAACTCGGTGATGCGCGTGTAGTCCTCGCTCGTGGTGTAGTTGACGGTGCCCACGGGCTGGAACTGATCCATATCGAGCGTCTCGAACTTCATGTCGAGCGTACGGTACGGAAGAGCGCCCAGGTCGAGGTTGAACAGCTCATCGAGCGGACCGGTATAAACGATCTCGCCGCCGTAGGCCTTGCCACCGATCTTGACGGTGGTCTCGTCGATCTCAAAGAGATCGCGGGCGTCCACGTCGCAGAACACGTCGATCAGATCGTGGTCGAGCATATGCTCGAACAACGCCGTGTAGCCGTCCTGCGGCATACCCTGGAAGGGAGCCTGCGGGAAGTAGCGGTCATCGTCGCCCACAAAGATGGGAACGCGGCCGGTGATCGAGGGGTCGATCTGATCGGGCGTCTGGCCCCACTGCTTCATGGTGTAATGCAAAAAGACGTTCTCGTAGACGTAATCGGCGACCTCGGCAAGATCCGGGTCGTTCTTCTTACGCAGCTCCATGATGGGCACCTTGACATCCTTGCCAAAGGTCTCCACGAGCTTCTGATACAGCTCCTCGCCGCGCTCGTCACCAAAGGCGAGCTTGAGACTCGCATGGTTGAAAGGCACGGGCATAAGGGTACCGTTGATGTTGGCGAGCACCTTGTGCTGATAATCCGTCCACTTGGTAAAGCGCGACAGGAAATTATGCACACGCTCGTTAAAGGTGTGATAGATATGCGGACCGTACTCGTGGATCAGGATTCCGGCCTCGTCAGTGCAGTCATAGGCATTGCCCGCAATGTGGCTACGGCGCTCCAAAACGGCAACACGATAGCCGATAGTCTCGGCAAGACGGCGGGCGCAAACGGCACCGGCATATCCAGCACCGACGACAATCATGTCGTACGCGCCGGCGTTAAAGCCTTCAGGCAGGCCTGAGGTAATCTGCATCGATACTCCTTGTCAAAAGCCACGGGCTCGTTAGCTGGGCTTTTCTCGAACATTCTTCGAGACATATTTATCAGAGCGATTATAGCGCTAATGCGTCCTATAATGAGCTTGCCACACAAGGAAAGCTCAAGCACAGCGGCGAACATAATTGAAAGGTACACCCGCTAGCAGCGGGTTTATTCGTGAACAGCCGGGCGCCTGGAGCTTAGCGAAACGCTTGTAAGGAGTAACATGAGCGATTTCCTAAACCGTATGAAGTCTGCCGCCAAGGCCGACCTTAAGACCATCGTCCTGCCCGAGGGCGAGGATCCGCGCACCATCGTCGCGGCCAACAAGATCATCGAGGAAGGCCTGGCCAACATCGTCATCCTGGGCGATCCCAACGAGATCAACGTTCCCGGCGCCACCGTCATCGACCCGCGCAATGCCGAGAAGCACGAGGAGTACGCACAGAAGTTTGCCGAGCTCCGCGCCAAGAAGGGCGTTACCATCGAGCAGGCTCGCGCCCAGGTGATGGACGCCACCTACTTTGGCACCATGATGGTCAAGATGGGCGACGCCGACGGCCTGGTCTCCGGCGCCTGCCACTCCACCGCCGACACCCTGCGCCCCGCGCTTCAGATCCTCAAGACCGCCCCGGGCACCAAGCTGGTCTCGGCCTTCTTCGTGATGTGCACCGACACCCCGCAGTTCGGCACCGACGGCACGCTGATCTTCGCCGACTGCGGCCTCAACATCAACCCGTCCTCCGACGAGCTCTCCGAGATCGCCATCGCCTCCGCTCACTCCTGGTCCACCTTCATGGGCAATGTTGAGCCGCACGTGGCCATGCTCTCCTACTCCACCATGGGCTCCGCCGGCGGCGAGGTCGCCAAGAAGGTCCAAGAGGCCGTGAAGTTCTGCAAGGAGAAGGCTCCCGAGCTCGCCATCGACGGCGACCTGCAGCTCGATGCCGCTATCGTCCCCACCGTCGCCCAGCTCAAGGCTCCCGGCTCCTCCGTTGCCGGCAAGGCCAACGTGCTCGTGTTCCCCGACCTCGAGGCCGGCAACATCGGCTACAAGCTGGTTCAGCGCTTCGCTGGTGCCGACGCCTACGGCCCCATCCTGCAGGGCATCGCCAAGCCGGTTAACGACCTTTCGCGCGGCTGTTCTGCCGACGACATCGTGGGTGTCGTGGCCATCACCGCCGTCCAGGCTCAGATGGCTGAGTAGCGGACGTATCCCCTCGGGACCCTACAGGGTAAACCTCTGAAAACGTCCTCGGACATGCATGAAGCCCCCGCTGCGCACTACGTGCGGCGGGGGCTTCATGCGTCCTGCGGAATGTTTTCAGAGCTTTACCCTGTAGGGTCCCTGCCGCCACGTGGCAATCAGGGCATCTGGGGTGGACGGCGGCTTGGCTACGAGCTGGGGCTGAGGATCTGAATGGATGGGTGACGTTGCTGGGAGCGCAGGCGTTGCCGGCGATGATCACTTTGGAACTGGAATTTCCGCCTGCTAGTAAAAAGGCCTCCGGGCTGTTGCTCTGGAGGCCTTTTTGTCAATTACAAACGAATGCGTTAGTTGTTCTTGGTCAGACGCTCGACGTCGTGGGCGATCATGTATTCCTCGTCGGTGGGGATGACCATGACCGTGACGGAAGAGCCGGCGGCGCTGATGACCTGCGGGCCGTTACCCACGGCCTCGCGGTTCTTGTTGTTGTCGATGCGCACGCCCAGCCACTCGAAGCAGTCGCAGAAAGCCTTGCGGATCGACCAGTCGTTCTCGCCGATGCCGGCGGTAAAGGTAATGGTGTCCACGCCCGCCATGGAGGCAATCATGGAGCCGGCCTGCTGCATGGCCTTGTAGGCGAACATATCGAAGGCGAGCAGGCAGCGCTCGTCGCCCTCGGAGGCGCGCGTGCGGATGTCACGGGCGTCGTTGGAGATGCCCGAGATGGCAAGCAGACCAGACTGCTTGTTCATCATGTCATCGACTTCCTGGTAGCTGTAGCCGCCCTCGCGCTGCAGGTAGCACACGGTAGCCGGGTCAATGGAACCACAACGGGTGCCCATCATCAGGCCGTCGAGCGGCGTGAGGCCCATCGTGGTATCGCGGCATACACCGTCCTCAATGGCGGCGAGTGAAGCGCCGTTGCCCAGATGACACGAAAGCAGACGGTGGCAGCGCGAACCCAGGATCTCCTTGGCCATCATCCACTCGTAGCGGTGGCTCGTACCGTGAGCGCCGTACTTGCGCACGTGGTACTTGTCACGCACGTCCTTGGGCAGGGCGTAGGTGTAGGCGACCTCGGGCATAGTCATGTGGAACGAGGTGTCGAAGACGGCCACGTTGGGCAGCTCCGGATACTTCTCGCGACAATACTCGATTGCCGCTGCCTCGCCGTAGTTGTGCAGCGGGGCAAGCGGTGCCACCTCGAGAATCTTAGCCATGACCTCATCGTCGACGACCGCGGAATCGTCAAAGTACCAGCCACCCTGAACAATACGATGCCCAATGCCATCGATCGTAAAGTCGGTCTTCTCGAGCTCCTCGAGCACACGTGCGATAGCCGAACGGTGGACCGGGAAGGGGACCTCCTCGGTTTGCTTAGCGCCACCGTTCTCGGAGTGGCCAAAGATGCCCATGTCCGAACCGATACGTTCGCAGTTGCCCTTGGCGAAAACCTCGCGGGTATCGGTATCCAAAAGCTGATATTTAAGGCTTGAGCTACCGGCGTTGACAACAAGTACGTTCATGAGACTCCTTTGCAGTGCGATACGGTCGGCGCAGACCCCTTAAGGCGGCCGCATGTTAATAAGAAGTTATCACAACTTAATAAATTACTATCAGGCATATCGCCCAACGAGCACAAAAGAGGGGCCGAACGGCGCTCGGTCGTCCAGCCCCTCCCCTTTTGCAATTACTTGCCGTTGACGATGCGCTCGACGTCGGAAGCGATCATGAACTCCTCGTCCGTGGGGATAACGAAAATCTTAACCTTGGAATCCTTGGCAGACAGGCACCATGCGCCGTCACCACGCAGGGCGTTGCGGGCATGATCCATCTTGACACCCATAAAGGCCAGGCGGTCGGCCACGCCGGCGCGGACGGCAGGAGCGTGCTCACCGATGCCGGCAGTGAAGACCAGGGTGTCCATACCGCACATGGAGGTGGCCATCTCGGCAGCCTTGGCGGCAATCTTGTAGACGAACATATCGAAGGCAAGCTGGGCCTCGGGGTCACCGGCAGCGGCGAGCTCCTCGACGTTGCGGCAGTCGTTGGTCTTGCCGCCGGTCACAGCCAAAAGGCCGGACTTCTTGTTCATCATCTCGTCGACCTCGTCGAAGGTGTAGCCGCCCTCGCGCTGCAGGTAGCACACGGTAGCCGGGTCGATGGAGCCGCAGCGGGTGCCCATCATAACGCCGTCGAGCGGCGTCAAGCCCATGGTGGTGTCCATGCACTTGCCGTCCTCGATGGCGCACAGGGAAGCGCCGGAGCCGATATGGCACACGACGACCTTGCGGGCCTCGCCGTTGGTCATCTCGGCGACCTTCTTGGAGATGTAACGGTAGCTGGTGCCGTGGGCGCCGTACTTACGGATGTGCAGCTTGTCGCAGACGTCCTTGGGCAGGGCGTAAGTCTTGGCGACCTCGGGCATGTTGAAGTGGAAAGCGGTGTCGTAAACCGTAACGTTGGGCAGGTCGGGATACTGCTCCAGGCAGTACTCGATAACGTTGGCCTCGGGGTTGTTGTGCAGCGGGGCGAGCGGAGCGACCTCGCGGATCTTGGCGAGGACATCCTCGTCGACGAGGGAGGAATCGCCAAAGTACCAACCACCCTGAACGATACGGTGGCCGATACCCTCAATCTTGACGCCGTTGGCCTCGAGGTCCTTCAGGACAACCTCGATGGCGACCTTGTGGTCGGGGAACTCGATGTTCTCGGTCACCTTCTTGGAGCCGTTGGCAGCATGGGTGAAAGTGCCGCCGGTAAAGCAGACGCGCTCGCAGGAGCCCTTTGCGGACACCTTGTGGGACTTGGTATCGATGACCTGATACTTAAGGGTCGAAGATCCTGCGTTGACGACCAGAACGTTCATGTGTCTCCCTACTAACAGGCGGTGTGGCGCCGCCAGGTTACATACGTTTCAATAATAAACCCAAACGCCCTCGCGCTCGGGTTTATTGCGTTGATATATAAGTTATCGGTGTCTAAATACCCATGTCCTTTGGCTTGTAAGACGAAAGAGCGCGGGGATATACACCAAAGAAGAGATTCCGAGTGCGACAAGCAATATGACTCGAATGCCCGCGATGCTGCTCAACGCAGCATTGAACAGATAGAAAAGGATGGCGCCCACCGCCACCATCTGGCTTTGAACCGAAATCAGTGAACAGCGCATCGAAGAATCGGCTGCTTTTTGAAAAATTGAGTATTTAATTGGAGCAAATAACGAGTACGCAACCGTCTGCAGCACATAGAACACGGGCAGCAAATTAGCCGGAGTAAGGGGAATCAAAAACAAAGCTGTCAGGAAAAGGCGCACGATGCCGCAAATACGCGCAAAGCGGCCCTTGTCGACATGAGCAATCGCACAGGGCACAATAAGTCCCATGGAGGCCGAGGCAAGGAGCTGGACCGCAATGGTCACACCCGAAGCGACGGCATTCATTCCGCGACCCGCAAGCAGCAGTGAGAAAAAGTCTTCCAGGGCGACAAAAGCAAATGCCTGAGAACAGTCCATGATGAACGCTAAACGAAGAATGCCATTACCCGCAATGGCGGCACCGATCATCTTCGGGCTAATCCCATGTTCAGGTGTCGTCGCAGTGCCCCCTCTTCGCATCTCAGGAATGCAGACAACGACAACCAACGTCAACACCATTGCGATGATATCTGCCGAAAGACCAATGAGATATGCACCGACGGACGAAATGAAACCGCCCACGCAAGCGGAGATGGCATAAGAGGCATAGAAAACAAATCGCTCAACGACATTAAGTCTTACGAGCTGGTCCTGAGAGACGCTGTCAATGTAAATCGCTTCGATGGATCCGCTCACACACGCAACGGCAAAACCCTTGAGAGCGAACGCACCGATTAAAAGCAGGGGAGAACGGACGAGAAGCAGGGCGGCGTAGTATCCAAGCATTCCCACGACGCCAACGAGACCGCTTGTCTTTCGTCCAAACCTATCAGCAATATAGCCAGTGGGAACTTCAAGGATGAACTTGCTCACTTGATATGCAATCATCATGCTAGAAATCGATACCATCGAAAGTCCGACGAACTCAAGGTAGACAGTTAGAAAATACAAGATGGTGCTGAAGTTCGACAGAAAAACGAACGTCATATAAAGCAAAACCGTACGGTTTTTCATGCTCCGCCCTCCAAGAGTCAGCAATCTAAATCGGAATCTTGGAAAAGCATGAGGGCAAAGCTGTCAGCTATGTGTTACAAGGCGTCAATAATCACTTGATGCCTCGAAGCCAATTAATCTCACGAAGCAAGATGACGCAATAGGTGCAGAAAAACCGTCTGGTGTCGATCAGTCCAGGAATTTTGCCGATAGCAAAAGTAGATAGGCAAGGTTGCATCACGCGAACCTTCAATGGAGCACTCACTCACTTCTGACCCATCCGATGCGAGAGAGGACCCAGACAAACTCAATATCAATCCCCCGGCTTGAAGAAACTCAGTCTGAGCCCTGTTTCCGTATTCAACATCACGGAAGCGGAAATTAACCAGCTGAGCTTCGGGACATTGATTGATTGCATTGAGACAGGGTGACAAATTAATGGGAACAGCGAGCCTGCCGCCCAGTAACTCACGAACGGTCATAGCGCCCACAGATTGATGACCCGCTGGGCACGAAAGAACCTTGAGCTCCTTTTCACCCAAGTATTTCGAAGAAAGGACGCTGTCCCGTGGTTCCTCGAATGAGATAGCCGCATCCGAAATGCCAAGCACAAGTGATTCAAAGCATGTAGCCGTTGGCTGATGCCACACATCAAGGTGAATCTGAGGGTGCGAGCGTTCAAACGAGTCATACCAGCTTTCGGCAAAAAGGCGCCCCCGCCCATGAAGGCAGGGGGCGTAAAGACGAAAGTGGCCATCGGGCGAAACGCCGTCGCCCCTCGATTGAGCGTACTTTTTGAGATCGTCGACTTGTGTCAGGATCACGCGTGCACGACGCGCAAATTCTCTGCCCGCCGGAGACAAAACAGCCTCCCCCGCCGATCGGTCGAGCAAAACAATCTGATACTCAGATTCCAGCTTTTTGATTGCCGACGAAACAGCCTGCGGACTCACATGAACGGCGCGAGCTGCTTTGCGCACGCCGCCATAGTTCGCTACCGCTTGAAGGTATTCGAGTTGAGAAAGCTGCATAGATTACTCCAAAGGCAGCCAAGTCGACGGGTTACGCGCCCTCAGATGAGGTTCTCGCCCAGGTTTTTACCGCCGAGGACGTGCATATGGAAGTGCATGACGGTCTGGCCGGCGTTGACACCCTTGTTGGAAATGACGCGGAAACCGTCCTCCAGTCCCTTGGCCTTGGCGACCTCCTGGATGGCGTGAGCCATGGCGCCCATGATCTCGGCAGGCACGTTGTCGGCGATGTCGCTGTAGTGCTTCTTGGGGATCACGAGCGTGTGGACCGGCGCCTGGGGGTTAAGGTCGTCGAACGCGATGACCTGGTCGTCCTCATAGACAACGGTCGAGGGGATCTCGTGGTTGGCAATTTTGCAGAAGATGCAATCACACATGGTTGTTCCTTTCTCACAGACCAAGGTAATTATATTTGGTCGGGATGGTTAGAACGAAAGGTTGTCGTCGGTGTTGGCGGCCTCGCCGTCGGCGAGTACGTCGTTGCCGTCGACGTCCTTAAGGAGCACCGAGACCTTCTGCTCGGCATCGGACAAGCGGGTGCGCAGGCTCTTGAGGAGCTCGACGCCGCGGGTGTAGCTCTCGAGCGACTCCTCGAGCTCCATATCGCCCGACTCAAGGCTGCGGATGATGAGCTCCAGCTCCTGCGAGGCCTGCTTGTACGTAAGCTGGTCTACCGGGGTCTTCTCTGCCATATCTGTTTCCTTTCCTAAGGGTCTATCACTGCGAAACGCGGTCTACTCGACCGTATCGACCGTTGCTGCCACGTTGCCGTCTGCCATGCGCACGCGAATGGCGTCGCCAGGCTTAAAGGTCTTGGCACTCGTAGCCACACCATCATCGCTGTACGCGATGGAATAGCCGCGAGCAAGCACTTTGAGCGGCGACAGGGCATCGAGCGACGCTGCCGCACGGCCCAGGTCGGACGCGGGTTTGTTGAGCATCGTGCGCCCCTGATGCTCCAGACGGGAACTCGCAAGCGTGAGCGCATGACGCTTACCATCGAGCCCCGAGGTGCTTGTAATCAGACGCTCGGGAAAGCGCTCAAAGTTGGAGCGGAATGTCCCGACCGAGCGTACTATGGCGCCCGACAGGCGATCGGCAGTCAGCGCAAGCTCCGATTCGCGACGCTCGACCATAAATGTGGGGTCGTTGAGGCACGGGCGACACGCAGCGGCATCGAGCGCATCGCCCAAGCGAGCCGTATAGGTATCCCAGGCACGGCGACCGCGCTGATCGAGCATCTCCAGGTCGACCTGGGCCGACCCAATCATCGATGCCATCGCGGCACCCAGACGCTGATGGCGCGCCTCGAGCACATCGGCCAACTCCGTCATAGCCGGCGCCACCGATTCTGCCGCCGCCGTGGGCGTGGAGGCGCGTCGGTCGCTCACCATGTCGCAAATCGAGGTATCGGGCTCATGGCCAATGCCGGTCACCACGGGCACAGGACAAGCCGCCACCGCGCGGGCAAGCTCCTCGTCATTAAAGGTCATGAGGTCCTCAAAGGAACCGCCGCCGCGCACCAGCAAAATACAGTCTGGCGCCGGCGTAATGGAAGCGGCGCGGCGCAAGCCCTCAATGAGCTCGGCCGGCGCACCCTCGCCTTGAACCTTGGCGCCCACGCAAACGAGCTCGACGAGCGGGTTGCGACGACGCAATGTACGCTTGACGTCGTCGATTACGGCACCCGAAAGCGAGGTGACGACCGCCACGCGCGAGCAAAACACCGGGATGCGGCGCTTGCGCGCTTCGTCCATCAGGCCCTCTCGGCGTAGCTTTTCGGCCAGTTGCGCCACTTGTTGACGCAGCAGACCCTCCCCCGCCAGCGAAAACGAGCGAGCGACAAAGCTCATGCGGCCCGTGGCCTTATAGAGATTGAAGCTGCCCTTAAAGCTCACCTGCATGCCGTCACGCAGATCGAAGGTACGCTTGAGATAGGCGCCCTTCCAGATGATGCAGTCGACGGCGGCCGAGTCGTCTTTAATCTGGAAGTAGCAGTGGCCGCTTCGGGCATTGGGACCACGGAAACCCGTGACCTCGCCCAGGACGGTCAGTTGCGGAATAGCATCGAGCGCACCGGCGGCGATCTCTACCGCCTGGCTCACGCTGAGCTCTTTACGCTCTTGCTCGTCCGAACCGTCGAACTCGGCGGAAACGCTATTGCCGGTTAGATCCCAACCTGCCACGCAACCTCCTTTCGTCATCGTGCACAAGGGCTTCGGCCCTGCGCAAATTCAAGTCCAACACATAGTACAGCGCCGCGAGGACACGAATCCCCGCGGCGCCCAGCGACCCAATTTGTTATCGGTTGGAGTTTCTGTTGTATCGAGCCATAAGATAGAGCAGCTGAATAATCGAGGTGAGCGCCGCAGCCACATAGGTAAGCGCGGCGGCCGTCAGCACCTTCTTGGCACCGTTGACCTGCTTGGAGCTCATACCCGACTGCTCAATATACGCCACGGCGCGCCGGCTAGCATCAATCTCGACCGGCAGCGTAACCAGTTGGAACAGCACGCTAAACGAGAAGAAGATCAGTGCGAGGGTCGTGAGTCCCGCGATGTTCATAAACAGGCCCATGAGCAGCACGATGGTCCAAGTGTTCTGGGTAAAGTCGACGACCGGCACGAGGGCGGTGCGTACCTTCGTCATGGCATAGCCGCTTTGACGCTGCGCGGCATGGCCTGCCTCGTGACAAGCGACAGCAACGCTTGCGACCGAGCCGCCCGAACGGTTGGAATCCGACAGATACAGATTGTTGTCCTGCGGGTTGTAGTGGTCGGTAAGCTCACCAGCGACGCCCTTGATACCCACGGCATTGCAGCCGTTGGCGTCGAGCATGCGGCGAGCGACCGTGGCGCCCGTGTCGCCGTCCGAGCGAACCTTGGACCACGTCTTGTACGTCGAATTGATATAGCTCTGCGCGGCAAGGCCAAGCACCGTGCAGACAAGCACAACCAGCAGGTACAGCGGGTCGATACCAAAGCCGTATCCATAGTAATAGGGCATGCGAATTCCTCCGAATCGAGTTACACGTTGGAGGCATTCTACCCACTCGCCCAGCAGGCAAATCAACATCGATGTTTTGGCAATGTCAGCGAAAACGGCCGAGAGCGAGCAAGGTGACGTGAAAGAGAAGCGACGCGTACTTTGGTACGCGAGCGACGATTGAACGTCAGATTGCTCGCTCTCGACCGTTTGCAGCGTCGAGCTGTTACGCGGTTTGGTAAAACCGCGTAACTATATACCTATAACAACTCAATCTTTCCGTCCTTCACGGTGAGCCCCATATTGCCGGAAAGCAGATCGTCCAGGCGCGAACCCACAAGCTCAAAACGCCAGCCTTCGCGCAGGGGGCTTTGCTCAGGATGCTCGATGTAATCGGCCAGGTCATCGCGCGAGGCAATGACCGAGGTCGCCACCCCCGAGCGCTCGGCAACCAAGCGAATAAGCGCATACATCAGGTCCGTCACGCTCTCAAGCTCCGGCGAAATCTGGCGATGCCCGCGCACCATGAGCGGCAGGCGATCGTGCGGGCAGCTCGCACCGCGCTTGATGGCCATGAGCGCGCCGTCCACGTCGCGCTCCCCCAGCTGATCGGTACCGCGGATGCTACGGAACTCCTCAACGCGAACGGGATTGCGCTTGACGAGCGCCAGCAGCGTATCGTCGGACATGACCCACTTGCGCGGGATGTTGCGGCGCTCGGCGCGGTCCTCGCGCCAGGCGGCGAGCTCGCGCGCAATGCCCAGCTGATGGCGGCTGCACGAGTTGATGCGCTTGACCTTGCGGAATGCCTCATGGCGGTCGGCGCGGTAGTGCGACTCGTCGGCAAGCGGGCGCAGCTCGTCGAGCACCCAGTCCACGCGGCCCAGCTCGCGCAGGCGGCTCATCATCTCGGTATAGGCGACGATCAGGTACTTGACGTCATCGATCGCGTACTCGATCTGTTTGTCGGTCAGCGGGCGACGCGACCAGTCGGTCAGCGACTCGGTCTTGGGCAGCGAGACGCAGCAAAACGTCTGCACGAGCGCGCCGTAGGAAATCTGCTGGCGTTCGCCCAAAAAGGCGGCGGCCACCTGCGTGTCAAAAATCGGACGCGGCAGCACGCCCACGGTATGGAGCATAACCTCCATATCCTGCGAGCAGGCGTGGAAGACTTTGGTCACGCTCTCGTCGGCCATAAGCTCGGCCAGCGGCGACAGGTCGTCGATTACCAGGGGATCGACCGCGACGCTCTCGGCAGGGGTGGCAATCTGAACCAAACACAGGCGCGGATGGAACGTGCGCTCGCGCAAAAACTCGGTATCGACGGCAATCGCGTCAAACTCACGGGCGCGCTGGCAAAAGTCGAGTAGAGCCTGATGTGCGGAAATGTACATATCAACCCATCGAATAAGGTTAGGCCCGAAAAACACGGGTAGGATATCGGCATTGCCCTACAACTATACTCGGTTAGTCACAGAACGGGAACGTAAGTATGCGCTGCCTTATCATCCACAACCCGGCATCGGGCCCCAGCTCAGATGAAATCTACGCATTCACGCACGCCCTCGCGCAAGGCGGCGACGAGGTCGTGATGCGCTTTATCGGCGATGGCATGGAGCCCGAGGACGCCGTGGCAGACGTGCGCGAGTTTGATCGCGTGGTCGTTTCGGGCGGCGACGGCACCGTCTCCAACGTGCTCGATCAGATGCGCGGATGCGGTGTCCCCACGCTCATCTTCCCCTCCGGTACGGCCTGCCTGTTCTTCAACAACATCGGCAATGCCCCTGAGGCAGCGGCGCTCGCCAAGGCCTGCCGTGCCGGTCGCACGGTCAAAGTCGACATGGGCGAGCTCTTTTGGCTCGACGAGGACGGCAACGAGAAGCGCCACGGCTTTATCATCATCGCCGGCTCGGGCTTCGACGCCGAGATCATGATGAAGGCCGCTCGCACCAAAAACGACATCGGCGAGATCGCCTACTTCCTCTCTGCGCTCGCCACGCCCAACCCCACGGTGGCGCACTTTACGATTGAGCATGACGGCATTGTCGAGGAGCTCGACGGCATCTGCTGCATGGCCGGCAACACCTCGGTCATCCAAAACGACATCAACCTGTTCCCCGACTGCCGCATGAACGATGGCATGGTCGACATTGCGGTCATAGAACCCGTGCGCACCGTGCAGCTGCTGCCTACTGTGATCACCGCTGCGCTTGACCCCGCCGGCAAGGTACTCGGGCGCCCGCAGTTCAAGATCATCCAGACCAAGGAAGCCAAGATCACCTGCACCCCGTCGCTGGGCATGCAGTTCGATGGCGAGATTATCTCCAGCAATTCGGGCGTCTTTGGAGCCCGCGCGCTTCCGCAATGCCTCGACCTCATCGTCGACGAATTCTCACCGCTCGGAAAATAGGAGGACCCCATGAACGACAATCCCCTGATCGGCTTTATTGTCATCGTCTTGGCCATGCTCGTCGGTTACGCCATCAACGTGATTCACCGCCGAAAGAAGTAGCCACCGCTCTTTCACAGCACGCGCAAACCCGGACCCCTCATCGGCATGACACAACGTGGCGGCGAGGGGTCCATCATTTTTTGCGACACTTTACTTAGCTACATCATTTGCTGGCGATATGCAGATTGAATTACCTAGTAAATGAGTACATTTAACCGTTCATCGCATTTTTCACTACGCTTATCGAGTAAAAATCTTTCATAAATGTATATTGTTTCGAATTCGTTACGCTTGGGGAGAGTATTTATTGGCTGAAGCCCTCTGGAGACAGAGGGCTTTCGCACGCTGGGAGGGAACATGAGTAAAACTCATCCCGTCAACGCGCTCAAGAAGCTTGGTATAGGCCTTGCATTTGGAGCTGCAACCATCATGTCCATGCCGACCTCTGCACTCGCTTGCACGCAGGTCTACATGGGCAAAAACCTTACGGCCGACGGCAACACGTACTACGGCCGTTCCGAGGACTATGGCCCGCGCTATCTTAAGCACTTTGGCATTGAGCCCTCTCACGGCCCGGGACATACGTACAGCTCGGACGAGTCTTCGTTCATGTACACCTCGACCAAGACCACGTATCGCTACACCTATGTACGCGACCATCCCTCCCAGTGGGACAACCGCTGGGATGCCTACTCTGAAGCAGGCATCAACGAGAAGGGCGTATCCTGCTCCGCCACGCTAAGCACCAGTATGAATGCAGATGCCGAGACAGCAGACCCCCTGACTAACACCGGCATCGGCGAGTACAACTACGCCAGCGTCATCCTGGGCGAGAGCGCCACGGCCCGCGAGGGCGTCGAGCTCCTCGGCAGCCTGATTGACGAGCAGGGCGTCTGCTCCAACGACCAGATCATCATCGCCGACAACAACGAGACCTGGCTGTTTGCCGCGCTTTCCGGTCACCAGTGGATCGGCATGAAGCTCGCCGACGACGTCGCCTCGATCAACCCCAACATCGGCAACCTCAACTACGATGTCGACCTCAACGACCCCGAGAACTGCCTGCACTCCGAGGGCATCGAGTCCATGCCTAAGGAGAAGGGCTTTGCCGAGTACACCGACGGCAAGTTCGACGTCGCCGCAACCTATGGCGAGACCATTCAGAATTCCGGTATGCACCAGTGGACCCGCTACGTCCAGGGCCGTAACTACTTTGGCAACGAGCTCCAGGAGGGCACCGACTACGAGATCGTCAAGGACGAGCGCGAAGAGGCTCGCGCCACGACCGGCGCCTTGGTCCACGAGATGCAGCCGCTGTTCTTCCAGCCCGGAAAGACAGACTGGACTACCTTTGAGATGATTCGCTCTCTCGGTAACCGTGGCGAGAATACCCCGGGCCTTAACGCCAACACTGACGGTGCCTATGCCATCGGCACCGAGCGCAACACCGAGATTCACGTCTTCCAGGTTCGCAACGGTCTTGATCCCCAGGTTGCAACAATCCAGTGGGAAATGCTCTCCCGCGCCGCGTACTCCGTCGCCATCCCCTTCTACTCCGCACTGCTCACCGAGGTTAGCCCGTATTTCAGCGACCAGACCGTCTCCTTCGACCACTGCAAAGAGACGGACATCGTGAACAACGAGGAGCCCGAGAACTCCATCAACTACGTCCTCATGGACATCAGCTCCCTCTGCTTTGAGAATCCCGATACCCTTGGTATCAGCGTCCGCTCCTACCTCGATGCACTCCAGAACGAGCTCATCGAACAGAACAAGGAAGTCGACGCCGCCATGCTGGCCGAGACGACCACCGAGGGCCGCACCGCTCTGGCCAACAAGGCCGGCAAGGCTGCCACCGAGAACACCTACGTCAAGTGCAAGGCCCTGCTCCAGGAGATGCGCGCCTATCAGAAGGCCGGAAACTTTGACGAGCCCTTCACCCCGAGCGACCTGAGCACCGAGACCAACGGCCTCAAGGTGTCCATCACCTACGCCAAGGACGCCCTTGCCACCGACCCGGTCACCCCAGATCAGCCCGGCACTCCCGAGCAGCCCGGCAAGCCCGAACAGCCCAGCACCCCCGAGCAGCCTGAGCAGCCCACTAAGCCCGAGCAGCCCGCTGCCAAGCCTGAGAAGCCCGGCAAGTCGGACAACACCACGACCACGGTAACCACCAACAAGACGAACACCAAGGGCGGCCTGCCCACCACTGGCGATCGTTTTGATGGCCGCATGGTGGCTGCATTCGCCATCGCTGGCGTTGCCGTCATCTCCGCCGGTGGTTACTTCCTCTACCGTCGCAACAAGGAGTAACGTCCTAGCTGAGCGGGCAAGGCAGCAATGGCAGCCTCGCCCGCTTAGCCCGCTCTTTTGACCGACGGGAAACCCGCCTGAAATCTTTTTAAAAAAGATTTCCCCGCACACACTTCGCTGTGCTATAGTGCAGCGCAACAGCAACTAGGTGCGACCGCGCCACGGCATCACGAAAGGAGCCACCAACATGAAGAACACGATGACGTCTCTCAACAACTGGTGGTGGCGTGATGCGAATACGATCGGTCGACAGTGAGTCCCTCACGCCTGTTTTTGCGCTCTAGGTGATTGGAAGGCCTCCGGTTTCGACCGGGGGCCTTTTTCTATCTCGAGCCCGATCGCATTCGCATCACGCGCCTCCGCTTTTCTCTTGCAATCCCCTTCCGAAAGGATTTTCACCATGTCTCAGAACACCACCGCCACCCAGCCCCGCACCGTCCAGACCGCCGACCGTGGCAAACTCGATGTCCGCGCCCTCGTCCTGCTCGCCATCCTGCTCGCCGCCGGCTTCATCCTCAACTTCACCGTCGGCAAGGCAATCTCGGGCATCTCGGGCGGCATGATCAGCCCCGAGTTCATCATCTCGGCCTTCTGCCTCACCATCCTGGTCGTTCGCCCCAACATCGGCCAGGCGCTCGTCATTGGCCTCATCTCGGCTGCCGTGATCCAGATCACCACCACTTCGCCGTTCGTCGATTTTGCCGCCGAGGGCATCGCCGCCATGCTCATGGCCGGCATCGTCAACGCCGCCGGCAAGAACGGTCAGGTCAAGCCCGCCATCGCCATTGTCGCAACCTTCGTGACCACCTTTGTCTCCGGCGTCATCTTCATGGTCATCAAGATGGCCATGCTCGGCGTGGTGGGCGAGCTCGCCGCCGCCATGCTGCCCGTCGTCGCCATGACCGCCGTCTTTAACGCCATTCTGGTCGGCGCCCTCTACCTGCCCATTCAGAAGGCCCTGAAGCTCAACTAACCCACTCGGCTTTACGAGCCACCCCATCTTGGCGTTCATTCGTCGCTCGCGTACCCAAGTACGCTTCGCTCCTCTTTCGCGCCAACCTGGGGCCCCTCGTAAAGCCGTCTCCGTGCTCCACCACCAAAGACTGTCCCAACAACTAGCTCTTGGGGACGTTCTTAAACGACTAGTCATTAAAGAACGTCCCCAATGACCATGAAAGGTATCCATGGAAACGATCATCAACGTCGACGATGTCTCGTTCTCCTATGGCACGCAGACCGAGCAGGCGCTCAGCCACATCTCGCTCAGCGTGAACAAGGGAGATTTCATCGGCATCATCGGGCCCTCGGGCGCCGGCAAGTCCACGCTTGCCGCCTGCCTGTCGGGTGCCGTGCCCCACCACTACACCGGCACGTTCTTTGGGTCCGTCATGGTTGACGGCCACGACACCTGCGAAGCCTCGCTCACCGACGTGTCGCAAATCGTCGGCAGCGTGCTGCAGGATATCGACACGCAGATGGTCGCCTCGGTCGTCGAGGACGAGATGCTCTTTGGCCTCGAGAACTTTGGCGTTCCCCACGACCAGATCGAGCAGCGCGTGAGCGAAACGCTCGAGACCGTCGGCATCAGCGACCTGCGCGACCGCGAGATCGCCACCCTCTCGGGCGGACAGAAGCAAAAGGTAGCCATCGCCGCCATCCTCGCCATGCGTCCGCGCGTCTTGGTTCTCGACGAGCCCACCGCGGCACTCGACCCCGCCAGCTCCACGTTGGTCTTCGAGACGCTGCGTGAGGCAAACCGCACACTTGGAATCACCATCGTCGTCGTTGAGCAAAAGGTCGCCCTGCTCTCGGAGTACTGCAACCGCGTGCTCGTGCTCAACCATGGCGAAATCGCGCTGCAGGGCGAACCACACGAGGTCTTCGCGCATACCGACGAGCTCCGTGCCATCGGCGTCGACTGCCCTCGCGTCACGCGTATCTTCAATAGCCTCGAGGCCGATGGCCTGGTAAGCGGTACCCCTTGCTTGGATGTCGATGAGGCCGAGCGCCTGATTTCGGGCATCGTCGACCCCGCACACGCGGCCAGCGAAGCCCAGGCGCCCGCCGGCTCACCGCACGCACCGTCGTTGCGCCCTCATGCCAAGGACGCCGAACCCGTACTCACCTTCGACCATGTTGAGTTTGCCTATCCCAATGGCGGCGCCGCCGTACACGACCTCAACCTGACGCTCTATCCCGGCGAGCTCGTGGGCATCGTCGGCCAAAACGGTGCCGGCAAGACCACGCTCACCAAGCTGCTCACAGGCCTGCTCAAGCCCGCCTCGGGCAGCGTGCGCGTCACGGGACTGGATACCGCGGCCGTTCCCACGAGCCGCATCGCCCGCGAAGTCGCAACGCTCTTCCAAAACCCCGACCGCCAGATCTGCAAGGATACCGTACTCGACGAGGTCGCTTTTGGCCTGGAGCTTGCCGGCATCGACCGTGCCGAGGCTCTGCGTCGTGCTCAACTCGTTATCGACCGCTTTGGCCTGCCTGCCGATGAGGCACCTTTCTCACTTTCGCGCGGCCAGCGACAAATGGTGGCGCTTGCCTCCGTCGTAGTGGTTGAGCCCAAGATCGTCGTGCTCGACGAGCCCACGAGCGGCCTTGATTACCGCGAGTGCATGACCGTCATGGAAACGGTGCGCACCATGGCCGAGCGCGGCTGCGCCGTTATCATGGTCTGCCACGATATGGAAGTTGTTTCCGACTTTGCTGAGCGTATCGTAGTAATGGCCGAAGATCGCATCCTCGACCGCGGCCGCACGCACGAGCTATTCTCGAATATCGATCTCATGCGGCGTGCCTACGTGGAGCCTCCCCAGGTTATTGAACTCTCGCGCCGTCTGGCATCTTCCGTCTCGCCCGCTTTTGCGCAGGTGAGCGAGGTCACCGATGTCGTTCGCATTACCAAGGAGATGGTCCGCCGTGGTTAACGTCATCGACTACATGCCGGGCGATACGCTGCTGCATCGCCTGAACCCCGTCGTCAAACTGGGCCTCGCCGCCGCCATCATCGTCGGCATCTTCTTGTCCGACACCTACGTGGCGCTGCTGGGCTTTTTGGCACTCACCCTTGCGCTGGGTGCCTATGCCGGTGTCGTCGACCGCCTGTTCTCGCTGCTCAAGTTGCTGATTCCGCTCGCGCTTATCATGCTGGTGCTCCAGCTGGCCTTTATGCGCGATGGCAACGTTGTGTGGGGCTTTATCACCGACACGGGCCTCATCACAGGATCGAAGGCCTGTCTGCGCCTGCTGGGCGTGGCGTTACCGCTCATCCTCATGCTCATGGTGACCAAGCTCAACGACCTTGCCAACGCCTGCGTCGAGGTGCTGCACGTACCGTATCGCTATGCCTTCACCTTTACCACGGCGCTGCGCTTTGTGCCGGTGTTTGGTCAGGAGATGAACGCCATCATGGAAGCGCAGACCGCGCGCGGCGTCGAGTACGACACCAAGAACCCTATCAAGAAGCTTAAGCTCATGCTGCCACTGTGTGTGCCGCTGCTCATCTCGAGCGTGGGCAAGACCGATGCCACGGCCTTGGCGGCAGAACAGCGCGGCTTCTATCTGCGCACGCGCGCCAGCTCGTACAAGCGCTACCCCATCAAGGGCCTGGACATCGCCGTACTCATCGTCAGCATCGCCCTCATCGCCATCGGCTTCCTGTTCTAGTTCGCCACCGACAGCAACCGCCCAACGCAAAAGGCCTCGGCTCGCACCAAACGAGCCGAGGCCTTTATTGTTTCACCAGATAAAACCTACCAAAATTAACCTGTCCCTTTTTGACGGGTCGGAAGCTAGAGGCGGTAGGGGACGCCGCTGCGGATGATGGATTCGCGCACCAGGACATCCATAGCATCGAGGGTGATCTCGGGCATCTCTCGATACTTCTGCAGCACCGATAGCTCGGTGCAGGCCAGAATGACACGGTCGCAGCCGCTACGGGCGAACTCCCACATCACGCGGTCGAACTTATCCATATCGGGCTCACGTCCGGCTTTCACATCATCGTAGATAAGCGACATCACATCGTTCTGACGTTTCTCGCTGGGATAGACGACCTCAACACCCGCAGCCTCGCATTCGCGGCCGTAGACGCCCGCGCCCACGGTTCCGTCGGTGCCCATGATGCCAATCTTGCGCACCGGCTCGGCCGGCATACTCAGGTTGGGGTCGAACTCGCACTCCCCCATCACCGCACCCGCAAGGGCATAGCGCACCGACTCACGCGGCATGTGGATAATCGGCACCTTCGTAAACGACTGGATCTGGTCGTAGAAGTAGTGTGACGTGTTGCAGGGAATGGCAATGTGCGCACAGCCCAGCGACTCGAGTGCCTGGGCACACTCTTTCATGGTCGCCAGCAGCTTGGCGTGCTCGCCGGTCTTAATGGCCAGCGTGCGGTCGGGCATGGTCGACTTGGAGAGCACCACCATGTCGATATGATCCTGATCGCAGGCAGCAGCCGTATGACGCACTACCTGGTCGTAGTAATACGACGTGGCCTCGGCGCCCATGCCGCCGATAACTCCCAGCTTTTCCATCGCCGCCTCCTTGGTGACGCTTGCGCAATTGCGCGTATCATACCCGCGCCCGCCCGATGTAAACCGGACGGGCGCCGCACTCATCTACTTGTAATACGTCTTGAACAGCTTAAAGTGGCGCAGCTTGGTGTGCCACATGCGCAGCCAGCGGTTAAAGACAAAGTCGCCCTTCATAAACGAAGGGTCGGCGCCCTTGCCTTCCTTGTCCAGGCGATGCACCTTAGCGCGCAGCTCGGGATCCTTGACGTACTTGTCGACGACGCCCATGGGGACGACCATCCACAGCGCCTCGTCCTGCGCCGTCACAAACTCCGGCTCAAACGGGCGGTTGAACACATACTCGTCCACCACATACTTGGCAACGTTAAAGCCGCTGTTAGTGACGTAGTAGTTGCTGCGACCTTGGCGCGTGTTGAAATCGAAGAACTTAAACGAGCCGTCGCGCTCGTCGTACTTAACGTCAAAGTTGGAATAGCCCACAAAGTGAAGGTCCTCGAGCAACTTGCGCACGCCGCCCATGAGCTCGTCATTGGGCTCGGTGATGATACAGGCGTGGTTGCCGACACCGTGAGGCTGATGCTCCTCGAGCAGCACGTGACCCAGGCACATCATGCGCACCTTGCCGTTGCGGTCGGAATAACTGGTGAGCACGCGCATGTACTCGTCATTGCCGGGCACGCGATCCTGCAAGATCAGGTCGTCGGTGTAGCCGCTGGCATACGAGTCGCGAATGACCTGTTCCAGCTCGGCACGGTCGGCAATCTCATAGGCCTTTTTCTGGCCCTCGAACTCGTGCTGCCACCACATGATGCCGTCAGAAGGCTTCAGAATCATCGGGTAGGGAAAATCGATCTGGTCGAGCACTTCGGCAGGCGCCTCGCCTTGGGCGTTCAGCATCGCCATGGTGAAGGTAAAGGTATGCGGATAGGGCACGCCATGCTTCTCGCACAGCTCGTAGAAGATCTCCTTCTTCTGACACTGCTCAAGCATGCTATAGGGAGCGTAAGGCGCGACGATGTTATCCGCCAACTCATGGGCATCCTTGGCCTGAGCCACGAGGGCAACATAGTTATCGCCACAGCCCACAAGGACAATCGTCTTATCGGCATGCGCTTGGGCAATGCCGTTGACGGTCCTGAGCATCACGGGCATGGTATCGATATCCACGTTGGGCGTGTAGTCGATAATCTGGCTGCGGTACGCGGGACCCGTCTGATACTTGCCAAAGACCAGACTCTTGACCTGGTACTCCTCATAGAAGGCGCGCGCCACCGAATAGGCGTTGATGTCGCCACCGAGCAGCACGGGAATGAACTCGCGCTCTGTAAACTGCAATGCCATGGAAACTTCCTATCATGAACTGCCCACACAACGGGCGGTCTTTGCGCAACTGATTTATTCTAGCGTGCCAAGCCGCCGGCGCCCAAAGCTCCACCGTATCTATGGCAATCGACGCAATCGTCCAGCACGAAGACGGCGCTCACCGTTGTATGACAATGGGCAATGAACCTACCATTGTTGTAGGATTCAGCGTATTGACATCCTCAAACGAAAGGCGCGCACGTGCCCCAAGACCATCCGACCGATAATCCTATCCTCAATGCCACGAAGCGCGAGCTGGCGGAACGCGCACAAACGGCCGTTCCCCTACGCACGGCAAACGATGCCTACGACAGGCCCGCCCGCATCGTCTCAATCAACACGTCGGCGCACAAGGGCACACGCAAGTCGCCCGTCGCGGATGGACACGACACCGTTATAGAACAATTTGGCCTCGCCTCCGACGCACACGCCGGGCATTGGCACCGTCAGGTTTCCTTTTTGGCCGCAGAGTCCATCCAGACGGCGCAGGCCCGCGGACTCGATGTGCGCAAGGGTGACTTTGGGGAGAACTTCACCACGCAAGGCATCAATCTACTCTCGCTCCCCATGGGCACGCAGCTCAAGCTTGGCAGCGAGGTGCTTGTCGAAATCAGCCAAATCGGCAAGGTCTGCCACACACGCTGTGCCATCTACTATCTCGCCGGCGACTGCATCTTTCCCCACGAGGGCGTTTTTGGCGTGGTGTTAAAGGGCGGAGAGGTCCATATCGGCGACGACATCCAGGTGGTCAAGCTCGGCGACGGCACCTGCTCGTTCACCCCTGCCGAGGCCCTCGAAGAGATTGAGCGGGCTCGTCAGGAGGGCACGCTGTAGTTGTAAAACCCCACGTTGAGATAGCTTTTACAGCCCAAAACACCTCTCAAATAGGGCTCCGTAACGTTAAAGTTGAACTCTATGGTTTCTCAACAATTCATCATAACTGCAGGTCAAAGCCAAAGCCTCAAGTTCAACTTGACCCTTTGGAACCTTTAAGGTTCAAGTTGAGGTCGAAAGCAGTAGTAGAATACCGTTCGAACCATAACCTACGATTGATTGCAGAGGGACTGGATGCAGCATTCGAATCATCGCGCCGCAGCGCTCATTGCGTCGAAGCCGGCTCGTATCATCACGAGCGCCGCGCTCGCCGTTGCGCTGACGGCCACGCCGATGCTCTCCCCCGTTGCGGCGTATGCCGCCTCGCAGGCAACGCAGGACCAGCTTTCCGCAGCCCAGCAGAAGATCGAAGCCGCCACGAGCGCCTACAACGACGCCCGCACCAAACTCGATGACCTGCAAAAGCAGATTGACTCCAATGAGGCAAGCATCGAGGAAATCGAGGCTAAGCTTCCCGAGCAGCAGGCCAAGGCAAGCTCCGCCATGCGCGATCTGTACAAGTATCAGAAGGGCACCAACCCCATCGTGAGCTTCCTGGTCAACGCGCAGAGCCTGGGTGAGTTCATCACGACCTGCAAATACACCAACCAGATCACGAGCTCGAGCGTCGACGAGATCGAACAGCTCAATAACATGCAAACCGAACTCGAGCAGAACAAGGCTGAGCTCCAGCAGGCCAAGTCTCAGCTTGAGGCAGAGCAGAAAAACGCCGAGGATGCGTTGGCTCAGGCCCAGCAGCTCCGCAGCGAGGCACAGGCAAAAGCCGAGCAGGAAAATGCCGCCGAGCTTGCCAAGCTTGAGGCCGATAAGGCCGCTGCCGCCGAGAAGCTCTCGGGCGAGGGCGTAAGCGGCAGCAATTCCAGCAGCCAGGCCACCAACACCAACACCACCATCGACACCACGGTGAACAACGCCAATACCGGTAGCTCCGATTACGATTCGTTCATTAATGAGTGGACGAGCCGCATCGACAATTATCTCGCCGGCTCCCCCATGGCAGGCCAGGGCTATAACTTTGCCGTCGCCGCTTGGAATACCGGTGTCGACCCCCGTTGGTCCCCCGCCATCGCCTGCATCGAGAGCACCAAGGGTGCTTATTGCGCCAATTCTTACAACGCCTGGGGCTGGAGTGCCCGTGGCGGCGGTTGGCGCAGCTTTGGCAGCTGGAGCGAGGGCATCTCCGCTCACGTTGCCTATCTGGGCGCCAACTACGGCTCCACCCTTACCCCGGCAGCGGCCAAAAAGTACTGCCCGCCCACGTGGCAGGACTGGTACAACAAAGTCGCCGCTCAGATGAACCGCATCTAAGCGCAACTGCAAAGGGCCCCAATGGGGCCCTTTTCTTTTAGGTAGCGGAGGTATCGACGACGCCGGTCGCATTGGCAATCGCGACTATGACGATCATGCATAGGAGCAGCACACCCAATGCCTTGAGCCAGAGTTTCGCGAGTTTCTTGCCGCGATAGCTGTCGAGCAGTGCGAATCGCCGACGAAGACGGCGCTTATCGAGCAGCGCAAAATGCATAAGCACCATAAGGCCATCGACAAAGAAAAAATACTCGATTATGAGAAACCACGTCGGGTAGCTTTGGTTTGCTCCCGTGGGGTGAAAGACGGCAAAGTGACTTCCGGCAAAGAACACAAGTAGGGAGAAGCAGACAAGCGTATTCCAAATGCGCCCCAGAGACTCCGGAACGCGAGAGAGCGGACCGCATGCAGCGGAGGCGGCAGGCCTAGGAAGCCCTGCGGGGTTCTGGAGCCCTTGGAGCGTCAACACCGTCTCCGAGGCCGGAGTACGGACAGGCGCAGGTGTAGAAGGCCGCACGGGGCGGCTCAGATCGTATGCCGAGCGCGTCGCCCGTCCCAACGCTTCCGCACTCGCAAAACGCTTGGCCGGGTCGAGCGCCATCGACATGCAGACGGCATCGGCAAGTGGAGTGGGAATGCCACGCGCCTCGCATTGCTCGCGCATGTCGAGCCCTGGTTTAGGGTCGACTCCCGTCAAGCAGAAGAACAACAGGGCGCCAAGTGCGTAGACGTCGCTGCGCACACTCGTCTGCCCAAACCCATACTGCTCGGGCGGCGCATAGGGTCGCGTGCCAAACTTGACGGTGTCGGCATCGGCGCCATCGCGCCACACGCGCGCGATCCCCAAGTCGATAATCACCAGCGACGAAAACGTCAGGCCCTCATCGAGCGTACAGTTCGCACCCGTCACGATGATATTCGACGGTTTGAGGTCGCGATGGATCACCGGCGCCGACGTCTCCCCCGCCATCGCAAAACCGGCGTGGAGCTCGCCCACGGCATCGCATAGGGCAGGATACAATTCACGCGCATAATCGGGGGTGGCTCCCAGACGGTCCACCAGCACCCCGAGCGTCTCCCCTTCGATGTATTCCATAACCACGTTGAGCTCGTCGCCCACACGACGACAATCGACGATTCTGGGCAGGTGCTCAAAACGCCTGCCTGCCCGCTGGGCGGCAAACAGACGCTCGTATGCCCCGCCGATTTGAGCCGAAGCATCGATGCGTTTACGGACAAAGGGGCCGAGCGAACCACCGCCGGTTCCTTCAAAGTACACGAGCTCGGTTGTTTCAACGGACGAGCGCTTAAGTACACGCTCCACGCGATAGCTGTCGTCGCGATCGAGCGACGCCAGATGTTCGGCAAGCGCTGCGGTCAGCTCGTCATCGGAATATGTTGTGGTCTGAGTATCCATAGCCTCCATCATAGCGCAGGGCGCAGACACCCCATGGCATCCGCGCCCCGTTCGCTTGCATCGTTGTTCGGCAGCTCCGCCGGCTCAGATATCAGCCGCTAACTCACCGTCTCCTCGCCAAAGCGATACAGCTCCTCGTTGACCTTTTGGAGGCTGCACCCGCGATCGATGCAAAAGATGATAATCGCATCACGGCGATCCTTGCAGTTGAGGACGCTTACCCCGGCAGCCGTCAGTGCACGGTTGGCCTCTTTGAGCGTCAGCGCCATCGCAAAGGCAATCTGCAGCACCTTATTGCGACTCGGGTGACGCGCACCGGTAAAGATCTGATAGCCGAAGGTCTCATTGAGATCGGCCATACGAACCACGCGCGAGCGCTCCAAGCCCTTTTCCTGCAGCAGCTGCTTCAGGTAGTCCGAAAGCGACGGGGCGGCAAAGTCGTGCTCCCTGATATAGCCATCGATGTTCGGCGCATCGAGAAGCTCATTGAGCAGCTCCTCGGTCAGCTTTTTATCGGGCATACGACTTCACCTCCCCCAGTGCATGCAACATGCTAGAAACCGCTTACGTCCGAACGCTCCCAGCTAGCAACCTGGTCGGGAGACACCGTGCCCAGCGCCTCTAACTTCCAGGAGCCGCCCGCCTTCAGATGATTGGTGTTTGCAAGAGCCGTTCCAACCTGGTTGCCATCGGCATCATACAGAACATACTCAATCTGAATGTAGCTCTTTTCCTTGTCCGTGTTATTGGTAAGCGTGCCCGTGATCTTATAGGCAAACTGACTGGAGGTGTCTTCAGCCTCGTCAGCAATGGTATACGGTTCTTGCGATTCTTTTTGTTCCTCAGCCTGCTGTGTCGCCTCGGCAGGTTTTGCCGAATCGCTCGCAGACGAATCGGTTGAATTGCCACCCATAGAGCCCACGGCACCGACGATAACCAGCACCACGATGACGCCTAGGACAATCTTGCCGATCGGCTTCTTTCCCTCTTTTGCCATTATTCATCCTTCCTACGATCCGGCTACCGTGCCGGCACACAGCACATCGTAGAAAGGATTGAACTTGAATTCATTAGCTGAGAGCTAAGGTTGCGGTAAACGGCCAATGCAGCTATCCAGACGCCGAGCAAACGCACTTTGCGTGACCGTCTGCTGGCAGCGCATCAACCCACCGTGACGGATTTCCCGGTAAAGGCACTGATCATCATTAGGACAAAGAACACCAGGTAGCTGATGCTCAATAGGTACGCAATGATCAGGAAGACGACCCAGCCGACATTGGTCTTACCGTCGGCGCGGCGCTGCTCGCGAGAACGGCACAGCCAGACCGTCACGCCGATGGCGGTGATAAACAGTACGAGTGCCGCCGCAGCCAGCCCAGCAAACACAAACATCACGCCAATGCTCACAGCGATGACCGGAAGCAGCAGCAAACCGCATCCGCATCCACCCGGACTATATACGGCAGACTGTCGGCGTCGTTCCATCGTCACTCCAAGCCAAGCAATCGTTTGTAGACATCGAGGCCTTTGAGTAGGATTTCCTCGTCAAAGAGCATGGTATCAGTGTGAAGGGCGCTCGTGGCATAGGCGGGACAGCCATCCGAATCGATCGGATTATCTTGTCCCTCCGGCACGCCCGTACCCAGGAGGAAGAACACGCCTGGCAGATGGCGCTGATAGAAAGCGAAGTCCTCGGCAATCAGCAAAGGCTCATCCACGAGTTGCAGCTCGGACAAGACAGGCGCAATGTGGGCGAACAGCTCGGGGTCGTTATCGACCGGCGGATAGCCCTCGGCAAAATCGAGGTCATATGTGCAGCCCGTTGCGGCGCAGGCATCGTCCAGCACGCGGCGCACGCCCTCGCGCGCGCGGTCGAACATGTCGTCCGTAAACACACGTAGGCTGCCGGCAACATGGGCCTCCCCCGCCACCGCATTGCAGACGGTGCCGGCCTGCAGCAGGCCGAACTTACCAATGCAGGGCTCGTCGACACCCAACTCGTCCATGAGCTCGCGCTCGGAAACCAAGAACTTGGCAGCCGCCAGCGCCGCATCGTGCGACTCCTCGACCGGAACGCCATAGGTCTTAGCGATATGGATGCTCGTGCCATGGATATGAATGTGTGCCTCACTCGAACGCGCCAGCAACGGACCGGAGCAGCTCGCCAACGTGCCGGCGGGCAGATCGGGCCACACGTGGAAGCCGAAGATGCGATCCACCCCGTAGCGCTCGAACACGCCGCTCTCGCACACCGTCTTGGCACCACCAGTCGTCTCCTCGGCCGGCTGAAACACAAAGAGCACATTGCGCTTAATGGCGCCCGGCTGCTCACGGATCGTACGGTCGACAAAGGTTGCCGCCGAAAGCGCCATGGCCATGTGTCCATCGTGCCCGCAAGCATGCATCTTGCCGGGATGGGTCGAAGCGAACGCTGCCCCCGTTGCCTCGGCAATGGGCAGCGCATCCATATCGGCGCGAATCGCCGTGGCATGCGCGGCGCCAACGCCAGCGTCGAAGAAAGCGCAGACGCAGCTGGGGCACGGATGGGTCACCTCGCAGGTGAGCGGTGCCAACACGCCCTCGATATAGGCGATCGTCTGCGGAAGATCGAAGTCGAGCTCCGGGATCCTGTGCAAGTCGCGGCGGTAGCGACGGAGTTCTTGGAGCTCGGCCATATTGGTTCCTTTCGTAGGTGCGCGTCGGCTGCTATCTATTGTGCCGCAAGATTGCTACACCCTTATTTCCAGCATATCCCTGCATTTTTTAAACGTTATATACGAATACTCTTGTTTGGTAAAGTGCAACGTGATAGGGTCTTTACCACTTGATAGAGGCGCGGGCACGAAGAGCCGCGGGCGAGCCGGCAGGCTTTGACCCCGTGGGGAGGCGAAACCCGCCGAACTGGGTTTTTCGGGCACGAACAGCCTGGTGGGCCTGCGGGAAACACCCGCAGGACTGTCTGCAGCAATGCGGGAGCGCTATCCGGACATTGGGTCCACGCTATGCGGATTCGATGCGCAGGTAGCGCCGTCTGGATAGCGAGGTTTACGGGACATGTCATTGACTCCCAACGAGGCGTATGCGGCCAAGCAGCCGTTTGTGGACAAGGAGACACTCGAGCATATCGTCGAGCAGTTCCCCACGCCGTTTCATCTATACGACGAGACGGGCATCCGCCGCAACATGCAAGAAGTGCGCGACGCCTTTGCATGGAACCCGGGCTTTAAGGAATACTTTGCCGTCAAGGCCAACCCCAACCCGGCGCTCATCTCCATTCTCAACGAATACGGCTGCGGCTGCGATTGCTCGAGCTATACCGAGCTCATGATCGCCCGCTCACTGGGTATCACGGGACACGACATCATGTTCTCGTCCAACGACACGCCGGCTGCCGACTTTGAGCTCGCCGACAAGCTGGGTGCCATCGTCAACTTTGACGACATCAGCCACATCGAGTTCTTTGAGCACGTTGCGGGGTCAATCCCCAAGACGGTCAGCTGCCGCTTTAATCCGGGTGGCCTGTTCCAGCTCTCCAATGGCATCATGGATAACCCCGGCGACTCCAAATACGGCATGACCACCGAGCAACTCTTCGAGGCCTTCCGCATGCTCAAGGCCAAGGGTGCCGAGAATTTTGGCATCCATGCCTTCCTTGCCAGCAACACCGTCACCAACGACTACTACCCCAAGCTTGCGCGCATCCTCTTTGAGCTTGCCGCGCGCCTGGAGCGCGAGACCGGCGCACACGTCGCCTTCATCAATCTGTCCGGCGGCGTCGGCATCCCCTATCTGCCCGAGCAGCAGGCCAACGACATTCACGCCATCGGCGAGGGGGTGCACGCGGCATACGACGAGATCCTGGTTCCTGCCGGCATGGGCGATGTGGCCATCTGCACCGAGATGGGCCGCTTTATGATGGGCCCCTATGGGTGCCTGGTCACCAAGGCCATCCACGAGAAGCAAATCTACAAGGACTATATCGGCGTGGACGCCAGTGCCGTCGACCTCATTCGTCCCGCCATGTATGGCGCTTACCACCATATCACGGTGATGGGTCAGCCGGGTGGCGCCGACAAGACCGCAGCGCCCATTACGGACACGTACGACATCACGGGCAATCTGTGCGAGAACAACGACAAGTTCGCCATCGATCGTGAGCTGCCGCATATCGACATGGGCGACCTGCTCGTGATCCACGATACCGGCGCGCATGGCTACTCCATGGGCTACAACTACAATGGACGCCTTCGCTCCGCCGAGGTCCTACTGCGTCCCGATGGCTCGGCCGACCTCATCCGCCGCGCCGAGCGCCCGGTCGATTACTTTGCCACACTCGACGTGTTGCCGTGCGGCCGTGAGCTACTGGCCAAATCGCGTGCCGAAAGCGCCCGCCGTCGCGCCCAGGACGAACGCCCGGCCGTCGCCGCTCAGTGGAACAAACGCATCCAGATCGCGGAAGCGAAGGAGAAGAACATGGACATCCGTAATCTCGAGGGCTCAATCGTCGCCCTCGTCACGCCGTTTAAAAAGGACGGCAGCGTCGACTTTGACGCACTCGAGCGCCTTATCGATTTCCACCTGCAAAATGGCACCGATGCCATCCTCACCCTGGGCACCACCGGCGAGAGCGCCACGATGACCGACGACGAGGACAACTCCGTTGTCGCCGCGGTGGTCAAGCAGGTTGCAGGACGCGTCCCCGTCATTGCCGGCTCGGGCTCCAACTCCACGCAGACCATGCTCACCAAGTCGCTCACCTATCAGGGACTGGGCGCCGACGGCCTGCTGCTCATTACCCCCTACTACAACAAGTCCAACGAAGAGGGCATCTACCGGCACTTTAAGACCGTGGCCGACGCCGTGGACATCCCCTGCATCCTGTACAACATCCCCGGCCGCTGCGGCTGCGGCATCAGCGTGCACAACGTGGAGCGCTTGGCCGCGCACCCCAACATCACGGGCATCAAGGAGGCCTCGGGCAACGTCGCCTACGCAGCCAAGATCGCCCACCTGCTGTCCGATGACTTCCGCATGTACTCGGGCGAGGACGCCCTCACCGTGCCGCTCATGAGCCTGGGCGCCTCGGGCACCATCAGTGTGTGGGCCGATGTTCAGCCACAGCTCGTGCACGACATGTGCCGCGCCTATCTGGACGGCGACGTAGCGCGCGCCCGCGATATCCAGATTGCCGGCCAGCCGCTCATCAATGCCCTCTTTAGCGAGGTCAACCCCATCCCCGTTAAGGAAGCGCTCGCTCAGATGGGCATGATCGAGGCAAACTACCGTATGCCGCTGTGCCCCATGGCCAACGACACACGTGCCGCACTTACCGATGCTCTGAAGGGAGCTGGTCTGCTTGATTAAGACCGTCATTATGGGAACGGGCCGCATGGGCTCGCTCATCCGCACTACCGCCGAAGGCATTATCGACGCCGCCGGGCAGCCCGTTTTTGATATCGTGGCCCAGATCGGTTTTGATCTGTCCGAGCTCGAGAGCGCCCCGGCAGCCGACGTCATCATCGACTTCTCGAACGTCGTGACCTTCGATGCCGTCGTCGCCTATGTCGAGTGCACGGGCGCGGCGTTGGTCTCGGGCACTACAGGCTACACACCCGAGCAGATGGATCGCCTGCGCGAGCTGGGTCAGAACGCCCGCGTCATGCACTCCGGCAATTACTCCATCGGTATCGCAGCCCTGCGTCATCTGGTAGCACAGGCCACACGCGAGCTGCCCGGCTTTGACTGCGAAATCGTCGAGACGCACCATAACCAAAAGGTCGATGCCCCCAGCGGCACTGCCAAATTGCTGCTCGATGCCGTAGTCGAAACCGAGCCCGAGGCAGGCTACCACCCCGTCTATGGCCGCGAGGGCATGTGCGGAGCGCGCGACCCCAAGGAGATCGGCATGCACTCGCTGCGCGGTGGCACTGTCGCCGGCGTGCACGAAGTGAGTTTCTTTGGCCAGGACGAAGAAGTCACGCTCACGCATCGCGCCACAAGCCGTCAGATCTTCGTCAACGGCGCCCTGGCAGCCGCGCAGAAGCTCGTCACCCGCGAGCACGGCTTCTATACGTTCGACCAGGTCATGTTTGCCTAACCAGGTATCAACCGGATCCACCCAAAGGAGAGACAGCAAATGAGCAATGCAGCCGAGATGGATGCCCAGGAGATTATCAACTACATCGCCACAGCGCCCAAAAAGACGCCCGTCAAACTGTACGTGCGCGAGAAGCCCGGCATGAAGGTCCAGTGGGGCAATGCGCACGTCTACGGCGGTCGTCGTGGCAAGACCGTCTTTGGTGACTGGGATGAGCTCAAAGCTATCCTTGATGCCAATGCCGATTCCATCGATTACTACGATGTGGAGAACGATTGCCGCAACTCCGCCGTGCCCATGCTCGACCTTAAGGGCATCAACGCCCGCATCGAGCCGGGCGCGATCATCCGTGACCGCGTCGAGATCGGCGATCGCGCCGTCATCATGATGGGTGCCATCATCAATATCGGCTCCGTCATCGGTGAGGGCTCCATGATCGACATGGGCGCCGTGCTGGGCGGCCGCGCCACAGTGGGCAAGAACTGCCACATCGGCGCTGGAACCGTGTTGGCAGGCGTCGTTGAACCCGCAAGCGCCACGCCCGTCATCATCGAGGACGATGTCATGATCGGCGCCAACGCCGTGGTCCTGGAAGGCGTGCACGTAGGCAAGGGCGCTGTCGTTGCCGCCGGCGCCGTGTGCGTCGAGGACGTCCCCGCTGGTGCCGTCGTGGCCGGTGTCCCCGCCCGCGTCATCAAGATGCGCGACGAGAAGACCGACAGCAAGACCGGACTCGAGGAAGATCTGCGTCAGCTGTAGGGTTGCGCGGGTTTACCAACCCGCGTAACGGCTCGACGCTGCACCTTTGGTTCCGTCGTTCTAACGAACGACGGACCGGTCGACGCTACAAACGCCCCTAAGCGGCAATCTGACGTTCAATCGTCGGTCGCGTACCAAAGTACGCTTCCCTCCTCTTTCACGTCACCTTGCTCGCCTAGGGGCGTTTTCGCTGACGTATGCTCAGTCTGCAACTCAATTCAGCTCCAAGCAAAAAGGCCGAAGTCCCGAAGGGTTTCGACCTTTGTTTTTCTGCAGCGTCCAAGCGCAGTTTATCTATTCTCGATGCTGCCGATGTTTTTGAGCTCGATGGAGATGAGGCCGTTGGGTTCGTTGACGAACTCGATGTACTCGGAGTTCGAGCCCATCTCGGCCGGAAAGCTGATCTCGATGCCCGTGTCGGTACGAATCTTGTGGTTGCGCACGGCCGCACGCTCGACCTGCTTGCGCTCCACGGGCACACGCTCGGGCACCTTCTCTTCGGTCAGCGCCGCACGTACGCTCTCCTTGATGACCGGTTCGTCCTCAAAGACCTCATCGACGATATCCCAAGGCGGCAGTTCCTCGTCATCCTCAACCTTCTCGGCAACGGCGGCCTTAACCTTAGCGAGCGCTACGGCCGTATTGGCACCGTGCTCCTCGGCGACTTCCTCGACCACACGCGTCACGGTGTCGATGACCTCCTTGCCCGATACGCCCGTGTCGCACTGCAGCAGGCCATCGGGGATAAGCATACGGTCCTCGCCGGCAATCTTGCGCTTCTTGTCCACGTAGCCGATCTCCATGGTACTCGCGCGCACGATGGCATAGCTCGGCACCTTTTGCGAGGGGTTCGGCAGAATGGCGTAGTGGCGCGCGATGTCGTTGCGCACCTCTCCCTCCTCGCGGCCCACTTCGTGCATAAAAGCCTGCTTGGAGCCCAGCAGCATCACGGCAAACCAGCGGGCATCCTCATCGTCGTCAAAATCGGCCACGAGCACGTCGGTGGACTCGGCTTTCTCGGCTTTGGTGAGCTCGGAGGAGATAAACTCTGCAATCTGCTGCGACAGGTCCACGAACTCGCGCTCGCCAAAGAAATAGCCCTTGAGCTCGCCGCCAAACGCAGAGTTCTCGGCAAACGTGGCGCGTTTATTGTCGGCCGAGGTACGTGCGCGGCGCAGATGCGTGGTCACGAAGTTGCGCACGGTACGACTCTCGATATCGAGCTCGCGCTGGCTCATGACGTTGACGGCAGAGTCAAAGTCCAGGATATGCAGAATCGCGTGATTGATTTTCATATACGGCATTCCGTTCTAGATCGATTTCGGCACGAACCAGTATAGCGGTCGAGCCCTCCCCGAGCGCATCGAAGATTGGTGCATCGGGGACAGGTTGCTTTGCACCAATGGCTAGCGCAGGAGCTCGGACTGCCAAGCCTCGAGCTGTTCTGCCAGACTCTTACCGGCAGCGGACATGTCGATCTGGGGTCGTTTGGGCAGCAGTGCGCACTTAAGGATTGCCACGATGGTCTGCGAGACAAAGCGTCGTGTATCCTTGTCGAAACCTTGCGCAGTCTGGAGCATCACGGGCAGGCTCTCGCGCAGATTCCCAGCGATATCCGCAAACCGCTCAGCACCCGTAGCCTCAAACACGGAGAACAATGCATCTACAAAACGCTCGCGCTCGGCAGGCCCCACTGCAAGCAGCATCTCGCGAATGGAGCCATCAACGTATCGAGCACCGGCGGACAGGCGCTCACAGTACACGAAGTCGCGACCATCAACCACCCAGCTAAAGGGATTGTGCTGCAGCAGGCTGAACTCGGTGCTCTCAACGATGGCATAGTCCTCCTGTGTCTCGAACATCATGCCAAAGATCGACGACCGAGGTAGCGTCTTGTCGATTCGACCGCAAAGATCGGCAAAGGCGTTGCCGTTCAGAAACTCCTCGACGAAGCCCGGACCATCATGGGAATACACCCGTTCGATTCGCTCGCGGGCGACATCGGAGCACATCGCCGCACCGTACACCGCAAGGTTTCCACCCTTGGAATGACCTCCGCACAAAAGCGGCCCGTCAATCGCATCCGCCGCCTCGTCCACATAACGTACCGCGGATTCCTGGGCCGGCACAGGACACCGGAACGCCATGTTAAAGTCCTCTTTCCAGCCCACAATCGTGCTGTCGGTCCCCCGGAAGGAAAGATAACTAAACCCCGCCGGAAACCGGAACGCCATGGCTGCAAACTGCTCTGTCGCTACCACATCGCTCACGGCACGATAGCCGCAAACGTGCACGCCACGGTAACGAGGGTTTGCTGCCACGGCCTCCAACAAGGCCCTGCTCCCCTCTGGATCCCACAAGTCGTCAATCATGTCCCGGTAGCACTCGGCACGCAGCAGTTCGCGTACGTCTAGGCCCTGCCAGTTCGTCAGCTCCGCCATATCACCCGGCAAACGCAAATAGGACAACCACGCAAAGACCAGGCTATCCACCGCGCAGAACGACCGCTCCCCAAACGGATCAAACACCGTCTGGGCATATGTCAAAAAATTAGGCGAATCCGACATGGCGCTCCCATCAACTATGGCGCATTGGGGTCAGGTTACTTTGCACCAAAAAGGCGCCCGGACCGTGTGGACCGGACGCCTTTCATTGTAGCCTGTTGCCCAAAAGAGCTGGATTTAGCAGGAGAAGTCGACGCTGTCGATGATGTCCTTGAGGGCCTTGGCGGAGGCGGTAAGCTCATGCTGCTCGTCATCGTTCAGCGGCACGGGGACGCGGCAGACAACGCCGTCGCGGCCAACGACGGTCGGCATGGAGATGGCAAGATCGGACAGGCCATACTCGCCCACCATGAGCGAGGAGACGGGCAGAACGGTCTGCTCGTCACGCATGACGGCGGTGCAAATGCGCTTGACGGCCATGGCGACGCCATAGTAGGTGGCGTGCTTCTTCTCGATGATGGTGTAGGCGGAGTTCTTAACGTCCTCGGCGATGCGCTTCTCGGCAGCCTCATGCTCCAGGTGGCCGTGAAGCTCGCAGAAGGTGTTCAGCGGAACGCCGGCAACCTGGGCGCTGGACCAAGCGACGAACTCGGAGTCGCCGTGCTCGCCCATAACATAGGCCTGGACATCGCGCGGGTCGACCTCAACGTGAGCGCCGAGCATCTGCTGCAGACGGCCGGTGTCGAGCACGGTACCGGAGCCGATGACATGGCCCTCGGGCAGGCCGGACATCTTGATGGCGGCATAGGTCAGAACATCGACCGGGTTGGAGACGATGAGCAGAATGCCGTCGAAGCCAGACTTCTTAATCTCGGGGATAATGGACTTAAAGATGTTGACGTTCTTGTTAACCAGGTCCAAGCGGGTCTCACCGGGCTTCTGGGCAGCGCCAGCGGTGACGACGATCATGGCGGCGTCGGCGACATCGGAATAATCGCCGGCGTAGATCTTCATCGGCTCGGCAAACGTCATGCCGTGCGCGATATCCAGAGCCTCACCCTCGGCGCGGTTCTTGTCCACGTCGATGAGGACCATCTCGGAGAACAGGCCGCTCTGCATCAGCGCGAACGCCGAAGACGAACCGACGAAACCGCAGCCGACAATAGCGACTTTCTTCTCGTTAACCATTAGAAACTCCCATCTCTCTCCACAAGCAAGCCGCCCGGGAACGACCCGAGCGGCTTGCCGTAATCCCAATACATCCAATCGGGACTTTGATTATGCTCCTATTCGCAGCCAAAAATCGACCGTTTACCGAAATTGTTTGCAGGATTCGTAAAATAACTGCACGAAATCGGTTTCGAGCTATTGACGAGTCGAAACAGCCTTCTAATACAGGCCCGCCTCGCGAATGGCCTCGACAGCCAAAGCAATCTGATCGGGCGGCAGGACCAGCGCCATGCGCACGTGTCCCTCACCCGAAGGACCAAAGCTCGCGCCCGGCGTCACCACAACGCCAGCCTTCTCCATAAGCTCCTCGCAAAACGCCATGGAATCGGTGCGACCACCGGGAAGCTTAGCCCACACGAACATAGAGCCATGCGCGTTGGGACGCTCCCAGCCCAAGCCCTCAAGACCGTCGCACAGGGCATCGCGGCGCTCCTGGTACTTCAGACGCTGCGCCTCGACCTCATCGCGCGGACCGTTCAGGCAGGCGATAGCAGCCTTCTGGATCGGGAAGAACATGCCAAAGTCGATCTGGCCGCGCAGCTTGGCAAAGGCAGAGACCACGTCCTCACGGCCGACCAAAAAGCCGATACGGGCACCGGTGACGTTAAACGACTTGGAAAGCGAGAAGAACTCCACGCCCACCTCAAGCGCACCGGGATACTGCAAGAAGCTACCGCCGGGCTCGCCGTCAAACACGATGTCGGAGTACGCGTTGTCATGGACGATGAGCAGGTCGTGCTCACGGGCGAAAGCGATGATCTCTTCGTAGACCTCGGGCGTGCCCACCGAGCCGACCGGGTTGGCGGGCAGCGATACGATCATATACTTGGCGCGATCAGCCACCTCGGGATCGATGCCTGCCACATAGGGCAGGTAATTATGCTCGGCAACCAGCGGATAGTACTCGAGCTTGGCATCGGCGATCTTGGCACCCGCCTCAAAGACCGGGTAGCACGGATCGGGAACCAGAATGGTGTCACCCGGATCGAGCAGAGCCAGGCCCAAATGGCCAACGCCCTCCTGCGTGCCGTTGCACGACTGCACCATAGACGGCGTAATGCCCGAAACGCCAAAGCGACGCTCATAGTAATCGCATACGGCCTGCTTGAGTTCGGGCAGGTCGCGCAAGGCGTACTTCCACATCTCGGGATCCTGGGCTGCTTGTGTGAGCGCCTCGACCACGTGGCCGTACGGCTTAAAGTCGGGCGTGCCCACGCTCATGTTGTAAATGGTCTTGCCCTGAGCCTTCAGCGCGAGCAGCTTGTTGTTGAGCGAGGCGAAGACCTCCGCGCCAAAGCGGTCGAGACGCTGCGATGCCTGCATGGTGCCACCTTCCGATATAAAAAAGCGGCGCTCCGACAAGAGCGCCGCGCGATACGGGCCATCAGATTGCAAAAGTGTAACGCTTGCAACCCCCGTATTGGTTCAATTTAGCCAACCTTAGTCAACTGGATTGAGCGCGTCGATCTGCGCAAGCCACAGACGCGAGCTGGCGTCACTCGGCATACGCCAATCGCCGCGCGGGCTGAGCGTCACCGAACCAACCTTGGGGCCATCGGGCAGGCAGCTGCGCTTAAACTGCTGGGCAAAGAAGCGACGATAGAACGTACGCAGCCACGTGTGGACGGTCTTGGCGTCGTAGACACCCTCGAAACTCTTGAGCGCCATGCGGTAGATCTTGCCCGGCTCAAAGCCAAAACGCAGCAAGTAGTAGAGGAAGTAGTCGTGCAACTCGTACGGGCCCACCAAATCCTCAGTCTTCTGCGCAATCTCGCCGTCGCCCGTGGGCGGCAGAAGCTCGGGGGACACCGGCGTGTCGAGGATATCGAGCAAAACCTCGGCAATACGCCCGCCAAAGACATCAGCCGCATAACGCACCAAGTGACGCACGAGTGTCTTGGGCACGCTCGCGTTGACGGCGTACATGCTCATGTGGTCGCCGTTATAGGTAGCCCAGCCGAGTGCCAACTCCGACAGGTCGCCCGTGCCGATGACAAAACCGCCAGCCTGGTTGGCCAGATCCATCAGAATCTGCGTACGCTCGCGGGCCTGGCTGTTCTCGTAGGTCACGTCCTGCACGGTCGGATCGTGCTCAATGTCCTTGAAGTGCTGCTCCACAGCCGCGTGGATCGAAACCTCGCGGAAGCTCACGCCCAGGTCGCGCGCGAGCGACTCGGCGTTGGACTTAGTGCGATGCGTCGTGCCAAAGCCGGGCATGGAGACCGCCGTGATACCCGTGCGCGGCAGCCCCAGTGCATCGAAGGCACGCACCGTCACGAGCAGTGCCAGTGTAGAATCAAGGCCGCCCGAAAGACCGATGACGGCCGCCTTGGTGCCCGTATGGGCCAGGCGGGTCTTGAGGCCGGCGGTCTGCAGGTCGAGGATGGTCTCGCAGCGCTCGGCCAGGTCACCATGGTCGGCCGGTACAAAGGGCGCGCGCGGGAAAACGCGGTCGATATCGCAGGCATCGCGCAGGACAGGCTCTTCGGCCAACACGCCCTCAAACGAAAACTCAACGGCCGTGGCCTCCGGCGCATCGTCCGCGCGCGTCCACGTCGTCGAACGACGGCGCTCGGCAACCAGGCGGTCAAGATCAACGTCGGCGATGGCCATGTCGCAGGTAAGCAGCTTGGTCGCGGCGAGCTTGGAGCCGTTTTCGTAGACGAGGTTCTCGCCCGCAAAGACCATATCGGTCGTGGACTCGCCCTCGCTCGCGTCTGCATACGCATAGGCACAGTACAGGCGCGCACTCTGATTGGAGATGAGGCTGCGGCGATAGTCTGCCTTACCGATAATCTCGTCCGAAGCCGACGGGTTGAGAATCACCGTCGCACCGGCAAGCGCCATCTCGGTCGAAGGAGGCGCCGGCACCCACAGGTCCTCGCAGACCTCAACGCCCAGCACCAGGTCCTCGGCGCCCTCATCACAGCAACGGTAGACAAGCCCCGAGCCCAACGGGACCGGACCCTGACCGGCAAATTCAAGCCAAACGGGATCGGTAGGTGCCGGAGCAAACCAACGGCGCTCATAGAACTCGCCATAGTTGGGCAAATACTTCTTGGCCGTGAGGCCCAAAAGCTCGCCCGCGCAGCACACAGCGGCGCAGTTGTAGATATTCTCGGCAACCGCAACGGGAAGACCAATGGTAAAGACAATCGGCAGCTCGCGGGTTTCATCGAGAATATGTGCCAGTGCGGCCTCGCAGGCATGCAGTAGCGTGCGGTTATGGAACAGATCAGCCGCGGTATAGCCGCACAGGTTAAGCTCGGGCAGTACCAGCGCACGAACGCCGCGCTCGGCAGCATCGCGAACAGCCGCCAACGCCACCTCGGCATTGCCCTCGACATCGGCCACGCGAATCCGCGGCGACGCCGCCGCCACACGCAAAAAGCCATCGTTCTCAACTTGGCCGTTTAGAAAATCGTTCATGCGAGCTCCAACACATCCGTTTAGCCGCAACAAGCGGCGGCGATAAAGTCCGCTCCCATTGTACTGTCAAGTTCAATCAGCGCTGATGGGGCAGGCTCATGATTAAGATTGAAAAAGAGAGGCCGGAATGGCGTTTAGCAGTAGAACGAAATCTCGTCCACAAGGAAAAATGCCTTCCATTTAGAGCAAATCAATTCATGCTGAGCGGCGATAATTTCACAGAGGTCGTCAAGTGTGCTCCGGGGAATCTTCGCTTTGTTATTAGCAACAATGCAACCTCCCCTGCGAGTCAGCCAGATTTTGGCCGAGTTATCTGAAGGCGCCCCCTTGCAAACATGGACATGGATTGGCTCGCCCGCTTCGTTGGACCAAAAGAAGACCCGATAGCCGCCAATAAGAAAAAGGCTAGGCAACTTTAGCTCCTCCGTTTGCGGCGTAGCGATACAGCAGATGGGCGTTATTGCTCAGAAAAGTCTCAAAACCTCGCTTCTCCTCGTCGGTGAAACGCCCCTCCCACATAGTCCAACTGTAAGAAGGCAACTCACAGCGAGCGGAGTCGAAACCCTCTGCCGTCGGTCGTTCAAAATGCACGAAAACCTTTTCGGTATCGCCATCGGTAATCAAGTCAGAGTGAATGACCTCGGTACCATCTTCGAATGTCATATACGGGTACATCACATAAACCACCTCGCAATCATAAATCCAGTTTAGCATCAAGCTATTACACCAAAGACAGCGAGCCCCCTTGATGAGTTGATGGTATCTGTTACCTCAGATAATTGACCGCTCCGAACGCTTCACCCGCTAACGCTCCAACTAGCGAGCAAGCACATACTGATACGTGTCGCCCATGGCCACAAACGTCACCGGAATGCAAGCGCCCGCCTCGCCAAGCGCATCCGGCACCCAGGCGGCCATGTACTCCATACCCGGTTCCTCTCCATTAAAATGCCCCATATGGATGGCGCATTTACCCTGGTTGAGCATTCCGGCATCACGGATATACTCGCTCACCGTGAAATCGATAAACTCCATGGCGAGGATGCAGTCAATCTCCTCGTTATCGATATGCGCGATCTCACGCTCGTCACGGCCGAAAATATGCATCGGAATCTGTACACGCTCAACACGCGCACCGCCATCCCCCACCAAACGCGTGCCGTTAAGACCGAGTTTAGCGACAAGCTCCCGCGCAAGTCCGCGACCCGTGGTAGCGGGGATACGATACTCCATACAGTCCCCGCCCAATCGGCAGTCAAGCCAACCCATCTTCCAAGCAAACCCGTAAAAGATTCCATCGACCATAGAGCCGTCAGCCTCCAAGGGCACACCGGCATGGATGTAGTCATGGCAACGCCATACGGCACCGCCCCACTTGTCAAGAAGCGCACGCTTGGCCTCAAAAGTCCTGTTGCCGGCAACGACATCCTGATGGTCCCCGTGGTTCCAAAAGAGAGCCTCATGCGCGATGATCAGGCTGGCCCCAAGCTCTTGGGCCCGGCGAATCACGTTCGCGGTAGCCCAAATGCAGGTAACGATGCCCGTGCACTCCTGGTCAACGTTGCCGTAGAGCACCTGGTCGCGGGTAGAGGAGGCTTCGATGGGTTTATGAGTAAACGCATCGTCGTTGCCGCAGTAACCTTTCACAGCCTCGATTACCTCGCTGATGAACATGCCTATTTCCTTTCTCGATTGAAAAGGACGCCCCGCGGACACGAAGCGTCCCCCATTGCGGTTAGCCAAACCGGCTCTTTGCGACCAGACCCCAGACTAGCGCTCAGACACCGGACCATTCTCGAGCTCGTCCTCGGTAAAGCCCATAAAGAACGAGAGAGCGAATGAAACGATAAAACCTGCGGCTGCGGCAATCGCCATGTTGATGAAATTCTGTGCATCTCCGCCCACAAAAGCTAAAACGTTCAGAACATTTGAGGCGGCCATAACATAAACGTTGACTCCCAGAGCCATGGCAACGGCACCAGCCACAAACGAACCGGCCATAGTGCAAGGGAAAAGCCTGCGATAGCGGAACATCATGCCGTAAATAAAGGGTTCGCCAACGCCTCCGATCATATTGGCAGTCACATAGCCCAGGCAGAGGCTTTTCTCTTCTTTATTTCGGAGCTTAATCCATGACGCAACCTCGCATCCATAGACAGACCAAAGAGAGATAGTTGTAGCCGGAAGGATGAAGCTGTCCACACCTGTGAGCATGAAGTTGGCAATCGCGACCATGATAACGGCAACGTGCATACCAGAAATAATCATGGGGAGCCAAAGAGCCGCAAGCAGTCCCGCACCAAAAACGGCAACCACTCCGCCCTGGGAACCGATGAACTCAAAGAATGCCGCAAATCCGTTACCGAGCCAAGAGCCAAGAGGGGCCAATGCGCAGAGGGATACGGGAAGGGAAACGATCATTGTCAGGAAAGGAGTGAAGACCGTCGTGAGTGTATCGGGCACATATTTCTTGAAAAAACGCTCGATGTAGCTCATCGCCCACACGGACAGAAGGATGGGAATCACCGACTGCGTATAGTTTGCCGCAACGCAGGGGATGCCGTATACGGAGAACTGCGCCCCATCCGTTGCCATCTGAATCATGGTCGGGTCGATGAGGATGCCGCCCATAAAGGCACCGAGAACCGGTGTCACACCGATATTCTTGGCCGCGTTGTAACCGAGGTAAATGGGAATGAAGTAGAACGCAGCGTCGTAGACCATGTTCATGAGAACGTAGAGGTCGCTCGTCTCGGTCAGCACGCCCGCCATCGTGGGGCCCAGCACCACGGCGACGGTCTTGAAGAGGCCGGCGCACATGAGCACGGGGATCATAGGCACCATGGAGCTCGAGAGATAGTTGAGGATGTTATTGCCTATGACCTTAGGCGTGAGCTTTTGCTTAGGGGTGTCGAGGTTCTCATCGATGGCATCCTGCTTGGCAAACCCACCAAGCTTACAGAGCTCATCGTAGACCTTGGGCACGTTTTGGCCCACGATCACCTGAAACTGCGTTCCCGAAATCTGGGCGCCCAGCACGCCGTTAATCTTCTTTATCTCCTTGATATCGGGCATATCGATATCCTTAAGATTAAAGCGCAGACGCGTCATGCAATGCGCCACAAACGTCACGTTTTCCTTGCCTCCGACGGCTTCGAGCACATCGGCTGCGATTTTCTTGTTATCAGCCATAGCTGAACTCCCTTGCTTTTCCGCCTCGCGCCTGCGCATGCACGAGGTCCGATTACGGCAGGCCTGGCACAAGGCGAATCGAGGGGGCGGGAAGGGCAACATAAACAGAAGAGCCCCGAAGCACAATGCGGACAAGGGAACTGTCTACGTCATGCTTCGAGGCTCTTCTCGAATAACACCTTATGTGACTATGAAACTACATCCAACGGACGCCTTTGCGAAAGTCAAAACCGGCAAACGGTCGAATCTCAGCGGCGAGCGGTCGATTAAGGCCTGGATCCCGCACAGACGCGATTGACGTGAAGCATCAGGTAGACTTTCTCTTCATCGGCAAGCGCGGCGCCAAAACGCTCTGCGATAAGCGCAGCCATGCGATCGACGCACACAGCCACATCGGGATGCTGCTCACAGAGCGGCCCATAGAGCGCGCCGTTATCCGTGTTGAGGGGCTCTCCTGTCTGTACGCGTTCCAGCAGGTAGCGGACGTGCGTGGCATAGCGGCAAAAGTCAAAACCGTCGCGGTCCACGCAAACTCCCAGCTCGGACTCGATGATCTTGGTGAACTTCTCGAGCATCGCCTCGTCCTTGCGCACCGTATTGGATTTGGCCTTTGAAGACGAGGCGACCACGCTGTTGACGATGCAGAGCGCGATACCGCTCGCCTCCCCTGGCGGCATCTTGATATTGAAGCCGCGATTGATGCCCTCGAGCGCGAACTTGGCGATCTTATACTCGATGGGATACATCTGCTGCACGTCATAGGAGAGTGGCATCTGCACAAACATATGCTCGCGGCAGCGCTTGATGGCAAAAGCGACATGGTCGGCCATGGTAAAGGGAAGGTTTGCCGAGAGCTCACGCGAGATGTTGGAACGGGCGATATCCGCGATCTGAGCGGAGAACTCCATCACCTGAGGGTCGATCTCGTCGAGCAGCGCCAGGTAGCGCGAGTCGACACCGTAGAAGGTTCGGTCAATCTTGTCGAGCGCGACCTCGTCGGGGCCACCGGGAAACCCGATACCGCGGCCGAGCGCAACGAGCTCGCGCCCTTTTGCATTGACGCAGATAACCGTATTATTGTTGATCCGCTTGAGGATTTTCATGACGCTCCCTACCCGGCGCAAGCACCAGCGCCGCGAGCTCGATTATTCCACGGGAATTCAAATCCGGTCAACCTTCCTTCCGACAACCGGACGATTCTCCCCGTCTCCCCGTCTTCATTTGACAAGCTTGAGGAGAAGCTTCGCGGCTTTGGTGAGTTGGTGATGTTGCGGGCGAGTCCATCTTCGGTCCACACGAGATGGGTACCCTTGGGGCTAAACAACTTGTTGTAGCACTAAACGAACCGGGAGGGCCCCGTATGACAACCAAGTACACCGACGCGCCGCGCACGCGCGTCATGACACCGGCCGCGCTCAACAACGGCGTGCACGAGAACCATTCCATCGGACAGACCATGGCCATCGCGCCCAAAAAAGGCCTGTTCGACGATATTTCCATTCCCCAGATCGTCGCCGGCGCCGCAGCTGCCGCCACGAGCGTCGCGCTTGCCTCCAAGATCGGTATCGCCGGATCGGTAATCGGCGCCGCCGTGAGCTCGGTCATCACCGTTGTGTCCTCGCAGGTCTACCGCCACTTTATCTCTGCCAGCGCCGAAGCCCTCAAAGGTACGCACGCCGCCGTCGACTACCCCGCCGGCGCCTATGAGCCCGTTGAATTGAATGCCGAGGAGCACCTGGGCGGCGCCGCGACTACGCAGGAGATGCGCCAGATTGCGGGGCGCGCGACCACGGCGCGCGTCGCTCCCGACAGCCTGCGCGCCAAGGCGGCGGCAGAGCGCAGCCAGACGCAAAAGAAGGTCATCGTCTTCTCGATCGCCATCGCCATCGTCGCGGTCATCGCCTGCGCCGGCGCCATCCTTATCACCACAGCCGGTGAGGGCCTGGGCGAGCGCCCCGAACCAATCCTTTCGTCGCGCACGACGGAGAGTGACGCAAATGGCAACACCCATTCGCAAGACCAGCAGGCACAGACGGACGGCACGCAAGACAGTTCTACCTCTGCCGATTCGTCCTCGAACACCCAAAACCAATCGCAGGGCACCGATTCCTCTACGTCCAACAGTGGCGCGCCGTCCGGCACGACCGACTCAAGCCAAACGACCGACGGTTCTCAGCCGAGCACGGGCGACCAGACGAACGGCAATGCATCGAGTACGGGATCTACCGACAACAGCAACACCAACAGCTCGAGTGGAACCGCGTCCGGCACGGCATCTGACAGCTCGAGCCAAGGCACGGCATCGGGCAACTAAGCACGTTTGCTTCTCATAGAGAACCGATCTGTATAACGGGCGCGAACCGGCAACGGTCGCGCCCGTTTGCCTTGGGCGCCGAGGTAGCACGCCCCGTGCGATGGTAAGATGCTTTGGTGTGTAAAGAGGAGATTTGCCATGAGCAAGACAATAGTTAAGCCCACGCTATCGCTGGGCAACCACATCTATCTGTATCGCCTGCTGCGCGATGCGATTGGATGCGGCAAGCAAACGTTTATGACGCAGGTCGAGGAGGCGCTCGCCACCGGCGACATGGCCGCTTATGACCTGGGCTTCGAGTCCACGCGCGAGTTGCTCGAGGAACTCGACGACTGCATTAAGCTGACTGTCTTTAAGGGCGGCCGCCTGTATGCCACGGTCATCGCCAACGAGGCCTGGGATACCGCCCTTGCCAGGGGCGAGGACAAGCCCAAGGCAGCCAAGGGCGCCAAACAGTCCTACAAAAAGAAAAAGCGCGGCGAGAAGGACCTCAAGGCCGTGCGTCCCAAGCACGTTAAGCGTCCCGAGCCAGAAGCTATGGTTGAAGCCGTGCCGGAACCCGAGCCCGAGGCAGAGATCGAAGTCACTATTGAGGTAACAGCAGAAGCCGAAACCGAAATCGCCGCCACGACCGATCCCGAAGTCATATCCGAGCAGGAAGCCACTGCTGGGCTCAACGAGGCTCCCAAGTTGACAACCGAAGAAGTCACCAACCAACCCGAGACGTCTGCGTTCCAAAACAGCGATGTCTTTGGCGACGAGGCCGAGGACGATCAGCCCGACGAGTCCGCCGATCAAGACGCTACCGAGTCGACGCCGGAACCCGAGACGCCGCAGCCTGCCATCTCGCTTACGGTCGTCTATGACCCCGAGAACGCCAGCGCCGGCATCACCACCATGGCATCCACGCCCATCGAGGCAAAGTCGAGCGTCGAGAATAAGAACGCGACGCAGGCTGAGGTTGAAACCGCAGTTGCAGACGCGCCCGTCACCGTGAAGCCCGCAGATTCCGAGATCAAGCCGGAAGTAACGCCGGAGCCCGCACCCGTCATCGAATCCGTGCCCGCCGCTGCTTGCGACCAAATTCCCGCACCGGCACCGGCTCCGATCCCCGCTGCAGTACCGGCCCCTGCACCTGCAGCGCCCGCCATCCCCGAGGACTTCCCCATCGATTTCGCAACCGAAGTCTTCTGCCCCGGCCCGCTTCTGCACCAGCTGTCGACCTATCTCCCCTACGGCGCCGACACGCTCGGCATCGTCGGCGAGTACTACTGGATCGCCCGCGAACGCGGCACCATCGAGGCCGCGCGAAACCGCGCAAGCTTCCCCCTGCGCTACACGCAGGCCGGCGAGCGCCGCGAGGTCACCGTGCGCATCCGCCGCAACACCACCGGAGGCCTCGGAGCCACCTGGACCGTCGACAAGGTTGAAGAATCCAACGAATAGCAAAACGCGGCGAACGTCACAAAAACGTTCGCCGCGTTTTTTTATTTTCCCAGGTTGAGCATAAGTTCGTGTGACAAAGGGGCTGTCCCTTTGCCACATCAAACTAGTCCCTGGTAAGTTTCCTGTGGATACGATGCGGCTGGGCTGCGTCCTCGCCCAGGCGCTCGATGCGGTTGGCCTGATAGGCCTCGAAGTTACCCTCAAACCAATACCAGTTGCCCGGGTTCTCATCGGTGCCCTCCCACGCCAGGATGTGCGTGGCAACGCGGTCCAGGAACATACGATCGTGGCTAATGACCACCGAGCAGCCCGGGAACTCGAGCAGCGCCGCCTCGAGCGAGGACAGCGTCTCGACGTCGAGGTCGTTCGTGGGCTCGTCGAGGAGCAGCAGGTTGCCGCCCTGCTTGAGCGTAAGCGCCAAGTTCAGACGGTTGCGCTCGCCACCGGAGAGTACGCCAGCGCGCTTCTGCTGGTCCTGGCCCTTAAAGCCAAAGCTCGCCACATAAGCACGGCTCGGAACCTCGGTCTCGCCGACCATCATGTGGTCCAGGCCGTCCGAGACGACCTCCCACAAGTTCTTATCGGGGTCGATGCCGGAACGGTTCTGGTCGACATAGGAGATCTTGACGGTCTCACCCACCTCAAGCTCGCCCGAAGTCAGCGGCTCCAGACCCACAATCGTCTTGAACAGCGTGGTCTTACCGACACCGTTGGGGCCGATGACGCCCACGATACCGTTGCGCGGCAGGGTAAACGAAAGGTCGTCGATGAGCACACGGCCATCGAACTCCTTGTGCAGATGATGGGCCTCGAGCACCTTGTTGCCCAGACGCGGGCCCACAGGGATGCGGATGTCGGTCCAGTCGAGCTTCTGGCTTGCGCGGGCCTCGGCCTCCATCTCCTCGTAGCGAGCCAGGCGGGCCTTGTTCTTGGCTTGGCGAGCCTTGGGCGAGCTGCGCACCCACTCGAGCTCGGCCTCCATGCGCTTGGCGAGCTTGGCATCGCGGTTACCCTGAGCCTCGATACGGGCGGCCTTGGTCTCCAGATACGTGGAGTAGTTGCCCTTGTAGGGATAAAGGTGACCGCGGTCGACCTCGCAGATCCACTCGGCAACGTTATCCAGGAAGTAGCGATCGTGTGTGACGGCAAGCACCGCGCCCTGATAGTTATGCAGGAAGTGCTCGAGCCACAGGATCGACTCAGCGTCCAGGTGGTTCGTGGGCTCGTCGAGCAGCAGCAGGTCGGGAGCCTCGAGTAGCAGCTTGCACAGGGCCACGCGACGGCGCTCGCCGCCGGAAAGCACGTTAACCGGCATGTCGGAATCGGGCAGCTGCAGGGCGTCCATGGCCTGGCCGAGCTTGGAATCGATATCCCAGCCGTCGGCGGCGTCGATCTCGTCCTGGAGCTTGCCCATCTCGGCCATGAGGGCGTCCATGTCGCAATCCGGGTCGCACATCTCCTCGCCGATCTTGTTGAAGCGATCGACCTTGGCGATCATGTCGCCAAACGCCATGCGCACGTTCTCGATAACGGTCTTGTCGTCATCGAGCGGCGGCTCCTGCTGCAGGATGCCCACGGTGTAGCCGGGGGTGAGCCTGGCATCGCCGTTGGAGACCTCCTCGATGCCAGCCATGATCTTGAGCAGGGTCGACTTACCCATGCCGTTAGGACCCACGACGCCGATCTTGGCACCGGGGTAGAAGCTCAGGGTCACGTCGTCAAGAATCACCTTGTCGCCATGGGCCTTACGAGCCTGATACATCTGGTAGATAAACTCCGCCATTTGCCTGTTTTATCCTTTCTACCTGCTGTTTCCCTATTCTTGTTTTCGTTTTAGTGGAAACGAAATGAGGTAACCAGCTCTGAAATTTAACGAAAAAGGGGCATGGTTGCCCACACCCCCTAATACTACCTGGGAAAAGTCCCCCGGAACATACTATGAACTGCGTACGCTAGTTTTCCGCAACCTTAGCGAACGGCTCGCTGCGATTTACGCCACAGCAGATACGAATAGGCGTAGGCAGCTCCGGCCGAACCAAACGCCAGAGCCGCAATCACCGCGGCGACGACTTCACTCGAAAGCACGCTGCCCGCCACGCCCATCACAATCAGGCCAACACCCAGCACCATAAAGCAGGCACCGCCAAAGCGCTGCGTACGGCGCCAGTTCTCGGGATCGGCAAGCGCCCAGGGCGTCTTGATACCGAGCGTATAGTTCTGCTTCACACGCGGCAAGTAGTTACCCACACCAATGAACAGCAAACCGACAGCACCGGAAATCAGCACGTTGACCGAACCGACCGCCGGCACCACGCCCCAGACCGTAAGCTCTCCCAGCCAGCTTATGGCGCACATGAACAAGGTGAAGGCAATTACGAAGCCCTGATAGAACTTACCCGAGGTTCGATATGCCTCACCTTTGGGATCGATGCGCGGCACCACGCAGAACATTGCGAGAAGCGCCAGAGGCAGCACGCCGAGCGCGGAGGCCATCCAGCTAGGACCCCAACCGTCGACAGCGCCGTTCGCGCCCCAGTGCGTGGGAATCTGCGCAGGCAAGCTCGGCATCACCATGAGGTGCGCTACGACATTGGCGACGCACAGAGCGACCAGCGCAATCCACACGCGCGACGATACCCCTGTGGGGTGAATGCCCTTGTTTTCGTTATTCATCCTTATCACCTTCATTGTTTGTAAAACCCATAAACCAGCCAATTAAATCCTGCATGACGGTGGTGTTTAAGCTGTATACGATGTTTTGGCCATGGCGCTCGTCGGTCACCAACCCGGCGTTTTTAAGCGTTGCCAGATGATGGCTGAGCGACGGTTTGCTTATGTCGAAATGCTCGGCGAGCTCCCCCGCCGTGCAATTGCCCTCGCGCAGCAGTTCTAAAATGCGCCGCCGCGTTGGATCCGCCAGCGCCTTAAAACCTTCTCCCGGCATAGAACCTCCTCTCGCTATCTCTCGCGACGTGCACACTATACTCGATATTTAGATGTTTGTCTAATTATCTAATAGCAATGTTATATATAGAACATTCGTTCGTTTTTAGATACAATGGGTCCAGAAGCAGATGGGCCAGCTCCCTCTTCCCAAGAAGGAGATGGACTATGAGTATTAACGATGTCCTGACGTTGTTGTTGCTTGTAATCGCGGCTGTGGAGCTCGGCATCCACATTGGAGGTCGAATGAAATAGCCGCCCCCGCGTAATGCGAAGACGGCCACTTCTCACGCTACAAACGTGTTTGGGAGTTGGCCAACCCGCTGCAACGGGTGCCATCTGCTTCATCTTATGCGAATCACTGCCTCATTTCAACAAGCCCCTAGGGCTCAAATGGAATCGCGATAATACCTATAATGGCGATAGCTAAAACACGATTCGCTTCCCCATCGGAGGATGTCTATGACCGAAACCACAGCCGCAACTCCCAACGAGACGCGCGATGCCAAGCTCGAGATCATCATGGGCCGCGAGGCACTCGACAAGCTCGCCGATGCCACGGTGCTGGTACTCGGCTGCGGAGGTGTGGGCTCCAACTGCTGCGAGGCACTCGCCCGCGGCGGCATTGGTCATTTTGTAATTCTGGACAAGGACATCATCACGCCCAGCAATATCAATCGCCAGGCCATCGCCTTTCACAGCACCATCGGCAAGCGCAAGGTCGATGTTATGGAAGCCATGATCCACGATATCAATCCTGCCGCCACCGTTATCAAACGTACCGAATACCTGCTGAGCGACAACATCGATGATTTCTTCGCGAGCGTTTTGGAGCAGACGGGCGGCAAGCTCGACTACGTCGTCGACGCCATCGACACCATCTCGGCCAAGCTCACCATTGCCAAATATGCTCAGGACCACGGCATTCGTTTGGTTAGTTCCATGGGCGGGGCCAACAAGCTCCATCCCGAGTGCCTGCGCTTTGCCAACATCTTCGATACGGTACGTGACCCCATGAGCCGCATTATGCGCAAAGAATGTAAGAAGCGCGGAATCAAGAGCCTACATGTACTGTTTAGCTGCGAGGAATCGGTTAAGACACAGCCCCGCGACCCTTCCAACATCCACGAGCGCACCGAGCTGGGAACTGCCAGTTTTATGCCGCCCATCATGGGTCAGATGATTGCCGGCGAGGTTATCCGCCAGATCAGTGGGCGCGGCACCGAACGCGTACGCTCCGATGGCCAGCGCCTAGACTAGCGGAGCGCGCCGAGATGGAGCCCCGGTTATTTGATGCACACTGCCATCTTGATTTAATGGCTCACCCGGACGCCGTTGCCGATGAGGCAACGGCGCTGGGCCTGATTCTATTTGACTGCGGCGTCGATCCGCACGACTTTGCACGCGCCAAGAAGCGCGCCTGCGGCCGTTCAAATATCTTTGCCGGCATCGGCCTCCATCCCTGGTGGCTCGCCGACGGACGATGTGGCAACGCTGAAATCAATCTGCTTTGCGAAGTCGCTGCACAAGAACGCTTGATCGGCGAGGTGGGACTCGACTTTTCCGCGCGCTTTGCCGGAAGCGAACCACTTCAAATACAGGCACTCGACCAGCTCTGCGATGCGCTCGCGCAGCGTCCTCTTGCCGGGCGCGTGATATCAATTCACGCCGTTCGTTCGGCAGGAACCGTACTGGACGTCCTCGAATCGCACGGATTACTCATCCCAATCTCCGACTCCCCCGCTATCATCTTTCACTGGTTTAGCGGCACTTCGGACGAACTCGCCCGCGCGCGAAACGCAGGCTGCTATTTTTCCGTGAACGAGCGCATGCTCGCCACCAAGCGCGGTCGCGAATACGCACGACAGATTCCACTCGACCGTCTACTGCTCGAGACCGATGCTCCGGCTGAGTCAAACACAGAAACAAGCACGCAATCGCTCATCAGATCGCTCACAAGGACCTCGGTACGCATCGCCTCACTCAAAAACTGCGACGCAAAGCATATCGAATCGGCGGCTTTAACAAATGCACGCACTGTTTTTGATCTTCGCTAACCTCGGTGTGCAAAAAAAATGCCAAGGGACATGCGAATCGCACAACGCAGTCCCTATTGGCAGGCAGTACAATTCGGCAGCATTACACCAATTCGTGCATGAGATCACGGTTACGTGCATACAATTCGTCAAAGATATGACGACGCGACGCATATAACTCGTGGGCAGTCATATCGGGCACGATTGTTTGCGCAACGCCAAGGACTTGGGCGAGTTCATCCCATGATGCATAGGCGCCACCTGCGAGAGCTGCCATGATGGCATCACCGAAGCATGCGCCCACCGTAACCTTGGCAACCGAGACCTCGCGCCCGCATACGTCGGCAATAGCCTGCATCCAAACTGGATTCTTGGTTCCACCTCCGACAAGCATAATGCGCCCAATTGGCAGTCCATGCTCTCGCTCGATAATGTCGACATGGGATGCAACGGTATACGCGACGCCTTCCAAGGCGGCGCGAACCATATGGGCTCGCGTATGCCTTCCGGTCAGGCCAAAGAAGACGCCACGCGCCTCGGGATCGTTGAGCGGAGTACGCTCCCCCGCAAAGTACGGCAGACACAGGAGTCCATCGGCACCCGGCGCCACATCGGCGGCATCATGCGCCATAACCGAATATGCATCGGGGCCATCGTGGCCTCGGCCTCTACGGCGTCGCGATACAGCTCTTGGCGCAGCCACGATGTGAGCGCACCCGCCGTATTGGTCCCCGCGCAGATCCCGTAAGTTCCGGGAATGATAAACGTCCCTGGCCACAGGCGGGCATCATCGACCATATGATCAGCTAGGTAGATGAAATACGCCGTGCTCCCCAACTGAACCATCATATCGCCGGGACGGAATACACCCGTCGAAATGGCCTCAGCACCAGAGTCGCCCGTTCCCACTAAGACAGGTGTCCCTGCCGCGAGCCCCGTCGCCTCAGCCGCACGCTGCGACGCTCGCAGACCTCATCGACAAGCTCGCCCGAAGCGCCCCGATCGGCAGCCGAACCGCCGATGACCATCGCATCCGGTAAGCAATTAAAGAGAAGCGAATCGGCAATGTCCGCAGTCGTACGGTCGTTGAGATAACCCCCCCCCTCCCTCGCTCGTAATGAAGTGAAAAAGCTTGAGGTCGTCCAAGCGCAGCGCCGCCTTGCGACGCATGGTGTGAGTGAAATCTCGGTCAATCAGCCCGAGATCACCGGCCCAGGCACCGCAAAAAATGCAGCGCGTGAACTGCGCTTGGCGGCTTCCACGACTTGCGACACGCTTCCGCCCGGATAATACAACGGATCACCTGGCAGAGGACGCAGACTAAACTGAAGGGACTGACCCCGGAGGAGTTCCGGAGCCAGTCCCTTGCGGCGTAGTTCTTATTTAAGCCGTCCAAGTTTTGGGGTGCAGTTCATTATTGCAGGAACGTTATTCCCCCAGCACCTCGACGTACACTTTTCGCTTCTGCGGACCGTCAAACTCCGCAAGATAGATGTTCTGGGCACCTCCACACACGATGTGGCCATCTTGGACGGGAAAGAAGCAGCTGTTTCCACAAATCATGCTCTTGATATGCCCACAGGAGTTGTTGCTGGTGGCTCCATAGCTCGGCAGGAAGCGTGCATGCGCATAGGGGGCATCGAGCGGGGCAATGCGATCAAGCGTCTCCATAAGATCCGTCTCCACGCAGGGCAGCCCCTCGTTTACCACGATTCCACAGGTCGTATGCGACAAAATAATCGCTGCCAAGCCATTCGTCACCGAGCTGCGTTCGATGGCAGCGTGCACGTCTTCGGTAATATCGATGAACTGGTCCGGAGCAGTCGATAGATAGCTCAATGTCTCGAGCGTCACCATATTCACTCATCCCCTTCAAGAAAACGCAGGGCATTACCCCAGTAAAGCCTTTCTCGTGCATCATCGCGCATGGACACGGTATCGAGCGCCCGCTTGAGTTTGAACGCACGGAAGCGCGGCGTATTGCTGGCGAACATCACTTGATGCGATAGCGCGCGGTCATACCACAGCGGCCCCATATCGACCGTGAAAAGACGCTGCATCATCTCCTCGGGCGAATCGATGTAAGTGATAGAGGTGTCCGTGTAGCAGTTGGGATACTTGAGCAGCATCGCCACGGTCTCGCGCACCCAGGGCCAGCCAAAGTGGGTCAAACTAAAACGCACATTTGGATGCGTTGCGATTGTGTGCTCAAATGCAAGCGGGTTGCTGCGCGAGAGTTCTGCACCCGGCTCCCAAGACATACCGGCATGGAAAACCACCGGCTTGTTATAGCGCTCGCACAGCTCGTAAAGCGGCTCGGCCACAGCATCATCGGGGGCAAAACCCTGTTTTGCCGGATGCAGGCAAAGCCCCTTTGCCCCCAACTCGGTAAAGGCGCGCTCCAATTCGCCTGCGGCACCGCTCACCTGCGGATCTACGCTCGCAAATCCCCACAGGCGATCGGGATGCGCGGCAACCAGCATGGCAATCTGGTCATTGGTGCCAAAATGCCCTCCGCATGCCGTGGTTACATCAAGCGGCATGAGCACGCTCTTCTGCACATCGCAGACGTCCATCTCGACTTGAAGCTCATCCCAATCCATGGGGCCCATATGCCCCATACCAAATTCTCGTGACCAAAAACCAAATCCATCAGGCTCATCACCCGGCGTATAGATCTCGCCGTAGAGCATGGGCTGAACCAACATGTCGATAACCATTTCGTACTCCTTTCCAGGCATTTGACCCTAGTACGGCTCAAACGAACCAATCACTCGGGACGATAGTTCAGCGCCCGCCTTCATACACGCGGGAATATCAAGGCCATCGATCACGCCCTTGGTAAACCCGGCAATATACGAGTCGCCGGCACCCACGGTGTTAACGACCTTCTCCGCCGGTACGATCCCGCACTCATAGAAGCGCTCACCGTCATAGGCAATGCTTCCCTTCTCGCCAAGCGTGGCAACCGCAACGCGCGGCCCCAACTCCTGTACGTGACGCACCCAATCACGTAGCTCCGGAGTGTCATCTTCAAACGACATAAATGCGTAGTCAACATAGGGAAAATGATTTTCGCAGGCATATTCGGGATCCTGGCTGAACACCGAGAAGTCCATAACCACCGTCTTGCCCGCATCATGCCATTCGGGCAGGAGGTCCAAACAATTGCCAAACAGATCGGTATGAATGATGTCATGTTCTAGGATAAACGCCCGGTCATCTTCATTCGGTCGATATGTCTCCATTACGCCATCGATTGCCTCGAGATGCACGCGATCGACGCCGTCTTTCAATTCCATGAGCATCACCGAGGTGTTGCCATCCTCCACCCGCAGATGTGAGATGTCGAACCCCTCAGCGGCCAGCGCCTCTCTCATCTTGTCTCCGTACTCGTCCTTGCCGACAACCGACACGGCGGATACCGAAACGCCCATTCGCGCAAGATGGATACCCCAGTCAATGCCATTACCAGTCGGATAGAACACGCCGATGTTTTGATAGACGTCCGCGCAGCAAAAACCAGCCGCACATGCTTTAATACCCATAGTCTTCTCCAATGTTCAGGGGGGCACCACATAGCGAGCCCCTTTTCGCGTTTCGCTTATTGTTTTGCATCAGCTGTCCAAGGCCTCATAGCCAGACCGCCGCACGCTTTCTTAAGCTATTCAGCGATTGGTGCTCCGTAGCCCCAAGAGCCTTCCATGCCACACACGGTCGAGGCAAACCCGGCAGCAAAGTCGAGCGCGCGCTCGATGGCCTCGGCGCCATCCTCACCACGCTTGGCGGAATCGAGATAGCACATTAAAAACGAGGTGAGGAACGAGTCACCCGCCCCCCATGGTGTCCTTCATGTCCGTTACCGGCTTAGCCAGCTGGCGGTAATAACGCTCGCCGTCGTAAGCAATACAACCCTCGGCGCCCGCCGTAGCCGACACAAAACGCGGACCCAGGCCCTTCACCCATGCCAGACGCTCGCGAATCTCGCCCTCACTCGTAGCATCCGCCGCACTAAAAAAAGCAAAATCGACGTAGGGCGCAATCTGCTCGTAGTACTTGTCGGTGGAGTCGTCCGAAAAGTCAAAAGAGACCGTAACGCCCGCTGCCTTCAACTTGGGCAGCTCGCGCTCGGTAAAGCAATAGTTGCCCGAATGAACTACATCGAACTGCTTCATATACGAAAGGTCAAAGCGATCGAGGACATAGCGCGCATCGCCACGGATACCGCCCTCGTTGGAGCCAAGGAAGACACGGTCACCGTCAACGACGGTCACGCAAGCCGCTCCGCTCTCGCCAATCATCTGCTCGCACTTGTCAAGCTCGATACCCTCATCCTCGAGGCTTGCAATGACATGCTCGGCAGCGGCGTCATTGCCAAAAATGCCCATGTATGCGGAGCGTGCGGCACCGCATTTCTTGGCATAAACGGCAAAGTTCACCGCATTGCCGCCAGGATACATGGTGTGGATATGCTCGTAGCGATCGACGACGTTGTCGCCAAATCCGAGCGCGTTAACGTTAAATGCCATGGTATTTACCCATCTAGTACTCAACGACGCCCATGTAGCGACGGAAATCGGGATCATGGTCAAACACCTTGCCGCGTGCGGCACGCAGCTCGCAGTTCATGGCGTAGAACAGCACCGGGTCCAGATAGGCACGGACGCTCGCCGGCACAGCTTCCATACCGTACTCCTTGGCATCGAGCACCATCAGCGTATCGGTATGCGTCTTAAGGAACGCCAGGGCGCGCTCGTCCATAGCACGGCACTCGCTGGAGCCCATCTGCAGGAAGTAAAAAACGCCATCCTGAGTAGCCTCGAAGGGACCGTGGAAGTACTCGGCAGAGTGGATGTAGCTGCAGTGCTGCCACTGCATCTCCATAAGAGAGCAGATAGCGAAACCGTAGGTCTGGCTAAAGTTGGGACCGCTGCCCAGAATATAGAGGAATTCGTGCTCCTGGCAAAGCTTGGCAAAGCGATCGCCCAGCTCGGCATTTACCTTCTCGCGTGCCGGGGGAAGAATCTTATCCATCTCGGCAATACCGGCATACATATCGGCAAGATCGGCATAGCCCTCCTGCTGATCGAGCAGCTCGGCCGCAAGCGACAGACACTATGACCCAATCCGAGGGCACTAAAAAGATAGGAGCCCCCGCTCGTGA
>OGCO01000022.1_pt1 | contig 233119 bp, 158 predicted proteins | sample 1570171 | NCBI WGS metagenome assembly OGCO01 (sample SAMEA4370583, study PRJEB24528) | human gut metagenome
TCGTGGCCGCAGGCGTGGAACGGAGGCACACGGAAAAGGGTAACCGTTACCGGATCGTGCCGTTGGAACATGAAGGCTGTAAGTCCGCAATCCTTTCTGAATGAATGGAAAAAATCTTTTTGATTTCTACCCCATTAAAAATAAGGGTTCAAATGGCAAATTCGTATCTTTGCCATAGCAACTGCAATAACGCTGCTCCTCCAAGGAGAGGGGAAGGGATTCAGCGGATGACCTTAACAGACAAAGCCCATTTCTTAAAAATACAATTTATACCTTAGATTCGGAACCAATGTCGCGCTCCGTTTCTTTTCTATTTGATTAGTCAACATATTATATTGATAATAAGTATTCTTAAACCCATTCAGATTTAAGAATTGCAATGATATCTCATGAACCACTTTCTTCTTATTTATCTTATAGTTTATGGTCAAATCCGAAATAAACGACGGAGGCAACCGTAAGGAATAAGCTTTTGTCTCATCTTCTTCTATCTGATGAGTGCTACCTGATTCTATGTAGTCGATAGGAGTATAGCGTTCACCTCCTTGGAAAGTCAGCTTCGCATTGACACCTAAAATCTTGTTATCTTTTTTTCCTAAGATCCATTCTTTCCCTGCAAGCACCTTAATGGCAAAAAGCCTATCCATGCGGGAACTTCTCCATATTTTATCCCCTCCCATATATTTTGATTTAAATATAGAACCATTTATCATCCAATACCACCCTTTTTCCAAACCATGTTCCAAAGACAAGTCTATACCATAATTCTTACCTTTACCTTCACTGACAAGTCGCCTATCAAGAATAAACGCATTGAAATTGACAATAGAAAAAGATGAATTATTTTCTACCGGCAGGTCATATAAATATTGGAAATAAGGCTCAATCCTAAGATTCAGGTCCCTATTAATCATCCAATCGTAAGTCAAATTCATCTTGTGTGTTTTTGCCAGTTTCAAATGGATATTGTCAATGCCTGTATGCATTGGTATATTAGTATAATAATATTCTATTCTTTCCCTTCTACCAAACAGGCCATAACCGAACGAAAGATAATGTTCCGGACTAAAGTCCCATTTTACGTTCAACCGCGGTTCAATAGACCACGATTGGTTCAAGTCAAAATATTGCATCCCTATTCCTGCGCTCAATTTTATGGAACGGTTTATCCGAAATAATGAACTTGAATGAACATAGAAAACATTACTTTGCCCACTTCCATAAGCACATCGTTCCATGGGCTTGAACAAACCGGAAGACGGACTTATATTGAAGTCCATATCATAAAATATTCCTGTATAACTAACACCTGTACGATTAGTATGCCAAGAATTAAAACGCTTGTTTATATACGAGTTAAGTTGTACATTTGTTTCATGTTTTGTTGCAAACGCTGCAGGAACCCAATCTAACTTATCGTCGAATATATGATTATTGACTTTAGTCCCTGAATAGCTGAAGCCTATGTTGGTTTTCAAATAAGCATCATCTTTTAAGGATATACTATGCCCTACACCAAAAACTCCTTTTTGCATGTTTACTTGCTGCTTTTCACGGTCTGTATAAGTTTCCCATCTTCCCTCGTCTTCTTCCGGTTCTTGGACAACTTTATCCAACAATCCTATTCCCCATAGCGTAAAAGTCCCGACATGACGAGTAGGCAGGTTGACCTTGAATGCCAGATCCTGATAGTCAAGCCCTTCTTTTGAACCGCTGATTTTGTCAGCTAACCCAGAATATGAATAACGGTAATTGAACAAATAGGAACTTCCGGACTTTGGGTTGATAGGCCCCTCTGAGGATACATCCATCCCCCAAATACCAAGTTGTACCGAATGGTCAAACTCCGTAGTATTTCCCACACGCATTCTCATGTCGAAGATACCAGACAAGGAATTTGAAAATTCAGCAGGATACGTTCCATAATAAAAATCCGAGTTTGCAGTGGTGTACAAACTCAATCCTGTCAATATACCTCCTCCAAGTCCTGACATATCTGCATAGTGAGATAAATTAGGCGTCTCGACACCTTCCATTCTCCATTGTGCGAACTGAGGTGCATTTCCCCTTACTTCCATCGCATTGGAGTTCACACTACCAGTAGTTACACCTGCAAACGATGAAGCTAACCGGGTCGGGTCGTCAAAATTTCCTGCAAACCTGTTTGCCTCTTCAATACTCAATGTCCTTCCTCCTGCCAGGGACATAATATTCTGAGTATTGTTGCGTGAATGGGTTACCACAACCGTTACTTCATTCATCTCTTCCGCCCCCTCGTCTAAAAACAAATCTGAACGACTTTCGCCGGAAGAAGAAACGACAAGGTAATCAGAAAGCGTAGGCATGAAGCCAATCATACTTGCTTTCACTTGATAACGTCCAACCTTTAGATTCGGGAACCAGAAACAGCCGCAACTATCCGTAAAAGTACTTTTTACTTGATTATTATCAACATCCAATAATAAGACGTTGGCATATTCCAAAGGAACAAGTGTCGACTTATTCTTTACCGTGCCACTTATCCCCCCTTGGACAAGGGAGTTTCTTTTTTGATGATAATCTGGTTTCCATATATCACGAACGACAGCCCGTATTTTGCCAGTGCATCTTTCAGGACAACGTCCAGAGGTTTATTCTTATAGTACAGTTTAACTTTCTTTTCGTCTCTCAAATCGGATTGTTTATAAGCAATTCTATAACCAGTCTGCTCTTTTATCACTTCCAGGAACTCAAATGTGTTAAAAAGCCCCTCGACGGAACAAACGGCCTTATCCAGATGCTGAGAATACAAAGGGCAACTTAATATGAGAAAAAGCCCACAAATAGTCAAGAATAGTTTTGTTTTCATCGTGCATTCGTTTTTACATGAATTATTATCATTTCATCATCTGCCATTTCCCAAGACAGGTTCCCATCCAATACACACAGGGTTTTCAACACTTCCCAGACAGTCGTTGCCGAATCAAATTCGAGCGTATACTTTTCATTCGAGGTCCCGTCTAACTCAATAGAGACATTGAATTTCTTTTCGAGTGTGTTTTTTATTTCTTCCAATGTAAAATGCCGGAAGGACAGATAAGGCGGCTCCCCTACAGAAACGTGCACTTCCCGTGTCTCTTTGTCATAAGCAAAATATTCCCCCGGATGTAATACGTACTTTTGAGGGCTTTCTGCTGGCACGATTTCGATGGCTCCTGTTCGTAGATATGCAGTAGCCCGACCATCTTCCTGATAGTCTTTCACATTGAATACAGTTCCTATTACTATAGTTTTCAGGCATCCGCTTTTTACAATAAAAGGTTTATTCTGAATATGAATGACATCAAACCAAGCTTCTCCTTTCAGATCTACACAACGGACGGTATCGTTGAACTCTTTTGGATAAATGATTTCGGAAGAAGAACTCAAATATACAGTAGAACCATCCGGCAAGGATATAGTCTTGAACTCTCCCTTCCCAGTGGCGATAATTTGTGTTGAAACAGCTTCTCCTGTTCTCCAAAACCAAACGGAGGCTACTAGTATACAAAATAAGAAAGAAACTGCGGCATATCCGTATTTACTCCGGATCATTCTTGTTTTCCTGAAATTCAACCGACAAGCAATCCTGTTCCAGGAGTCTTTCATTTCCCAGTTTCCAACATTTGCTTTCACCTCGTTCCAACAATGAAACAACTCCTCATCTTTAGCTTCTACTTGTTCATCCTCGCACAACCAATGTTGGATTTTGGTTTCCAAAGTTTTGGAGTAACGGTTGTTGAAGTATCGTCTAATGATCTCATGAATATAGTCCATAACCATCTCTTTTTACTATGTACAAGAACAACAGACGTTACTCACATCAAAGTTCGGAAATTTAACTCATGATAACATACATAATAAAAATATAAGGTAAAAAGAAATAGCTCGTTTTATCTCTTTTAATGCCATGCTTATTTGATTCTCAACACTTCTTTTACTTATTCCCAATTTTGAGGCTATTTCCTCGTTGCTCAGCCCTTGTTCCTTGCTCAAACGATAGATGAGTTGCCGCTGTTTAGGCATTTCCGAAACCACCATTTCGATCAACAAGCTGATTTCTTTGGCGAAAAGATTATCTTCTGCCGTATCACTAGTCCTCACATCCGCCTGTATGGCCTCTATCGTGCCGTGTGAAAAGGCCAGTTCCTTCTTCAGGTAATTTATTGCCGCATTACGGGATGCAACAAAAATATAGTTTTGGATGTTTTTGGATATATCCAACTTTTTCCGGTTGAGCCATAGATTGATAAATATGTCTTGTGCCAAATCCTTGGCTATATCACGCTCCTTTATGATTCCCGTAATAAAGGATACAACCTTGGCGTAATATATTTGATAGAGTTGTTTGAACGCATATTCGCTATCTTGTTGGATTTGAAAAACTAAATTATCCATTGATATTACTCTCCATGCAAATGGTCTGAATCGTTAAAGCCAGAACGTTTTTAAAACTCCACCGTCACCCCCAACGTGGGCAACAGTGTCCCACTTATTTGTTCTACACGCCGCATCACATAACGCTGATCCTCCAAAGGAGCTTCGGGATTCGACACAACGCCGGTACTCATGAACACGTCCGGCTGACGTAGTTTGCTGACGGTCACATTCTGTAAGTCAAGATACAATCCCAGGCGCCAACGTTTGAAAAAGAATTCTTTGTCCACCCGCACATCCAGTTGGGCATAACCCGGTAGCCGCTCTGCATTATAACGGCTGTAATCGTAGGCAGACTTCCCATTCGCATCCCAATACGTCACATAGGACGAGGCTACCTCATCGTATGGCGTATAAGGAGAGCCGCCGATGCAACTCAACCGTAATCCTACGCTCCAACGGTGTGGGAAATCATACGTACCGCTCATGTTCAGAATCACTCGATTGTCCCACGCCGAAGGAACATAAGCGGCATGACGGTCGGCACGGTATTCGCTGCGGTACCAGGTGAAAGAACTGGTCAGGTTCAGACGGTCGGGCAAAGTCCAACGCATCAAGGCTTCCACTCCGTAGGCACGGCCTTGTGCCGTAGACACCAATGCCTCGTTACCTACCACACCATAATCCGTACCCTTACAAGTCAACGGAACCCCGTCGGCCAACGAAAGCGGCACACGGTGATAAGACTTATAGAACCCTTCTACCGACACAGCCCAACGGTCATTGGCTTTCCATTCGCCGCCCCAAGCAGCCTGCGCCACATTCATATAACGTAAATCCCGGTTGACCAACCGGTCTGTCGCGTCTTTATAGCCCAACGCCGTGTAAGGCAGTAATTGGTGATACCAGCCTGCCGAAGCTGCCGTCGACCAATGGGGTGAGAAAACATAACGGAAAGAAGCGCGCGGAGATAGCTGTTCCCACGGACGGGACATGTGCGATGAATAAGTATTGCCGTCTGCTCGCACCCCGACCGACGCACTCCATCGTTCTTCCGGAGCCGTATAAGCCGCAGAGAACGAGGCTCCATAGGCGACAAGCCCCAAATGGGTACGGTAGACAGACCAGTCCCCGACCGACAAAAGACGGCGTTCATGGTCGGTATAATCCATGTAGTTCAATTCCGCACCCTCTTTCAACGTCCAGCCACCCGGCAATGTCGTCATATTCTCTGCACGGAACGTGGTCTTCTGTTCTGTAGAACGCAATCGAAGCGTGAGATTCTCCTCAGTGCTCTCGTCATTATTCCGATATTTCAGATTCTTGTCGTTCAGGTAATTGTGGCTCAACACGTACGTCTGCACATGTCTTCCGGCATAATGCCGGTAAGAAACCCCTACCGTAAAAGTCTCTTGTTCTATCTTAGGCAGATAACTCAAAATATAATCCGAACCTTCGTCTTCTCCTGCCAAATCCGTATTCAGCTCCATCCGGTCTACTCCGGCCAATGCCATCACCGTCAGTTCGTCGTACGGCGTCAAGCGGGTCTTTACCTTAAACTGTCCGTCGATATAGTTCGGAAGGAAAGGCAGACCTATCATTTTAAAAAGTAATTGCAAATAAGACTGGCGCAGGGAAAACAGGTAGGTCGTCTTTTCCCCGATATGGCCGCTCCCGCTCAAGGCGGCCTCGGAGGCTCCCAAAGTAGCCTTGAATGTCTGACGCTCCGAAGAGCCTTCGCGCAAACGGAAATCGAGTACGGAACTCATGGCTCCCGCACGGTCGGCCGGAAATGACCCCGTATAAAACTTAATCTCACGCACCAAATCGGCATTGACGATACTCACTGGGCCTCCCGTAGCCCCCTGCGTGGCAAAATGGTTGATGTTCGGAATCTCTATACCGTCCATATAAAAACGGTTCTCCGACGGACCGCCGCCTCGCACTATCAAATCGTTACGGTATCCCACCGGCGAAAAAGCCACACCCGGATAACCGCGCACGATGCGCGAAATGTCCCGGTTGGCTCCGGGGCTTTTCTCTATCTCACGAAGTCCGATGACCTGCACGCTCACCGGAGCCTCAGCCGTCTTACCATACGACTTAGGACGTACGGTCAAAGTATGCAACGACTTGATGTCCTCCTCCAACTCGACGTTCACTTCGGGCGTGACAGCCGAAACGATATAATCCGGCGTCTCCTGCGGCACATACCCGGCCGCCGTCACCCGGAATGAAAAAATACCGGGCGGTACGTGGGGTAACACGAACACACCGGCCGTATCGGTCACCGCACGCACAGTATCTATCGAAGCAGGAGACACGAAAGCCCCTACCACCGGTTGACGGCTCGTCCGGTCTATTACTTTGCCCGTCACACGAAAAGAAGATTGTGCAACAGCCTGCACCACCAAGAGACTGCATAAAAGCCAGCCGCAGAAAAATTTCTTCATCCTCATCATTTCCATACTGCAAAAATAACATCTTATTTTCTCGTAAGCAAAAATAACCAAAGGCGAAAGCAGAAACAAAATTTTCACTACCTTTGTCCATCATAGTTCGGATGGGATGCGAATGAAAAATACTTTCTACCTATTGCTGTTCTGGTTAGGACTTTCCCTGGAAGTTCCGGCACAAGCCATCTGGTCGGCGGACTTCCCGTTCGCCGGAGAACTCCCGTCCAACGAAATGACGGAACTCTATCAGGACGAAGACGGCTTTGTCTGGATAGGCACAACGAACGGTCTGTCGCGTTACGACGGTTATCGCCTGCAAACGTTCCAAACAGATTACCTTCACCCCAACCGACTGACCCACAACCATATTACCTGCATTGCGGAAGACAGTGCATACCTTTGGATCGGAACGAGAAAAGGACTGAACCTCATCGACAAACGGACTTACCGGATTACCACACCGGGCGAAGCTCCGTTGCAGACAGCCCATATCCGCTCTCTTTGTTCCGACGGGAAAAGCCGTATATGGATAGCCTTGAACGACCGGCTATTGGAATCCCGTTTTCCATACCATGAATATACCTCCATCAACCTGCCTTCCCCAAACGGCAAACCGTCTTACATCAACTCTTTCTTTTATGAGAAAGGAAAAGAACGCCTGTGGATATGCACGTCGAATGGGATTTTCGTCTATACGGACAGTACACAAGACCTGCGCCACCTGCCACCGGTGGGACAGACCAACTCTCCTTTCACGCTTTTCCAAGACAGGGACGGGCGGTACTGGCTCACCACATGGGGAGAAGGACTGTGGCAACTCCTGACCGATGAAACCTTGAAACATGTGAAATATATCCGTCAGGACATACAGTCACCACGAGGAAAAGTGGCAGACCGTAAATTTTTCAGTACAGCCCAAGACGACACGTTCGGTTACATTTGGGCCTTGTCCTATAACAACCTGTACGCATTCCGGTATGACGACCGTGCCGGGAAGTTGATGCCCGTAGCTTTGCCCGGACACATAGACACCGGCAAAATGTACACCAAAATCCTGAAAGACCACGATGGCAACCTGTGGCTCAGTTCTTACGACCGTGGCACGTTGCTCACGTTTCATACGGAAACCATACGGAACTATCCGTTGGACGACCTGCGCAAGACCTTGGACTGGATGCCCAATCTGCTCACTTTGAACCGCAACACTCAGGGGCGCTTCTGGTTCGTCCAAGACCGCTTCGGTCTCTGCCTCCATGAGCCGCAACACGGAAAAACCGTTTTTGCTACCCCCGAAATCCAGAACCTGACGGTAGATGCCCGCGTCACGGCATCCAGTCCTGCCAACGGCGGCTTATGGGTAGCAGCTCCCCACCGCAACCAAGTGTACCTGTTGACGTACGGCCAAGGAACGTTTAAGGTAAACCGCCGCATCCGGTTGTCCGATGCTTCCGGTGATTATGTTCCCGCCAACCAGATGGAAGAAACATCGGACGGCAAACTTTGGTTGCGTAGCGGAGGGCGTATGCTTTGCCAACCTGCCGACAGCACGTCCCTGCTCTCCACGCCCGACAGCCTGCACTTTACTGCCTTTGCCCATAGAGACGCTGTGTCCGTCTGGGCCGCCACTTCCCGACATCTATATATAATAAAGGTGGAAGGGAAACGCATGGCATGTATTCCGCAGCCCCTTGCCTTTCAGAACCACGAAGACGAGGAGACGCGCTTTCTCTGTCCCGATGACTCGGGCGGCTTTTGGGTAGCCACCAGTATGGGGCGCATCCTGTACGGTCAACCGGAGGATTCGGTTTTCCAAGATTTCAGCGACCGTTTCGACACGCAAGGCATGACGATATTGAATCTGTTATGGCAGAACCACCACCTTTGGCTCGTCTCCCACAACCGTTTCATCCACTACGACACACGAAGCCACAGCCTGCAACAATACACTTCCTCGGATGGCAATATGTCCACTCCTATCTTCCGCGACCAAGCTGCATTCCTTTCGGCCGACGGTACACTCTACGCTGGAGGACGCGGCGGTTTCGTATCAGTCACTCCCCCTCCTTCATCCGCCCCTAAGACTCTTTCACGTGCGGTGATGCTGACCGACTTCAAAAGCGGTATGCGCAGTATGCTGTTCAATCCTTCCGGACGGTACGTGTCCGGACAGCCCGACCGGAACACGCTTACCTTGCAACCTGAAGCGGCCAACCTTTCCGTCAGCTTTTCCACTTTAGATTATGCTCGAAGCGGAAAAGTACGTTATGCTTACCGGTTGGAAGGCCTCGACACCGATTGGAACTACCTGCAAGAAGGGGAAAACACAGCTTACTACCAGAAACTGCCCAAGGGAAACTACCGGCTGGCCGTAAAAGCCACAGACCGTAACGGACAATGGCAGGCTCCCGTCACGCTGCTCAGTCTCACGCAACTGCCGGCTTGGTACGAAACCATTTGGGCTTACGCGGCCTACGTAACCGCTGCCTTGCTTCTCATTTACGTTCTCCTGAGACTATACTTGCAACGATTGCGCAGCCGCAACCGGTTACAACTCCAAGAAGCCCTGACACAAGCCAAACTGGATTATTTCACCAACATCTCCCACGACTTGCTTACACCGCTCAGCGTGATATCCTGCGTAAGTGACTACTGGGAACGGCAATATCCGACCGAGGAACGCCAAACCACGGTGTTGCGCCACAACATTTACCGACTGAAACGCCTGTTGAAACAAGTTCTGGATTTCCGTAAGACCGAGAACGGCAACATGGTACTTCGCCCCGAAGAAGGCGACATCTTCGCTTTCGCCCGTCAACTGTGTACCCACCATTTCTTGCCTTTGGCTGAACAGAAAGGCGTACGGCTGAATCTCCGCATTCCGGAAGGCGAATACCGGGGCACGTTGGATTTTGACAAAGTAGACAAGATACTCTATAACTTGCTTTCCAATGCCGTCAAGTACACGCCAAGTGGAAAAAATGTCGATTTCATCGTGGAAATCCGGCAAAACGGAACAGAAAAAGACGTGGTATTCACCGTGCAAGACGAGGGTGTCGGCATACCGGCCAAAGAACAACAAAGGATATTCGACCGCTTCTACACCGGAAGCAACGGACGTAGCGGACAATCGAACGGCATAGGACTGGCACTAGCCCGAGAGTTGACCGCCTTGCACCATGGTAGCCTCACGTTGGAAAGCGAACCGGGCAAAGGCAGCCGTTTCACCGTAACCCTTCCGTGGGTAGCTCCGTCAGCCGCCCTCGTGCAGAACCGCCCCGAGGCACAGCCGGTGGATGCCGAAATATCAGTACCGGACGTCACTGCCCCGGAAGCCTCTTCCCCAGTAGTGCAGGAACTGTCTTCCGAAGCCGGAGAGACCGAAAACGACCGCCCTTCCATCCTTCTCGTGGACGACAACATGCAACTGTTGGAAATGATGGAGAAGATATTGGCCACGAAGTACCGGGTGCTCACGGCAGAAAACGGGTTGGAGGCTCTGAAACAACTCAAGGCACACGCCGTAGACCTCATCGTATCGGATGTCATGATGCCGGGCATGGACGGATTCGCCCTGTGCAGGAAGCTCAAATCACAACTCGAAACCAGCCATATCCCCGTCATCATGCTGACAGCCAAACAGAGCGCGGACGACCGAGTAGATTGCTATGAAGCCGGAGCGGACGGCTATTTGGCCAAACCGTTCGAGTTGAAAGTGCTGGCCGCCCGGATAGACAACCTGCTCCGCACCTACCGGAACCGCCAACAGGCTTTCAGGATGGAAGACCACGTCCGTCTGGCCGAACTGGAATATTCTTCCGGCGACACCCGGTTCCTTCAGGACATGGCAGACTGTATCCACACCCATTTGGCCGAAGAAGGATTCGATTTGGAACAACTGTCCGGCCATTTGAATGTATCCAAATCCACCCTCCACCGCAAAGTGAAGGCCATGACCGGACTTACGCCTTTGGAATTTATCCGGAACATCAAGCTGAAGTACGCCTGCGAGATGCTTTCACGCCGCGACCGTAACATCGCTGAAATAGCCTACGCCACGGGCTTCTCTTCACCTAAATATTTCACCAAGTGCTTTAAAGAAGAGTTCGGACTGACACCCCGCGAATACCAAGAGAAAGAAAAATAAAACCGTAACAGGCAGAGACCAATCACAAAAGAGGGGTAAAAAACTGTCAGAATAGGATTTTACCCCCTTTCTGGCAGTTTTTTATCCCTCCGTATCCTTCTTTTCATATAGTTTTGTAAGCAAATCAATCAAAACACATAAAAATACAAATTCAAATGAAAACGAACTTACGTACACATCGGAGTATCCGGTTGAAGTGGATGGCCGCCCTCTTTTTCGCATTCGGAATCGGAAACGCCCTTCCGGCTGCCGCCCGCTACTCCCGTGCAGACGAGCTTGCCATTCCGAACGGTGCACGTTCAAACCGGGAAGTGAACTTCAACGAAAACTGGAATTTCTTTTTAGGCGATACCGCCGCAGCCTCACGTCCGGACTTCGCCGACAACCACTGGCGCACGTTGGACCTGCCCCATGACTGGAGCATTGAAGGCCGTCCTGAAGAGGCTAATCCGGCCGGTAACGACGGAGGGTATTATCCCAGCGGCATCGGTTGGTACCGCAAGACATTCGATTTCGTACCGGACTCCCGACGTCCCGAAACCACCCTCTATTTCGAAGGAGTTTACATGAATGCGGAAGTATTCGTCAACGGACATAATCTCGGCATACGTCCCTACGGTTATTCGTCTTTCTACCACGACATCACGCCTTACCTCAAAGCGGGCAAGAATGTCATTGCCGTGCGTGTGGACAACTCGGGACAGAAGAACTGCCGTTGGTACACCGGTTCCGGCATTTACCGCAACGTGAAACTTATCCGTACCCCCAAGGCACATTTTGAACCGTGGGGCATCGGCATCACCACCGAACAAGTGAATCGGAAAACGCAGGTGGAAGTGGAAGCCACGCTCGCCAACCGCGATAAAGACCTCCCGGCCACACTGCTTTGCACGGTCACCGAATTGGACGGCCACACCATTCTCACACAAAAAGAAACTGTCACCCTTGAAGCGAACCGGACAAGCAAAGTCAAACTGCAATTCCCTTTTGAAAACGCCAAGCTCTGGAGTCCTGAAACACCGAACCTCTACCGGATGGTATGTTGCCTCGTACCGACCAACGGAGAACCGGCCGACACGGTCACCACTACGTTCGGGGTGCGCCATGTGGAATACAGTGCTAAAAAAGGCCTCATCCTGAACGGTAAAGCCATAGAACTGAACGGCGGATGCGTGCATCACGACAACGGTCCGCTCGGTGCCGCCTCCTACCGCGATGCGGAATGGCGTAAGGCACAACTGATGAAAGAGGCCGGATTCAACGCCGTACGCACCTCGCATAATCCTCCCGCCGAAGCATTCCTCGATGCGTGCGACCACTTGGGGCTTCTGGTCATCGACGAATCGTTCGACGGATGGCGGTCGGCCAAAACCCCTAAAGACTACTCCATCCTGTTCGACCGTTGGTGGACGAAAGACATCGAATCCATGGTACTGCGCGACCGCAACCATCCGTCTATCTTCTGTTGGAGCATTGGGAACGAAATCATCGAGCGTAAAACGCCCGAGGCTGTCCTTACGGCATACGCGTTGGCAGGCCATGTACGCCGCCTCGACCCCAGCCGCCCGGTGACATCCGCCCTTGCGGCATGGGACAAAGATTGGGAAATCTACGACCCGTTGGCTGCCGCGCATGACATCGTGGGTTACAACTACATGATGCACAAAGGCCCGTCGGACCACGAACGCGTCCCTTCGCGCATCATGATGCAGACGGAATCTTACCCGCGCGACGCATTCGCCAACTGGGCACGGGTCAACGACCATTCCTATATCATCGGAGACTTCGTGTGGACGGCTATCGACTACCTCGGCGAATCGGGTATCGGACGCTTCTATTATAAAGGAGAGTCGGAGGGTGAACATTACCACCGCAACCAGTTCCCGTGGCATGGTGCCTATTGCGGCGACATCGACCTGACCGGATTGCGCAAACCGATTTCCTACTACCGGGAAATGCTATTCAACCCAGAGAAGAAACTCTACATGGCCGTAAAGGAACCTACGGGTTATTACGGTGAAATCAAAGAAACCTTGTGGTCGGTATGGCCGACGTGGGAAAGTTGGAACTGGCCGGGACATGAAGGAAAGGACATCGACGTGGAGGTCTACTCACACTATCCTTCCGTGCGCCTCTACCTGAACGACCGACTTATCGGTGAGAAGCCGACCACGAGAACGCAGGAATTCAAAGCCATCTTCACCTTGCCCTACGCACCGGGTACCTTGCGCATCGTCGGTGTGGAAAACGGCCGGGAGACGGAATCACGAACTTTGGAAACAGCCGGAAAACCGGCACGCATCCGGTTGACAGCCGACCGCACGGAAATCTCGGCCGACGGCGAGTCCTTGGTTTATGTCATAGCTGAAATCACGGACAAGCAAGGACGGGTAGTGCCTAATGCCGACAACCTGCTGACATTCGAACTCCAAGGTTCCGGCACACTACTGGCTACATGCAGCGCCGATTTGAAAGACTGCACGGCTTACACTGCTCCGGAACGCAAGGCTTGGAAAGGCCGTGCCATGGCGGTCGTGAAAAGCGGGAAAGAAAAAGGCCGGCTCACATTGACCGTTAAAGGCAAGGGTGTGAAAAAGGCTTCCGTCGGTCTCGACCTGAAGTAAATCTGAAAAGAACAAAACCATATAATTAACCTGATTACCTATCTTTTTGAGACCATGAAACATCTGTCAAAACTCTCAAAATTCGTTTGCACTGTCCTGCTTCTGGCAGGACAGGCAAACTTATTCACCGGTTGTAACGATGACATGCCGGCGGAAAGCTATTACACCTTCACAGGTGAAATGATGAGTGATTTTCTAACCGAACATGAGAACTTCAGCCTGTTCAAACGCATTGCGGAACGGGCCGGAAAAATGGACTTTCTGGGAAGCCGTGGCTCACGCACCTTCTTTCCTGCGACCAATGCGGGCGTGGAAGCCTTTCTGAAAGAGAAAGGATATGCATCTGTGGAAGACATTCCCGCCTCATTCTGCGATACGCTGTTGAGAGCCTGCATCATAGAAAGAATCATGTACACTTACGACTTGCCCGAAACGCAACAGGAAAACAACGAACTGGACTTACCTGTCATTCTCGAAAGCAAAGGGGATACGCTGGATGCCAATCAAATGGCCTTGACCATCGTCAACCGCCGAGCCGCCATCATCAACGAGCTGAAAAACGACTCCGTGGAAAACGGTGTGGTACATCCGGTCGACCACGTTCTGGTACCCAATACCAGCTTGGGGTCTACGCTGTTGGACGAGTACCACGAGGATTTCGAGATTTATTATGAAGCCCTCCGGCGAACGGGACTGATAGACTCTTTATACCGTTACCGCGACGAAGAATACGAACAGGAAAAAGGGAAGTATGCCCCTTTTACCCAAAGCATGCGCATCGGAAATGAAGATTACGTAGCCAAACTCCCGGACCACCGCTACAGTGGGTTTACTCTTCTCATCGTACCGGACAAAGACCTGTATGAGAGATACCCCGACCGCTTCAACGAAAGCATGACCATGGACGAAAAGATTGATGCCCTTTACGAATTGGCCGTGGAGAAATACAGTGGAGCGGATGCGGAAGCCATTTTCGGCCTGAACCAGACAGCTCCGGGTTCTGATAAAACATACAAACAACTCTATTGGAACAAAGGTTCACTGACCCATCCGTATAACCCGTTGAACATGTTCCTTTCTTACCATATCATCGACCGTTTGTTCAGCAGCACCGCCAAACTGGTAAACACCATCGGCATCCATACCGCATACGCCGACCCGACGGACTGGGTCAGCACGCTGCTCGACTTCTCTACCATCAAATTGGAAAAGGTGTACCGTCCGGTAGATCCGGCAGTCGAATACCCCTCCGAGTTTTATGTCAACCATTGCCATGCTTCCCAATACAACAATCACGAACGAATCCGAGGTGCCCATCTGACCGTTCCGGAACAAGAGAACTTCTCTTTGAACGTAGCTTACTATTACATCGACGACGTGGTGGCATACGATCCTACGATGCGTAACACCATCATGAACACTCGGATGCGAATAGATTTCCAACTTCTGTGGCCGGAACTGACGAACAACAATATGCGGTTGTGCGGCAATCCCCTCAAAGAATACAATAGCGGTGACAACAGCGAGGACGGGACGGAAGGCGGAGGATTCAACTATTACCTCCCTCCCGGCTATCTGAAAAACATAACCTTCAGCGAGAATACCATGTTCATCGTGAAACGCCCGATAATCTATTGGTCCAACTATCAAGGAGACGACATCGCCGTGTTAGGCACGAGTTATGACGTGACATTCCGCCTGCCGAATGTTCCTCCCGGAGAGTACGAGCTCCGTCTCGGTTATTGCGCGTTGGATAGTCGTGGTATCGGACAGGTCTACGTGGACGGAATACCCCAAGGCCTCCCGATTGACATGCGTGACAAAGCCGACGCGCCTAACATCGGAGGTCTTTACAACGGTTGGAACGGCCTAAGGAGCGAAAAAGACGGTGCTTCGGGAATTTATACGGAAGAAGAGCTACAGGAAAACGCCCGGACAATGAAAAACAATGGTTATTACAGCGCTCCCAAAGGAGTCTACTATTACTTCGGAGGAAGCGGCACTACCACAACTCCGGCTTATGACCCGTCCAAATGCGTCATCTTTTACAATCAGAATGATTTGTTGCGGCGGAAAATCTGCCAAGTGCAGGTACAACCCAACCGGCACCATACGATACGCTTACGTTCCGTGCTGTCCAGTGCCACCAGCGGAGGCTTCTCTTTAGATTACATGGAACTCGTTCCCATAAGCATCTGCGGTCCCGGCGGTATCGGGGAAGACATCTATTAAACAAAATACCTTTAGCCAATACCACGCCTGATTAGCGTGGTATTGACATATAAAAAATAAAGGAACATATTTTCATCAAAAATGCGTCCCATCCCATTTCTTTTCGTAACTTTGTACAAATTAATCCTACATGAAAAGCCGCGATTCCATATTCCTCACGCTCCTGTGGTCCGGATTGTTCCTTTCGTTCTTTACCCTGCACGCACGGGATTACTCGGCCACACCCCTTCCGTTTGCCTCTTCGCTTCCCTCAAGAGAAATCACCTCCCTTCATCAAGACCGCGAAGGCATGATATGGATTGGCACAACCCATGGTGTAGCACGTTATGACGGATACGAAACCATAGTGTTCAAATCTGATCCCTTACATCCCGACCTACTGACGGACAACTCCATTACGTTGATTACCGACACGGAACACCGCGTATTCATCGGTACACAAAACGGACTGAACCTGTTCGACAAACAAACATGGAAATGGATGCCCGTCCTGAATGGAGCGTTCTGTCATACGGAAATCAAATATGTGTACACTGACAAAAAACAGCAGTTATGGATTGCCACGGCACAAGCCTTGTACCGATGCGACGAACAATTGCATATCCTTCGACGATATGACCTGAAAGCCGCCGTCACCTCCATCTATGAAGACCACGCCCAACATTTATGGATATTGACCTGGGGCAAAGGTTTGTTCCGATGGGATGCTGAAAAAGACCATTTCACCGGCTATCCGGCCATAGGAAACGCCAACATACCTTTTGTCTTGTTTCAAGATCGCGACGAACATTATTGGTTAGGCACATGGGGCGACGGGCTTTTCCGTTTTTATCCCGAACGGAACGGCGCGGACATGTACGAACACCAGGACGTGGCAGACGACATTTTCTTCGATATAGAACAAGACGGGCACAACGGACAACTCTGGATGCTTTCCTATAATGCTTTGCACATATTCAACCGTCCCACAGACGGCATATTGCATTTCTCGTCCGCATCTGTCCCTTTCGACCGCAACCGGATGTTTTCCACTCTATTGAGAGACCGGGAAGGAGACCTTTGGTTAGGAGCATTCGACGCAGGCTACCATATATCTTTCTGTCCGGAAGAGCTATCGGGGCACAGTTTGCCTTTCATCAAAGAAACATTAGGATTTGATACCAACATCAACTGCATGTACGAAGATGAGGGCGGTGTACTATGGTTCAATCAAGAACGCAACGGCATCGGGCTGTACGCCCCGGATAGCGGGACCTACAACCTCCATCCCTATTCCCAAAAGAGGAATGTGGAAGTCAATCTCATCGCCCGTTCCCGGTTTCCCAACACGGTATGGATCGCCTCGGCTTTTGTCCCGACCGTGTTCCGGGCACAACGTCAGGGTATGGACATTCGCTTCACCGATACGCTGCTTTTAGCCCACGACGGGGCAGAAACCGGCCATGTCACCGGAATGCTTGAAGACCCGGCAGGCCGTTTATGGGTCATGACAGAAAGGAAACTGTTCGTATTCAAACCGGACGGCCATCCTCTCGCCGCAGTCACAAACCTCCCCGGAAACGTCAATGCCCTTTGCGAAGACCAACAAGGCCGGCTATGGATAAGCGATGCTACCGGCAGGCTCTCTTGCATGCATACCTATCCCACAGGAATCCGCCCCACAACCCGCTATAAACTACCCTTGTCCCCGCACGACCGCATCCGGCACCTTTGCTGCGACAGCACCGGACACATCTGGATGGCTACGGAACTGGGCTGCCTCTACAGTTTCTATCCAAAGGCTTCCAAATGGTCGGACCATACCTTGTCCGGTTTGCCAGACATGTCCCCGGTACTCCATTTGGAAGCCATCGGTAAAGACTTATGGCTTGTCACGCCGAGTGCCGTCATCCGGTATAACCCAGAGAAGCGTACCCGGCATACTTACAACACACAAGACAAGCATGTTCCCGTATTTGCCTTCCGTAACAACGCGTCGTGTACAGGACATAAAAAACTGTTATACGCCGGAGGCCACGGAGGATTCATCACCATACGTACCGACAAACCGCAACCGGAAGTAAAGCCGGACAAGATATTTCTCACGGACTTACGTATCGAAGACAGAAACATGCAGACCGACCCTTGCGAAGGATTTTCATGGAACGGCGGGCTGATTGTCTTGCCACCGGAAGCCTCCCGCATCGAATTCCGTTTTTCCTCCCTTACATATTCTTCTTCCGGAAACATCCGCATAGCATACCGGCTTGCCGACCTGGACCGGAACCCCATACAACTCAGAGCCGGTGTACACACGGCTTTCTACGACCGCCTGCCTAAAGGAACCTATACATTAGAGGTTTGGGGCATGGACGAAAACGGGCACACTACAGGTCCAAGCACCATTTATACCGTTGTCAAACGCCCCCGATGGTTTGAAACCTGGACAGCTTATACAGCCTATGCCGTCATGTTTCTTGTCTTGTGCATATGCGGTTTCCGTCTTTACGCCAAACACCTGCGCAAAAAGAACGCACAACTGTTACGCGAAGAAATCGCCCGGACAAAGTTGGAATACTTCACCAACGTTTCCCACGAACTGCTCACTCCGCTCACCGTCCTGTCCTGCCTGACCGATGAAATCGAACAAAACAGCCCCTCCGGTTCCCCTATAACCCGTGGCCTGCGCGACAATATCCTCCGCCTGAAAAAGCTCATCCGTCAAGTACTCGACTTCCGGAAAGCCGAACAGAAAAGCCTGTCCTTGCAGGCAAGCTACGGTGATGTGGCGGCTTTTATACGCCACATTGCACAAACGGACTTCACATTACTGGCCCGCAAAAAAGAGATTGACTTTAACCTGGACATCTTCCCTGAGGACATTTACGGTTTCTACGATGCGGACAAATTGGAAGAAATGGTATTCAATCTTCTTTCCAATGCCGTCAAGTACACACCATCCCGCCATAACGTCGGCATACGGCTACGTGCTGCAAAGAAAGACGATGGCAAGCACTTACGGTTGGAAGTATGGGATGAAGGCATCGGCATCTCCGCCCAAGAACAAACCAAAGTATTCACCCGATTCTACCGCTCCCCTCAAGCCAACGGAACCGAATCGAATGGCATCGGGCTGTCCCTGACACGAGATTTAGTCTACCTGCACCACGGCACATTGGACTTGCAAAGCACACCAGGCAAAGGCAGCCGTTTTACCATCGATCTGCCGTTAGAAGAAACTGCCTACCAACCAGAAGAAATCTGCCAGCCACCGATGGTGAACCATCCGGATACCGATACAACACGACCGTCAACCGACGGACTCGCACATTCTCCGTCCGCAAGGCTGTGTCCGACCATACTTATCGTGGACGACAACGCTGAAATCACCGATTCCATCGGGCGTTTAATCGGACAACGCTACCACATCATAACAGCCCACGACGCAAGACTGGCATTCTCTCGGCTCCAAGACCAAAATATAGACCTGATGGTGTGTGACCTGAAGATGCCTGGCACAGACGGACTGACACTCTGCCGAGAGGTGAAGAACGACCTGTCCACTAGCCATATTCCCGTCATCATCCTCACGGCACAAGCCACGGACGACACCCATGCGGCCTGCTACGAAGCCGGAGCGGACGGTTACCTGACCAAACCTTTTGACATTCGCGTACTCACCACCCGCATCGACAACCTGCTCCTGCAATACCGCCAACGCAGCCGACAGTTCCTTCACGCACCGGATACAGACTGCGATGTCCTACCTTACCAGAACCGGGACAAGACCTTTCTGGAAAACATGGTGAAGACCGTAGAAAGCCATTTCACGGACAGCGACTTCAATCTGGACTGCCTCGCCGCAGAAGCCAAGCTGTCCAAATCAACCATGAACCGCAAACTCAAAGCCATGACCGGGCTTACCCCGATGGATTTCGTAAAGAATATCCGTCTCCGGTCGGCTTGCCGCCTGCTACGGCAAGCCGACATGACCGTGTCCGAAGTGGCCTATGCCGTAGGCTTCAACGACCCGAAGTATTTTGCCAAGTGTTTCAAGGAGGAATACGGCCAAACGCCTAGCCAGTTCCAAGACAGGCCGGACATGGGAAATCGGGCATGACAAGTGCGTATCTCCCTTGAAAAATACGCCTTGCCGCGATTTTCCACCCTTTTGGCAATCTGTTACACCTGTCTTTGCCCGGATTCCATTAGCTTTGCCCCCGAAAACATTTTTAGATATAATGATATCATGAAACAAGACAAAGACCAACGCCGGACATCTCCCGGCACATTCTTTCCGGAGCATACCCCAAAACGCCCGACAATGAACCGAATGCAAGACCGCACACGATCTTTTTCGTTGTTCCGCCATACCGTTTTATGGTGTGCCATCGGCCTTTTGGGCATGCACTCCACCTATGCCATGGAAGTGGAAAGACTACGTACGGAAGCCGTGAAAAACCCTGTAGGTATCGATGTGGAAAAACCTATGTTCAGTTGGATGATGGACGCAGACAATGAACGGGGCATCTGGCAAACTGCCTATGAAATCTCCGTATTCACCGATGCCGCCCACAGCGAACAGGTATGGACCTCCGGCCGAATCGAATCCGATTGCCAGATAGACGTGCCTTATGACGGCAACCCATTGTCTCCTTCCACCCGTTACTATTGGACTGTGACCGTATGGGACAACAAAGGACGTGAATCCACTTCGTCCGAAGAAGCATATTTTGAAACCGGACTGCTCGGCAGCGGATGGGATGGCGCACGTTGGATCAAAGCGACCGACACGCCACTGGCTACATCCGAAAATGCCATCACGCACTATTCCGTAGAGGCGGATTTCGAAATCGACAACCTTTCTGCAGGAATCATCTTTGCCTCGAATGCCGAGCACAGCCATTACCATATGTGGCAAGTGAACCTCGAAGCCGGTTATCCCCGTTTCCGCCCACACATCTGGCGCGGCCCCGACCTCGCGGACGCGACCTGCCTGGCAGAGATAGACCTTCGCCCGTTCATCGACGTGCAACTGCATAAGTCCTACCATCTGCGCATCGAAGTGGACGGTGACGTGGCGCGTACGTACATCGACGACGTATTGATTGACACCCGAACGAATCCCGACGGTGGAGATTACGGATACGGCACGGTGGGCATCCGCCAGGACCGCGCCCTAAACAATTACAATGATACGGAACGTGCTTATTTCGACAACTTTACCGTAACCGATTTAGAGGGAGAGAGTCCAAAAATATTGCTTCACGAAGACTTCTCGGACGAAAACAACCCTTTTACCACAGGACAAATCAAGGACAGACGCCTGTTCATCGAAGCCTCCTATTCCTGGTACAATCCCATGAACACTCCAACGGTATATGCACTCGATTTGGATTTCCTCATCGAGCGTGACAACGCAGGCATAATCTTTTCAGGCTACGACACGGACAATTTCCACCTGTGGGGCATCAATGTGCGCGACAAAGAAACACCGTTCTTGCGCCGCCACGTGAAAACAAACGGTGCGTTCAGCTCCAACGATGCCGATTTAGGCAAGTTTTTCACTAAGGCCGAACTCACCGGCTCGCTCCACCATCTGACCCTCAAGGTGAATGGCACGACTGTGGAGACCTATATCGACGGGACACTTGTGGACACCTATACCGACACGTCCGGCCGGTTGAAAAACGGCCTGATTGGCTTCCGCACCTACCACGACTTGACCATGGACGAGATGGCGTATTATGACAACATCAAAGTGACCACCTACGACGAAGAGGACGGCACGCAAGGTACCGTGACTTTCTCCGAAGATTTCGAAGGAGCCGGAATGGCATTCAGCGACGGTACCGTGATAACGAAGAAAGGCAGCAAAATGCTGTGCGTACACTCCACTTACGAAGAGACTTGTGCCATGCAGACCGGTACAGAAAAGGGCATCCCTCTTTTCCGCAAGGCTTTCACTGCAAAAAGCACGGTGAAATCGGCTAAAATCTACGCATCCGCTCTTGGGGTATTCGATTTGTTCATTAACGGAAAGCGCGTCGGACAAGACGGTACGACCATGTATGATGAACTGAAACCGGGCTGGACCGACTACCGGAAAGAAATCAACTACATGACCTACGATGTGACCCCTCTTATACAAGAAGGCGAAAACGCAGTCGGCGCACAAGTGAGTAACGGCTGGTGGGGCGGAGCCATCGCACATGGCATGTACGGTTCCCCCTCGCTCGGGTTCATCGCCAAACTAAGGCTTGAATACGAAGACGGCACGATAGAAAACATCGTAACCGGAACGGACTGGAGCTGTTCTTACTGCGGCCCCGTCATTTCAGGAGACATCTACAACGGCGAGACGTATGACGCACGCCGCGAAAGCGACTGGAGCATGCCGGAATATGATACCTCCGAATGGTTCGCCACAGCTGAAAACACAGAATTCAACGGAGAAATCACAGCCTTCCGCAGCCCCACGGTCAAGGTGCGCGACTTCTTGCGCCGCACGCCCCAGACCATCACCGTATATGAAGGCACGAAAGCCTCCGGCACCACTTACGGCACTATCAATGTGGTCCGTACATTGGAAGGCACGGAAACCCTCCGGCTGAAAGCCGGTGAAACCGCCCTTTTCGACCTCGGACAAAACATGACGGGATGGATACGGTTCACGACCAAAGGAGAACGCGGCACGAAGCTCCGCTTCAAGTTCGGGGAAATGCTGAACGACACGGGAGCAGCCGACCGCGCCAATGACGGACCGGGCGGAAGCCTCTACACCTACAATCTCCGCACGGCGGAAGCCACACTCCACTACACGCTGAAAGGAACGGAAGAGGGCGAGACATTCCAACCCTCCACCACTTTCTTCGGCTTCCGTTACTGCGAAGTAACAACCACCTCGGATGTGGAAATCAGTAAACTTACGGGAGAATTCGTCGGTTCCGACCTCGAAGAACTGGCTACTTTTGAAACTAGCCATCCGGACATAAACCAACTTTACAGCAACATCATCTGGAGCCAACGCGACAATTTCCTGAGCGTGCCCACCGACTGCCCGCAACGCGACGAACGCCTCGGTTGGACGGGCGACACACAAGTGTTCGCACGCGCGGCTTCCTATAATACGGACACACGTGCCTTCTACCGTAAATGGTTGAATGACCTGCGCCAAAGCCAACGCGAAGACGGGGCATATCCGGAAATCGCACCGTTCTGCAACTTCTGGGGCTTCGGTAACTCAGGATGGGCCGATGCCGGAGTCATCGTACCTTGGACCGTCTATCTCATGACCGACGACCAAAGTGTACTGAGCGAAAGCTACGCTTCCATGAGCCTCTACATGGATTGGCTCTCCACACAAAGCGGAGGAGGCTTCAAGTACAACGGTGCCGGTACGGCCACAGGCGACTGGCTCTCTTACGAGACCACGGACGGACGCTACGTCAGCGTATGCTATTATGCCTACGTGGCCCAACTGATGAGCAAGATTTCAGGAGTGCTGAGCGAGGCACAGGCCGACCGTTTCTATTTAGATTCACTGAAATACAGCACTCTCTACGAAAACATCAAGGAAGAATTCCAACGCAGGTATCTCAATTCCGACGGCCTGCCCAACATATCCACGCAAGCCTCTTACCTGATGGCCTTGAAGTTCGGCCTGTTACCCGAAACCGCCATAGGGAAAGCCCGCGAAGTGCTGCGCAAAAAAATCACAGACAACGGTTACAAACTGAGCACCGGATTCCTCGGCACGAGCATCCTAAACCAGACACTCAGCGCGGAAGGCATGGATGACTTGGCCTACGACCTGCTGCTGCAACGCGAGAACCCATCGTGGCTGTACAGCGTAGACCAAGGAGCCACGACTATTTGGGAACGTTGGGACTCCTACACCAAGGAAGGCGGGTTCAACAAGCACCCGTGGATCATGAACTCCTTCAACCATTACTCCTACGGTGTGGTGTCGGAATGGATGTTCCGTTACGTGGGCGGCATCGAGGCAGACGAAACACAACCCGGATTCAAACACATCATCCTGCAACCCACTCCGGACTTCAGGACGGCATTCCCCACCGGACAAAAACGCATCACGCAGGCCAAGGCATCTCATCTGTCCGGATACGGGCGTATCAGCAGTGAATGGCAATACAAAGAGGACGGACGCATCAGCTATACGGCCACCGTACCGGCCAACACTACAGCCACACTCTATCTGCCCCTAATGGAAAAGACAGACAACATCACTGAAAGTGGAAAAGACCTGAAAGAAGCAGAAGGCGTGGACTTCAAAGGCATAGTAGACGGAAAGGCCGTGATAGAACTGCAATCGGGCACCTACCAGTTCGACATGGAAAAGGGAAGCCCCGACCGTGTGGAAGAAAGTACGTCCCCAAACTTACGCATACATCCCAACCCCTTCTGTGACAGGCTCCATCTTTCTTGCAGCGAAGACATCCGCTATGCCAGTGTCACGGCTTGCAACGGGCAAATCCTGTATCGCCAGCACCGTGGTGGGAACATCGACACGTCTGCTTGGGCACCCGTCATCTACGTGGTGAGGGTGGACACGCCGGAACACAGCTACACCGAAAAGGCTATCAAGAAATAAAATGACAACCGAAAAGAAAAGCACTTCCTTATAACGCTCTGTATACCAACATAATGAAACAAGCAAATCGTTTGGCTTAGATTGATTTTCCATTCTGCGCCAAACGATTTTTCAATCTCCTGAGATTGATTTCCCGTTTGGCGCAGAATGATTTTCGGACGAGGCTTTCCTTTACAATGCTTTCCATTCCCCCATAAAAAAACGGCCATTCGCTTGCCTAAATCAGCAAAAATCTTTTTCTTTGCCACTGCAATCCAATATACTTCAATCAATGAAAGACAAAACATTACACCTGATTTCAATCCTGTTAGCCGGGTGCAGCACATTCCCGGCCCTCGCACAAAATTTCAGCTCAAGCAGCAACCTGAAGCCCCAACCCACGGCAGACCGCGTCGTACCCTTCCGGCTTTCGGACAAGGGCATCACCCATAAATATGTAGAATGGGGGGCAGACATTGCATGGCTTGATGAAAACAACCTGCGACGCAGTGCCGCCTTCATGGGCAAGGACAACCTTGACGTGGTACGCACATCCTTCCAACCGGACCTGCCCATCGTGGACGGAAAAATGCAACAGGGGACAATCGACACACTGCAAATGCGCGTCAACATGTTCAAATGGGTCAAACCCGATGTCAAACTCATGATTAATTGTGACGCGCCTTTCATGAGCACTTATTACACGGACGAGAACGGAGCCAACGCCGCCCATTGGGCAGAAATCATAGACCTTTCCACCCAATATTACCAAGATGCCGGTTACGAGGTCGTCTCTGTCGCCCCGTTCAACGAACCGGATTACTTGTACAACAACCAAGGTTCACCTAATGAGGCAAAACGAAAAGCCGAGTTTGCCGCAATCATCACGGAATTAAAGCAAAAAGAACGTTTCAATAATATCCGCATGTGTGGCGGAAACACGCTGAACTCCGACCAGGCCTTGCCGTGGTACAATTACTTGAAAGACCAACTGGATGAGGGAAACACGCACCAACTGGCCGGAAGTTTCGACAACTTCGCCCAATTCTTCACCACGGTGAGAGAAGACGGCAAACATGCCACCGGTGACGAGATGCACAACGTCATGGAAGCCATGGTAGGCTTGGAATACGGCATGCAAACCGGAATATGGTGGGGATGGGCAGAATACACACGTGGCGAGTTCTGCAAGGCGAGCCATGGTGAACGGTTGGCCTACGCGGAGCATCGTCCCAACTGGACGGCAGCGTCGGTCTACCGTGCACCGGACGGCAAGGTACAGGCGTTCGGCGGGACATCCGAACGGCAAGCCGTCACCACCTCCTACCGCTTCCTTTCTAAAGAGCGCGACGTGTTCTTCGACGGACACGGGCCGCAACGGGAATACGTCATGGAGCTTCCGGGCGGAGCACCGGGAAGTTACCAAGACGGGCAGACCAATGCCGAAACCGTGGTGAACATCACGTGGGGCGATGACGTGCAACCCGTAGTGGACGGCACCTACGCATTAATCAACAAAAGCAACCTAAAACTGTTGGACAACGACAACGGCTCCCTCACCTCATCCACTTATTCCACAGGCAAAAAGTCGTTGCAATGGCATGTAAATCCGGTAGACGCTCGCATCGGAGGTGCGTTCAGCTACCACCAGATTCTTTCGGGCACTTCAAACCAGACGCTCGACGTACTGAACTGGTCGATGGACGACGGCACGGAAATCATACTTTACCAAAACAACAAGGGCACTAACCAACAATGGTACTTGGAATATGCAGGCGACGGATGGTTCCGCATCCGCAACCGCAACAGTTCGCTGTGCCTCAAGACATCAGGCAACAAAATCGTACAGGCCGAACCAGACGAAGAAAGCGCAGCGCAACTCTGGCGCTTCATCCCGACCGGCATCCGTCCGCGCATCCGCGACATCGATGCTCCCACCGGCCTGAAAGCCGAAATCCGCGCATCCTCCGTACTCCTGACATGGGAAAAGGCAGACGCCACAGCCCCGACCTACACCGTGCTGCGTTCGGAAAATCCGGAGGAGGGTTATGAAATCATCGCACGCTACGTGGAGGACACGGCTTTTGTGGACAACAAAGCCGAAGAGGGAAAGACATATTATTACACCGTCAAGACTGTGGATGCTTCGATGAATACTTCCCCGGCATCCTTGACCGTAAGCGCAAGCGTAGCCCCGACGGATGCCCTCTTCGCACGCTATGAATTTGAAGAAAACCTCCACGACACGACCCTTAACATCCGCCACGGGGTCATGCCGGAAGATGGTGTGTACACCGAAGGAAAATCCGGCCAATACGCTTTGGCTCTGGACGGTTCTGGCCAGTACGTGCAACTGCCGACCAACGTGGCCGACCATGAGGAAACCACCATTTCAACGTGGGTGTACTGGCAAGGCGGCAACAGTTGGCAGCGCGTGTTTGACTTCGGAAACGGGGAAGACGAATATATGTTCCTCACCGTGCGTTCGGATGACGGCCGGATACGGTTTGCCGTCAAAAACGGTGGAGACGAACAGCAATTAGACGGCGAACGAATCACGCCATACCGCAAGGAATGGATACATCTGGCCGTCACGATAGGAAAAGATGAAGTTTGCCTCTATTTGAACGGAGCACTTATGGCTTCTTCAAAAGACATGACCTTGCGCCCTTCCGACTTCCACCCGTTGCTGAACTACATCGGGCGCAGCCAGTCTGCAGCCGACCCGTTGTTCAACGGCAGTATCGACGACTTCCGTATATACGATTATGCTTTAAGTGCTGAAGACATCAAGAAGCTCGCAGACGGCACCACCCGTATCTGCGGCACGCCGAAAGACGAGCCAGGCACGTTCGACGTAGGTCCGTTGCCTGCCGACCGCCGCCTCGACGTGCGTTACTTGTTGGACAACGGTCCGGAAAGAGTGGACTTCCACATTTACGACCTGCAAGGCAACATGCAACTTACCCAAAGAGGCACGAACGGAGCCACGACTTCATTCGATGTCAGCAGACTTCCTGACGGCATGTATATCCTGAAAGCCCGGTGCGGACAGGCGAACGACAGCAGGAAATTTACGGTACGGCATCCTTAACGTGGATGCGCACGACCACACCCTAAACCGTCCCGGAAAACAGTTCCCTTGTTTTCCGGGACGGTTCCGTTTATGGAGCGGGAACTATTCGTGGAATACGCTCAATGCAAAAAAATACAAAAGTTTGCAAAAACGGAGGGGGGGGGGGTAAACGGAATTATCGTATATTTGACACCGTTTCCGGAAGGAAATAGAGAATATTAATATTATTAACTTAATTTCTGTCCAAAATGAAAAACAGATTACTTGCCTTAATGGCACTTTGCGGTGCGACTTCGTCAACACTTCCCTTGTGGGCCGCATGGGATGATCCCGTACTACAATTCACAGAACCGAACTTAGCTACCGATGGTACCGGAGGCGGGGTGTTCTACATCTACCACGTAGCCACACAAAAGTTCATGGCCGCCGGACAACCACACGGCACACGTCTTGTAGTAGCAGATGATGGACAAGAAGTAACCCTAAGTTACGGGCAAGACTATGAATTGAGCCGCCGTGCGGAGAGTGACCCTGAATACTCGGAAGCCTACGGTTGGCGCTTAAGTATGATGAAAGCTCCCTCCAACGGAGGTTTCCATGAGTTGTTCAACGATGCAGCCGCCAGCATTTGGGTAGACCACAACAAACAGGGACATATCTTATGGAAGATTGTGGCACAGGACAAGGCCAACAAGGTCTACCGCATAAAGATGATAGATGAAGACAAGCTTTATGGCACGGAAGCAAACGACGGCTTGTACGCCAATGCCTACATGGGAATAGACGAAGGAAAGCTTGAAGTGTCCCCGTCCATCGACACATCCACTTCCGGACATGAAACTGCCAGCTTGGATTGGAAGTTCGTGGATTCCGAGGTATATACGGTCTATAAAGCCAAGAAAGAATTGCAAACTCAACTGAATGCCGCTGACGAGGCCGGATTCAGCGATTATGCAAAGTATGCCGAGATTTATAATAAGGCTAACGCCACGGCTGAAGAAGTCGAAGAAGCAGCCAAAGCCTTAAAGCAAGACATCGTAAACTGGAAGAGTTCGGAAGCCACACCGGACAAACCCGTAGAATTCACTAACGCCATCGCTAATAATTCGTTTGCTGACGGGAACAACGGTTGGAATGTAGTGGGAAGCATCGGACATCAAAGCGGAACGAGCTACGAGACTGCCGACAACAAATACAAAATGGATCACTTCTCCGAAAAATGGGTGACTTCTGCCAACAACGGCAACCTTTCGGGCAATCCGATGGATATCTCCCAAACTTTGGAAAACATGCCTGTGGGAAAATACCGCCTCACGGCCAACACCATCGGATACTGGCAAGGCGACTGGCAAAATACCGTGCCCCATGGGGTCTACGTCTTTGCCGAGAACAACGGGACGGAATACCGTGCCGAAGCACACACCATCGAATTCGGTGGAATCAGAGGTACTGAAGCCCCTGCTGAAGGCACTCCTTCTCCGCGCAATGTAATCTTGGAATTCTTTGCCTTGGAAGGCTCTATCAAGATAGGCTTCAAGACCGTCAACACAAACTGCAACTGGGTGGGCGTGGACAATTTCAAGCTCGAATATCTGGGTCTGGTCGAAGGCGGCATGGCAGAAGAACTGAACAAGGTCATCACCAAAGCCGAAGAACTAAAAGCAAAATATGACACCAACCAAGAAAAATACTCAATAGCCGGAGAGGAAAAGTTCACCAAGATGCTCCAAGCCGCTAAAGATGCGGCCTCCAACCCGGAAGTCGATGACAAGACCTTGGGCATGTTACTCACTACGGTACAAACCGGCATGGACACGCTGACTGCTGATGTGAACGCCTACAAGACCTTGAACCAAAAAATTTTGGATTTGTCAAATGCATGGGACAACGGAGTATATGTAGATTTAGACCTCCCCGATTACGAGCAATTCCTCATAGATTTGGAAACGGCACGGGATGGCAGGACATTCAATCCCGCCGAAGTAGACAGCATACAACCGCGCGCCGACCGGATTTGGATGTCGGGAATAAAGAAGGCCTTACTAAATGGGGATACCGACAATGTGACTGGGATAATGAATAATCCCGGTTTTACGGGCAGCAAGGACGGGTGGAAATACGACTTCGTGTCTGGTGACAACAAGTTCAACTATGGCTATAACATGGGTGAAGTTTATCAAACGGTTTGTGACGTATACCAGGAGTTGGAGGGCTTGCCCAATGGCACGTATGAAGTCACTTTGCAAGGGTTCTACCGCCCGACATGGAATAGCACCTGCGCATCTGCATGGGGCCTGGAAGGCGATACCACGAATGACATTTTGGCTTATGCTTTCGGCAACAACACAAAAGCCAAGCTATGCCACCCGTTTGAATGCGTACAAGACACCAATACCGTGAACAATTGCGAGCAGTTGACAGCCGGTGGAGCGGAACTTGAAGGAAAGTGGACTCCCAATGGCATGGCCAGTGCTGCAGCCATCATGGAAGCCAACCCCGATGCTTATAAGCTCTCTTTCAAATGTTATGTGGAAGATGACGGGAAACTCCGTGTGGGAATAACCATTCCACAGGCCGGATTAGCCAGATATTGGGCTTTGTTTGACAACTTCCAAATCAAATACGCCGGAGCTGATGACATGAGCGGTGCCGTTTCTACCATCAACGCCCTGATTGCAGAAGCCACTGATTTGCTTAACAACGAAGAAGCCCTGACCACAGAAGAAGCCAAACAAACACTGGGCGCAGCCATCGAAGCTGCCAACAATGCCATAGCTGAAGGCTTGACCCTCGAAACCTACAAAGCACAAAACGAAGCTTTGAACGCTGCCATCAAGGGCGGACATGATGCCATGTCGGCAGCTTCCGCGTTCGAGACATTGGTAACAGAGCATATCAACAACTTCGACACGGGCGTATACGACCCATACTCGTCCAAAGCAGAATACGGTAAATTCCAAGACCTATTGTTGGATGAAATGGAACCGGCACTGGCACAAAGCCCGGAATCCATAAAATGGATTGAAGATGCCACCGTGAAAATCGACAAGGCTTACGCCACGATGGTAAGCACGGACATCGACTTCACCGGAGCTAGCATCAACGCGGCAGCCGATGTCACCGCAATGATACAAAGCCCGAGTTTCTCCGTTCCCGACCCGAACGACCCCTCCAAGGAACTCTCCTCCATCAAGGGATGGGTGACCACGGAAGGCAACAACGCCAACGCGACCGGTGCACAGAACTACGAGTTCTACGTGGGCAAGGGCGATGCAGACATCCACCAAGTACTGTATGCCTTACCCAAGGGATACTACCGTTTGGTTTATAACGGCTTTTACAGAGCCGGAGGAGCAGTGGAAGCCGCCGTTGCACACCGCGACAGCACGGATGCCCGGAATGCGAAAGTCTATGTAGAGGCCGGTGATGGTAAATGGAGCAAAGAACTGGCTTCCATTTTCGACCACGTAAACGAATACAAGTATGATGGCGGTGATTTCGCATTGGCTGACAGCCTCTTCCCTGAATCAGACAAACTTTACCACTTTGTGGTGAACAATGTGAACGGGACGAAAGCTGCATTCGACGAAGGATTGTACGAAGGTAACTTCTCATTCTACGTATCGGAGAACGGGCAACCTGTCACCATCGGAGTCAGCAAAAAAGAAGTAATTCCTAACGACTGGGCTATCTTTGACAATTTCCGCCTCTATTATTACGGTGACGGAGATGCTAACAAACCGGGAGACTTCACTTCTGCCATAGAAGATGCTGTTACCGACGGCAAGGCAAACGTAGTAAGCACAGCATGGTATACCATCAACGGCGTACGTGTAGATGAGCCGAAACAACGCGGTATCTATATTCGTCAGGATTTGATGAGCGACGGCACCAAGAAGTCAGTGAAAGTGATAGTCAAGTAACTTCTTGTTTAAGTTAATACAATGTTTTGTGATGAGCCGGTTCGAACCATGTGAATCGAACCGGCTCACTTTATCTCCTCTTAAACAATACCTAATAAATGCAACATCAAAGGCGTAAAAAGAGCCGTCAGCAACCCGTTCAGAATCAATCCTAAGCTAGCATACGCCCCATAAATACGCCCGTATTCCATGGCACGCGATGTCCCGACGGCGTGCGAAGCCGTGCCCATGCTCAGGCTTTGGGCGATAGGGCTTTTCACCCTCCCTACCTGAAGAATCTTAAATCCGCATACCGCTCCGAACAGTCCGACCAACACGACAATGGCAGCCGTCAGGGAAGGAATACCGTTTAACGATTCCGTCACGGCCATCGCAATAGGAGTCGTGACCGACTTGGGCGCAAGGGAGATAATCACATCATCGGAGGCTCCCATCCATTTGGCAGTCAATACCACCGAAACAATGCCGACAAAACAACCGACCAACTGAGAAACCAACACCGGCATCAGTTGCCGCCGGATGCTCTTGAGTTGCAGATACAAAGGTACTCCCAAAGCCACGATGGCCGGTTTGAGCCAGAAGTCGATGATGGAAGCACTCCCGGCATACGTCTCGTACGAAATACCCGTAACTTTCAGGAAGCTTATCAAGGCCAATATGGCCAACAATATGGGATTCAACACCACCCAACCTGTGCGCACCTGCAAACGTTTGGCCAGAAAATACACGCCGAACGTCAGCGCGATAAGGAAAAAATCACTTTCTAAATACTCCATGTCTTCTTACCCATTGATGCACGTGCCCCGTGACGACTAGAACCAATACCGTACTGACCACCGTGGCCGTAAAAATCGGCCAGAACTCAGCGGCAATCACATCGAAATAAAGCATCAGGGCCACTCCCGGCGGAACGAAAAAGAACCCCATGTTGCTTACTAAGAAATCTGAGATACCCTTGACCCAACGCAGCTTTACCCATCCCATCTGCAAGAAGGCGGTCAGGAGAAGCATACCGATAATGCTGCCCGGCAATTTTACCCCCGTGGCCCACACCACGAAGTCGCCCAAAGCCAGACAGCCGAACAAAATCGTACATTGTTTTACCATGTCTACAATCTTTATAACCTTATTACCTTATATAAATAGCCCATCAGCCACAAAAAATGCCTCCGGCAAACTTTCCACCCCACTCTTAATTATAACAAAATTCATGCAAAATTATGATATAATACAGATACGGGCAATAAACCGGTAATAAAAATGCTTAATGCTTGCCATAAAAGAAAAACCATATCTCATAGGTAGGAAAAAAGTCTTTTTGTCGTACGTTTGACATATTAATACGGCTTTCCCTGCCACACATCAGTAAATAATCCAAATTCATATGGACATCGAACCGATTTTTCCGTAACTTTGGCTCATCAACTATTAGCATTGACATCATCATGAGAAGAAGACTACTATCACTTTATGCCGTCCTTTGTATGGCACTGGTCGTAATGGCTGAGGGCAAAGCCAAGTATGTATTTTATTTTATCGGTGACGGAATGGGAGTCAACCAAGTAAACGGAACGGAGACCTATATGGCTGCCGTGGAAGGGCGTATCGGAACATCACCGCTCTGCTTTGCACAATTTCCATACGTGGGGCTTGTCACGACGTATTCCGGTACGAACGGGGTAACCGATTCTGCCGCCGGAGGAACGGCCCTTGCTACCGGAAACAAAACGAAAAACGGAGCATTGGGCATCAAGTCCGACTTGACCACCCGCATCAATAGCATAGCCGCTTTGGCCAAATCAGAGGGGAAGGCCGTGGGCGTCACTACAAGCGTATCCGTGGATCATGCCACTCCCGCATCTTTCTATGCCCACGTAAAAGACCGGAACATGTATCATCAAATCGGCAAAGACCTCATAGCAGCCGGGTTCGATTTCTATGCCGGTTCCGATTTCCTGCAACCGGAAAACAATGAACTGAGCGGAAATAAGGACTTGTACACACAATGCCGGGAGGCCGGTTATACCATCGCACGCGGATATGCCGACTACCGTAAAAAGGCAAAAAAAGCCGATAAAATGCTCCTGTTGCAAACCGAAACGGCCAACAAGGCAGACCGTACCAGTATCCCCTACGCCATAGACCGTCAAAAGAATGACCTTACCTTACAGGATATTACTCGGGCAGCCATCCATTTCCTCAGCCAAAAGGATACGGACGGTTTCTTTTTGATGGTGGAAGGCGGAAAAATCGACTGGGCTTGCCATAGCAACGATGCGGCAACAGCTTTTAAAGAGGTTATAGACATGGACAATGCCATCAAAGTGGCATACGAGTTCTATGAACAGCATCCTGACGAAACGCTGATTATCATCACAGCCGACCACGAGACCGGAGGGATTGTTTTGGGAACAGGTAAGTACGAACTGCGTACCGACCTGCTGAAATACCAAAAACAAAGTGCGGGAGCCTTCAGTAAAATGATAGCCGCACAACACCAGAAAGAGGGCAAAAAGTTCACGTGGGATTTCGTACGCAAGCAGTTACAGGACAACTTCGGATTTTGGTCTCAAATACCATTGGATGAACGGGAAACGGAGCAACTCAAAAAAGCATACGAGAATTTCTGTGAAGGAGTGGCCAAAGACACGAAGACATTGTATGAAAGCGAAAACATCATTGCCTCTACAGCACGGCAACTCATGGCTCGGAAAGCTATGGTAGGATGGCAAAGCGGAGGACATTCCAACGGCTATGTTCCGGTGTTTGCCATAGGAGCCGGTGCCGAAGAATTCACCGGACGTATCGACAACACGGAAATCCCTAAAAAGATAGCTGAAATAGCGGGCTACAAGGAATAAGGAAGACAAAACACACAACCTATAAATAGAAAGAGAAGTAGAGGAAGGAGTTCCCCGTACTTCTCTTTTTTCTTTTTCAAATGTCATATATACCTGATTTTATTTGCATTAACAGGAATGACATAGCATTGCAACCAACATTTAAAACGAACGTTACAGTGTCTTAAAAAGACTTTAGTTCCTTTGCAGTGTATTTAGAAAGCGACTCAAATACATATAGCAAATAGAGAAAAATGGAAACTAAAGTTTTAACGAGATTGGGCAAGAGCATGGCTATCCTGACTATCAGCAGCCTGACGACCCATGCCATACAGGCTCAAAGCTTGGTGAGAGGGCAAGTGACGGACACAAAGGGTGAACCGTTAATGGGCGCCACTATCAAGGTAAAGAACAGTCAAGAAGGAGCCATCACGGACTTGGACGGGAAGTTTTCGTTCGAAAGCAAGCGGACGCTGACAGCCAAGGACCGCCTGGAGGTGAAATATGTAGGTTTCAAGACGCAAGAAATCGAATATTCCAATAAAGTCCTCCAAGTTCTTTTGGAGGAAGACGCGGAAGAAATCAATGAGGTAGTGGTAACCGCATTGGGAATCAAACGCGACGAGAAAGGTTTGGGATACGCCACGACGAAAGTGGAAGGCAGCCAAATCACCGGTACAATGCCGGCTAACTGGTCGTCGGCTCTGACAGGAAAAGTGGCCGGATTGAGCATCATCTCTTCCGGAGGACCTCTAAGTACTAGCCGGATATCCGTGCGAGGAGATGTTTCACTGAATGCGAATGGCAATAATGCTTTGGTAGTCGTAGACGGTGTTCCCCTGAGCAGCCCGATGACCAACCCGGGAATGGCCTACGGAGCCGGCGATGCAGCCGAACTCTCGGTAGACTACGGCAATGGTTTCTCAGACTTGAATCCGGAAGACATCGAAAGTATCCAGGTATTGAAAGGAGCCAGTGCCACAGCCTTGTACGGTTCACGCGCAGCAAACGGCGTCATCATGGTAACCACCAAATCGGGAGCCAATGCCAAAAAGGGGCTTGGCGTTTCTTATAGTGCCCACGTCAGTATGGATAACGTCATGCGCTGGCCCGACTATCAATATGAATTCGGACAAGGACAAGCCAAAAACATCGGTGCGGAAGGTACGGCATACGCCGGACAACATTACTATTCATACGGTGCCGGTCCGGACGGGACCCCCAGTACCGGTGGAACCAGCAGCGCATTCGGTCCGCGTTTCGAAGGACAGATGTTCTATCAATACTCTCCGGAGAACCAAGGCCGTGCCGATGCTGCGACTCCTTGGGTGGCTTACAAAGACAACCGGAAAGACCTGTTTCAAACAGGTTATACACTGACCAACTCCGTAGCGTTGACCGGAAAATCAGACCGGGGCAACCTGAGAGCCTCTATCACACATACCAAAAACGAATGGATATTGCCCAATACCGGCTTTCAACGCGTATCGGCCATGGTATCGGCAGCCCAACAAATCTCACGTGCTTTACGTGTCAACTTCAAAACGAGCTATACTTATCGTAAAATCAACAACACTCCCGCATTGGGATACAACAGTAATTCCATTGCCTACTTCCTCATCTTCCAGAATCCGAACGTGAACCTGGACTGGTTGCGCCCCATGTGGAAAAAAGGGCAGGAAGGACTTGAACAGTTGCAGCCTTACAGCAGCTACATCGGTAATCCCTTTGTCACGCTGTATGAAGCAGAGAACCCTTCGGAAAAGCATAACGTCGTCTCTACCGTATCGGCCAACCTGAAGCTAAGCAGCAAGTTCGACTTCATGATACGTTCCGGCATACAACTCTCGGCCGACCAACGCGAACAGCATCGCCCCATCAGCGACGTGGTATTCCGCAACGGGTTCTTTAAAAAAGAAAACGTTTTCGACTACGAATTGAATAGCGACGCCTTGTTGACCTATCATGATTCATACGACGGAGGATTCCACCTCAATGCTTCCGTAGGAGGCAACATGATGCAACAACGTTATGACTTACTGTCGGCTTCCGTCAACGGACTTATTACCCCCGGTGTGTACAAGCTGTCTAACGGAATCTCTAACCCGAACGTCGTGAATACCATCCGACGGAAAGCTTTGAACAGCCTTTATTTCACCGCCAACCTATCCTGGCAGTCCAAACTGTTCCTCGATGTGACAGGACGCAACGACTGGTCGTCTACCCTTCCCCGTAACCACCGTTCTTTCTTCTATCCTTCGGTCAGCGCCAGTGCCGTCATGAATGAATTATTCGCCCTGCCCGACCCCGTCAGTTTCTTTAAGCTCAGGGCTTCTTTTGCCCAAGTCGGTAACGACACCGACCCTTATAAGACCTCCGCTTACTACGACAACAGCAATTTTCCGGGGGCGGCCGAAGTGGCTTCCACTTTATACAATCAAGACTTTAAACCTGAAATCTCGACGAACTACGAGGCCGGCTTCGACTTCCGTATGTTCGACAATCGAATAGGTGTAGACTTCTCGTTTTACTATAATCGCACTAAAAACCAAATTTTGGATGCTCCTCTCGACCCGACCACAGGATACAGCCGCGGCACAATCAATTCCGGCTGCGTCCGTAACAGGGGATATGAATTGGAAATCACGGCCACGCCGGTCCTGACACGCGACTTCCGATGGAACACGACGCTCACATGGTCGAAGAATGACAATAAAATACTTTCACTGGCTGAAGGAGCAGACGAAAACCAGGTCATCAGCACTGTGGGAACCGCATCCATCATCGGACGTGTAGGAGGTACCACAGGAGATTTATGGGGCTACAAACTGGTACGCGACCCCGAGGGCAACGTGATTATCGGAGACAACGGCTTACCCGAACAAGCCGACGAAATCGAATATGTAGGTACAGCCTATGCCGACTGGAAAGCCGGATGGTATAATGAGTTCTCTTATAAAGGCTTTAAATTAGGAATCCTGCTTGACGGACAAGTAGGCGGTACAATCTACAGCATGTCATTCCACAAAATGATGGAACAAGGCAAACTCACACAATCCCTGAACGGACGCCTTCCGGGCACGGAGTATTATATGGATGCCAACGACCCGCGCATTGCAGCCGCCGGCTACACGCCCCAAAGCGGAATGTACATGATAGCACCGGGCGTGGTACGGAATGACGACGGAACGTTCTCGCCCAACACGAAAGTGGTAACTATCGAAAGTTTTTATAAGGAGTATTATCGGAGAGCCAATGTAGAAACCAACTCGTTCGATGCCTCTTTCTTGAAAATCAGAGAAATCCGATTGGAATACGAACTCCCTAAGAAAGTCTTGGAAAAATCTCCATTCTCAAAAGCCTCGATAGCCGTATACGGACGCAATCTGTGGTGTTTCACTGACTATCCTCTCTTCGACCCGGAATCCGTAGCCTTGGATGGCAGTTCCATGGTATCCGGTATAGAAACAGGCTCGCTGCCTACTACAAGAACTTTCGGCTTCAACCTCAATCTTACTTTCTAAAGAACAAAAACAATGAAAAGAACGAATCTTTTAAGAAATATCACACTCGGAATGGTATTAAGCGGCTTTGCCTGCTCGTCATGTACCGACTTCGATGAACTGAATACAGACCCCACACGTATGGAAAAGGTGAATCCCGGCACTCTGCTCGACCCGATTCTTTACGACATGGGCACTTATAACTGGAACCGCTATTACGACTACACATTTCCTTTGATGCAATGTCTCGTAAGCAATAACGGCACAAGCGGGGTCGGATGGTGGAACATGACAGACTCCCGGGGCGACGGAACATGGAACACCTACTACAAATGGATCAACAATGCCAAAGAAATCCAACGGCTCAATGCCCAACTGGCTTCCCCAGAACCGAACTACGAGGCTGTATCCCTCACCTTGCAAAGCTGGATGTACGGCATATTGGCCGATGCTTTCGGTGACATTCCCATGTCGGAAGCCTGTTCGGCCGACCAAGGTATTCTTGCTCCCCGGTTCGACCGGCAAGAACAAGCCTACCGGCAAATCCTCGACAATCTGAAAACGGCCAACAGTTTGTTCGACACAGAAAGCGGACTCGTGTACAACACTTCCGGAGACATGCTTTACAGCACTACCGACGGAGAAGGCATCAAGAAATGGCAGAAATTCTGTAATTCGCTCCGCATGCGTACCTTGACCCGGCTCTTGGATGCAGAAGGTTTTAACGCACAAGCCGAATTACAAGAAATGTACAATAATCCGGCTACGTATCCCGTATTCGAATCTAATGACGATGCTGCCATGTTGGGCATCTCGGGGGTATTCCCTGAAGAGGCACCCATGGCACGCCCTCAAGATTTCACTTCATACGTCAACTTATCTGAATTCTTCATCGACCTGCTCAACTCTTGGAATGACCCGCGCCTGCCGGTATTTGCCACCCAAGTGGAACAGGAAGACGGTACCAAAGCCTACGTGGGACTTCCCAGTGGTTATCTGACTCTACCGGCCATAACAGCTTCCCTCCCCAACCAAAGCATGGCAAAGGCTCCTATGGAGCTTACCTTGATGTCGTACGCAGAAGTGGAATTCATCAAGGCAGAATTGTTCCAAAAAGGAATCCTCCCCGGAGGTGCCACAGAAGCTGAAACCGCTTACAAGAAAGGTGTACAGGCTTCTGTGGAACAGTGGAACGCCACACTCCCCGCCGATTATTTCGATAATCCCCAAGCCCGATACGACGGTTCCTTGGAGCGTATCATGAATCAAAAGTTCGTGGCCTTGTATTTCTGCGACTATCAACAATGGTTCGAATACAACCGCACGGGGTATCCGGTTCTTCCCGTAGGAGAAGGCATACAAATCAGCCACAACCAAATGCCTCGAAGGTTTAAATATCCGGCCGCCGTGCAACGTACCAATATGGCAAACTACCAGGAAGCCAAAAAAAACATGGGCGGCGATGAGTTTTCCATCAAATTGATTTGGCAGAAGTAAAGCAAAACATAGAAGAACATGAAAAAAATTATTGTAGCAATGGCTGTTTGCTGCTGCGCAGGAACAGTCCCCGTAGAAGCCCGTCCGGAGAATCATACGGAAACAACCGTCTCCACGTCCCATCCGGAAAAAAGAAACACCGAGAGTAAAGAAGCGTCAGGCACGGAGTTTGTATTCGACATATATGGCGACATTCCCGTAGCAAAAGTAGTTTTCGAATCCGACCACTTCCTCGGAGAGGGTATCGCTAAAAAATGGGACACTTTCGTCCATAACTATACTCACGAATACGACATGTCCGTCGGTTTCTCCGACACATCGGTAGAAATAGTCAAACCGGCGGTATACAAAGCCGTCAACAAGGTGAATAAATATTATAAGAAAGCCGTCAACAAAAATCAGATTAGCCGCGATGCCGCCATCACCAACATGGCCCATATCCTGGACTGCGCCAACGTAATCTGCTTCGAACAAGACACCCAAACCTTAGAGCAAGCTTTGCGCTCGGCCGACCGACCGGAAGCAATCATCGCCCTATTCGATAAAGTAAAACTCAGAAAACATTAAAAAGCTATGAAACGTAACTATAAACATATCCTATTCCCGTTTGTTTTATGCGGACTGATGGCTGCCCAGACCTCGGCAGCCCCGGGAATCGTCAAAGGCCGTATCACCGACACCCAAGGAAAACCCGTAGCCCAAGTAGTCGTGACAGACGGACGTAATTTCACTACGACCGATGGCACGGGACATTACCGCATGGAAAGCGATGCAGAACGCCAACCGTTGGTTTACATCTCAACCCCATCTGCCTACAAGTTACCGGCAACCGACGGAATTGCTGACAGGTTCTACCAATTCCAAAAAGCGGATTCGCAAGAAAACACCTGTAATTTCACGCTTGAACCACGGGAAACCCCTACCCGCCGGTTTGTGTACATTGCCATTTCCGACCCTCAAGTGAAAACCGACGCCCATCTCGACCGTTTCCGGAAAGAAACCGTTCCCGACCTGAAATGCACTGTGGATTCTTTCAAAGGACAAGAAGTGGTAGGCATGGCCGTGGGAGATTTGGTCTGGGATGCCATGAACCTGGTAGAACCATATAAAGAATGTGTTTCCCACTTGGGACTGACGATGTTCCAAGCCATCGGAAATCATGATTTCAACCTTAAGTATGCCGATATGGAACGCACGGCAGTTCCGGAATCGGGTTATGGAGAAGCCGATTACCACAAAGCATTCGGCCCTACCGATTACTCTTTCAACATCGGCCAGGTACATGTCGTAACCATGAAAGACATAGACTACCAAGGCGGAAAGAAATACAAAGAAGCTTTTACTCCGGCCCAACTGGCATGGTTGAAAAAGGATTTGAGCTACGTGCCCAAAGGCAGCCTCGTGTTCCTCAACCTGCACGCACCTACTTCCAATACAACGGCAGAGGGCAGTGGAAACACAAGTAATACATCAGAGTTGTTGGACATTCTCAAAGATTACCAGGTACATATATTTGCCGGCCATACCCATTTCTACGAAAACGCACAACCTGCGGCTAACATCTACGAGCACAACATAGGAGCCGCCTGCGGAGCGTGGTGGGCCGGACACGTGAACCGTTGCGGGGCTCCCAACGGATACCTTATAGTAGAGGTAGACGACAAAAACGTGAAATGGCACTACAAAGCTACCGGGAAACCCTCTGACTACCAATTCCGCACCTATAAGCCGGGAGAATTCAAGAGCCAACCGAAACAAGTCGTGGCCAACATCTGGGACTGGGATCCGGACTGGAAAGTAGAATGGTTCGAAGACGGAAAACCGAAAGGCCCGATGCAGCCATTCGAAGATGAAGACCAGGACTTCATCACAATGAAAAACGGAAAAGCAGAAGGCTACCACACCCGCCATCTTTTCCGTGCCCAACCTTCCACGTCGGCCCGAACCATCACGGTCAAAGCGACTAACCGTTTTCATGAAAACTACACACAACAAATCGAACTATAAGCCTGATAAAAATGAACATCTATCAAAAAACCATTGCTACAGCCTGTCTTTGCCTCGCCGCACTAAGCATCCAGGCACAGACTCAAGTCATCGCCCATCGAGGTTATTGGAAAGCCGAAGGTTCGGCACAAAACTCATTGGCCTCTTTAAGAAAAGCGGCCGAAGCGAAAGTCTACGGGAGTGAATTCGACGTACAAATGACTGCCGACGGCATCGTGGTTGTCAATCATGACAATACCATCGGTTCGACAGCCATATCCCGGGCTACTTACGAGCAAATCAAAGAGAGCAAACTCAAAAACGGGGAGACGTTACCCACTTTGCAAGCTTATTTAGAGGAAGGACGCAAGCTGAAAGACCTGCAGCTTATTCTTGAAATCAAGAAGAACAAAAACAAAGAACATGAAGACCAAGCCGTGAAAACCATCGTAAAAATGGTAAAAGACATGGGAATGGAAAAACAAACGGAATACATCTCTTTCAGCCTGAACGTATGCGAACAGTTAGTCAAAGCCACCAACGGAGCCTCCGAGATATTCTACATCAACGGAGACCTCTCGCCCCAGGAAGCCAAGGCCAAAGGTTTCACCGGCATAGACTATAATTTCAAGGTGTTCGACCAACATCCCGAATGGGTAGAAGAAGCGCATCGTTGCGGTCTGAAAGTAAATGCCTGGACGACGAACAAAGAAGAAGACCTGAAAAGAATGCGCGACCTGGGAGTAGATTTTGTCACGACCGACCACCCCGTAGAGGCCATACGACTCATGAAAGAAAAATCATAGCGGACGAATCATTCCTCAAAACTCACATAAGGCTGCAGGCGTTCCAAATCGGAAGGGGAAAACTCCTCGTACAACGACAACGCTTGCAGCTTTTTTATAGGCCCGTATTTACGGCGATGCTCCACTATCACCCGGCTCTGATAGAAATTCAAATAGGGATGACAGCGCAAGACTTCTACCGACATCCGGTTGACCAGTAACGGACGATGTACGGCCGGAGATACCGTAAACCATCTTCCGATGTTTTCAGGCAACTCCCCCATCTCCTTCAGTTGAGCCACAGACACAAAACCGCCCAAACGGTTGCGGTAGTCCACAATCCGCCTCGCATAATAAGAGCCGATACCGGGAATCTTCTTCAATGTAGCCGTATCGGCCGTGTTCAGTTCCACCCGTATGCCTTCCGGGAATTTCTCTTGCCGTGGAGGGAGTTCCACGGTGTCTGTTCCCGGCAGACCGTGAGGGTACAAGTCCGACATCAACTTATACTTATCAGCGATACGGATATAAGGCAACAGCCTTTCGTAGTCTCCTTTTGTCAGTCCGTAAAGTTTGGAAAAATCTTCCGGACGGTGGTAACGTCCGCCACGTGCCCGGTATTTATAAATATTGCGCACTTGCCATGGCGACAAGCCCAAACGGAGCAAAGCGGTGGAATCAGCCGTATTGGGGTCGAAAAAGAATGTAGCCGGTTTCGCCTTAACAGGTTGTCCATAGGTTGGCCCGCTACGTACGACTACCACGGTATCCGGTTTCAATCCGGCAAAAAAGCGTTCATAAACCAACGAGTCTCCGCTGTCTTCTTTCGCCGGTGTCCGACGGTCGAACCACAAGAAAAAAGAAGTGGATAACACAATCCCCATCAATACGCCCGCCAACAGCAAGACCGCCCTTCTGTCCGCTTTCGAAAAATAGAAGAGATTACGCCACGTCCGCCTCATTTTCCGGTCATTTGAACAATTCGTTTACAAAAATGGAAGCAATGGCCACTGGGGCCACAAATTTCAACAGAAAGATATAGAAGCCGAAAAACGGTATCCGGAGCTTCCCCCAATCCGTCACTTCCTCCCGCACGATCCTACGGTCAAGATACCAACCGGTAAAGATAGAAATGAACATCCCGCCCAAAGGCAGCATCAGCTTGGCTGTGACAAAATCGAAAAGATCAAAAATAGTCATTCCTCCCAAACGGATTCCGTTCAACAGCCCGAAAGACAAAGCGCAAAATACCCCCAACGTCATACAAACCAAGGTCACCACGGTGGCAGCTTTCTTACGGGAAAGTTTAAAACGCTCGTGCAGATAGGCTGTAGCCACTTCATGCAAAGAAATGGTGGAAGTCAGCGCTGCCAACACCAACAATACGTAAAACATGAGCGAGAAGATATAGCCCACCCACGGTACACTCTTGAAAGCCAACTGGAAAACATTGGGCAAAGTGACAAACACCAATCCCGGACCGGCATCGGGCGACAGCCCCGGAACGGAATAGACTGCCGGAAAAATGATGAAACCGGCCAACACGGCCACGAATGTGTCTATCAACGCCACGCTTCCGGCTGTCTTTACCAGATTGGCATCACGCGTAAAATAGGAAGCATACGTACAAAGACATCCCATGCCGACACTCATGGAAAAGAAAGCCTGCCCCATGGCATCGAGCACCACCTTGCCGTCTACCTTACTGAAATCGGGACGCAACAGGAAAGCCAACCCCTCGGACGAACCGGGCATGGAGAAGGAACAAACCACCAAGACACAAATAATCAACAGCAGCAACGGCATCATGACTTTGGAGAACTTCTCTATGCCGTCTTTTACCCCCCGGACGATGACGACATGTGTCAACAGGATAAAAGCCGCCATATAGAGTACAGGTTTCCAAGGACTGCCGACAAAGTCATTGAAGAAAAGCGTATAGTCCTTGCTCCCGGAAAGTCGCCCCGTAGCCGATGCCACCATATACTCCAACGTCCATCCGGCCACTACGCCATAATATCCCAAGATAAGAAAAGCTGCCACGACCCCCATCATACCGACCCATTTCCAATGTGTGCCCGGTGCCAACACTTCGTATGCCCCTCCCGTATTGGCCCGTGAACGGCGACCGATAAGAAACTCGGAAACCATCACCGGTATGCCCAGAAACATCACACACAGGATATAAACCAAAATAAAGGCAGCCCCGCCGTTCTCGCCCACTTCGCAAGGAAAACGCCAGATGTTCCCCAACCCGACAGCCGACCCGGCCGAAGCCAATATAATCCCGATCTTACTTCCAAAATTCACTCTTTCATTTGCCGACATAAGCCCGTTCTTAAAAATTAGACCTGTAATGCCGACAAAAGTACGAAAAAAGAATTATTTTTGCAGATAAATTGTTATTTATATGACGCACGAACTAACAAAATGGATAAGAAGACATCCGATTAGCGTTATCCTCATTCTCGTAATCTGGTATCTCTCGCTGTTTACCCCACCCAAGACCGAACTGGCCAACGTACGCTTTATTGACAAGTGGGCGCACTTGTTGATGTATGGTTCGTTGGCATTTGTCTTATGGATGGAAGACTGGCGTGTGCGGAAGGCTTCCCCCTCCATGCCACGTGCCCTTGCCCTCTATATAGGACCGGTAGCCATGAGCGGACTCATCGAATTGGCACAAGCCTACTGCACCACCGACCGGAGCGGCGACTGGCTCGACTTGGCCGCCAATGCCATAGGAGCATTGGCCGGCATTGTCCTCAGCGGCATGCTCACCCGGAAAATGCGCAAGAAAGCATAGCTCGCCGCACGCTACGCCTTCGCACCCCTATCCTTCCCGCCAAAGTTTATACGGATAAGTACGAAGGTGGGAATTGTAGTAACGACGGTCACCTGTCACTTCCCGTCCGATGAAATCGGGCTTTTCAAAAGCTTCCTGTTCGTCGGAAAGTTCCACCTCGGCCATAATCAGCCCTGCGTTGTCACCATAGAACTCGTCGACCTCGAACACGTGCCGCCCCGACCGCACAAGATAACGCGTCTTGTCTATTACCCCCGGTTCGCACAACCTCATCAGGTCTTCCGCGTCCTGCAAGGGTACTTCCGTCTCGAATTCATAACGCGAGATACCCGCTTCATTCGAACGGCCTTTTATCGTGAGATACCCCTTGTCGCCGCGAATACGGACACGTACCGTAGCCTTCCCCACCGTAGAAATATAGCCCTGCCGGATACGACTGCTACTGTATGCCTGCGACTTGAAGTCGCCCGTAACCAGAAACTTACGTTCTATTTCAAAACTCATTCCCCATGATGGCAAAAGCAATGATACCCAAGACAATCAGTACCGCCAAGGCACCGATCAAAGCTCCCATTGCGCGTTTCTGCTTCTTCTCTTCACGGGCGGCACGAGCGGCACGTCTCATTTGTTTTTTCACACTCATAGTCGTATCGTTTTAAAGGTAAAACTCATTCCCCTCCGGCAAACTCCATCAGATAAGACTTGATGAAGCCATCCAATTTCCCATCCATCACTCCGTTCACGTCCGATGTCTGGTAATTCGTACGGTGGTCTTTCACACGGCGGTCGTCGAACACGTAACTGCGTATTTGGCTCCCCCACTCGATCTTCTTCTTTCCGGCCTCGATTTCAGCCTGTTTGGCCTTACGTTTCTGCAAGGCACGGTCGTAGAGTTGCGACTTCAAAAGGCGCATGGCATTCTCGCGGTTCTCCAATTGCTTGCGGCTTTCCGTGTTTTCGATGAGGATTTCTTCTTCCTCGCCCGTATCGGGATCTTTATATTGGTAGCGCAAGCGCACGCCGGTCTCCACCTTGTTGACGTTCTGTCCGCCGGCACCTCCGGAACGGAACAAGTCCCATGACACACGGGACGGATCCACATACACTTCGATGGAATCGTCCACCAAAGGCGTCACGAACACCGATGCAAACGAAGTCATACGCTTGCCCTGCGCATTGTAAGGCGACACACGCACCAAACGATGCACGCCATTCTCCGATTTCAGATAGCCGTAGGCAAACTCGCCCTCGATTTGCATGGTCACCGTCTTGATACCGGCCTCATCACCGTCCTGATAATTGCTGACGGTGCATTTATAACCATGGGATTCAGCCCAACGCATATACATGCGCATCAGCATCGACGCCCAATCCTGACTTTCCGTACCTCCGGCACCGGAATTGATTTTCAGCACCGCGTCCATCGGATCTTCCTCCTGCCGCAACATATTGCGCAGCTCAAGGTCTTCAAGGGCATCCACCGTACGGCCGTACAATCCGTCCACCTCTTCTTCGGTAACCATCTCTTCCTTGTAGAAATCAAAAGCAAGTTCCAATTCATCGCAAAGCGTCTTGACCTCCTTATAACCGTCAATCCACTTCTGCAATCCCTTTACTTTTTTCATCTGCTCTTCCGCAGCCTTGGCATCGTCCCAAAATCCCGGTGCCTGTGTGCGGAGTTGCTCTTCCTCCACTTGGATTTTCTTGTTTTCAATATCCAGATAGCGGTAAAGCGCCTCAGTACGCGTTTTTACATCTTTCAGTTGCTCAATGGTTATCATAAACTAAAAACTTTGGTACAAAGATAGTGAAAGGCGAGCGCAGAGACAAGCGAAAACGCAGTTTTCTGGCTTGGTTATGCCGAGCCGCATCCTATCTTCGCATAAGCAAAGATAGATATAAAAAAACAAAAACCTTATCTATTCCACTCAAAAATAAAAGAGGACAAGCATAGACAAAGGTATGCAGACTTCCCAAGTCTGCCATTTTGTCAGTTTTCATCGCCTGAGAATCGCTTATTTGAGGGCATCCGCGTCCTTGCCCGTCTATAAACGAATCTCAAAGCATGTCTTTTTATCAAACCGTCAGCCGTTCGTCCATCCGGCTTGACAAAAGAAGCCGTATTTCCGTCAACCTGCGGCAATGTCGCCATCGAAATGATTCCATTTCGTCCCTCGGCACGACAATCTGTTTCGAATTTTTGTAATCGAAAAACGGGCTAATAAAGAAAAAACACCCCAAAACAAGAGGTCTTTATTCCCTTTTAAGCCCTCTTATTCCCCGTTGTACTGAGAAAATGCGAAAAACATGCTGAGAACAAAAAATCGCTTTCAGCCAAATGATTTTTTGTTCTCAGCACAATGATTTGCATATATACCGTATATTTGCATTTTCAGTCCTGAAAAACCGTATTTTTATACAAGATTTCTTTCCAGAACGATACTTTTTATCCTTTTTTAGTCTGTGAATGTTCTCAAAACTCTGCCATAATGGCAGAGTTTTACACTCAGACAGAAGGAGTCACCGGTGGCGGACAAGGAACTTCCGGCGGCGTATCCTCCACGTACATGGCTTCTATCTCGGCCGCATAGTTACGGTTCACCACCGGACGCTTCACCTTCAACGTATTGGTCAGCTCTCCTTTTTCCATGCTGAACGGCTCGGGCAGCAACGTGATGCGCTTCACCTGTTCATAATGGGCAAACTCTTGCTGCAAGGTATTGATACGGAAAAGCAACATCTTGTTGATGTCGGCATTCCGGCACAAATCCGCCGTATCGGTAAAACGGATATGATGGCGTTCGGCAAAATCTTTCAACAGATTGTATTCGGGAACGATAAGTGCCGATACGAATTTACGCTGGTCGGCAATCACTACAATCTGGTCGATGTAACGGTCTACCACCAGTTTCGACTCTATCATCTGCGGAGCAATGTACTTCCCGTTAGAGGTCTTGAACAAATCTTTAATCCGATCGGTGAGGAACAACTCACCGTTCTTGAGATAACCGGCATCGCCGGTATGGAACCATCCGTCCTCGTCGATGGCCGCACGGGTCGCCTCATCCTTCCGGTAATATCCTTTGGTTATGGACGTTCCGCGCAACAGTATCTCATTGTCTTCGCCGAACTTCAACTGCAATCCGCCGATGAGCCGCCCCACGGACCCTATCGTCTTGGGTTGCCCGCCGCGGTCGCAAGAGACCGTGGCTGTGGACTCCGTCAATCCATAACCGGCCACCATATTGATGCCGGCCGAATGGACGAACTCTTCCACTACCGGTGGAATGGCAGCTCCGGCAGTAGGGAAAAAGTTGGCGTTCTCAAACCCCAAAGTCCGTTTTAAAAGAGCGATTACGGTTTTCTCGAAAAACGCATACCGCAACCTCAGTGAAACGGGAGGAATCAGACCGCGCATCTTGTAATGCACATTATACGCCTTGCCCACCTGAAGTGCTTCATGCAGCAATTTACGCTGCACGGGATTGCTTTGCCTTATCTTCTCCTGCACGCCGGCATATACTTTCTCCCAAAAACGGGGTACGGCACACATACACGTCGGATGCACTTCCTGCAACGACTGCAACACGTCGGCAGGCCGCAAATTGACGGCCAACTGCGCACCTTCGGACAGGCAAAGGTAAGACCACGCCCGCTCAAACACATGGGTGAAAGGAAGGAAGTTCAACACGACATCCTTTTCCCCAAGCGTCAGGACCGCGTCATTGGCGATAATCGCATCGTGATACATCCTATGGCTCAACATCACCCCCTTGCTGGCCCCCGTGGTTCCCGAGGTATAAAGTATATTGGCCAAGTCGTCCATCCGAAGTTCGGCCGCACGCCGCTTCAACTCCTCGTTCTCTTCATGTCCGGCACCAGCTTGCAAAAACTCCTCAAAATAGACCGACACCGTGTCCTGCGGGTTCTTTACCACGGAAGAATCGAAAATAATCAGTTTCTGAAGCGTCGGACAATGAGGCATGCTACGGAAAGCGATATCGTATTGGTATTGTTCGCCGACAAACACATAACGAATTTCGGCATCGTTCACCATGTAAACCACCTGGCTCTCCGAACTGGTAGCATAAAACGGTATCGTGACGGCCCGCACGCCGTAAGCCCCGAAATCCACGTACAAACATTCGGGCATGTTCTGCGAAAAAACAGCCAGATTCTCCTGCACATCCACCCCCAAGGCCAACAGGGATGCAGATACTTTCCGTACGACTTCCGAAAACCGATTCCAGGAAACCGGAACCCACACATTCTTTTCATAATCGCGATAGCTCATGGCCGTTTTGTCGCCATAACGTTTGGCCTGTTCATGGACGAGCACTGAGAAAAGACTTGTATTTAGCATAGTTTTGACTTTTTAATCTATACAAAGATATGGTTTTAAATGAAACGATGCACAAGAAAACCTCAAAATATTTAATTTTTCTCCAAAATACCTTAACTTTGCCTCAAAGAAACACAATTATGGACATTGAAGCATTGACACAGGAAGCCGTCGGCCTGCTCGAACGAATGGTAAGCCTTCCCTCCGTAAGCAGAGAAGAAAAGGAAGTGGCCGACTTATTGGAAAATTTCATGAAAGAACGGGGCAAAACGCCTCACCGTACAGGACATAACCTTTGGTGCATCTCGCCGTTTTATCGGACCGGGCGCCCCACCCTGCTGTTGAACGCTCATATCGACACCGTGAAACCGGCTGCAAGTTGGACGCGAGACCCGTTCCGCCCCACAAGGGAAGGCGAACGTATTTACGGATTAGGCACAAACGACGACGGAGCCAGCGTGGTCGCCTTGTGGCAGGCTTTCTGCACGTTATCCGGCAAGGAACAACCCTACAACCTCATCTTCCTGGCCTCGTGTGAAGAAGAAGTTTCAGGAAAGAACGGTATAGAATCAGCACTCCCCTTGTTGCCGCACATCGACTTGGCCTTAGTAGGCGAACCTACCGGCATGCAACCGGCCATTGCCGAAAAAGGGCTGATGGTACTAGACGTCACTGCCTACGGCAAGTCGGGGCATGCGGCACGCAACGAAGGGGAAAACGCCATTTACAAAGCCATGAAGGACATGGAGTGGTTCAGAACGTACCGGTTTCCGAAGACCTCCCCGCTCTTGGGAGACGTGAAAATGAGTGTAACGGTCATCCATGCCGGCACGCAACACAACGTCGTGCCGGACCAATGCGTTTTCACCGTAGACGTACGCAGCAATGAAAACTACTCCAACGAAGAAATCTACCGGACGGCCTGCGCCCATACGGACGGTGAAGTGAAAGCCCGCTCTTTCCGCCTGAATTCTTCGCGCATAGACGAGAACCATCCCATTGTGGCCAAAGCCAAAGCCTTGGGACGCACACCTTTCGGCTCGCCTACGCTCTCCGACCAGGCGCTGATGCACTTCCCGTCTTTGAAAATGGGGCCGGGCGAATCCTCACGTTCCCACACGGCGGACGAATACATCACCGTAACGGAAATCCGGGAGGCCATAGCCTTATACATCGAGCTGTTAGACGGCCTACAGATATAAAGAAAGATTTGCGGCTCCGGCTGAAAGCCTCTCAACGCCCTATCCAGACTTCGGGGTTCAGTTTCTGAGTCTCCTTTCGCAGTTGGAAGTGCAGCACGCAATTACCCGTACCGTCGTTTTCCACCGTACCCAGAATATCACGCGCCTTGACTTTCTGTCCCTTGCTTACCCGTACGGAAGACAAGTTACAGTAAACAGAAATATAACTGCCATGGCGTACCAATACATTCTTGGTATCTCCAAACTGGAAGACGGCTGAGACTTCGCCATCGAAAATGGAACGTGCCATAGCTCCGGGACGCCCTACGTAATTGGTTCCCTTATTATCCAAACGTACATTCTTCAGGCCCGGCACATTATAGGTTCCGAAATGGCTGCCTACCATGTAACTTCCCGTAATAGGTACCGGCAGCCTCCCCTTGTTCCGGACGAAATTGCCATTCAAAGCCTGGTCCTGGGGCGTAATCCATTTATACTCCGGAGGGATGGAAGAAGATTTTTTCTCTTCTTTCTTTCCCGAAGCGGCTTGATTACGGCCCTGCTTCCGCTGCTTCTCCGCTTTCCGGCGTGCCTCGGCTTCGGCTTTCTTACGGGCTGCCTCGGCTCTCTTGCGTGCCTGCTCCACCTCGTAGGCTATCATCTGGTCTATCTTCTTGTCCAAAGCGGAAAGCTGCTGTTGCTGTTGTTCCACCTCTTTTTTCAGGTGTTTCTGCTTCTGCCGCAAGCCGGCTACATTCTTTTGCTCTTCGTCATGCTGCTTTTGCAACAAAGCCTTTTGCTGCTCACATTCGGCAATCAAGCGGTTTTTCTCCGCTTTCACCCCCAATAATTCATTCTTCTGTGCCAGCAAATCATCCTGCTTACGTACAATTTGCTCTGCCAACGTACGCTGATAATTGGCATATTCCCGGGCATAACGCGAACGACGGTACATCTGAGTCACAGAACGGGTGGAAAGCACGAAAAGCAAAGGACTTCCCACCGACTTGCAAGCCCGTGCATAACGCAAGGCTCTGGCATAATCGGCCTTCTTTGTTTCCAATTCGGCTGCCGTACACTCCACTTTCCGTTCCTGTGTATTTACCAGGTCGCTGACCTTTTTCAACTGCACCTCCATCGTGTCGATATAACGTTGACGTGCCTCCAGCCGGTTAGCTATCATGCTGATGTCACGTAGCTTGGTGGCTACGATCTTCTCTGTCGTTTTCAGTTCTTTCCGGGAACGGGTCAAGCCCTTCTGTATTTCTTTCTTCTGAGTCTGCAGTGCCTTGATCTTACGATTGGTCTGCGCCTCCAGCGTTCCTCCGCCGGACACGAGCATCCATACCGTAAAAAACATGACTAACCTACATTTCATTTTATCAGTTGTTTTAAAATCAGGTCGGGGCTGACCCTCTTGTATTTTCCACCCGGTTCTGGAGTCAACTCGATGCTTTTCGCATTCCATTTCAAATTACTCAGCGAAAAGACAGCCGTCAGGTCTTTCCCCGCTCCCGTGACAGACAACTGCATCTTATCGGGAAAACTTTTTTGCTCCACATTTGCAAAATGCTGATAAGTCCAGTTCAGACGGGGCACGGAACCTTGACCTGTAGCGACAATAGACGTATTGCGAATCAACCCGGTCAGCAAGTCGACCACGAACTGGCATTGCAACAACGAACCGGCCTTAGAAGTCAGAATCGTACTTTCCTGATTCTTCGAGATGGTAAAGTCCTGCTCTTGCCACCGGCCTTCCTGTCCCGGCACAAACACATCGCTCCAGAAAAGAGCCTGCAACGTATAAAAATCCACACCGGCCTGCTGCAAATAAGGCACGTCCGCGTAGTCCACCTTTACGTATTCCCTTCCCATCCGGTTGACCATCATCATATATTGGGGCGTAAATTCCAGACGTCCTACTTCCATAAAGCCCATGGCCACAAGCGAAAGCTGGATCACCTCATCCCGTTTCAAGTTACAGCTTCCGCCCACCGACAAAGATTTCCCGCCCAAATTCAAATCAAGGTTCATCTTAGAAGTGACAGTCCCCTCCTTCAAACCGGACAACGCCATCTTATCTACCCATTCTACGGCACTTCCTTCACCTTGCGGCTCCGTCTGCGTTATGTTTTTAGTGGAACGACAAGCCGAGAGCAACAATACAAAAGCGGCAATCAGGACGCCCCATACGAAATTCATTCTCTTCATTCTTCAATATACTTTTTCAATTGAATCTTCTTTTTCAAAAGCTGGGAAACATCTCCCCCCTTTTCCTGCGCCATCTTCCAATACTTCAAGGCGCCCTCCATGTCACCGCATTGTGCATAAATATCCCCGGCATGCTCCAGGACCCCGCCGGACACTTCTTCGTCTTTCTCGATATCCCCTACAAGGACACGGTCCATATAAAGCTTGGCTTCGGCATACTTTCCCTTGATAAAAAGAATCCAGGCATAAGTGTCGATATAGGTTTTGTTTCCCGGTTCCGCCACAATCGTGCGGTGGCTCATTTCTTCAGCCTTGTCCAAATCCTTTTTTTCCAATGAGAGATAATAAGCGTAATTATTCAGACAACCGACATTCTCCGGGTTGTACACCAGACAGGAGTCGTATGCAATGAAAGCCGAGTCTTTCAGTCCGTTGCTGTAGTACAAGTCGCCCATGATGGAATACATATCGGCCACAATGCCGTGGTCCGTATCCGGTTTAATCTGCCGCACGCCTTTGCGGAACACATCCAAAGCCTTGTCCTGACGTTCAAGCTGATAATAAGAGAAACCTAAATAGAAATAATAGGGTAATTGTTCCGGATAGTGCATGATGGCACGCGTACAAATGTCCGCCACCTTCGGATAGTCATTGGCATGGACAGCCAGTTGCACCAACTGGTACAAAGCTACCTGATTGTCCGGCTCAAGCTTCAGAATACGTTCTAAAGCCGGTTCGAGCTGGTCATTTATATGTTTCATTTGCAGATAAGAGGCATAAAGCGTCAGCATATCCACCGTCTCAGGGACAGAATCGAAGATGCGGTCGAAAACGGCTAATACCAAAGTGCTGTCGGCATGCGCATTCTCTTGGTCTACGATATAGTTACGCATGAGCATAACCCTGGCCCGTTCGTCAGTCTCTTTTCCATATAAGATTGCATCCAACTGGGTCTGATAAAGCGAATCTTGGCCCGTCTGCTTATAATAATCGAGCATGGACATGCGCAAAGCCTGGTTTCCCGGCTCTTTTTTCTGGACTTCCTCATAAACGGCAAGAGCTTTATCCGGCTGTTGCAGCAACAGATATTGATCGCCGATTAATACGCGATAAGCCAAATCATTAGGATTCTCCCGCGCCAGACTTTCCAATTCGGCAAAAGCTTGATCGTCTTCCTTCAATTCACGATAAAGACGAAACTTTTCCATGCTGATGGACAGATTCTTGCCTTCAAGCGTCTCTATGCGGTCGAGTGCGCTGATTGCCTCGCGGTATTGCTCACGATCCATGTACATGTTTACCAACTGCGCCAATACATCCGAACGGGTCGGATTGCACCGCACCATATCTTCGAGTACAGGCACGGCCTTCACATCATCCCGGTTGCGCAAATAAAAAGACGCAAGGGCTTCCTTATAATATATATTCTCTGGCTCCAAAGCCACCGCACGGGACAGATGCGACGCGCATCGGGCAGAGTCGTCCATCCCCAGATAATACAATCCGAGATTGTATAACGCCTCGGCCGCATCGGGCTTGATGTCCAAACAATGTTTATACAACTCGAAAGAATCATCGTAACGCCCGGCCAACTTGCTCTTCACGGCCTCGGCATAATAATAATCGAAGCGGCGTTGTGCCTCGGCCGATATACCTTGCGTCTTCTCTCCCGTCGCACAAGACGTGAAACAGGCAGACCACATGGCCCAGACTCCGCATATCAAAACTGTAATCTTCTTCACTGACTTTATTTTTCTCCCGAATGGCCGAAACCACCCGCACCTCTTTCCGTCTCATCCAAACTCTCCACAGGCTTCCATCCGGCCTGCTCATAACTTGCCACGACCATCTGCGCAATCCGCTCTCCGTCCCGTATCTCGAACGGCTCGGACGACAAATTGACCAGAATGATACAAATCTCCCCCCGGTAGTCTGCATCAATCGTCCCCGGTGAGTTCAACACGGTAATCCCTTTTTTCAAGGCCAGTCCGCTCCTCGGCCGGATTTGTGCCTCCGTCCCGTGCGGCAAGGCGATATAGAGTCCCGTCGGCACCAGGCAACGCTCCAGAGGTTTCAACACGATGGGTCTGTCCAGATTGGCACGAAGATCCATTCCTGCAGAGTCCGAAGTGGCATATTGAGGTAACGGATGATGGGATTTATTAATAACACGTACTTCCATTATATGTAGAAATGATTGTTTTTGAGGTACAAAAATAACCAATTCTCTGAACACAGCCATTGATTTTTAGATAAAAAGAGCGAATGTCAACCTTTTTAATTACTTTTGTGAAGAATCTACAGGAATGAATATGAATTGGCAGCAACTGATATCCAACAAACGGCTGGGATTGGAAAAATATCACCAGGTCCGGAAAGACGACCGCACGGAATTCCAACGCGATTATGACCGTCTTATATTCTCTGCACCGTTCAGACGTTTGCAGAACAAAACGCAGGTGTTCCCGCTCCCGGGAAGCGTATTCGTCCACAACCGGCTGACCCACAGTCTGGAGGTGTCCAGCGTAGGACGTTCCTTGGGCAACGATATTTCTCGGGCACTCCTGCAAAAGCATCCGGAGCTGTCCGGAAGCCACCTGAGCGAAGCTGGTGCCATCGTATCGGCCGCCTGCCTGGCACATGATTTAGGAAATCCGCCCTTCGGACATTCGGGCGAGAGAGCCATCGGGACGTTCTTCAGCGAAGGCAAAGGCAACTGGCTGAGGACCTACTGCGACCCCACGAACGGGGACCGGCTCAGCGAACGGGAATGGAACGACCTGATTCATTTCGAAGGAAACGCCAACGCATTCAGGTTGCTGACCCACCACTTCAAAGGCCGGCGCGACGGAGGGTTTGTCATGACTTACACCACCTTGGCTTCCATCGTCAAATATCCCTTTTCGTCCAATCTGGCTGGCGGACATGCCAAATTCGGTTTCTTTCAAAGCGAAATCCCCGTCTACCAACGGATAGCTGAAGAACTGGGCATTCCTCGTCAGGCCAGCGTAGAAGGCAGCCTGCGATATGTGCGCCATCCCTTCGTATATTTGGTAGAAGCGGCCGATGACATTTGTTATGAGATTATGGACATCGAGGATGCGCATAAACTGAAAATCCTCAGTACGGACGAGACTCAAAGCTTATTGCTGGGCTTCTTCGAGGAAGAACGCCAAAAAAGTATCCGAAAAAACCTGCAATACGTCAGCGACATCAACGAACAAATCGTCTACCTGCGTTCCTGTGTCATCGGTTGCCTGGAAAGTGAATGCGTAAAGGTCTTTTTGGACAATGAAGAAGAAATCCTGGCCGGTACCTTTGAAGGTTGCCTCATCGACCACATTTCCGAAACGCCGCGAAGGGCTTACAAAGCTTGCGAAAGCATGGCATACGCCAAGATTTACCGGAGCAAGGATGTCGTGGATATCGAACTGGCCGGTTTTCAGGTTATCACCACGCTGTTGGAACTCATGACAGAAGCGGTATGCCACCCAGAAAAAGCGTATTCGCAGTTACTTATCAACCGCGTGTCGCAACAGTACGACATCGGCGCCGAACGGCTCTACGACCGCATCATGGCCGTATTGGATTACATCTCCGGCATGACGGACGTATATGCGTTGGATTTATATCGTAAAATCAATGGCATGAGCCTGCCTTTCGTATAACCGAGAGGATCAGGCCGCCCTCCTCCGTTATCCGCGTCCGGAGAAGGTTTCAATGTGCCGCCTGCGCTTTTCCTCCCGAATCTCGTCCACGGCAATCAGGATGCCGGTCTCCTCCACGTCGCCGAATTCGTCGTTGATGGCCGTACCGAACATCTTCATCGTGGGCGACAACCCCATGTAAGCGTTCACCAAAGGCGGGATATTATAACCCAGCTTGCGAACTTCCGAATTCAATATCTTATAGTCTTCCTTGAAATCCTCGTAAACGAACAATTTACGCAATTCTTCCGTATCGGCTTCCAGTTGCAAGGGATGAATCGGCACTATCAGCCTGTCCTTATCCTCGAAATGCTTTTTCAGAAAATACAGAATCATATCACGCCCATAACGGTTATAAGACGGGTACATGGTCATCTTGCCGAAATAATAGCGTACGTCAGGCACTAAAACCGTCAATGCCCCCAGACCATCCCACAAGTTGTCCAAAGTGAACAGGCCTTTTGAACCTTGACGCGTACTCTGGTATTCCAACGTCACGAACGAACGTCCGAGTTCTATCGTATAAGGCATATAGTTTCTCATAAAGTTTTCCGAGAAGTGGAACATGTGGGAAGTGGCCAAAATAGGTTGCCCGTCCTCCCTCAGCTTCACCTTTGCCCCCAACAGGTAACGATAACCGCCTAAAATGGCTTCTACATCGGGGTCCCACACGATCAACTGCTTATAGGGTTCTTCCATCATGTCGAAGTCATCCAAATCGAGCGACATCCCCGTACCTCCACCGGCAGCCCGGAAAGCGATTTCACGCAAACGGCCGATTTCACGAAGCACATTCGGTGAATCCTGCCACGTCACCACGTATATCTCATTGTGGCTTTTGTTCGTATAACGCAACCTCTTATCCGCGGTCAGTTCTGCCTTCAGCAGTTCTTTACTCACCGGAGCTATGATTTCTTCCATATCATCAATCTGTTTTCTTCTCTTTATAACTTATACACTTGTTCCTTCACTTCCTGCGCCCACTGTTGGGGGCTTTTGGATTTGTCGAACGTGCTCCATGGTATCGGTTTCCCGATTACGACCCGATACTCGCCATGCCTGCTGCGGTACATCTCATCGGGTAAAAACAGCATGGCCAGGTTAAACTTGAGATGCAACCGTTTGCACCATTCCGCGATGGAATAAAAGCGGTCGGAATTCTGCCCTATAAAATGTATAGGCACCACATCCCGCCGGGTAGCCACACTTTTCACGATAAACGTCTTGTTCCATGCCAAGTCCCTTATGCTGCCGTCTTTCATACGCCGCGAACAAATGCCGGCCGGAAACATGATGACCTGGTCGTCGGAACGAAAAGTATTCTCTACCATTTGAGGGAAATTACGCGCCTGTTTCCCCAACTTATTGATAGGTATACATAGGGGAGCCAATCCTTTCAGGTTCATCAGAAGGTCATTCACCAAATACTTAATCTTCCCGTCGTAATGACGGCCGAGCACCATTCCCAAAGTCACCCCGTCTATGGCTCCCAACGGATGGTTAGACACAAAAGTATATTTTCGGGATAAATCGGAAATGTTTTCCAAACCGTCCACCTTTACCTTCACATCCAAATAAGCCAATGTGTGTTCACAAAAGTCAACACCGACATAACCTTGACGCAGATACTCATTAATGAAATCCTGATGAATGAGACGTTTGAGCCCGTTAATCAGAAAACCGGGAATATATTTGGCTTTCTTTCCGGCACGCGTCCGTATGATGTCATCAAGATCGATTAATGTCACAGCTTTATCCGGCATGATTCTTTCCTTTGTCTCCATTGCAACATCAAACCTCCATCTTTAACTTAATCTCCCATATTCGTAAAGATGTCTCACGATACCGTCACTTTAGAGTTGTTAATGATATAAGTACCCTTCGGCAATCCACTAATCCAGTTTGTCCCTTTGTTCAGTCGGAACAACCCGTAAAATACACCATTACCCTTATACACCGGAAGCATCTGGGAATGTTGGCTCGTAACCAACAACGAACCTCCCTTCATCTTAATCTTAATCGGATAAGTCGAAGAGACCCTTTTCGTTCTGTAAATATGAGTATATTCGGAAAAAGACACATCACGTCCTACCGAATCGGCTTTGGCCCGGATGGACACGCGGTCTACAGCCGAAGCGCTTACGGTACTAAAGAACGTCAATAGCGCCCACAAACTAACCTTTTTCCAACTATACCTACACATTACGTTTAAAATTAACTTCTATTTTGCAAAAATAGAATGAAACTATCAGTATCCAAGATAAAGGCCGAATATTTTAAGAAATATTAGACATATAAGGTTTGAAATCCCCGTTCCGCTCTCATTTCCGTTTCAATATCCCGCCCTTCAAAACCGGATAAGAACCAACAAAAGCCGGATGTCACTCTACTTTCATTTCGTATCGTTACATCCGGCCTTCGTTAATTTTATGCCCAACCGTCAGGCCAATAATTGCTTTACTAAGGCACTGATAGCCTTACCGTCAGCTTTGCCCGCCAACTGTTTCGTGGCCGTACCCATCACTTTGCCCATATCCTTGGCACTCGTAGCGCCCACGGCAGCTATGATGGCTTTGATTTCCTGTTCCAGTTCTTCTGCCGAGAGCTGTTTGGGCAGGTAACGGCTGATGACTTCCACCTGGGCCAGCTCTTCATCGGCCAAGTCCTGGCGTCCCTGCTCTACGTATAAAGCCGCAGTGTCCTTACCCTGCTTGGCCAGTTTAGCTAAAATCTTCATAGCCGCATCATCCGTCAACTCATCGTTTGCCCCCGGAGCGGTTTTGGCTTCCAGGAAGAACTTCTTGATGTTCCGCAACGCTTCCAACGCGACTTTATCCTTGGCCTTCATGGCCACTACGATATCCTTGCTGATTTGTTCAAAAAGTGCCATATCTTATTCCTTTTATTATATACTAAAAAACTATCATCGACTTTTCCTCTCCATTAGTTCCTGCCGCCATGCTATCGGCCGCGTTATCCATCCCGGCCGTCTTGCTCTTGATGCTGGCCAACACTTCCTTGCTACGCTTGTAGGTAGGCGTATCTTCCACCATGGAAATCACATCGTCATTATCCAAATCGTCTTCTCCGAAAATATAAAGATGATGCGGACGCTTGATTTCTCTTTGATTCATGTCATGCGTGTAAAACTCACGCCGACGTTCGGCCTTCTTTACGGCTATTTCCTCTTTCTGAGCCCGCGCCTCTTCGTCTTCAATGCCATGCTTGGCCATCACATTATCCATACCCGGCACGTTCTTCAGACCGAATCCGGTAGCCAGCACCGTGATCTTCACCTTCTTCTCCAACGTGGCATCCGTGGCCAATCCGAACTTCGTCTCCACATCATCACCGAACTTACTCATGAATTCATGCACTTCGTTCATCTCTTCCATGGTCAACTGGTCGCTCTCTTCCTGATCACAGAACGAAATGCTCAGCAACACCTTCTTGGAGTTGAATATGTCGTTGTTATTGAGCAACGGAGAATGAAGCGCACTTTCGATAGCTTGGCGCACACGTCCTTCACCCTCTCCGAATCCAGTACTCATGATGGCCACACCACCGTCTTTCAACACCGTGGTCACATCCTGGAAGTCGAGGTTTACAATACCATGTACCGTAATAATTTCGGCTATGCTCTTGGCGGCAACGGACAACGTATCGTCTGCCTTGGCAAAAGCATTCAGTACAGTAAGCTCCGGATAAATCTCGCGCAAGCGTTCATTATTGATAACCAACAACGCATCGACATGCTTGGATATTTCCTCCACCCCGTCCAATGCCTGGTCTATTTTCTTCAACCCCTCAAAACGGAACGGTATAGTCACGATACCGACCGTCAGGATACCCATTTCCTTGGCACATTGCGCTATCACGGGAGCCGCACCGGTTCCGGTACCGCCTCCCATTCCGGCCGTAATGAAAACCATACGGGTTCCGTCGTTCAGCATTTCTTTTATACCGTCCAGACTCTCCATGGCCGCCTGACGTGCACGCTCGGGGCGGTTTCCGGCTCCCAAGCCTTCTGTCCCCAATTGCAGACGTGTCGGGATAGGAGAGTCGCTCAAAGCCTGATTGTCAGTATTACACAGCACAAAACTCACATCATGAATACCTTCCTTATACATGTGATTGACGGCGTTACCTCCGCCACCTCCCACTCCGATCACCTTAATGATGCTCGGGCTGTTCGTTTTGAAGTTAAACCGAATATCTGTTTCTTCTTGCATAATCTATTTTGTTTTTCTATGTTATTCTTCAGTTACCGTTTTAGTCAAATCCACAAGCTTCTCCTTAAACTTCTTCCAAATTCCCCCTTTATTCTTCGGTTCCTCTCTTTCGTAGACTTCCTTATGCGTTTCCTCTACCGGAACAAAACTGGGAGCAGTCTGCGGTATATCCTTTTCTTCTACAACCTCCTCGGGCACTTCCTCCTTCACTACGACCTTGGGTTCCACACAATTCTGGTTTCCTTCGTTCATCAACGCCAACAAAGTATTTAAAGAACCGTCCTTCACCACCTGCTCGGCATGAACAGCTTGTAACGCAAAAGGTACGATACGTGCAAAACGCGTTTTATCCGGATGAAGACGGACTGAAGCCGCTTTATCGAGATTCTTCACATTGGATGCCGCACCCGAAATGACAATTCCGGCCAACAACTTATCCTGATAGCCGCTATTACGAATCTGCGCTGCCACATTGCTCAAGATTTCTTCCTCACGAGCCTCTACAATGTCCACCAACAAACGCTCCTCAATCGTACGACCGTTGTTCACCAAAAGATTCTTGGCCAGTTCTTCACTGCTCAGATCGGAATAAGCCGAACCGTATTTCATTTTCAGCCCTTCCGCTTCATCCTCATCAATTTGCAGGCTGCAAAGATCCTGAGTGATATTATTTCCTCCTAACGGTATCACTGCCAGATGACGCAACAAGTTGCCCTTATATACTGCGACAGTAGTCGTTCCGTAACCGAAATCCACAAGAGCACAGCCCGAACGCTTCTCCGTATCCGTCAGCACGCAGCCGGCTAAAGCCATCGGTGCCACAAACATGCCGGCCACGTCAAGCCCGACCGCCTCCACACATTTCAGAATATATTCTTTGATTTCCGTTTTAGCGATGATATTCAGATAGGTTCCGTCTATCTGGCTGCTCAAGACCCCGACTGGGTCTACCGTAGTATCCAAACCCACATGATATTCCTGCGGAACTACTTCCAGTATTTCATAGCCGGCATATACCGTATTCCTGTTGGTTTTGAGCAAAGAATCCACCAACTCTTGCGAAACCACGGTTTTTGTGGCAAACTGACGTGACACCGTGTTCTTCTTTGCCCGTAACGACTGGCCTCCTATTCCGACAAAAACCTTACGCACACGCATATCCAGTGCATTCTCCATCTTGTCGACAATGTGTTTCAAACACATCACGGTCTTGTCTATATTATAAACCACACCCTTTCGGATACAGTGCCGTGCATCTACCTGTTCGATATCCAGCACCTGCACACTGCCGTCTATATTCTTGCACCCGGCCACACCTCGTATCTTCGAGGAGCCGAATTCTACCGCTACAATGATTTCTTTCTCTACAGCCATATCATTTCTTATTTTTCTTGCAAATAATTTGATTGTTATACTTCAGGCTGATCTGGGAGTACTTATTCCACCCCACCTTGTTCAGTCCTTCCGTATAAAATTCTTTCATCCTGCCCAGTTTGTCTTCCACATTTGTGGGACGCCCCAAAAGGATCGTATGTTCCCCTACTCGGGGCACTAATTCCACCTCGCCATTCTCCAGCACATGAATCTGCTGGATTTGGTGGTTCCAGAACGGGTTATCTTGTATCAACCTCCCCAGACGAGTCAGATTCTGCCGGGCATACTGCGGTGTGATATCTCCGGTCGCCACGACCAAGTCGGCGTAATAGGACGATTTCGGCATCTGCCGGCCCGCACGGTCCAGATAGTAGTTCTGTCCGTCGGAAGACATGACATGCAATATAGGCAGACGCTGCTTGACGCGCACACACACCTTCCCGCCGGGCGTCTTATAGCTTGTTACGTCCTCGATATAAGGATTCTTCCGCAAAGCCTCTTCTATCCGGCTCAACATCACCTGGTCCATTTTTTGTCCCGTCGGGTTGCATTTGCGGCTTTCCAACAGCCTCAACACTTCTCCCGACTGGATAAAACCGGTCTGCAGACTGTCTTCGACCACAACCTCCACGCCATTGCACACAAGCCCTTCCTTGGGTTTGTTCAACACCGTGACTGCTGCGATAAAATAGCAAAACAGTCCCACCAACAACAATATAATGGCCAGCTTCTTAATCATCTCTCTTTCAATATCTCCGTAATCTGCGGAGCATAGGATTCCAAATCCCCGGCTCCTAACAATATAAATACATCCGCATCCGACTGCCGCACTATCTCCGGCACGTCTTCCTTCCGGCACAGGCATTTCTTCACCGTAGGAGCCAGACGGTCATATATCAACCGGCTCGTCACGCCCGGGATAGGCGTTTCACGGGCAGGATAAATATCCGTAAGAATCACCTCGTCCAACAGCGAGAGGCTCTCGGCAAACTCTTTATAAAAATCACGCGTACGCGTATAAAGATGGGGTTGGAATATCGCTGCAATCTTCTTTCCCCGATACAGTTCGCGGATGGATATCACGCTTTGGCGTATCTCGGCCGGATGATGGGCATAGTCTGTCAGGAAAACGGCCTTATCGTCTTTCAACCGGAAGTCGAAACGGCGGTCCACTCCTCTGAACGAAGCCATACCCCGCTTTATCTCTTCCGGTGTCACGCCGCTGATTTGCGCCAAGGCCATAGCCGCTATCCCGTTCTCGATATTAATGCTTACAGGAACTCCCAACTGCACATCCTTGATATGCCCTAACGGAGAGATTAAATCAAAATATATTTCACCGTCACCGATACGGATGTTCTCCGCATGGAAATCCCCGTGTCCCCGGCTATAGGAATAGGTCGTCACCCCCTCTTGTACATCCGGCTGCATTTCCAGTCCCTCGTGCAAGACCAGGAAACCTCCCGGACGAATCAAGGAAGTATATTTTCTGAAACTTTCCAAATAGGCCTCTTTCGTCCCGTAGATATCCAAGTGGTCGGGGTCGGTGGCTGTAATCACAGACGCGTATGGCGTCAGCCAATGAAAAGAACGGTCGAACTCGTCGGCTTCGATAACCACGTAATCGCTCTTCGGAGAAAGAATGTAATTCGTACCGTAATTCTTGGTGATGCCGCCCAAAAAGGCATTGCAGTCCACGTGACTCTGATGCAGGATATGAGCCGCCATGGACGATGTGGTGGTTTTCCCATGCGTCCCAGCCACACAAAGCCCTTTATGGGCACGCGTCAACGTACCCAACACCTGCGCACGTTTCTCTATCTCGAATCCGTTCGCCTTGAAATAAGCCAACTCGGCATGCTCGCCGGGGATGGCCGGTGTATAAACCACCAGGCAAGTGTCTTTGTCCCGACAGGCGGAAGGGATTTGTTCCACATCCTCTTCATAGTGAATCCGGGCACCCTCTTCCTGCAACTTCCGCGTGAGTTCGGAAGGCGTGCGGTCGTAACCTCCCACACAAAGCCCTTTCTGCAGGAAATAACGGGCGATGGCACTCATGCCGATTCCGCCTATCCCTACGAAATACACTGCTTTTATCGCGTTCATTTCCATCTTCTACTTCTTCCTTTAAATAAACCGCTCCCGCTCGGCAGAGGCAAGCGAGCTTGCCTCCGCGCTCGCTTAATCGCGGTTGTCCCTATATGCCACAGCGAGTTTGCAAACCTCTTCCGCAATGCGGTCGGCAGAGTCCGTGAAGGCCATGGCTTTGATATTCCGGCTCAATGCGGACAACTTGTCCGCATCCCGGATGACATTCAGAGCCAGACCGATTAATTTGTTCACGGCCTCGGCATCTTTGACGTAAAGCGCGGCCTGTTTGTCAACCAGGGCCAACGCATTTTTAGTCTGGTGGTCCTCGGCCACGTTCGGCGAAGGCACCAATATGGCCGGCTTACCCAACAGGCACAATTCCGAGATGCTGCTGGCCCCGGCCCTTGAAATAACCAAATCGGCAGCCGCGTATGCGTCTTCCATCTTGGCGATGAAATCCGTCACAAACAGATTGTCGGGCTGTCCCTTCAGTTTCAACTGTTCCTGTATATGGGCAAAATAATAACCTCCCGTCTGCCAGATAAACTGCACACCGGAAGCCGAGATGGCCGTAAGATTAGCGAGCACACTCTCGTTCAAAGTACGCGCTCCCAGGCTACCGCCTATCAGGAGCACCGTTTTCAGCCCCGGCAACAGGCCGAAGTCGGCCAAAGCCTCTTCGCGGCTTTTGGTGTTCTCCAGCAAACCTTGACGGACAGGGTTTCCCGTCAGGATGATTTTCTCTTTCGGGAAAAAACGCTCCATTCCGTCGTAAGCCACACAAATCTTATCGGCCCGCTTGGCCAACAACTTATTGGTCACTCCGGCATACGAGTTCTGCTCCTGTATCAATGTGGGGATTCCCATCGCCTCGGCCACATTCAACGTGGGACCGCTGGCATAGCCTCCTACTCCCACGGCCGCCATCGGCCTGAAATCACGGATAATCTTCCTCGCCATCCTGCGGCTTTTCCAAATCTTGAAAAGCACGGCAATATTCTTCAGCAAATGCTTGCGGTCGAAACCGCAAATCGGCAATGCCTTGATAGGATAACCGGCAGCCGGAACACGCTGCATCTCCATCCGCCCTTCGGCTCCGACGAACAATATCTCGGCTTCCGGATGCTGCGATTTGATGGCATTCGCAATGGACACGGCCGGGAATATATGTCCGCCCGTTCCTCCTCCGCTCACGATAATCCTTAACTCTTCTCTCATGAAACTGAATTTTATCAGCAAAAATAATAATAAATCCGGTATTTCTACCCTTTTTTCTTCCTTATTTTATTCTGAAAATGAATTATTTCTTACATTTCAGACCTTCACAGCCTGTCATTCTACGCCCTTACGGAAGATGACAAATCATTCTCAGCCGAACGATTTTCCAATCTCAGCCGAATGATTTTTCGTTCGCCTGAGAAAAATTTTCCAATCTGCGGCAAGAGATTTACAAGACATAAGTTTCTGAAAACAAGACTCCTATAAACAAAATCATCCACAGGCCTCACCCAAAGGGCAAGCTGCGGATGGCAAATCATAAATCATGACACAAAGGAAAATCCGTTCCCTTCCCGGGAACATCACCGCCCCTCATGCGAATCTTTCTTCAATCTTCAGTTTCTTCCGTTACCTGAGGCTTTTTCTTGGCCGAACGGCTTACGCTCAGGATGACTCCCATATACACACAATTAATCAAAGTGGACGTACCTCCTTTACTGATTAACGGCAAGGGTTGGCCCGTCACCGGAAAGACTCCGACTGCCACGGCCATATTAATCATGGCTTGCGTGACGAGCATCAGCGATAGCCCCATCACAAGGAAAGCCGGGAAGTTTCGCTCGCACCGGCTGGCTATCCTGGCCGACCGGAAGAGCAACACGATATACAGGAACATGACGAAGGCACCACCGCCCAATCCGAGTTCCTCTATGACGATGGCATAAATGAAGTCGGAAAACGACTGTGGCAGGAAATCGCGTTCCACGGAGTTTCCCGGCCCCCGGCCTATCACATTACACGTGGCAATGGCTATCTTGGCGTGCGTCACCTGCGGATTCTTAGTCAAATCGTAGTCCGCCGCATTCTCCGGTATATTCCCATGCCCACGCACACGACTGGCCCACGTCGGCAAACGGTGCAAGCCGGGCCAGTCGCTCATGGATTCTATCGTAGAATCCGGTGCAAAACGCAAAAATGAAAACAAACTGGCTCCGGCAATAACGATAATCCCCAATAAGGTGCCTAACTGTTTCCAAGGTATCCCGCCTATGAACATCATCACCAGAATGACCAGAAAAGTCATGGCGGCTGTAGAGAAGTTTTCGGGCACAATCAACAAACAGATTACGACCGACACGCCCATAATCCACTTAAACGCACGACGTTGCGCCCCGGCCTCGTCGCGCATGCTCGAAAGAATCATGGCCGTCGTGGCAATCAACACGCCTTTGGCTATCTCGGAAGGCTGGAAACCGATACCGCCCACCTCAAGCCAACGGCTTGCATTGTTCACTTTCGTGGTAAACATGGCTATTCCAAGCAAGAATACGGACAACGGTATGCCGGCCAAAGGTATCAACTTAAAATAACGGCACGGTATCTTGTGCACCAAGATCGTGGCCAACACGCCCACGACGAAATATGAGGCATGTTGCAGAATCGGCTTCCAATAATATCCCGTCTTGTAACTCATATTGCTGGAAGCGCTATACACTTCTATGATGGATATCATGCCGAGGAAGAACAAAATCATCCAGATGACCTTGTCGCCTTCGAACAGGCTCCACTTCTTTAAAACTTTTGTTGGTGTGACCATCCTTTCGCTCCCTTACTTTACAACGCCCTTACCAATGACTTGAACTGTTCGCCACGGTCTTCCATGTTCTTGAACAAGTCGAAACTGGCACAACAGGGACTCAACAATACGGTATCGCCGGGACGGGCCATCCTGTAGCACGCCTCCACGCAGTCTTTCATGCTGTGGGTGTCGGCAATAGGAATACCGAACGAATCGAAAAAATCATGAAGTTTCCGGTTGTCTGCCCCGAGGAACACCAGCCCCACACATTTCTTCCGGACCAGTTCGGCTATGGCCTCGTAATCATTCCCCTTGTCTTTTCCTCCCAAAATCAATACCGTGGGCGTTTTCATGCTCTCCAACGCATACCAGCAGGCATCCACGTTGGTGGCCTTGGAATCGTTGATATAATCCACGCCACGCACACGCACCACTTTCTCCAAGCGGTGTTCCACGCCCTCGAAATCACCCAGGCTCTGCCGTATCACTTCATTCTTCACCCCGGCGATGTCGGCCGTGATGCCTGCCGCCAAAGAATTGTACATATTGTGCTTCCCGGTCAGAGCCAATGATTCCTGCTCCATGTTGAACGGCGTGGGGTATTCTATCACATATTGCCCGTCGGCCAGATAACCTATCATCCCTTCTTTCTTCAAGATGGAGAACGGACACTTCTTGGCCTTGATTTGGTATTTCTCCAATTCTTTCCGGATAATCGGGTCGTCATTCCAATAAACGAAGGCATCCGTCTCTTCCTGGTTCTGCAAGATGCGCATTTTGGCATCCACATAATTCTGCATGCAATGGTCGTAACGGTCCAGATGGTCGGGCGTGATGTTGAGCAATACGGCAATGTTGGCCCGGAAACGGTACATGTTGTCCAACTGGAAACTGCTCAGTTCTATCACATAGTAGTCATAATCTTTCTCGGCTACCTGCAGGGCCAGGCTTTGGCCGATATTCCCGGCCAACCCGACATTGTAACCCGCTTTCTTGAAGATATGGTAAATCAAGGATGTCGTGGTAGTCTTGCCGTTGCTGCCCGTAATGCAAATCATCTTGGCATGCGTATAACGTCCCGCAAACTCGATTTCCGAAATGATAGGGATACCGGCCTCTTTCACTTTCAACACCATCGGGGCATCTTCCGGTATGCCCGGGCTTTTTATCACCTCGTCCGCATTCAGGACTAATCCTTCCGTATGGCCGCCGTCTTCCCACGCAATCCCGTAACGGTCCAACATGTCTACATAATGAGGTTTGATTTTTCCCATATCGGAAACAAAGACATCAAAGCCTTTTTTCTGAGCCAGCACTGCAGCACCCACGCCGCTTTCGGCCGCTCCCAATATTACCATTCTTTTCCCCATAGCTTCTTCCTTATCTAATTTTTAACGTTATAATCGTCATGGCCGCCAAGATGATCGTGATAATCCAAAAACGGACCGTAACTTTCGACTCTAACCAACATCCTTTAGGCCAGTTGCACAGCACTTTCACGTCCGGAGCCAACTGCCCCGGGCGCACCCGGAAAGTATCATGGATCGGGGCTCGCTTGAACACTCTTAACTTCAGTCCTTTCCGGTTCCCCCATTTCGCATAGTTCACTTGCAGAATCACGCTCAGGCTCTCCATCAGGAACACGAAACACATCAAGGGGATAAGCAATTCTTTATGTATGATGATGGCCGTCACGGCAATGATGCCTCCAATGGACAAACTGCCCGTATCCCCCATGAATATCTGGGCAGGATAGGCGTTATACCACAAGAAACCGACCAATGCCCCGACAAAAGCACAGATGAAGATGACCAGTTCCTCCGAACCGGGTATATACATGATATTCAGATAACTGGCAAAGGCTATATGACTGGACACGTAGGCCAATACGCCCAACGCCACACCGATAATAGCCGAATTGCCCGCCGCCATGCCGTCCATGCCGTCGTTCAGGTTCGACCCGTTGGACACGGCTACCACGACCAAGGTCGTCATGATCACAAACAAGAACCACCCGGCAGCCGTCTTGTATTTTCCGCAAAAGCTCATCATCTCGGCATAATCCAAATTGTTGTCCTTCACGAACGGAATCGTGGTAATAGTCGATTTCACTTTCTCGCTTTTGTGCACAACGACTTCTGTATTGCCCAAGCGCTGTGTCGAAACATTCTCCCGGATCACTGCGTCGGGACTAAGCCACAATGTCAGGCCGACAAAAAGTCCCAAAAGGGTCTGTCCCGCCAACTTGTAAATGGGGCGCAAACCATCCTTGCTTACTTTCATCTTGATATAGTCGTCCGCAAACCCCAAAACGCCCAACCACACAGTCGTAATCAGCATCAGTATCATATAGATGTTACGCAAACGCCCGAAAAGCAAACAGGGGATGATGATGGACACAATGATAATGACACCGCCCATCGTGGGCACACCCTTCTTCTCCACACCATAGGGATCTATGGAAGCATCGCGTTGCGCCTCACTCACGTTGTGGCGTTTCATCCATTTGATGAAGTATTCCCCGAACCAGACGGAAATGACCAACGACAGAATCAAGGTCAGCAAAGCCCGGAAAGAGATGTAGGTCCACATGTGCGAACCGGGAATCCCGTACTCTCCTAAAAATCGAAACAAATAATACAACATGCGCGCAACGGTTAAATGCCAAATACTCCTTTTATTACCTCATGGTCGTCAAAATGATGCTTCACGCCTTTCACCTCCTGGTAATCTTCATGCCCCTTCCCGGCCACCAACACCACATCGCCGGGACGTGCCATCATGCAGGCCGTACGGATGGCCTCCTTACGGTCGACAATGGAGATTACCTTGCGCATTTGCTCCTTGTCCAGTCCGGCCAACATATCGTTGATAATTTCCTGCGGCTCTTCGAAACGCGGATTGTCACTGGTAATGATTACCCTGTCGCTGTTTTTCACCGCTTCCTGCGCCATAATCGGACGCTTACCCTTGTCACGGTTGCCTCCGGCACCGCAGACCGTAATGACTTCGCCGCGCCGTTTCAGTATTTCGTTCACGGTCGACAACACATTGACCAACGCATCTGGCGTATGGGCGTAATCGACAATGGCTGTCACTCCCTCCCGAGAACGAATCGTCTCGAAACGTCCGTTCACCGGGCGCAATGTACTAAGGGCTACCAAAACGTCCTCAGCCCCGCGCCCCATACAAACGGCTGCAGCGTACACAGCTAACAAGTTGGACACATTGAAACGGCCTATGAAAGGGACGCTCACCTCTTTGCCATTGACATCCAAGCACATTCCTTCAAACGACTCTTCCAACACTTTTGCCTTGAAATCGGCAGCCGCACGCAAAGAATAAGTCTTCACGACGGCCTTTGTGTTCTGCACCATGATCATTCCGTTACGGTCATCGACATTCGTCACGGCAAAAGCCCCCTTGGGCAAACCGTCGAAAAATGCCTTCTTGGCATCGCGGTAGTTCTCGAATGTCTTATGGTAATCCAGATGGTCGCGCGTAAGGTTCGTAAAAATACCTCCTGCGAACTTCAGACCTGCGATACGGTGCTGGGCCACGGCATGCGAACTGACTTCCATGAAAGCATATTTGCATCCTTCGTCTGCCATACGCCCCAACAAACGGTTCAACGTAATCGGGTCTGGCGTGGTATGCTCTGTCGGGACAGCCTCGTCATCTATATAGTTGCAAACCGTGGAACAAAGTCCGCACTTATAACCGAACACCCGGAACATATTATATAATAAGGTGGCAATCGTAGTTTTCCCGTTCGTACCGGTCACTCCGACAAGTTGCAATTTGGAGGTCGGGTCACCGTAAAACACCGTAGCCAACCGCCCCACCGCACTTTCGGAATCCTTCACTTGTACGTACGTCACCCCTTCAGCCTGCACCTCCGGCCATGCTTCGCACACTACGGCCACGGCTCCTTTCTCTATCGCCTTGCCGATATAAGCGTGACCGTCGGCCTGCGTCCCTTTGACGGCGACAAACAAATCGCCCGGCTGCACAAGCCGGGAATCCATATTGATTCCCGTAATGTTCCGTGCGGTATCGCCTTCGACCCGTACGACACTCACGCTTTTCAGCAAAATATCCAACTCCATCATCATGCTTCCCTCTTATCTTTTTAATTTAATCTGTATGGTTTGCCCTTTCTTATATTTGACGTACGGCGGGATGCTCTGCGAAACCACACGCCCCACGCCTTCCAATTTCACTTTCAATCCCCGGCTCTCCAACATATACACGGCGTCTTTCGCCCCCATGCCTTTCACGTCCGGTACGATTTCCATCGGCGTATTGTCACCGCGCAACGTCACGGCATTCCCGCTGTTCACCGCTTTCCCCCAAACGCTCTTTCCACCTTTGTCCGTGCTCCAGTCTTGTTTAAAAGGAATATCCAGTTCTTTCAGTACTGCCCGCGTGGCATTCAAGTCACCGTCCAACACATCCGGGACGAAGACGGAAGCCGAATCTGATGCTTCCGACACATCGCGATATACCCCTTTCGCCATGACGCTTTGGGCAATCTCGCTGAACACCGGACCGCAATGCCCCCCTCCCGAAGCAGGCAGGCCAGACTTTTGTATCGCGACGATGCAACTGTATTTCGGCCGGTCTGAAGGATAATAGCCGCAGAAACTGATAAGATATTTCATCCGGCCTCCATGATAGCCGCCCTTGCCTTGGGCCACTTGTGCCGTACCGGTTTTCCCCGACACCTTGAAATCCTTGCATCCGGCTTTCTTGCCCAGTCCCTTACTTACTACCATTTCCAGTATTTCCTGAATGTCGTTCAGGGTCTTCGGAGAGCATATCCGCTCTTTGATGACTTCCACCGGGAATTCGCGCACGATTTCGCCATTCTTCCGGACGGCTTTTACAAAACGCGGACGTACCATCTTTCCTCCGTTGGCTATGGCATTATAGAAAGTCAATGTGGCTATCGGCGGTATCTGGGTCTCATACCCGATGCTCATCCACGGCAAGGCAGTCTTCGACCAATTGCTACCGTCTTTCTTCGGGCGGCGTACCCGCGGCTCTCCGCTTCCCATCAAAGGTATATTCAGGGGAATGCCCACTCCTTCACGATACAGCCCATCCACGAATTTTTCCGGATGGTCTTTATAGTTGTCGTCTATCAAGCGGCTGACTCCGATGTTGGAAGAATACATCAGCACTTCGGGCACGCTGATTCTTCCGTAACCGCCACGCCGCCAGTTGTGATCCTTCATCACTCGTCCGTGCATCTCCCACTGCCCGTTGCCGGTGTCTACGAAATCATTCTTCGAAATCTTTCCGTCCTCCAGCGCCACCATGATGGAAGCGGTCTTAAAAGTAGAACCGGGTTCCATTAAATCGGACACGGCATTGTTCTTCACCTCGCGATACTCGCCGTCTGCACATTTCGTCATGTTCACAATGGCCTTCACATCTCCCGTGGCCACCTCCATCAGCACCACCACGCCCACGTCGCCATTGATGTTTTTCAACTGTTTCAACAGGGCCTTTTCCGCCGCATCCTGCATGGACACGTCGATGGTCGTCTCAATATCATTGCCGTCCACCGGAGGGGCGTCCACCAAACTCAACCACTTATTACGCACTTTGGCACGATGGGATACACCTTCCTTACCCCTCAAAATGGAGTCGTAGGAAAGCTCCAGTCCGTAACGCGCCGAATCCTTACTGGCATACAGAGCCCCCAACGTACGCGTGGCCAACGAACCGTATGGTTTCTTTCGTTGATTGAATTCCTCAGCATAGAATCCGCCCTTGAAAGGAGACTCTCGGAACAACGGTAATTTCTTGCATTCCTTATACTGGATGTAAGAAATTCGCCGACCGTATATCTGCCAGTTCCTCCGCCTCAACTTTTTCCCCTTTTTCAGCCGTTTCTTGAAATATCCGGCGGTTTTATCGGGAAAGATCTTACTCAACCCCTGGGAAATGGAATCCAGATCGGCTATCAACACACTGTCTCTCCAAGCCTGCAGTTCCTTGGCCGTTTCCGGATTCTTATCCGACGCGACATAATCCATATAAATCTTATATTCCGGCAAGGAACTGGCCATAATCTGTCCGTCTGCCGAAAGGATGTTTCCACGCTTGGCGGGAATGGGCACATTCTCTTTCACCAGCTTACGGCTCACCTGTGTCCAATACTCGCTCTCCACGAACATCAGGTAGGCCGCATTGCCCAATATATATAAACCGCCCAAGCTCATCAGTACGATGACCACGAAGAAACGGGGCATTATCTTTTTATTGTCGAAGTTCATTCTTCTTCCTCGTTTTGGGATTTAATCAAAAAAGGAGGTTCTTTCGGACTTTGCAGCACGCTGTCCGGAGTCTGTCTCAAACTTTTTTCTATCTGGCTTTGCCGTGTCTTTACGGTCAACTCGCTGGAACGGGTCAGCGCACGGTATCTCACCTCCGTCAGTTCCGTCTTCAACTTTTCAATCTCAATCATCTCCTGCTCTGCGGAATAACGGTTCGTGATATAAATGATGGCAAAAAACGTACAGAGTAAAATCAATCCCATCTGACGACGTAACCACCCGGCCGTAAGGATGTCCCCACCCAATATCTCGCGTAAAGACACGTTAGGACGCTGGTCCACCCCCTCACTCTCCGTGAAAGCCTTGATAGGAGACAGTTCGCCCGACTCGGCCTTTTCCTCATCGCCCGGCATCACACCATCCTCGTCGGACATGTCCCCGCCCGACACGGCCTCCTCCGCCCCGGGACTTCCGGCTGCCTCTTCCGTAGGCACCCCCACGGGTTCCACGTCCGTTTTTTCTTCCAAATCCAGTTTTTCCTTCATCCTTTATTTCTTTTCCGCGATTCTCAACTTGGCACTGCGGCTACGGGGGTTCGCACGCTGCTCCTCTTCTCCCGGCACTATCACTTTATTGTGGACAGCCCTGAGCGGACAATCCACATTGCCATAGAAATCCTGTATCCGCTTGCCCTCCACATTTCCGGTTTTGACTAAATTCTTCACCATCCGATCCTCCAAAGAATGATAGGTCAACACCACCAAGCGACCTCCCGGCCGGAGCAATTCGACCGCAGCCGTCAGCATCTCCTTCAAGGCGTCCATCTCCTGGTTCACTTCTATACGCAAAGCCTGGAACACCTTAGCCAATTCTTTCTTCTCCCGGTCACGCTCAAACAAAGGCTTTACCACCTCCATGAACTCTTCCGTCGTCTCGATCCTCCGGTGCATACGGGCTTTCACCACCCATGAGGCCAGCTTACGGGCATTCTTCAATTCACCGTACAGATAAAAAATGTCGGCCAGCCGCTCTTCCGCGTAATCATTCAACACATCCGCCGCAGTCAGCCGCGCCCGCTGGTTCATCCGCATGTCCAGTTTCCCGTCGAAACGAAACGAGAACCCCCGTTCCGCATCATCGAAATGGTGGCTCGACACGCCCAAATCAGCCAGCAAACCGTCCAACTGTTCCACACCGTAATAACGCATCCAGTTCTTCAGATACCGGAAATTGCTCCGGACAAATGTGAAACGTCCGTCAGCAACGATATTCGCCTCGGCATCCGCATCCTGGTCAAAACCATACAAATGACCGGCCGCATCCAGTCGGGACACAATCGCCCGGCTATGCCCTCCGCCCCCAAAGGTGACATCGGCATATATCCCGGCAGGATTGACCACCAGACCGTCTACACATTCTTTCAACAAGACAGGGACGTGATAAACTGCTTCTTCCATCAATATTTTACATTACGCGAGGTCAAAGGTACGAATTTTCAGAGATACATACACCTTATTATAATAAAATATTTATCGACATGATGTTAATAAGTCTACGAAGGGAGAACGCGAGGCATTTGCAAGAAAAAGAGCGATTTATTTCCCGGCAGAAATAGTTTTTACTATCTTTGCCCGCAGTTAGACTGAAACCTTATGAAAAAACTCCTGTTATTGGTGATTCTGATAGGAATGACCGCATTTCATGCCCAAGGGAAAATCCGCGAAAAACGTTCGATTGTGCGATTGGAAACCACAATGGGTAACATCCGCATCGCGCTGAACGACGAAACACCGGTCCACCGGGATAATTTCCTCAAATTAGTTTCAGAAGGATTCTACGACGGAACGCTCTTCCACCGCGTCGTGAAAGACTTCGTCATTCAGGCAGGCGACCCGGATTCCAAACAGGCTCCGGGCGGAAAGATATTGGGAGAAGGAGGGCCGGGATATATGTTGGCCCCCGAAATAGACCTGCCTTTCCAATACCATAAGAGAGGAGCGGTGGCCATGGCGCGCGAAGATGACGCAAACAACCCGGACCGTCTGAGCAACGGGTCGCAATTCTACATCGTGTGGGGAAAGAAGTACCGCCCCCGGGAACTGGCCTTTGCCTGGGCGGGATTACGAGGTGGCCTATATGGTGATTTTGAAACCAACAGGGAAATGGAGCAAGAATACCTCACCACCGGGGGCACACCCGGGTTAGACGGAGGATACACCGTATTCGGAGAGGTCATCGAAGGGCTCGATGTAGTGGAAAACATCCAATCCACCGCAACAGATTCCCACGACCGACCGCAAACCGACATCGTAATCCTGCATGCCGTGGTAGAACAAAAATCGAAGAAGGCCGGAGCAACGGGCAAAAGGCGGTATTCGCCCGGATTATATTAAAAACATCCGATTTCATCGGTGTTTTCTTTTCTCTCCGCCCGCCTGCGCATGACGGGAAATAATGGTAAAACTACTCTTTATACCGTTTTTTGCGATTTAACCAACCTTTTTCATTACCTTTGCCTTGGTTTTAATTTAAGACTTGTATATTCATGAAGAAAATCTTATTCGGACTTTCTCTTTTTGCCGCTTTTTCGTTAAGCTCTTGCATACAAAACGAACCAGCTAACTCTGAGTGTGACATAGAAGAGGCTTATGTTCTCGCTTCAGACGAAGAGGCTTTGTTCTTCACCCCGAATGATGCCGTGAAGGACGTGGCGTCGTCCGACACGTCCATCGTGTTTTATCTGCGCGAAGACTTTACAGATTCCACACAGTTGCAAGCGCTGAAAATAAACTTCAAACTCACTCCGGGTGCCTCCATCACACCTGAAAACGGTAGTGTGCAAGACTTCACGCATGGCAGTGTACATTACAGGGTCACGTCCGAAGACCGTCAATGGCACCGGGATTATCACGTAAAGTTCGCACTCATACAGCCCATAGAGACCGACCTTTCTTTCGAGAACATCAGGATGGAAGCCAATGGACGTTATTATGAGTGGTTCGAAAAATCGGCACACGGCAACGACATTTCCCAATGGGCAACCGGCAACCCGGGTTACGCCATCAGCCGTTCGTCCGCCCAACCCGACGAGTTCCCTACGATACCGTGGACGCAGGATGCCGTAAGCGGACAGTCCGTCAAGCTCGAAACGTGCGACACCGGTCTTTTCGGTGCCATGGTCAATATGCGCATCGCGGCGGGCAACTTGTTTATCGGGACGTTCGACGTGGCTAACGCTCTGAAAGACGCCATGGCCGCTACACGCTTCGGACTGCCGTTCAACAAGAAACCGTTGCGTTTTGAAGGATATTATAAATTCAAGCCGGGCGAAAAATTCCAAAATAGAAAAGGAACCATCATCGAAGATCGTATCGACGAACCGGACTTATATGCCGTATTATATAAAAATACGGACGAACACGGACAGCCCGTTACCTTGAAAGGCGACGACGTGTTGACCCACCCCAACATCGTGGCTTTGGCACGCATCCAAAATCCGGTACACGATTTCAATACTTGGACCCGCTTCGACATCCCCTTTGAATATAGCGGCAACGTAGACGAAAAACTATTGAAAGCTTACGGTTACAATCTGGCAGTCGTCTTCACGTCCAGCATCGAAGGAGCCAGTTTCTGCGGTGCCATTGGAAGCACGCTGCTGGTAGATGAAGTGAAAGTGGTTTGTGAAGAATAACCCATAATAAAAAAGAGAACATGAAACATCTGAAATATATCCTAATCCTTGCCCTGTCATCGGCCATGGGCACGTTACAGGCACAAGACCTCAAAGAACTGATGAAGGAAAACCGCGAGAACCGGGAAGCCAACTATGCGAAATGGGGACCGACATCCGACCACAACGGTATGGGCTATGTCGTCAGAGCCGGATTCGTGCTGGGCGGAACGACTCCTCTTCCTCTTCCCAAGGAAATCCGTAAAATCAACGAATTCGCTCCGAAAGGCGGTTTCAGTTTAGGAATAGACGGATATAAGTATTTCAATACGAAATGGGGACTTTCCGCCGGACTTCGTTTTTTCATGCAAGGCATGCGCACGGGGGCAGAGGTGAAAAACTACAACATGGCCATCGTGATGGGCGAAGACGTGGTAGAAGGACGTTTCACGGGTACGGACATTACCGAGACCCGCATGACGGGCTTTACGATTCCCGTAACGGCCACCTACCGTGTAGGAGCCAGATGGACATTCAATCTCGGCCCATACGTCAGCTATTGGATCTACCGTGACTTCGACGGCGAAGTCTTCGACGGCTACCTGCGCGAAGGTTCACCCGTGGGGCAAAAGATAACCATCGGCGCCGACAATCCGGCTTCTTACGACTTCAGCGACAACATGCGCCATTTTTCTTGGGGGATGGAATTCTGCGCAGACTTCCGCATAAAGAAGCATCTTAACGTCTTCGGCCTGTTGGACTGGGGTATGAACGATGTGTTCAAAAGCGACTTTGAAACCGTCACGTTCTCACTCTTCCCACTCTATGCCACTTTCGGAATGGCTTATTACTATTAATACATAAAAATATTATCAATCATAAAATTTCAAAGTTATGAAGAAATTACTACTCGCAACACTCACCGCCTGCGGCGTATGGCTTGGTGCACAAGCCCAAAACACGACACATGATTATACGGACGACTTGGTAGTTTCCGTGGACAACTTCTCCACTCCTCCCATGCCGACCACTGTCTCCATAGAGTTTCCGGAAGAAGGGCTTATCAACATCGAGCTGAAAAACTTCACATTGGAGATGGAAGGCGCAGACCCCATCCCCGTAGGCAACATACATGTCAGCGAAGTCCCGGTCACGCCACAAGGCGACTACAACGTTTTCGACCTGAAACAGAAAACGGCTACTTTCAGCGACGGCGACCCCGGCACCCTTTGGATGTGGTCACTCTTGTTTCCGAATGGGCTTCCCATTGACATCTCCGGAAAAATATCCGACACCAAGCTCTACTGCACGCTCGACCTCACTTTCGGTACTCAAATCATCCACGTAACTTTCGGTAAGGACGATTTCGAGTCTTCCATCCATTCCACATGGGTCGGAAAGCAAACAGAGACCACAAACGTCTATACCCTGCAAGGCATGCGGGTAAAGAGCAACGTAGCCAAGACCCATGCCTTAGACGGATTGCAGAAAGGCATTTATATTGTAGACGGCAAGAAAGTTATCAAAGAATAAAGCAACGGGCTGCGATTCCCCAAAAAAAGAAGACAAATGCCGATGGAGTGCGCTCCATCGGCATTTGTCGTATAAATAACTGAATACAAGCCATTTCCCCACCGCCACAATCTTCCGTACAGATCTGCGGAGAACGAAAAATCAATCTGCTTAGAATGATTTTTCAATCTCCTGAGATCAATTTTCAAATCTCCTGAGATTGATTCGCCCCCTTCAGCCAATGGCATCCGGCTTTTCGTTATATTGACAAAACCCCGTCCCTCTCCTTCTTTTCATCCTCCTCCCCATCCCTCGTTCTGCAAAAACGGTACTACCGTACTTTTACTGAAAATACTACCGTAAATACCGAAAATTCTACCGAAATAGGAAACGATTTTTCACTCCTCTGCCTACTTTTGTATTGGCCAAACAAACTAAAACCGGTTATTTACGAACTACAAAAAAGAAAGAATGAAAAGATGAAGAAGCTTTTTACTTTGTTATTAATGGGAAGCATGAGTGCAGCGAACCTGTTACAAGCACAGGTTCTACCCAACTTCGGCTTTGATTCCTGGAAAGGAAAGGGAAACTGCGGTATCACCTATCTTACTGCAACAACAGCATCATCAAACCAACAAAACCGACCGGGAGACGAACCTGCCGGTTGGAGCGGAAGCAACATCAATCAAGTCATGAACATCACCGCCCTTTGCACACAAGGCACGGATGAAGGGAATTACACAAAACTCAAAAACTACAATGCATTCGGCCAAATCGTTCCCGCCTACCTCACTTTAGGAAGCCCATGGGTTTTTGCCTATGGAAGCGGTTTTGATATGATGAATTATGCAAAATTTGGCGATGGCGGCTCGTGCGGTGGCATCGAGTTTGCATATAAACCGGATGCACTGAAGTTCAAATACAAACATCCCAGCACGACAGAAGAAACGGCTCATGCCATAGCTTATTTATGGAAAGGCACATTTACTTCCAACGTACCCTCTGCTTGCGACAAGAATGGTACAATAACGAATTACACTCAACTGGACGACGTAGACCGTGTAGTATTAGGAAAACAAACCGACGGCATCAACACCAAAGGCGAACTCATAGCTTCTTTAGATTATGAAATAACAGAAACAACCACCACTTGGCAAGAAGTTACAATTCCGTTAAACTATCAGTCGAATTCAGTCCCCGAGAAATTAAATGTCATCTTCTCCGCAGGAGACTATTGGACAAGAGCAAACTTAAAAGGAAACAGCGAATTGCATATTGACGATGTACAGTTTGTCTACTACTCCGAATTGGCATCCCTCACTTTCAACGGCAACGACATTTTCAAAGCAGGAGAAGCTGCATACGACCTTTCCGATACAAAATACGATGCTGACAAACTGGCTTATACCGCCAACGGCAAGGGCGCTATCGTAGAAACAAGTTATGATGAAGCAAGCGCATTGCTGACACTGACCGTAAAAGGAAATGACTGGAGCGAAACTAATCTCAACCAACACGTTTACACCATCCAGTTTGCAAAAGAGGTTGCCGAAACACAGCAATACAGCAACACCCTTCTCGTCAACGCATTTGGTACACCCACCGAACCGACCCTAAACACCATCAACCTCATCCGATACAAGGACGGTTCTTATTCTTTTGAATTAAAACAGTTTGCATTCGGAGGGATGTCCATGGGCGACATTGTCATCAACAAATTGGATGTCCTTACGGAAAACGATATAACTACATACTCCAAAGCAAATGAAATGGTTTACATCGAAGGTCTGGGTACAGAGGTTCCTGTAAACTTGAAAGCAACAGTAAGCAAGGGAAACATGACCGCAACTATAAACATACCTCTGGGAGAGGAAATGGAAGTTAATGTTTCCTTTGCCCCTTGTTTGGTAATAGACAACACACAAAACGCGATTGTGGAAACGGACGGCCTACATAACGTAACATTCAATCGCACATTCCCCATCGGATGGAGTTCCATCTGCCTGCCCTATGCCACGACCACAGAGAATCTCGGAGCCGTACAAGTTCAGGCATTCACAGGTTGTGACCAAAACACGTTGACTTTCCAAAAGGTAGGAAACGGTGAATTAGCCGCGCACACACCTTATTTAATATATTTCGAGAATGCCACAACCAAAAGCGATACACCTTGGTTCTGTATAGACGGTATCAGCGCAGGCAACCCCGTTTCCGTAACCCACGGCAACGTAACCTTCACCGGCAACTATGAAGCAGGCAGGAACATGGAAGGCCTTTACGGCGTGGCCGAGAAGGACGGTGCGCAATACATCATGCGTGGCGGAGCGAACAGTACACTGGGCAGCACAGGAGCCTATTTCACCGTAAGCGGCTCTGAAGTGAATACCCTGCGCATCCGCCTTGAGGGAACCGGAACCGGCATCTCAGACGTGGAAGCCGGGAAAGGCGGCCAAACCTTCGACGTCTATAGCCTGAACGGCATCAAGGTGCGCAGCCAAGCCGCCACAACCGACGGCCTGCCCAAAGGCATCTACCTCATCAACGGGAAAAAACATATTGTAAAATAAGAAAAAGGACAAACAACATGAAAAAAGCTTTTTATACCACACCCGCCACAAACGTCATGGAAGTGGAAACCACCGGGAACATCTTACAAAGTTCCGACCGCTTGGGCACGGGCGACCGCAACAACGTGGGAATGCAAGATGACATCTTCAACGGAGAATTCCGTAGCAACCAGAATATCTGGGACTTCTAAACCTCAACGAACGCTTATATAGCCAAGCCGCATCCTTTCCATCCCGTGGAAAAAGATGCGGCTTTTTACCTCTTCCTTAAGAGACTGTTATTCCCTCGGACGACCTGTCAGCCTCGATATACGGACTTCCTCTTCAAATAGTCATCCAGACTTACGCCTTCCATACGTTCAAAACAGCTTCGGGCTGTTTTGGAGGACCCGAAGCCTACGACTACACAGTCGTTCACCGAACGAATCGTACCTTCGGCCACACCGCGCTTCAACGCACTGATACGGTAAGAATTAATGTAATCGTGGCAATTATTGTAACCTTGACTTCGGAGGCACTGCAATAACAAATGGCGGTTGATTCCCGTGGCCTCGCACAGGCGGTCGCGCCCGAATGTGTTGTCTTGCCACTCACGGTCGTGCTGCATAAAGAATTCCACCCGCTCGAAACGACGCCGGTTGGCTTCGTTGAAGTCCTCCTTTTCGGCCTGCACGATGACCTCCTCCGTGGGGGCTTCGTCCACTTCCACAATCTCCGGCTTAGGCAAATGGATGGCCATGGTCTCCAACGTCCGATAGAACAAATACATGTTCAGGAGACAGAACAAATAGAAATAGACCAATAACAACATGGCATTGAACACTGCCGTCACTACTATATAGAACACCATATTCAGCCCCATGGCGGTTACGTAACCCTTCAAATAACGGGGTATCTCGGCATTCTTGACCAACAAGCGGGGCAGACGAAGTATATTGGCCACATAATAGACAGACAATCCCAAACCGGCCAGACGGAACAACATGTCCGGCCCCCACCAGCAGTCTGCCAGTTCGGAATAGGTATGAACAATTACCGGACGGTTCCCCAAAAGCAGACTGACGACATACAATATAATAAGGAATATGGCCGGCGAAGCATAACGCCACATTCGTCCCCACTGCAAATATCCCGGCATAGGAATACTCAGAGGATAAATACCTTGCAGGAAACAAGTGCCCACCAAAGCTAAAAGCATGAAAGGATGAAGCAAACCGATATTTTCAAACCTGAGCAGATAACTGAATGGTATGGCTACACAGCACAGAGCACCGAATATACCCATAATCCACGCCAAGGAGAGATATTGTACTTTATATCGGGAATACAACGACAAGACGGAGGCCATCATCAAATGAATGGTGGCGATAACAACAATGGTGATAAGAATAAATGTCTGCATACCAGGCAAAGTTAATAAAAAACAAGGATTCAGGCAAAGACTTCTTTCAATACGTCCAAAGATTTCAGTTCGGGAAATTCCGGGACATGCAACCGGTAATAATCATTCAACACCTCGATATAGCGCTCCCGTTCCCTGCGGTTCATCGCAAAAAAACGCATGGAGTCGTAATTCATCCGCATAAAAATCGGAATGGCCGCCGCTTCTTTGGGTTCCAGATAGGCATGATGGAAAGGACGGGAAGGGACAAAACAGGCATTCATCATGTCGAAATAATCCCCTTCATGCCAGGCCTCCACATTGGGATAAAAGCCGAGAAAACGCGTCAACCGCGTGATGAAAACCAAATGGAAGTTGGAAAAAGCCCGCTCGCTGGCATCCAGCCATTGCAAAGAATAAAGTATATAGGAAAAGAGCGGGCCGCCTCCCGCCTCGTGTTTCAACACCCGGCACAGGAATTCGGCCAGGAACAAAGCAATGGAAGACTTATACGGGTCGTACGGCAGCGACTGGTAAGTATAATCGAACCGCACATCCCGTATGCGTTGCAAAGCCGACTTCTGCCGGTAGTCGAAATCTATTTCCAGAATGGAAAGCGGCCGAAAGAATACACCTTTAAGGGTTGCCTTACGTGATTTCGGCAACTTTACCATAAAAGACACCGTCCCGCGCGTGGCCGTATAAATATCCACAATCAAAGAATTGTCGTTGTATTTTAGCGTACGCAACACCACGCCTTGCGTTTTTTCCTGCATAAATCTCTATTTTTAGGGACTAAAATTAGGAAAAACAGCCGAAATACGGGAAAAAATCACCAAAAACACATTTTTTTGAAAGATTTTCCTCGTTTTATTTTGTCGGTTCAAAGAAAAGCCATACCTTTGCATCGCAAATGAGAACGGTGGTCTGCAAATGACCTGAAAACGGTTTCAGAAAGCAAAAGAGCGAAAGCTCAAATCGCGTTGGTCCCTTCGTCTATCGGTTAGGACGAGAGATTTTCATTCTCTAAAGAGGAGTTCGACTCTCCTAGGGACTACTAAGTTGAACGAATTATTTAAACGTAAAGATGGCAAACCATAAATCATCAGTAAAAAGAATACGTCAGGAGGAAAAAAGAAGACTCCACAACAGATATTACGCGAAGACCATGCGTAATGCTGTACGTAAGCTTCGCGCTACGACAGATAAGGCTGAGGCTACAGCGATGTATCCCAGTGTACAAAAGATGTTAGACAAATTGGCTAAGGTAAACATTATCCATAAGAACAAAGCTGCCAATCTGAAATCTAAATTGGCCGTTTATATCAACAAGTTGGGATAATAGATAATAATCATATATAGAAAAGAGTTGGAGTTTCTTCAACTCTTTTTTTGTATCCGTACGCATCAGGCAAGCCGCCCCTAAGAAACCGACGGCATATTGATGAACACTAAATATTCCCCCTCCCCACGTATTACGAACTCTTCACCGGTCGCCTCGTTCAATGTCCCTTGCCACCAGTTGGTAAAATCGCGCAAAGGATAGGCCAAACCTTCCCCACGTAAGCCTTGCGTACCGAAAGCAAAAATCGAAACCTGTACTCCCTTACGACAGAAAAAACGGCAATCCCCTTTCATCGGTACGAAAAAGCCGTAATCTGTATACATACGTACTTCTGCCCCCATCCGCATATATTCCATCAACAGACTGATGTTCCCCAGAGTATGGTCTTCCCTGCGCCCCGTGGCACCGACGATGGCAATCCGGCGAAATCCCTTTTCCATCAGATAGTTCACAGCCTTAGTCTGGTCGTTTGTCTCTTGGTCCGGATTATACCGGATAATGGACGCATATCTTTTCTGATTTTCCACGCTCAACGAATCCCCGTCCCCCACAATCCGATCCGGCACGCGTCCCGATGCCAAATAACGGTCGGCCGCTCCGTCACAACATACCGTAAAAGAAGCTGTATCCAGCATCCTCAAAGGCAAAGCCGACACAGGAAACTCCCCGTTCCCCACAACTACCGCTTCCGGCACGAAATCCCAATCGACCCGTCTCATTTCTCTTCTTCCATCATTCGTATCCATTTCTTATATCCTCCGATAGCAATTAGGGCATAAAGGCCATACAGCCCTGCCGTAAAATAAAGTTCCTTATAGACATACAATCCGCAGCAAACCACATCGACTACAATCCACACCAACCACTGCTCTACGTATTTACGGGCCAACATCCACATTCCCACGATACTCAAAGCCGTCGTAAAACTGTCCGACCAAGGCACGTCACTATTGGTAAACTCTGTCAAGACCCAGGCAATCAATACCAAAGTGACCACAAAGACCGAGCACAAAGGCACATAAATCCGGGGAGGAGTATGGGTTATCGACAGAGCAGAAGCAGCGTCCTCCTTTCCGCCCCGTCCGTAATTCCAGCTCAACCATCCGTATGCTGCCGCCAACAGATAGTAAATATTGATAGCAAAATCCGCATACAATCCCGCTTCATAATACACGAAAATATAGATGGCGGGCATGACTATGCCTACTATCCATAAATAAATACTGGCTTTATACTCCAGCCAAAGATAAATCAGACCGACGCAAGTACCGGCTATCTCCAGATAATTATCCATCACCTCTTTTTCTCATTATTAAAAAACCGACATCATGCCCCGGCAACTTCTTTAAACGGCAAAATTACACTTTTCGACCGACGCAAGCAAACATCCTCGTCTAAACCCGACAAACCTATAGGATTTTCACGGTTACATAAAGGGCAAAACCCTCCTTTTTCCTTTCCCCTTTCAAAGTTTTTGCGTATATTTGTGCGTTAAATATGAACGAATTAAAACTATGTCAGAAGAAGAAATAAAAGGCACAAATTATTCGGCCAGCAGCATTCAGGTGCTGGAAGGACTGGAAGCCGTACGCAAACGTCCGGCGATGTATATCGGAGACATCAGCGAGAAAGGTTTGCACCACTTGGTTTATGAAACCGTGGATAACTCCATCGACGAAGCACTTGCCGGCTATTGTACTCACATAGAAGTCACTATCAATGAAGACAACTCCATCACCGTACAAGACAACGGCCGCGGTATTCCGGTAGACATGCATGAAAAAGAGCACAAGTCCGCACTGGAAGTCGTCATGACCGTACTTCATGCGGGCGGCAAGTTCGACAAGGGCTCCTATAAGGTGTCCGGAGGTCTTCATGGTGTCGGTGTGTCTTGCGTAAACGCCCTTTCTACCCACATGCTTTCGCAAGTCTTCCGGGAAGGTAAGATCTACCAGCAAGAATACGAATGCGGTAAGCCGCTCTATCCGGTCAAGGTCGTAGGCGAAACCGAACTTCGAGGCACACGCCAACAGTTCTGGCCGGACGGCAGCATCTTCATTACTACGACTTACAAATATGAGATTCTGGCTAACCGTATGCGCGAACTGGCATTCCTGAATGCCGGTATCACAATTACCCTGACCGACATGCGCGAGAAGGACGAGAACGGTGTGCCGCGCAGCGAGACATTCCATAGCAAGGACGGTCTGAAAGAATTCGTGCGCTACATTGATTCCAGCCGTATCCACCTGTTCAACGACGTGATATACCTGAACACGGAAAAGCAAGGGGTTCCTATCGAAGTAGCCATCATGTACAACAACGGTTATACGGAAAACATCCATTCTTACGTCAACAACATCAATACCATAGAAGGCGGTACGCACTTGGCCGGTTTCCGCACGGCACTGACCCGTACGCTGAAGAAATACGCTGAAGACGAATACGCCAAGGAATTGGAAAAGCTGGAGAAGAACAAGGTAGAAATCTCCGGCGAGGACTTCCGCGAGGGGCTCACCGCCGTCATTTCCATCAAAGTAGCCGAACCGCAGTTTGAAGGACAGACCAAAACCAAATTGGGTAACAGCGAAGTAGCCGGCGCCGTACAGCAAGCCGTAGGCGAAGCCTTAAGCTATTATTTGGAGGAGCATCCGAAAGAAGCCAAACTGATTGTGGACAAAGTCATCCTGGCTGCGACAGCACGTGTGGCTGCCCGCAAGGCTCGTGAAAGCGTACAGCGCAAGAGTCCGATGTCGGGCGGTGGCATGCCGGGTAAACTGGCCGACTGTTCGGACAAGGATGCAGCCAACTGCGAATTGTTCATCGTCGAGGGTGATTCGGCCGGCGGCTCTGCCAAACAAGGGCGCAGCCGTCAATATCAGGCCATCCTCCCCATCCGCGGTAAGATATTCAACGTGGAGCGCGTCATGTGGCACAAAGCCTTTGAACATGAGGAAGTGAACAACATCATACAAGCTTTGGGCGTACGTTTCGGTTTAGGCGAAGACAGCAAGGAAGCCAATTATGAAAAGCTACGCTATTACAAAGTAATCATCATGACCGATGCCGATGTCGATGGTTCCCACATCGACACACTGCTGATGACGCTTTTCTACCGCTACATGCCCGAACTCATCCAGAAGGGTCACTTGTATATCGCTACTCCTCCGCTTTACCGTTGCAAGAAGGGTAAAATCGAAGAGTATTGCTACACGGAAGCCGACCGCCTGCGCTTCATGCAACAATATAACAACGGTTCCGAACAAGGTATGACGACCCAACGTTACAAAGGTTTGGGAGAAATGAACCCGGAACAGTTGTGGGAAACCACCATGAACCCGGAAACCCGCCTGTTGAAGCAAGTCACCATCGAAGACGCAGCCGGAGCCGATTATGTATTCTCCATGCTGATGGGAGAAGATGTCGGACCACGCCGTGAGTTCATCGAACAGAACGCTACTTATGCGAATATCGACGCATAAGCAGCCTACTATCTTCATTTAACTATTAAGCCGCTTTAGCTCATCGTTCGAAGCTAAAGCGGCTTAATAGTCAGAGGTAAGCCTTCATACCTCTCATAAGAAAACAGGCCTTTTTTCCTGCCATCAATAGGCAGCTTCCAATACGGTGGTATAGATACTTCTCAGAACGAGGTCATCTTCTTCAGAATAGTCCGTAAAGTTCTCTATCACATTGACACGGTTTCCATAGAAAACGGTTGTGGCTGTGGCTCCGTCGGCCATCTCACCCTCATCATAGGCATACAATGTACCATTGGCCTTGTCTGCCCATTTCCAATAGGAAAGTTCCATCGAACCGTCACGGTAGAACTGCAAGTAAGTACCTGCCTGTGAGAAAAGCACACGTACCATTGCATCACCTCCTATATCAAAAATACCGTCTTCCGCCCAATCTATACCGTAACGGTTCACATACGTAGTCACATCATCGGCATCCACACGGTAAATGGCATCATATATGGCTATGCGCTCCATATAATACTGTGCGCGTTCCTCCACAGCAGTCCACATGCGACAGAGATTGCCGGAATTTCCTGTCAGGTCATCGTCTACATTCGCAGCCTTCCGGACGGGTACATCCGTCACCGTACCATCACTGCCTATCAGCTTGAAGGCCGATATATTGCCGTTTCCGTCACGCCCGTCTATCACCAACGTGCCGAATCCCTCCAGGCTGTATTCATTGTCACTGATTTGTTCAAAACTTCCAGCTACCAATATCGAATTATCGAAATTGCGCTTGAACACCGGACGGCGGTTGAACAAACCGGCCACCTTTGTAGTCCTACGCGCCACGGCCTTCACGCTATAAGGATAAGACGAAGCCTTCATCGCCACATACTGCCCGCCAGCCGTCAGTTCAATAGAACTGTAAGGTATTTCGGTCGTATTGACTTCATATTTTCCGCTTACGTCCGCATAACGTCCGGCATCAGGCAAATCAACCGGAGCTGATGTATCATACTCAGGCGCCGACTGAGAAACATCGCCCCCTTCTTCGCCATCACCTCCGGATGCTCCCGGACGTAAGAAAACATCCTCATATCCGTCCTCATCCACAGCAACCATTTTAGAGTTTGAAATCGAAACGATAGTCCAACGCATAACTTCACCATCGGCCGAGACGGTCAACGTTTTAGAAGCTGCATCATAAGTAAACGAGAACGGATAACTCTCGCCATCCTCTACAAGCACGCCACTGCCATTAGCATTGAATGTGATTTCTTCTCCGTACCACAACCATGTCCCTAATAACTCTTTAGGTGCACCAACGTCTCCCTCATCATCATCGTCGCACGACACAAAACTTACTCCCACCATCAAAGCCAAGAGCAATGTCCATAAATAACTTAACTTTTTCATAACTTAATGTTTTTAATTAATAAGTAATCGCTCTCTTCCCAAGAGAGCGACTAACGTATTTAAAACATTATGAATGAATGCCAGACTATGGTGTTAAATCACATGATTTAAAACAGCTTGCTCATTTTGTTGGACAATGCTAAAAGATTTTGCATTGTTCTTTCTTCTTTCTCAAATAATTATGGTATTTTTGCATTATCAGTCGCTCTCTTGGGAAGAGAGCGACTGATATTTTTTTAACTTTCGCAGAACAAGCTTATACTGTCAGACGGTTTACGATTCACATCATCCCTGCATATCGGATTTCATTCCAAGTAGCCCTGTTCTTTCAATTCCTTCACTGCACTTTCCAGTTCCGTGTACCATTCTTCGCCGAAACGGCGTATGAGCGGCTCTTTCAGGAAACGGTAAACCGGAAGATTCAAATGCCCGCCCTTCATCACGGCCATCTTGCATACATCCCAACGATGGTAGTTCAACGCCACACAATCACCAATCTTCTTCAAACGGATGGGATAAAGATGGCAGGACAACGGTTTGTAGAACGAACTCTTCCCTTCGCGGTAAGCTTTCTCCAAAGCACAATAACAATAACCACGCTCGTCATAACACGTGAACACACAATCTTTTCCGTTGACAATGCTGGTGACCAAATCGCCGTCCTCATCCGTATAAACAACCCCTTGCCGGTCGATCACAGCCTGCGCCGAAGCCGACAACCAAGGCCATACCACCGGCAAAGCCTCCTCCAGTTCGGCCACTTCGTCCAATTCCACAGGAGCACCCGCATCTCCCTCTATGCAACACTCCCCCTTGCATGCATCGAGGTCACAACAAAACTTCTCGCTCAGGCAATCGATAGAGATAATGGTATCTTCTATCTGAATCATAGGTATACGGTCGTTCTTCATGACATCCTACCAGTTTATCGGTGTTTCCCCATGTTGCTCCAAATAAGCATTGGCCAAGCTGAAATGCCTGTTCCCGAAAAAACCATGGAAGGCTGACAACGGAGACGGATGAGCCGAAGCCAGTACCAGATGACGACTACGATCGATAAACGCTCCTTTCTTTTGGGCATAAGAACCCCAAAGTATAAAAACCAAATGTTCACGCCCCTCGGCCAGTGCCTTGATGGCCGCATCGGTGAATTCTTCCCATCCCTGCCGCTGATGCGACCCGGCCTGATGGGCACGTACCGTCAGTGTGGCATTGAGCAACAACACACCCTGCTCCGCCCAACGGGTCAGGTTCCCGCTTTGCGGCACCGGTGTCCCCAAATCCGTCTGTATTTCCTTGAATATATTCTGCAAGGACGGCGGAAAGGGGACTCCGTCATTGACGGAAAAACACAAACCATGCGCCTGCCCTGGCCCGTGATAAGGGTCTTGTCCGATAATAACCACCTTCGCTTTGTCATACGGACAGAGGTTGAAAGCATTAAAAATCAACTTTCCCGGAGGATAACAAGTCGTCGTACGATACTCCTGACGAACGAAATTCGTCAACTTCACGAAATAAGGCTTCTCAAATTCCGGAGCCAAATGCTGTTTCCAGCTCGGTTCTATTTGTACATCCATAAACTCTTTCTTTAGAAAGACAAAAATAAAGCTTTTTTTCGGTAATCCGGAGATTTATTCCCATTTTTGAGACCATCGGCACATCAAAGGCTTCTCCACGCCATGATAGAGAAGAAATGCCGACACACAAGAGAGGACAAAAAAGGGCAAGGCCCCCACGCCCCTGACAGCGGAAACCTTGCCCGAAAACTTCTATTCGAAGAGATTAATCTTTTATCAAGTTCTTGCCCGTCATGTCGGCAGGTTGTTCCAGCCCCATGATATGCAGGATGGAAGGTGCTACGTCGGCCAGAATACCATTTTCAACCTTAGCCTCCTTGTTGGCCGTCACATAAATAAACGGAACAGGATTCAATGAATGCGCCGTATTGGGCGTACCATCCGGATTCACGGCATTGTCGGCATTGCCATGGTCGGCAATGATAATCACTTCATAATCGTTCATGGCCTTGGCCGTCTCCACTACTTCTTTCACGCATTCGTCCACGGCCTTCACCGCTTTCTCTATGGCTGTATAAATACCCGTATGGCCGACCATGTCGCCATTGGCAAAGTTCACCACAATGAAGTCATACTTATCTTCCTTGATGGCAGTTACAAGCTTGTCTTTTACCTCGTATGCACTCATCTCCGGCTTCAGGTCGTACGTAGCCACTTTCGGAGACGGAACCAAGATACGGTCTTCACCCTCGAACGGAGTCTCACGCCCGCCGTTGAAGAAGAACGTCACATGGGCATACTTTTCCGTCTCAGCCGTATGCAACTGTTTCAGGCCTTTCTTGCTGAGGTACTCGCCCAACGTATCCTGCACGTTCTCTTTCGGGAAGAGGATATGCACGCCCTTGAAACTGGCATCGTACGGCGTCATGCAATAGTACTGCAAGCCCGGTATCGTCGTCATGCCCTGCTCCGGCATGTCTTGCTGAGTGAGCACTACGGTCAGCTCCTTGGCACGGTCGTTGCGGTAGTTGAAGAAAATCACCACGTCGCCTTCCTTGATAGTTCCGTCGACCGTAGAATTGTTGATAGCCTTCACAAATTCGTCGGTCACGCCTTCGTCGTACGACTCTTGCATGGCAGCCACCATATCCGTTGCCTGCTTGCCCTCGCCTTTCACCAAAAGGTCGTAGGCCTCTTTCACACGCTCCCAACGCTTGTCGCGATCCATGGCGTAGAAACGGCCGATGATGGAAGCGATGACGCAACCCGTCTTTTCGCATTCAACCTGCAACTGTTCAATGAAACCCTTACCGCTTTTCGGGTCGGTGTCGCGGCCGTCCATGAAACAATGCACGTAAGTATGTTCGATGCCATAAGTCTTGGAAATGCCGCACAACGTGAACAGATGGTCCAACGAGGAATGCACACCACCGGTAGAGGTCAATCCCATCAAATGCACGCTCTTGCCGTTCTGCTTGGCATATTCGTAGGCAGAAACGATTTCGGGATTCTTCAAGATGCTGCCGTCGGCACAGGCACGGTTGATTTTCACCAAATCCTGATACACGATACGGCCTGCGCCGATATTGAGGTGACCCACCTCGGAATTCCCCATCTGTCCGTCGGGCAGTCCCACGTTCTCACCCGAAGCCTGCAACTGCGACATCGGATAATTCTGGGCCAAATAGTCCATATACGGTGTCGGAGTGTTGAAGATTACATCACCCTTGCCGTGATTACCCATTCCCCAACCGTCGAGAATCATTAAAAGTGCTTTCTTTGCCATAATTTTATTGTTTAGAATGATCATCCTTTTTTGTTATCCGTGCAAATTTACGAATAGTTTTCGAGAATACTCCCGCCTGCGAAGGAATTTCACACCTTTTATCTCTACGCCCTCCCCATACCTCCTGGTACGATGGGCAAAAAGACAAAACTTTTTCAAGCCCCTGCCATTCGTTTCCACGACGTGCTGAGAATGGAAAATCAATCTCAGCCAAACGAAAAATCAATCGCCTGAGACTGATTTTCCGTTTGGCGCAGAAAAAAATCCGAAATTAAGGAGAAACATAATGCATTCATAAACAATCCATTGCAATCCCTCGGCATTTCAGGTCAGACAGTCATCAAAGCCCTCCAACCGTACCGTTTATTTCAATCCCGCACGACGGCACTGCGCCACCGTCAAGGCAAACCATCCCAAGAACAAAAAACGGACAAAAGGAGAAAACGGGAGCGGAAAAACCATCAGGACAAAAGCCAGTTGTGCATGAAGGAGATGCAGCGTCTGCAAAGGGGTGACGCGGGTTTCCAACAAACGGCTGTAGAACGCGGAAAGGGAGTGCACCGCCTTGCTGCGCAAACAATAACCTTTGAGAGCCGCAAATACGGAAGGACGGGAAGCCGCATACTGTCCGGAACGGACGGAAGAGGACGGCAGAATCATTTCTTTCTTCATCATCGTAAAGTTTTAAAGGTTGAACTTCATGACGCAAAGAAACGATACCGCCGTGTCAATCTACGACACAACACCTACTTTTTTTGTTAAATCTTTGATTTTCTCCTGCAAAAACAGCTTGAATTCGGGCGACTCCAGCACTTCCACATCCTCAAACAGCCCTAACACGAACCGTCCCACGCCCTGAAAACTACACACATCCGTCGACAACAACCAATGATCCGCCCCGTCGGGCTGCAACGAGCGGACGGCCTGCGGGCATTCTTCCTTCAACAGGCTGCACGCCAAACGGCCGAGCCGCAACACGACCCGGCGGCGTTCCTCGCCGCTGAAACGGAACAGGTCGGTGTACACCCTCGCATGCTGTTCTTCGTGGCTCCACAACAAATCCAAAACTTCCACCCTGCCGATACGGCTCACCTTGAACGTCTTGTTCTCGCCGCTTTGCAGTTCGTAACAGCGAATTCCGTCGTGATGGTCCAGAAACAAATAGGGTTCCACCACACGGTCGCTCGTCCGGTTGCTGTGGGCGGAACTGTAATCGTGCAACACCACCTGACGGTGTAGTTTCACGGCTTCGTACAACTGCTGAAGCTTTTCTGCCTGCCCCGGGTCGGCTTCCACCGCATTCAATATCCCGAAATCATAAATACGCTCCAGTTTATGGCGCAAATGACGCACCTGTACATCCGTGCCGGAGGCCATATCGAGCACGTGCCGCAACGTGAGCGCCTCGTCCTCGGTGAAATGGACCAACTGGGTGATTTCCTTAAAGAAAGGCGATGACTTATCAAGACGGTAAACGTTACCCTGCTTGACCACCTCGAAACCGATGTCGCGGAACAGTTCCAGATAACGATACAACGTGCGGCGGCTCATGTCCAGCTTGCGGCACAATTCGTCCAGGGAATATTCACGGTTTTGCGTGAGCAGCACCATCAGCCTCAACTGCCGTTCAAAAATACCCAGTTCCATCGGTCATCGCCCTTTCGTCTCGGCGGGAGCAAAGAGTTCCATCTGTCCGTCTCCCAACAGGTTATAACTCATCCGGTGATAGGGCGTCACGCCATGGCGTCGGATGGCTTCACGGTGCGCCTTGGCCGGATAACCTTTGTTGGAATCCCAACGGTACACGGGATATTCCTCATGCAAGCGAAGCATATAATCGTCGCGGTAAGTCTTGGCCAAAATGGAAGCGGCGGCAATGCTCATATATTTCCCGTCGCCTTTCACTACGGTAGTATGCGGCAAGTCCCGATAAGGCTTGAAGCGGTTTCCGTCCACCAAAAGAGCCTCCGGACGAACAGCCAACTGGTCGAGTGCCCGGTGCATGGCAAGGAACGAAGCGTTGAGGATATTGATTTCGTCGATTTCCTGCGGCGTGACGACACCTACGGCCCATGCCAACGCGTCCCGCTCTATCTGTTCGCGCAACAAATACCGCTTCTTTTCGCTCAACTGTTTGGAGTCGTTGAGCATCTCATTGCGGTAATCTTTCGGCAGGATGACCGCCGCGGCGTACACCGCCCCGGCCAGACAGCCGCGCCCGGCCTCGTCGAGACCGGCCTCTGTCACATCTGGATTCAAATACGGTAATAACATGGTGGCAAAGATACAAAAAGAAAAGAGGCAAAAGCATGCCGGCACAAAAAATCCCATAGAAGTTTGCCCGCCAGTCCATCTTTATTTACCTTTACCTCCTACTAAAGTTACAACAACACATGAAAAAGGCATTTTACTTCTTCGCGGTCTTGCTCCTCCTGTCTTGCCACCACGCGTCCCAAAAAGGACATACGGTTTCCGTCCGCATCGACCCGGACGAAGCAGAAAACTCCATTGCCGCCGACGAGTGGCTGGACACGGCCGGTTGCGCCCTCATCCCCCTGGCCGACACGGAAAAACCGATAACAAACGCCACCCGGCTCAAGACACACAGGGACAAGATATACATTCTGGACGAAGAGACGCATTGCCTGCATGTGTTCCACGCGGACGGGACACTCGACTTCTCCATAGACCGGCGCGGAAAGGCGGGCAACGAGTACTTGTGGCTCTCGGACTTCCATGCCACGGGCAAACGCCTTTACCTGTTGGACCATATCGGGCAAAAGATTCTGGAATGTGACACACTGGGGCGGTTCATCCGGAAGAGGGACATAGACGGCTATTATGCCAACGGCATTTTTGCCACAGACGAAGCCTTATTCCTCGTCAACGAAGGCAGCACGCCCTCCCGGAGGAATACCATCACCTGAACCTGTTGGAAATCATGCGCAAAGGACTCTACCGGCAATACGTGACGGGCATCAACAGGATTTTCGGGAACGGAAAGCTTGTTTTCCTGCAATACCACTACGGTGACGACTGGAACTGGATACGGCAGGAAGTGGTGAAGCATGGGCAGACGTTGGATGTCAACCACACGTATCGCATCGAATTGTGTGAGTTTGCCATGGAAGACGGCTACGTATACGAAATCTGCCCGGCTTTCGACTTCCTCATGCACGTGGAGCATTTCATGCCGCGCATATCCCCCGAACCGCGCTACCGAAAAGAACTGGAAGAAACGGCCGCACGGCTGACGGACGTATCCAATCCCGTACTCGTCCGTTATAAATTCAAACACGCGGAATGAAAAGGGATTTTATCGTCTTTTTCACGAGTTTGAAACAATAAACGGTTACCTTTGCCCTGACTAAAAATCATAAAGATTATGGATACACAGATTTCATTCGGCATTGAAGAAACAACTGACGGATTTTTAGCTTATCAACTGCAAAATCCATCTTGTTATGCTTACGGTTCAACCGAAGAAGAAGCTTACGAAGCACTCTACACCCTGACGCACGAAGAAAGGGAAATGTACACGTGGGAGGAGTGGAACTAAAAAGCGTATCAAACCATCCGTGCCCCGAAGACTTGGCATTGCAACCTGTCCTCGGGGCACGGATGTATAACAAAATAGGGAATCTCAGAACATCTTGGCGACCCGCTCTATCCCTTCCGCCAGCGCGTCCACCTCGGAGCGGGTGTTGTAGAGGGCGAAGGAGGCGCGCACCGTGCCCTCCACGCCCAGGCGGCGCATCAGCGGCTCGGCGCAGTGGTGCCCCGTGCGCACGGCGATGCCCAGGCGGTCGAGCAACGTGCCCATGTCCAGGTGGTGGATACCGCCCACCAGGAAGGAGATGACGGCATCCCGCTCCTCGGCCTCGCCCAATATGCGCATGCCGGGAACCCGGCGCATGCGCTCCAGTGCATAACGGGTCAGTTCCTGCTCGTGCGCATGGATGTTGTCCATGCCCAAGGCGGAAACGTAATCGAGGGCGCGCGCCAGCCCCGTGGTGGCCACGTAGTCGGGCGTGCCGGCCTCGAACTTGAACGGCAGTCCGTTGAAGGTGGTATGCCCGAAAGTGACGTGCCGGATCATCTCGCCGCCTCCCATATAAGGCGGCAGGCGGTCGAGCCACGTCTCTTTGCCATAAAGCACGCCCACGCCCGTGGGGCCGTAAATCTTATGTCCGCTGAAGGCAAAGAAATCCGCATCGAGCGACTGCATGTCTACTGCAAAATGCGGAGTGCTCTGCGCTCCGTCCACCAATACGGGCACGCCGTGGGCATGGGCGATGCCGATCATCCGGCGCACGGGGTTGACCGTGCCCAGCACGTTGCTCACGTGCGTCACGCTGACGATGCGCGTGCGGTCGTTGAAGAGCCGTTCGTATTCGTCCAGCATCAGTTCGCCACGGTCGTTTATCGGAACTACCCGCAACTTGATGCCCTTGCGTGCCTGCAGGAGTTGCCAGCTCACGATGTTGGAGTGGTGCTCCATCTCGCTGAGGATGACTTCGTCGCCTTCGCGCATGAAGGCCTCGCCGAAGCAGGAAGCCACGAGGTTGATGCTCTCCGTCGTGCCGCGCGTGAAGACGATCTCCGATGCGCTGCGGGCATTCAGGAAGCGGCGCACCGTCTCGCGGGCCGCCTCGTGCAGCTCCGTGGCCTGCTGCGAAAGGAAGTGCACGCCCCGGTGCACGTTGGCGTTCACGTTGTAGTATTCGTCCGTCATGGCTTCCACCACGCAGCGGGGCTTCTGCGTCGTGGCCCCGTTGTCCAGATAGACCAACGGACGACCGTAGACCTCGCGTCCCAGGATGGGGAAGTCTTTCCGTATCTCTTGTATGTCGTACATCTTTCTCTTATTTACATAGTTTGCATCCCGAACAACGGCTCAGCTCGCCACGGAAACGCTTCTCCACCAAATGGTGCAGGCGGTCGCGCAAGGCCTCCAAGGAGATGGCGTCGATGACTTCGCCCGCAAAAGCGAACTTGAGCAACATCTGTGCCTCTTCGCGGCTGATGCCGCGCTGCTGCATGTAGAACAGGGCCTGTTCATTAAGCTGTCCCACCGTGGAACCGTGGCTGCACTTCACGTCGTCGGCATAAATCTCCAACATGGGTTGGCTGTACATGCGGGCTTCCTTGGTGGCACAGAGGTTGGCGTTGCGTTCGTTCGAAATCGTATGCTGCGCGCCCTGCCGTACCAGAATCCGTCCGGCAAAGGCGCCTACGGAACGTTCGTCCATCACATATTTATACAACTGGTTGCTGACACAATGCTCGGCACGGTGGTCTATCAGGGTGTTGTTGTCCACGCGCTGCTCCTTGTCGGCTATCACCAAGCCGCAGAGGTTCGACTCGGCTCCTTCGCCGTCCAACACCAAATCGGTACGGTTGCGCGTCTGACCGTTGTGTAACGTAATGTTGTAGAGGTTCACCACGCTGCCGCGCTGCTGCCGCACATACATGTTGCTGAAACGCCGGTTCTTCACGTGTGTCTCCTCCAGTTCATACAACTCCAGACGGGCGTTTTCTGCCGCAAAGACTTCCACCACCTGGGTGGTCAGGAAATTGCGGTCGTCCATCGCATGGTCGCAGAAAAGCAACCGCGCCTGCGCGTTTTCTTCCAATACGACCAATACGCGGCGGTTGGCCATCAGGTCCACGTCGGAACGCAGGATGTTCACCACCTGCAACGTACGTTCCACCACCACGCCACGCGGCACGTAAATGAAGAGTCCGTCTTGCGCCAACATCGTGTTCAGCGCATTAATCGCGTCTTTCTCCGTACGGGCCAGTTTGCCGTAGCAGGCCGACACCCGGTCGGGATAATCCTCGGCCGCCTGCTTCAGGGAGCATACCACCACGCCTTCGGGCAACGCGGCGGCCGGCAGCGACTTCCGGTAAAAAGCGTCGTTCACCACAAAATAAAGCGAAGTGCTCAGGTTCGGCACGTCGCACCGGAAGGCCTCGTAAGGATTGACGGGAAACTCCACCCGGTTCAGGTTCAGCCCGTAGTCCGGCGCAAAGGCCGCCGGCACGTCCGTATATTTATAGCGTTCCACTTTCTGCGTAGGAAAACCCTGGCGGGTGAAATCCTCAAAAGCCTTGTCGCGCAAGGCATTCATCGCCCCTGCACTATGGCTGTCGAGCATTTCCCGGCATCCGGTGAAAATATCTATGTATTGTTGTTCGCTATTCATTGCCTCTCATGTTTTTAAACGGCCGAAGTTTCGGCCTTGATCCAATCGAAACCCTTGTTTTCTATCTCCACGGCCAGTTCCGGACCTCCGCTTTTCACGATGCGTCCGCCGAGCAGCACGTGCACCACATCCGGCTTGAGGTAGTCCAGCAAACGTTGGTAATGGGTGATGACCAAAGCCGAAGTTTCCGGCGTGCGCAATTTGTTGAAACCTTCGGCCACGATGCGCAAGGCATCCACATCCAGTCCGGAATCCGTCTCGTCGAGGATGCTCAACTTGGGTTCGAGCATGGCCATCTGGAATATCTCATTACGCTTCTTCTCCCCGCCGCTGAACCCTTCGTTGACGGAACGGTTGGCCAGCTTGCTGTCCAGTTCCACGACCTTTCGCTTCTCGCGCATCATCTTCAGGAAATCTCCCGCGCTCATCGGTTCCATCCCGTGATACTTGCGCTTGGCATTGATGGCCACACGCATGAAGTTGACCATCGACACACCGGGAATCTCCACCGGCTGTTGGAAGGACAGGAAGAGTCCTTCGTGCGCCCGTTCTTCCGGTTTCATGGCCAACAAGTCCTTGCCGTTGAACGTCACGCTGCCACTCGTCACCTCGTATGCGGGATTTCCCACCAATACATTGCTCAACGTACTCTTTCCGGCTCCGTTCTGCCCCATCAGGGCATGTATTTCCCCCGGATTTACCGTCAGGTTGATACCCTTCAATATCTCTTTGCCATTGATACTGGCATGCAAATCTTTTATCTCTAACATAATGTCTGTCTTTTAAGTTTGTCTATCCTACCGTGCCTTCCAATGACACATTCAGGAGTTTCTGCGCCTCTACGGCAAACTCCATCGGCAGTTTGTTGATTACATCCTTGGCATAACCGTTCACAATCAGTCCCACGGCCTCCTCGGTGGGGATGCCGCGCTGGTTGCAATAGAACAACTGTTCTTCCGAAATCTTCGACGTGGTGGCTTCATGCTCCACGATGGCCGTCTCGTTACGTACGTCCATATAGGGGAAAGTATGCGCGCCGCACTCGCTGCCTAACAACAGAGAGTCGCACGAGCTATAATTGCGTGCCCCGTCGGCTTTCGGCGCCACACGCACCAACCCACGATAGGAATTCTGGCTTTTGCCGGCCGATATTCCTTTACTGATAATCGTACTCTTCGTATCGCGCCCCAAGTGAATCATCTTTGTGCCCGTATCGGCCTGTTGGTAATTGTTGGTCACGGCCACACTGTAGAACTCAGCTTGGGAATGGTCTCCGCTCAAGATGCAACTGGGATATTTCCAGGTAATGGCGGAACCGGTCTCCACCTGCGTCCACGAAAGCTTGCTGTTCGCCCCGCGCAGGTGCCCTCGCTTCGTCACTAAGTTCAGCACGCCGCCGCGCCCTTCGGCATCACCCGGATACCAGTTTTGTACCGTACTGTACTTCACCTCTGCGTTTTCGTTCACCACGATTTCCACAATGGCTGCATGCAACTGGTTCTCGTCGCGCATCGGTGCCGTACAACCTTCCAGATAGGACACATAGCCCCCGTCGTCGCACACGATGAGCGTACGTTCGAATTGTCCCGTATTCCGCGCGTTGATTCGGAAATAGGTGGAAAGTTCCATCGGGCAACGCACGCCTTTGGGAATATAGACAAAGGACCCGTCACTGAACACTGCGGAATTCAACGCCGCAAAATAGTTGTCACGATAAGGGACTACCGAACCTAAATATTGCTTTACCAAATCCGGGTACTCACGCACGGCTTCGCTGATGGAACAGAATATGATGCCGCGCTCCGAAAGTTTTTCCTTAAAGGTGGTCTTCACGGACACAGAGTCCATCACGGCATCCACCGCCGTACCGCTCAGTGCCAGACGTTCCTCCAACGGGATTCCGAGCTTGTCGAAGGTTTTCATCAACTCGGGGTCTATCTCATCCAAAGATTTCGGCCCGTCCTTCTTCATGCCTTTCGTCGGGTCGGCATAGTAGGAAATGGCCTGGTAATCTATCTCCGGCATCTTCAAGTGCGCCCACGACGGCTGTTTCTGCGTCTGCCAATAACGGAAAGCCTGCAAACGGAACTCAAGCAACCATTCCGGTTCTTCCTTTTTGGACGAAATGAGACGCACCACATCCTCGTTCAGGCCACGCTCTATGATTTCGGTCTGCACGTCGGTACTGAAACCGTACTCATATTTCTTATGCGCCACCTCACGGACGAATTGGTTTTTCCCTTCGTTCGGCCCTTGTCCGTCCTTAGGAATGTCCCCACTTCTCTTATCTTCTTCTTTCTTATACATTTCTTTCATATCTCTCACTTATAGCCAAAGAGAGGAATGCTCCATAAGTACACCTTATGACCGCATTCCTGCCCTTCATCGTATTATGTAATAAGGTAATAGCTACCTTAACTGCTTTTTCGGGTCTTGCCCGCAGGCCGGTGAAGCCGCATCTTCCACAACCCTGACCACATGGGTCTTGCACACGTCGAACAGCTTATCGGACATGGCACGGACCGGATGATACAGACGGGAATGCTCGCCCGTCGAGCCGGAAATCAGATGTATCCTGAACGCGACATTCAACGCACAACTCAGAAACACCATGTATTTCAATCCGCCCAACAAAGCTCCCCCCAAACGGTTCAGCCCTCCTAATTTCACGGTTTCCACGGCTTTAGTCAGCATATACGCCAACAGCGACAACCCGACCGGAACACCGATCCACAAAAGGATAAATGCCAACGCCCGTCCTACGGATACGTCGCTTCCTATATAGGGAGCTATCCAATCGCCCAACGCGGAATAAAGCATGAAGGCCACCCACAGCCCCGCTAAAAACCCCACAATGGAGACGACCTGACGAAAAAAACCGCACATCAGTCCCTTGACAAAGCCCACTAAGACCACGGCCAGAATCAGGATATCCAGCGCATTCATCACCTTTTTACAGCTTGGCCTTGACCTCCACCTCTTGATAGGTTTCAATCATGTCGCCTTCGCGCAAATCGTTGTAGTTCACCAGGCTGATACCGCACTCGAAGTTCGTACCCACCTCTTTCACATCATCCTTGAAACGTTTCAAGGCATTGATTTGTCCGGTGTGTACCACGATACCGTCGCGAATCACACGAGCCTTGTTGCTACGCTGCACTTTGCCGTCGACCACGTATGCACCGGCTACCGTACCCACCTTGCTGATATGGTAAACCTGACGCACCTCCACCGTAGCCGTCACTTCTTCTTTTACTTCGGGAGCCAACATGCCTTCCATGGCAGACTTCACCTCCTCTATCGCGTCATAAATGATAGAATAAAGGCGAATATCGACACCTTGCTGTTCGGCCATTTTGCGAGCCGAAGCCGAAGGACGCACCTGGAAACCGATGATAATGGCCTCTGAAGCCGCAGCCAGAGCCACGTCGCTCTCGGAAATCTGTCCCACGCCTTTGTGAATCACATTCACGGCTATCTTTTCCGTAGACAACTTGATCAAAGAATCGCTCAAGGCTTCGATGGAACCGTCCACGTCTCCCTTCACGATGACGTTCAACTCTTGGAAACCACCCAAAGCGATACGGCGGCCCACCTCGTCGAGGGTCAGAATCTTCTGCGTACGCAGACCTTGCTCACGCTGCAACTGCTCGCGCTTGTTCGTGATTTCGCGGGCCTCTTGTTCCGTATCCATCACATGGAACGTATCACCGGCTGTCGGTGCACCGTTCAGGCCCAGAATCGTAGCTGCCTGAGCCGGGCCGATTTCTTTCACACGCTGGTTACGCTCATTGAACATGGCCTTCACACGACCGTAGTTCGTACCGGCCAACACGATGTCGCCTACATGCAACGTTCCGTTCGACACCAATACCGTAGCCACGTAACCGCGTCCCTTATCCAAAGAAGACTCGATGATGGACCCGGTTGCCTTACGGTTCGGATTGGCTTTCAAATCGAGCATCTCGGCCTCAAGCAATACCTTCTCCAGCAACTCTTCCACACCGATGCCTTTCTTGGCTGATATGTCCTGGCTTTGGTATTTGCCGCCCCAGTCTTCCACCAGGAAGTTCATGGCCGCCAATCCTTCTTTGATCTTATCGGGATTGGCTGCCGGCTTGTCCACCTTGTTGATGGCAAACACGATAGGCACGCCCGCCGCCATGGCATGATTGATAGCCTCCTTCGTCTGCGGCATGATGTCGTCGTCCGCCGCAATAATGATAATGGCAATATCCGTCACTTGTGCACCACGGGCACGCATGGCCGTAAAAGCCTCGTGTCCCGGAGTATCCAAGAAGGTGATATGGCGCCCGCTTTCCAGCGTCACGTTATAGGCACCGATATGTTGCGTGATACCTCCGGCTTCTCCGGCAATCACGTTCGTCTTGCGTATATAGTCGAGCAAAGAGGTCTTACCATGGTCGACATGCCCCATGACGGTCACAATCGGCGCGCGCGGTACCAAATCTTCCTCATCGTCTTCTTCCTCATTCACCGCTTCGGAAACTTCCGCACTGACGTACTCCGTCTTGAAACCGAACTCTTCGGCCACCAGATTGATGGTCTCGGCATCCAGGCGTTGGTTGATAGAGACCATGATGCCGATACTCATACACGTACTGATAACCTGAGTGACCGGCACATCCATCATCACGGCCAATTCGTTCGCGGTAACGAATTCGGTAAGTTTCAACACCTTGCTTTCTGCTGCCTGTTCTTCGAGCTGCTCTTCCATAGAGGCACGGGCATTCTCCCGTTTTTCCTTACGGTATTTGGCGCCCTTTCCGGCTTTGCTCTTGTTCGTCAGACGAGCCAACGTCTCTTTTACCTGCTTAGCTACGTCCTCGTCAGATACCTCTGCCTTGATGACCGGCTGCTGGCGGTTCTTGTTCTTATTATGTTTACCGCCACCCTGCTGGTTGGCCCCGGGAGCATTATCCCGTTTCTTCCCATTCTGCTGGCCCGCTACGGCATTCACATCCACACGTTCCTTGCCGATACGGACACGTTTCTTCTTGCCTTCGGACGCATTCTGCCCCGTTCCGCCCTGGCGCGAGCGGTCTCCGCCTGCCTGGCGGTTCTTTTCTTCGCGCTCCTTGCGTTTCTCTTCCTTCGTCTTTTTCTTAGGACGGGTAGACTGGTTCAAAGCCGCCAAATCTATATGTCCCTTCACTTTGAGCTGGGGAGCAGCCTGCGCCGTATGGTTCAGACGGAACACACCGTCCGTTTCCGTACCGATGGCTTTGCTCTTCTCCTGCAGGCGTACCTCCTTCTGGCTCACGGGGGTCTCCGTCTCTGCCTGAGGCTTCTCCTCCTGTTTCGGAGCCGGTTCCGCTACGGGAGCCTCCGCCTTCACCTCAGCCGGACGGGTGGGAGCCGGAGTCTCCTTTTTGGATAAACCGCTCCCGCTCGGCAGACCCGGAGCAAGCTCCGTCTGCGCTCGCTTACCCGCGGTTTTCTCCGGAGCCGCAACCGGTTTGCGCGCCCCCAGATTATCCAAGTCGATGCGTCCTACGACTTTCGGCCCCTTTCCGAGTTTGGCCTCGGTCGCGGTCTTGATCTCCACCGGCTTCTCTTCGGGAAGCGCGATGGTTGCTTTCTTTTCTTTGTGTTGCCGCTTACGGCTGATGACAGCAGCGTCGTCCCTCAACCCCTTGTCCTTCTTGAACTCGGCCACCAACATCTGATACTGTTCGTCAGAGATTTTGGTGTTGGGATTGGCTTCCACGTCGCTGAAACCCTTTTTCTGCAGGAACTCGACGGCTGTCTGAAGCCCTACATTACATTCTTTGGTTACTTTATTCAGTCTTATACTCATACGTTACTTATTCTTCCTCAAATTCTTCTCCTAAGATTCTCAATACCTCGTCCACGGTCTCTTCCTCCAGATCGGCACGGGATACCAACATTTCACGCGGCGCATTCAATACGTCCTTTGCCGTTTCCATACCGATGCTTTTCAACGCGTCTATAATCCACTGGTCGATGTCGCCCACGAACTCGTCCAAATAGATGTCGTCACCTTCTCCTTCGGCTCCCTCTATTTCACGGAACACGTCTATGGTATATTCCGTCAGCATACTGGCCAGTTTGATGTTCAATCCGCTCTTTCCGATAGCCAGCGAAACCTGGTCGGGATTCAGGTAGACTTCCGCCTTGCGCTCCTCTTCGTGGATACGCACGCTGTTCACCGTGGCCGGGCTCAACGCACGGGTAATGAACAGCGAGATGTTCTGCGTGTAGTTGATCACGTCGATGTTCTCGCCGCGCAACTCACGCACGATGCCGTGCACACGGCTTCCCTTCACGCCCACGCAGGCTCCCACCGGGTCGATGCGGTCGTCATAGCTCTCCACGGCTATCTTGGCACGTTCTCCCGGCATGCGTGCAATCTTGCGTACCGTGATCAGGCCGTCATGTATTTCCGGCACCTCGGCTTCCAGCAAACGTTGCAGGAAGACGGGAGAGGTACGGCTCAGGATAATCTTGGGATTGTTGTTCGTATTGTCCACGCGGGCCACCACGGCACGCACGGCCTCGCCCTTGCGGTAAAAGTCGGAAGGTATCTGTTCCGTCTTGGGCAATATCAGTTCGTTGCCCTCGTCGTCTACGCAAAGCATCTCTTTTTTCCATATCTGATATACCTCCGCGCTCACGATCTCGCCCACACGGTCCTTATACTTATTATATAAGCTGTCGTGCTCCAGCTCCAGAATCTTGCTGGCCAGCGTCTGGCGCAGGGTCAAGGCGGCTCTCGATGAAACGGCTCAGCTCCACGCAGTCTTCTATCCATACCCCTTCGGCGTGGTCTATCTCCACCACGATACGGTCGTCCGAGCTCACGGTCACGTCCACCAGAAAATAATCCCGGCCCTCCAGCCATTCTTCCACTAACCCTTTTACAATGCTCTTTTCTATCATGCGATTACACTATTAAATGCAAAGTGAGGAGCCTTGTCAAGCCCCTCACTTCATCATACGACTGCAAAAATAACGCCCGGCACAGGCGCACAATAAAAAAAACCGCATGCCTCCATTTACTGGAGACATGCAGCCTATCATGAATTACAACGTCCGCAAAGACCTTAACGCAGACGTTTAACGAATGGTTTCTACTTATTGGGCTGTCCCGTTACTTTTTTGCTTGTGAAGCTCAATGCTTCCCCAAACAATGATACCCAACATAATCAATCCGAAAGCCGAAAGGAAATAAATCAGTCCCATAACACAAATCATTTTTTTGGATTAGACAAATTAAAAAGGATGCACCCAGCTATGACAGACAACAAGACAATGACGAACCCGATGCCGAACAACCACACCGTATCGAGATCTAATTGCATGACAGCCGCAAGGATGACACCACCAAAAACCAGTTTGGCAATATCGAAACACAAATCCCCGAGTTTTTCAAGAATCAATGTTGTTTTATAACTTCCGATACCTTTCATACGGGCAAAGATAACCGTTTTTTCCTATATGCACAATAAAACCGCCTGATTTATTTTCCATCGAAACGGCGAAAAAAAAATGTGAAAAGCAACAACAAGGCCAATATCCATGGCCAACGCAGGGTAGAGGCATTCTTTTTCTTTTCCACAGACGTTTCCCCGACCGTTTCCTTCCGCGCACGTTTCAGCGAGGTTTCCTTTTCCGCCACCCTCCGGACGGTGTCTGCCCGGCGCATACGCTTGTTTTCCGCTGCCACGCTGCTGATTTCCGTAATCTTTTTCGGAGCGATGACGGAATCAAACCGCCCATACTCCACCACACGGACGGACAGGCCGGAAAGCTGCTGGTGCACGGCTTCCATGCGTTGCGAGAATTGCAGGCTGCATGCTTCGTGGCCTCCTGCGGAATCGCCCCAAACCTGTTCCCGGAAAGCAGCCGTTTCGGCCTGTCGCGAAGTCCGGCAAGCCGAAACAGGCAACAAAAGAAGGACGAACCACAGGCTATATGTCCGCATATTCTTCACGGGCGTTGAAACAAGGGCAAGCCTTGATGTATTCGTTGCTTTCTATCTTCCCGTTTCCGTCAAGGTCGGGCGAAATGTCGCGGTGCCCCATGATGGCGGCATGCGGATAACGCCGCCGCAAATCGGCCAACAACCGGCGGAGCGCGTCGCGCTGCGCCGCCGTACGCGTGTCGGCCGCCTTTCCGGAGGCCGTGAGGCCGCCGATATAGGCCACGTGCACCGACGTGGCATTATGGCCGCGCACGCCGTTGGCCACTTTGTCCAATCCCAACAACCGGTGTACCGTTCCCTCGGCATCTACCAAGTAATGGTAACCTGGGTTTTTCCACCCCATGGCCTTGAACACGCCGAGGATGGACTGCACGGACGTGCCGCACTGGCTTCCCGTGCAATGCACGAATATTTTTTCAATGTTTCTCATTTCCTTGTATTTTATGGATAATCGTATCGTTCAGTTCCCGGAACTTGGTTTGCATGTAGATTCCCACGCCGAAGATGGAACCCGCGTAGATAAGGCACTGCGCACAAAAATACAACACGGAATTGCTGACCTCACCCACCGGCGGCACGATGAAACCCGCCACCACCAACGCCGTTCCGGCCACAAGCATGAAAACCGCGCTCCACACCTGGACATCTGTCCTTGTTTCCTTTTTCATAGGCTAAAGAAAATAAAGCCCCCGAAGGGGCTGTTTTCAGAAGCTTCCGTCGTCGTCCTCCTCATCGGAGGCGGCTTTGGTCGGCGTGTAACGTTGCAAATCCAGTTTGTCGTTGTCCATCGAAACCGTGGATTTCAAATCCGTGGAAGGATGGAACCTGACCATGACCTTCGTGATATACACCGGGTCGTATTTCTCGGCCGAGTCGGCCCCCAGGCCGTTAAACTTCACATACAGTATCCCGATATTGCCCAAGCGGACGGAATAGCCCTGCTGCAACCATGTGAGGACTTCGCGCTGCAAGTCCTGCAACAAACCCAACACCGTGCCTTCCGACTGTCCGGCACGCTCTGCGATTTCCTTGGCCAACAATTTCGTGGTGACCATTCCCAACCCCATTTTACTGGCGTAATACTTGCCGGGGCCCTCTGGCGCCCGGGGATCCTTGCGGTTGATGACTTTATAAAGAATAGGCATGATAATTTTATTTTTTAAGGTTTATACTCGTTTTCTTTTTACTCTCCCCATTTGCGGAGTTCCACTTCTCCTCCCTGCCCATGAAAGGCCGGTTGCATCTTCTGGCGGAACGAAGGAGACATACGGAAATTCAATTTCATTTTGGTGATATATTCCGGTTCGTACTCCTCTTCGGTATTGCTTCCCAGGCCGTTGAATGCCGGGATAATGGTGCCGAGCGGTGCCATGGAGACCGTTTTGCCCGCCACGACGTAGTTTTCGATGCGGCGGAAATAGTCTTGGAACAAACCGGTCAACTGACCCACGGAGTGACCGCTACGGGCGGCTATGTTCTCAGCCAGTTTTTCCGTTTCAATTACTCCAAACGAAACGTTGGAGGCATAAAACTTGCCGGGCCCGTCAGGGTTACGGGGATCTTTACGTTCAATGACTTTATAAAAGATTGCCATGTTTTGAAAAATTAAGCGTTAAACAATGAATTGGATGTCGCGACGGTGTAAAAGTATTGTTTTTCTTCCGCAAGCGTTAAATATCTGTTGCACTTTGTTTCTTTTTGCTTAATTATGCGTAATATTGCATTGTTTGTCCTCGTGAGATGCGGAAAGAAACGGAACGGGATGCGGAAAAGGACAAAACGAGATACGGTAACCCTTAAAACGGAATGACATGAAAAAGGACCTTTCCCCCACTGATTTCAACCTCGTGGAAAAAACCAATTATTTTGCCATGCAGCTTTTTCCCTTCGCCTCGAAGCAAAACGCACGCCGCCTGCTTACCCAGTTCTGCCGGAAAAACCCGGACCTGATCTGCCAACTTCGGGAAACGGGGTGGGACACGAAAGACATTTTCGTGACACGTCCACAAATCCGCATCATCCTGCATCGCTTTTCCGACTGACCACCCCCGTTTTTACGGATTTTTTGTGTAATTCTGTAATCGTACGCTATTCAAAAACTTAACGCCTTACAAATGCCTGTACAGGAAGGTTACAAAGTTGTAATCCCGAAAGAAGTGCCGCCGGAAAAAAAACGGGAACCCTTATTTTTATAATTTGTAATCTTCTGTAATTTCCCCATCTTATTTTTGTAATTTCATAATTCTATTATTTTCAATCAAATAAAAACATGAAAAAAGTGAAACGACACAAGTTACAGAATTACAGAAAAAATCCCCAAACTGAAATTGAGGGTGAAAGCCCTGAACCACTGCAGGCGAAAAAGGACAACAAAAAAGGCCGGGCGGGGGCTTCGCCCCTCCGGCCTTTCTTCTGGCATGCCGCCCGTGGCGGCGGTTCAATACGCCCCGCGGTCGCGGATGAGTTCTTTCATGATTAAGACATCGTCCTCGCCGAGCGTCACGGTCTCTTTTCCTATCTGCACCTCGTAAAGGTCGAAACCGGCATGGACCGGCTTACATTGGCGGCTCACGGCTTTCAGGACGTGGAGCATCACCAGTTTCTTTGCATTTTCACTGTACATGTCGTTTGGTTTTGATGTATAACATTTCACGGCTCTCCCCGCGCACGTTGCGGATGATACGCCCGTTGCTCCCGGCCAGTTCCGCCGGGTTCAGCTCCTCCAGATGGTCGGCCAGTTCGATGAAGGCTTTCAACTGCTTCAGGAAGCCCTGGCTCGTCAGTTTGTTCTGCCCCGTGTCGGCCTTGCACTGCTGATAGACGTTCTGGCGGTCGATGAGCCGATCCACGTGGGTGGACTCCGGCGCAAAGTAGCTCCCTGCCCAATCTTCGAAGCTCTCCGTCAGGTTGGCCTTGTACGAGCGTTTGATGATGTTGTCCAGGTTGGGCTGTATCTTCAGGCCTGCCCGCGTGCATTCCATGTAGAAACGGGTGCACTGCACGAAGAAATTGATGTCCGCGTTGTATTCCGCTTCGTCGTAGTCGCTGAAAAGCGACTTGCCGAAGTCGTCGAATATCTGCCGGTTCTCGCGGTAGTTGTTGGTGTTCGTGCGGATATGGTAGTAATCGGAAAACACGAGGAAGAGGAGCCGCCCCACGCTGGAGGGGTCGAACTGGCGGGGCACGTAGTTGGTCGTAAAGGCAAACTTGGCCGATTCCTCGTAACGGATGGTGTAGGATTGCTGGTTCTTGGGGTTGATGGTCAGGTCGCTCGTGATGTTGTCGAAAAAGAGGTCGGGCGTGATGTTGCGGTTGCAGTCGTCGATGAGCACCATTTCCGTGTGTTTCGTCACCTGGTCGTACACGTGCTGGTTTTCCATCAGCTTCTTGTTGCGCCCCGAGAGCTTCACGTTGTTGAGGAAAAGGTCGGCAAACTTGAAGAAGAACGATTTGCCGCTGCGCCCGTTGTTCTCGCCGTTCTCGTCCATCTTCCAGTCCATCGCATACGCCGCCCAGGCGTGCGCCGGGTTTTTATAGCGGTGCAGGTAGTAGCCGATGGTGAACATTTTCGACAGGAGGCATTTCACCTGTTCCTGGTTCTGTTCGCGGCTGAGCCGGGGGCTGGTGATGGCAAATTTCTGGGCGCGGAGGTAGGCCGCCCGCTCCTCTTCGGGCAGCGTGTCGGCGTAGGCCTCCAGTTCGTCGCGCCAATAGATGCGCGACGAATTGATCAGGAAACAGAAATACTTGCTCGACGTGTCGCCCACCTTGATGGAGAAGTCCTCGCCTATGCGCGTCACGTTGAACATGGGCGGCAGGATGCGCACGTCGTGCGGGATGACGTTGTAGTCGTAGCATATCACGTTGTCGCCCGGCGTGCAGCTCACGCCGTCGGCCGTCACCTTCCACGTTTCGTTGCGGAAAAAGAAATACTGCGCGTCCTTGCTGTAGGTCTTGAAGTCCAGTTCCTTCGTGTCGAGGTTCTCGAAAAGGGTGTCCGTGATGCGGTTCGAAAGGATCACGTTGCGGATGTCTTTCGGGAGGTGTGCGCTCCGCGCCCATTCCTTCAGGTAGGCCTTGATTTCCTTGGGCGTGACGCGCTCGATGATTTGGCCGCGCTGGTGCATGTAAGCGTACAGGCCCGTCTCGCGGTCGTGGTGGATGAAAAAGTCGTTGATGCGCAGGAAATAATACAGGCATTCCAAGTCTATGTCATAGACCCCCGTCTTGGGTTTCCACCGCCAAAAGGAGGCCGAAAGCGACAGGTTGAGCAGGTTCTGGAAATCTTTCTGCGCGGGATAGAGCTCGCACCAGTCGCGAAAGTCCTTGTAGGCATTGCCGCGCCAGTCCTTGAAACGCCGGATGGTGTCGGGCAGCCACACGGTTTCGATGTCGAGGAACTTCAGGGCGAGGGCTTTGCCCTGCCTCCGTCCGGTCGCGTCGATGTCGGGGATGTTGTACACCGTCTTGGCATAACGCTTCAGGGTGTTGTACATCGTTTCCGTCATGTCCGCCGTCTCCGAGTTCAGCCATACGGGCGTGGCCCCGCGTGCCAGGGCGCAGATGGCGTCGCGCTCGCCGCTGCATATCGTGATGTCCGGCAGTTTTTTCCATTCTGCCGTCAGGCGCCGTTCCTCGCTGGTGTTCTCGTCCAGTTCGCCGGCGTTCAGTTCCTTCCATTTCACGACGGCTTCGTGCAGCCCGTTCACGTAATCCTTGGGCTTCTTGCCCGCCGGAAGGTACATGAAGCGGAACTGCTTGTCGTTCTTGGGTTGGTAGAGCTTGTAAAAGTGGGCCTCTTTCCCGTTTTCCAGAAAACGGCACTGGCGGGCAAAAATAGGGTAACCCGGCGCGGAGCTGCGCGTCACGGCCTGCCCGCCCTTGACCACGGTGTACGAGGTCAGGGCTTTCCAGCCGAGGGCGTGGAAGTGTTCCGCCGTCACGCCCCGCCCCATCGTGGAGAGTTCCTGCGGGGTGGGCTCGTGTTCCTCGAAAAAGAAGTCGCCCTCGTGCTCGCTTTCTGCGGCGGGCCGCTCCGTCTTCGTGGGTTTCACGAAGTTCTCCTGTTCCTCGCTGATGCCGTAACGGCTGCAGATGGTCAGGACGGCCTGCACGTAGGTCAGGCCTTCTTCCCTCATCACCACGTCTATGGGGGTGTACTCCCGCGCGTCGTTCCCGAAATCCGTAATCCGGTAGCATCCGCCGTGCAGGCGCATCGACGCGCTGGCGTCGCGTTCCTCGCGCAGGCGGAATTTCTTTTTTGTGGCGGCCATCTCTTCCGTCAGGAAGGGGTAATAGTAGCGCAGGATGTCGAGCCCGGCATGGGTGGCCGCGTAAATCGTGTCTTTTTGTACCATAAGAGTAAAAAAACAAACGGATGAAGTAGCAAGTGCTAAACGCAATAGATCGCGTCGCGGGCGTTACCGTATCCGCCTTGCCTTCATCCTGTTTATCTTTCTTTACCGTAAAATCTATTTTTTTAGCGGTACAATGATACGAATTTACTTTCGTTAATTTTTACCCCCCCCCGATTTTAACTTTTAATTAACATCTCAGAACATCTTGGCCACCCGCTCTATCCCTTCCGCCAGCGCGTCCACCTCGGAGCGGGTGTTGTAGAGGGCGAAGGAGGCGCGCACCGTGCCCTCCACGCCCAGGCGGCGCATCAGCGGCTCGGCGCAGTGGTGCCCCGTGCGCACGGCGATGCCCAGGCGGTCGAGCAACGTGCCCATGTCCAGGTGGTGGATACCGCCCACCAGGAAGGAGATGACGGCATCCCGCTCCTCGGCCTCGCCCAATATGCGCATGCCGGGAACCCGGCGCATGCGCTCCAGTGCATAACGGGTCAGTTCCTGCTCGTGCGCATGGATGTTGTCCATGCCCAAGGCGGAAACGTAATCGAGGGCGCGCGCCAGCCCCGTGGTGGCCACGTAGTCGGGCGTGCCGGCCTCGAACTTGAACGGCAGTCCGTTGAAGGTGGTATGCCCGAAAGTGACGTGCCGGATCATCTCGCCGCCTCCCATATAAGGCGGCAGGCGGTCGAGCCACGTCTCTTTGCCATAAAGCACGCCCACGCCCGTGGGGCCGTAAATCTTATGTCCGCTGAAGGCAAAGAAATCCGCATCGAGCGACTGCATGTCTACTGCAAAATGCGGAGTGCTCTGCGCTCCGTCCACCAATACGGGCACGCCGTGGGCATGGGCGATGCCGATCATCCGGCGCACGGGGTTGACCGTGCCCAGCACGTTGCTCACGTGCGTCACGCTGACGATGCGCGTGCGGTCGTTGAAGAGCCGTTCGTATTCGTCCAGCATCAGTTCGCCACGGTCGTTTATCGGAACTACCCGCAACTTGATGCCCTTGCGTGCCTGCAGGAGTTGCCAGCTCACGATGTTGGAGTGGTGCTCCATCTCGCTGAGGATGACTTCGTCGCCTTCGCGCATGAAGGCCTCGCCGAAGCAGGAAGCCACGAGGTTGATGCTCTCCGTCGTGCCGCGCGTGAAGACGATCTCCGATGCGCTGCGGGCATTCAGGAAGCGGCGCACCGTCTCGCGGGCCGCCTCGTGCAGCTCCGTGGCCTGCTGCGAAAGGAAGTGCACGCCCCGGTGCACGTTGGCGTTCACGTTGTAGTATTCGTCCGTCATGGCTTCCACCACGCAGCGGGGCTTCTGCGTCGTGGCCCCGTTGTCCAGATAGACCAACGGACGACCGTAGACCTCGCGTCCCAGGATGGGGAAGTCTTTCCGTATCTCTTGTATGTCGTACATCTTTCTCTTATTTACATAGTTTGCATCCCGAACAACGGCTCAGCTCGCCACGGAAACGCTTCTCCACCAAATGGTGCAGGCGGTCGCGCAAGGCCTCCAAGGAGATGGCGTCGATGACTTCGCCCGCAAAAGCGAACTTGAGCAACATCTGTGCCTCTTCGCGGCTGATGCCGCGCTGCTGCATGTAGAACAGGGCCTGTTCATTAAGCTGTCCCACCGTGGAACCGTGGCTGCACTTCACGTCGTCGGCATAAATCTCCAACATGGGTTGGCTGTACATGCGGGCTTCCTTGGTGGCACAGAGGTTGGCGTTGCGTTCGTTCGAAATCGTATGCTGCGCGCCCTGCCGTACCAGAATCCGTCCGGCAAAGGCGCCTACGGAACGTTCGTCCATCACATATTTATACAACTGGTTGCTGACACAATGCTCGGCACGGTGGTCTATCAGGGTGTTGTTGTCCACGCGCTGCTCCTTGTCGGCTATCACCAAGCCGCAGAGGTTCGACTCGGCTCCTTCGCCGTCCAACACCAAATCGGTACGGTTGCGCGTCTGACCGTTGTGTAACGTAATGTTGTAGAGGTTCACCACGCTGCCGCGCTGCTGCCGCACATACATGTTGCTGAAACGCCGGTTCTTCACGTGTGTCTCCTCCAGTTCATACAACTCCAGACGGGCGTTTTCTGCCGCAAAGACTTCCACCACCTGGGTGGTCAGGAAATTGCGGTCGTCCATCGCATGGTCGCAGAAAAGCAACCGCGCCTGCGCGTTTTCTTCCAATACGACCAATACGCGGCGGTTGGCCATCAGGTCCACGTCGGAACGCAGGATGTTCACCACCTGCAACGTACGTTCCACCACCACGCCACGCGGCACGTAAATGAAGAGTCCGTCTTGCGCCAACATCGTGTTCAGCGCATTAATCGCGTCTTTCTCCGTACGGGCCAGTTTGCCGTAGCAGGCCGACACCCGGTCGGGATAATCCTCGGCCGCCTGCTTCAGGGAGCATACCACCACGCCTTCGGGCAACGCGGCGGCCGGCAGCGACTTCCGGTAAAAAGCGTCGTTCACCACAAAATAAAGCGAAGTGCTCAGGTTCGGCACGTCGCACCGGAAGGCCTCGTAAGGATTGACGGGAAACTCCACCCGGTTCAGGTTCAGCCCGTAGTCCGGCGCAAAGGCCGCCGGCACGTCCGTATATTTATAGCGTTCCACTTTCTGCGTAGGAAAACCCTGGCGGGTGAAATCCTCAAAAGCCTTGTCGCGCAAGGCATTCATCGCCCCTGCACTATGGCTGTCGAGCATTTCCCGGCATCCGGTGAAAATATCTATGTATTGTTGTTCGCTATTCATTGCCTCTCATGTTTTTAAACGGCCGAAGTTTCGGCCTTGATCCAATCGAAACCCTTGTTTTCTATCTCCACGGCCAGTTCCGGACCTCCGCTTTTCACGATGCGTCCGCCGAGCAGCACGTGCACCACATCCGGCTTGAGGTAGTCCAGCAAACGTTGGTAATGGGTGATGACCAAAGCCGAAGTTTCCGGCGTGCGCAATTTGTTGAAACCTTCGGCCACGATGCGCAAGGCATCCACATCCAGTCCGGAATCCGTCTCGTCGAGGATGCTCAACTTGGGTTCGAGCATGGCCATCTGGAATATCTCATTACGCTTCTTCTCCCCGCCGCTGAACCCTTCGTTGACGGAACGGTTGGCCAGCTTGCTGTCCAGTTCCACGACCTTTCGCTTCTCGCGCATCATCTTCAGGAAATCTCCCGCGCTCATCGGTTCCATCCCGTGATACTTGCGCTTGGCATTGATGGCCACACGCATGAAGTTGACCATCGACACACCGGGAATCTCCACCGGCTGTTGGAAGGACAGGAAGAGTCCTTCGTGCGCCCGTTCTTCCGGTTTCATGGCCAACAAGTCCTTGCCGTTGAACGTCACGCTGCCACTCGTCACCTCGTATGCGGGATTTCCCACCAATACATTGCTCAACGTACTCTTTCCGGCTCCGTTCTGCCCCATCAGGGCATGTATTTCCCCCGGATTTACCGTCAGGTTGATACCCTTCAATATCTCTTTGCCATTGATACTGGCATGCAAATCTTTTATCTCTAACATAATGTCTGTCTTTTAAGTTTGTCTATCCTACCGTGCCTTCCAATGACACATTCAGGAGTTTCTGCGCCTCTACGGCAAACTCCATCGGCAGTTTGTTGATTACATCCTTGGCATAACCGTTCACAATCAGTCCCACGGCCTCCTCGGTGGGGATGCCGCGCTGGTTGCAATAGAACAACTGTTCTTCCGAAATCTTCGACGTGGTGGCTTCATGCTCCACGATGGCCGTCTCGTTACGTACGTCCATATAGGGGAAAGTATGCGCGCCGCACTCGCTGCCTAACAACAGAGAGTCGCACGAGCTATAATTGCGTGCCCCGTCGGCTTTCGGCGCCACACGCACCAACCCACGATAGGAATTCTGGCTTTTGCCGGCCGATATTCCTTTACTGATAATCGTACTCTTCGTATCGCGCCCCAAGTGAATCATCTTTGTGCCCGTATCGGCCTGTTGGTAATTGTTGGTCACGGCCACACTGTAGAACTCAGCTTGGGAATGGTCTCCGCTCAAGATGCAACTGGGATATTTCCAGGTAATGGCGGAACCGGTCTCCACCTGCGTCCACGAAAGCTTGCTGTTCGCCCCGCGCAGGTGCCCTCGCTTCGTCACTAAGTTCAGCACGCCGCCGCGCCCTTCGGCATCACCCGGATACCAGTTTTGTACCGTACTGTACTTCACCTCTGCGTTTTCGTTCACCACGATTTCCACAATGGCTGCATGCAACTGGTTCTCGTCGCGCATCGGTGCCGTACAACCTTCCAGATAGGACACATAGCCCCCGTCGTCGCACACGATGAGCGTACGTTCGAATTGTCCCGTATTCCGCGCGTTGATTCGGAAATAGGTGGAAAGTTCCATCGGGCAACGCACGCCTTTGGGAATATAGACAAAGGACCCGTCACTGAACACTGCGGAATTCAACGCCGCAAAATAGTTGTCACGATAAGGGACTACCGAACCTAAATATTGCTTTACCAAATCCGGGTACTCACGCACGGCTTCGCTGATGGAACAGAATATGATGCCGCGCTCCGAAAGTTTTTCCTTAAAGGTGGTCTTCACGGACACAGAGTCCATCACGGCATCCACCGCCGTACCGCTCAGTGCCAGACGTTCCTCCAACGGGATTCCGAGCTTGTCGAAGGTTTTCATCAACTCGGGGTCTATCTCATCCAAAGATTTCGGCCCGTCCTTCTTCATGCCTTTCGTCGGGTCGGCATAGTAGGAAATGGCCTGGTAATCTATCTCCGGCATCTTCAAGTGCGCCCACGACGGCTGTTTCTGCGTCTGCCAATAACGGAAAGCCTGCAAACGGAACTCAAGCAACCATTCCGGTTCTTCCTTTTTGGACGAAATGAGACGCACCACATCCTCGTTCAGGCCACGCTCTATGATTTCGGTCTGCACGTCGGTACTGAAACCGTACTCATATTTCTTATGCGCCACCTCACGGACGAATTGGTTTTTCCCTTCGTTCGGCCCTTGTCCGTCCTTAGGAATGTCCCCACTTCTCTTATCTTCTTCTTTCTTATACATTTCTTTCATATCTCTCACTTATAGCCAAAGAGAGGAATGCTCCATAAGTACACCTTATGACCGCATTCCTGCCCTTCATCGTATTATGTAATAAGGTAATAGCTACCTTAACTGCTTTTTCGGGTCTTGCCCGCAGGCCGGTGAAGCCGCATCTTCCACAACCCTGACCACATGGGTCTTGCACACGTCGAACAGCTTATCGGACATGGCACGGACCGGATGATACAGACGGGAATGCTCGCCCGTCGAGCCGGAAATCAGATGTATCCTGAACGCGACATTCAACGCACAACTCAGAAACACCATGTATTTCAATCCGCCCAACAAAGCTCCCCCCAAACGGTTCAGCCCTCCTAATTTCACGGTTTCCACGGCTTTAGTCAGCATATACGCCAACAGCGACAACCCGACCGGAACACCGATCCACAAAAGGATAAATGCCAACGCCCGTCCTACGGATACGTCGCTTCCTATATAGGGAGCTATCCAATCGCCCAACGCGGAATAAAGCATGAAGGCCACCCACAGCCCCGCTAAAAACCCCACAATGGAGACGACCTGACGAAAAAAACCGCACATCAGTCCCTTGACAAAGCCCACTAAGACCACGGCCAGAATCAGGATATCCAGCGCATTCATCACCTTTTTACAGCTTGGCCTTGACCTCCACCTCTTGATAGGTTTCAATCATGTCGCCTTCGCGCAAATCGTTGTAGTTCACCAGGCTGATACCGCACTCGAAGTTCGTACCCACCTCTTTCACATCATCCTTGAAACGTTTCAAGGCATTGATTTGTCCGGTGTGTACCACGATACCGTCGCGAATCACACGAGCCTTGTTGCTACGCTGCACTTTGCCGTCGACCACGTATGCACCGGCTACCGTACCCACCTTGCTGATATGGTAAACCTGACGCACCTCCACCGTAGCCGTCACTTCTTCTTTTACTTCGGGAGCCAACATGCCTTCCATGGCAGACTTCACCTCCTCTATCGCGTCATAAATGATAGAATAAAGGCGAATATCGACACCTTGCTGTTCGGCCATTTTGCGAGCCGAAGCCGAAGGACGCACCTGGAAACCGATGATAATGGCCTCTGAAGCCGCAGCCAGAGCCACGTCGCTCTCGGAAATCTGTCCCACGCCTTTGTGAATCACATTCACGGCTATCTTTTCCGTAGACAACTTGATCAAAGAATCGCTCAAGGCTTCGATGGAACCGTCCACGTCTCCCTTCACGATGACGTTCAACTCTTGGAAACCACCCAAAGCGATACGGCGGCCCACCTCGTCGAGGGTCAGAATCTTCTGCGTACGCAGACCTTGCTCACGCTGCAACTGCTCGCGCTTGTTCGTGATTTCGCGGGCCTCTTGTTCCGTATCCATCACATGGAACGTATCACCGGCTGTCGGTGCACCGTTCAGGCCCAGAATCGTAGCTGCCTGAGCCGGGCCGATTTCTTTCACACGCTGGTTACGCTCATTGAACATGGCCTTCACACGACCGTAGTTCGTACCGGCCAACACGATGTCGCCTACATGCAACGTTCCGTTCGACACCAATACCGTAGCCACGTAACCGCGTCCCTTATCCAAAGAAGACTCGATGATGGACCCGGTTGCCTTACGGTTCGGATTGGCTTTCAAATCGAGCATCTCGGCCTCAAGCAATACCTTCTCCAGCAACTCTTCCACACCGATGCCTTTCTTGGCTGATATGTCCTGGCTTTGGTATTTGCCGCCCCAGTCTTCCACCAGGAAGTTCATGGCCGCCAATCCTTCTTTGATCTTATCGGGATTGGCTGCCGGCTTGTCCACCTTGTTGATGGCAAACACGATAGGCACGCCCGCCGCCATGGCATGATTGATAGCCTCCTTCGTCTGCGGCATGATGTCGTCGTCCGCCGCAATAATGATAATGGCAATATCCGTCACTTGTGCACCACGGGCACGCATGGCCGTAAAAGCCTCGTGTCCCGGAGTATCCAAGAAGGTGATATGGCGCCCGCTTTCCAGCGTCACGTTATAGGCACCGATATGTTGCGTGATACCTCCGGCTTCTCCGGCAATCACGTTCGTCTTGCGTATATAGTCGAGCAAAGAGGTCTTACCATGGTCGACATGCCCCATGACGGTCACAATCGGCGCGCGCGGTACCAAATCTTCCTCATCGTCTTCTTCCTCATTCACCGCTTCGGAAACTTCCGCACTGACGTACTCCGTCTTGAAACCGAACTCTTCGGCCACCAGATTGATGGTCTCGGCATCCAGGCGTTGGTTGATAGAGACCATGATGCCGATACTCATACACGTACTGATAACCTGAGTGACCGGCACATCCATCATCACGGCCAATTCGTTCGCGGTAACGAATTCGGTAAGTTTCAACACCTTGCTTTCTGCTGCCTGTTCTTCGAGCTGCTCTTCCATAGAGGCACGGGCATTCTCCCGTTTTTCCTTACGGTATTTGGCGCCCTTTCCGGCTTTGCTCTTGTTCGTCAGACGAGCCAACGTCTCTTTTACCTGCTTAGCTACGTCCTCGTCAGATACCTCTGCCTTGATGACCGGCTGCTGGCGGTTCTTGTTCTTATTATGTTTACCGCCACCCTGCTGGTTGGCCCCGGGAGCATTATCCCGTTTCTTCCCATTCTGCTGGCCCGCTACGGCATTCACATCCACACGTTCCTTGCCGATACGGACACGTTTCTTCTTGCCTTCGGACGCATTCTGCCCCGTTCCGCCCTGGCGCGAGCGGTCTCCGCCTGCCTGGCGGTTCTTTTCTTCGCGCTCCTTGCGTTTCTCTTCCTTCGTCTTTTTCTTAGGACGGGTAGACTGGTTCAAAGCCGCCAAATCTATATGTCCCTTCACTTTGAGCTGGGGAGCAGCCTGCGCCGTATGGTTCAGACGGAACACACCGTCCGTTTCCGTACCGATGGCTTTGCTCTTCTCCTGCAGGCGTACCTCCTTCTGGCTCACGGGGGTCTCCGTCTCTGCCTGAGGCTTCTCCTCCTGTTTCGGAGCCGGTTCCGCTACGGGAGCCTCCGCCTTCACCTCAGCCGGACGGGTGGGAGCCGGAGTCTCCTTTTTGGATAAACCGCTCCCGCTCGGCAGACCCGGAGCAAGCTCCGTCTGCGCTCGCTTACCCGCGGTTTTCTCCGGAGCCGCAACCGGTTTGCGCGCCCCCAGATTATCCAAGTCGATGCGTCCTACGACTTTCGGCCCCTTTCCGAGTTTGGCCTCGGTCGCGGTCTTGATCTCCACCGGCTTCTCTTCGGGAAGCGCGATGGTTGCTTTCTTTTCTTTGTGTTGCCGCTTACGGCTGATGACAGCAGCGTCGTCCCTCAACCCCTTGTCCTTCTTGAACTCGGCCACCAACATCTGATACTGTTCGTCAGAGATTTTGGTGTTGGGATTGGCTTCCACGTCGCTGAAACCCTTTTTCTGCAGGAACTCGACGGCTGTCTGAAGCCCTACATTACATTCTTTGGTTACTTTATTCAGTCTTATACTCATACGTTACTTATTCTTCCTCAAATTCTTCTCCTAAGATTCTCAATACCTCGTCCACGGTCTCTTCCTCCAGATCGGCACGGGATACCAACATTTCACGCGGCGCATTCAATACGTCCTTTGCCGTTTCCATACCGATGCTTTTCAACGCGTCTATAATCCACTGGTCGATGTCGCCCACGAACTCGTCCAAATAGATGTCGTCACCTTCTCCTTCGGCTCCCTCTATTTCACGGAACACGTCTATGGTATATTCCGTCAGCATACTGGCCAGTTTGATGTTCAATCCGCTCTTTCCGATAGCCAGCGAAACCTGGTCGGGATTCAGGTAGACTTCCGCCTTGCGCTCCTCTTCGTGGATACGCACGCTGTTCACCGTGGCCGGGCTCAACGCACGGGTAATGAACAGCGAGATGTTCTGCGTGTAGTTGATCACGTCGATGTTCTCGCCGCGCAACTCACGCACGATGCCGTGCACACGGCTTCCCTTCACGCCCACGCAGGCTCCCACCGGGTCGATGCGGTCGTCATAGCTCTCCACGGCTATCTTGGCACGTTCTCCCGGCATGCGTGCAATCTTGCGTACCGTGATCAGGCCGTCATGTATTTCCGGCACCTCGGCTTCCAGCAAACGTTGCAGGAAGACGGGAGAGGTACGGCTCAGGATAATCTTGGGATTGTTGTTCGTATTGTCCACGCGGGCCACCACGGCACGCACGGCCTCGCCCTTGCGGTAAAAGTCGGAAGGTATCTGTTCCGTCTTGGGCAATATCAGTTCGTTGCCCTCGTCGTCTACGCAAAGCATCTCTTTTTTCCATATCTGATATACCTCCGCGCTCACGATCTCGCCCACACGGTCCTTATACTTATTATATAAGCTGTCGTGCTCCAGCTCCAGAATCTTGCTGGCCAGCGTCTGGCGCAGGGTCAAGGCGGCTCTCGATGAAACGGCTCAGCTCCACGCAGTCTTCTATCCATACCCCTTCGGCGTGGTCTATCTCCACCACGATACGGTCGTCCGAGCTCACGGTCACGTCCACCAGAAAATAATCCCGGCCCTCCAGCCATTCTTCCACTAACCCTTTTACAATGCTCTTTTCTATCATGCGATTACACTATTAAATGCAAAGTGAGGAGCCTTGTCAAGCCCCTCACTTCATCATACAACTGCAAAAGTAGGCAAAAAGCATCAATCCGCCAAGCTTTCAAACAGTTATTTTATATCATTTGAGAAAATCCGGTTCAAAAGGCTTCCATAGACACCGTTTCGTCATGGTTTCGCAACACGACACGCCCGCCTTCCGAAGGCAATTCGAACGAACTGACTGCATCTGCCTCCGGGCGTACCACCATCAATAAATTCTCTTCATCGGGTACCGCCACAACGACTTCCAATGAATCTGCGGCCACCCTTCGGCTAAACACCACGCTGTCATTGATTTGAAGCTGCACACTATCGCCCCGGAAACCTTCATCCAACGATATCCGATACTCCGTCTGCGTCTCTTCCGTTCCATGCGTCCCGTCAGGGAAACACCACATCCAGAAGAACACGACAACCGCCAGCACGACTACGGCCATAGCCATAATACCGAACATGATGCCCTTGTTGGGATTCGCCCTTTTCTTTTTCATTTTTTCACCGGTTTAAGCAAACTTTCATAGCGTTCCGTATCCGTCAAAATCTCTAAAGCGGTTTTCAAATCCTTATCCGCTTTCAATTGCTGTTGGACCACCCCGCGCCTGAAATAATAACGGGCTACGATATCACTTTCCAATACCGACTTGATTTCCCCCTTGTTTTTCGGAAGCTCCAAATCGGCAGCCACGCCGCCCTTCATCTTTGCAGCCAATGCCTCAAACTCCGGCTTGGCCCCTTCATAGCATCCCTCGAAGCGAGCTGTCCGCTCCAACAATTTCATCATTTCCTCCGTACGACGCTTATAAGTAAAATCACTCTCCTCCACCATCTTCACAAAATCAGCGTAGTCCGCATCCGTCAAGGAAAAATCCCCGGCCGGCGCAATGGTGGCGTGCGTCTGCACATAACGGTTGACGTAGTCCAGCAACACGTCGGAAGTGGCTATGTCATAAACGATGGACGGAAGACTGTCCGGCGTAATCACCACGTCCGGCTTAATGCCGCCACCGTCGCGAACCTCACGGCCACCGGCCGTCTTGAACGCTTTCGTCAGGCTGTCCGGCAAAGTCTTCGCAGAGCCGTCCGGATTCAAATGACGATAGTCATACGCCTGAATACAGCGTCCGCTGGGAATATAATAGCGGCTCGTCGTCACCTTCAGACTTCCGTGATAAGGCACTTCACGAATCATCTGTACCAACCCCTTACCGTAAGTACGCTCACCGACTATCACGGCACGGTCCCAATCCTGCCAAGCTCCGGAAACGATTTCGGCCGAGGATGCCGTAGAACCGTCCACCAACACAGCCACCGGAATATCCACGTCCAAGGGTTCTTTCTTCGTGTAGTGTTCCGAATTGACCGAAGCCAGCTTGCCTTTCGTGTACACGACCTTCTGCCCGCGGGGCACAAAAAGGTTCGTCACCTCTACGGCCTCGCTCAACGGGCCGCCCGGATTGCCACGCATGTCTATCACCAACGCCTTGGCACCCTGCTCCTTCAAATCGACCACGGCCCGGCGGACATCGCGCGAACAACCGTCGACAAAACGTTCGAAATAAATATAACCGATACCGTCTGACACCATTCCGTAATAAGGCACGGGAGGCATCGCGATATTCCGGCGTGTAATCTTGAACGACAAAGGATGTTCCACTCCGGCACGCTTCACGGTCAGCTCAAAAGTCGTACCCGCATCGCCCCGCAAGTTTTCGCTTACTTCCTGCGTGCTCTTTCCTTTCATGTCCTTTCCGTCGATGGACAGAATCAAGTCGCCTCCTTTCACTCCGGCTTCTATGGCCGGGCTGTCTTCCTGGGGTTCAATAACCATCACCCGGTCTTCTTTCTTATAGAACCGGATCACCGCCCCGATTCCGGCATATTTCCCGGTAGTCATTTCTTTCAGCTCATCCATTCCTTCTTCCGGATAATACATGGTAAAAGGATCCACCTGCCGCAACATGGCATCTATTCCCCACTCTATCACCGTATCGGCCGACAAGGAATCGACGTAGAACATATCCAGTTGCTTATAAATGTCATTAAAGATTTCCAGATTTTTTGAAATCTCGAAGTTATGGTTACTGTCCTTCTGGGCGGACACGGGAATGGCCGACATGCAGCACAGCCCCGCAGCTAAGAATATCTTTTTCATACCGCAAATTTAATCATTTCAACCATACGGTGGCAAAATATGGAGACAAGTATTCCTTCGGCTTATGATTTTTTCATTTTAAAGTCATTTTTTTCACCAATAAATTGCATATTTCAAAAATATCCGCTACTTTTGCATCGCAATTGAGGGGAACGCCCCAAACTGCTTCAGTAGCTCAGTTGGTTAGAGCACCTGACTGTTAATCAGGGGGTCGTTGGTTCAAGCCCATCCTGAAGCGCAAAAAAAGGAGACTTTATAGTCTCCTTTTTTGTTTTTATCCACCACAACAGTATGACAAAACGTCAAATCATCCCCTACAAGAATCCCTTATTTATTTCTCAAACCGGAAGCACAAGGAAATATGCGATTCTCGCTAATTGGAGAATGAACAATCTGTCAACCGTCCAAGACTTCTGCCTTTCACAAAACACAACGAAAGGGCACGGTATCCGCAGATACAAAAGAGGGAATGTAAGCATAAAACAAGATTCACAGGACAATCTGCCAATCCTTTTTAGGCCAATGAAACGACCCAAATAGAGTAAAAACGAGCCTCGGAAGCGCATCGCCACACCGTTTTCAGGAACATTTTCAACCCACGCGAGGAGAGTGTCCGGACGACGTGCGGACAAAAAAAATGTTTTCTGCTCCAAACGAAAAATCATTCGGCTGAGATTGAAACGCCATTTGGCTTAAGGAAAGTAAAAAAACGACCGACTGCTCCACAAAGGGTTAAAAAGAATAAAACAAAAACGACTTCCGCCACGCTATTTGCTTTCCGCTTCAGACATCCGGTTTGACAGTTTGTAAACCGGAAACCCCAATAACGGTAAAAATTAGGGGGCAGCCCCCGAAACCGGAAACCACCCCCACATCCCACGCCGAACCGGGATCAGCGGATAACCTCGCCTTGAGGTATCCGGTGTTTAGGTCGTAAATCTTCCACCCGCAAGCCGGACTCACGCTTTTCCGATCCATCGAAATTAAAGCGCGACGCACTGGAGGGTATGAAAAAGTCCACAGTCTTCACTTTCTTAGGAAGCGGCGGGAAAACCATAACGAAACGGACGAACCTGTCCTGACAGTCCTTTATCCAAAAACATGTGTCCGTAGGATAATACTCCACTTCGCGCAACATGTAACGGTCACCTGTCTTGTTGTCTATAATGGCACACCTTGAATTGACATGGAAAAACCACCAACTCTCAGGGCAACGGTACGTAGCCGTGACATAAGTCGCTTCCTTCGCACGGTAAAGTTCATAATACCACCGATCGAAAAGCATCAACCCTTCCGGTGATTTCACTGTATAAGGGTCTTTGTAGACAGGAAACGTATGTTCGTTGTCCATCCTGTAATGGGGAGAAGCCTTGCGTTCCTGGGACAACGCAGCACGGTTCTCCGGACGTACATCATACGCTCCTCGCCGACTTGCGGCACATGAACTCAGCCCTAACACAGCCACCCATATTCCTAAAAGACTTTGTACACTATTCACCTTCATGGCATGTCTTTTTGATGTCACCTTGCAAATATGACGTATTTCTTATAAATAACCAAATATTTTCCCATAAATTTGAAAAGAAATGTATAAGTGACTACAAACAAAAAAAGCTGTCCGCAGGATAGCAGACAGCCTTTCGTTATCATTTTCGTTGATGAAACAATTTATTCTCCCCTCTGTTCGTCATTGCGCGGACGACGTTCGCGACGCTCACCTCTTTCGGGACGCTCGCGACGGGCAGGACGCTCTACGTAGCCTTCCGGCTTTTCGAGCAACACGCGACGAGACAACTTGAATTTGCCTGTCTTCTGGTCGATATCCACCAGTTTCACCTGAATGTGGTCACCTTCTTTCAGACCGGCTTCTTCCACCGTTTCCAAACGCTTCCAGTCGATTTCGGAAATATGAAGCAAACCGTCGCGACCCGGCATGAATTCCACGAATGCACCGTAAGGCATCACGCTGCGAATCACACCGTCATACACCTCACCGACTTCGGGCACAGCCACGATAGACTTGATTTTACCCAAAGCTGCGTCTATCACGTCCTTATTTGCGCCACTCACTTGTACGACACCTACGCCGTCTGTCTCCTCGATGGTAATGACAGCACCGGTTTCCTCTTGAATACCCTGGATAATCTTTCCGCCCGGGCCGATGACGGCACCGATGAACTCTTTCGGTATCGTAATCTGAACGATACGGGGAACGTGCGGCTTCAACTCGGCACGAGGAGCCGGCATACATTCGGTCAGCTTGCCTAAGATGTGTTCACGTCCGGCTTTCGCCTGCATCAGAGCCTTCTCCAGAATCTCATAACTCAAACCGTCGCACTTGATATCCATCTGGGTGGCAGTCAGACCGTCGATAGTACCGGTCGTCTTGAAATCCATATCGCCCAAGTGGTCTTCGTCACCCAAGATGTCGGACAACACGGCGTATTTCTCTTCACCCGGGTTTTTAATCAGCCCCATGGCAATACCGCTGACAGGCTTCTTCATCGGCACACCGGCATCCATCAGTGCCAACGTTCCGGCACAAACCGTAGCCATGGAAGAAGAACCGTTGGATTCCAGAATATCGGAAACGACGCGCACCGTATAGGGGAAGTCTGTAGGAATCTGGCCTTTCAGGCCGCGCCATGCCAAATGGCCGTGACCTATTTCACGACGGCCCACGCCGCGTTGTGCCTTAGCCTCTCCCGTGGAGAACGGCGGGAAGTTATAATGCAACAAGAAACGCATCTTGCTTTGGTCGAGCACTTCGTCGATAATCTTCTCGTCCAACTTCGTACCGAGCGTACAGGTAGAGAGCGACTGGGTCTCGCCACGCGTAAAGATGGCCGATCCATGAGGACCGGGCAGCGGACTTACTTCGCACCAGATGGGACGGATGTCTGTAGTGGCACGTCCGTCGAGACGCTTGCCTTCGTCCAGCACGCAACGACGCATGGCATCGCGCTCCACATCGTGGTAGTAACGGTCGATCAACGCATTTTTCTCTGCCAGTTCGTCTTCCGACAAATCGGCGTGTGCTTCAGCATACGACAGTTTGAAGTTTTCGCGGATCTCCATGAAAGCATCCTCACGGGCATGCTTGTCGCGGTTGCCTTCCTGAGCGATACGGTAAGCCGCATCGTAACAAGCTTTCTTCACTTCTTCGCGCAAGTCTTCGTCGTTCACCTCATGGCAATACTCCCGCTTCACTTCCTTACCGGCTTCTTTCTCCAACTCTTTCTGGAGACGGCACATCGGTTTGATGGCCTCATGAGCCACCTTCAGGGCGTTGAGCAAATCCTGTTCGGTCACTTCCTTCATCTCGCCTTCCACCATCATGATGTTCTCTTCCGTAGCGCCCACCATGATGTCCATGTCGGCCTGCTCCAACTGGGCGAAAGTGGGATTGACCACATATTCGCCATTCACACGGGCTACGCGCACCTCGGAAATCGGGCCTTCAAACGGTATATCGGAAACTGCCAATGCAGCGGATGCGGCAAAACCGGCCAATGCATCCGGCATGTCCACGCCATCGGCAGAATACAAAATCACATTCACATAAACTTCTGCGTGATAGTTGCTGGGGAACAAGGGGCGCAACGCGCGGTCCACCAGACGGCAGGTCAGAATCTCATAGTCAGACGCTTTACCCTCACGCTTGGTAAAACCTCCGGGGAAACGGCCGGCAGCGGCGAATTTCTCTCTATACTCCACCTGCAAAGGCATAAAATCTGTTCCGGGAACGGCATCTTTGGCGGCACAGACAGTGGCCAAGAGCATCGTGTTGCCCATCGTGAGCATAACGGCTCCATCGGCTTGTTTGGCCAATTTCCCGGTCTCGATGCTGATGGTTCTTCCATCAGGCAATTCGACTGTTTTCTTAATTACGTTCATTTGGTTTCTTAAAATGTTTCATCAATAAATCGGGCAAATGTACGCATAAATATTGATAAATCAGATTTTAACCCTATAAAAAATCGCACAATCCGTCTTTTTTATGAAAAAACCATGGTTTATTCCTCCGGTGAAAGCTGAAAGCCCTTATCTTTGTAAACAGTTTGTAAATACATGATGCCGAGATGAAAAAAATGATATGTGCCATGGCCGCCCTCACGATGCTGGCCACGGCTTGTAAGGACAAGGGAGAGCAGTTTGAAATCAACGGACGGATTGCCGAGGCCGACGGCAAGACGCTCTACTTCGAAGCCGTTACCTTGAACGGGATAGAAGCACTCGACTCTACCCGTCTGGACGAAGACGGCCAATTCTGTTTTCAGGGCACACGTCCGTTCAATCCGGAATTTTACCGCCTGCGTATCGACCGGCAGATCGTCAACTTGTCCGTAGACTCTACGGAGACCATACACGTGGAGGCCGAACTTCCCGACATGGGCACCGACTATGAAGTGGAAGGTTCCGGGAATTGCCAGACCCTTAAAGAAATCAACAACAAACTTATCGCCTTACAACAATCCATTAAGGACATCACGAACGACAAAGCCCTGACGTTGGGGGAACAGGAACGCCTCGTACATGAAAAAATAAACCTTTATAAGAATGAGATGAAGATGCACTATATCATGGAAAATCCGGCCTCTGCTCCAGCCTATTTCGCCCTGTTCCAGACCGTAAACGGAAGCCTCATCTTCAATCCGATAAACAATCCGGACGATATCAAGTTCGTGGGAGCCGTGGCCACGGCATGGGATGCGAACTATCCGGGCACCAGCCGCACGGAAAACTTGCATAACATTGCCATACAAGGTATGAAGAACACCAAACGCCCCACTCCCGTATCATTGGAAGACATCGACCCGGGAAAGATATCCGCAGCCGGTATCATCGACATAGAATTGCCGGACATACACGGCAAAAACCGCAAGCTTTCCGACATCAGAAACAAGGTCGTACTGCTGGACTTCACAGCCTACTCCCTTCCTTCTTCACAAGAACGTATCATGCAGATGAGGGGATTGTATGACAAGTATTCCTCTTTGGGCTTCGACATTTACCAGGTATCCATCGACCCTGATGAACATTATTGGAAAACGGCATGCGAACATCTGCCCTGGACTTGCGTCTATGAGAGCCGCGGAGAAGCCTCCGGCTATTTGGGTTCTTATCTCGTACGCCGCCTTCCTACCTATTTCCTCATCAACCGCCACGGCGACCTTGTGGCGCGGGACGAGCAAATAGACGATCTGGAAAAAACAATCAGACTATTATGTGAATAAGAGGAGATATCACCCTCTATTTATTGCTTGGCATATTTAGAGGGCGACACACCATACTCTTCCTTGAAACAACGCCTGAAATGTCCCAAATCATTGAAACCGCTGGCATAGGCAGCTTCCGTCACGTTCAATCCTTGTTCTGTCAACAGACGTAAACTGTGTTTCAATTTTATTTTGCGAATGAATTCATTACCCGACAATCCGGTCAGCCCTTTCAACTTCCGGTAAAGCGTGGAAACACTCATATTCATCTCGGCGGCCATGAAAGGAATATCGAGTTTTTCGCGGTTGATGTGTTCCGTGACCACTTCGGTAAACCTCCTGAGAAACTCTTCGTCTAACTTATTCAAATGAATCCCGGTCTGTGCAGCCTCGTGCGTCAACTCCTTGGTCTTACCCGTAATCTGTAAGGCCAGTCTCTTACGCATCTCCAACAAGTTACGCACCCGACTGTCCAACAACTTGGCACTGAAAGGTTTCGTCAGATATGAGTCGGCTCCACTTTCATACCCTTCTTCTTTATCCCGAATAGAATCTTTGGCCGTGAGAAGAATAACCGGAATATGGCTGGTACGCATATCTTCCTTCACCTTCCGGCAAAGTTCTACACCATCCATCTCGGGCATCATAATATCACTGATGATAATGTCCGGCACAAGGCGTTGAGTCTCCTCCCAACCGACCTTGCCGTTCACCGCAGTAACGACGTGATATTCGTCATCGAACGAGGAAGCCACGTAGTCGCGGATGTCATCATTGTCTTCTACCACCAAAAGCAGCGGCCGGTTGTCGATTTCCGCCACAGCATCTTCCGTTTTTTTATCCGTGCCTTCCGTTGCGCCTTCCATGTGAAGGGCTTCCGGATAAGTACAATCCGCCCAAAGACGGAATACGAAGACGGAGCCTCTTCCAAGCTCGCTCTCCACCCGCAACATCCCTTCATGCAAATCGGCCAATGATTTCACCAAAGCGAGCCCCAACCCCGAACCTGAAGCCTGATGTTTACCCTCAGCCTGATAATAACGTTCGAAAATATGAGGTAACGCATGCGGAGCGATTCCGTATCCGGTGTCTTCTACGATAATTTCCGCATACGGCCTTCCTCCTTCCTCTCCATACTGCAACCGCAAAGCGATATTTCCCTCTGCTGTGTATTTCATCGCATTTCCCAAAAGGTTGTTCAGAATCGTAGTCACGACCTCCGAATCGAAATACATACGGCCTTCTTCCGAAGGGACTTCTACTCGGAAATCCACCTTCGGATTACGGTTCAGTTCTTTGTAACGGAGCCCCACTTCCATTACCAACTTACCCAACCACCCTTTTGTCACTTTGAGCCGACGGTTTCGGGTTTCAACTTTACGGAAATCCAATAACCGGTTAATCAGGTCAAGCAATTGTAAGGCATTCCTATAGATTAAACCAACCTTCCGGCGATAAGGTTCTGACAACAATCCGTCACCGGTTAAGTCTTCTAACGGACCGAGTATTAAGGTTAACGGTGTACGTAACTCATGGGTGACATTCGTATAGAAACGTAAGCGCTCGTTGTTCAGTTCCTGTTCATCACGTATTCTCTTTTCTTCCGCTGCCAAAGCAATTCTGGCAGCCAGCTTGCGTTTGTAAGTACACATCCAGAAATATAAACCACACAAAAGCAACAAACCATAAAATGTATAAGCATACCAAGTCCGCCACAACGGAGGATGAATACAGAACGGTACGGCTGCCACATGGCTTTCATCCCAATCCCCATTCCTCAACCTGGCTTTTACTCGAAAAATATAAGTTCCGGGAGGTATGTTACGAAGTACCATCTGACTCTCCTCTCCGATATTGACCCAGTTGTCTTCCAACCCTTCTATCTTATAAGCATATTCTATCCGTTTGTTTTGTGCGTAATCGGGTACGGAGAAAGTGATTCGAAAAGAATTCCGGTCATAAGGAAGTTCTATATTTCCATTTTCTTCCGGTAAAATCAACCGGTCTCCTTTTCCGGTCCTGCCATCCATTGCCCTACACTCCATAATCTGTACGGGAGTTACCCGATAAGACGTATCTAACTCCTGTGGGTTAAAATGACAAATACCTTTCAATGAACCGAAATACAATGTACCGTCTACCCCGCGGCAAGCCGATCCCTCAATAAAGTTTCCCATCGGAATTCCGTCACGGTAATCATAGTTATCAAACTTTTGTTCTTTTTTGTCCCAATGCGAAATACCATTATTGGTAGAAATCCATATTTCTCCGTTTACATCTTCTTGCACAGCGCGTATGAATACATCTTCCAACCCGTGGTCATAGCCATAAAAACTGTATCTTTCCGGATAACGCGTGTCCGGAACATATCCCAATCCGGCACGCGTAGCTATCCACACTCCCCCCTGAGAATCTTCAAATAAACTATTTACCGTACCATCCGGGAAACCCGTATCTGGATTCAATTCAGCTACCACTCGGTTATTGTCATCGAACACTTTTAAGCCCCAACCATAAGTTCCTACCCAAAGCTTGCCTTGTCGGTCCCGAAGAATACCGTACACGGACTTTTCTTCCAATTTACTGTTCAACTCCGTCTCTTTGCGTACAATACCTTTTGTATAACTATACAGTCCTAATACGGTACCAATCCATATTTTTTCATCTGTATCACGAAAAAAAGTCATTACACGTACGTCACGTATACCCATCGGAACCCGCTCTGTCTTTCCCGTCCGAAGTTCCGTTCTCAAAATACCATTATCTGATAGTCCCAATAACAAAAAGCCTTGCCCGTCATCTATAATAGCTGCGACCCATCCGTAAGAACATAACATGTCACAACATATATCAAAACGTTTGGCCAAGCTATCGTTTTTATACAACAATAATTCATTTTCTCCTCCGACCCATAACTGTCCTTCTTCACCCCTATACATCCCATATACGGGCCTATCACCACAAATCTGAAAAACCGGAGGACGATGACTGATAAAATCAAGGCCGCAACTATAATTCCCAATCCAAATATTGCCGTACGAATCTTGCAACACCTTACGAATATTACTGGATGACAAGCCCTTCCCTGTAACTGCTGACAACAAGTTTTCAAAACACACCTCTTCAGGATGTTTAAAAGTAATCTGACTCAGATCCAAAATACTGATACCACCGACATCACAAGCAATCCAAAGCTTCCCGTCTGCCGTTTCACAAATATCATAAACACGATCAGCCACCAAAGATGAAATACGCCCCGGCACATGCCGAAACACAGTAAAGCGCCCGGTAGATGAATCCAATAATCCCAACCCCCATTCGGTACCAACCCAAAGATGTCCCAAACGATCCTTATATAAAGAATACACGCTATGTCCTGGCAGACTTTGCGGCACAGACGGGTCATGAAGCATGCGACGCGTGGTCTTCTTTTTCAAATCTATAATACTCATTCCTCCCCGATAATGACCGACATAAAGCAAATCTCCATCTGCAAAAGCACATAAATTCGAACGGCAGTCTAATTGAATCCCCATATCGGATAAAGAAGTAAAACGATGGGACCGAGAATCAAAATAAATAGGATCGTAGTGATGGGGCGTAATCCATATTCCCCCATCATTGGCTTTGGCGAGATGAACAATATTTTCCAGTTTCATGCCATTCCGTGCTTGGTAAGTCCGAAAACATCCGCTCTTCCCTTCCCAAGCACAAAGGCCACCGAACTTTCCGCCCATCCACAGCACATCTTCCTTTTCGTCATAGAGAAGTGTATTCAAGGCATCGCCGGCAATTTCAGAATTATGTTGCTTATAGACTGTAAAACCGTTTCCGTCAAAGCGATTTAAGCCGACTTCCGTAGCCACCCAAATGCAGCCGCGTTTGTCCTGCGCCATACTAAGCACAAAATTATTGGAAAGGCCATTCTCCACTCCTAAATGTTGTATGGCATAAGGCTGTGCTACCACAAAAACCGTACAACAAAGAACATATAGAAAACATAACAGACGAATGCTCCGTTTCATGGCATCTGAATTTTAAAATTACGCTCTAACAAAGATACGATAAATCCGACAGTACATATCCACCTCACATGCTTTTTGCATGAATACCCCCTTTTTTTGACCGATTTACCGTTGCTCGCATTCAGTCTGCCATATTTTGGCAGAAACGTCCCTCTTTTTAGACAGATTCCGCACGCACGGAACAATACAGTCTCCTTAATTTTGAAACCGGGAAAGCAGAAGGTTTATTTGCTGAAACAAACAGCAAAATCAGAGTGTCTACCTTCTCCCAAATTTAATGAACATAAAAAAACATCCTTTGCCTGAATTAAACGCACTCTGATTTAATCCCGGTAAGGAACAAACTTAATATCTAGTGAAATGAGAAACAATTTACTTGTTGCGATGGCGCTTTGCAGCGCAACGTCATCCACACTGCCTTTATGGGCATCAGAAAACTGGCCCGACCCGGCCTTGACCTTTGTTGAACCGAATTTAACTCCCGACGAAACGGGCGGTGGTGTGTATTATGTCTATCACGTGGCTACCCAAAAGTTCATGTGCGACGGCAATTGGAAAAACAACTGGGGAACTGAACTTGTCGTAGCAGACGAAGGAAAGAAAGTCACACTCAGTTGGGGACAGGATTATGAACTAAGCCGTCGCCCTGCCATAGATCCTGCTTATATGGATGCATACGGCTGGCGTATGTCTATGAAAGACGGAAAAACGAGTAAGGGGCTTCATGAGTTTTATATTCAAAGTAGCCTTGTGTTATGCGTAGACCATGACAAACAAGGCCACATCCTTTGGAAAATCATGAAACAGGACAATGGAGCCTATCGTATTAAAATAGCTGACGAGGATCCGCTTTATGGTGCGAAATCCGATTATGCCAATACTTTGGTTGGAATAGACGAAGGCGACACAGGAGTCAATCCATTAATCATCGAAGGTGTGGCAGGTATAGTCAATCCAAGTTACGACTGGAAGTTCGTAGAGCCGGATGTCTACGACATTTATCAGGCTAAGAAAAAGCTACAAGCCCAACTGGATGCGGCTGATGCTGCTAATTTCAAAGACATAGCAAACTATGCCAACCTTTATAAGAATGACAAGGCTACCGTAGAAGAGCTGGACAAAGCTACTGAAGATTTAAAAACAGACATCCTGAACTTCAAATACAATTCGGCCACAGCAACCCATCCGATAGATGTAACGGAATTGATTTCTAACCCTTCTTTTACAGATAACGATGAGGGTTGGAACAAATGGAGAGAAACAACAAACGAACAAGATAATTTTTCACGTAAAACCGGTTCCGTCCGAACTGCCTCAGACGGCACAGAGATTTCCAACTTCTTTGAACGATGGAATCCATCCTCTCCTCAAAAAGATTGGTCCATAACTCAAGATCTCTCAGAACTTCCTGATGGAAAATACCGTTTGAAAGCTTACGTATTCTGCCGAATCAATGCAGGAGATACTCAAGCTGAAGGACGTTATTTATATGCCCGTACATTAACGGGCGAATCACGCCAAAAAGCAGAAATCTCCCAAGACCAAGTCTTTACTCCATTCACATTGGACTTCTCCGTAGTGGGTGGAACAGCCACTATTGGATTCCGAGTAGAAGGAGCCAACTCTCAATGGACAGCCGTAGACAACTTTTCTTTGCAATTCTTAGGTAAAGAAGGAGCTTCTACCTTACAAGACGTCTTGAAGCAAAACATCTCGAATGCAGAAGCTAAATACGCAGAATACATGGCTGCGAATGAAACATTCAGCAAAGCAGGTCAGCAAAAATATGAAGAGACAATCAAAGTTGCCAAAGAAGCTGCCTCCAACTCCCAACTGGACGATGAAACCCTAATGGAGATTATTACTTCCCTACAACTCCGTATGGATTCTCTGGCTCTGGATATTGAAGCCTATAAGACCTTACAAGCTAAAACGGAAGAACTGGAAACCGCATACGACGAATCTCCTTATGCTGAAGTCGGCCTGCCCATTTATGAGGACTATCTGGACGAACTTTTAGATAGTTATAGTCAAAAGACATTTAATCCGAACGAGGTAGACAGCATACAACCGCGTGCCGACCGTATTATGAGAAGTGCTGTCGTAGAATCTCTAAAATCTCCGGATGGCATTCGCGATGCGACCGGTTTGTTCACGAACATGAGCTTTACTAATGGCACCAGTGGGTGGACCAAATCGGGAAGCGGCCAATTCTCAAGCAAGAGCAACCGCATCGTTGAAGTTTGGAACGCCAAGGAATCCGATTGTGAAGTCTATCAGGAGCTAACAGGATTACCGGAAGGTTCTTACAAAATTACCATGCAAGGATACTATAATCCAAGCATAGCCAACTCAAACGGATGGGAAGAGAATTGGGGAGCAGAAGGAGATACCTCTAACGATATTCTGGCTTCACTTGTCGCTAACTCAGCCTCGGTAAGACTCCAACACATCATGAATCGTCCGTTAGAGGAAAGTGAAATGTTAGGCACTGACGGATACACCCAAATCACATGGACTGAAGACGCAAAGTACAAAGACAAATGGCTGGCTTGGAGTTCTGTGGCAGCCATGGACTTATTCGAATCCGACGAAACCAATTATCTTAACACCGTAACTTGTTACGTAAGCGAAGACGGGAAGCTCCGCATCGGTGTAAAAGTGGACGGCTCCGTTATCAATTGGAGCGACTCAAGAGTCTTTTTCGACAATTTCAAGGTAGAATATCTCGGTGCAGACGATTTGAGCGGAGCTACATCGGCCGTCAATGCCTTGATACAGAACGCTACGGAATTACTGAACCGTGAGGCTCTGACAACAGTTGAGGCAAAAGAAGGTTTGCGTAAAGCCATAGAAACAGCCAATCAAGCTGTAGAGGCAGGTCTGACTTTAGAATCCTATACAGAACAAGTGGCTTCACTCAACAAGTCAATAGAAACTGCTCGGGAAGCAATGGACGCGGCCACACAATTCGATGTACTGGTTACATACCATGACAGCAAACTCACAAGAGGAGGTGACTATAGTTACGAAAAGTACATAGGAACAGATGAATTCAACGCTTTCGAAGATCTTATTGCCAATAAGATGTTACCGGCAGTGGAGAATCTGCAATCCATAGCCCAAATCAACGAGTTTACAATCGAAATTACCGCAGCTTACAACAGGATGGTAGCAGCAGTAATTGACATGACCGGTGCTTCGATTCACACAGAAGTAGATATGACGTCTGTACTCCAAACTCCAAGCTTTTCTGAAATAGATGGGGAAGGGAAGGAAATCGGCTCTATACAAGGATGGATCACAAACGGCAACCAATATGCCATGAGTGCCAACAATTATGAATTCTACAATCTGAAAGAAGCAGATATCCACCAAACGGTATACGGATTACCCAAAGGATATTACCGACTGGCCTACAACGGGCTATATCGTGCGGGTGATCTGACTCCGGCCGCCTTGTCACGCAGGGAAGGTAAAGAGCCTTTAAATGCGTCTGTGTATGTGGAAGCCGGTGAAGGCAAATGGAACGAACCGTTGGCTTCTATCTTCGACGGAATGGGTGAATATAAGTATACATCGGATGACAAGGTGTTACCGGACAGCCTGTTCCCGAACTCGAACGCATTATATCATATTGTCGTAAATCATGTCAAGAGTGCCGATTTAGCATTCCAAGACGGTTTATATGCCGGCGACTTCGCATTCTACGTAGCCGAAGACGGACAGCCCGTAACTATCGGTGTACGCAAGGATAGCCTCGTGGCTAATGACTGGACGATTTTTGATAACTTTAAGCTCGTATATTACGGCGACGGAGACAGCAACCGTCCCGAGGACTTCATATCCTCTGTAGAGGGAACTGTATCCGACGGTACGGGCACAATCGTTTATTCGACATGGTATACTATTAATGGCGTACGTGTGGCAGAACCGAAACGGCGAGGCATCTACATCCGCCAAGATATGATGAGCGACGGCACAAGGAAAACCGTCAAGGTAATGATACGTGAATGATATGTCCCGTAAACGGACTTCTCAATTATATCTGCAAAAAATGGAGTCTGGTATAAAACCAGGCTCTATTTTTTAGAAATTGGCAGAAATACCTTTCTTTTTAGACCGATTTTTCACGGTCAAGACAAGATAAATGCCTCTACCTTTGCAGAAGTGATACGTCTCTACAAAGACAGGAATACTCACAGTTCGTCATTTAAAATCGGAAATCAATAAATCACTCTTTTGGGTAATACATATATATAAAAATGAAAAAACAAATTTTAAAAACAGTTTATACATTATTATGTTGCATTTTTCTCTTTATTCCTGTGATACAAAGTAAGGAGAAACCTCTCGAACTTCAAATCAATCCCTATACCGGTGCAATCTCCGGACTGAAGATACCAGGAGACAAGCAAAACATGGAATGGTTAGTCAAAACCGATGGCTCACAATACGCATGGATAAAAGAAGACTATGGCTGGGGATTGGGATATTTCACCGTTGACAGGGACCGTAAAAGTTTGAAAAGGGAATGGTATGCTCCGACAGAAATCAGTCGTGACGGAATGGACGTAGTCTATCGTGAGGCCGATATCCGCATACAAATAAAACGTCGTTTTTCCGAAAAGGATTTGATAGAACAATATACTTTCACCAACGAAGGAAAAGAGGAAGCCTTTCTTCACGACATCGGTATCTATACCCCTTTCAACGACAACTATCCCAATGCCAAACAGTGCATCAACGAACGTACACATGCACATATCTGGGAGGGCGAGAATGCAGCTTACGTCAATGCTCTCAGAATGGGGGCTTTCGGACCGCACTTGGGAATGGCACTCACGAAAGGTTCCGTAAAAAGCTACGAAATATGGGAACGAGGACGGAAAAAAGCGAATTCACAAACTCGCGGCATTATCGCACTGAATCCTATAAATTTAGTTCTGAAACCCGGAGAAAGCTATTCTTTGCAATGGAATCTGTTTGTCCATAACGGCAATGAAGACTTTCGTCGCCAACTATTGGAGCGCGGCAGCGTAATCGCCTCTTGCCCTAAGTATATATATGAAAAAGGAGAAACCATCAAAATGGAAGTGCATAGCACGCGTCCCCTGAAAAAGTACTCAGCCCAAATGAACGGTGTACCGGTTGCTGTAACCCCTAACAAGGACTCTTACATCGTGAAGGTTCCAGCAGGACAAGCCGGCAAAGTACGGATAGATTTCTTTTATGACGATGGAAAACAAACCCATGCGGACTTGTTAATCATCGACAACGAAAAAGAATTGATACGCAAGCGAGTGGATTTCATCCGTACGCACCAGCAAATGACCGACCCGAAAGACCCTCGTTTCGGTGCCTACATGGTATATGACAACGAAGGGGACAGTATCTACCCCAACAACACCCCGAATTGCAACCCTGTAGACAGGGACGAAGGAGCCGAACGAGTAGGTATGGGAGTATTATTAGCCAAACAATACCGGCTGACCAAAGACAAGTTGCTGAAAACCTCCTTATTGAATTATGCCCATTTTTTGCGTGAGAAACTACAGACGAAGGACTATGTCACATATTCCAGTGTAGACCAAACCAATCGCAATCGGGGATACAATTATATATGGGTAGCCGACTTTTATTTCCAAATGTATCAGGCTACAGGTAACAAACTATATGCCGTACACGGCTACCAAACTTTGCAATCTATGTTCCGCCAATTCGGATACGGTTTCTATGCCATCGGAATCCCCGTACAGTTAGGACTACAATCACTAAAAAAAGCCGATATGACGAAAGAATATAAGAAACTTTTGAGTGATTTCGTGAAAACCGGCGATGTCTTTATCAAAAACGGACTGAATTATCCGGCCCATGAGGTCAATTATGAACAAAGTATTGTCGCTCCAGCCATTCAGTTTCTGGCACAACTCTATTTGGTAACGAAAGACAACAAATATTTGGATGAGGTAAAACGCCAGATGCCTGTAGTAGAAGCTTTCAACGGATTCCAACCCAGCTATCACCTGAATGAAGTAGGAATCCGGCACTGGGACGGGCATTGGTTCGGCAAACGAGAAATGTTCGGCGACACATTCCCTCATTATTGGAGTTCCATTACGGGAGCTGTATACTATTATTATGCACTCTGCACCGGAGACAAATCATACATGGAACGCGCTCAAAACGTTGTGCGAAATAATCTTTGTCTTTTCTTTGAGGACGGACGCGCCTCATGCGCTTATATGTACCCATACAAAATCAATGGAATAAAAGCACAATTCTACGATCCGTATGCCAACGACCAAGATTGGGCATTGGTATATTACTTACTGGTTAACCATGGAATTTAGATTTACCTTAAATACATAACATGTATGAATAAGTATTGGGCCAAAACACTAAAAATAATTTGTATCGTCTTGTTTCTCACAACAGGGGCAAATCTGTTTAGCAGTTGTAATGACGATTTACCGGCTGACAGCTATTATACTTTTACCGGAGAAATGATGAGCGGCTTCTTACAGACACGTGAAGACTTCAGTCTTTTCAGGCGTATTGTGGAACGTGCCGGGAAAATGGATTTTTTAGGTAGCCGAGGCGCTCGTACATTATTTCCACCTATAAACTCCGGAGTAGAAGTATTTCTGAAAGAACATGGATATGCTTCGGTAGAAGATATTCCTGCTTCATACTGCGATACCTTACTAAGAGCCTGTTTAGTTGAACGAATCATATACACCTACGATCTACCACAAACACAACAAGAGAACAACCAGCTCGACCTACCATTGATCATTCAAACTGATGGCGATACGGTAGACGCAGACCACATGACCCTGAGCATCATCAACCGGAGAGCAGCCATTATCAACAAGCTAAAAAATGATTCTGTAGAAAACGGTGTAGTACATCCGGTAGACCAAATGCTGGTTCCAAACACCAGTCTGGGAGCTACCTTATTAGATGAGAACCACAGTGAATTCACGATCTTTTATGAAGCTCTTCGACGTACAGGCCTATTGGATTCCTTGGCCCGATATCGCGATGAAGACTATGAAACATGGAAAGAGAACTACCCTAAATTCCGCCCCAATATCGTTTGCGGACATGACACAGACATTTTTACAGCCAAACGTCCCGATCACCGATATAGCGGCTTTACCCTATTGATTGTTCCCGATCAAGTCTTTTATGACAAATATGGCGACCGTTTTAATAAAAACATGACAATGGACGAAAAAATAGACGCACTTTATAAACTGGCTGAAGAAAAATATGGTGATACCCAATCGTCTTCCATATTCGGACTGAATAAGGTCGTACCCAATAATGCCGAAGGAAAAACTTATAAGCAACTCTTTTGGAATAAAAACTCACTGACTCATAGTCGTAATCCTCTTAATATGCTACTCTCTTACCACATTCTAGACCGTTTATTTGAAAGCACAGCCAAATTAGTGAATTGTTGGGGAGTATATACCAAGTATGCCAATCCCACAGAATGGATTAGTACACTACTTGACTTTTCTACCATCAAACTGGAGAAGGTCTATTCCGCAGTCGATCCGGCTGTAGAATACCCTACAGAGTACTATATCAACCATAGCGTAGCCAGTATTTACAACTCCGGACAACGCGTACGAGGTGCACATCTGACCACACCTAATAACGACAACTTTTCTTTGAATGTATCTTATTTCTACATTGACGATATTGTTGCATACGATGAAGCCATGCGTTCTAATGTCATGAATACTCGAATACGAATAGACTTTTATACAGTATGGCCGGAACTGACAAATAACAAAATACGACTATGCGGTAATCCGACACAACCGTACGGTTCTTACGACAACACAGAAAATGGCACCGAAGGTGGAGGATACAATTATTATCTTCCGACAAATTACATAAAAAACCTCAAAATAAACGAGAATGCCATATTTTTTGCTCAACGTCCCAAGATAGGCATGACATCCGCATTTGATGATTGTGTCAGCATCCTTGGTACGTATGACCTTACGTTTCGTCTTCCGAATGTACCTCCGGGCAGTTATGAATTACGTTTAGGATATGGAGCTATGGATGATCGCGGCATTGTACAAATGTACGTAGACAACATGCCTCAGGGACTTCCTTTAGACATGCGTGTCAATGGAGAAGACCCTATAATCGGAGGACTTTATAACGGGTGGAATGGATGGAGAAATTCAGAAGAAAACTCTAATGGGATATATACATCTGAGGAACTGGAGGAAAATGCTCGAACGATGAAAAACAATGGTTATTATAGTGGCCCTAAAAGTTTGTATTCCGGTAATGACGGAACAGACGCCCCCCGATATAGTGCCAGTAAATGTACTATTCTTTATAATCTGCGAGCCACACTACGTCGTAAGATTTGTAATGTACAGATACAAGCAAATACATACCACACTATGCGCATACGTTCGGTATTCACCCCTACCGGAAGAGGAGTTTTCCATCTCGACTATATAGAATTGGTCCCTATAGAGATATGTGGACCCGGAGGACTTGGTGAGGACCAATATTAGCAATCTGCAATTCCCCTGAAAAAGGCTCAATAAACTTTTCAGGGGAATACTCACTCCTCATAATTATCACATTCTTAAAAAAAATCATATATGCAATTGAAACTTGTCTACTCACTTATTATATTGTTGCTTTTTTCTGCTTTTACCCCAACCCAACAAAATCCAACCGTCTTTATGATCGGGGATTCCACCATGGCAGACAGAAATACAGATAACGAAAACCAAGAACGTGGATGGGGACAAATGCTACCTTGTTTCTTGACCGATGGAATCAAAGTAGAAAACCATGCTGCATGCGGACGTAGTACGTTAAGTTTCATTCGCGAAGGCCGCTGGCAAACAGTGCTCAATAAACTTAAACAAGGAGATTACGTTATCATACAGTTCGGACACAATGATGAAAAAAATGACATAACACTCCATACTGTTCCCGGTAGTTCGTTTGACGAGAATTTAAGAAAGTTTGTACGCGAAGCACGAGAAAAAGGAGCCAATCCCATCTTGCTTAACTCCATCGTGAGGCGAAATTACCCCCCAACCCCAGACAGTCCACACCAATATGTGTATGAAGAAGAGGGGGACAGTCTCGTGGACACACACGGAGAATACATTCATTCCCCACGGAATGTGGCACATGAAATGCACGTTCCTTTTATCGACATGGCCAAATTGACATACGATTTGGTAACTGCTATGGGGCCAGAAAAATCGAAAGAACTATTTCTCTGGATTCCTGCCGGAAAATACTCCTGCTATCCTCAAGGAAAAACAGACAACACTCACCTTAGTATATATGGAAGTAAACTCGTCGCAAAAATAGCAGCAGAAGCTTTGGCAAAGACTGTACCTGAATTAGCTAAATATCTCCGCCCCTGTACCGACAATATACCCTCTCTCTATCCAGAACAACATTTTTAACTCACAAACATACCATTAAGTTTTATGAAATCTATCTATTTATTACTATTCCTTTCTGTCCTATTGACCGGAACAACATGTTTAGGTCAAAACAAAAACACCGTCATAGTTAACGGTATCCCCTGGTTTGATGACCGTGGAAATATCGTCAATGCTCACGGAGCCTGCATTGTGGAAGACAATGGACGTTATTATTTATTCGGAGAATGGAAATCAGACAAAAGTAACGCCTTCCCAGGATTTTCATGCTATTCATCGGATGATTTAGTCAATTGGAAATTCGAGAATGTAGTACTGCAAGTACAACCGAATGGAATCCTCGGTCCCAATCGAGTAGGAGAACGAGTCAAAGTTATGAAATGCCCTAAGACTGGAGAATATGTTATGTTCATGCATGCCGACAATATGGAATATAAAGATCCCTACATCGGATATGCCACTTGCAAAACCATCAATGGAAACTACCAATTGCATGGTCCGTTACTCTATCAAGGAAAACCCATCAAACGTTGGGATATAGGTACGTTCCAAGATACTGACGGAAAAGGCTACCTGCTAATCCACCATGGTCCCATCTATCGTCTGAGCGACGATTACCATTCGGTGGAAGCAGAAGTGGCCTATGTCAAAAATTCAGGGGAGTCACCGGCTATGTTTAAAAAAAACGGACTATACTACATGCTTTATTCCAACTTGACCAGTTGGGCAAAAAATGATAATTTTTATTTCACAGCTCCTCGAATAGAAGGTCCTTGGACCCAACAGGGAATTTTCTGCCCTAAAGGTACGCTGACCTATAATTCACAAAGCACTTTCGTATTTCCCCTAAAACGTGGGAACGATACCATCCCGATGTTCATGGGCGACCGTTGGTCATATCCCCACCAAGCATCTGCTGCCACCTATGTGTGGATGCCTCTGCAAGTGGAAGGGACGAAAATATCCATTCCTGAATATTGGCAAGCATGGGATATACAAACCTTACGACCTGTAGATATCTTAAAAGAAGGAAAAATACTTTCTTCTGAGAAAATCACGCTTCCGACTGATTGGAAAAGAAAAAACGGCCAGATCATCTCCGACCGACGGGGAAGTAAAATGGAATTTAAATTCAAAGGTACTCATGCAGCACTCGTCGGAGAGGCCAATCCCCACAGCGGATATGCCAAGATAAGCATAGTAAACCATAAAAAGGATACGGTATACTCATCCTTGGTGGATTTTTACAGCCAATATCCCGAAACAGCCGTACGTATCGTCACTCCCCGTATGCCCAAAGACCGATACACCCTCTGTGTGGAAGTAACCGGTATCAGTCCGGTATGGACAGACAAAACCAAAAGAATCTACGGGAGTAAAGGAAGCTTAGTATGTATAAATCAACTTTGTATCTTTGAAAAATAAAGTTCTAAACCCAACATTCAAAAACATCATGAAAAAGTTATTCCTTATCATATTACTCATCATAACAGGGAAAATAAGTCATGCACAGTTTTATCTACAACCAAGGCAAACTTTAAACGTCGCCATTACCTCAACAGAAGAACCGGTTGTCCAAACGGCACTCCAAATTTTCAGTCGTGATTATCAAGCTGTATTTTCAGGTAGAGTTTTGACAGACAGCCTGAAAGGGAACATTATAGTCGGCACGATAGGTAAAAGTAGACTACTCGAAAACATCCTGGTAGACAATGCGACATTATATGAAAAGAAGCAAGGTTTCATGCTCAAAGTCCTGAAAGACGGGCGTCTGTTAGTGGTAGGAAACGACAGTCACGGTACAGCATACGGCTTGATGGAACTATCCCGACTCATCGGAGTTTCCCCCTGGGAATGGTGGGCCGACGCAACACCTGAAAAGAAAACCTCATTCCGGCTCCCTACTGATTATACTGATATTCAGTTTCCATCTGTAGAATATCGCGGTATCTTTATCAACGATGAAGACTGGGGATTGATGCCATGGAGTAGTCTCACTCACGAACCATGGTACAAACCCGGACGTATCGGTCCTCGCACACACGAACGAATTTTTGAGTTGCTGCTCCGTTTGCGAGCTAACACTTATTGGCCTGCCATGCACGAATGCACAGAGCCTTTTTTCATGACCCAAGGCAACCGTGAAGTCGCTCGAAAATACGGTATTTATATCGGTTCTTCCCATTGCGAACCCATGGCATGCAGTACACCTGTAGAGTGGAAACGACGGGGTAAAGGAGATTATGATTATGTACACAACAGCAAAGAAGTACTCCATTTTTGGGAACAACGTGTAAAAGAAACAGCCAATCAGGAAATCTTCTACACGATAGGTATGCGTGGTGTACATGACGGACAAATGCAAGGTGCCAAAACGGTAGAAGAACAGAAAAATGTAACAGAACATGTTTTGAAAGACCAACGTGAACTACTGCGGAAATACGTCAATTCGGATATAACGGCTGTACCCCAAGTGTTCATCCCCTACAAAGAAGTTTTGGACATTTACCATGCCGGACTGCAAGTACCGGAAGATGTTACCCTAATGTGGTGTGATGACAACTATGGCTACATTCGACATTTTCCCACTTCGGAAGAACGTGCACGCAAAGGCGGAAACGGCATTTACTATCACATATCCTATTGGGGACGACCACACGATTATTTGTGGCTGGGAACATTCAGTCCAGCCCTGCTTTACCAACAAATGAAAGAAGCCTATGAACGGGGCATCCAGAAAATATGGATATTAAACGTTGGCGATATCAAACCAGCGGAGTACCAGACAGAACTCTTCATGGACATGGCATGGAACATCGGCAAGGTGGAAAAGGAAGGTATTTCCAATCATCTTTGTCATTTCCTACAACGTGAGTTTGGAGAAGAAATTGGAAGAGAACTTTTACCCATAATGCAAGAACATTACCGTTTGGCTTATATCCGTAAACCAGAGTTCATGGGACATACGCGAGAAGAAGAATATCACACCAACCGATACCGTATCGTCACGGATATGCCATGGAGCCGTACATTTATCCAAAAACGACTGGAAGACTATCACAATATCTCAGACCGTGTAGAGAAACTGACCCAACAGATTCCAGAAAATCGAAAAGACACTTATTTCCAATTAGTTAAATACCCAGTACAGGCAGCCACAGAAATGAATAAAAAGATGCTTTATGCCCAGTTCGCCCGCCACGGCGAAATGGACTGGAGTCGAAGCGAGGCTGCCTATGACAGCATCGTGACATTGACACGCATTTACAACACCGGTTATTTCAACAATAGCAAATGGAGCCGTATAATGGATCATCAGCCTCGTCGGCTTCCGGTATTTGAACCCGTAAAACATTCCTCCGTTCTGGAGCCTATTTTGGAAGAATGTTCCCCTTTATACCACTGGAATACTATGGATGCAGACAAAGGGACTCCTATTGCTTGCGAAAACTTGGGTTATGAAGGTAGGGCCGCAGCTATTGGAAAAGGTACCGGACTGGAATTCCGTTTCGGCTCATGCCCTACGGACAGCATAGAAATAGAAGTCCGGCTTTTACCCAATCATCCGGTTACTGACGATGGTCGGTTACGTTTTTCCGTTGCTTTGGACAACTGTGCTCCACAAGTGGTTTCTTATCATACCAAAGGGCGTAGCGAGGAATGGAAAGAAAATGTATTGGGCAATCAGGCTATCAAAAAGATAGTGCTACCTATATCCTCTAAAAAGAAGCATAAAATCAACATCCAAGCATTAGATGAAGGAGTGATTTTAGACCAAATCTTACTGTATTCCATATCTAACTTATAAAATCTACCAAAGACTTAAAGAAAGGAGGAGCTAAAGCCGTATACCGGCTCCAGCTCCTCCCCTCTTTTTATCTTAAAACAAAACCTATTTCTATACTCAACAGTCACTATCTCCAATGAATACTTTAGCTACATCCACCCTGCCATCTTCATAGAGGGTTCTTACTACAAACATACCCCGATGAACAGGAATAGGAACTTCTGTCCCAGATAAAGTAAAATATTGCCTCCGTACGATACCCTCCGCCTCACTTGGAACCTCCTTAACTCCTACAGAAGACGTACGCACTCTTAACTTAAAATCCACCTTTGCGCTTTGATTATAATAATCTGTAAAAATGAAAGAGTACCAACCTGCATCTTCTGCTTTCAAAGAAGATATATTGTATTCATTCGTATGTAACATTTGTCCTTTAGGACCATAAAAAGCCCAAGTTCCTTTAGTCTCCTCCGTACGAGCCATGAACTTGACCGTACTATTCTCCCTTAAATTAGGATTTTTCGAAGAAGAGACCATCGTACCATATTGCCAACTACCTGTAACCTTCACCGGTGTATAAGAAGGAGCGGAAGACAGCACGTCCAACTCGGCCAATGAAGCATAAGTACCTTCTGTAGCCACCAAACGGAAATAACGGGCTACAATGGGTTCAAAATATACCTCTGTCCAATAGGGTAACCAGGTTCCTCCTGAAACAGCTTTCCACTCTATACCATCTGAGCTTACCAAAAACAAATACTTACGAATCAGTCCGTTCGATGAGTTGTCATTTCGCGGCGTACACAGGAAACCAGCGATTTCCTGTTCATTTCCCATGTCTATCTCTAAAAAATGAGGAGCTTCAGACCCCCCTCCACTATAACGGGTATGCCATTTCGTGTCCGTTCTACCATCTATAGCATTAGAAGACGCACCGTTTTCCGAACTTGTTTCTTCACTGCTGCAAGCACGTACTTTCCAACCCTCTTTAGACACTAAATGCGTCATACCAGTTGTACGACACTGCCCTGTAGGTAAGTTCATATCAAACCGTGGTACATAATTGAATGTTATGGTATTGTTTTTAAATGATATAGGAAACAAAATCGTTTTGGACTCAGCCAAACCGGGATCTTGCCATCGGTCACCGACATATACATAAGATGTACCTTCGGAACCTTTTATCGTTAAAATGGAAGCGGCCTGAGTATCATAAGCCACAGAATTTCCTATGTTGGTACGAGAAGACCAACCGGATGTCAGCGATTTCGACCAAGAAAACGAAGCTTGATTGGGATCCCATCCGGAACAAGCCGAAAACATCATAAAATAAGTGTCACCCTCACGTACGATAGCCGGAGCCTCACGGCTTTGCCATTTAAACAACTCGGTATATTCCACCGCACTCAAATAATCATCCGACAAACGGAAAAGCCCCAAATGCTGATTTTCTTCTATGGTAGATATGAAATAAGCTGTACCATCGTCGTCTACAAACACATTGCAATCACGCGATTTAACGCCCAATGGACGACCGGCCCAATGGAACTTATAATCCCCGTTCACCGAATCGCAATAAAAAACAGCGGCTTCGGAAGCCCCGTAATTACCTTGCTCCCAATGGCACCACACAACATATTTGCCTGTTTTCCGGCAATACATAAGTTTGGGACGCTCTATAAAACGACCATTCCCCAAAGAAGGATGCGTACTCCCGTTCCGAATGATTTTACGTTCAAACTTCCAATTTACAAAATCTTTTGTAGAATACATATTTACATCCGGATTCCACGTATTGTTCCGGTCTTCTCCTATCATATACCACGTATCTCCTACCTGAAGGAAACCGGCTCCATGGGCTTGTACGACTTCCCCCCTATCATCTTTCCACAATGCGCCGTTACGCAAAGTCATCCAATTGGAGGGGCGACTATCAAGATAAACTTGAGTGGCCTTCTCCAAACGAGTCACAGCCCCCATCAAGTCTTTTCCCTCAGGTACATCAAGCATAGGAGACACCTGGTCTATAGCCTCCCCGAAAACTGTTTTTCCGGGAAAGTCTGTCTCGGAATACAATTTACGCGCATTCAGAAAGGCTCGTTCAAACGCTCCATATTCTACAGTCAACCGCCGGTATTCCATAATGGCCTGTTCCAAGTCCAAAATAGCCGTCAACAGACTTTCTATATCCCCTTCTACATTTTCAGCATTATGAACAGCCTGTTCCAATTGAGACCGATTATGACAGTCCTTTTCCGACATTGCGGCTGAAGCTAACGCTAATTTCTCCGTCAAATCCTTACGATAGGCATCCACCTCTTCTCTACCATGATAATACAATCTGAAATTATCACATGCAACCCAATTGGCATCTGTGGAAGAGACCTTCATCCCCAAATCCAGACGACCGTCTGTGACTATCACATTGATTCGATATTCACCACCGGCACCTACTTGTACCTCGTTCAATCCTGCAAAAAAACTAACCCCCTTCGTGATCTCAGGGTTCCCCGATTGGTTCACGGCATGGGCATACACCTTCACCGTATAACTCCCTTGCGGCAATCCTGTAACGGTTTGGGATAATTTTACATCAGGCAAAGTCCAACTACTCGACACCCATTTCTCGGCGTAAACCGTTCCGTCTTTATTCCACCCTTCGTCTGAAGGAGAATTATTGGTTTGTTTCTGAAACCCGATGGCTTCCCATCCATTCAATCCTTCTTCAAAACTCGGATTCTTGATACTTGCCGTCATCTCAGTCGGCTCATTAACCTCCGCACCCATAACAGGTAGGAACAGCCCAAAAAAACATCCATACAAAAAGAATCTCTTCATAATATATTAAGTTAATGTAAGTATTCACGTGTTTTCTACTTCGCAAAGTTAACACTTCAAACAAAAACAAAACGTGCCAATTCGTGCAAAAAAGAAGGATGAATCGTGCAAAAAGGAACAAAAGGCATATCCGTCCACTAAAGAGACTACACGAAAACAGAAAAAATGCAAAAATCTTTGTGATTCAGAATTTAAAGCTTAACTTTGCATCGAATCATTAAAGGAAAAGGCAAAAGGGTTCCGGCTGATTAAAGCCGGAATTCTTTTGTTTTTATCTTTTCAAGTAAAAACGCATAAATATAATTAGGAGGAATAATTATGGCTTATATGTCACAAGAGGGCTACGACAAACTGGTGGCCCAACTCAAAGAAATGGAAACCATAGAACGTCCGGCAGCCTCGGCAGCCATCGCAGAGGCGCGTGACAAAGGTGATCTGAGCGAAAACTCGGAATATGATGCAGCCAAAGAGCACCAGGCGATGCTGGAAATGAAAATCAACCAGTTGAAGGCTGTTATCGGCGATGCCAAAATCATCGACACTTCGAAACTGAAAGCCGACACGGTACAGATTCTGTCCAAAGTGGAGATGAGAAATGTAAAAAACAACATGAAGATGGCGTACACCATCGTTTCTGAAACGGAAGCTAACCTGAAAGAAGGTAAAATCTCGGTGCAGACTCCCATTGCACAGGGGTTGTTGGGTAAAAAGGTTGGCGATGTGGCAGAAATCAAAATCCCGCACGGCACCGTACAACTGGAAATCACGAACATCTCATTTGAATAATCGCCATGGCTACCATCTTCAGTAAAATCGTAGCCGGAGAGATTCCGAGCTATAAATGTGCGGAGAACGACCGTTTCTATGCTTTCCTCGACATCAATCCGTTAGTGAAAGGTCATACCTTGGTCATTCCCAAACGCGAAGTGGATTACATCTTCGACCTGTCAGACGAAGAAATCGGTGCGATGCAAGTTTTTGCCAAGCACGTAGCAGCAGGTATCAAAAAGGCTTTTCCTTGCATCAAAGTAGGACAGGCCGTTTTAGGACTGGAAGTACCCCATGCGCACATCCACTTGATTCCCATGCAGAACGAGAAGGACATGCTTTTCAGCAACCCTAAACTGACGTTCACGGATGAGGAATTCAAGGCTATTGCCAAAGCTATTTCGGATAACTGCACGGCAGACATTCGATAACACAAAACACACGACAAAATAAAGGCGCGGCTTTCCGAAGAAACCGCGCTTTTATTATACCTTATATAATAAGAAGACTAAATAAACTCTTCTCCTAACTTCATCTGGGCATCTGTCATCATCCGCCTTAATGCCGCACTGTCATCCTTGGGACAGATCATCAGCACATCGCCTTTTTCTGCCACGACAAAGCCTTTCAACCCGTCGATTACCGCTATCCTTCCCTTAGGCAAACAAATGACATTCCCCTCACTGTTATACAGCAAGGCTTCGGTATTGAGCAATACATTATCCTGCCGGTCGTGCTGCGTATCGTTGTGGAGAGAGCACCATGAACCCAAATCCGCCCATCCGAAGTCGCACACCTGCACATAGACATTCTCGCTCTTTTCCAGGATACTATAATCCAACGACAAGTTCGGCAAGGTATCGAAATGAGCCGGCACCCGGCAGAAGTCATCTTCGTCGATGGCATCGATAGCCTCCGTCAGGCTGTCCCTATAGTCCGGCACCAAGTCATGAATCGCCTTCATCATGGTACGCACATTGTACAGATATAACCCCGTATTCCAGTAAAACTCCCCGCTTTCCATGAATACACGGGCAAAATCCAACGCAGGCTTCTCCGTAAAGGACTTCACACGGGCAAACGCCCCCTCCTCCATATTCTCATGGGCTTGGATATACCCGTACCCGGTATCGGGACGGGTCGGCTTTACCCCCATGGTCAGCAGACAGTCCGAATGCCCCACGAAGTCCAATCCTTTCAGCACGTCATTATCGAAGTTATTCTCCTCCAGAATCAACTGGTCGGCGGGAGAGACTATCACATTACCGTGCGGACAAAGGTGGCTGATACATGTCGTAGCCCACGCTACGCTGGGCAGCGTGTTCCGCCGGATAGGTTCTTTCAATATTCTGTCTTGTGCCACCTCCGGCAACTGTTCTCTCACCAAATCCGCATAATGCTCGTTGGTCACGATAAAAATATGCTTGGCATCGATAATCTTGCGAAAACGGTCATAGGTCTGTTGCAATAAAGTACGCCCCGTTCCGAACCAGTCGAGAAACTGTTTAGGCAACTCTTTACGACTTACAGGCCACAAACGACTGCCGATGCCGCCGGCCAATATCACACAATAATTCACGTCTTTTACTTCCATAATTCAAAGGCTGGTATAAACTGTCGCTAAGTTAACCCTTTTCACGAACAAACTCGAAAAAGGAATTTTAAAATCACTTAAATGCACAGTTTATTCCACAAACTTAACCTTCTCCGCGTCTCTCGGTTTGGCAGCGGGAGACTCGTCAGGATAACCCACGGCAATGGCATACAGCAGAACATAATCTTCCGGGAGTTGCAAACGTTCCAGATAAGAGGCAGCCTCCTGATTACCTGTCATGAAAGCAATCGGACCGCCAAGACAACAAGTGCCGAGCCCCAAAGACTGTGCCGCCAACACCATGTTTTCACCTAAAAGCCCGCAGTCCAACTGGCCGCTTCCGTCCTTCGGGGATGCGATGAATATTACGGCCGGAGCATTTCGGAACATATTCTTGAAACCGGGCTCTTCGGCCGCCTTCGGATTGGCTTTTTTGAAAACCTCCGTGATTCCATTGATATAATCGGCATTGTCCACCACACGCACCTGCCAAGGCTGACGGTTCATCCCGCTGGGCGCATTGATACCGCAATTCACAATGGTCTCCAGTTTCTCGCGTTCCACCGGTTGGTCTTTGTACTTACGAATACTGCGCCGTGACATTATGGCTTCGACCACCGCATTCCCTTGCTCTGCATCCACACTATCGGACATGACCGTCTCTGTCTTTCCACCCGAAGATGTACAAGAACCCAACAGGGTCAGCCCCAACCCGAATGTGCCGCACAAGCACATACCGAAAGCAAAATTCTTCAATGTATTCATACGCTTCTTCTTTTGATAAATAATAAATAAGTAGTCTTCGCAAAACTAATAAAAAACGCCTTCAAAGCCAACTTTTTCCTCATAATCTTCCGGTAAGAAGCCATAAATACTTTCAGCTATAAACTTTTATCCCCTCTTTGCTTGTTATTCTTGCAGATTCATCGTACTTTTACCCCATCAACCTGATTTCAAATTCAAAACAGATGAAGAACAGACTTTACACTTATCTGGCCGGTTGGATATTCTTGTGGTTACCGACCCTGCTTTTGGCACAAGCCATCGACGGTCCTACAGCACTTTTCCTCATGCACTCCAGTGGAAACCATGTGGCCAAAGACGCCCAAGGAGGGGCGGTATTGGAAGCCGCCGATGCCCCGTCGCCCCAAAAACTTACATTCATCCCTGACGGCAACGGATATTATGCCTTGCAATCGGCCGACGGGCAAGGTTATCTGTCACTGACCGGACAATGGAACACGTCCTTCACAACCGACCCCTCATCGGCAAAAGCCTTGTATGCCATAGAGAACTCCGGAGAGTTCTTCGTCAAGCTACGCTGCAAATACAACAACAAATATTTAGGAACGGACGGGACGACAGCGTCGTCAGCCGTGTATTCGGACAAAGACGGGACGGACACCCGGCATCTGTGGTATCTTACGACCGACGTGCATCAGGCTCCGCCTGCCGACACCTCGGTCTACGTCATCAACCCGGCCGCCACCCGTCAACAGTTCGAGGGATGGGGCATCTCGCTCTGTTGGTGGGCCAACATGTGCGGGAAGTGGAGCGACGAGAAGATAGACGAACTTGTGGATTGGCTGGTCAGCCCGGACGGACTGGACTACCGTATTTTCCGCTATAACATCGGCGGAGGAGACGACCCGCAAAACCGGAACTGCACGCCGCACCACATGGGAAGCGGAAAAGGCCTGCGTGCGGAAATGGAAGGCTTCAAAGACAGTCCGGACGGTGAATACATTTGGAGCCGTGATGCCGCACAACGGAAAATCATGCTGAAAATCAAAGAAAAGCGTCCGGATGCCATATTCGAGGCCTTCAGCAATTCCTGCCCCTACTACATGACTTACAGCGGATGTTGTGCAGGCCATACCGATGCGTCTGCCGACAACTTGAAACCGGAATACTATGAAGCATTCGCCCATTATCTGGTAGACGTGTGCCGACATTATAAAGAGGAATACGGCATAGAGTTCCGTACGCTTTCGCCTTTCAACGAACCGATGACGAGTTATTGGGGAGCCAACGGAGGACAAGAGGGATGCCATTTCGATATTGCCTCACAAGTGGCTTTCCTCAAAGTGTTGCACCCTATCCTGGAAGCCTCCGGCCTGAACACCGTCATCTCGGCCTCGGAAGAAACCGATGCCGCACAGTCGGTCAGGGACTTTGAAGGCTACCAAGCCGCCGGAGTGCTGCCCCTCGTCGGACAATGGAACACGCACACCTACTCGGCCACCACGCAGGCACGCAGCCAAATCAGCGCGCTCTGCAAGGAACAGGGCATCCGTCTATGGATGAGCGAAGTAGGCAGCGGCGGAAGCGGTATTGCCGGAAACCTGAACCTGGCACAGAAACTGATGGACGACATACGCTACATTATGCCTGTGGCGTGGGTGGACTGGCAATACGTGGAGGAGGGCAACGACCAATGGTGCCTGGTGCAAGGCGACTTCACGAAACAGACTTACCACAAGGTGAAGAACTATTCCATCCGCCAACACTTCAGCAAATTCATCCGTCCGGGCTACACATTCCTCACGTCGTTGAACGGACAGACACTGGCAGCCCGCAGCCCGGAAGGCGACAGCCTCATCATAGTGGCCATCAATCCGAACGCCTTGCCCGTCGTGCATCGTGCCGATTTAAGTTTTTACGAATCCATAAGCAGCGAACTGACGGCACTCCGCAGCTCGGAGACCGAGGATTTGTCCCCAACGGCCGATTACACACTCAAAGACCGCATACTGACCTACAAGCTCCCGGCTTACAGCATCGTCACGTTCGTCATCCCCGTGGAAGAAAGCGCGGATGCCGACAATGCCATACGCCCCGGACTTCCTTACTGGATATGCCCCCGTAACGCAGCCGACCAAGCCCTGCAGGCATCCGGCGGCAAGGTGACTCTGCAACCTCTGTCATACGCTCCGGAACAAACTTGGAAACTGCAACCGGACGGAAACGGATATACCTTTACCAACGGCAACGGTGATATCCTGACCGAACACTCACCGGACTATGCGTTAGGATATGAACCTTCTCCTCAAGGCGGACAAACCTTTACCCTCACTCCCATCGACCGGCTCTTCTATAAAATCATGACAGAAGACGGGTCGAAGGCTTTCGACTTGGAAGGAGAACATCATACGGCCGGCACAACAGTCGGTCTGTGGGAATACGGTTCCGCTCCGACTGCCTGCCACCGTCAATGGTTCTTTATGCGCCAACCGGACAGCGGAAGCCCGGATGCCGTTCCGGGAATTTCCTTTCCCGATGATACATCCCGGCCCCTTTTCCATCTCACTTGCGAATCGGGAAACATACTCCGGGTAGACAAACTTTCGGATACCCCTTGCAGGCTCGCCATCTATGCCCCTTCAGGAGGCTACATTTACCAGACCTTACTTCAGGACGAGACCTTACGGGTTCCACTCCATCCGGGCATCTACATCGTCAGTGGCATAAGCCGCTCTGCCCGCTTCCATCAAACGATTTTCATAAAATAATGCCGGAATAAGAAAAAAATCCGGCTAAAGTTTTGCAAATATAAAAAAAACGCCTACCTTTGCACTCGCAATCGAGAGAGATGCGCCCAGATGGCGGAATAGGTAGACGCGCTGGTCTCAAACACCAGTGGGGCAACCCATCCCGGTTCGATCCCGGGTCTGGGTACAAAGAAAAAGTCAAACGATTTTTATTATCGTTTGACTTTTTTCGTTTTTCAGGAGAATCTCCCAAAAACATCCCGTTTTCATTTTGCCGGAATGCAAAAACTACGTACTTTTGAACCGGAAACCCTCAAAAGGCATTCAAAACAACTCAAATATAATCATACCATTTATAAGAAAAGCATTTATCTTCCCGGCACTTATCGCTGCCGGACTGGCTGCGCAAAGCTGCCAACAAAAGAATCAGGAAAAAAACATGGAGGAAGAGGTCACGGCCGACACTACGGCGATTTCCGCCAAAGTAGCTTCCTGCAACGTCCGCATGGATGGCATCACTTTCACGGGTGCACTCAACGGGGCAGACACTTGCGTCACCGTGAAAGACGGACGTGCAATAGAATTCCGTTGTACGGAGAAACTCGACTTCTTTTGCGACCCCAACGGCGGACAGTTGAGCAACACCATCCTGCCTATCCTGCTCACGGAAGTGGACAACACCCAACCTTTCACGCTCACGGCCAAAGTGACGCCGGGATTCACCACGGAGGGGACGTACAACGCGGCCGATCTTTTCGTGTATGCCAACGACACGTTGTGGCAGAAGTTCGCTTTTGAACAGGACGAACGCGGAAACCACCGTATCGTCACGGTGCGTACCCAGGGGACTTCCGATGACAACAACCATGAACGGCTCACCGTACCTTCCGTCTATCTGAAGATTTCGTCGGACACGCGCACAATAGCCAGTTATTACTCCCTCGACCAAAAAGAATGGCAGATGGTGCGGCTCTATAAAAACTACTATCCCAGCAAGATATGGGTAGGCATCGCCAGCCAGTGCCCCCAGAAGGGCGAGTGTACAAGCCTCTTCGAGGAAGTCTCGCTGCAACAGACTGCCGTGAGCGACTTCCGTATGGGAGAATGACGGGAGAGCCGTTTTCATTCTGTCACCGTTCGCCGTGACCGACATGGCAAAAAGTCAGCCTAAACGGCTTCTTACGGAATCTTCCCAAAGCGGAAACGGACAGGATAGGAACGCATGGCTGCATAAATATTCACTTCAAACGGCATATATGCGGAAAAATATCGCATATATGCCGTTTTTTCTCATGAGAATAAAAAATCATTCGGCTGAAAGAAAAAAATCATTCTCAGCAGATTGAAAAAATGAAATGACGAAAAACGGGAAAAAACCTCTCCCAATCCGTTTTCCAAACACCACAAAACGTACTTTTTCCTCTATTTGAACCTCTCCGGCTTGTCTAAACGTACTGTCAAAAAGTAAGGCTAAACCCACCGACGCCGACAGGCCGTCCCGAACCATACGGACCATTCCGGGCATGCCGTTCTTTTATGACAGTCCAACGCCTTTTCAGCTATCTTCGTGCATGCCCGCCGAAGCCCGAGATTGCGATATTTCCTGTCACTCCCCGACCCTACGCCAAATACGCGAGCCACGCACAGGTCGGAATGACATTTTGACAAACGGCATTCACCCTCTTTCGGGCTGCACGAGATAGAAACAACTTGTACTGAAAAAATTACGCACGTATGGCAGGACGGAAAGCGAGCCATGAAGCTTACGGGGCTTCAGGCCGAATTTCGTTTCGTAATGCGGATTGATGAAATAGAGTTGCCGGTCTACGACCCGATAGCCGGTGGCATACAATGCCGCCTGAAACTTCTCTATGGGGCAACGTGTGTGCTTGATGTTCATCAGTTCGCGAATGGTCGGCTCGTTTTCACCGGCTGCGGCCAACACGCCCTTATAGAGCGGAGAAGGCAGAAGATGAAGGAACGGAAAATGAGACACCACTTTGCTGTGCGCTATTTGCTGGTGCCCGCCGAAAGGCATTTGCCATGCAGGAAAGGCCATAAACACCACGCCGCCCGGCGCAAGATAGCGTTTCAGCCCTTTCAGGAAACCGGCCTTGTCGTCGATATGCTCTATCACATCGTGCACCAATATCAGGGAGAATTTATGCTCCAGTTCCGTCAATTTGAAAATGTCGGATGCGATAAAAGTACCTTCCGCCCCTCTCTCGGCAAAAAACTTACGGGCCTCGGCAATGCGTCCGGCAGCAATGTCCACTCCCGTCACCGAACAACCCAACTGCGCGAACGAGAACAGGTTACCCCCTTCGCCACACCCCACTTCCAACACCTCTTGCGGAAGTTCCGGGCAACATTTACGGATATAAGGAATATAGTATTTCTCTGTCGTACGGGCCTGCTCGTCAAAATAACGTTCGCGGTCGGAATGGCGCTCTTGCATGTTAAATTCTCATTTTATTTGCGCCAAAGTTAATAAAAAACTATTATATTAAAGAGGCTGTCCGGATAAAATCTTCCAGACAACCTCTTTTTCCACCTTACCGTTCAGGCTCCACGGCGGGAACCGGACTGGTTCAAAGGTTCCTTCTCCCTTTTTTCTTCAAATATTCAATCAACTCTTCCGGACGGTCGGTCTGTATGACAGTGGCCCCGCGATCGAGCACCCAGCCCCAGTGGGCATCGGGGTCGGACAGGGCTTTCTCGTCTTCATGGCCGCCGCACAGGCTCGCCCACAACGTATTGATCCAGACACGGCAATCCGATGCGGCTATCACCGGCAAGTAGGACAACTTGGCAAAACGGTCTGTCTTGAAAATAACCTCCACGGCCTGTGGGCGGAATGCGGAAAGGAACGAAGCGACGTAGGGTATCGCTCCCTCGCCATCGAGATCCACCACGGGCATATAAAGAATGTCCTTGTAGCCGGAAAGCTGCCGTTCCACCTCCTCTACCGTGCCGCGCCCCTTCAGCACCACATGGTCTTCCGTACCCGTCTTGCGGATAATCGGCGCAATCTCGGACAGGTAATCTCCGCCCTTGTCGATGTTCACCAACACCGCCCCCTTGCAAGCCGTCAGGGCTTCCTCCAGCGTGGGTATGGTCTCGTCCGAAAGACTTCCGTCCGCCCGGCGCAAGCGGAAACGCTTCAGTTCCTCCACCGTGTAGTCTGCCACGTTGCCTTTGCCTTCCGTCGTGCGGTCGATGCTCCCGTCGTGCATCAGCACGAAACCGCCGTCCTTCGTCCGTTGGATGTCAATCTCCACCATGTCCACCCCCATGTCTGCCGCCCCTTTGATGGCCGCCACGGAGTTCTCGGGCGCATGCCGCCAGTCGCCCCTGTGGGCCACGACGAACACATAATCGGAGCGGCTGTCTTGCAGTTCCGCCCTCAACCGGCTGATATGCCCGGCAGCCTGCATGCACAGTGCCAGGCACCACAGCCCAACCGTAAAAAGAATCTTTTTCATTTCCCTTTCATGTTTAACCGGAGTAAAAGTAGTCCTTTCCGTGGGAAACGCCGGAAAAGATTTACGTCTAAGATTGACAATCTTGTGTTTTCGGGACGCAAATCAGAAGACACGTACCAGAAAATGGCCGAACCACACGGCCAACAGCCCCAAAACAAAGCTCAATACCGCGTATGCGGCAAACGACCAGAACTTGTCTGAAAGGAAAAGGATGTAGTTCTCATGTACGAACGTGGAAAAGGTGGTAAACCCTCCGCAAAAGCCCACCGTGAGGAACAAACGCCACTCGGGGGACAAGACATCCGCCCGCTCAAACCAACCGTACAATAAGCCGATGAACAGGCAACCCGCCACATTGACGATCATCGTCCCCAACGGGAGATGAGTAAAACTGCCCGCCGAGACCCACCGGGTCAGCCCGTAACGGGCTATGCCACCCACGAAACTACCGGCTCCGACGCACAACAAGGTCTTCCACATTTGCCGTCCTCCCGTCATTGACCCAACGAGGAACGCAAAGCCAAAGCCTTGTCTTCGGCCGCCTCCATGATTTCACGTTCGCCCGGCCCCTTGTCGTTGATGCCGCAAAGGTGCAGGATACCGTGTATGATGACACGGTGCAGTTCTTCTTCGTAGGTTGCCCCCACCCGCTCGGCGTTGGTCCGCACCGTGTCGAGACTGATGAAGAGGTCGCCCGAAATCACGTCACCTTCGCAGTAATCGAACGTGATGATGTCCGTGTAATAATCGTGCCCGAGATACTGGCGGTTCACCTCCAGAATCTTCTCGTCGTCCACGAAGATGTAGGCAATCTCGCCTACCCTTTTGCCGTAACTCGCAGCCACGGCTTTCACCCAGGCCGTGTTTTCGCGTTTCTTGATGGAGGGCATCTTCACGCCGTCCGTATTGTAAGTAATCATTTCTTTCCTGTGTTTTAATCGTCAAACAAACTGCCTTGCAGCTCCGCCGTGAAACGGCTGCGCCCCAAATGCTTGTAAGCCATGTCCGTCACCTCCCGTCCGCGCGGCGTGCGCTTGATGAACCCTTCTTTAATCAGGAAAGGCTCATACACCTCTTCCACCGTTCCCGCATCTTCCCCGATGGCCGTGGCGATGGTCGTGATGCCTACCGGTCCGCCCTTGAACTTATCGATAATGGTAAGCAGAATCTTGTTGTCTATCTCGTCCAGTCCGTAACGGTCGATATTCAGTGCCTCCAACGCATAACGTGCGATGGCCATGTCCACCCGTCCCGTGCCGCGCACCTGGGCAAAATCGCGCACGCGGCGCAAAAGCGCATTGGCGATACGGGGCGTTCCACGGCTGCGCCCGGCAATCTCCATGGCGGCATCGTGCTCGATGGGTACGGAAAGGATGTGCGCCGAACGTTCCACGATGCGCGAAAGCACCTCGGCGTCATAATACTCCAGATGCAGGTTGATACCGAAACGGGCACGGAGGGGAGCGGTAAGCAGACCGCTGCGCGTAGTGGCACCCACCAACGTGAAGGGATTCAAGTCGAGTTGTATGCTGCGTGCCGACGGGCCTTTGTCTATCATGATGTCTATCCGGTAGTCCTCCATGGCGGAATAAAGATACTCCTCCACTACGGGACTGAGCCGGTGGATTTCGTCGATGAAGAGCACGTCATTCGGCTCCAGCGAAGTCAGGATACCGGCCAAATCGCCCGGCTTGTCCAATACAGGGCCGGACGTGACCTTGAAACCCACGCCCAGTTCGTTGGCTATGATGTTGCTCAGCGTGGTCTTCCCCAATCCCGGAGGACCGTGCAACAAAGTATGGTCGAGGGGCTCGCCCCTGTACTTGGCAGCCTCGACGAAAACTTTCAGGTTTTCCACCACCTTCAACTGTCCGCTGAAATCCCCGAACTGGAGCGGACGCAAGGCATTCTCGAACTCGCGCTCGGCAGACGAGTTTGAGGAACGGCGTATGTCGAAATCTTCTTCCATTGTGCGGCAAAGATAACATCTTTTCCCCACAAAACGGGCATGCGTCCCATTTTTTATGTAACTTTGCCTTTCAATCATGTAACGAGAGATTTCTATGGTTCTGAATTACATTTGGGTGGCATTCTTCGGCATCGCATTCCTCATCGCGGCAGGGAAGTTGGTTTTCGCAGGCGATGCCGGCGTGTTTCCGGCCATCATGGACTCCACGTTCAGTTCCGCCAAGACGGCTTTCGAGATTTCCCTCGGCCTGACCGGTGTGCTTTCGCTTTGGATGGGTATCATGAAAATCGGGGAAAAAGGCGGAGTGGTCCACATTCTGGCACGCGGCCTCAGCCCGCTTTTCTGCAAGCTCTTCCCGGACATTCCCAAGAACCATCCCGTCATCGGAAACATTTTCATGAACATCTCTGCCAATATGTTGGGACTGGACAATGCGGCCACGCCGTTGGGACTGAAAGCCATGGAAGGCCTTCAGGAACTGAACCCGAAAAAAGACACAGCCAGCAACCCGATGATCATGTTCCTCGTGCTGAACACTTCGGGACTGACCATCATCCCTGTCAGCATCATGGTTTACCGGACCCAAATGGAAGCGGCACAGCCCACGGATGTGTTCATCCCGATTCTGCTGGCAACCTTTGCCTCCACACTGACGGGTATCATCGTCACCAGCCTTTATCAACGCATCAACCTGCTGAACCGGGTGGTCGTACTGGCATTGGGAGGAGCCTGTCTGGCCGTAGCCGGCATCGTGTATGGCTTCAGCCGGTTGGACAAAGAAGAGATGAACTTGTGGAGTACGACTATCGCCAACGTACTGCTGTTCTGCATCATCATCGCTTTCATTGCTGCCGGTGTCAGGAAACGCGTTAACGTGTACGATGCCTTTATCGAAGGAGCAAAAGACGGTTTTACCACAGCCGTACGTATCATTCCCTATTTAGTCGCCATCTTGGTGGGCATCGGGGTATTCCGTGCTTCGGGGGCCATGGATTTGTTGACAGACGGCATCGCCGCAGTCGTCAAAGCCTGCGGCGGCGATGCAGACTTTGTCGGTGCACTGCCTACCGCACTGATGAAACCGCTGAGCGGCAGCGGGGCGCGCGGCATGATGGTGGATGCCATGGAGACCTACGGCGCAGACTCTTTCGTGGGACGGTTGAGCTGTATTTTCCAAGGCGCGACCGACACCACCTTTTATATATTGGCCGTTTATTTCGGCAGTGTGGGCATCACCCGCACGCGGCATGCCGTGGCTTGCGGCCTGTTGGCCGATTTGGCAGGTATAGTGGCCGCCATCGGTGTGGCTTATCTCTTTTTCGGAGCATAATAGAAACAAACTGAACGAAATATGGCAGAATTGAAATCGGTGGCCAAAGACACCGCCATCTACGGACTAAGCAGCATCATCGGAAAGTTCCTGAACTATTTGCTGGTCCCGCTCTATACGGCCAAGATGACCGTGGAAAGCGGAGGCTATGGCATCGTGACCAACATTTATGCCTACGTGGCGCTTTTGATGGTCATCCTTACGTTCGGCATGGAAACCACGCTGTTCCGTTTTGCCAACAAAGAGGGGGAAAATCCGCAAACGGTCTATGGCACGACGCTCACCATGGTGGGCAGCCTGTCTCTGCTGTTTGCCTTGCTCGTACTGGCTTTCCTCCATCCGATAGCTTCCGGCATAGGCTACGCAGACCATCCGGAATATGTGGGAATCATGGCGATCACGGTAGCCTTGGATGCCTTTCAGGCCATTCCCTTTGCCTGGTTGCGCTACCAGCACCGTCCTATCAAGTTTTTCGCGTTGAAGATGCTGTTCATCGTGCTCAACATCACGTTGAACATCCTTTATTTCGTCGTGCTTCCGGCATTGTACGTCCGCCACGCATGGGTGGGCGCAATTTATGACCCGTCTGTCGGACCGGGATATGCCTTCATCCTGAACCTTGTCTGTACATCGTTCATCACCTTCTTCTTCATTCCCGAACTGACAGGATTCAAATATCGGTTCGACACCCGGCTGATGAAACGTATGTTGGGCTACAGTTGGCCCATCCTGATTCTCGGTATCGCGGGCATCCTGAACCAGACGGCCGACAAAATCATCTTCCCGTTGGTGTACGGCGACGCGGAAGCGGCCAAGTCCGAACTGGGCATCTACGGTGCTTGCGTGAAGATTGCCATGATAATGGCCATGATCACCCAAGCTTTCCGCTATGCGTATGAGCCGTTTGTGTTCGGCAAGGCTAAGGACAAGAACAGCGGAGAGACCTACGCCACGGTCATGAAGTTCTTCATCATCTTCACCCTGCTGGCCTACCTTTGCGTTATCGGCTACATGGACATCCTGAAACGAATCATAGCTCCGGACTATTGGCCCGGCTTACGTGTCGTCCCCATTGTCATGGCAGCCGAAATCATGATGGGGGTTTACTTCAACCTTTCGTTTTGGTACAAGCTCATCGACAAGACGATTTGGGGGGCCTGGTTCTCGGCTGCCGGTTGTTTGGTCCTCTTTGCCGTCAACATCATCTTCATCCCGACGTACAGCTACATGGCATGTGCCTGGGGCGGTTTCGCCGGATACGCCACGGCCATGCTCCTGTCCTACATCGTGGGACAGAAGAAAAACCCCGTCCGATATCCGTTGAAATCCATCGGCATCTACGTACTGATTGCCGGAGGCTTCTACGCCATCATGGCCTGTACGCCCGAAGAATGGCCCGTATGGACACGACTGGGTATCAACACGGTGCTCATCCTGCTCTTCGTCGGACATATCCTGAAACACGACCTACCGGTACGAAGCCTACCGGTCATCGGCAAATATTTTCGTAAACCTCAAAAGTAAAATCATGGAAAATAAACCCAAAAAACAACGGAGTTACCTCAACCTGTTTATCCGCAGACTTTTAAGCATGAAGGAAGATAAGGCGCCGGAAGAAGAAACCATAGCCTCTATCAAGGCTGGTATCGACTTTCGCGGAGCCAATCTCTGGATCTTGATTTTCGCCATCTTTGTGGCTTCCCTGGGCCTGAACACCAACTCTGCCGCCGTCATCATCGGTGCCATGTTGATTTCTCCGCTCATGGGTCCGATTGTCGGCATGGGACTGGGCGTGGGTATCTACGATTTCGAACTGCTCAAACGGGCGTTCCGCAGTTTTGCCACCGCCACTATTTTCAGTGTGCTCACGGCAACGTTCTATTTTGCCATCACACCGATAGACGAGGCTCAGTCCGAACTGCTGGCCCGAACCTCACCTACGATTTACGACGTGCTCATCGCGCTCTTCGGCGGACTGGCCGGCATCGTAGCCTTATGTAGCACGGGGCAACGCGGAGGTAACGTCATTCCCGGCGTAGCCATAGCCACAGCCATCATGCCTCCCCTCTGTACGACCGGTTTCGGACTGGCCACGGGCAACTGGCTTTACGCAGCCGGAGCCTTCTATCTCTATCTCATCAATTCCATTTTCATTGCTTTGGCCACGTTCGTAGGAGTGAACATCCTGGATTTCAAGAAGAAGGTATTTGTGGACAAACAGCGGGAAAAGCGAGTGAAGCATATCATTATCACCATAGCCGTGCTCACGATGCTACCTTCTGCCCTTCTTACCTATACGCTGGTCCGGGAAGACATATTCATGAGTAAGGTCAATAATTTCGTAACACAAGTCGTCACGTCCGATCAGACGCAGGTCATCACAAAAAAGGCAGACTACCGCACCAAAGAAATCCGCCTCGTTACCATCGGGGAAGAGATAGCCGAAAAAGAATTGGAAAGGATGAGAAGCCAGATGGAACGCTTCGGATTAAAGGACGTCAAACTGTCCATCGTACAAGGTACAAAGAATCTCAGCACAAACGAACTGAAGTCGATGCTGAACGATCCGGCCGTCAAACAGGCAGACAAAAGTGCACAGTTGTTGGCCAATGAACAGGAACGCGGGGACCGGTTGCAGAAAGAATTGGACTTTTACAAAGCTACTGAACAACAAGCCCAGTCCGTCAGTGCGGAAATGGCGACTCTGTTCCCCGAAGCGGCACGCGTCAGTATCTCTCGCACCATTTCCTATACTGTCGGCGACAGTACGAAGAAAGACTCTTTGACCTTGGTAAGTCTTACTCTGAAAGAAAAGTTATCGGCTCAGAATCGGGAGAAGATGGAGGAATGGCTCAAAGCCAGACTGAAAGCCCAAAACATGAAACTCATTGTCGGAACAAAGATAGAAAACAACAAAAAATAACCATTTAACAGATAAATATGAAGAAAAAGTTTTTAACGTTACTCGCCTTCGTTTGTGGTCTCAACGGTATGAAGGCCGATGAAGGCATGTGGATGCTCAGCCACATTTCGCCCAAAAGTATGAAGGTCATGAAGGATTTGGGACTGCAAATGAGCGAAAAAGAATTGTATAATACGAAAGGCACCTCGCTGAAAGACGCTGTGGTCAGTTTCGGTGGCTTCTGTTCCGGTGTCGTAGTCTCACCGGACGGTTTGGTCTTTACAAACCACCACTGCGGCTTCGGTAACATACAGGCTTTGGCCACACCTGAAAACGACATCCTGAAGAACGGATTCGTGGCCCGTACACAAGCGGAAGAACTTCCAGCAAAAGGCCTTTATGTACAGATCCTCCAAAGGACGGAAGATATCACCAAACGGGTAAACAAAGCCTTGGACAAATACTACAAGGAACATGCCGCCGAGATGGCCAAATTGGGTGAAAATGCCAAAGAAAAAATGCGTTGGAACAGTGTGGACTCCATCTGCCTGGCCATAGAAAACGAATATGCAAAGAAATATCCGGAGTTGATTTGTGAAGTCAGCCCCTATTACACGGGAAACGCCTTCTATGTCAACGTATATAAACAATACGACGATATCCGTCTGGTATTCGCACCGCCTCAAAGCTTAGGCAAGTTCGGCGGTGAAACGGACAATTGGATGTGGCCGCGCCAAACCTGCGACTTCAGTGTCTTCCGCATTTATGCCGACAAGGACAACCAGCCTGCCGAATACAGTGCGGACAACCGCCCGTTGAAAGCCGAACGTTATGCAAAAGTCTCTTTAGAAGGTTTCAAGAAAGGAGACTACTGTATGACCATCGGCTATCCCGGACGTACCAACCGTTATCTCTCTTCTTACGGAATCGTGGAACGCATGGAGAATACCAACGAATCCCGAATCAATGTACGTGGCGTGAAGCAAGGGATATGGAAGAAATGGATGGACAGCGATCCGAAAATCCGTTTGCAGTATGCTTCCAAATATGCCAACAGTTCCAACTATTGGAAAAACAGTATCGGCATGAACAAGGCGCTTAAAGAGTTGAAAGTCGTAGAACAGAAGAAAAAACAAGAACAACAAATCAACGAATGGGCACAAAAAAGCAAAAAAAGACAAGAACGCTTCGGCAACTTGGCTCCCGAACTTGAAAAAGCGTACGCAGCCCGCAAAGACGGCAACCGCGCCATCGCGTTCCTGAACGAGTCTTTCCTTGGAGGTCCTGACCTGATGCGTATCGCTTTCTACTTCGACAACTTGCAAAACGCAGGAGGAGAAACGGGCAAGGCAACTTGGAAAAACCGTCTGCGTCAACAATACAAGGACTGGAACGAGGAGGTCGACAAGGAAACGATGACGGCCTTGATAGACAATTACGCCAAGCAAGTAAAACCCGAATATCTGCCGGACTTCTATCAGACGATAGAAAAAGAATACAATAACGACATCCGTACCTATGTGGATGCCATGTTCAAACAGTCGGTCCTGACCGATACAAACTGTGTCAATCTGACGCTGACCCAAGAACAAAAAGATAATGACATGGCACTGAAATGCCTGAAGAGTGTGATGGAACTTGGCGGAAAAGTATCTGACCAAATCAGTCAGTACAACATGGACGTGGCAGAAAAGGAAAGACTGCTTTGCGAAGCCATACTTGAAATGGAAATGGACCAGCCGCATTATTCGGATGCGAACTCGACCATGCGCCTGAGCTACGGTTTCGTAGACGACTACACCAGTGCTGCCGGACACCAGAACTACTTTACTACCATGCCGAGTCTGTTGGATAAAGTAGCACAAAGCGACAGAATAGATGAATATAAAGTGGAACCGGAAGTCAAAGCTCTCTTCGAAAAAGGCGACTTCGGCCCTTACAAAGACAAGGAAAGCGGCGAAATGCAGCTCTGTTTTCTTACGAACAACGACATTACCGGCGGAAATTCCGGCAGCCCGATGTTCAACGGCAAGGGCGAACTTATCGGACTGGCTTTCGACGGTAACTGGGACGCCTTGAGCAGCGACATTACTTTCACACAGGATTTGACCCGTTGTATCGGTGTAGACATCCGTTATGTACTTTACATCATCGACCGATGGGGCAAGGCGGAACGTCTTATCCAAGAAATAGGTGCACGATAACTTTCGTCCCGAACCCATTATCCGGCCGGACCGTCTTTAGTATATTAAGGACGGTCCGGCTGTGTTATCAACCACATGCTTTGCAGATATTTAACATAAGTTTCTGCGAAACAAAATTGTATTATTGGATACTAAACTATAAATTTGCGAACAGTTTATAACTTAATTTCAATTTTGAACAAACCATTCTAAACAAAAGCATCATGAAAAACAAGTTTACTCATTTCCTGATGGCCGGAGCTTTGGTCTGCTGGAGTTCCTACACGTTGCATGCACAGACTGAAGTCACAGACACTTACCTAAAGAATCCAAGTTTTGAAAGCAACTTCACGGACTGGGATAATGCCGGAATGCAAACCCAAACGAATACCTCTTTTTCCAAAAAAGACGGTAATACTTACGTAGAACAATGGGTCGGACAAGGTAACAAAGTAGCTGATGCCCATGTCAGTCAAACGCTGACCTCTCTGAAAAACGGGGTCTACAAGCTGACCGTAGCCGCACAAAACATTCAGCAAAACAGTTCGGCCACACAAAGCGGAGCGTATGTCTTTGCGGATAATGAACAAGTTTCTGTCGGTGCCATCAATGACTACTCCCTGACCTTTACGGTCATCGAAGGACAAGCCACCGTAGGTTTCAAAGCAGAAAACGCTACCGGAAATTGGATCGCCTGCGATAACTTCCGGCTGTATGCTGTCAACAATGATTTAACAGAAATACAAGAAGAACTGCAACGCCGCATCGAACAGGCACAAACATTGGTTTCCGAAAAAATGCAAAAGGACGTGCTCTCGGAACTCAATGCCGCTATTCAAGCCGCTCAACAGGAAGTGGGAGCACCCACCGACGAAAATATAGCCGAGGTTGCCGTCCGCCTGCGCAAAGCTACCACAGAAGCTCAAACGTCCATCGAAGCTTACCGAGAACTTCAAGCCGCCATTGACAAGGCACTTGAAGCATACGGTGACGGTAGCCAAAGCGGAGCAGAAGAATTCGATGCCGCCATCCAATCGGCCCAATCCACAGTAAATAACTTAGAAGCCAGTCTGGAAGATCTGGCACTTGCCGTGACCCAATTGGAAACAGCAACTTTGGCGTTTTCCTTGGCTAACGCGACCGGTACGGCTCCTACCGTAGTAACCGACACACGATATGCACGCGGCTCCACGATGGCATTCGGACGAAGCACCATATCCGGCGTGTCCACATCCGATTTATTGGAACACGGTTTTTGTTGGAGCACCTCTCCCGAACCCACAGTATTGGACAACCGCACCACCGAATACCTGAACAACAACGGTTACATCTACTGGATGAAAGACTTGGAACCGTCTACCATTTATTACATACGTGCCTACGCCATGACCAAAGGCTACGCCGTAGGCTATGGAGACGTAATAAAAGTAATCACGTTACCGGAGGGCAAGATAACATGGTCTTACAATAACGGTGGACCGGCCGACGCCAATGCACGCATCAATGCAGCCGTAGGCTCTGCCGTAGACTATTGGAACCATTTGACCAGCATACAAGGACTACATTTGACTGTTAGTTTCGGTGCAGGGACTCCCACAGCCGACTGCAGCTATGGAGGGTGGATGAGAGTAGGCCCGAATGCCAGCTACCAACGCACCGGTACCATCATGCACGAGATGGGGCATGCCATAGGCGTAGGACAACATGAAATATGGTGGAACGGCAACTTAAGAGCCAACGGTGACCGGGGCGACTGGTTAGGCGAACGGGCCAATGCAGTCCTACGGTTCTGGGACAATAATCCGACAGCAGTCATGACCGGGGACAACACACACATGTGGCCCTATGGTATCAACGGCGCACATGAAGACACAGGAAGCGAAGTGCTGTACATAGGCAACGGGTTGATTACGCAGGCACTCGGAGAAGACGGACTTCCCCCCACCGGAGGATTTGCCACCCCCGCCTACGTATTCGAGCAGGAAGACCACGTAAAATACTATCTCAAGAACGAAGACGAAACAGCCGGCCTCTATACATCTTATTTAGTGGCCAACCCCAACAGTACCGCCATCACATGCGAAGAAATGACCGCTGCCGAAGCTGCGGCAAACGACAATGCGGCGTGGTATGTCACGTTTAACCCGAAGACCTGCTATTATCAGCTTCGCAACGTGGGAACAGGACAATATCTGACATACAATACATCCAGAAACAAATTCCTCACCACCAATAAAGAAACTCCGACAACGACTGAAAGCTTCCAATTCATGCGCGGACGTACAGATGTCAATATCGGGACAGGCAGCACCGCTGTCACAGCACGGGGTTATTGGATTATCCGGCCGGAAAAAACGCTCAATCCCCCATGCATGGGTTCTAATGCCGGAGGAAGAATAACCAACGAAACTTTCAACATTGCCAACTCGACTAAAGACCAACGCTGGATCATATTGTCCGGCGAAGAACTTCAGGCATTCGACACCGCAGTAAAGGACGAACGCAAAGCTGAACTCGAAGACATGCTGACCCGTATTAAAGCATTGGCAAACACCCCGCATACCGAAGATGAAGCCGGCACGGATGCCACGCTGACGGCCAAACTCTCGGAAATCGAAGAGAAAAGCCGCGACACGGAAATCACTTCAGAGGGAATCTCCTCTCTGACGGAAGAAGCCCTGACTGCCGGAATGGCATTCCTGGCCGAAGCCACCCCGGAAAGCGTAGAACAGCCTTTCGACATCACATTTCTGATGTCCGATGCCGAACTCACGGACGGCGAAGGCTGGTCCTCCAAACCGACCATATCATTCTCTTGCGGCGAGTTCTTCGAGAATACATTCGACTTCAACCAGACTGTCACAGGACTGCCAGCCGGAACTTACCAATTCAAAGGCCGAGGATTCCAACGCCCGGGAACCACAGCAGACGTGTATAAAGCTTTTATTGCCGGACAAGACGATGTGAATGCTACAATCTATGCCGGCGACAAAGAAGCCAAAATACAAAATATTGCAGCAGAGGCACAAACCAAGAAATTGGGCGGAAGCGAAACGGCCGTAGGCTCCAATCCGACCCGCTACGTACCGAACAACATGCAAGCTGCAAGCTTATATTTTGCAGCCGACCTTTATGACAACGGTGTAGTTACACAGTTGACAGAAGATGACTCCAAGCTGAAAGTCGGCATGCGCTGCAGTGAAACAAGCTCTAGCTATTGGTGTATATTCGATGACTTCCGTCTGTACTATTACGGAAGCATGTCTCCGGATTTTGTAACCGACATCCGTCCGGCTATTACCGACAAGACACAGGCAGAAGACCTTTTTGCCACCCCTTCGGATGTGTACAGCCTCAGCGGTGTTTGCGTGCGTCGGCAAGCCACGTCGCTCGACGGTCTCGGACGCGGCATCTACATTGTGAATGGCCGGAAAGTCATCGTTAAATAAATCAGAAGTCTTGCATTCGGAATAAAAAAATCTCCCGGTTACGTTTAGGTTCGTAACCGGGAGATTTTTCTATCTTATTTTTTCGGGAAACGACGCGCCCATCCTTCTTCCGAGAAGTCCGGCTCATCACCTACCAAGTCCTTTCCGTCTTGTGGCTGGAAGAACTGTTTCCAATCGTCTTTCGTATATTTCTTACCGTGCGGTGCGGTGTATCCCCGTTCTTCACGAGACGGTTTGGCTGCTTTGGATAATTTGCTCCCACTCGGCAGACTTCGAGCAAGCTCGGTCTGCTCTCGCTTACTCGCAAATTTCCGTGCATTATCCTTGCCGCCCATATCCTTACCTTTTTTGCCCTTTCCTTTGCCGGACATGGCCTCTTCGTAGGTTTTTCCTCCACCATGTTTCTTACGGTCGCGACTGCCCTTTGCGTCACCCCCACTCCGGCCATCACGACCGGACCGACGGCTCGACTTGCCTTCTCCGGCCTCGTGAGCCTCTCCGGTAGCCACTTCCACGTTGACTTTACGTCCCTTCACCTGCACACCGGAAAGCCCGTGCAACACACGGTCGGCCTCACCGTCGGGCACCTCAAAGAAAGAAAAGCTCTTCATCAGGTCGATACGCCCGATTTCCACCTTGCCTTGCACATGGTCGTTCACCAGCTTCATCACCTCTTTGGCATAGAAACCGTCCACCTTACCCAAATTAAGGAACAACCGGGTGTATCCCTCTTCGGGCTTGCGTCCGCCGCGTTTGCCTTTCTTGTCGCCCTTCTCCCCACGTCCCGTCGGTTCGCTGATTTCAGGCGCGTTGGCATAGTATTGCAGGAAACGGCCGAACTCCCGACTCACCACACGCTTGATGAGGTCTTCCTTGTCGAGCCATTCCAACTTACGGTACACTTCGGGCAGGAACTGTTCGATTTCCTCCTCGTCCACCTCCACGCGCTCGATGTCGTCTATTACCTTATATAATTGTTTGGCACAGATTTCCTTGCCGCTGGGCATCTCCCCTTTGACAAACTCCTTGCCGATAACCTTTTCTATCTCGCGGATTTTGGAACGTTCGCGCGTGTGGACGATACAAATACTCGTCCCCTTCTTGCCCGCACGTCCCGTACGCCCACTGCGGTGCGTGTAATTCTCGATGTCGTCCGGCATACCGTAATTGATGACGTGCGTCAAGTCCTCCACATCGAGTCCTCGCGCCGCCACGTCGGTAGCCACGAGGAACTGTACGCGGTGCTGGCGGAATTTCTGCATCGTCAGGTCACGCTGTTGCTGCGAAAGGTCGCCATGCAACGAGTCGGCATTGTAACCATCCTGTATGAGCTTATCGGCCACTTCCTGCGTCTCCATGCGCGTGCGGCAGAAGATGATGGCATAAATCTTGGGATAATAATCCACAATACGCTTCAAGGCCAGGTATTTGTCCTTGGCATGCACCATATAATACACGTGGTTCACCGTTTCCGCCCCCTCGTTGCGCGAGCCTACCACGATTTCCTTGGCTTCGCGCAGGTACTTCTTCGAGATACGCTCTATCTCACGGCTCATCGTGGCAGAGAAGAGCAATGTGTTATGGTTTTCGGGCACCCCGGCCAGAATCTTGTCTATGCTCTCCGTGAACCCCATGGAAAGCATCTCGTCGGCTTCGTCCAACACCACGTTTTCCACATGCTCCAGCGAAGCCGCCCCACGCTCCATCAGGTCGATCAGACGGCCCGGCGTAGCCACAATGACCTGTACGCCCTTCCTCAGCGTACGGATTTGCGGTTCGATGTTCGCACCGCCGTACACCGGCAATACGCGCACACCGGGCAAGTATTTGGAGTAGTTCTCCAAATCATCCGCTATCTGCAAACAAAGTTCTCGGGTGGGACTCAGGATGAGAGCCTGCGTCACATTGCGCGTGGCATCCACTTTCTGCAAGACGGGCAAACCGTAAGCTGCTGTTTTTCCGGTACCGGTCTGTGCCAGCGCCACAACGTCGTTATTCACTCCCAGCAAGTAAGGAATCACTTCCTCCTGTACCGGCATCGGGTTTTCATACCCCATTTCCTCAATAGCTTGTCTGATTTCCGCAGAAACACCAAGCTCCTCAAAAGTTTTCAATACGTTAATTATTAAATTAATACACCAAAGGCAGCGCACGACGCTTACAACATACAAAAACAACCCTTCAGTGTATCACAACGCCTGAAAACCGCCTTCCCTAAAAATTGAATGGGCAAAGGTACGACAAATCTTCGTTTTTTTCACTTTTTTCTACGACTTATTCCACTTTTTTATCGTATGTTTGCATTCACTTGTTTCTAAACCAGACATTCATGCGCAAAGTCATCGGGATGGGCGAAACCATCATGGACATTATCTTTCACGGAGCACAGCCTACGGCTGCCGTTCCGGGCGGCTCGTCGTTCAACAGTATCATTTCCATCGGACGGGCGGGCATCCCGGCCGTTTTCGTCGGCGAAACGGGACACGACGAGGTGGGACGGCGAATCGCGGACTTCCTGAACGCCAACCATGTGGACACCAGTTACCTGCGGATGCGCAGTGACATCCAATCCGCCGTGTCGCTGGCCTTCCTCGACGAACGGAACGATGCCCATTACATGTTCTATAAACAACCGCCGCACACGCTGGAGGATTTCATCCACCCCACGGTGGAAACCGATGACATCATACAATTCGGCTCCTATTATGCCCTCAATCCCTACATCCGTCCCCAAGTCAAATCGTTTCTGGAATACGCCCGCAGCCGGAACGCCATCCTGTACTACGACCTGAACTACCGCCGTACCTACAAAGACAGAATCCGGGAACTCCTTCCGTCCATCCACGAAAACTTCCGGCTGGCCGACCTCGTACGCGGTTCGGCCGACGACTTCGAGGTGATGTACGGCCTGCGTGATGCGGAGGAAATCTACCGGCTGCATATCGCGCCCTACTGCCCGCTTTTTCTCTGTACCTGCGGAGCGGAAGGCGTCGTACTGTGCACACCCGAAGGAAGCTCACGCTTTCCGGTACCGCCCGTACGCACAGTCAGTACCATCGGAGCGGGAGACAACTTCAATGCCGGATTCATTTACGGGCTGATACGCTATGGTATCCGCCGCATCGACCTGCCCGGCCTGCCCTGCGCACAATGGCATCAAGCCGTCGACTGCGGCATACGGTTCGCCGCCGACGTCTGCGGCAGCATACACAACTCCATCGACGAAGAATTCGGAAAGCAGATGGCCAAGGAACTTCAGGCCTCGTCCGGGCAAGATGTTCAGAAATAAAAGCGCAGTCCGCCCGTCACGAAGAAATGGAAATAACCGTCCAATTCTTTCCGTTTCCCGGACTTGCCCAGTTCGCCTAAGCCATCATCGGGAAAGAACTCCCTTGCAAAGTCTTTGCCGGGAAACCAACCGAGGATGTACCCTCCGTTCAATCCTACACCGACATGCTCGGCCAGACGGTACTCCAATCCCAACTGGAAATGCCCGCCCCAGCCGTCCAAACCGTAATCCAGCCGAGAGTTGTCGCGTACCTTTTCGCGCGAAAAGAATGCCCCTAACCCCAAAGCAGCCTTTGCCGACCAATAATCACTGAAAAACGTCCTGACCACAAACTCGGGTCCGATATAGAAGAAATTCATGTGAAACCGCTCGTCGGCCACCTCCGGCGGAGACGCAAGACCATAAGCCCGGGAATGGTAAGCCGAGAAAAACAGGCCGCCTCCCAACCCTTTACGCCCCACCCAGTCCCATCCGGCCTGCATCTCCGTGCCCCGGCGCGGATGACCCCACACGGCTGTTCCTCCGGGCGTACGCAATTCACTGGTGATGAATCCCCCTCCGGCATTCAAGTAAAGTGTGCTCGTACCGTCTTTCTTTTCATCCTTCGCGGTCTCATGATCCGAATCCGTCCAAAAACGATTTGCGGCAAGCCCGTCCAACGCTTGGTCTACTTCCAAACGTGTACCCGGAAAACGCAACATGTAACCGTCCATCCTGTACGACCGTCCCATGAAAGACGAAGATTTCTCTTTCACGGCAAAAGCGTTGCCGCCCACCTTGGCCGTCTCCACCTTGACCATGGTCTCAGCATCACTTTCCGTCCCTTTCTCCACGGAAGCACGCCCCAATACTTCGGCCGCAGGGGGCAAGGTATCCTTCGCCTCGAAAAGCCGTACGTCGTACGCCCGCGTGACGGGATAAGACTTCACCACCTCTGTCGTCACTTTCGGACTACATCCCGCGATGAAAAAAGACACACACCCAAAGACAAAAAACGTATTCTTCATTGCATTTTGCTTCATCGTTACATATAAATATGAATTTCCCCCTTGGGAGAAACGAGCAGAAATAATTCTCCACAAGTCTCCCCACAGACTAAAAAGCTCCTTCCAAAATTATCATTTTTATTTTTAAGAAACAACATCATACCGCACTTTTATGTCAAACGGTAACAAACTGTCAGCCTTTCTTCGCAAAAAAGGGATGAAAAAAATGATTTCCGGAAGCAGCCGGAAAGACTTTTTGCATATTTATGCGCATATACCGCCGATTTTCACATAAAAAACCGCATATATGCAAATCAATCACAAGAGAATGATTTTCCGTTTGGCTGAAAGCGAAAAATTTTTCTCCGCATAACTTTCCGAACCGAACCGCAGAAAAAGGAAAACGGCCCGTGTGAACCTCAAAAAGAGGTCTCGAAAAAGCGGATTTTCCACCTATTTGCCCCGCTCCGGACCTCACGAAATTCCTGTCACATCTCCATGAAAATCCACATGATGCTTACCCATAACCTCATGGCATGCTACGTTACAACTCTCACAGGGCTTCGGAAAGAAAGCAAAAAAAGAAAACGAACGACATTACGTCAAAAGGAAAACCGCCATGGCTGGCGTATTCGCAGGCGAAGCCCTATCCGGAATGATATGGGCCATTCTCAGAGAGTTGAATCTGACACTTTGACAGAAAGCCAATCCGGTCTTTTCCCTCCGTGCCGTGAGCTTCGGGAAAATTACGCCAAGACAGCCTGAAGCTCATCCCACGAACGTGCCACGACAAGGTATTGCTCCAAGGGAACATTGACGAAACCTCGCCGGTCCATCTCCTGCAACACCTCAACCAGCCCGTCCCAAAATCCGTCTAAAGCCAACAAAACCACTTTCTTCCGGTGATAGCCGATACTATTTGCAGCCATCACGGTGAACACCTCGTCCAACGTCCCGACACCGCCCGGCAAAGCTACCAGCACGTCGCTACGCTCCACCATAATGGCTTTACGGTCGCTCAAATCGTGACACGGCACCACCTCGTCCACATAACGGCTCACGCGCCGGCGCGTTTCCAAGACAGACGGTACAATGCCCACCACATGTCCACCGGCATTTTTCACTCCGCGTGCGGCGCTCTCCATCAGACCGGAATCGGCTCCGCCATACACCAACGTCAGGCCGCGCTCCCCCACGAGGCGGCCAAAAGCCCCGGCCAAGTCATAATAGCTTGCCTCAAGCCGGTCCGAAGCGGCACAAAAAAGACCGATAGATTCCATGTCTGTCTAATTTAAAGGAAAAGGCATCCGCCTTTACAGTTTCACATCTTCCAGGTTAATCAGCCCGTTTACAATCGCATAAATGGTCAGCCCTGCGGGAGAATGAATCTGGAGTTTACGGCTGATGTTGCGGCGATGCGTCATCACGGTATTGACCGATATATACAACTGCTCGGCAATTTCTTTGTTCGACATGCCTTTCACCACGCAAACGATAACTTCTTTCTCCCGGTCGCTCAACGCATCATTCGCGCTATCCTCCCCGTCCTGTTCCTCTGTCTGGGGATTTTCCTCGCGGGCCTGTTCCTGGCGTTCGTCTTCCAACCGCACCACGGCTTCCAGAAACAAGGTGTCCTCCAAATGGCAATGGCTGAACAGGTCTTCTTCCGTCATGAAAAGGTCTATCAACACGTCGTTGAGCAACTGCGCGTTGCTACCCGTGGGATAGTACTTGATGATGATGCTTTTCAGTTCGGACAGGCTTTTTTCGAGCTGCGCGTGGTTGTCGTGATGCTGATGGGACAGCTTGTGGATGTTCACGTCCGGACTGGTTTTCACGCCCTTCATCAAATCGCTCACATACGTATGGATATGCTTGTCCTCGTAATCCATGTGACGTCCGACTTCCGAAGCGAACTCGTCGTAAAACTTCAGGATGAGAAATGCAATCTGATTGCGTGCCGAACAGTCTATCGCTTCTATCAGTTTACGCCGGATGGCCGGCAAACGGAACTTCACAAAGTAATCATGAGAGCGGCGAAGGTAATTCATTAATGCCGTGAGCGACAAAGACTCCACAATATCGGACAAATTCGACGTCCGCCCGTTGGAACGTATGAAATTCACCACTGCCAAAAAAGTGGGGGCATCTACTCCCGCTGCCAAGCAGGTTTCGCTCACCGTATGGTCGCCAAACCCTAACGTAAGCCCGAACCGACTAATCACTTGCAAGATGCGGTAATCATCGCAAATGATATCCCCCATCCGGTCGGTCTCTTTATATTTTTCAGACATGATACCTTAAATCGTTAAACTTCTTGCAAAGAACGGAAAAAAAAACGACCCTGACAATCGCTATAATTGAGTATTATCAAAAAATATTAGGTAAATACCACCTCATGTAGGTATACTGTCCTAATCACCCCTCAAATGAAATTGCCCATTTTTGCGTATTGATGCTTTTTAACCAACCCGGTAACTTTGCAGCGTCAAAACAAAGAAAAGGGTAAAAAGATAAAAAAAGCAATAAAAACATGGAAAGGAAGAGATTTGTCTTAGCTGCGGCCTTGGGTTGCCTGATAGCGTTCGGAAGCGTTTCTGCCCAAGAAGAAACCGGTGACAACGACACTTACGAGAAATTCCGCGTGGGCGGATATGGAGAAATGGTAGCCAACTTCAAAGACTACGGCATCAACCGTTATTGGGGCAACAAGATAGGAAATACCAAAACGAACCGTAACACCATTTCCATTCCCCGCTTCGTGGTCGCTTTCGATTATAAGTTCACCCCCAAATGGGTGTTAGGAGCTGAAATCGAATTTGAAAGCGGAGGAACGGGAGCAGCCTACGAACTGGAAAACAGCGAAAACGGCGATTACGAAACGGAAATAGAAAAAGGCGGCGAAGTGGCTTTGGAACAATTCCACATCACGCGCCTCATCCTTCCGGAAATCAACGTGCGGGTAGGCCACTTGATCGTGCCAGTCGGCTTGACCAATTCCCACCACGAACCCGTCAATTTCTTCGGAACGAGCCGCCCGGAAGGGGAAACGAAAATCATCCCCTCCACTTGGCATGAAACGGGTCTTGAATTGTTCGGTACGCTAGGTAAGGGATGGGCTACGTTCGACTACCAAGCTATGGTAGTGACCGGCCTCAACGCCAATGGTTTCGACCGGAAGACGTGGGCCGGAAGCGGCAAGACCAGCATCTTCGAGTACGACAACTTCACCTCACCGGCCTACGTGGCACGTGTAGATTACCGTGGAGTACCGGGCCTGCGCGTGGGAGGTTCATGGTATTTCTGCAACAATATAGGTGCCAATGCAGACAAGCCCACGACTTACACGAGTTACGGCGATATCCCGGTAAGGATATATACGGTGGATGCACAGTACATCAACCGCTTCCTGACATTCCGTGGAAATTGTATCTTCGGCAATCTCGGCAAGAGCGACAAGCTGAGCCAAGCCAACCTGAATTTAGGAAACAACAGCCCTTATACCCGTGCCGTCCCTATCGCCAAGAAGGCAGTGAGCTACGGCACAGAGTTGGGCCTGAATTTACAGGGCATAGCAGGCACTCCCAAATGCCCTGCCCTCTACCCGTTCGCCCGATATGAATACTACAACCCACAGGAAGAAGTAATCGCCCGTCAAGGAGCCGATGACCGAGAAAAAGTAAGCATGTGGACAGCCGGCCTGAACTGGAAGGCCCTGCCGAACCTGGTGTTCAAAGCAGACTACACGACCCGTAAAATCGGCGGCGGCAAATACAACAGCGAAAATGAATTTGCCATTGGCGTGGCCTATGTAGGTTGGTTCTGGAGCAAATAACAAGAGACTATATCATTTCAAATCATATCAAAAAAAATCAAAGTCATGAAAAAGAAATTTTTCTATTCAGCCTTATTCCTGATGGGAATGGCCTTTACAAGTCTCACAGCCGCTTCTTGCAGCGACGACGATGGCAACAATGGCGGTCCGAAGCCTGACGAAAAGTTCGACGATGCCGCAAATTTGAACTATACTCCGGAAAACGCCGCCAGTTGGCGCAACTACTCACTCCAAGTAGCCAAGCTGTTGCAGAAGGATGCCACGACCCTCTATGACAGTTGGGAGACTTCGTTCCAAGGCGGAGAAGCTTTCAAAAAGACTTTCATAGAACACAACGGCGGTACTTACACTTCCGCATTGAGCTGTATCGAACAGATTATCGACAAGTGCGTGGAAATCACGGACGAGGTGGGCAACTCCAAAATCGGCGACCCATACAACAAATGGACGGCCGGACAGCAGACCGAGGCCCTTTACGCCGTGGAATCTTGGTATAGCTTCCATTCACGCGACGACTACTCCAATAACATCCGTTCCATCCGTAACTCTTACTTCAACAGCATGGACAGCACAGTTAGCCAGTACTCATTGTATAACTTGGTACAAAAAATCAATCCTGCGTTGAACACGAAGATTGCCAACGAAATCGAAAGTACTAAGAATGCTATCCTTGCCATCCCGCAACCGTTCCGTAACAATATCGGTGACGCAAAGGTACCTGTGGCACAATCGGCTTGTGTCGCCTTAGGGATAACGCTCACCCAAGAATTAAAAGGTGCCATTCAGGCAGCATACGCAAACGGAACCATTACCGACGCGGAAATGGACAGCGTAGTCAACGGCTTTGTGAACAAGGTGGTGTTGCCTACTTATAAGGACTTGAAAGAAAAGAACACCGCCCTCTGCGCTGCCGTCCGGGACTTCTACAACAATCCGAGTGATGCCACTTTCGAGACAGCCTGCGATGCTTGGTTAGTCGCACGTACTCCGTGGGAACAGAGCGAAGCTTTCTTGTTCGGTCCGGTAGACATCCTCGGCCTTGACCCGAACATGGACAGTTGGCCTCTGGACCAGGTTGCCATCGTCAACATATTGGAGTCTGGCAATTTCGACGACCTGAACTGGGAAGACGGTGACACGGAAGAAGAAATCACAGCCTCACAAGAGGTAAGAGGCTTCCACACCTTGGAGTTCCTGCTGTTCAAGGATGGTAACCCGCGTACCGTTGCCGCACAGTAAACCCGACTCATGACCGCACTGTATAAGTGTAAAAGTGGAGACAGTCCTCACAAAGGCTGTCTTCACTTATGTGGTATAAAAAAGGAACTATAAAAACAGACATATCACAATGAACCATACTGTAAAATATTTAGCCCTGTTCTCCTTAGCCTTCAGCCTCGCCGCCTGCGACGACGACGGATTGGACGTGAGGGACGTGGAAATCCCGCAAGGTTACGCCCTTTCGGCCGGAATCTCCACCATTTTCCTCAACAGCTCCGTGGCCTACGACACGCAGGCCGACTGGATCGATGCCGACCCCGACTATGCCATGCGCTTCCGCGACGGTGACGGACTGTACGACGACACGCGTACCATCTCGGGAGGCCTCGGCCCGGTCTATGCAGGATATTCCTGCGGAAGTTGCCATCGCAATGCCGGGCGTACGAAACCGGAGTTATGGAACGGCGGAGGCAGCTTCGGCGAAGGGGGAAGCGGCTCTTACGGCTTCTCTTCCATGTTGGTGTACATCAGCCGCAAGAACGGCGCATTTTTCCAGAATTATGGCCGCGTACTTCATGACCAAGCCATCTACGGCGTTAAACCGGAAGGCAAGTTGAGCGTCAAATGGCATTACGAGAAAGGGGCATTCCCCGACGGAGAGCCCTACGAACTGTGCTATCCCGAATACAGCATCAGCGAATGGTATGCCGACAGCATCGCGCCCGAAGACTTGTTCTGCACCGTCAGGATTCCGTTGCGCCATGTCGGCATGGGACCGATGATGGCCATCGACCGCCACGAAATAGAGCAACTGGCCGCGAAGAGCAACTACCCGGAATACGGTATCAGCGGACGCGCCAACTATATCACGGAAAAAGGGAAACTGCAATTAGGGCTGAGCGGCAACAAAGCACAGCATGCCGACCTGACTGTGGAGCTTGGCTTCAGCAGTGACTTGGGCGTCACGAACAGCCGCTATCCGGAAGAGATCTGCGAAGGACAGCTCCAGATGCAGGACGGAAGCATGATGGGACTGACATACGACCAGTTGGACATCAGCGCGGAAGAAATGGAAGATGTGGACTTGTACATGCAGGGCCTTGGTGTACCGGCCCGTCGTGACGTGAACGATCCGACGGTGAAACGCGGGGAGGAGATGTTCTACCAAGCCAAATGCCACTTGTGCCATACCGTCACGCTGCATACCCAACCCCGCGGTTCCACTTTGCTGTTAGGTACGCAACTGACATGGTTGGGCAGCCAGACCATCCACCCCTACTCCGATTTCCTGCTTCACGACATGGGAAGCGAAATCATGGGTGTAGGATTGAACGACAATTACGTAAGCGGACTGGCCCGCGGCAATGAGTGGCGTACCACTCCACTTTGGGGTATCGGGCTACAGGAAAAAGTCAACGGTCACACTTACTTCTTGCACGACGGACGCGCCCGTAACTTTACCGAAGCCATTTTGTGGCACGGCGGAGAAGGGGAAGCTTCGAAAAACCTGTTCAAACAGATGAAGAAAGAAGACCGTGCGGCACTCATCCGATTCCTGCAATCCTTATAACAAGACGACGAAAGCCTCTTGACAGAACAAGCATCAAACAAAGAAAAAAACAGAAAACAATGAAAAAAATATTTGCGATGACCCTATTGGCGGCTCTCCCTCTTGCCGCCATGGCACAATATGAAGAGGGCAGCGAAAACGGCGTGGTGTCCCTGGCCGGACGCGAAGGGTTCTCCATCCAAACGAAGAAAGCCGACTTTGTGTTCAAACCTTACCTGTTGGTGCAGACTGCGGCCAACATCAATTGGTACGACGACGAAGGCCTGGACAAGGCTTACAACCAAGACAACTTGGCCAATTCGGGATTTGCCGTACCGTATGCCGTACTCGGATTTACAGGAAAAGCGTGGGGCAAGGTATCGTTTAACCTCTCTATCAATGCAGCAGCCAGTGGCGGAGCCATCCTTCAGCAGGCATGGATTGATGTGGCTATGAAAGAAGCTTTTGCCGTACGTATCGGTAAATTCAAGACTCCCTTCTCTCACGGTTACCTGACGACGCTGGGCGAAACCATGATGCCTACACTCCCGACTTCGCTGACCGCAGCGGTCATCATGCCTTATTCGTTGAACGCCGTCACACCGAACATCGGGACGGGATTCGATCTCGGCGTGGAAATCCACGGTTTCGCAGCCAATAAGTTCGGATATGAAATAGGAATCTTCAACGGTACCGGCGCATCGGTCAACACGGCTACGAAAACCATCAGCGACGACTGGCACATCCCGTCCCTGCTCTACGCCGGACGTTTCACCTTCATGCCGAAGGGTATCATGCCCGCCACGCAGGGCAACCCCGACCGCCTGCACGAAGACAAATGGATGTTAGGCGCAAGCGCCAACCTGAATGTGGAAAGCGAGAGCGAAAGCACCAACGACACCCGCGCCGGACTGGAGTTTGCCATGCTGAAAAACAAGCTTTATATCGGAGCCGAAGCCTACTACATGCACGTGGGATTCACCGACCGGCAAAAGATAGACAAGACTTACGATTTCTTGGGCGGCTACGTCCAAGGCGGTTATTTCGTGGCTCCCCGCGTACAGGTTGCCGCACGTTACGACTTCTTTAACCGCAACGGCGTAGACACGAATGGTTTCCTCAATATGCCGGCCGTAGGATGCAATTATTTCTTCAAGAACTGTAACCTGAAACTGCAAGCTATGTATCAGTTCATCGGACGCACCGGACACGACACGCAACTCGACCGTGACAACGACGACCTTGGGTTGGCCAAGCACTCAGGTACCATACAGTTGCAATACTCTTTCTAATATTCGTTAATTCAGCCGATAAAGAATTTACAATGAAAAAAAACTATGGTATATTTGTTCTCCTGTCTGTAGCAATGGGACTCACCGCCTGCGACGACGGCTCCATCCCACGGAAGGAACACACGGCTACGCACACCGGCTTTGCGGCCAAACTGACCGGACACATCACCGGTGCGGACAGTTGGTCGGAATATTACCAGCTTGTGTTGGCCGGGTTCGGAGACAGCGAATACGCGACTACGCAAGTGCTCGTCAGCCCCGACGCGAACAGCAACGTGAACCTCACCCTGCCTAACATCGGGAGCGACGTGAAAACCATCGAGCTATGCGTGACCAACCGGTTGCGCAAACGTGTCCTGACGTATCAAAGTCTGGATGTAGCTTCGATTTCGGGAGATACGCTCTACATGGATGCCGGACAGGTGGATGCCCACATGTATGCAGCCATACAAGAGAACATATTTGACAAAACCTGCGCACAGTGCCACGGAGGAAGCACCTCTCCCGCAGCCGGACTTTACCTGACGGCCGACAAGAGCCATGCCAGCCTTGTAAACCAACCGTCTACACAGGTCGAGAATGGCATCCGTGTCATTCCGGGCAACGCCGAAGAAAGCATCTTGCATAAGGTTATCAATCCAGGCAATGTACTCGGCTTAGGTTTCAGTCACGAAAATATGATAACTTCATCAACCGACCTGCGGCTCATAGACGAATGGATCAACGCAGGCGCCAAAGAATAGGAACAACATGGATAAAAGCAAAGTTTTTTGGGAAGATCTGGGTGTAACGGCGGAAATATCCGCCTTTACCCCACAAGATAAGATAGAAGAGTTCCACGTCATGTTGCATGTGGAGCCGAGAGCCGAACTCTTCGACGGACAACTCAAACGAATTTACGAAGGAGAGGAACGGCTGTTGCGGTTGCCGCAGGTCATGGGTGCCGACGTCATCCTGAAGCGATACTTTCTCAGCGATTCGACCAACCAACAGCCTCTGATGAAGCAGGAAGCGGACTGTTCCGTATCCGTCATCCAGCAACCACCGCTCGACGGCAGCAAGGTGGCCGTGTGGCTGTATCTGCAAAAAGGCAGCAAGGTAGCCAACGTGAACGGTGTCATCGTGGCGGAACACAACGGTTACCGTCATTTATGGAAGATGGGCATGCACGAACACAAAGGCGACTCGGCCTGGCAAACGGAATCTCTGCTCATCAGTTACGAGGAAACCTTACAAAGCTTCAACGCCACGCTGGCAGACAACTGTATCCGTACGTGGTTTTTCGTACGCGATGTAGACACACAGTACGCCGGCATGGTGAAAGCACGTAAGGAAAACTTCGCCGAACAAGGACTCACCGAACGGACCCACTACATCAGCAGTACGGGCATCGGCGGACTGCCCGCAGACACACGGGCCTTGGTACAGATGGGAACGTATGCCCTCACAGGGTTTGAACCTTCACAGCAACGCTACCTGTACGCCCCCACCCACTTGAACCCTACTTATGAATACGGGGTTACGTTCGAGCGGGGTACCGTCATGGAATACGGCGACCGTGCTCATGTATTCCTCAGCGGCACGGCCAGCATCAACAACAAAGGGGAAGTAGTGCATGTGGGAAACATCGTGAAACAAACCGAACGCATGTGGGAAAATGTAGGAGTCCTGCTTGAAGAAGGCGGCGCATCATTCGACGATGTCATGCAAATCATCGTTTACCTGCGCGATGTCTGCGATTACCCGACCGTGAACGAGATGTTCGCCCGACGGTTCCCCGACACTCCGAAAGTCATCACCTTGGCACCGGTATGCCGACCTACATGGCTTATCGAAATGGAATGTATCGCCGTGAAAAAACGTTGCAACGAAAAGTATCGCGACTTTTAAGGACTTATCCGGTACATTCCCTCTACATCATGAAGTCAGTTCCTTTCATACTGCTTTTTGGGGCTGCCGCGGGCATCGGCATATCCACGTTTGTGGAAGACGCCCACGGCACGCCTTTTATCCAGACCTACGTTTACGGCACTTGGTGGTTCAAACTGTTATGGACCACCGTCGTAGTCACTTCGGCCGCACTTTTCGTACGCCGTAAAATGTGGAAAAACTTTCCGCTTCTCGTCCTTCATCTCAGTTTCGGCGTGATATTCGCCGGAGCGCTCACCACCGCCTTTACCGGACATAAAGGAATATTGCACTTGCGTAAAGGCCAGCCTACGGGAGAATATGTCAACGAACGGAAACAAGTGGCACGCCTGCCTTTCATGATGCGTTTAGACAGCTTCCGCATAGCATATTATCCGGGCACGGAAGCTCCTGCCGACTACGTGAGCCAAATCTCCTGCCAGCATATCGACGGCGACATCTTTGCCCGGCCAATTATTTCCATGAACCGGATTTTTTCTGCACAAGGGTACCGTTTTTACCAGTCTTCTTACGATGAAGATTTGGAAGGCAGTTGGCTTTCGGTAAACTATGACCCTTGGGGGACGGGCATCACCTACACCGGTTTCTGCCTGATGGGGTTGGGTTGCCTGCTCCTGCTGTGCGCCCGGGACGGAGGTTTCCGCCGTCTGCTAAGGCATCCGCTGATTCGGAAAGGCGGACTGTTCCTAATCGCCTTGTTTTGGGGCTGTCAACTGAAGGCCGACCCGGCCTTGCCCGTAGTCAAGCTGGTACAAGCCGACAGTCTGGCTATCCAACAAGTGGTCTACAACGACCGCGTCGCCCCGTTCAACACACTTGCACGGGATTTCGTACAAAAAATATACGGACGACCATCCTTCCACGGAATCACCCCGGAACAGGTGGTGAGCAGTTGGATGCTCTACCCCGAAGAATGGAACCGCACTCCCATTATCCGTATCAAAAATCAGGAGTTGCGCACCGCTTTAGGCCTTAAAGAAGAATATGCCTCGCTCAATCATTTGTTCGACGGGACACAATACAAGCTACAGCCTTTATGGCAACGCGAACAAGGCAACCGGAGCAAACTGGCCCAGGCCATACAGGAAACGGACGAAAAAGTAGGACTCATCCTCATGCTCCGGCAAGGCACGCTCGTCCGTCCGCTACCGCCCGACGTTCCACATCTCAGTACCCAGAAAGTCAACGCCGAACTGTGGTACAACCGTATTCCCTTCAGCAAAATCCTGTTCATGGTCAACCTCACTTTAGGCTTTGCCGCTTTCGGATTATTCATGTTCAGGATGCTGACAGGCCGTAAGGAGAAAGCCGTAAGCCGACGGGTATGGGGCACAGCCCTCTGCCTCACCACCCTATTCCATGCCACAGGATACGCCTTGCGCGGTTACATCAGAGGCGGTTTCCCCCTGAGCAACGGATACGAAACGATGCAGTTCGTCGCTCTGGCAGTCCTCCTGACCGCCTGCCTGCTTCAACGGAGGTTCCCTTTCACCCGGCCTTTCGGTTTCCTGCTTTCCGGATTCACCCTGCTCGTGGCCTACTTGGGCGAGATGAACCCGCAAATTACGCCCCTCATGCCGGTATTGGCATCCCCGTGGCTGAGTTGGCACGTGTCGCTCATCATGATTTCATACGGCCTTTTTGCTTTCACCTTTCTGAACGGCATCCTGGCCTTGTGTCTTATAGGGAAACAAAAAAACACGGCTTCGCCGATTACAGGAGAACAAATCGAACAACTCACCTTGTTGAGCCGTCTTCTGTTATATCCGGGCACTTTCCTGTTGGGCACAGGCATTGTGTTGGGAGCCGTATGGGCCAACGTGTCGTGGGGCAGTTACTGGTCGTGGGACCCGAAAGAAGTGTGGGCACTTGCGGCGTTCATCATTTACGGCATCTCTTTCCACCGGAAAAGCCTGCCCTATTTTCAACATCCATGGCTATTCCATGGCTATATGATCCTCGCTTTCGCCGTAGTCCTGATGACCTACTTCGGAGTCAATTATCTGCTCGGTGGCATGCACAGCTATGCCAATTCTTAACAAAATCACTACTATCAGGTATTGCACAAGCCGGATTTTGCAAGTAATTTTGCACGCTGTATAATTATATATAGGTAGTAATGATGAAATTATCGGATGTCAACACGAACGAAACCGTGATGATATCACACATAGAAGGCAGCGGAGCCTTCAGAGCCCGCTTGAGTGAAATGGGGTTTGTCACAGGGAAAACCGTCAAGAAACTGTTTACTTCTCCTGTGGGAAATCCTATTGTTTTCGAACTGATGGGAGGACAAATCGCCCTGCGAAAGAGCGAAGCTGAAAAAATACAAGTCACTGTTTCGGGCACGGCAGACGCTCCATCTACGACACCGGAAGCGGACATCCCTGCCCCATCCACAGACATTCCCACAGACATTCCGACTCAAAAGCATCGTTCAGACCGGCATCAACGAAGAAGCGGAACCGTTATGCCGCCGTCTCCACACACGGGATGCCCCAGTTGCGGTCCTTCCGGACGTCGCATCACCACCGACACGCCGGCCGAAGCCGGAGTGATTACGATAGCTTTGGTCGGTAATCCGAATTGCGGCAAGACCTCACTTTTCAATGCAGCCTCGGGGGGACACGAACGTACCGGTAACTACAGCGGAGTGACCGTCAGCAGTGTCGTGGGAGAAATGGTCTTCGATGGACGGAAAATCCGTTTGGTAGACCTGCCGGGCACCTACTCTATCCGTGCTTTCAGTCCGGAAGAGGCGTATGTGGCACACGAACTGGAAAGCGGCCGGATAGATGCCGTCATCAATGTGCTCGACACAACCAATCTGGAACGGAATCTGTTGCTCACCATGCAACTGAAGGAACGGAACCTGCCGCTCGTCGGAGCCTTGAACATGTATGATGAGTTTGAAGAAAGCCAAAGTACACTCGACATCGAAGAACTGAGCCGTCGTTTGGATATGCCTCTCTACCCTACCGTAGCCCGTAAGCGCATCGGTATCGATACCCTGCTGAAAAAAGCCATCGAACTGGCCGACCAACATATTGCACTTCACCGTGCAGGCATACAAGGACATACCCACGAGGCCGCCTGCTGCAACGATCCGGAGCACTGTACCCACTGTAGCGGAAAAGGAGCTCATCCAGAAGATATGGACGCAGACAACGGAAGCGACACGGCCTGTCCGTGCCCTGAACGCGAACACGAAGATGTGGAACGCTATTCCCATATCGGACAAATACTCGACGGCATTTACATTAAAAAACACGGACGCAGTCATCAGGTCACCACAACGTTAGACCGACTGCTGGCCAACCGCTGGATTGCCTATCCGTTGTTCGTGGCCATCATGTGGTTCATCTTTTGGGTCACGTTCACCATCGGACAATATCCCATGGACTGGATAGACAACGGTGTGGCGTGGCTCACCGCCCTTTGCGAGAGCCAAATGCCCGAAGGCACGCTGCAAGCTTTGGTTTGCGACGGCATATTAGGCGGCGTGGGCAGCGTCATTGTCTTCTTGCCCAACATCCTGATTCTTTATTTCTTCATCTCCATATTGGAAGATTCGGGCTATCTGGCACGTGCCGCCATGTTGGCCGACCCGTTGTTCAACAAACTGGGACTGCACGGAAAATCCTTCATTCCCATGCTGATGGGTTACGGATGCAACGTACCGGCCGTCATGGCTACCCGTACGATAGAAAATCCCAAAAGCCGTATGATTACCATGCTGGTCACTCCGATGATTTCATGCAGCGCACGCATTCCGGTGTATGTAGTATTTGCCGGGGCATTCTTTCCCCAAAACGCCTCCACCGTCATGCTCTGCCTTTACGTGTTCGGGACGGGTATGGCCTTGTTTGTAGCATGGGTATTCAGCAAGATCTTCATGCGTCGGTATGAAAGCCATTTCGTCATGGAACTCCCTCCTTACCGCCTGCCCAGTTCGCGCGGTGTTTGCCGCCATACGTGGGAGAAAGGACGCCAATACTTACGTAAGATGGGAGGCATCATCTTGGTGGCCAGCATCGTGATTTGGGCTTTAGGACATTTCCCCACGGGAAACGGTGAACTGACAGAAGCCGAACAACAGGAACAATCCTACATGGGCCGGATAGGCCATGCCATCGAACCGATAATCCGTCCGTTAGGTTACGATTGGCGAATGGGCGTAGGTATCATAGCCGGTGTCGGCGCAAAGGAACTGATGGTCAGCACACTCGGAGTGTTGTACAACTGCGCGGCCGAAGACGCGGAACCGGAAACCACCGAAGACGCTTCGCAGACCCGCCTGGCGCAAATACTAAGCCAGCACACCACACCCGAAGCCGCATTGAGTTACATGATCTTCGCACTGCTTTATTTCCCTTGTCTGGCTACGATTGCAGCCGTCAAAGGAGAAAGCGGCACATGGAAGTGGGCCATTTTTACGGCGGCATACACTACCCTATTGGCCTACGTGACGGCTTTTGCCGTCTACCGCATGGCATTGCTCTTTTAAACAAAACATAAAACTTTCCGGCAAGGAGGTCTGAGCGCAAACCGCCTCACCGGAAAGTTTTTTTATCACTTCCAACGAAACACTACATTTTATGATTCAAAAACTTTTCGCACAGAGCGCATTCCTGCGCTTTGCTTTTTGGACGTGTGCCACAATGACTGGCATGCAGTCTCCACTTTTCTGCCAACGGGTAAAATGGGACATCTCCGGAACGACCGAAGGACTGTGGAACATCACCGACGGGAAAACCGGCTGGTGTAACCTGCTTGAAGTCTCGGCAGAAACCGGACTATGGAAAAACGCACAACTGGAAACCGCAGCCATTTCTACTTACAATCTGGGGATTCCGGTAGCCGGAGACTTACAAGCATTCAGTTGTATAGATGCCGGTCCGGACAAGGCCTTCCGCCTCATCGAAGCGGGAATCCGACAAAACATCGGTGACAAGGGTTCCGTATATGCCGGACTGAGAAATATCGACATGGACCACTTTACGACCCCATTCACAGCTCTTTTCACCAACGCCTCGCACGGAAACTTCCCCATCTTGTCGGCCAACTTCCCGTTAGCCACTTATCCTTTGGCAGCCCTTTGCCTGCACACGGAATTCTCCCCCTTGCCAGGTCTCACCTTTCGCGAAAGCCTCTACAACGGCGTGGCCAGCGACCGTATCAACCGTCAGTTCCGTTTCTGCCCCCGTAGCGACGGGATGTTCAACATCGGCAGCCTGTCCTACCACATCGGCGAAGAAGACCGCCATCATGGATATTATGCCGTGGGATATGCCCTCGGCTCCAGTCCGTCCGAAACATCCGCCGACAAAACTTTCAATTACGCTTTGTGGACCTTGATAGAACAACCCCTCCTGCATATCGGCGAAAGCCATTTGGGAGCCATGTGGCAGGGTGGCAGGGTGGCACGTCGCCAGCTTCACGCAGCACATGCCGTCATTACTGGGGAGCGGGGCTTATCTGGAGTAACATTCCGCCCCGGATGACCCAAGTGGGATTGGTGGTCAACCGTGCCCTCTATGCCGACGGCCGGGAAACCGACGTGGAACTGACCGGAAGCTTTCCCGTATGCAACCATTTCACCCTCCAGCCGGCCGTACATTGCATCAACACCAACGGGAACTACACTGCGGCAGCACAACTGCGGGCCATATTGGAATTCGGAAACTGAACCGGGTCATAAAGGAAGATTGCCACGTCCGGCTCTCGTCTATTAAACATCAAAAACAGACAGGTAAAGACGGACAGCAAACGGAATAAAAAGAAAATCGCGATTAAGCGAGCGCAGACCGAGCTTGCTCGAAGTCTGCCGAGTGGGAGCGATTTATGCAAATAACGGCCTGTTTCCTTTTCCTTTCCCGCGGTTTGCAGTAACTTTGTGCGGTAAACACAAAGCATAACGACATGACAACAACATCTCCCGCTTCGGCAGTTCCCTATACCCATACCCTTCCCTGCGGCATGCGCGTCATCTGTGCCCCTTCTGCCACGGACGTGGTATATTGCGGCATCGCCGTCGATGCCGGTACACGCGACGAACTGCCGGACGAAAACGGGCTGGCACACTTTTGCGAGCACCTGACTTTCAAGGGGACGCATCGGCGCCGCTCCTGGCATATCCTGAACCGCATGGAAAGCGTAGGAGGGGACTTGAACGCCTACACGGGCAAAGAGGAAACCATTTACTACACGGCTTTCCTGAAAGAACACTTCGCACGTGCTGTGGATCTGCTGGCCGACATCGTGTTGGGCAGCACCTATCCCCAAACAGAGATGAACAAAGAAGTGGAAGTGGTCATCGACGAAATAGAAAGCTACAACGACTCGCCTTCCGAATTGATTTTCGACGATTTCGAGAATCTGATTTTTTGCGGCCACCCTTTGGGACGTAACATCCTGGGCGAAGCCGGACGTTTGCGGGGATTCCGCAGCGAGGACATCCAACGTTTCGCCCGGCGGCTGTACCGTCCCGACCGGATGGTTTTCTTCGTCTACGGACGCATCGAACCGACACATGCCTGCCGGGAAATCACCAAAGCCCTGAAACGGGTGGCTTCCTCCTTGCCCGAAGGCCATCCTTTCCAGACGCTCCTCCAAACCGACGCTTCCCCTGCCCGGCCTGACAGGAACGATGCCGCACGTACGGCTGTACCGGAATACCGCCCCCAGACCGTCACGCTGCACAAAGACACCCATCAGGCACACGTCATGATAGGCGCACGGGCCTACAGTGCCCGCGACCCGCGCCACCTGAGCCTCTACCTGCTGAACAATATCCTGGGAGGCCCGGGCATGAACTCACGCCTCAACCTGAGTCTGCGCGAGAAGCACGGACTCGTATATACGGTGGAAAGCGTCATGACCACTTACACCGACACCGGCTTGTGGAGCGTATATTTCGGCTGCGACCCTCACGACGTGACCCGTTGCCGTCGGCTCGTGCTGAAAGAACTGCGGCGGCTGGCCGAAGCCCCGTTGGCTCCCCATGCGTTGGAAGCCGCCAAACGGCAAATCAAAGGCCAGATAGGCATCTCTTACGACAACTTTGAAAACGTGGCGCTGGCCATGGGAAAGACGTTCCTGCATTATGACCGGGCACGCGACCTGAACCGTCTGTACCAAAAGATAGACGGGTTGACGGCGGAAGACCTTCATGCCGTGGCACAGGAGCTTTTCCGTCCCGAAAACTTGACATTCCTCATCTACCGATAGCCCTCTACAGAGGGCCATAAATCATTCTCAGCCAAACGTAAAACGAATCTCAGCCAAACGAATTTTCAATCGCCTGAGATTGATTTTTCATTTGGCTGAGATTGATTTTCCTCTCTCTTGAGAGTAATCAAGCACCCTTTTGGAAGGTGCTTCAAAGAGGACTTAACCCGCTCTTTTACTTCAAGATAACCTTTCGCACGACAGGCGTTCCGTCCCCTTCGGTCTCGCAGACGACAAGGTAGAGGCCACGGCTCATCCCGGACACATCAAAAATACATACATTTCCTTTGGGACGGGCAAGGGCGGCCTGCATGCCTCCCACCGTCACGAGACGCACCTGTTCCAACGGAACGGACGACTGCACCACAACGCGCCCTTGTACCGTCCTGACCGTCACGTCCGGTATCATCCCTACCGTTTCCACGCCGGAGGGGTCGTACATCAATACGGCGGCTTCCGAATCGGAGGTCTCGCCGAAACGCCCGGTAGCCCGTACGGTATAAATGTTTTCACCGGCAAGCGGTTCGGCATCCGTAAAGGTCACGTCCGGTGTTTCGCCCAACTTTACTCCGTTGCGGTACACGGCATATCCTTCTACCATGGTTTCCGAGGGGGCGGAATAAATCTCCACGTCGTCGATTTGCCACCAGTAAGACAACCCGACATCGTTCGTGTCGTAAGCATGGAAAGCCACGCGCATGCGGTCGGACTGGTATGCGGAAAGGTCGATGGTGATTTTCACATATTGGTTCAGCACATCGCAGTCTTTGATTAAGTCGTATACCGGTGTCCATGTTTCCCCACCGTCGGTACTCACTTCCACATAATAGTATTGATCCTTGACGTTTTTCTGCGGAGCAATAGACTTACTCCAGAATGACAATTCACGGCCATAAGCGAACACGGGAGAGATGAGACGTTCGTCCTGATGCGCATCCTCCCACGCACTCTTCATGTACATGGAATAATTCCCGCTGTAAGGCATATAGTTCTTGGCAGCCTCCTGCCACGTCCAGCCCCTGTCACCGGCATTTTGAATGACCCAACCGTTGGGATTGGCCGTATCTTCAAAACCGTCTGACAACACGGGAGTACCCTCTTGCGGAGCCGTCCATGCCAATTCCACCTTCCCGTCCTCCGTCACGCGGGCGGACAAGCCGGACGGGGGCAGAATGACATTAGACTGTTGATGTACGGTCAATATGGTTTTCAGTCCGGCATCCGAAGGCGAAGTGAAGGCCAGTTCCGCCTTGCGAGTCTGTGCCGTGGCGTTTTCGGTCAGGGTTTCCAACGTGACGGTGGTCTTTCCCGCCTCTCCCTGCTGCGGCGCCAGTTTCAACCAATCGGGTAAACCGGACACAGTCCAATCTACATCAGCCTCCACCGAAAGCTCGAGCTTGTCGCCCGCCACGCCGCCAAGCGTTACGGCTTCTTCGGACAGTTTGATCTGATGTCCCAGGTTCTCCAGATTGAACGAAAGGGTTTCGCCACACGATGAGATATGCGTCAGGGCAAAGCGCGCCACCGTACCGTCGCTGTAAAAAGGCTTCACTTCTGCGTCGCCTCCAAAAGCCGTACGCCCGCTCTCCTCGCTGAGGGCCGCTTTTTCTATGTTCCCGTCGGCCGTAACCGTACCGCCCGGCCGGAAAACGTATACTTCGTCCAGACGGGTTGCCCCGTTGTAGTTCACGTTACCGCCCGTATAAGCCGGATTGATACGGTAAACCAACAGGCCGGATTCCGGCAGCCCACTATCGAACGTGCTGCCCTCCTTGCGGCGGTATTCCACCACAAAATATTCTTCGGAACCGATGGGCCTGATTTTATAAGCCACATTCTCTTTCTTCTCTCCCCCGACCGGATTCAACACGTATGTGCCCGGTTCCGAAATCTCCGGAATCTCGTCTATCCAGCCGCAATAGCGGTACTTCGTATAAGCTGACATCTGCTGGGGGACAAGCAGGTTGTCGGACATCAAATCCCAGACACCCACGGGATTCAGGTCGTCGTTCACGTGGTAGAGGTCGTACGTCCCCAAGGAATGCGACATTTCGTGGCAAATCACTCCGGTGTTCAACGGCACGGGTTCCAGCGACGCCCAACCGTTCGCATCATCGAACACCATCAGGTAACCGACCAGTTTCTTACCTTTTATATATATGGCCTTTTCATCGGGCAAAGCCAGGTCGGAACGGTGCGGCCACAACAAATGGCGGTTGCTCAACTCCGAACGTCCGCTCAACACGATACACATGTTGTCTACGATGCCGTCGTCGTCCGCGTCCAACGACGCGTCCTCCGGAAGCGCATCGGAAAGCCAAGCCGCCACTTCGCGTATGAGGGCTTGCTCGCGTGCCGCCTTGTCCACGTCGTCCTCATAACCGAGTTCATTAATCGAGCTTTTCTCCTTATAATATCCCCTCTCCCGGCTGGCACGATAGGATATGACCCGGCCGTCCACCGCTTCCGGGAAGAAACTGCTCTTCCAGGCAAGTTGCCCGTAAGAAGCCTCGCGGAAATAGTTATATACGGAGTTCGCCCCCTGCGTGTCGTCATTAAACAACTGTTCGTACGCAGAAAAAGGACGCTCGAACATCTCGTCGTTATCTTCGTCCAAGAAACGTACGAAACAAACCAAATTACTTAAATTTCCCTTGTTCTTTTCCGCCCAGACCGGAATCAGGCCACACAAAGCCAGAAACAAAAGAAAAAACCTACAAGAATAAACTTTCACCATAACCGTTCGGCATTTGATTGATACTATCCGCAAAGATATTCATTTTTCCATACGATGCCGTGAATTACTTTCTTTTTTTCTATTCCGGGATGTAAAAACGGCTCCAAAAGTCCTTATTCGCATAAACCGGATACATTTCGAACAGTTTTGTCCTTTCACCATACAAGTTGATTAAGAGTACATTGAAAGTCTATCTCTTAGTAAGAGAGCGATTGCATAATTATGCAATCCTATAACACCCTCAAAGATAAGCAAAAGGACGAAATCCGCAAAACAAAATGCCTGTTTTAATGCAACAAAGACTATAATTAAGTTCACCAAATAAGCATTTGACTCTTCATTTTGTAAGTGTAACTGCCCGTTGTAAATGAAATGTCGCTCTCTTACTAAGAGAGCAACCGGTTCGCAGAAAGAATAAAAGCGGACAAAAAGAGGCTAAAAACTATTTTCTAATTAAAAACAAACGTTTATGAAGAAGTATCTACTCTCTATTCTATTCGCCATGTTCGGCATCATCACTTATGCACAAAACGAACCGGCCATCACGCTTACCGCCAAGGTGGAAGGCAAGCCATTGACTCTGAACTTCGCCGTTTCCGAAGCTGGTCACAAATTCAAAGTAGACTGGGGAGACGGAAATTTGGTTGAGACTGAAGAAATAGCCGTTGACGATGGTTGGACTACCACCACAGTGACAGGCATTCCTTTAGGAGAAGGCAAAATCAGTGTTTATGGCGAAAAACTTGTGGTGCTCGACTGTAGTTATGCAGCCAATGACGGTACCAAACTTACGGCCTTGGACGTAACAAAAGCCACGGACTTGACCAAGTTGACGTGCAACACTCATGAAATCACGACCCTCGATGTGAGCAAGAATGTGAATTTGACAGAGTTGGTGTGCAGCAATAATCCTATCACCTCACTTGACCTTTCGGCCAATACCCAACTGACCTCGCTCGACGGAACCAACATGTCGCTTACGGAAATCGACGTGACAAAGAACACGGCTCTCAAAAAACTGATGCTGAACGACAACCAGATTGAATCCATCGACCTTTCGGCCAACCCGGAACTGAACACGCTCAACATCAACAACAACCTGCTGAGCGAGATAGACCTGAGCCAAAACACGGCTTTGGCCACAGTCAATATACAATCTAACAAATTAAGCACGTTGGATTTGTCTATGTGCGATAAGTTAAGCGTAGTTTTCTGCAACGGCAACGAAATTACCTCGCTCAAAGTGGGAAGCGTCAAAACCAGATTGAATTGCTCCGACAACCGCCTCTCGCTCGCCAACCTGCCATTGCCGGGAAGCAAATATTTCATTTATGCCCCGCAAAAAGGCATGCCCGTCGCCCAGCGTATCTGGCCTGGTGAGACGATAGACCTTTCCGCACAGGACAACCTCACCGGACTGGCTGCCGAAGCACAAAAGACCACATTCGTATGGAAGACAGGCGACACCGAACTGCAAGAAGGTACGGACTACACTGTGGAAAACAATGTATTCACGTTCCTGAAAGCTTTCGACGAACCTGTTTATTGTGAAATGGCCACAGCCGCTTTCCCGGACTTCGCCGACGCCAATATATTCAAGACGGAAAACGTGACCGTGGAAACCGAACCGGAACTCTACTTGACACTCACAACACAGGTAGACGGAAACGAACGTAACCTGACTTTCGCTTCTACGACCGAAGCCAACCGCATCATCGTGGACTGGGGCGACGGCAAACGGGTGGCCAGTGAGGTTATCGCAATGGCAGACGAATACGGTACGACTACCACCGTAACCGGTACACCCGCAGGAGAGGGCGACATCAAAATCTACGCCCGTGAAATCTCAGTCTTCGGCTGCGACTCACGTGTGGACGGCGCACAAGTGACTGCCATCAACACATCAGCGGCCACCGACCTCCGTGAACTGAACGTGTATACCAACGCACTGACGATACTCGACGTGAGCAAAAACACGGCGTTGGAAGTGCTGAACTGCTACAACAACCCCATCACGGCACTGGATCTCTCTGCAAACACCATGCTCAAAACCTTGGACGCAAAGAACATGGAACTCACGGAAATCGACCTCGCGGCAAACACCGCGCTCAACAAGCTGACACTGAGCGACAACAAACTCACGGGAATCGACCTGGGCAAGAACACAGAACTCACAAGCCTGTACATACTGAACAATCAGATTGCGGACATAGACCTGAGTAACAACACCAAACTGACCTACGTCAGCCTCAACGGAAACAAACTGACTTCGCTCGACGTGACGGCGTGCAAGGAGTTAGGTTCGCTGTTCTGCATGAACAACCAACTGACGGAACTCAAGGCTGACAATGTGACCAAAAGCGTAAATTGCAGCAAGAACAACTTCACGTTGGCTACCCTCCCGGCACTGCCTTGCAAGACATATACTTACGCCCCACAAAATGCCATGCAGATTGCAGCGGAAGTAAAAGCGGGCGAGACCGTAGACCTCTCGGCACAAAACCATATCACCGGACTGGCAGAAAGTCCTCAAACGACTACTTACACATGGATGACCGAGGAAGGCACGGCACTCGTGGCCGGAACAGACTATACCGAAGAGGAGGGCGTGTTCACGTTCTTGGTGAAACAAGACGTGCCCGTGTACTGCGAAATGACCACCGCCGCATTCCCGAAATTCAGCGGTTCAAATACGTTCAAGACCACAACCACACTCGTAGAAGGCGGAAGCAGCATAGAAGGCACACGCCACAATGCTCCTGTCATTACGGCCACGCGTGGCAACGTCCTGATAACGGGACTGGCAAACGGTTGCGATGTGAAGGTTTACAACCTGTCCGGACAGGCCATTGCCGTACAGACTTCAACCGGAAATGCCGTAAACTTCAGTCTCGAACCGGGCTTGTATATTGTAAAAGCGAATCACATTTCATGTAAAGTAAACGCTCAATAATACAACACATATACCGGAGAGGAGGGTAAGACAAGTTCTCATCCTCCTCTCTTATCTTCTACTGTCTACAAATCAATCATTCAAAAATAAGACGATCATGAGAAAAGGTACAGGAATAGCTTTCGTCTTGTTGGCCACCCTGGCTGTTTGCCAGCCGACTGAGGCCAAAAGAAAGAGCAAAAAGAACAAGAATGCAATAGCAGCACTGGTAAAAGACTCCGTCAATGCCGATTATAAAAAAGTGACTAAGAACGCCGCTGTACAGAAAGGCTTGTTCACCACCTTATACAATGCCAAAGAAGGAAAACTTTACTTCGAAATCCCGGACTCCGCTTTCGGGCGCACCTATATCCTGGCCAACCGTGTAGCGGCTACGAGCAACACGCGAGATTTCGTAGCCGGACAGATTGCCACACAGCCTTTATTGATTCGCTTCAGCAAGGACGAACGAAACGTGTACATACACCAAATACAAAGCAGCGACATCGTAGCGGGGACAGACCCTATAGAGTCGGCTTTCGACAAGAACTTTTATGACCCCGTGTTGAAAGGGTTTAAAATCGCGGCTCAAAACGGAAAGAACGTGGTAATCGACGTCACGGCCTTCTTCGGTGCCAACGAAAAAGCCATCAGTCCTATCAAGACTGATAATCCGTTAAGCAAATTGCTCGGAGGGGCCAACTCGCTCAAAGGAACTTTCGTGCCGGATGCCTCCGGTATCGTCAGCTCGAAATGTTTCCCGGAAAACATCGAAATCAAGAGCCGTCTTTCATTCACCCTCACCCCGCTCGGCCAACCTTACTCGGTCATCATGCACCGTTCACTCTTCGCATTGCCTGACGACCCGATGCCGATGCGCCTGCAAGACAATCGCGTAGGCTTCTTCTACTCCGACAAGAGCATATACACTTCGGAACAAGACCGCCTCATCCGGCGCACATTCATCCATCGTTGGCGTTTGGAACCGAAGAAAGAGGATTTGGACAAATACTTCCAAGGCGAACTGGTGGAACCGCAGAAACCCATCGTGTTCTACGTAGATTCCGCTTTCCCCGAAAAGTGGCGCACGGCCATCCATCAGGGAATAGAAGACTGGAACACAGCTTTCGAGACCGCCGGTTTCAAAAACGCCATCAAAGCTGTGGATTATCCTAAAAACGACCCGGACTTCGACCCGGACGACATGCGTTACAGTTGCTTCAAATACGCTGCAACAGCCACAGCCAACGCCATGGGACCCAGCCATGTGGACCCGCGTACGGGCGAAATCCTTACCGGTGACGTCATTTGGTACCACAACATCATTTCTCTGCTCCACAACTGGCGTTTCGTACAGACAGGAGCGGTAGACCCAAGAGTACGTTGCCAGGTATTCGACGACGACGTGATGCGCGAATCCATCCGTTATGCAGCCGCTCACGAAATCGGTCACACGCTCGGCCTCATGCACAATATGGGGGCAAGCTACTCCTTCCCCGTAGATTCGTTACGCAGTCCCTCTTTCACGCAGAAGTACGGTACGACACCGAGTATCATGGACTACGCCCGCAACAACTTCGTCGCCCAGCCGGGCGATGTAGAACGGGGGGTGAAACTGACACCACCCGTATTGGGTGTGTACGACATCCACGCCATCAACTGGGGCTACCGTCTGATTCCCGGTGCCTCGACTCCCGAATCCGAAAAACCGACATTGGACCAGTGGATAGCCGAAAAGGCCGGAGACCCCATGTATGAATTCGGAGCACAACAGCTTTTCGGCACCGTGGACCCGACCGACCAAACGGAGGACTTGGGCAACGACCATATCAAAGCCGGCGACTACGGCATCAGCAACCTCAAGATTCTGATGCAAAACCTCGAAGCATGGAACATGGAACGCGGCGAACGTTACGACGAGATGGAAAACATGTACCGTGAGATCGTCAACCAATACACCCGCTACCTGCGCCACGTCATGCCTTATATCGGAGGTATCCGTTACGAAGAGATACGGCAAGGCGACGGCAAGGAAACCTCCAAACACTATATCGACCGCGACCGGCAGCGTGAAGCCATGCTTTGGTTGTTGGAACAAGCCCGTACCTACAACGAGTGGCTGACAGTGAAAGAGCTGATCGGTAAATTTGAAATCAACATGAACGTAAACGACAAATTGCAGACCATGATTGTCAGCTCACTCATCAACTCGGCCACACTTTACCGTATTCAAGAAGGCGGTCTCGTGGATCCGGTACACAATTTCCGGCTCGACGAATATCTGAACGAGGTCACCACAGCCCTCTTCAAGGCCCCGACCGGAGGCCGTTTGTCTGATGCCGAACAGAGCTTGCAAGCCGCGGCCATCGCCCTCATGTTGAAAAATACGGGACTGGCTCCTACGGCAAAGGCCTCGACAAGCCTCACGGGAGATGCGGCCGCACTCCACACAGGCGCCATCGGCCAACCAGCGACACCGGAAGATGCTTTCGACGAAATGACTTCAAGCTTCCCTTGCTCTTGCGGCATGAGTCACGGCAACGAGTTTGCCCGTATCAACTTCGGACTGCCCACGCTGACAAAGGAACAAATCGGTGCTCTCATGACCGGACGCTTGCGCAAGGTGCTCAGCCTTTATAAGTCGCGCCGCGCCGCTGCAACCGGTTCCACTAAAGATTTCTACGATTATCAGATTCTGCTCATCGAGCGGACATTTGCCAATTAAAAGCATTACACCATGGGAAAAAGAATAACTGCGCTGTTTATCGGCGCCTTATGTCTGGCCGGGGGACTGGCGGCACAAACTCCACAACCCATATTGAAAGGCAAGGTGATAGACCGCGGAGGCGAGACTGTCATCGGAGCCCACGTCAAATGGAAGAATGCACAGGGAGGAGCCGTAACCGATCTGGACGGTAACTTTTCGATTCCGGAAACAGGAACGGAACTGGTCATCTCATTCCTCGGATACAAAACCCAGATCATCAAAATCAAACCCGGACAGAAAAACCTGGTAATCACGTTGGAAGACGACGCACAGGATCTGGACGAACTCGTCGTAGTAGGATACGGTACACAAAAGAAAGCTTCGCTCACCGGCTCCATCGAGACCATCAAGAGCGAAGACTTGCTGAGCCTGCCGACGGCCAACCTCGACGAAGCTCTTTACGGTCAGGTGGCCGGTCTGCAGGTCATGCAAACCACCGGTGACCCGAGTAGTGCCAAGGAAGCCAACCTGCATATCCGGGGTATCAATAATTCTCCTTTACTTGTCATCGACGGCGTACCGCGTTTCGGTACGACCACCAGCGACGGGGAAATGCGTCTGTCCGACCTGAATCCTGACGACATAGAAAGCATCTCCATCCTGAAAGATGCCGCTGCCGCAGCGGTCTACGGCGCCCGCGCCGCCAACGGGGTGATTTTAGTACAGACCAAACGGGCGTCCGGCAACCAGAAAGTGTCGGTCAACTACCGAGGCCAGATGAATATCCAGCAAGCCACGCAATTGCCGGACTTCCTCGATGCCTACGAATACGCCAAGCTCTACAACCGTGCAGTGGAGAACACGCCGGGTACGGCCAACGCGGCCTACACTCCCGAACAGTTGGAAATGATACGCACGCACTCCAATCCGAACGTGTACGGCGATGAAAACCTGCTGGATTATCTGGACAACGTGGGCTATACCACTACGCACAGCGTATCGGCCAACGGAGGTAACCAATACGTAAAATACTACATCTCGGGCGGATATACCCATTCCAAAGGTTTGTACAGCGGAGTCAACCGCGACCGTTTCAACTATTCAGCCAAACTGGATGCTACACTGACCAAAGGACTTGTGCTCTCGCTCGACATTACCGGTTCGCGCTCCAACAGCAAGAATTCCAGTTATACGACCATCGACAACGCCTACAACTCCTCTCCCCTCCAGGTATTGCGGTTCGACAATGGCTATCTGGCCAGCGTGGACGGCAGCAACCCGCTCATCAACGTGGAAGGCCTTGGAGGCTACATCAAAGACACGGGAAAGATGAACACCATTACGGCCAATTTGCGTTGGGAGCTGCCTTGGGTGAAAGGCCTCTCTGTCTATGCCCGGGCTACGTTCGACAACAATACCCGCATAGAGAAGACCTTCGACAAACCCGTTACGCTTTACACCTACGACCAGCAGACGGGACAGTTCGATACCGACCCGAACACGGTCTACCCGACCGCCAAAGTCTCCATCGAACAAATCGACCGTTTCGTAGACAACCAGCTTTATGAAGCCGGAATAAATTATAACCGTACGTTTGTCGCCAAACACGACGTAGGCGCCATGCTCGTAGCCAACTACCAACAGACGCACAACCAATACATGACGGGCGAAAACCAGAACGCCAGCATCTATCCGGAAACGATCGGGACAGCCGTGACCGCACGCCTGTTGGGCAGCGAGACTTACAACCAGCGTGCGTCCCTCATCGGACGACTGAACTACGGTTATGACTACCGTTACTTTGTGGAAGCCAGTTTCCGTGTAGACGGTTCCACTTATTTCCACCCCGATCATCGGTGGGGCTTCTTCCCTTCGGTATCGGCCTCGTGGGTGCTGTCTAACGAAACGTTCTTCAAAAACTGGAAACAAAAAGTGCTCTCTAATGTCAAATTCCGGGCTTCCACAGGTCTGCTCGGCGACGACGGACTGGTCGGAGAGTACTCTTACCTACTCACTTATATAGAGTCTACAAGAGAGGGTTATAACATAGGAGGTAATTACCGTCCGGGCATCATCATGTCTACAGGCAATTATCCCAATCCCGAACTGACGTGGGGAAAGTCGCACGACTATAACATCGCTGCCGACTTAGGCTTCTGGGACAACCGCTTCGGCCTGACCTTCGAACACTATTGGCGTTACGAAACGGACAAAATCACAGCCGCCCCGTCCTATCTCTACCCGCCCTCGACCGGCGTGGACGGCAACGTACCCAACATGAACTTCAGCAAACTGAAAGCCTGGGGTTGGGACTTGACATTGACCCACCGCAACACCGTCGGCAAGGTGAAGTACAACGTAGATCTGACACTGGCCAAGAGTCAGGACAAATATCTGGATTTCGGCGATGAGTCAAGCGTTACTCCTAACCTGCGCCGTGTGGGACGCAGCAGTATGGTATGGTCGATGTATGAAGCCGAAGGCCTGTTCCAGTCGCAAGAAGAGATTGACAACTGGCCGCTCGATCAGGACGGACAAGGCAACGCCACACTGGCTCCCGGCGACATCAAGTACAAAGACCAGGACGGCAATCACGTGCTCGACACTAAAGACTTGATTTACGTGAAAAATTCTTCCAACCCGGACTTTAATTTCAGTCTGCGCCTCGGTGCAAGTTACAAAGGATTTTTCGTCAACGTCATGTTCCAAGGCGCCACAGGTTACCAACAGAACATCAAGGAACTTTACACCACGAACAGCGGAAGCTTACAGCGGTTCCAGAAATACCATCTGACGGATACCTGGACACCGGACAATCCCGGTGCCTCACTGCCGCGCATCAAATTTGCCACGGCTAATGACAACAACCGTAAAGAGTCAACTTTCTGGGTAAGAGACTGCGACTTCCTGCGCCTGAAATCCCTGTCATTGGGTTACGCCCTGCAACCGGCCGTGCTGAAGAAACTCAAGTTGACGTCGGCCAGCATTGCCTTGCAAGGCAGTAACCTGGTCACTTGGTCTTCACTCAGCGACTTGGGGATGGACCCGGAATCGTTGCGCGGCTATCCTATCCAACGTTCTTACGGAATCACCTTGAATTTAGGTTTCTAAGTCTAACTTCTTAAAACGAATCGTTATGGATTTGCATAAATCGCTTACACTCGGCATAGCCAAGCAAGCTTGCCTCTGTTCTCGCTTAATCGCGATTTTCAAAAAATATATCCTCTGCGGATTGTTTGCCGCCGGACTCACCGCTTTCACGGGCTGCGACGACCTGTTCCGCGACACACCCGTAGACAAGATGTCGGAAAAAGACATCTGGAAGAACCCCATGCTTTTGGACGAGTATGTCTTGCCATGGTATCGGAACATGAACTCCGGCTTCTCTACTTACGTTCCCACGACCATCGCTTTGGTCAAAAGCGCTTCGCGTTACTACATGCCCTGGTTCGGCGATCAGATAGTGCCCTCCAAGAACGACTATTACAATGCCGGTTACGGTGATTTACTGAAAAGCAACACCAAAGAAATCACCAACTGGGCACAAGTACAATGGTCGAACTACTATACACAGATACAGTCCGTAAACCGCTTGTTTGTCAACCAAGGCGAGATTGCCGAAGGTAGCCAGAAACAGCGTATATTGGGCGAGGCACATTTCTTCCGCGCCTACTATTATTATATGCTCTGGAGGCAGTTCGGCGGGGTAATGCTCATCCAAGAGCCTCTCGACCCGTTGAATGACAGCCGGAAATATCCGCGGGCCTCATACGAAGAAATGGTACGGGCCATCGTGGACGACGCCCGGGCTGCCGCCACCGTCCTCCCTTTGGAATATGATGCTACGGACGAGGGGCGCATCACCCAAGGAGCAGCTCTCATGCTGGTGGCTAAAACATTCCAATGGGCTTCGAGCGACGTATTTCAGAATCAGGAAAAAACGTATCTGGGCTTCAGCGACGACCGTTCTCACGACATGCTCGACTCGGCACGGGTAGCCTACGAAACCCTCATGGGCTTGCAGTACTATGACTTGATACAGATAGCCGGAACGGATGAGGAAAGTATCAAACAAGAATACCGAAACATATTCCTCACCAAGAACAGCAAGGAATCCATTCTTGAAGTACAGCACTCTGACGACGGCAATTACGACACGGGCTTCGGCCATAAACTGGATCGTGATGCCGCCGCTCCCCACTTTACGGGCACGACGGCCGCTTATACGCCCACGCAGAACCATGTGGATGAATATGGCATGCGCGCCGGCCTCACTTACGATGCACAGCACCCTTATGTGGGACGCGACTACCGCTTCTACGCCAATATCCTGTATGACGGCTCCACCTATAACGGGCATGTCATGGACATACACTACACACGCGAAGGCAACAACGAAATCCCGGGAGAGGACCTGACGGCCTACGGCACGTCCACCACAGCAGCCGTGACCCGCACGGGCTACTATATGGGCAAGTTCGTCAACGAAAAACAACAGATCAACAACGACGAAGCCTATGCCAGCAGCCAGAATTACATCATCTGGCGTTATGCGGAAGTATTGCTGGATTATGCAGAAGTAATGTTCCGGTTGGGCAACACAGAAGCGGCACGTACCCAAGTGAACGCCATCCGCCGCCGTGCGCACATGGACGAGTTGCCCTCGCTCACATGGGAGCAACTGGTGAATGAACGCCGCGTGGAATTGGCTTTTGAAGAAACTTCATATTGGGATTTTTTCCGTTGGGGCATAGCTGAGGAAAAGCTGAATGGAACGAGCAACCCGCTTAAAGCGATGAAAATCGTGAAACGTGGCGAAACAACCACTTATTCCATCAGCAACATGAACCGTTTCCCACAACGTGTACGCGTGTTTCAAAAGATGCAGTATTACCTTCCCATTCCTTGGGATGAGATACGCTACCACGGCATCAACCAAAATCCGGATTGGGTAGAAGTATAACATAGATATTAGTGATTGTTTAACTAAAAAGAGAAAGAAAATGAAAAAGATTATCAGTACCTTATTTTTAGGTTTGGCCTGTACCATCGGAGTACAGGCACAGGAGTACAACCTGTTTTATGATGTCGACGCAGACGGTTGGCTTTGGTTCGACTCCCAAGAAAAGATAGACAAGTATGTAGGCCTTTGCAACGAAGCGGACAATAAAATTGACCCGAATGGCAAAATCATCCAAATGGTACCGGCAGACATCGCTCCCGATTATCCTCCCACTTATGCCGACCCGTTCTGGGAAGGTGCCGGAGAAGGTGGTGAAATCGGCGCAGAAGGTTTCCGTACGGGAGCCATTATCACAGCAGCCTCATCGGCTATAGGAAACCCAAATGGAGGAGGATTTGTTGTTCTCATGCCATCCTGTTCCTCTTTCAGTATCTGCTTGTCACGCGAAGGACAGACTTGTGTACGTATGATGGCTTCAAAAGATATCAATACCGTATTTACCAATTACGACGTTATCAGTGCCAAATATGCACTACCCGGATTTAGCCCATTATTTCGTTCTGGAATATTCACTTGGAAAAACATTGAGACTTTAACCAATAACAATGGAGGTTATTCCCTCAAAAGCAACGAACCTATCTACGCTTATTTCCAATCTGCTACTGCCGACCCTATTTACATCCACGGCATTCGCGTGACCACTCCGACCAACAGCACGGTGAACATCAAGGAAACCGTAGCCCCGAAGTCCCGCATCTTCTTCGAGGGCAACCGCGTGGTGCTGAACGAAGCTACCGACATCAAGGTATATAATGCCAACGGACTGCTGATGAACGCCGCCCATACCGACCGTATGGACCTGTCGAACATGCCTAAAGGCATCTATATCGTGAAAGCCGGCGACGCCATTCGCAAATTGGCCGTGCAATAAGCCGCAAACTTTCCGGATTATTAACACAAAACAATCTCAGCCAAACGAAAAATCATTTGGCTGAGATTGTTTTTTTATTCTGCTGCAAACGATTTTTCGTTTGGCGCAGAATGATTTCAGCTTTTCAGTAAAGCGTCTCCTTTTACCTTACCAATCTGAGAAACAATCATTTGCAGACCATTTCCCAAACAAAGGACTTCCAGATTCTTTTCTTACAAGATTGCATCCGCAAGAGAAATCAATCTCTCACCACATGGATAGAGACTTTGATATAAGGAGTATCTTTCTGTCCGCCCAAACCGGCATAGACATTCTTCCTTACGCTATAACCTTCGGGTGCGGTAACCGTACACTTCTCGGTAATGTCCGTTCCGTCACCGTCTCCGCTAACCCATGCTTTCCGCTCTGCGTCGGTAAAGGCGTTCCAAGATTCCTCTTCTACCCAAACCCACAACTCGTAAGTATACTCGTCGCCGGAAGGCAGGTTTTCTATTCCGGAAAGGGTAACCTTCAGGTTGCTCTCCGACACTTTCACGCCGTGCAATGTCGTTGCATTACCTTCGAAAATAATGTCTTCTTCATATTTGCCATTGACACGGATGGCAAAGTCGTCGGCTTCCGCAAACCATTCTCTTTCGATGTCGGTCGGAATCTGAAGCTCGATGTCGGCAGAAGTGCCCGGTTCCGGATCAGGTTCTGGCTCGGGTTCCGGTTCTGGCTCCGGATCGGGTTCCGGATCAACCGGTGTCTCGCCTCCATCGGTAGTGAAGCCCGGGTTGCAACCGCCTTCAACATAGTTGTTCGGCGTAGCCACGTTCACCAATGTGGTTCCAATCTTTATTTCCGCCTCTTCTTTGCCAAAGCCATTCCATACATAGAACTTTTCATAATTGAAATAGAAATTAGGTTCTACGGCATATCTCAGGCTCTTGGTACCTTTCAATTCACATTCGTTGCATGCAATCATTGCTTTGCCCTTGCCCATCACATAGAAACGTCCGGAAGCCATGCCATCGCCTTCGTAATACAAATTGCCCAAATCGGCCAATCCGCCTTCTTTCAGAATGACATCACCACCCGAGACGGTTGTCTTGGGAGACTTGACATATTCAGCCGTAAGCTTGCTGCTCTCCGACAAATCCAATCTTGTATCTGCTTGCAACTTGCAACCGACATGGAGGTTCGCTTTATCGTCCAATTCGAAAGCCCCGGCATGCAACGTGCCTTCGACACAAACACAGGCCGTGCCTCCGAACTCAGACTCTTCCTTGCCGTCCGTCAAATTCAGGTCACCCTCCACGCGAAGTATGGAATACCCGTCAACCACCAAGTCGGCACACGTAAAGCTGCCGCCTACATACACTTGGGTCTCCTTCATCGTAACCTTGCCTTCAACGTCGAGGTCGGTCACGGTTCTGAGCGTGGTCTTCCATACGTTGAGGTTCTCTTTCGTGAACACGATTTCCCCGCCGTAGTTGAATACGTTAACGTTGACAAGGTTTTCGGTTTCCACAACGAGCTTTCCGCCGTCCATGACATAGATATATCCGGCACCGGCCTTGTAATTGCCTTTCAGCACCAACGTACCGTACACGAAAATGTGCCGGTCCACTTCTTCGGTCGAAAACTTATTATAAATCTTCTCTTCGCCGGACTTAATGTACACATCATTGCCTGATGGAGTCGGTTTTACGTCCATCTCAAGCCAACAGGCACTGTTCACCTTGTCCGTCACTTCCGTCCATCCCGTCGCACGGGTCTGCACCCCGTCCGCATCCCCGATGGTCAAAGCGGTATTGTTGCTGAACAATATCGTCTGCCCGGAGGGCACGGCAGGAATGGTCCCGCTGCCAATGGTCTCCAACTCCTCATTGGCACATCCGGCCAACGCCAGAGCCAAAGCCGGAATTAAAAAACTCTTCATTTTCATTCTCATAAAACATTTACATTAAAAAATTAAACAAATAAATTTATATCACTATCTCGAAGGCCTCATGCCGCAGTCGCCAATTATTCTTCTCCACGCCACGGATAACGGGGACTTTCACGGCTATCCCGACTTACGTCGTCTACATAGTATCCCTTTTCCGATTCATCACCGTCTACCAACCCTCTCACCAGTGCACTTCTCTCTACTTCTTCCTTATAAAGCTCTTCATAATCGCGTGTATAATCGGCATGCGGCACCACGTTCACATCAAACACGAGCTTTACCATGCCATTCGGATGTATATTACCATATATCCGTATGACGTGTTGTACGTAACCGATATTCTTCGCACTCTCATACCTGAATCTCAGACGGGCTTTTCTCTCTGGCAAAACCATACGTTCACCTTGCTTTAAAAGCGGAACGATACACCCGCAAGAAGACTGTATGTCGCGTATGATAAGAGGCTGGTCGCCCGTATTCTCTATTTCGTATGACAAGTTAAGCACCTGTCCCGCAATCAACGGATAATAATGACGTACGGAATCCGCCACAGATACCGTCGTCAGACCTATATTCTTCTTGCAGGCCGGTAATCCCGAGCAACAGAGAAGGACACACACTACATATATAATATTCACCTTCCTCATACCCATTCAATACACTTTTATTTCATCACACGCCACAGACGCACGAGCCACAGCAACTTGCATAAAACGAAGTTCCACAGGAATATCCGGATTTACCGTTTCGAGTTTACAGCTCACTCTTTGCTTGCTGAACACCTCTTTCTCTCCGACCGGAGGAAGGCCGAACGATGCCATTTTCCCCTCTCCCTGCCACACTTCTACAGAAGCAGGCAAAAAGATGTGCCAAGCCGGAGCATACAGAAGCGAAAGCTCCAGAACAGCTCCGTCGGAAATCTTTCCGGGCGGTACTTGCAGTACGAACCGGCGGGACGAAGCGATGAACCATCCCGTATGATAGTCGGAAGGCAAAGCATAAAGCCCGTCGGTAAGCACGGGAAGAGAGGCTGCGTTTTCATCTTCCGCAGGCTGGCATGAAAGCCGTATTCCTTTCAAGGGATTTTGAGATTCACGGTTTTCGGTTTTCAAAACATTCCATTCCTCTAAATAACTTTGTACGCTTCCAAATGCCTCACGATAATTTTTCATGTCGGAAAAAGCCGTATATCCATAAAGAGACTCCAAATACAGGTCGGCCTTGCGCTCATCATAAGCTCCGGCAGGCATACGCAACAGTTCGAGGCGGGTGAATTGCAGGGCTGTCAACAACTCATTCAACCTACGGCGTTCCATACCCTCCGTTCGCTTGGCACAGCCGTCCAGCCTGTCGCAAAATGCACCGAACTCTACCGGGTCAAGCCAGGCTGAGACCGCATCGGCAATTCCTCCATAAAAAGGTAACAAAGCCTCACGTTCTTTCACGATACGCTCCCACGAAAGGTAAGCCGGAAGCAAAATGTCAGACGCATGCGGATAGAAACGTTTCAGATAGCGTTCCGTATACGACTCCAAAGGCAGGTCGGGATTGATCAACATACAAGCCAATGCAGCCGTCTGCAAATCATCGAAAGAGGCATAGTCGTAGCCGCTGCCGTTATAAAACAGTCCCTTCACGCCAAGGCTGTGAAAGTAACGCAAACGCTCACTCAAAACTCCTAAACAGGGATACGGCGTGAAATAGTCATCGAAATTGCGCATGTAATCCCACACATATATCCTCGAAACGACCTTACGCCACTCTTTTACTTTTCGGGAAAAATTCTCTGCCGGTCGCTTTCCGGCAAAGTCCGGCCGCAAGGGCAAATCCATGGCGCTGATGATTACTCCGGCATTCTGAGGCAACGGTTCGGCCGGCGGTACTTCGGTCGTCCTGTAAGACGAAGTAAAAAACAAATGATGGGGGTAACGTTCGGCCAAACGACGGATGAAACGGCTCACGGACGGAGTAGCCACTTTTCGCGTATTGCCCGCCGCCATACAAGCCTTGCAGGCACAAACCGCACCGTTGTCGTTAGGCATAATGGCAAAACGTACCCCACCGGCCTCCCCGTAATTATCCGTAACATAAGCCTCTACGGCCTTGAAAAGCTGCTCCGAAGAAAAACAGAACTGGTTCTCGTCACGCTGCCCGTCTACCCAAGCCAAAGCCTCTTCAGGCACTTCGCCCGGAAAGACGCGCCGAAGGTTATGCCCCCAAAGTCCCCAGTCGTAGTCCACATGATGGGAAGCCGTGACCGGCATCAGTTCGGGGTCTGCGTTGGAAGGAGAATATATTCCCCGGTATTCAAAAGCAAAATCGCCTTCGGCATGCGCTATGTCTATCATGGCCGGAGGTAAGTCCGAGGCTTCTATGCGCGGGTCTTCTCCAGAGGCCAGAAACTGATATATCAGCCATAACATCTTATCTTCGTCGCAAGCGGTCAGACGTAATACATCGCCGTCAAGAACTGTCGAATAATCATGTTTCCCCTTCGCATCGACATGCACTACGATTTGCAGGAACGTACCTTGTACAGGTTTTTGTCGCAAAGCCACACTACGGCTCCCCGTACGGCGATCGAGATGATTGAACAGATAATCCGTCCATTTCCGATCCGCTTCCACCCTTTCGTCGGCAGCTTTAACCCAATAATGGTCATAAGACGAAACACGGCGCGCCCCCGCCCGGGAACAGGCACAACACAGCGACAGTATCAGTCCGAAGAAGAATACTGCTTTTAGCTTAGAAGTGTATGAACAGTTGCAGATATACATTATATAAGTTTTTATACCGTGTGTCTATATTCTCCACATATTTCGTCCGGGTTCCCGTACGGCTGTTGAGCTGAGTATAGAACGTGTGCCACGTCCCCATGACTCCTCCGGACAAATGGCTGTTGAACATGTAAGTCCCGCCCAGTCCTACCATGGTATTCAACCGGTCGAACGAGCTGGGCATGGCGTAATCTATCATATCGGCTTCGGGTGCCGTACCGACTGCTCCCGTCACGGTGATATTCGTACGCCCGTCCTCCAACGGATAATATTTGAGCTGGGCGGAAGCATTTACATAAAAACGTGAAGAGAGCAAATAGGCATCGGCTTTCCCGCCTACCAGAACCTGGTTCCATACCTTAGACAATCCCAGACCGGCACTGAACAAATTGTGATTGCTCCTATCCCAACCGTTGAATACCCATCCGCCTTCTCCATAGCTGTCGTCCCAACGGAACGTTTTGGAATAAGTACTGATACGCCTATACATGGCATGGATATCCAACGACAATCCGTTATCCGCTTCGTAAGCGGCCTGCAGACCCACCGTAATTTTCGGAAAATACTTGTTGGCCCAAGCTGCGGTCAGCGTTCCCGCCCATTTCCGCGAGAAACGGTACTCCCAACCGCCTTGCAGTTGCAGGCCTACGCCGCCGGACACCTGGTCCTCCGGGTCCCCGCCGCTCGTACTGCCATCCCGTCCGGCATAATTAATCCGCCCGGTGAACAGGTTGTAGGCATTCTTACGGATATACGAAGCCGAAGCCACGGAAGTAATCACATCCTCTTCCCCATAACGTCCTTGAAGGTATTCCAAGCTTATCTCGTTCCGGTAAGACCGACTGAGCAGCCCGTCGATATGCCGCTTGAAACTCTCGGCTTCTTCAATGCCCGGCTTATATTTCCGCTGATAAAAATAAGCGGAGTCATAACGGTGCATCGCTTCGTAAGCCGTCCCCTTGGCCAACAAGAGCGATTCGTTGTTTTCGTCGAACAACAGAGCCGTATCCGCAACGGCTATAGCAGAATCCGGTTCGTGCTCTTTAATCAACTGAAGCGCCATAAGCTCGCTATTTTCGGCAAAAGCCCCTACAAGACCGTCATTGTCGGGATAATCATCAAGCTGCGGCCGAAGCAAATCCACTGCCCGCCGATAATCTTCCGTACGGCTATAAGAAGCGGCTTGTTTTACAATAAAATCAATGTCCTCCGGATATATGGAACGAGCCTGAGACACATACGCATCATAATCCTCATGACGGTCTAGACGGTCGGACATTCCGATGGCATATTGCAAACCCTCGTATGAAGAGGGATTGACTTCGAGCAGGTGGACACTCTCCCCGAAAGCCCTGCCGCTGGCTCCCCGTTCGATAAGTTCTTTTATATAAGGAATGGCTATTTCCTCGTATGCGGCGGCATACATCGGATATAACTCGGCCTGCACCGTATCGCTCATGGCAAGGTTCAAAACATCAAGTGCCTCAGACGTCTGTCCTCTGCGGCTGAACACATCAGCTTTCTTCACGAAGTATCCTCCGTAATCAGGATACTCTTCGTGAATGGAATCGAGAACCGCCAGTGCATCGTCGTAGCGCCGCAATTCGTAATAACAAGCATAAGTCTTGTCCAAAGCCGCCAGTGTCGTTTCATCATCATAACCTCCGCAAACCGCTCCTTTCAAATACGGTAAAGCCTCGGCATAGAATCCGTCGGAAACCAGTTCCGATGCCTGTTGCAACTGATTGCGTGCAAATTCATCCGCAAGGTCGGCGTCTTCGGGATTCATCTTTACCAGATTCGACAACAAAGTATAAGCCTTAGCCGTATTACCCATCCGCTTGTACACCAGATACTCTTTATACAGCAAAGATGTCTGCTCCCCCCTGCGTCGTTTGGCCTCGGCCAAATAGTAAAGGGCATCATCATTGTAACCGCGCGTAACGGCAGTGTTGAGCATGTAATCCAAAGCTTCATCGCTTTTGGACGTTTCATAAACCTTACCGTAAAGCACGTACGGATCGTTCATCCGTGCCGCATTGGCCGCCTCCGCAAGCAACAGATTATAGAAACGCACCAGATGACCGTCACGGTTGGTTCTCATCCTCGACTTGACAAAGGCCATGGCTTCCTGATAACGGGCTTCTTCGGCCAGGATAGAGGCCTTTTTAATGATAAGTGCCGAACTTCTCGGTATGCGGGACACACCGACACCGGCCGTCTGAATGGCTTCTTCCGTATTGCCCTGCTGCAACAGCAGGTTCACCAGATCCAGATAATACCCTTCGTTCTGTGGCGAGACTTCCACCAAGTCCCGGAGCAAAGCGACGGCCTTCTCTTTGTCGCCGCTTTTACGTCTTTCCTGATAACTTTCCTCCAGACGGTAAACATAATCCCGTTGCACGGTGGAATCATTAGGATAGATTTGCCTCAGCCTCCTGAGCAAGCGGTCGGCTTCTTCTACATTGCCCTGTTTCCGATAAAGTTCTATCTTCTTCCGCCAAAGTCCTTGCCAGTAAGGGTTAATCTCCAGAAGCTCATTGACATAACAAATGGCACTGGAATAGTTTCGGGTTTCATCCTCCACCTTAATAAGCAACTGTTTGGCTTCCACATTCTCCGGGTTGTCCCGCACCGCCCGTACAAGGAAATAACGGGCGGTATCATAATCCTTCTTCCTATAATGGTAACGACCGCATAGTTCATTCAAGCCATTGACATCCGGATAGATGCTCAAACCTTCATCCAACAGTTGTTTGCCGGCCTCCCACTGCTCTCGTCCGAACATCGAACGCACGTTCGATTCGTAATAATCAGGCGTATGTACATCATCTTTTTCAATAATGTTAAACGCATATACCCCCACAATACTGACAAAACAAATCAAACCGATCAACAAACAACCGAACTTCCTCATGACTCACCTCCTTTCTCTCTTTCTCCGGACTTCTCTTTTTTCTTACTCCCGGCAAAACCTTTACGGCTCATTTCTCCCCATACGGCTTTCTTATTGAGCAGGAAATTACAATACCCCTTAATGGAAAAAACCACAATGAGAGGGTGATAAAGAAAAGGTTCCAAAATAGCCGCTCCTATAATCCAAAGGTAGGACTTGACTTTACGGAACGATCCCCCAAGCGAATAATCGTAGAACAGAACGATCAACGAAAGACTTATACAGAAAGCGTAAAGTCCGAAAAATATGACGACAGCCGTCTTCCAGTTTACGACACCAGTAAGAGCCTGATACAGGAAGGTGAGAAGACCGAAGAATTCAATAACCGGAGCAAGACATTCGAAAATAAGCACATAAGGCAAAGTCACCATCCCCAATTGCCTGTATTTCCAATTAAAAAGGAACCGACGATGACGCACAAAAGTCTGTATCAACCCATGCCCCCAACGTACCCTTTGACGGTAGAGCACTTTCAATGTGGGAGGAACTTCCGTCCAACAACAGTTAGCCGGAATCTGTACGACACGGTATTTTCGTCCGAAATCGCAGCAATAACCGACCATACGTATCAACATGTCCATGTCTTCGGCAAAAGAGTCTCCACTATATCCCCCCGCAGCCATCACCACATTCTTGTCGAACATACCGTAACCTCCCGAAACGTTAGGCATGGCATTGATAGTAGACCACCCCATCTTTCCGATAAAAAACGAACGCATGTATTCCAGGGTCTGAAACAATGGACACGGAGTATGCGGTGGTCTGAGTTCCACCATCTGCCCCTTTTCTATCCGACAGCCGTTCGAAGCTGCCATGACTCCACTGACGGCTATCACGTCCTCAGATTCCAAAAACGGCATGATACAACGCGAAATAGCGTCTTTGGAAAGAATGCAATCCACATCGGTATTGATGAAATACGGGTAGGAGGAAGCATTAAGCCCGGCATTGACGGCATCGGCTTTCGTTCCTCCGTTTTCCTTATCCACCACAATCAGCCGTTTATATTCGGTCCGGGTTGACTTGAACAACCGACGATAAGGTTTCGTATGTATATATTCCACGTAGGCAAACGGCACCTCTACTAACGAGAAATGTTCGATGAGCAGTTCCAATGTCTTATCACGACTACCGTCGTTGACAATCACCACTTCAAATATCGGATATTCTTGTGCCAGCAGCGAATTCACATTGTTAACGATGGTCTTTTCTTCATTATAAGCCGGAGCGATAATAGACACTCCCGGAGTATAAGGACTGTTGTCCATGATATATTTGGGATACACCGAAAGATGGGAATGTTTGCTACGGAGTATGCCTAATTCTGCAAGCCACATCAGAATCACGTATGAAACCATGAGTCCCAAGCTATAAAAGAAGACCACATAGCCGTAAAAATAGAAAATGATATCTTTCATAGGCTCTCATTGTTAATTATGGGGTTCTCTACATGCTCGAACAATATCTGGTTCTCACTACTTGCCTTGACTTTAAGTCGGAGAAAAACATTACGCCCCTCGTCGTTATACAGCCACAAACAACGCAAAGCCGTACGTTTGGTGTAATTAGACACGGAATTTTCATACACGTCGGCAAAAAAATGTACACGGATACCCGAACCTATGGCCAACAAAGCATTGAGTATAGACCGACGCAAAATCTCGGTCTGTTTATAGAAAAGCCCCAACATGACTTCTTCCGCCTCATCAAACCGACGGATTCCCATACAAGCGAATGCAGCATTTCTACAAAGAAAATTGGGAGAATCAAAATAAGAGAAAAGGTATTTCACCTCTTGGTCCGTCCCCCAATAGGCAATCTCGTGCATGAAAAAGACAACTTTACTGGTTGCCTCCGTTTTCTGCAATAAAGGAACAAACAAAGGAACCGGCCTACCACCTTCACGTATCTTTCTAAATATCTCATGAAGTTCCATCTTATCCCAAATAGAGAAGGCTGTATTCTGAATACTACTCTCCTCCAGAAACATATAAGGTTCCTCTTTGTTCGTGCACATATAATACAAACGGGTTGCCTTACGTAACCGTATATCTTTATCGTTCACCAAACTCGCCACAATACTATCCGGCAACTGCATGTTGGTCAATCTCACGGCTTGCATCAAAGCCACTTTATCTTTACGTTTACCTAATATGAGTTGTCTTTCCACGTAATCCGTAAAGCCGATAAGTTTCATGACACGTTGTATGTTCGTCAAGTTCGGATTTTGCACATTCGTATAAAGACTCAATTCCACCAGCACTTCCGACCACAGACGCATCTCCCACGTCTTCCATTTACGTGGTTTATATTCCATACGTCGGCTAATCTCCTCCGTAGAAAGGTTCTCCACCTCTTCATGGACGATGGCTTTCAACTTATCAAAATATCTGTCTTTAATCCAAGCTTTCCTCTTTGCATTGCGGCGCCGAAGATAGACATGAACTCCCATAATGCAAAAAATGACGGCAAATCCCAAACAACTTACAAGAATCACTCCGTATGCCACTCTCACCACCCACGGATAATCTACAAAAAGATGTCTATACAGATAATAATAATATCTCAATATATTCCATCCCCAAAGTTGATAGACATCATCCGCCCCCGAATATCCTGTATGACTGGCCTGCAGAACTCCTATGTTTGATTCTGCCAGGCAAAAGACGGTATATACCATCTGTAAAAACATTCCTACAAGAATTCGTTTCATACTTTTCTTATATTACAGCTCTCACAAAAGGTACACAAAAGACTATCTACTCCCCCTCATTACCAACTTTCACCCAATATTATAGACATTCCATAATGCACATCTCTTACTAAGAGATAAACAACAAATATTAAAACGTTGATAAACAGATTATTGCCTATCCTTCGAAGACTCGTTCGTAAAACACATCATTAAAAAAGTTATGAAATATCGCTGATTTTTCTTAGAAATATTATATTATAAATAGCTTATTTCCAGATTATTTTATTATCTTTGCCGCCAACAAGATCGCTCTCTTAGTAAGAGAAAAGACAAAAGACGGCACAACAGAAAGTAGAGCTTTTTACAACACAAAAAAACACTCTACCCACAAATAAAAGACAGATTTTCTATCGAATAAAAACCTTAATGCTCTACACAACTCATAAATTTTGTAACGGTTGGCAAGCATCTTCTTGTATTGAATCACGCAAAACAAGAAGTGATTCGGGTCCCATATTGAACAAAAGATCGACGACACTCAAATTGGGCAAGAAACCATGTTTTTCCCGAAAGACTTGATAGTATCCACGAGGAATAAAAGTAACATCAGCCTCAACTGATATTTTAGGACTTATCAAATTACGGAAATCGGCAACACAATCATCCGACCTGCCTCCAAAATCCATAAAGCCATAAGAAGCCGTCTGCGCAACTTTGGGGTGCAAGTCTATAAGTTCGCACACCTTGGCACGCATCGCTTCGTTAAAATCAAAAAGAAAGTCCCACTTCTGCGTATAAAACGGTAGGACGTCATCGGCATAATACTCAAAGAAAGGACTGTTGCGATAAGCCGTCTCCAAAGCATTCCAATGCAGGTGGCGCCAATTCCCATGGTCTGAGATACGGATATCCTTCACGGGACACTTATCTGCGGCAGGCTTCACCACAGGAATGGTCAACGCCTGCACGCCGGAAGGCGAAGCGATGAGGCAACGGTTACGATAAGTTTGTTTCACATAATGCTCGTATGCCTCGACGTACGCTTCAGCATAAGCATAAAGTTTGGTGTAATATTGTACCGGTGCCAGATAAGCGGAAGAAAGCAAACAAATACGACTCATCATCAAGGATTTTGGTTTTGAACGGACACGGTTATGCCTACGGAGCGGCCGGACGGACTTTGTCCTCCTCTCGGTTTGTACGTGTTTTCGCGCCCGACCTTCATCATCGTACGATGGGCACGAAGCCGGGCATACCATGGTGCTTCAGTATCCCAAGAATAAAGAATACGGCTCAAACGGCCGATAATATAAGTGTCGGGCACAAACCCGAAAGTACGTGAATCGGCGTGGTTACGCTCATTAGCCGACGACATCCAATAATAGTCGTGGCTGAAACGGAAACTCGACACGAAATGCCCTGACACACAAAGCGAATCGGCAATGACTGCGGCACGCACTCCTTCGTGAAGATTGATCATACGGCAATACCATTGCATATTATCGGGAGTAAGTGTCACGTAAGCGTTCCGGCGGGGAAGTTCCACCACCCTGCAAGGACGATGGTCACGAGGACGGTTTCGATACACTTTCCCCAACGAATCTATCCACAGGCTATCTCCCGGAACAGCATAACAGAATCCCACAAAGACATCTCGCTCGTCTATGTATCGCTTGTCCTGCCCGCCGGCAGAAGGGTCATTAAAAGCTACCCATTCGCCCCGCGGCACAGGACTTGTGCCCCAACGCATATAGCCCCACCAACGCATGGGCGAAAGACGCAGCCCGTATGCCGTACGGTCTACCGCCACACGGTCACCCGCCATAAAAACAGGCCGTTCGCCATCTTCGGGTATCTCTATGAGAAACACCCAACACCCTCTGACCAAGACTACCCCGATGGCAGCGGCCAGCAACACGGCACACAGTCGTCCAGCCTTCTTCAATATCCTTTATCTATTTGATGTGATCCACCAGGCGGAACAGGCGGTTCCAACGCACATGACCGTCGAACCATCCGCGATCTTTATCCAACGAAAGCCAAATGAGTATCGGCTTACCCACAATGTGATCCTCGGGAACAAAACCCCAATAACGTGAATCGGCCGAATTATGGCGGTTATCACCCTGCATCCAATAGTAGTCCATCTTGAATGTATAGCTATCCGCCTCTTTCCCGTTAATGAAAATCTTCCCATCCTTCACTTCAAGGTCGTTATGTTCGTATACTCGGATAGGACGTTCATACACGGCTATATTGTCCATAGTCAGTTTGACGGACTTTCCTTTGGCCGGAATCCATATAGGACCGTAATTGTCACGTGTCCAACCCGTCCAGGCATTGAGCGGATACAAACCGTCGGGTACGGAATTTACATTATCGTAAGCGATACTGTCCACAATGTCCGTACAGGCCTTCAGACGCTCGTAAGCGTACTGTGTCAGCGGCATGGTTCCTGTTTCGGACAATGAAGCCAAATCTTCCCCACTGATGCCCAGTTCCCGCACTAATTCGTCCGGTATGGCCTGTTTCAGGCGTACGAAGTAATCGTACTGCACATTGTCCGGTTCCTTGTTGGGCTTGCCGTCCAGATAGACCACATGGTCCTTAATCTGAAGCGTCTGTCCGGGCAGTCCCACACAACGTTTCACATAATTCTCCCGCCGGTCTACCGGACGCGACATCACTCCGCCGAACACTTGGGGATTCTGGTCGATGTATTGACGTCCCATGGCATAAAGCTCGGCAAAGAAGTCGCGCTGTTGCTGCCTGGTGAGCGAATCCAAAAGCGGATAACCGCCATGCAGTTGCATATATTGCTGACCGCCGATGCCGTATGCGATGGCATAAAAATCCATGTTTTGGTATTCCGGGTTCACGGTCACCGTATCGCCCGCCGGATAATTGAACACCACGATGTCGTTCAACTGTACCCGTCCGCCCGGAACACGCTCGTAATCCCACTGCGGCCATTCGATATACGACTTGCAACCCACAAGAGGCATCGTGTGCTGCGTAAGCGGCATGGACAAAGGCGTCTGCGGCTTGCGCGGCCCGTAGCTCATCTTGCTCACGAACAGGTAATCGCCCACCAAAAGCGACTTTTCGAGCGAAGACGATGGAATCGTATAATTTTGGAAAAAATAGATATTGACGAAATACACAGCCACTAAAGCAAACACGATGGCATCCACCCAACTCATCACCGTGCGCGTCACGGGACTTTCTGCTTCTTTCCACCATGTCCAAGGGATGCGTTTCGTGATGTAAGCGTCATAGATGAACGGTACGACCAACAATCCCCACCAACTCTTGATCCATACGAGGAAAGCAAGATAGAGGGCTGTTACGACACCCATCTTTATCCATTGTGCCCGTGTGGGCTTCTGCCTGAGTTTCTTCATGTCTTTCTTTCAAATGTCGTTTAAAATTGGAATAAATCATCCATCGTAAGCAACCCCTCATGTGTGGCCGTATATTCGGCAGCCAGTACGGCCCCCAACGCAAACCCTTTCCGGTTGTGCGCGTCATGAGTAATCGTAATACTGTCTGCCTCACTGTCATACACCACGGAATGAATGCCCGGTACCTCGCCACGACGTACGCTATCGATACGCAACTCATTTGTCGCACACGCCTCCGTACCGCTCACGGTTCCGTCCGGTGCCGTAAACGTACCCTTCACCCATTTGTCTTTACGGCCGATAGCATGGATAAGGTCTTCGGCCAACGTAATGGCCGTCCCGCTCGGTGCATCCAACTTATGCACATGGTGCACTTCCTCCATCTTCACATCGTAAGCCGGGAAACCGGACATGATGCGTGCCAGATAACGGTTCACGGCTCCGAAGATAGCCACGCCGAGGCTGAAGTTGCTGCTCCAGAAAAGCGTATGTCCCTCTTCGCGACACAGGCGGCGTACTTCTTCGCCATGTTCGGGTATCCATCCCGTGCTGCCCGACACCACTTTCACCCCGGCGGCAAAAGCCTGAAGATAATTTTCGTACGCCGTTTGCGGTGTAGTAAACTCAATAGCCACGTCCGCACTCCGGAAAGCTTCCGAAGCGAAATCTTCGCGGTTGTCGATGTCGATGATACTCACTATTTCATGGCCACGTTCCAAAGCGATTTGCTCTATCATGTGACCCATCTTGCCATAGCCGATTAATGCGATTTTCATATTTTTCAAGTAATATGCTGATATTTTCTCTCGCAAAGATAGGGATTTGACTTGAATTTCATTACTTTTGTTAGTAAAAATAAACTTTTCAGCCCCAGCATTATGGAAAAGCTGTTGCACTACATCTGGAAATACAAACTGTTTCCGCTCAAACCGTTGCAAACCACAGACGGCCTGACGCTGGAGGTCATCGACCCGGGCACACTCAACCGAGACGCAGGCCCTGACTTTTTCAACGCCAAAATCAAACTGGACGGTACGACATGGGTGGGCAACATCGAGATTCACGGACGGGCCGCCGACTGGTACGCCCACGGGCATCACGAAGACGCACACTACAACAACGTCATCCTGCATGTGACGGAAACAGCCGACCGCCCCGTCGTCACACAAGACGGGAAGACGCTTCCGCAACTCATCGTGGAAGTGCCCGGCTACCTGCGCGAAAACTACGAAGAACTATGCCGGACAACGGATTATCCGCGATGCCATCGCATCATTCCCCAAATCGACCCGTTCACGGTGCACAGTTGGATGAACGCCCTGCTTTACGAACGGTTGGAACAACGTGCACGGACCGTAGCCGCCCGCGTGGAAAAACTGCAAGGCGATTGGGAACGGGCCTACTTCATCACCCTGTCCCGTAATTTCGGTTTCGGTATCAACGGGGACGCTTTCGAAGCGTGGGCACAACATATCCCGTTGCAAGCCGTGGCACACCATCGCGACAACCTGTTCCAGATAGAAGCCATATTCATGGGACAGGCCGGACTGTTGGACTTCGAGACTATTCCGAAGAAATACCGCGACGAAGCCATCGACGACGATTATTATCCCCGGTTGAAACGGGAATATGACTATCTGGCACATAAATTCGCCCTTACGGCCATGGATGCGGCAGCATGGAAATTCCTGCGTCTGAGGCCGCAGAACTTTCCCCATGTGCGCATCGCCCAGCTCACCCAACTGTATTACAACCAGACGGCCGGTTTCTCCCGATTATTGGAAGCCCGGACATTGGAAGAACTGCACGACATGCTCTCCACGCACGCCACCCCCTATTGGGAGTCGCATTATACTTTCGGATGTCCAAGCCACAAAAATGCCAAGGCTCTGACGGCAGGTTCATTGAACCTTATCGCCATTAACACCGTCGTCCCGTTGCTGTATGCCTACGGACAAACCCACGGTAACGAAAAATATTGCGAACGGGCTTTGCAATTCTTAGAGCCAATCAAGGCGGAAAACAACTATATCACGCGCCAATGGGCCGAATGCGGTATCAAAGTGGACAGCGCCTCGGATTCGCAAGCGCTCATCCAACTGAAAAAAGAGTATTGCGACCGGAAATATTGTCTGCATTGCCGCTTCGGTTATGAATTTCTGAAACGAAAAAACACTTCTGAATAAAATGAAAACGGATTATATCTTTGAACTGGAGATGAAGGTACGCGACTATGAATGCGACCTGCAAGGCATCGTAAACAACGCCAATTACCAACATTATATCGAACACACCCGGCACGAGTTCCTGCTCGCACAAGGCATCAGTTTTGCCGACTTGCACGTGCAAGGAATAGATGCGGTAGTGGCACGACTGAACATGGCTTTCAAAACGCCCCTGAAAAGCGGAGACCGCTTTGTCAGCAAGCTACGCGTTGAGAAAGAAGGCATCAAATACGTGTTTTATCAGGACATATTCCGCCTGCCGGACATGAAATGTTGCCTGAAAAGCCAGGTGGATACCGTTTGCCTGATAGAAGGCCGTTTGGGAACCTGCCGCGAACTGGACGACATCGTGCCGAAACCGGAAGACTGACCTTTCCTGCCAACCTCTTACCTTACCATGAACTTATGACCGAACAGGAAATTATCTACACCATGGCCTTGACACGGGTACCGCGTGTCAACACTGCCGCCCAACACCGCCTGATGGAGGAGTTGGGCAGCGCCTCGGCTGTGTTCGACCACCGCCATCACATCCGTGACTTTTATTCCGAAGCTTCGGACAAGCTGTCTGCCGCGCTGCAAGAGATGGAAATCCAAGTGGCACGGGCTGAAGAAGAACTTGAATTCACCCGGAAACACCATATCAAATGCCTGTGCTACCACGACACGGACTATCCTTCGCGACTGCGGGAATGCGACGACGCTCCCCTACTGCTTTACTACAAAGGAAACGCCGACCTGAACCGGACACATGTCATCAACATGGTAGGCACGCGCCACTGCACGGAATACGGGAAAGATATTTGCCGCCGTTTCGTGGCCGAACTGGCCAATCTTTGCCCTGATGTGCTGGTGGTAAGCGGACTGGCCTACGGGATAGACATCCATAGCCACCGTGCGGCATTGGACAATGCGGTAGACACCGTAGGCGTATTGGCGCACGGCCTGGATCAGATATATCCCCGCCTGCACCGCGACACGGCCGTACAAATGACTTCACAAGGCGGACTGCTCACGGAATTCATGAGCCGTACGAACGCCGACAAGGTGAACTTCGTACGCCGGAACCGTATCGTGGCAGGCATGGCGGATGCCACCATCGTGGTGGAATCGGCCGAAAAAGGCGGCGCACTGATTACGGCGGACATCGCCATGAGTTACCACCGCGATGTGTTCGCCTTTCCGGGCCGCGTGGGCGACCCTTACTCACAAGGCTGCAACCGCCTGATACGGGACAGCAAAGCCGCCCTGCTGCAAAACGCGCAGGACTTCATGGAAGCCATGGGATGGCAACCTCGTTCATCGGAAAACCAAAAAGACAAAGGCATACAAGGTGAACTTTTCCCCGACCTGTGCGAGGAGGAACAACGTATTGTAGACTGCCTGCGCCAGTCGGAATGCCTGCAAATAAACGCACTGGCCGTGACCACCAACCTTCCGGTACATAAGCTCAGCGCCTTTCTCTTCAATCTGGAAATGAAAGGTATAGTCAGGCTCTTGAGTGGAGGGATGTATCGGTTGATATAATCCAACATCAAAAGATACAAATTCCAACGAATCCCGAAGAAGTAAGGGAACACCACGTTTCCCACCAACTCGTAAGTCCAATCCTAACAAACAGGAATATGAAACACAACAACTTCTTATGCACAATCGCCCTTCTGGCCTGCCTATCCTGCAGCACGAAACAAAAAGTGACGGTGGAATACAAGGACTACCGCCCACTCAACATGTCATCGTTCGTAACGTTCCAAAGGAATATCCTGCTGGACACTCCGACAGAAGAAAGCCGTATCCAAGACTTCCACATCGGACGGCTGCTTTTCGCCCAAGAAAGGATATACGTGATAGATGAAAAGGAAAACAAAATCCTGATGTTCGACGACGAAGGGAAGTTCCTTAAATCCATAGGCGGTGTAACAGGAGAAATTTCCGGAAACCGCCTCAAAATACAGGATGCCACCCTTGATGCACAATCACAAAAGCTCTATGCCTATTGCAACACAACTTGCCAAATCATGGTGTTCGACCTCGACCTGAATGTGGAACAGACCATCCCAATGGTTACTCCTTTGCTCGAAATCGGGTTGGACGGAAACTGCCTGTATGCCATCCGGACATCCCTGAAAAGAGACGGCTGTGAGCTTGTGGTGTTCGACAAGAACCGATTGGAGGGTGCGCCTTCCGTCTTGTGGAAACAAGCAGGTATACCCTCCGGGAAACAAACTCCCGGAGAAACATTCATCCTGCCCGAAAAATCGCTTTCGCCGTCTGAAGACGGCACCTATGCAAGCTTGCCGCAAAGCAACCGGATCTGCCAAATACGGAACGGGAAAATCACGGCAACCTACAACTTGGATTTTGACGGACAAACCCCTCAATCCGCTTCCTATAACATCTACAACATCTGTGCTTCGGACTCCTTCCTGATTTTCAATACGGACAGCTCTAAGTCATGGTTCATCCTGAACCGAAAGACCGGAAAATGCATTGTAGACGAAAATCTGCATAACGATGTGTGCCTTGGGCACAATTCCCAGCTTATCCCCGTACAGGGAACAAACAACGGAATGGCATACGGCATGTCGGCCGCATTCGTGTCACAAACGCTGCAACACCTCAAAAAGCACAAGGAGGAATTCGAGCAATTCGGCCAAATGAAATTATATCATCCTTACCTGCCTTTCCTCGAAAAGGACATCGCTCCACAGGACAACCCGATGCTATATCTTTGGGAAATCAAATAAACCGATATAAACCAACTTTCTGACCATTGGCATAAAGATACTCCACTTTTTTCTATTTCACCTTCGATGGGTGTCGGACTTACAACCACAAAAACTCATATATTTACTTTCAAAAAGACAGTATCACAAAACTAAAATGATAAATACACTAACATTTCGCTATAAAAACATAAAATAAGACTACAAAACGGCAAATCAGCGACAGGCCAACACTGCGATATTTGCAAACAGACGTACTTCCGCCCGCAAATTCCGCAAGGATTTCAAGGTTCCGTCCGGGTTCCGCAAAGTTTCCGGACTGCAAGTATGTTAAAAACAGAAGCCATTTCGCAATACATATCCCAACGTAGTATTAAGCCGTTTTTTTTGGACAAACAAAGCAAATACCGTACCTTTGGAAAGAAATATAAAAAGGCTATGGAACAAAGTATCTGGCAAGAGATAGGACAGCTATACCAAAAGTTTCAAGAACTGGGCATCAGTGAAGCGGTGGACTATGAGAAGTACTACCTCTATTCCCTTATCACCCATTCTACGGCCATTGAAGGCTCTACGCTCACCGAAGCGGAAGCACAAATGCTTTTCGACGAAGGGCTGACTGCCAAAGGAAAGCCATTGGTTTACCATTTGATGAACGAGGACTTAAAGAAAGCATACGAATTGGCCAAAGCAGAAGCCCGGAACAAGACGTCAGTCACTCCGGCATTTTTGCGGAAGCTAAATGCTGCATTGATGCGTACAACGGGCAGTGTTTATAACGTCATGGGCGGTTCTTTTGATTCTTCCAAAGGCGAATTCCGTCTGTGCGGTGTCACGGCAGGAATTGGCGGACGTTCTTACATGAATTACCAAAAAGTCCCTGCCAAGGTTGATAGACTCTGCGCCATCTTACAGGAAAAGCAAAGCACATCAAGGACATTCAGGGAACAATACGAATTGAGTTTCAACGCCCACCTCAACTTGGCCACGATTCACCCTTGGGTGGATGGTAACGGCAGGACAGCGCGTTTGCTGATGAATTATATCCAATTCTGCTGTAACCTTTTCCCGACCAAGATATTCAGGGAAGACAGAGAAGAATATATTCTTTCCTTACGTCGCTCACAAGAAGAAGAAAACAACCAACCGTTCTTGGATTTCATGGCATCCCAATTAAAGAAATCGCTTTCTTTGGAGATTGAGAAGTTCAATGCTTCACAGAAGAAAGGTTTTGGCTTTCTATTCTAAAATATATCAAGAGTAGCTTTTGTTTCTTCGGCAGCCGCCCCGAAAACGCCCCCTCCAAGGGATTTCCCAAAAACATCCTTCATCCTTCAATTCTCGACATAACACATTTATAAACAACCATTTACCCACTGAACTTTCATCCGGGCATCTTTCAGCCCATGTTTCATCCTTACCTTGTAGGGAAGCGAAAATCGTTTGGCGCACGAAACACTTTTTTTCTCAGTCGAATGAAAAATCAATCTCAGCCGAACGATTTTTCGTTTGGCTGAGATTGATTCCCGCCCTTCGGGATGAAAGAGGACTGAAAGACAACTGAAACATCTTTCAATTCATAACTCACTCGATACGAGAGTATTACATTGAAACCTGAAAGATGAAGGATGTTTTTGGGAAATCCCTTGGGAGGAAAACGCGCATCGGGCAAACCATAGACCAAAATAAAGCGCGTCCACCCTAAGTGGGGGACGCGCTTTATATTCCATGTAAAAGTGCTTAGGAAAAGCCTAAACGTTCGCCTTTTAGTCGTTCAACTTCGCCTTGATGAACTCACGGTTCAGACGGGCGATATTGGCGATACTTTCGCACTTCGGACACACGGCCTCACAAGCGCGGGTGTTCGTACAGTTACCGAAGCCGAGTTCGTCCATCTTGGCAATCATGGCCTTGGCACGGCGTGCAGCCTCAGGACGACCCTGCGGCAACAAAGCCAACTGGCTCACTTTGGAAGAGACGAACAACATGGCAGAACCGTTCTTGCAGGCTGCCACACAGGCACCGCAACCGATACAACTGGCGCAATCCATGGCTTCGTCGGCATTCTGCTTCGGAATCAAAATGGCATTGGCATCCTGAGGCTGTCCCGTACGCACGGTCACATAACCGCCGGCTTGCATGATTTTATCGAAAGCGGTACGGTCTACCATGCAGTCCTTGATGACGGGGAAACCGGCGGAACGCCACGGCTCCACGGTAATCGTATCGCCGTCCTTGAACTTACGCATATAGAGCTGACAAGTAGTGGCACCGCGCTCGGTCTTGCCGTGGGGAGTACCGTTGATGTACAAAGAACACATACCGCAGATGCCTTCGCGGCAATCGTGGTCGAATACGAACGGTTCCTTGCCCTCCTCTACCAGTTGTTCATTCAAAATGTCCAGCATCTCCAGGAATGAGGTATCGCCCGGAATGTCTTTCATCTCACGCTCGTCAAAATGGCCCTTGTCTTTCGGTCCGTTCTGGCGCCAATATCTAAGCTTAAATGATATATTTTTCTCCATTGTTTTTTTCTTTATAATCGTTGAACAAACCGTTTATTAGCTCTTGTAGTTACGTGTCTGAACCTTGATGGCTTCGTAAACGAGAGGTTCCTTGTACAATACGGGAGCCACGTCGTCAGAGCCTTGGTACTCCCAGCAAGATACGTAGAAGTAGTTCTCGTCGTCACGCTTGGCTTCGCCTTCTTCCGTCTGGTATTCTTCGCGGAAATGACCGCCGCAAGACTCGTTACGGTTCAGGGCATCATAAGCGATGAGTTCGCCCATCGTGATGAAATCGTTCAGGCGCAATGCCTTCTCCAGTTCGATGTTCACGCCTTCCGTAGAACCCGGAATGAACAAGTTGGTCTCGAACTCCTTGCGGATGTCTTTCAAGAGCTTCAACGCCGTCTTCAGACCTTCTTCCGTACGGCCCATGCCGACGTATTCCCACATGATGTGGCCGAGTTCCTTGTGAATGGAATCCACGGATTTCTTTCCCTTGATGCCCATCAAATGGTCGATGCGCGCCTGCACGGCCTTCTCTGCCTCTGCGAATTCAGGCAGTTCGGTAGAGAAACGGGGAACTGTAATCTGGTCGGCCAGATAGTTCTGGATGGTGTAAGGCAGGACGAAGTAACCGTCGGCCAAACCCTGCATCAAAGCGGAAGCCCCCAAACGGTTGGCACCGTGGTCGGAGAAGTTACATTCACCGATGGCAAACAAGCCCTTGATGGAAGTCTGAAGCTCGTAGTCTACCCAGATACCGCCCATCGTGTAGTGGATAGCCGGATAAATCATCATCGGATTATAGTATTTCACGCCGTTGATTTCGTTGGCCAGCTTACCGGGGTTCACGTCGGTGATTTCTTCGTACATGTCGAAAAGATTGCCGTAACGTTGGAGCACTACGTCAATACCCAGACGCTCGATACTTTCAGAGAAATCGAGGAATACGGCCAAACCGGTATTGTTCACACCAAAGCCCTTGTCACAACGCTCCTTGGCTGCACGTGAAGCCACATCGCGCGGAACGAGGTTACCGAATGCCGGATAACGGCGTTCCAGATAATAGTCACGGTCTTCTTCAGGAATATCGCTGCCCTTCTTCGTTCCGGCCTGCAATGCCTTGGCATCTTCAATCTTCTTGGGCACCCAGATACGGCCGTCGTTACGCAGAGACTCTGACATCAAAGTCAGTTTGGACTGCTTGTCGCCGTGGACGGGGATACAAGTCGGGTGGATTTGTACGTAAGCGGGATTAGCGAAATAAGCTCCCTTGCGATAACACTGCATGGCTGCCGAACAGTTACAGCCCATGGCATTGGTAGAAAGGAAATACGTATTACCATAACCTCCGGTAGCGATAACTACGGCATGGGCGGCAAAACGCTCCAATTTACCGGTCACCAAGTTGCGAGCGATAATACCACGTGCACGACCGTCTACCATCACCAAATCCATCATTTCGTAACGAGTAAACAATTTCACCGTACCGGCATTCACCTGACAGCTCAAAGCCGAATAAGCACCGAGCAACAACTGCTGTCCGGTCTGTCCTTTGGCGTAGAACGTACGGGATACCTGTGCGCCACCGAACGAACGGTTGGCCAACATGCCTCCGTATTCGCGGGCAAAGGGAACACCTTGTGCCACACACTGGTCGATGATGTTGTTGGAAACCTCGGCCAAGCGATACACATTGGCTTCACGGGCACGGTAGTCGCCGCCCTTCACCGTATCGTAGAACAAACGGTAAACAGAGTCACCGTCGTTCTGGTAATTCTTGGCTGCATTGATACCTCCTTGTGCAGCGATGGAGTGTGCGCGGCGCGGAGAATCCTGAATACAGAAATTAAATACTTTGAATCCCATCTCGCCGAGAGAAGCAGCGGCAGAGGCACCGGCCAGACCGGTACCGACCACGATGATGTCCAAACGGCGCTTGTTGGCCGGATTCACCAATTTCTGATGTGCCTTATAATTGGTCCATTTCTCAGCTACCGGTCCTTCCGGAATCTTGGAATCGATTATCTTTGTCATAGTTCGTTTCAATTTAATGATTCATTAATTAATATTAGTAGCACACGCTTCCGCTGCAACCGCCGCAGAAAGAGAAATACAATGCCACTACCAAGAACATCAGGATGACGATAGTGGTGTAGATGTTGCCGATGCACTTCCAACGGTCGAACCACACCTTACCGTTCCAACCCAGTGTCTGGATGGCACTCCAGAAGCCGTGCGTCAAATGGAACCACAGGGCAGCCAGCCAGATGATGTACAATACGGTATAAACCGGATTGCTGAACGTAGCTACGATATAACCGTAACCATCCGTTGCGTGCAGGCCGCCCATGTAGGGATCGCCCATCAACTCGGCAAACATCATGTTATACCAGAAATTGTACAGGTGCAGAACCATGCCCAATACAACGATGATGCCCAGCACCAGCATGTTCTGTGAAGCCCACTCCACCTTGTCAGGCTTACTCGTCACGTCGTAACGGTTGTTACCGCGCGCCTTACGGTTTTGCATCGTCAGCCAGAAGGCATAGATGATGTGAATAATCACCAAAGCTGCCAATGCCAGAGTTGCCGCTACCGCATACCAGTTGGAGCCCAGAAATTCACAAATCATGTTATAGCCTTCTGCCGAGAACAGAGCCACAACGTTCATCGACGCATGGAACGTCAAGAACAGGACAAGCGCGATACCGGTAACCGACATCACCACTTTCCTACCAATAGATGAATCACATAACCACATAAATGATTGAATTTAAAATATTTAATAAATAATATAAAGGAATTCCTACATCTTCATCCTCCTGATAAGGTTCTGCAAAATTACTCTAAATCCTGAATAACACAAAGAAATAGCCGAATTATATTCCTAAAAATCACTACTTTTGTAACCGTAAAAACAAGTTAAAAATGAAGTTCGACTACGATGTGATAGTGATAGGCGGCGGCCATGCAGGCTGCGAAGCGGCAGCAGCCTCTGCCAACATGGGAGCGCAAACCTGCCTTGTCACCATGGACATGAACAAGATTGGACAAATGAGTTGCAATCCGGCCGTGGGGGGCATTGCCAAAGGACAAATCGTCCGGGAAATAGACGCTTTGGGCGGCTACATGGGTATCGTGACCGACCGCACCGCCATACAATTCCGTATGCTCAACCGTTCGAAAGGCCCGGCTATGTGGAGCCCCCGCGCCCAGTGCGACCGTGGAAAATTCATCTGGGCATGGCGGGAAATCCTGGAAAATACACCCAATTTGCATATCTGGCAAGACCAAGTGAAAGAACTCCTCGTAGAGCATGGAGAAGTGGCTGGCGTGAAGACATATTTCGACGTGGTGATCCGGGCACGCTGCGTCATCCTGACGGCCGGCACGTTCCTGAACGGCCTGATGCACATCGGACACACGCAGTTGCCCGGAGGCCGTGTGGCCGAACCGGCATCGTACCATTTGACCGAATCCATCGCCCGCCACGGCATAAACTACGGGCGGATGAAAACCGGGACACCGGTACGCATCGACGGAAGAAGCGTACATTTCGAGGAAATGGAAATACAGGAGGGAGAACACGACTACCATAAATTCTCATTCATGGGGCGTGACCGGCAACTGAAACAACTTCCGTGCTGGACCTGTTTTACCAATCCGGAAGCCCATGAAGTATTGAGAAGCGGCTTGCCGGATTCTCCCCTTTACAACGGACAAATCCAAAGCATAGGGCCGCGCTACTGCCCGAGCATCGAGACCAAACTGGTCACCTTTCCCGAACGTGACCAACATCAGCTTTTCTTGGAGCCGGAGGGCGAAAGCACGCAAGAATATTATTTAAACGGCTTTTCATCGAGCCTGCCGCTCCACATCCAAATCGAAGCCTTGAAAAAAATCCCGGCTTTCCGCGATCTGGCCATATACCGTCCGGGCTATGCCATAGAATACGATTACTTCGACCCCACCCAACTGTATCACACGTTGGAATCGAAAATATTGCCGGGCTTATTCATGGCCGGACAAGTCAACGGAACCACAGGTTACGAAGAAGCAGGCGGACAAGGCATCGTAGCCGGAATCAACGCTGCCTTGAAATGTTCCGGAGGCGAACCTTTCGTCATGCACCGCGACGAATCCTATATCGGCGTACTCATCGACGATTTAGTCACCAAAGGAGTAGACGAACCTTATCGCATGTTCACGTCGCGGGCAGAATATCGTATCTTGCTTCGCCAGGATGATGCAGATGCACGCCTCACGGAACGTTCTTATCAAATAGGATTGGCTACACGCGAACGCTATGACCATTGGCTTTCCAAAAAGGACGCTGTCGAACGAATCGTAAGTTTCTGCAAAGAATTCTCGTTGAAACCGGCCCTGATCAATCCCGGATTGGAAGCTTTAGGCACGACACCGCTCAAATACGGATGCAAACTTTTCGAATTAATCAACCGTCCGCAAATCACGGTGAAAAACATTGCCGAACATATCGTACCGTTAAAGGCTCTGCTCGACACATTGACCGACCGACGGGATGAAATCATCGAAGCTGCCGAAGTATTGATAAAGTATCACGGGTATATTGCCCGCGAAAGAATCATCGCCGACAAGATGCAGCGCTTGGAAAGCATTAAGATAAAAGGCCGCTTCGATTACAAAAACATGAACTCCCTGTCTACCGAAGCCCGTCAGAAGTTAGAGAAAATCAATCCGGAAACATTGGCACAGGCCGGACGCATCCCGGGTGTCTCTCCCAGCGACATCAACGTGCTGCTCGTGCTTCTGGGACGGTAGCCGGAAGCTCTACGTTTCACGTGAAACAAAACTTAAATTACCAACAGATAAAATACTGGTTATGAACAATCCAACATTACTGAAGAATCTGCGAAACATTCCGGACTTCCCTATACCCGGAGTTCAGTTCAAGGACGTGACGACACTCTTCAAAAACGCGAAGTGCATGAAGATTATGCTAAACGAATTGTATGAAATCTATAAGGACAAAGGCATCACAAAGGTGGTCGGCATAGAGTCGCGCGGTTTCGTCCTCGGTGCCGCCCTTGCGGTGAAACTTGGCGCAGGTTTCATCATGTGCCGGAAACCCGGAAAGCTTCCGGCCGAGACCTTACAGGAAAGTTATATGAAAGAATACGGTAAGGATACGATAGAAATACATAAAGACGCCATCGACGAGAAAGACGTGGTCCTCATTCATGACGACCTGCTTGCCACAGGCGGTTCCATGAAAGCGGCCTACAACTTGGTGAAGAAGTTTAATCCGGCACACGTCTACATCAATTTCATTATCGAACTGACGGGCGAAGGATTGAACGGACGCGAGGTTTTCGACGAAGGTATTGAAATCAGCACACTCTTACGTGTCTAAAAACTGCTTTTTTAACGGGGACATGCAGCACGCTGTATTGTCCCCTTTTCATATCCAATTCCAAACGCCATGACGACCGAAGAAAAAGAAAAGCTGGACGCTTATTTGAAAGGCATCGTCCTGAATCTGCCGGACAGTCCGGGATGCTACCAATATTTGAACGACGAGGGGGAAATCATCTATGTGGGTAAGGCCAAAAACCTGAAACGGCGCGTCTATTCCTATTTCAGCAAAGACCACCAAAGCCGGAAAACAGCCATGCTGGTCAGTAAAATCAGGGATATCAAATATATTGTGGTAAACAGCGAAGAAGACGCGCTTTTATTGGAAAACAACCTTATCAAACGCTATAAACCGCATTACAACGTGTTGCTGAAGGACGACAAGACCTATCCGTCCATTTGTGTGACCAACGAATACTTTCCCCGCATCTTCAAAACACGGCACATCGTACGCAACGGTTCCGTGTACTTCGGCCCTTACAGCCATATTCCCACGCTGAATGCCTTACTCGAGCTCATCAAGAACCTCTATCCGTTGCGCACGTGCCACCTCGCGCTCACACCTGAAAACATCCGTAGCGGAAAGTTCAACGTCTGTTTGGAATACCACATCAAGAACTGCAAAGGCCCTTGCATCGGAGCGCAAAGCCGCGAAGAATACCTCCAATCCATCCAAGAAGCCAAGGAAATCCTGAAAGGAAACACGGCCGAAATCAGCCGGAACATGCTCGCCGAAATGCAAGCGTTGGCGGCGGAAATGCGTTTCGAAGAGGCACAAGCCATCAAAAGGAAGTACGACCTTTTGGAAAGCTACCGGAGCAAGAGCGAAGTGGTGAGCAACGTCCTCCACAACATCGACGTTTTCTCCATTGAGGACGATGGAAACGCGGCTTACATCAACTACTTGCACGTGACGAACGGGAGTATCAACCAGGCCTTCACCTTTGAATATAAAAAACGGATGAACGAGTCTCCCGAAGAACTGTTGACGCTGGGCATCGCTGAAATGCGGGAACGCTACAAGAGCCGTTCCAAGGAAATCATCACCCCCTTTCCCATCGACGTGGAAATGGAAGGCGTCACCTTCACCGTCCCGCAAAGGGGAGACAAGAAGAAACTGCTGGAACTCTCTATCCTCAACGTAAAACAATACAAACTGGACCGGCTCAAACAGGCCGAGAAACTCAATCCGGAACAGAAAAGCGTACGGCTGATGAAAGAAATACAGCAAGAACTGCATTTGGAGAGACCGCCCTTGCAGATTG